>CDZN01014441.1_pt1 | contig 490111 bp, 337 predicted proteins | sample 557701 | NCBI WGS metagenome assembly CDZN01 (sample SAMEA3182089, study PRJEB8094) | gut metagenome | biome: human; feature: gut; material: Stool; isolation source: human stools | place: Canada | collected 2013-02-04 | reverse complement strand
TGTTGTCCACCTCGTAATATCTGCACTGCTGCGCTGCCGTCTTGCTGTTTCTTTTTGCCATGTCGGTAAGGGTTAAAGGGTGAATAACCAAAGGATGAAGCCAAAGAAGGCAATGGTGGAAAGGATAGCCACGATTACACCTATCGCCACTCGGAACACTCCGTTTACAATCTCTCTGATGATGCCCCAAAGGATGCCGAACACCCCGAAGGCGGTGCGCATCATCAAGCCGCATATCGCCAACCCGATGTGTTGCGCCATTTGTCTGAAATTTGCCGTTGCCGTCATATCTTCGCTGTTTTTGATTTTTTTGTTTTTAATGCGGATTCAAGAGCTGAGGGAGTTGAGTTTCAAACTATCTTATCTGCCTCTCGTTTATCCGACATTTTTTTTATGCGTCTTTCTGTCGCATCGGTCGTTTTCGTTTCGGGTGCTTGAAAAGGTAGGGATTAGGGAATGCAAGGTTTTTCGGTCAAAATACTACCCGCAGGGCTGGAGATTTTTACCGAAAACAGGAGGCTTGACCTTGCTTTCCCGTCCAATCCCGGAATTACCTTTGCGCCCAGAACGAAAATGACTGACTGATGCGGCTTACTGAAAGGCGCAAAATGGAGGTAAACGAAAACAGAGGCAGATTGTGTAGAAAAAAACTTCAGGGGAAAATCCGTAAAAAAAAGAATCACCAAAAGGAAAAAGACATCACCGGAAGCGTGAAAAGGGCAAACCACAACAAAGGAAGTATGATTGTTTCCGATCCGACGGAACTTGTTCAGCCGGGTGGCAACAATCATTCTTCCCGGTTTGTCCGGCTGTGTGTGGGCGCCTGTTTCATTCATGGGGCAGGCTGACACACTCTGCATTCACTTTCCGCTTCCGGCAAAAGAGACAGCGAAAAAAGAAAAATCATTTGAAAACCCGTAAAAGCATCTCTTGGCATAGGCGCAAAAGAAAGGGGCATTGCTTCATCTGTCTAAACATCGTTTAGGCGTGAGGCAATGCCCTTTTCTCCAGCTATGCGGTAGTCGGCACACGTTTGTTCCAAACTCGTTTTGGGCAATGGTGTGCCGACGGACAATACCGCTTTTACGGAAAATTCTTATGAATGAGGGGATAAAAAACGGGAGTTTATATCAAAATCTCGAATTAAATAGCTACTTTTGCATACGAAGAGTTCTTTGAAGGTTACGCAACGCGCAGAAGGATAATGCAGTAGATAACTAACTAAATCGTAACCTATTACTATCAAGAGCAATTAACCTACGCTCATTTCCAATAAATTACACTCTTTTCGTAACTTCATGTTGCAATTTTACGAAAGTTCCCTAACTCTGACGGACGCATTTTGAGCAATCTTTAGGGCAAAAACTATCAATTGATAGTTTTTGGGTGCCTTTTGTTTGTTTTTGGGTGCAGTTTTCACCAATTTTATTGCGTATAATTAAAAAGATGAGTTAATTTTGCGCAATCATTTCATCTTAAAAAGAATGGCTGACGACTCTTTATTTTTGATTGATATTGATAAAGTGCTCCGGGAAAAGGCTCCGAAGTACTATAAGTATATCCCCAAATTCGTGGTTTCTTATCTGAAAAGAATCGTTCATCAGGAAGAACTGAATGTTTTCCTGCGCGAGTCGAAGGATAAGGTAGGTGTAGACTTCTTAAAAGCCTGCCTGGAATTTCTGGATGCCAATATTGTAGTGAAGGGAGAAGAGAATCTACCGACTGAAGGATTGTATACCTTTGTCTCTAATCATCCGTTGGGAGGCCAGGATGGTGTGGCTTTGGGATATGTGTTGGGTAGTTTCTATAAAGGTAAGGTGAAGTATATGGTGAATGACCTGCTGATGAATCTGCAAGGATTAGCTCCTCTTTGTATACCTATTAATAAGACAGGAAAACAGGCAAAAGATTTTCCGAGAATGGTGGAAGCGGGCTTTGCATCGAATGATCAGTTGATTATGTTCCCTGCCGGATTGTGCTCCCGACGTCAGAATGGAGTGATCCGTGATCTGGATTGGAAGAAGACCTTTATCGTAAAGAGTGTGCAGGCACAACGCGACGTTGTCCCCATTCATTTTGAAGGTCGGAATTCGAACTTTTTTTATAATTTAGCTAATGTCTGCAAATTTTTGGGCATCAAAATTAACATAGCCATGCTCTACCTTGCCGACGAGATGTTGAAGAACCGTCATAAAACGTTTACTGTTACCATCGGGAAACCTATTTCCTGGCAGACTTTTGATAAATCAAAAACTCCTGCCGAGTGGGCGGCTTACGTAAAAGATATCGTTTATAAATTATAGAACTTAGTTTTAATAAGAGAACTACTAACAAAAAAATATGGAAGAGATTATTGAACCTATTAGTAAGGAACTTCTGAAAGCGGAACTGACCGAAGAGAAGCGTCTGCGTATGACGAATAAGAGCCATAATCAGATTTATATCATTACAGCTCAGGATTCTCCGAATATTATGAAAGAAATCGGGCGTTTACGCGAGATTGCTTTCCGTGCAGCAGGTGGAGGTACAGGACAACCGCTGGATATCGATGAATACGATATCATGGATAATCCCTACAAACAGCTGATTGTCTGGAACCCTGAAGCAGAAGAAATATTAGGTGGTTATCGTTATATCCTTGGTACGGACGTTCGGTTCGATGAACAGGGTGCCCCTATCCTGGCTACAGCCCACATGTTCAATTTCTCTGAAAAGTTCCTGAAAGAGTACCTTCCCACTACAATTGAGTTAGGACGTTCATTTGTTACGGTAGAGTATCAGTCCACCCGTGCCGGTAGCAAAGGCTTGTTTGCGCTGGATAACCTATGGGATGGTTTGGGTGCGTTAACGGTAGTTATGCCGAATGTGAAGTATTTTTTCGGTAAAGTGACTATGTATCCGAGCTATCATCGTCAGGGACGCGACATGATTCTTTATTTCTTGAAGAAGCACTTTGAGGATAAAGATAATCTGATTACTCCGATGAAACCGCTTGAAATGGAAGCTAAAGAGGCCGATTTGGCTGCTTTGTTTTGTAAGAAGACATTTAAGGAGGACTATAAGATACTGAATTGCGAGATACGTAAGTTAGGCTATAATATTCCGCCGTTGGTAAATGCTTATATGAGTTTGAGTCCGACGATGCGTATGTTCGGTACTGCCATTAACTATGGTTTTGGCGATGTGGAAGAAACGGGAATTCTGATTGCTGTGGATGAGATTCTGGCAGAAAAGCGTATCCGCCATATCCAGTCATTCATCGAGAATGAGCCGGAGGCTTGCAAACTTACCTCCGGAGCTAATAAAGTGTTCTTTCCGAGTAGATGATAATTGTGCCTGAAGCACAACTTATACTGCCGGCAAACTGTTTCCGTTGATCTTTCTATAGAGATCAAGTGCATAAACGTCTGTCATGCCGGAGATATAATCCAATACCGCCTGTATTCTTTCGTAGAGTACGGGCGCTTTTATATTGTATTGGCCGGATACCCGGTTGATGAGCAACTGTGAATAAGCTTTTTCCGGTGAGCAGACGGCATCGATCATCAGATCGAGCAAAGTACTGATGATGCGGAAACCGGCAAGTTCGATGTCCAGTACATCACGCGAGCGATAGATTTTCTTTAACGAAATATCTGCACTGTGCTTATAAGCACCGGCTGGCAATTCGGAAATATGCTTGATGAGGCTTCCTTCAAATTCCCCCTTTAATATCTTTTCCTCATTATTCAGAAAGGCCTGGGTACATTCTTGGATGAGTAGTCCTATGACGCAGGAACGCAGATAGGCAATCTGCTCATTGACATCGCTGACAAGCTTCAGTGTTTTGAGCATATGCATTTTACGTTCTTCAGGAAAATAGGAAAGAAGTAAATCTTGTGTTTCCTGTGTGGTAAGTATCTTCAGCTTGTGGGCATCTTCAATATCCATCATCTGATAGCAAATGTCATCTGCCGCCTCTACCAGGTAAACCAACGGATGACGGGCATATTTCAGTGGGGTTTCATTCAGCTTTTTCATACCCAGTTCTTCAGCTATCCGGTGGAAACTATCTTCCTCCGTGGTGAAGAAGCCGAACTTTGATTTATTACCAGCTAAACTCGATGAAAAGGGGTATTTTACGATGCTGGCCAGGGTGGAATAGGTTAATACGAATCCTCCTTTGCGTCTTCCTTCAAACTGATGGGTAAGCAATCTGAAAGCATTGGCATTTCCTTCGAAGTGTATCAGGTCCTCCCACTGCTCTGCGGACAGTTGTCCTTTTAGAGGCATACCTTTTCCTTCGGAGAAGAAAGTGGAGATGGCTCGTTCTCCGGAGTGACCGAAGGGAGGATTCCCTAAGTCGTGTGCCAGGCAGGCTGCCGATACGATAGACCCAATTTCGGGTAAATACGAATCTTTCAATTCAGGCTGACGGGTAAGAATGGCTTTAGCGACATCATTTCCCAACGAACGGCCTACGCAGGAAACTTCCAGACTATGCGTTAGGCGGTTGTGTACGAAGATACTACCCGGCAAGGGAAAAACTTGTGTTTTGTTCTGCAAGCGGCGGAAGGGGGCGGAGAAGACGAGACGGTCATAATCCCGCTGAAATTCCGAACGGTTTTCGTGACGCTCCTGGTGAAACTCTTCAAGCCCGAAACGTTTGGCAGATATGAGGGTGTTCCAATTCATGGCGATAATTACGAATTATGAATTACAAATTATAAATGGCAAAAAAGAGGGGACATTTGCCCTTTGTTATTATTTAACTGCAAATGTATCACTATTTTGCTTTAAAAGCTGTATTTTCGCCCAATTAAAAAAGAAGAACTGCTATTAAATACTGAAATAGCGGCAGTTCGTAATTTATAATTCGTAATTTGTAATTAATGTCATGAACGTACAAATCATTAATAAATCGAAACATCCGCTTCCGGCTTATGCCACCGAATTGTCCGCAGGAATGGATATCCGTGCTAATCTTTCAGAACCTATTTCTTTAGCTCCAATGCAGCGTTGCCTGGTGCCTACAGGATTATATATTGCCCTGCCACCGGGGTTTGAGGCACAAGTGCGCCCTCGCAGTGGTCTTGCTATCAAGAAAGGTATCACGGTGCTGAATTCTCCGGGAACGATTGATGCCGATTATCGTGGAGAGGTTTGTATTATCCTTGTAAATCTTTCATCGGAGACTTTTGTGATAGAAGACGGAGAACGCATTGCGCAGATGGTAATAGCACGCCACGAACAAGCTACATGGCAGGAAGTGGAAGTGCTGGATGATACGGAGCGTGGTGCAGGCGGCTTCGGCCATACAGGAAAGAGTTGAGGAATTAAAAATCAAAGAATTAAAAAACTAAAAGGGGCTGAGTTCTACTAACTGACTGAATGAAAATGAAATTTAAAATAGTATCTCTTTTCGTATTGTGCGCGATACTTATATCGTGTGGTACTTCCCGTCAGGGAGGAAAAAAACAGCGGAAAGGAACCAAGGCGCAGGTTGTGCTTACGCCCGAGCAACAGCGTAAATACGATTACTTCTTCCTGGAAGCTTCCCGCTTGAAGATGAAAGACGATTATAGTGCTGCCTTTGACTTATTGCAGCATTGTCTGACCATTAATCCGAATGCTTCATCGGCTTTGTACGAGATTTCGCAGTACTATATGTACCTTAAACAAGTTCCGCAAGGACAGGCAGCATTGGAAAAGGCTGTGGAAAATGATCCGGATAATTATTGGTATAGCCAGGGATTGGCCAGCTTATATCAGCAACAGAATGAGATGCAGAAAGCTACGAATCTGCTGGAAAACATGGCAACTCGTTTCTCGGATAGGATGGATCCTCTGTACAGCTTGTTGGATATATACAACCGTCTGGAAGAGTACGATAATGTGATTACCACCTTGAATCGTTTGGAAGAAAAGATGGGAAAGAACGAGCAACTCAGTATGGAGAAATTTCGTATCTATTTACAGAAGAAAGATAATCAGAGCGCTTTCCGTGAGATAGAGAGTCTGGTGGAAGAGTATCCGATGGATATGCGCTATCAGGTGATACTGGGTGATGTTTATATGCAGAACGACAAGAAGGACGAAGCCTATAACATATACAAGAAAGTGCTTGCTACCGAACCGGATAATGCCATGGCGATGTATTCATTGGCCTCTTATTACGAACAAACCGGACAGAAAGAACTCTACGAGCAACAACTGGATACCCTTTTACTGAATAAGAAAGTGCCTTCTGATACAAAGTTGAACGTGATGCGTCAGTTTGTGGTTGAAAATGAACGGGCAGGTAGAGACAGTACCCGCGTGATCAATCTTTTTGACCGTATTATGGAACAAGATCAGGATGATGCACAGATGCCGATGCTTTATGCCCAATATCTCCTTGCCAAGAAAATGAATAAAGAGACCATGCCCGTACTGGAACGAGTGCTGGACATTGATCCGACGAATACGGCTGCCCGTATGACACTTCTCGGTGAAGCAATACGGAAAGAAGATTATAAAGAAGTAATCCGTCTTTGCGAGGCCGGTATCGAGTCTAATCCCGATATGCTGGAGTTCTATTTCTATCTTTCCATAGCCTATAATCAGGCTGACCGCACAGATGATGCACTTGCCATTTGCAAGAAAGGATTGGAAAACATCCCGGAAAAGAGTGATAAAGAATTCGTTTCTAACTTTTATGCCATCATGGGCGATTTCTATCACACAAAGAAAATGAATACGGAAGCCTATGCGGCCTATGACTCTGCATTGGTTTACAATTCGGCAAATCTGGGAGCATTGAATAATTATGCCTATTATCTCTCGCTGGAACGTCGTGATCTGGACAAAGCGGAGGAAATGAGTTATAAAACGGTGAAATCCGAACCGAAGAACCCCACTTATCTGGATACCTACGCCTGGATTCTGTTTGAGAAAGGCAACTATGCCGAAGCCCGCCTCTACATAGACGATGCAATAAAGAATGATAAAGACCAAAGTGATACCATTCTTGAACATGGGGGTGATATCTATTATATGACCGGTGATGTGGATGGTGCTTTGAAGTATTGGAAGCAGGCTCAGGAAGTGGGCAGTGAGTCCAAGACATTGAAAAAGAAGATCGAGAAAAAGAAATATATACCCGAATGAGAACGTTACACAGCAAATACAGAACGGTAGGCAGTATTCGTATGCTGCCTCTCATGCTTCTCCTGACCCTGGTAATAGGTCTTTCCGGTTGTAAGACTTCCCGGAAAGTGACTTCTTCGTTGGGAGAACCGCGCTTTTTATCTTCTAAAGTACAGTTGACCATTCCTAACAAGGGAGGCACAATTACAGTGAACGGTACCATGAAGCTTGTAAGCGGTGAACGTATGCAGCTTTCCCTTCTGATGCCTATCCTCCGCAGTGAAGTGGCACGATTGGAGATTACTCCCGACGATGTGTTGGTAGTGGACCGCATGGGAAAACGTTATGTACAGGCTACCCGTAAGGAATTGAAAGACGTTTTGCCCAAGAAGGCCGACTTTGCCCATTTGGAGAAGATGCTTTTTGAGGCTGCCAAACCCGGTGGCAAAGCTTCTTTGACAGGTAAGGAGTTGGGGATTCCTTCTTTGGAAAAAGGAAAAATCGTTCTTACCGACTTTTCGGACAAAGAGATATCGCTGACTCCGACTCAGGTGTCTTCCAGATATACTAAGGTTGAATGGACTGAACTTTTAGAGATGCTGGCTAAGTTATGAGACAGTTTCTTTGTATTTTCATAAGTTGTTTCTGTCTGGCTCTGCCACTTTGCGCCCAATCCAACAAGATGATTAAGGAGTTGGAAAGTAAACGGGGCGCTTTGCAAAAGCAGATAGCCGAGTCGGAAACACTTCTGAACACTACAAAGAAAGATGTCGGTAGCCAGTTGAATGGTCTTGCCGCCCTTACCGGGCAGATTGAGGAACGAAAACGGTATATCCTCGCCATTAATAATGATATGGAGACTATAGATCGTGAACTTTCCAAACTGGAACGTCAGTTAGTCCGCCTCGAAAATGATCTGAAGGATAAGAAGAAGAAATATGAGTCTTCAGTTCAATATCTGTATAAGAACCGTTCTGTCCAAGACAAACTTTTGTTTATTCTTTCCGCCAAGACATTATCGCAAACTTATCGCCGTTTGCGCTATGTGCGTGAGTATGCCGACTATCAGCGCCTGCAAGGCGAAGAGATTCTGAAGAAACAAGAGCAGGTCAATCAAAAGAAGACAGAACTTCAACAGGTAAAGAAAGCCAAAGCCAGTTTGCTGAAAGAGCGTGAAGTGGAAAAAGAAAAGTTGGAAAACCAGGAGAAGGAGAAGAAAACCTTAGTTGCCAATTTACAGAAGAAGCAGCGTGGGCTGCAAAATGAGTTGAACAAGAAGCGTAGGGAAGCCGACCAGCTGAATGCGCGTATTGATCGCCTGATAGCCGAAGAAATTGAGAAAGCCCGTAAACGTGCTGCGGAAGAGGCGCGTAAAGAAGCGGCTGCCCGCAAAAAGGCTGCTGCAAAAGAAACGAAACCGGCTGCAACTTCTTCTTCCGAAGCAACCACCGCCAAGAAAGCGGCACCTCTCGAAACCTATACGATGGATAAGGCAGACCGGGAATTGTCCGGTAGCTTTGTCAACAACCGTGGTAAATTGCCAATACCTATTACCGGACCGTATATCATCACCAGCCGCTACGGTCAGTATTCCGTAGAGGGGCTTCGCAATGTGAAACTGGATAATAAAGGGATAGATATTCAAGGTAAGCCCGGTGCACAGGCGCGTGCTATCTTCGACGGAAAGGTAGCTGCTGTTTTCCAACTGAACGGACTTTTCAATATTCTTATCCGCCATGGAAACTATATTTCCGTTTATTGTAACCTGGCTTCTGCTTCAGTGAAGACGGGGGATACTGTTACTACCCGGCAAGCCCTCGGACAAGTATTTTCGGATGGTGCGGACGATGGACGTACGGTGCTTCACTTCCAGTTGCGCAAAGAAAAGGAGAAACTGAATCCGGAACCGTGGTTGAACCGCTGAGTCAAGTCTTCTTTGTGCTGTATTATCGTGCCGTTCTGCGCTTTCATCTCTTTCATCGTCTATAGGCCCTTGTGTGTAAGGTGTTTATACTGAAATGTCCGGTCGTGGACGGCTTTCAGTGCTTTCAGCCTGTTAGCAAGCGCAAGGTATACTCGTAAGATTACGCCTTTCCTTTTTATTTCTTCCTATTGAAACAAAAGTGCCTTGCCTATGGAACAAAAGTTTCTCGGTTAAGAAACAAACGTTTCTTAGGCAAGAAACTTTTGTGCCACAGTAAGGAAACAAATGTTCCTCTAAAGTGAAACTTACGCTCCTTAGTAATGGAACAATATCTGATTAATAATGCCTTATTGGAGAAGCAGGCACCGGACCTATTTACAGTGGCTTATCACTGTTGTGATATATCATTGTGTTGCTTCAAAAGCTTCTATCTTATAGCCTTCTTTCCGCAAAAGGGCGATTAATCCGTATTCTCCCGGTAGATGGCGTACACCGACGGCTATGAAAGTTGGTTTGTCTTTTATTAACTCCGGTATTTGGGTAATCCAGTTCTTATTTCGGCTTTTCAGTAATACTTGGCGTTGGTGAGCCCCCATCCTTTGAATTTGGGTACAGGAATTAAGATAGAAAGAGTCTATTTGAATCTCATATTCAATCAGACTTTTCATGCTCTGTGAGCGATATACTTTGGATAAAGTATCAGTTAAAGCAGTAAATTTTGTAAATTCACTGTTTTCTTCATTCCGATATGAATCAACCAGTTGGTTTGCTCTTTCTTGATCATTTCCCGATGTCATCATTTCAAATTGTTCCGAAACGGTTTCCAATCCGATGGTAGTATATCCTTTTTCTTTGACTTTCTTTTCTAATGTGCCATCCATAAGTTGGGAGTTAATGCTGTCTATCTGGTTTTTAGTATATCCTGCCTTTTTAAGCTTTTCTATCTCGTCTATATTACCTAGAAGTATGGTCAGAAAAAGAGGTTTCATATACATTTTGTCCAGCGGCACGTTTATCTTATGGCGCAGGATGGAATCTAAAAAGTAATAGTCGTTATCATTCAGTAAGTCATGATAAGTCGTGTCTTTGTGCAACTTGGTGTTGGCTAGGAGATTTGGTAAGGTAGTGGCGTCCTTGCTAAGGAGTGTCTCTCCGACATACTGGCTGCAAGCATCAAGGGCTTGGTGAAATCCGGGAATACTATCAACATATCCATAAAGAATATTGAATGTACCATGATATGTACCGAACAGGTAAGAAGGATGAGTTAACCCGTTACCTGATATTTTCCATAGCCAGCCACCTTCTGATTGCGTTTTTGCAGAAGAATTATAACTATGGAAAATTTCCGTTTGCTGGGCTGAGACCACCGTAGCACATGAGAAGATTATAAAAAATAAAAAGTAGATTTGCTTCTTCATAGGAATAGTGTTTTATGGGTTAATCTTTACAAAGGTAATGAAAAGGAATGATCATATCTTATTTAAGATGAAGAAAAGGCTGTTTGGCTCTGCTATTTTTCAAACAAACAGGATTTCTTATCATAGGAGTTTTATAGGATATTCATGCACTTTGTGCAAGCTATACTAAATTGTATTCCAATATTCCTTTTTATAGCTGAATTAACCTCACTAAATTCTTTGTTCCCTAAAAGTTTTGCAATATTGCCATGATATTGATGAATAACAAAGAGGAGAGTGTTCCAAACACCAATAAATTTGTGCTTTTTTCCTTAGACATTTTATTTTTCCCGCTAATACTAGGGGGAACTATATAATAGCTCCGTCCAATAGTTTCAGATATAACCCTATCGCTTCTTCTATTTCCTGAATGAAAATAAACTCATCTGCTGTATGGGAACGACTGCTTTTCCCCGGTCCCATTTTGAGAGAGGGGAATGACATCAGTGCCTGGTCGGAGAGGGTAGGAGAACCAAAAGGAACACGCCCCATTGCCACGGCACGCTGTACTATTGGGTGTCTTTCTTCTACATGAGAAGAACTTAAGCGGAACGAACGTGCTTTAGCTTCGCAAGAAATATGTTTTTGTATTTCGGCAAACAGTTCCTGATTACTATAACATTCGTTACTGCGAATATCTACCACAAACGTACAACGGTCTGGGATTACATTGTGTTGCGTGCCTGCATTGATCTGCGTTACACTCATCTTTACAGGACCTAATAATGGAGATACTTTTTCAAAATGATGGTCGCGGAACCAGGCGATATCTTCCAATACTTTATATATGGCATTGTCTCCTTCATTGCGTGCGGCATGTCCGGCTTTTCCGTAAGCGGTCACGTCCAGTACCATTAATCCTTTTTCCGCAGTGGCAGGTTGCATCTCGGTAGGTTCGCCTACAATAGCAAAATGTATCGGAGGAAGTTCAGGCAATACGCATTCGATGCCTCCTTTTCCGGAAACTTCTTCTTCGCAGGAAGCGAGATAGATGAGATTATACTTCTGTGTGGTGCGGCAAAGTTGCAAAAAGACTTGCAACAGACTGACAACGCTTGCACCGGCATCATTGCTACCCAATCCGTATAGTTTTCCATTATTTTCCAGGGTTGGGGTAAACGGTTCTTTCCGCCAGCCGTTCACAGCTTTCACTGTATCAATATGTGAATTCAGTAACAAGGTAGGCTTATTTAAGTCGAACATCGGACTAAGACACCATACGTTATTGCCTTTTCGTCCGGTTGCCATGCCTTGCAACTCTATATAATTCTGTAGATAATCAGCCGCTTTTTCTTCATCGCGGCTAAGAGAAGGGATAGCAATCAGAGATTTAAGAACTCCGGTTGCCTCAGAAACCATTGTCGGTATATCGTAAGCCATATCTCAATCAGTTAAATTATTGTGATGCAAACTTACGGATAAATACTGAAATATGCTTAATCGATAGGATAAAAATCCCCTTCCACTGTTGCTGCAGATAAATATAGAGAGGGGCAGAGTGCGGAAGGGGGAAGAGTATTTAATATTTTTAGAACATATAACTCAAGGAAATCATCATGTTACGGTTCTTGTTATCTATGTGATCGGCGTTATCTATTAATCCCCAGTCATATCCGAAAGCAACCTGAATCTTTTTGCAGAATTCTACACCGAACTTCAGCCCGAGGCCGAGATCAAAACGTTTCATGCCACCACCATCTTCATCAAAAACATTATCAGAAGGGTCTGATGATTCGATTCCATCTGTTTTAACTTTGCCAAAGAGACCGATAGCGACATAAGGACCTGCATTGCCGAAAACAGCGAAATTTTCATTCACTGCATATTTATAACCCATGTGCACGGGAATTTCTAAATAGCAAGGATTATACTTGATATCGTAGGAACCAAGATTAACTTTTGCACCTTTTAGTGACAATAGGGCACCTAAATCCAAATATACTCCTTCGGCAATTTGTGGCAATCCCACTTCAGCCTTGACTCCGGCATGGAATCCTACTTTACTACTGAATGCATCACCGGAAAAATTACTGGAGTTCATACCGAGAGTTGCTCCCCATTTGAGGTTCTCTTGTGCATTTACACTTGCGAAACTTACCGCTAATAATGCGAATATTACTAAAATCTTTTTCATGTAATTAAGTCTTTAATTTGGTTTATGTAATTGTAAATATAAGGATTGAGTATGTTGAAAAAGGCGTTATTCAACGCCTTTTTTTATTCTTGATATCATTAAAACATAAGTCCTAAAGAAATCATTAGGTTTCTATTCTTGCAGCCCATCAATTCCTCAGCTTCAATGAATCCGAAGTCGTAGCCGATGGAGAACTGATACTTCTTACTGATTTCTATACCTGCTTTCAGTCCCAATCCAAGGTCAAAACGTTTGAATCCGTCATCGCCAAACACGTTCTCTGATTCGGAAACCTTGGAACCTCCATCTACCAAACTGCCGTCGGCAGTAATTTTTGCTTTGCCGAACAGACCGATTGCAATGTAAGGACCTGCATTGGCAAACAAAGAGAAATTATCATTTACAGCATATTTATAGCCAATATGTACCGGAATTTCCAAATAGTACGGGTTGATCTTGAAACTAGCCATACTGCCTGCTTCAACTTTGGCGCCTTTTAGCGAAAGTAGCGCTCCAAAATCCATATAAAGACCTTCCGTAAACTGAGGCAGTCCCAATTCAGCCTTAACGCCTGCATGGAAACCTACGCGACTGTCCAATCCGGTTACGTTGAGGCTGCTTACATTCATACCTGCCGTGACACCCCATCTGAGGTTATCTTGTGCGTTGATACTCCCTAAACCTATCGCCAATATGGCGACTAATGCTAGAATCTTTTTCATGTCTGTTAAGTTATTGTATTGATATTTAAAAACTATCGGATGCAAATATATACATATATTTGTATTTCTTTGGAAAAACGAACAAAAATGTAGGGTAATCACTTCTTTTTATAGTAGGATAGTACTAGTATTGCGGAAATATATACTAAATATTTAATTCTCAATATAGAAATAGTTTCAAATGAAACCACTACCTTTGTGCCGTATTTACCAATATATGAATAATATGACTTATCATCATTTATCTGTCCTCGTACATCGACGGGCAGAGAAGTATGGCGACAAGGTGGCTCTGAAATACAGGGATTACGAAACGTCGCAGTGGATACCCATTACTTGGAATCAATTCTCACAGACAGTTCGACAAGTTGCGAATGCACTCGTAGAGTTAGGAGTGCAGGAGGAAGAAAACATAGGAATCTTTTCTCAGAATAAACCGGAATGTCTTTATGTAGATTTCGGGGCATTTGCTAATCGTGCGGTGACCATACCTCTGTATGCTACCAGTTCACCGGCACAAGCGCAGTACATTATCAATGATGCTCAGATACGTTATATCTTTGTAGGCGAGCAATTCCAGTATGATGCAGCTTTCAGTGTATTTGGCTTTTGCCAATCATTACAGCAATTGATCATTTTCGACCGTGCTGTAGTACGCGACCCTCGTGACATGACTTCTATTTATTTTGACGAATTCCTGGAAACAGGAAAAGGTTTGCCGAACAACGATATAGTGGAAGAACGTACTTCCCGTGCATCGGATGATGACCTTGCCAATATTCTTTATACATCCGGTACAACTGGTGAACCGAAGGGGGTGATGTTGCATCATTCTAACTATATGGAGGCCTTCCGTATCCATGATATCCGTCTGGTAGATATGAGTGACCAAGATGTGTCCATGAACTTCCTTCCTTTGACACATGTTTTTGAGAAAGCATGGACATATCTTTGTATCCATAAAGGTGTGCAGATTTGCATCAACCTCCGTCCGGTAGATATCCAGACTACCATTAAAGAAATCCGTCCGACATTGATGTGCAGTGTTCCCCGCTTCTGGGAAAAAGTATATGCCGGTGTGCAGGAGAAGATTGCTCAGGAAACAGGGTTGAAGAAAGCTATGATGCTAGATGCCATCAGGGTGGGTAAGATACACAACATCGATTATCTGCGTAAAGGTAAAACTCCGCCGTTGATGAATCAACTGAAATATAAATTCTACGAAAAGACGGTTTATGCTTTACTGAAAAAGACGATTGGTATTGAGAACGGTAACTTTTTCCCTACTGCTGGAGCTGCCGTACCTGATGAAATCTGTGAATTTGTTCATTCGGTAGGTATCAATATGTTGGTTGGCTATGGTCTGACTGAATCGACTGCTACTGTTTCTTGTTTCCTTAACCAGGGTTATGAAATTGGTTCCGTAGGCACCGTGATGCCTGATGTAGAAGTGAAGATCGGTGACGAGAATGAAATACTTCTGCGTGGAAAGACTATCACGAAAGGCTATTATAAGAAGGCGGAGGCTACTGCCGCTGCTATTGATAAAGATGGTTGGTTCCATACCGGTGATGCCGGCTATCTGAAGGGTGACCAACTTTATCTGACTGAGCGTATCAAGGACTTGTTCAAGACTTCCAATGGTAAGTATGTCAGTCCGCAAGCTTTAGAAACGAAACTGGCTATTGATCGTTATATCGATCAGATTGCCATTATTGCCGACCAGCGTAAATTTGTGTCTGCCCTTATTGTACCGGTCTATGGTTTTGTGAAAGATTATGCCAAGGAAAAAGGTATTGAATATAAGAATATGGAAGAACTGCTGCAACATCCTAAGATTCTCGGTTTGTTCCGTGCTCGCATAGATACCTTGCAGCAACAGTTTGCCCACTATGAGCAAGTGAAACGTTTCACACTTTTGCCCGAACCTTTCAGCATGGAACGTGGCGAACTGACTAATACTTTGAAGTTGAAGCGTCCTATAGTTGCAAAGAATTACAAGGAAGTGATAGATAAGATGTACGAAGAATAAAGATATAATAAACCTATCTATTGAAAATAAAAAGCTCCCGGTTAAGAGTCAGAACTTTTAATCGGGAGTTTTTTATATATCCGTGTGCCTAAAAAGTGCACGTATATTACCGGTTTATCCCCTCTTGATGGCCCTGTACCGCATATATTTGCATCCTCACTTTATATATTTATGTAAGATGTATAACTTATCTATTACTACAGGAAAAATAGCGGATGGCTTTTCCGCGTTGTTAATGCTTTGTTGCATACTCATGGTACAGTCGTGCACTGTTCCCGTACAAACTACAGCTTCTTTGTCGTCTGACAATGGAGACGGTACTTATACCAATCCGGTGATTAATGCCGATTATCCCGACCCTGACATTATACGGGTAGGTGAAGACTTTTATATGGTCAGTTCCTCATTCGTCGCTATGCCGGGTATTCCTATCTGTCACTCTAAAGACCTTATAAATTGGCGTATCATAGGGCATGCCTACGACAGCATCACTTTCCGTCCTCAATATAGGATGGAGAATGAGCAGACCGCGTATAGTCGTTTGTGTTGGGCTCCTTCCATTAAATATCATAACGGTACCTATTATATAGGAGTTAATATTGCCGATGATGGTTTTGTAATGTTTAAGAGTAATAAACCGGAAGGGCCGTATTCTATGCATAAGTTTGACAAGCGTTTGTATGATCCGGGATTTTTCATTGATGATGACGGTAAGAAATATGTCACACATGGAAAGACGAAAATATACCTGACACGTTTGAAAGATGATGGAACCGGTGTACTGGATCCTAACGATGAGGGTACCCTGATTATAACAGCTCCCAAGGGATATGAATATCTTTTTGAAGGATGTCACACTTATAAAAGGAATGGCTGGTATTATATTTTTAATCCGGCATTGGGATACAATGGGGTGCAGATGATTAGCCGCTCCCGTAATCTTTACGGTCCGTATGAAACAAAGGTCCTTATTGATGATGATATCAACTATGCTGATGCCGGTGTACATCAGGGCGGATATGTGGAGACACTTGAAGGCGAGTCGTGGGCTTATACTTTCCAGGACAGGGACTATATGGGTAGGTGTGTGATGCTGTATCCGATGAAATGGGAGGAGGATTGGCCGGTGGTAGGCCCGGAAGGTAAACCGGGAAAAGGAGTGGTAACTTATAGAAAACCGGCAGTCAAGGCCAAGCAAGAGATTACATTTCCCCAACATTCGGATGATTTCAGTTCTTCGAAACTGGCTCATGTGTGGGAATTCAATCATGTACCCCGGAAAGATAAATGGAGCCTGACGGATCGTCCCGGCTATTTTAGGATTTATGCGCAGTATGCAAAGGGATTTGAATGGGCGCGTAATTCTCTGACACAGAAAGTGTCTGGGCCTTATAGTACCGGAACTGTTTCATTAGATTTGACCGGACTCCGTGAAGGGGATTTTGCCGGAAATGGCATAATGGGGAGAGTCATGTACCAACTGGGAGTACGGAAGAAAGCGGATGGCTTTTGGCTTGAAATGAGGCAGGGAGGAAGAGAAGGAGAGACTGTTGTCGATAGTCTTCCTGTCAAAACTGATAAGATATACCTGCGCACTGAAGTGACAAAGCAAGGATCTTTACTGTTTTATTATAGTCTGGATAATCTTGAATATAACCGTTTGGGTCCGGAAGGAGTTTCTAACTTCTGGGGATTTCTGGGTATCCGTCATGCTTTATGTTGTTATAACTTGAATAAAGGTGCTACTGGCGGCTATGCCGATTTTGATTATTTTGAATTAGAAAGTAATCGCAGGGGAAATCACTACGATGCATTTACCGAGATAGACTTTTCTCAGTATGACGATCGTGAAGGAATGAAATTAGTACGTCCGGTAGCAAAACGCCCTATGCAGTTTATTTCCGGAGTACGGGATGGAAACTGGCTCGTATTCAATAATATGTGCTTTAAGCAGAGCCCTCAAAAAGTAACTATCGAACTTCAGGCGGAAACTCCCGGAACAGTGATTGAGATAAGGGAGGGAAGTCTCGATGGGAAGTTGATAGCCACTTGTCCGATAAATCAGAACCAGACTCCGGGAGAATGGGAGAAGCAAGCCTTTGAGGTCAGTGGAGCAGTGAAAGATAAATCCAAAATTTATTTCCTGTTCCGTGGACAGAGTCAGGGACTTGCTATAAAGAACTTTGTCTTTTATTGATCCGGATTATTATCCTCGTTATTAATGGAGTTTTTATACTCACTTGGAGTAACTCCCATGTGTTTTTTGAAGCATCTGCTGAAATACTTCGGATCGCTGAAACCGGTCATATAAGCTATTTGAGAGAAGTTGTATACATCACTTCTGATCAGCTGGGCGGCTCTTTTTACACGAATTTCCCTGATAAAATCTACCGGAGGCATTCCTACAATGGACTTAAGCTTCCGGTAGAAAATACTCCGGCTTAGCAGTAGCTTGTTGGCGAAATCGTCGATCACCAGATCCGGATTATCTATTTGCTCTTCCAGGAAATCCATCACTTCTTTCATGAATAACTTATCATGCGGCATCACTTCGGGTTCCGAAGGAGTCCATTCCTTAGAATTATCGGTTTCATTGTTTGCTGATAACTGCTTCATGAATATTTCCTGTAACTGCTTACGCTTGGTAAACAGAGAAGCAATACGGGCTTTGAGGTACGAAGAACTGAATGGTTTCGTAATGTAATCATCGATACCTTGTTCCAAAGCGGTGATACGGTCATCCAATGATGCTTTTGCTGATAGAAGAATGATTGGAACATAGCAGATATCTTTGTTTTCCTTGATACGTTTAATCATTTCCAATCCATCCATGACAGGCATCATTACATCACTGATTATCATATCGGGTATGGCTTCCGATGCAAGTTTCAAACCTTCTTCTCCGTTTGCTGCTTCCAGGATAGTGTATTTCTTTGATAGTATATTTCTGAGCAGGCTTCTCAGCTCACGATTATCTTCTACGATTAAAATGGATAAAAAATCCTCTTCCGAGCTGTTTCCAGATTCAGCTATGCCGTTCTCTACAGTTGTGGTAATATATTCTGTATTGTCCGAACTATCAGCAAGGATTAATTCAGCCTGTGCATCTTTCTCAAACACTTCACGTTCCAAAGGTAAAGTTACACTGAATTCGCTACCCGTTCCCGGTTGGCTCTTGACCTCTATATCTCCGTGATGCATATCCACCAATTCTTTGACGAGTGATAAACCTATGCCTGATGAAGGTTGCAGAATATTGTTGTTCTTGCTTAGTGTCTCAAAGCGTTTGAAAAGAGAACCTATCTTATCAGGAGCAATACCGATACCTTCATCAATAATGGAAATGCGGATATGCTGATCCGACTTCTGTACTGTAATCTTTACGGTTTTCCCAGGTAGAGTATATTTGAATGCATTGGATAACAGATTGAATACTATTTTTTCCACTTTGTCCCTGTCTATCCATATATATACTTCTTCTTGATCAGCTTTGAATGTGAAGTCTATTTGTTTCTCTTCAGCTATCAGACGGAAATTTTCTGTAATTTTCATCAGGAAAGCAATCAATTCTGTTTGTTCAACCATTACTTTCATCTTCTTATTCTGTATCTTCCGAAAATCGAGTATCTGATTGACAAGACGCAACATACGTTCCGTATTTTTATGTACAACGGTCAGGTGTTCCCGCACGGAAGGAGAAATGGTCTGGTCCTCCAGAACTTCACTGACCGGACTGGAGATAAGGGTCAATGGTGTGCGTAGCTCGTGTGAAATATCGGTAAAGAATTTCAGTTTGATATTTGATAATTGCTGTTCCATATTCACTTGGTGACGCAGTCGATAGATGTAAGAGAAGATATACAGAATTAACCCTGTGAGAAGGATGAATGCTGCTAGATATGCCAGTAAAGCCCAAGGAGTCTCCCAGAAGGTAGGAATGACCTTGATGGAAAGTGTACGGATATTGTTTACCCATACTCCGTCACTGTTTGTTGATTTCACTTGGAGACGATATTCGCCTGCGGGTAGATTGATATAGCTTGCTGATTTGTTTTTATCGCTATAATTCCATTCTTTTTCAAGACCTTCCAGGCGATAGGCATAGCGTATGTCATCCGGTCTTGTGAAGTCTAATGCTGAAAATTGTACATTAATATTTCGTTCCGAAGGATGTAAGGCTATCTCTTTCAAATCATCGGTGGAGACAGTTGATTTTTTTCCGTTGACTTTCAGATCTGTAAAGACGATAGGAGGTACATAATCACTCTTCTTCATTTGTTTCGGAACAATTTCCAGAAAGCCCATATCTGTGCCGAAAATCAATTGTTGCCGGGCGTTTATGGTGGGTATCGCTTCGCTAAAGTTCATCTTTTGTCTGAGAAATCCTGTACTATAGTTTTCGAATGCCTCTGTTTCCGGATTAAATTTGGATAAAGCATTTTCTGATGCTATCCACAGATTCTTTTGGGAATCTTCTATCATGGATAGGACCATATCGGATCCTAGCCCTTCCTGCTCGGTGTAATACTGAAATTCAATGTTTTCGCTAAGTAGGGTTCTGGATGTGATTTTGTTGACTCCTCCGGTGAATGTCAATATATAGATGTCTTTATGGCTATTTTTGTATATATGCATAATGTCATTTCCTGTCAGACTAAAAGGATTGTTCCTGTTTTGTATATTTCTGTAGAACTTGATTTCTTCCGGTTGTGCAAAGTCATTTGAGAATGTAACTAAACCAAAGGTGGTTCCTACCAACAAGATACCATTTTCCGTACCTGTAATATAGCGGATATTATGGCAGGTGCTGAACGGATAGTTTTGTAGCTTATTCCTGTGGTTGATAAAATACACTTTTCCCTCAGGTGTTTGTTGTAGCAGATTTAATCCACCACCGTAACATCCTACCCAGATGTTGTCATGATTATCGGAATATATGGTAAATATGTCATTGTAACTCAAACTATATAGGTCTTCAGAGTCATACACATAATTTTGTATGTTGTAATTTCCATCGGCTTTCTTTGTGAGTTGGAATAGGCCGTTTCCTTTGGTTCCTATCCAGATTGTTCCGTTCTTTCCTTCGCAGATGCTGTAAACACTGGCATTGAATGATACTTTATCTTTACCTATCTTTCCCTGTGAAGACAAGTAACCGGCCAGGCTGCCATCAGGGTGGTATATCCTGACATATTCGCTTTTGGAAGCTACCCACAATCGTTGTGAACTATCCAAAAGGAAAGCACGGATTTCGAATCCCCTGTCTATTCCTTTCAGATTATAAATTTGTGGATAGAAAGACATTTTCTTTATTCCTCTGGCGCTGGCTAGCCAGTAGTTTCCTTGTCTGTCCTGATAATGGTAGCGAACAAGCGGGGCAAATAGCGATTGAGGATTGTCCGGGTCTGTATAAAAAGCTTTCAATTCTTTACTTTTCCTATCATAATAACAGAAGTTTCCATTATGGGGAATCAGCCATAAAGTACCTTGTTTATCTTCAAATATGGTGTTTTTGTTCTCTCTGCCATAATTCACGACCTCTTTTGGGGGTGTAAAGAGGTATTGCTTTTCACCTGTTGCCGGATTAAAGCGTATCACTCCGGGAGTAGTGGGGAATATCCATAGCTCTCCCTCTTTATCTTCATAAATGGAGATAGCTTCATTGGAGGATTGCATGGGAGTACGGATATCAATTAGTTGAGAAGTCTTATTTTCCGGATTGAACAGGATGACACCATTATCAGTGGATATGGTGAGTAGCCCGTGGTTGGTTATGTCTAAAGAGCTTATTTTGTTGATGGGGTAAGGAAACTCTATAAATTTTATGCTTTCAGTTTGTTGGTTATAATAGGCTATCTTTTCAGAAGCGGAAGCAAGGTAAATTGTACCGTTGTATTCCTGAATAAATTGGAAAGGAAAATCACTGTCGATCTTTTTGTTGCCTATAATGGATATACCTTTGTCTGTCAATATCCACTCATCCTTATCGGAATCCTGGAAGATAGTGAAGATGTGCTCGCCTTTTAAAAAACCATTGAATGTGCTATAGAGTGTAATTCCGTCTTTTTCTTTATATCTCTTTTCATCGATTCTGTAACAATAACCCTTGTCGCATGTTACCCAGGCTATGCCTTCTTTTAGGGGAAATATTTTCTGAACAAAGTTTCTTCTTTGCATATCTTTATCTACTGTTTGCAGAACATCATAGAAGATTTCAAGATGCGTGTCGAATATATAAGCCTTGCTGTCATACGTCTGGCACCAGATATCGCCATATGCGGTTTCTGAAATAAAGGTTATCCGATTGTTGGATAGTGTATATTCTTTATGTGGCGCGGATTTGTAGTTCTTGAATGTATATCCGTCGAACTTATTGAGTCCGTTACGGGTACAGATCCAGATAAAGCCTTTCTGATCTTGTAAAACTGCTGATGCGATATCTTGGGGTAGTCCGTTCTCTGCTGTAAAATCAGTAATCTGGCAGATGGGCTGCGCCGATGAAAACATCGGTATCATTAAGTATAAGAAGTAGATAATCAGTCGTCTCATAGTACTGTTTTGAATAGTGCAGAACAAATGTATAGAAAAAAGGGAATAAATGAAAAGTATAGGATTTGTTTGACCGAAAAAAACGATATTTCGCCCGAATAGTCCACCTCCTTTTTGTCCCATTTTGAAAAAGTACACTCTTGTTACCTGATTTTATTCCGTTGCTATGACACAGGTTGGCTACTTTTGCGGAGTGAATCATTTTAATCATTAACTATTAAAAACACATTGACTTATGAATTTTGAAAGACTTGTTCAAAGGACAGCTGCTACTCTCTTGATGAGTATGATCTGCCTTATCTCTCTTGCACAGAGTCGTACTGTTTCAGGTGTTGTGCTCGATAGCAGAGGTGATCCTGTTATTGGTGCTAATATCAGAGTAGTAAGCGACGCTTCTATCGGTACAATTACAGACTTGGATGGTAAATTCTCCCTTGCCGTGCCGGGTACAGCCAAACAATTGGAAATAAGTTTTATCGGAATGCAGACGCAAACAGTATCTATTGTTGCAGGGCAGCCGGTTCATGTGACATTGGCTGAAGATGCTGAGATTCTGGATGAAGTTGTAGTAATCGGTTATCAGACGGTAAAACGTAAGGATCTTACCGGATCGGTAGCCTCTGTTTCGGGTGAGCAAATTGCAGCTATGCCTGTTGCCAATGCAGCTCAGGCTTTGCAGGGTAAGCTGGCTGGTGTAAATGTAACAACGCAGGATGGACGTCCCGATGCCGCTGTTTCTATTCGTGTACGTGGTGGCGGTTCTATCTCACAGAGCAATGATCCGTTGGTGCTGATTGATGGAGTCAGTGGTTCGTTGAGTGATATTCCGGGCGATCAGATTGAGTCGATTGACGTTTTGAAAGATGCCTCATCAACGGCTATTTATGGTGCCCGTGGTGCTAATGGTGTAATTCTTGTTACCACAAAGGGGGCTAAAGAAGGACGTGTTGTTGTCAGCTACAATGGTTATGCGAAGTTCAATACACCGACTAAGTATATGGATGCGCTCAATCCTTATGACTACCTGGCATATAGCTGGGCAAGTGCGGCTTCGGTTGGTGGTAACAGCTATATGGAACCATTGGAGAAACTGTATGGAATAGGACGTTATACGACTACCAATCCCGGTGGTATAGAAAGCTATCGTAATGTAAAGACGGATAATATCCAGAAAAAGATTTATGGAGATTCTTTTTCTCATAATCATGACCTTTCTGTTACGGGTGGTACTGAAAAGACCAAAGTATTGTTTGGTGTTAACTACATGGATGAGGATGGTATGAAACTCGCTTCTTACTACAGACGTGCCAATGTTTCGTTGAAAGTGAACCAAAAGATTGCCAAGAATCTTGATTTGAGTCTTGATACCCGTTATACCAATATTAAAAAGATGGGTGATGAAGGTGTTACGAATGGTAGCGGGTCTATCCTGTCGTCTTCTTATCGCTTCCGTCCAATTGCAACAGAAGATATTTTGGGTGATCTATCCGCAATGAATGAAGGTATGATTGAGAACTATGCCAAACAGAGTCAGTGGGACAGATATAATCCGGTAAACCGTATCAATGATAAGTATGCACCGAATGCTCAGCAGTCATTGCGTGGTATTCTTTCGCTGAACTGGGGAATTGTGAAAGGATTAACCTATCATACTGACCTGTCTCTCAGCCAGACTTGGAATCAGAATAAGGAATGGACGGGAGCCATCATAAATAACTATCTGGATGATAATACCGGTGAGGTCCTATATGCAGGTAACGCGAATCTGGAGAAAAAGAATAGCTGGGGACTCCGTTGGACAAATACTTTGAGCTATGACTTTACTTTAGGTAAGATACATCGTTTGAATATACTGGCCGGTCATGAAGTTTCCGATTCGGGTGGTGACGGGCTGAAAGCCTCAGGAACTTATTTCCCTGCAAACTTTACGAAAGAGAATGCATTTGCCATGATCAATCAATACGATAGTACTAAGGGAGTGGGGGATTTCTCTTCAAGTGTTTCTACGCCGAGCCGTATCCTTTCTTTCTTTGGTCGTTTGAATTATAACCTTATGGAACGCTATCTGCTGACGGTTACGTTCCGTGCGGATGGTTCATCTAAATTTGCTCCCAGTAACCGTTGGGGATATTTTCCGGCTGCCGCTTTGGGATGGCGTATGTCTGAAGAAGCATTCCTGAACGATGTGGACTGGCTGGATAACCTTAAACTTCGTGTTTCCTATGGTGAGGTAGGTAACGATGGTATAAATTCCAGTTTGTGGTCACAGAATTGGGAGGCTACCAGTGACAAGAGATACCAGGGAGCCGTGAATGGTGCCTTCTTGCCTTCTTATTCACTTGGTGCAGATATGGCGAACAAGGACCTGAAGTGGGAAACTACGATTACCCGTAACATCGGTGTTGATTTCGGTTTCTTTAATAGCCGCTTGACAGGTACGATTGATGCCTATTGGAATACCACCAAGGACTTGTTGATGAAAACGGCTATTCCGGGTATCACAGGTTTCACTTCAACCTACGCCAATGTAGGCCAGACCAGCAACAAAGGTATTGAAATTGCTCTTCAGGGTGTACTCGTGAAAACGAGGGACTGGAATGTAACGGCTGGTTTTAATATTAACTTCAATCGCGGTAAAGTGGACAAACTGGCTGATAATGTCACTGGACTTTATGGTACGGAATGGGCTACTTCATCTACTTTCCCGAAATCAGATTATGTCTTGAAAGAAGGGCGCCCTGTAGGCTTGGTACGTGGCTTGACTGCTGATGGCTTCTATACTACCGACGATTTCACTTATGAAAATGGGGTGTATACTCTAAAAGAAGGAGTTGCGGATGTTTCTTCTGCTGTATTCCCTAACTATCATTTACACAATGGTATGAACGAACGCCCTGCAGGACAGTTGGCCTACCCGGGTATGGCAAAGTTCAAAGACCTGAACGATGACGGTATTATCAATGATGATGACGTGGACGTTATCGGCGATATGACACCTGTCCATACCGGTGGTTTTAATATTAATGCTACTTATAAGAACTTTGATTTAGGTTTGTATTTTAACTGGAGCTATGGTAATGAAATTTATAATGTAAATAAGTTGGCAGCACTTTATGGTTATAAAGAAGGTGCCGTTTACGAGAATAAGCTCTCTATAGTAAAGGACTGCTATAAAATCTATGATGTAGTGAATGGCGAATTGGTTGCATTGACCACTCCTGAACAGCTGAATGCTGCCAATGCGAATGCTAAGTTACCACTGGCATACAGTGAGAATGGCTATGTGTCTACATTGGGTATTGAAGACGGCTCTTATCTGCGTTTGAATACACTGACTTTGGGGTATACTTTACCGAAGAGTATGCTTCAGAAGGCGGGTATCAGTAATCTGCGTGTTTACGGAAGTATCTATAATGTCTTTACAATTACAGGATATTCCGGAATTGATGCTGAGGTAAGTACGTCTACTTCTACAAAGACCTATCCTCAATTAGGTATGGACTGGGGTACTTATCCGCGTGCCCGTTCCTTCGTACTGGGTGTAAATCTTAGCTTCTAACCATTTAAATAAAAGATGAAATTATGAATAAGTATATAAAAATGGCATTTGCGTCAGCCTGTTGCGTCTTGTTTGCACAGTGCAGTGACTTTCTGGAAACTTCTTCTCCTTCTAATACAGATGACGAGTTTGTAACTTCCAGTCCCGCAGAAACTCTGAAGACTTTGTCAAGAGCTTATGCACTTTATCGTGAATCGTGTAATGGGGCATACGATTGGAACGACCATTACCGTTCGGATATCGAATATTTCCCCGAGAATAATACTTCCAATAATATCAATGCAAAGCTGGTTCCCGAACAGATTCCTTGTGATCACATGAAAGGTAGCTTCAATGCTCTGTACAATGTGATTTCCTATGCCGGAAAGACCGCTGACCTGATTGCTGCCAAAACAGCTTATCAGGATGATATCGCAGCAGGCAGGACTTCTGACTGGACACATCTGAAAGGTGAAGCCGAAGCATTACGTGCATTATGTTACTTTGACTTGATTAAACATTGTGGTGATGTACCGTATGGCTATGAGAATAATTATGTAGATGATTACGGGCTGACTCCACGTTTTGATATTTATGATGCATTGATTGAAAAATTGAAAGCAGCGGAACCGTATATGTATAAAGTAGGTGAAGGCGGTTTGAACGGTGAGCGTATTACGAGGACATTTGTTGATGGACTGATTGGTAAAATGGCTCTTTATGCCGGAGGCTATCAAACAATCCGTACTGATATGCCTGAACTTTATGGAAGTGTACAGTTCGAAACTCTCAGCACGGATGCTAAACGTAAATGCGCTTATGCCCGTCGTTCCGATTACAAGAACTATTACACTATAGCTGAAGACTATTTACAGAAAGCTCTTTCAACCAATGCAGGAACTACCAAACTGGTTACTACGGATGAGCGTAGCTATGCGAACAATCCTTTCCAACGCCATTTTCAATACGGAATGGATCTTCTGATGAGTCCTGAAGCTATCTTTGAAATAGGTTGTGTACAAAATCAAGCTACAAGCCGTATGTATTGCTATGATTTCGGTCGTGGCTCTAACGGTGGTAACAATACTGCCCCGAATAAGGTATTTGCCGGTATACGTATGGTGCCGAGTTTCTATTACGGTGGTTATGATAACGCTGATAAACGTCGCGATGTCAGTGCGGTGGTTACCGGGCTGGATGGTAAAGGCAATGAGTTGGCATTTACTTTTAAGGCGGGTGCTAAGGTTGATGGAGGTATTTGCTTGAATAAGTGGGATATTTGCCGCCAAAATCCTTACTTTGTCGGTCCTCAGATGGGCGCGGGTTTCAATATACCGATTATGCGTGTAGCTGATGTCATCTTGATGTTAGCGGAAGTGAAAGCAGGATTGGATGCAGATACTGAAGCTATAGGCCTGGTTAATCAGATTCGTGAAAGAGCTTTTGGAGATGATTTGCATAATATTTCCGGTTTGTCCGGTGAAGCACTGAAAGAAGCTATTCTGATGGAACGTAAGTTTGAACTTTTCGGTGAAGGGCATACCAGTTACGATCTGGTTCGGAGTGGTAAATTCTCACAAAAAGCAATGGAAGTACGTAATGAGATGTCAACCCTTGCTGAAAATCTGAAGACTAAAGGTTATCATGAATTTGAGAATGGCAACATCTTACCCGCTTACATCTGGACAAAGCAGGTTGCAGGTGCCAAACTGACTTATGACTGTACGGATGAAAATGATCCTGTACTTTTCCCGGGATGGCGTGGTGTATTGGATTTTGCTGAGTTAGGATTGTCTGTAAATGGAACCAACCATAATACCGCTATCAAAGGGTTATTTGAATATATTGCTCCGGATAGTGAGACTGCGGCAGAATTAGAAGCGGAAGGATATGTGAAGACAGAGTGGGGAAGCACTCTTGCTGCCAATATTGATATATATCTGAGCAATATTCTTCCGGGCATTACATCGGAAGAGAGTGTTCCGTGTTATTACTGGCCTATTCCTTATGAAACAATCAGTCAATCCAAAGGAAAAGTGACAAATGGCTATGGACTGCCACAGCAATAATAGGTATTTGGTATAGAGCTTTGAGAAAACTGCAGGATTTCATTTCCATCGGATTTAAAATCTTGCAGTTTTTGTCGTACTATTTCCTTTGATATATTATTTTTGTAAAAATATAGAATAGAAATGATGAAAGAAAAACTTTTTTACTTACTGCCTCTCCTTGCTTTGGCAAGTTGCGGAGAGCCATCCTACAAGGATGCTTCTTTATCTCCTGAAAGGCGGGCGGAACTTCTGGTGAAGGAACTTACGCTGGAAGAGAAGGCGCATCTTATGATGGATGGTTCCCGTTCTGTGGAACGATTGGGTATTAAACCGTATAACTGGTGGAATGAGGCGCTGCATGGCGTTGCCCGGGCAGGCTTGGCTACGGTTTTTCCCCAGCCGATAGGTATGGCAGCGTCCTTTAACCCGGAAATGGTGTACGAAGTGTTCAATGCCGTGTCGGATGAGGCACGTGCGAAGAATACCTACTATGCATCTCAGGATAGCCGTGAACGCTATCAGGGTTTGACCATGTGGACTCCCACAGTGAATATCTACCGTGATCCACGCTGGGGCAGGGGTATTGAGACCTATGGTGAAGACCCTTATCTGACAAGTCGGATGGGCGTGATGGTGGTAAAAGGTTTGCAAGGACCTGCCGATGGAAAATATGATAAACTGCATGCCTGCGCCAAGCATTTTGCCGTACATTCGGGACCGGAGTGGAATCGTCACTCTTTTAATGCGGAGAATATAAAGCCACGTGATTTGTATGAAACTTATCTGCCACCCTTCGAAGCATTGGTGAAAGAAGGAAAAGTGGAAGAAGTGATGTGCGCTTACAACCGTTTTGAAGGTGATCCCTGCTGTGGAAGTGATCGCCTGCTGATGCAGATATTGCGTGGAGAATGGGGATTCGACGGTATAGTAGTATCTGATTGCGGTGCAATAGCTGACTTCTACAACGACCGTGGTCATCACACCCATCCCGATGCAGAGTCGGCCTCTGCCGCGGCGGTGATCAGTGGAACAGATTTGGAGTGTGGTTCCAGTTATAAGGCTTTGATAGAGAGCGTGAAAAAAGGATTAATTTCAGAAGAGACCGTAGACACGTCTGTCAAGCGACTGATGAAAGCCCGTTTTGCATTGGGGGAAATGGATGAACCGGAAAAAGTATCCTGGACCAAGATACCTTTCTCCGTAGTAGCTTCTGCTGCTCATGACTCTCTGGCATTGAATATGGCCCGTGAATCCATGACATTGTTGATGAATAAGGATAACTTTCTGCCGTTGAAACGTGGCGGACTGACGGTAGCCGTTATGGGGCCGAATGCGAATGACTCAGTGATGCAATGGGGAAATTATAACGGAATGCCGGCGCACACCGTCACTATTCTTGATGGAGTGCGGAATTTGCTTGGCACTGATGATAAACTGATCTATGAGCAAGGCTGCCCATGGGTGGAAAGAACTCTGATTCAGAGTGCATTCAGCCAGTGTAAGTCTGACAAAGGTCCCGGGTTCACGGCTCGTTACTGGAATAACCTGAAGCGTGAAGGCGAACCGGTGACCACAGCACAAGTCACCACTCCTTTCCGCTTTTGTACTTCGGGGGCTACAGTGTTTGCTCCGGGAGTGAATCTGACGGATTTCTCCGCAACCTATAACAGTGCATTTACTCCTAAAGAATCAGGAGAAATTGTTCTTGAGGTTTATTGCTATGGGAGCGGAAGACTTCGTGTGAACGGAGAAGAAGTGAAAAGTTTCTCAAACAAGCACGGTGCAAGGAAATCTACTCATGCGATGAAGGTACAGGCTGGTAAATCGTATGATCTGGAACTTGATTTTGAGTATCTGAGAAGTGATGCACAGTTGAACTTTGATCTTGGATTTAAGAAAGATGTGGATATAAGGAAATCTGTTGAACGTGTGAAGGATGCAGATATCGTTATTTTTGCGAGCGGTATATCTCCCAGCCTTGAAGGAGAGGAGATGGGAGTAAATCTTCCCGGTTTCAAGAAAGGAGATCGTACGGATATTGAGTTACCTGCCGTTCAGCGTGAACTGATTGATGCTCTGCATCGTGCAGGTAAGAAGGTTATTCTGGTTAACTGTTCAGGATCGCCTATCGGTTTGGAACCTGAGACTCAGAAGTGCGAAGCTATCTTGCAGGCATGGTATCCCGGTCAGCAAGGTGGTAAGGCTGTTGCCGAGGTATTGTTCGGTGATTATAATCCGGCGGGGAAATTACCGGTTACTTTCTATCGCAATGTGTCTCAGTTGCCTGACTTTGAAGATTATAACATGACCGGAAGAACTTACAGATATATGCAGGATGTGCCTTTGTTCCCATTCGGTTACGGTCTTAGTTATACTACCTTTGGCTATGGTAAAACTGTACTTGACAAGAATGAACTTACAGCCGGACAGTCTTTGAAACTTACTGTACCTGTTACAAATACGGGTAAGCGTAACGGAGAAGAAGTGGTGCAGGTTTATCTTAGAAAACAAGGAGATGCAGAAGGACCTATCAAAACCTTGCGTGCTTTCAAGCGTGTATCTATTCCGGCAGGAAAGACCGTTAATGTGGAGTTTGACCTGAAAGATAAAGAATTGGAGTGGTGGGACGATCAATCCAATACAGTAAGAGTTTGTCCGGGTAATTATGATATTATGGTGGGAGGAAGCTCTAAAGAAGAAGATTTGCAGCGAACAACGATTGCTATAAAATAATTGTTGGAAAGTGAGAAAAATCCCAATATACTTGACATCGCCTTTCTGATGTCGTATATTTGTATTCGTAAATCTATTTAATATTCAATTTTAAATTAGCACGAACGGAGAAGCATTGCTTCTCCGTTCTTTTTTTATCCCTATGGCTTGTCATTTGAAATGCCACATGTTTACTTCCCCAATGCCACAGCTTAACAGCTTAAATGCCACACTTCAACAACCTAAATGCCACACTTCAACCGTTTTAAGCCCAGCCGTTTCACTTGCTGAGGTGTGGCGTTTCACTGATTTACCCCAGCGAAACGGACGATACATCTGAGGTAAACAGACGATACGTTTGAGGCATACTGATCATGTGTTTGAGGCAAACAGACGGTCTGTTCCGAAAGTAAAACGGGAGGTCTATGCCTCCCGTCCGTTAATCTTCTGTAAATATGCTCTTGACAAAGAACGTCCGGTTCCCTGTTACCGGACATCCGTAAAAGTATAAGTTTCTCCTGCTTGGGTCGCGATCTCATAAACGTATGATTTCTTTAGCTCAATACCTTTCAAAGGAGCTTTCTCACTAATCAAGGGGCGGCTTATGGGCTGCTTGGCAAAGAAAGGATTGGCATTACCGTTGTCAGTAACAGATAAACTTTTTCCATCCATAGCCAACTCCTGATGTACACGTAGATGAAGATTGCCTCCGAGAGTCGATTTGATCACGGCAGATTCTATCTGCCCGTTTTTCCACTTCAATGAAATGATTTCAAAGCCTCCGCGTGCCCGAAGTCCCTTTATTTCACCGTCCTTCCATACATCTGGCAAAGCAGGTAGCAAGTGTATGGCTTCATCATGGCTTTGCATTAACATCTCGGCAATACCGGCTGTACAACCGAAGTTTCCGTCTATTTGGAAAGGAGGATGTGCATCGAAAAGATTAGGATAGGTTCCTCCTCCTTGTCCTTTCTGGACTTCGGGGGAGACCAGATTGAGTTGGTCAGTGATAAGTTTGAATGCATGATTCCCATCCAAACATCTTGCCCAGAAACAAACCTTCCATCCCATAGACCAACCGGTAGAAGGATCACCACGTTGGATTAGGGTGTTGCGTGCAGCCTCAAAGAGTACGGGTGAGGAGTATGGAGATATCTGGAATCCCGGAAAGAATCCCCATAAGTGAGAAATGTGGCGATGATGATCTTTGGGGTTATCCCAGTCCTCAAACCACTCCTGCAATTGTCCGTATTGCCCTACTTGCATAGGAGGCAATTGTTTTCTGAGTGAGAGGATCGTATCGCAGAATAGCTCATCCTTCTCTAATAGCCGTGCGGCTCTTTCTGTATTTGTGAATAGATCAAATACTAGCTGATTGTCCATGGTGATGCCTGCAAAGAGATTGGCTTTTGTTCTCCATTGTGGAGGTGAATTCTCTGGTGAATTACTTGGGGTGACTACCATATAACCTGTGTTGGGGTCTTTGACAAGGAAATCGACAAAGAATTCGGAAGCACTTTTCATGATCGGGTATGCCTGGGCCAGAAAATCTTTATCTCCCGAATACAGATAACGATCCCATAAATGATGGCATAACCAAGCGTTGCAAGTGGGCCAGGGACCGCAATATGCTTTGTCTACCGCCCCGTTCATGCGCCACAGATCGGTGTTATGATGCAACATCCATCCACGGCAACCATACATTTCGCGAGCAGCTTCCTGACCATTCTCATAGAGTTCCTTTATCATTTGCAGGAAAGGTTCGTGCATTTCGGGCAGATTGGTTACTTCAGCCGGCCAGTAGTTCATTTCGGCGTTGATATTCGTAGTATAACGGCATTTCCATGCCGGATTTAGCTTCTGATTCCAAATGCCTTGCAGATTGGCCGGCTGCCCTCCCGGCTGTGAACTGGAGATTAGAAGATAACGTCCAAACTGGAAGTATAGGGCTACCAGGTGAGGATCATTGGCTGTGGCAAACTCTTTGACGCGTATATCGGTTGGCTTGTCAGCCTGGGCGGTACGGCCTAAATTCAACGATACGCGATTATAATATTTCTGATATTCACTTATGTGAGCCTGAAGTGCTTTGGTATAATTCTTCCCAGCATTCTTTAAGTATACTTTGTTGCGTTTGACAGGATCGCCGGATATGTCTTTGTAATTGATGAAATTGGTGGATATCGCCAAGTAAATTGTGGCGCTGTTTGCACGAGTTACTATCAGGGTAGAATCATTTGCAGAGGTTTTCCCTCCCTGTACGTTGAGCTTTAAATCTGTACGGAAGCGGACTGCCCCTTCTACAAACTCATTTCCTTTAGTCACTCCCTCCATAGTCATGGCGTCTTTGCCGGAAGTTGTGACGTCGACATCTTGCGGGCATGTTAGAGCAGTGGTGAATGTCAGTTTCCCCGGTTGTGAAGCGGTTAGCCGGATGATGACTAATTGATCTGCAAATGAAGTGAATACTTCACGTTTGTAGTCGACGCCATCCACTGTATAAGTGGTTGATGCGACGGCTTTTTCCAAATCCAGCTCCCGGCGGAAGTTTGTATAACCTTCCTGATCCTGAAACCTTAACCGTAAACTGCCTGCTGTTTGATAAGGCATGCCAAAACCATTCTTCGAGAGAAGCCTCTCACCCGCCAATGTCTGGGCTTCAGGATATTTTCCTTCAAAGATCAACTGTCTTATTTCAGACAGATAGTTTTTAGTTTCCGGATTGTAGTTCTTGTAAGGAGCACCGGCAGAAATCGTTTCTTCGTTCAATTGGATTTCTTCATTTACCGGATTTCCATATACCATTGCTCCCAATCTTCCATTACCTAAAGGGAGAGCTTCTTCCCAATATTCAGCCGGGCTGTCGTACCATAAGACCGGCGCTTGCTGGGCTTTTAAGTCTGTACTTGCTATGATTGCCATACAGACTAATGAGAGTTTTAAGAAACGGTGTGCCATATTATAGATTTTTTTTGAGTGGTCTATTTGTTTTTCTTCTATTATTTCCTGACAATTTGTGTGGAATCACAATGAATGATTGACAGGTTTTCTATTGCTTCTAAATCCACTACCGGCTGACCGGCTATCGGTTGCTTTGTCCGCACGTCATTCAGGAATATATCCTTGCATTGTCGGATGTTGAGTGAAGGTCCTTCTTCTACGGTGAAACTTACGTTGTTAAAACGGATATCGGTGGCTGTTTCTGCTTGAAATCCTTTTCCGGCTACTATGTTCATGTTGGAGAAAGACAGTTCCGATATAGGCATTTCCTCAATACCTTTTATATAGCCTATCCGCTTGATATCATTTCCCGTAACATTACTTAAATGGATATTCCGGAAAATAGGAGTACGTTCGCTTACCGGTTCCACTTTCGATAAACGGTCATAAAATAAATCGAAAATAAAGGCATCTCCTTGTATATTCTTCATTACGATATTGTCTACCCGTATATCTTCTACTACACCACCGCGTCCGCGGGATGCTTTTAACCGGATACCGGCATTCGTTCCATCAAACACACAATTGGATATAGCTATCCTTTTTACACCGCCCGACATTTCGCTGCCGATGACCACTCCACCGTGACCGGAAAGCATGATACAATTGGTGATTGTGATGTTTTCGCATGCTTTCCCATATTTACGCCCGTCGGCATCACGTCCGGACTTGATGGTAATACAATCGTCTCCAACACTGATAAAACAGTCGGAGATACGTACATTCCGGCAGGAACTCGGATTGATACCGTCCGTATTCGGCCCTTTAGGATTGCTTGACGGGTTATTGATGGTTACTCCATGTATTGTAACGTTATCACAGAAGGCCGGATTGACTGTCCAGAAAGGAGAGTTGATGATCTTCACATTTTCAATAAGGATATTCGTACATTCGTAGAACTGAATAAAAGGTGGACGGAACATTTTACGTTCCAGAGAAGGCTTATAGTAATCGGATATTTCCAGGTCCTTATTGGCATCCACCCACATTTGCTGTAACTTATCCAGAGAAGGTAGCTTGCCACCGTTCTCTTTTATCACCTTACGTGTCTCAAATTCCCATAACCACCATTTCAGTCCGTTTCCATCTAGCGTTCCGCGTCCGGTAATGGTCAGATTGTCTGCCGAATGAGCGTAAATCAGTGGGGATAAGGTTTGCATAACGGTTCCTTCCCAACGTGCGGTTACAAAAGGCAGATAATCCTCGAACCTGTCTGAGAAGCGCACAATGGCACCTGATTCCAGATGCAATGTAATATTACTTTTCATGTGGATAGTAGCAGTCAGATAAGTCCCGGCAGGGAAATAGATGGTTCCACCTCCTTCCGAAGCTGCTTTTTCAATAGTCTGGTTAATCAGTTTCGTACATGGCTTGATGCCTTTGGCATCAGCCCCCAATTGTTTCATGTCGAACGTGCGGGACGTGGCTACCACAGCCATCATTACTCCCATAATAAAGATGAATAAACGTTTCATGGTCTGTCTTATACTCTTTTAGATATGTGATACAAATTAGAATACGGGGCAAATGTACGTAATCACAGTGCGGGGAGGGTGGACTTTTTGTGTAATAAAGAGTATTTATAAATAGAACCGGTAGAAATTATAAAAAAAGAAAGGGTTACATGACAATGCAACCCTTCCCTGTTTTACTGCTTAGATATATTAATATCCGAAGATATCTTCCTGTTTCAGTTCAATTACCGGACCTACTTTTTTCAAAGCATTTATATCCAGCTCTTTTTTGTCACCAAGGATACAGTATGTATAGGTGCGTCCCTTGATCCATTTATTCTGGTAGTCGATAACATCCTGTAACGTCATGTTCTGCACATCGTTATACAGCTTGATACGGCTATCTACATTCTGTCCCAGATATTGAGCGCTGATATAATCCCAGATAACATCCATCTTGATGGTGCGGTCGGTACGCATACGGGCAATCATGCCGTCTTTGGCCAGTTTGAAGGCAGCTTCCGATTCAGGCATATTGTTGATGATGTCATTGAATGTATTGATGGCGTCTATCATCTTGTCATTCTGCGTAGCAATCTGTGTGCGTAGCATATAAGGATCTGTCAAATAGCTTGGCTTCAACATACCGGCCCATGCCGAGTAAGCCAAACCGCGGCTTTCGCGCATTTCCTGGAATACGATGGAATTCATGCCGCCACCGAAGTATTCGTTGTATAGTTGACGACCGGATTCAGCAGCAGGATCAAATTTCTCTCCTTTGTTGGAGATTTGCGACATATAGATTTGTTTAGCATCATACGGAGCAATGAAAATCTTCGTTTCGGGTGTCAATAGTGCTTCAAAGTTATTTCCTTCAGGAATTTCTTTCAAAGCCTCCGGTGCCTGATGCTCTTTATTAATGATGGCAAGCAGGTCATCCTGATTGCTTGGCCCATAGTAAAGAATACGGTGCTTGAAGCTGCTCAACTGTTTGATACGGTCCACAAGCTGTTGCGGATCCATAGAGATCAGTTCAGCTTCGGTCAGTAGATTGGTTGCCGGAGATTTCGGACCATAAGTAGCATAAGACACCAGGCGCGAGAAGTTTTGCATCTGATTCAGCTTAGCGTCTTTGCGGGATTTCAGAATATCGTTAGCCATATTTGCATAAGCCTCTTTATTTACCTGAGCATTTGCTAACAGTTTTTCGAAGAGAGCCATGGCAGCAGGCATATTTTCGTTGAGGCCGGAGAGTACAACATAAGTACGTTTGCTACCCGGAGATACAAAGAATGAGCACGCAAGACGATAGAATTCGCTCTTAACCTCTTCCGGAGTCATGTCGGCTGTACCGAGGTATTCCAGATATTGGGCAGCGGTACCGAGTGCCTTGTCATTGTTGTTACCCATATCAAAGAGGTAAATCAACTGGAAAATATCATTCGTTGTATTTTGTTTGTAAAGTACAGGAATATCCGATTTTGCTTTCAGTTGGGTAAGATCTTTGGAATAGTCCAGGAATACCGGTTCGATAGGAGTCACTACGCTTGCCTGTATTTCTTTCAGGAAGGTACTGGCGGTGTCGCGATTCATCACGATAGGAGTGATTTCGGGTTTTGGCATCTTCTTTTCATTCGGGTCTTTACCTTGTCTTTTGTAGATAACGGCATAGTTATCATCTTTCAGATATTTATTGGCAAAGGCTACGATATCATTCTTGGTCAGTTTGGACATGCGGTTGAGGGCGGTAACTTCGTCTGCCCAGTCACTACCGTTTACGAATGACTGTACAAACATGTCGGCACGCGCATCATTGTTTTCCAACTGCTGCATCTGATACAGTTTGAAGTTGTTGATATTGGCTTCCAGCATCTTTTCGTCGAAGTCGCCGTCGCGGAGTTTCTTCAGTTCACCCAGCATGAGGTCTTTTACTTCGTCCAGAGTCTGTCCTTGTTTAGGGCGTCCCTGCATCAACAGTGCGCTGTAATCGCTCATGGTCAGAGGATAGCAATATGAACTTAACGTCTTCTGTTGTTGTGTAAGGTCAAGGTCGAACAGGCCGGCTTGTCCGTTATAAAGTATCTGGGAAACCACTTGTAACGTTTCCACATCTTTGTCGGCCGCTCCGGGGAAGCGCCATGCAAGGGCAACGCTTTCGGCATCCGGGCCGATTACTTCACGTACAACAGGTGCTGTAATCGGGGTTTCTTTCGGCAGATCCAGTTTCGGCAGATCAGTGTTTGGTTTCAAATCACCAAAATATTTGTCAATGGTTGCAATCATCTGATCGGGATCAAAATCACCGGAAAGACAGATAGCCATGTTGTTGGGCACATACCATTTCTTATAATATTCTTTGATGTTGGTGATTGAAGGATTCTTCAGGTCTTCCTGAGTACCAAGTACGGTTTGTGTTCCATAAGGATGGTGTGGGAAAAGAGAAGAAAGTACTGCTTCGTAAACTTTGCGTGGGTCGCGGGTCAGCGACATATTCTTTTCTTCGTAAACCGTTTCCAACTCAGTATGGAAACCGCGGATCACGCAATTTTCAAAACGTTCTGCCTGAATTTTTGCCCAGTTGTCAATCTGATTGCTGGGGATATCTTCCGTGTAGCAAGTAACGTCGAAACTGGTGTAGGCATTTGTTCCGTTGGCACCGATGGCAGCCATGAGTTTGTCATATTCGTTGGGGATGGCATATTTGGAAGCCTCGTAGGAGATGCTGTCAATTTTTGCATAAATAGCTTTACGTTCAAGGCTGTCTGTTGTCTTGCGATAAACTTCGAATTGTTCTTCGATCTGGTCCAGCAAAGGCCTTTCAATCTCATAGTTCTGAGTACCGAAGTTTGTGGTACCTTTAAACATCAGGTGCTCGAAATAGTGAGCCAATCCGGTAGTTTCTGCGGGGTCGTTTTTACCACCTACACGTACTGCAATGTACGTTTGTATGCGCGGAGTTTCCTTGTTTACAGTCATGTAGACTTTCAAACCGTTGTCCAGAGTGTAGATACGCGCTTTCAGCGGATCATTGGGTACTGTTTCGTAGCTGTACTTCGAAGTACAACTTCCTAAGCTTATCGCTACCAGTAGGATAAACGTTAAACCAATTTGTCGGAATAGTTTGTTCATAAGCTGACTTATTAGATTGATAACTGCAAAAATATGCGTTTTTTTCATACCTTTGCACTCAAAAAGTAAATATTTTAAATAAGAAGGTTTATTTTCATAGATTATGATTACCATAGAACAACTGAAAAGCATTAAAGAGCGCACCGAGGCACTCTACCGCTATCTGGACATCGAAGGAAAGAAGATCCAGGTAGAAGAAGAACAGTTGCGCACGCAGGCTCCGGGCTTTTGGGATGACCAGAAGACGGCTGAGGCACAAATGAAGAAAGTGAAAGGTTTGCAACAGTGGATAGCCGGTTATAATGAAATAAAGACATTATCGGATGAATTGCAATTGGCTTTTGATTTCTATAAGGACGAACTTGTAACCGAGGAAGAGATAGATGAAGCTTATGCCAAAGCTTCCGTTGCCATTGATGAGCTTGAACTGAAAAATATGCTTCGTGATGAAGCTGACCAGATGGACTGTGTGTTGAAAATCAACTCCGGTGCGGGTGGCACGGAAAGCCAGGACTGGGCAAGTATGCTGATGCGTATGTATTTGCGTTATGCCGAAACCAATGGCTACAAGGCTGTCATTTCTAACTTGCAGGAAGGTGATGAAGCCGGTATTAAAACCTGCACTATTGAGATTTCAGGTGATTATGCTTATGGATATCTGAAAGGCGAGAACGGTGTACATCGTCTGGTGCGTGTATCTCCTTACAATGCGCAAGGCAAGCGTATGACTTCTTTTGCTTCTGTTTTTGTAACTCCGCTGGTTGATGATACTATTGAGGTGAACATCAATGTTGCCAATATCTCTTGGGATACTTTCCGTTCCAGTGGTGCCGGTGGTCAGAATGTGAACAAGGTAGAATCCGGAGTTCGTCTGCGTTATCAGTTCAAGGATCCGTATACGGGCGAGGAAGAAGAAATCCTGATTGAAAATACGGAAACTCGCGACCAACCCAAGAATCGCGAGAATGCAATGCGCCAGTTACGTTCCATTCTGTATGATAAGGAACTTCAGCACCGCATGGCCGAACAAGCCAAGGTGGAAGCTGGGAAGAAGAAGATCGAATGGGGTTCGCAGATACGAAGCTATGTATTCGATGATCGCCGTGTAAAAGACCACCGTACTAACTTCCAGACTTCGGATGTCAATGGGGTGATGGATGGTAAGATAGATGGTTTCATTAAGGCGTATCTGATGGAGTTTGCTGGACAAGAGGATTAACTTTTATTTCTATATAAAGAGAATGGGTGTCACTTGATGAATGAAAGTGGCACCCATTTTTGTTTTCAAGAGCGTGAGGGGAAACGATATTGTTCTTTGTAAAATGTATTCTTTAAAAAACATTTCTTATCTTTGTTCCTAACTCAATAATTGCTTTTGCATGGAAATAGCCGAAAGCATAGAAGCCACTCGTCAGTCGGTTATCCGTATGTTTCAAGTTCTGGAACGTGCAGCTTTACTCATCATGCTGTATTCCGGGAAAAACAATATGCAGCAACTTGCCAAACCGGAAAAAGTTTATTTGGACAATACGAACTTGATGTATGCTCTTTCTTCCTCTGCGGATATAGGTAATATTCGTGAAACATTCTTTGCCAATCAGTTGAAACAAAATCATCAGATACCTTTTTCCGGGCAGGGAGATTTTCGGATAGATGATGTTTATACTTTTGAACCTTTTCTGTAGACTCATAATTCTCATTAAAATGCAGCTCGGCTTCATCTTGGCTTAGAGCGACGATAAATTACTTGTAGGTGGTTCGGGTATGGTTCAGATATTAGCTTGTTACAAATAAATTTCCTCTTTTCTTTTGGAATCTTCCCGAATTTCATGTTACTTTGTTATCAGTTGAACTTTAATACTAAGAACACATTATGGGAAAGAGTAAGAAAAAGGTTATGCATAGCCGTAAAGAAGAAGAACAAGCTAAGAAAGTGTTGTTGATTATTGGTGTATCTGCATTGATATTGGTGCTGGTGATGCTGATAGGATACTCGTTCTTAGGGAAATAACTGATAGATGTCGCAAGAAATAGAACGGAAATTCCTCGTGACGGGGGAGTACAAATCGAGGGCGTATGAACAAAGCCGTATTGTACAAGGTTATATCAGTAGTGCAAGAGGCCGGACCGTACGGGTGCGCATCCGTAACGGAAAGGGATATCTTACGATAAAGGGTGCTTCCGATGCCTCGGGACTCAGCCGATATGAGTGGGAAAAAGAGATTCCATTGAATGAAGCGGAGGAACTGATGAAACTTTGTGAACCGGGTGTTATCGATAAAACTCGTTATCTGGTGCGCAGCGGACGGCATACGTTTGAGGTGGATGAGTTCTACGGTGAAAATGAAGGTTTGGTAGTTGCTGAAGTGGAATTGACTTCGGAAGACGAGGCTTTTGAAAAACCGGATTTCATAGGGCGGGAAGTAACAGGCGACGTCCGTTACTATAACTCGCAACTGATGAAGCATCCATACACCGTTTGGTAAGGCCTTAATACCCTGTCAACAAGAAGTTAACTCCTTGTTGACAAACTCTTAACTTCTTGTTGACAGGAAGTTAACTCCTTGCAAATGGTTGCTAATCAAGTATATTCAGAGGACGAAATGGAGAAACTTTATGAATACCTGCCTAGAGAACTGGTGACCTTTGTATTGGTGACTTTGTTTTCTTTATTAATAGGACTTTCACAGCGGAAAATCAGTTTGAAGCGTGAAGGGGAGACAACGTTGTTCGGTACGGACCGCACGTTCACTTTTATAGGTATTTTGGGGTATCTGCTTTATATTCTTGATCCGGTGGATTACCGCTTGTTTATGGGCGGTGGCGCTATATTGGGACTGCTGCTGGGATTGAACTATTACGTTAAACAATCTCAGTTCCATGTATTCGGGGTTACTACCATTATTATCGCACTCATCACTTATTGTATTGCTCCTATTGTAGCCACACAACCCTCCTGGTTTTACGTGATGGTGGTTGTGACGGTATTGCTCTTTACCGAATTGAAGCATACTTTTACAGAACTCGCACAGCGCATGAAGAATGACGAGATGATTACTCTCGCTAAGTTCCTTGCTATCAGTGGCATTATCTTACCGATGTTGCCGAATGAAAATCTGATACCCGACATTAATTTGACTCCTTATACCGTCTGGTTGGCTACGGTAGTTGTATCCGGTATCTCTTATTTATCTTATCTGCTGAGGCGATATGTATTTCATGAGTCCGGCATTCTGGTATCCGGTATTATAGGTGGTTTGTATAGCAGTACGGCAACTATTTCTGTTCTGGCACGTAAGAGTCGCAAGGCACCTGCACAGGAGGCGCCGGAATATGCCGCAGCAATGTTGTTGGCAGTGAGTATGATGTTTCTTCGTTTCCTTATACTAATAGGTATATTCAGTAAGGCGATTCTTGCGGAAATTTATCCATACCTCCTTATGATGTCCTTCGTTACGGCGGGAGTGGCCTGGTATCTGCATCGGAAGCGTAAGTCGATTCCGGTGACGGGCGAAGAAGCTGAAGAAGAAGATAGCAGTAACCCGTTGGAATTTAAAGTTGCACTGATTTTTGCCGTTCTGTTTGTGATATTCACCATTGTGACACATTATACTTTGATTTATACCGGTACGGGTGGATTGAATGTCTTGTCGTTCATTGCCGGGTTGAGTGATATTACTCCATTTATTCTGAACCTGCTGCAAGGTTCGGGTGTTGCCGTTGTGGTGGTGACAGCTTGTTGTATGCAGGCTATCGTGAGCAATATTGCCGTGAATATGTGCTATGCGTTGTTCTTTGCCGGTGGGAAGAGTCCGTTGCGCCGGTGGGTACTGCGTGGGTTTGGTGGTGTGATTGCAGTGAATGTCTGCCTGCTACTTTTTTTCTATTTGCTATAAATTCCGCAAGAACGCTTACAAATATTCTCTCTAATCCCTTTTCTTTGTGCTTTTTTAACTCCGAAAATCTCGTAGGTAAAGAAAAAGAGCCTACTTTTGCCGCATTCATGTGACAAAATAGCTACGATGTACGTCTAATACAAAAACAGTCAACTAATATTCATCAAACAAACTAAAACAGAAATGAAAATTAAATGCCCTTTGCTGCTTATAATGCTGGTAATATCCTCATTGGTAGCGGCACAGAATGCGGCACCTCCATTTCAGATTAAAGGAGTCTTACTGGATTCTTTGACTCAAGAGGGAGAACCTTATGCCACAATTAAAATCGTGAAAAAAGAAGCGCCTGCCCATGCATTGAAAATGCTGGTAACAGACATGAAAGGTAAGTTTCAGGAAAAGGTTCCGGGGACGGGTGATTTCGTGATGACGATTTCTTCTATCGGTAGAAATACCATTGTGAAAGATTTTACTGTGAAAGCAGGAGAGAAAATTGTTGATTTCGGTACGCTGTATATTACAGATGCGTCCAATGAGCTTGGACAAGTAGAGGTGGTAGCTCAAAAACCATTGGTGAAAGCTGATATTGACAAGATAGAATATAATGTACAGGATGATCCTGATTCAAAGTCAAACTCTGTATTGGAAATGCTTCGTAAAGTGCCTTTGGTTACTGTAGATGGCGAAGATAATATTAAGGTGAACGGTAGTAGCAGCTTTAAGGTGTATGTGAATGGTAAACCTAACAATATGATGAGTAATAATCCGACGGAAGTACTGAAAAGTATGCCCGCCAATTCTATCAAACATATCGAGGTTATTACTAATCCCGGTCCTAAGTATGACGCTGAAGGTGTAGGGGGGATCCTGAATATTGTCACTGTAGGTAGCGGACTGGAAGGGTATACGGCTACATTTAGTGGAAACGTTAGTAACATGGGGGCTGGTGGTGGCCTGTTCGGTACAATTAAGAGTGGTAAGTTGACGATAAGTGCTCGTTATAATTATAATTATAATGATCGTCCGCGTAGCTATTCTGGTGGTACTCGTCGTACAGTAGGCGACATAACCGACGGTTCTTCAGATTTAGATTATAGTGGCGATAGTAAAGGGCATGGTAATTTCCAGTCCGGCAGCATGGAAGCCAGTTATGAAATTGATACTTTGCGTTTGATAACCATGTCGTTCGGACTTTGGGGTGGCGGAAATAACAGCAATGGACTGAGTAATACTTTTGCAACGATGCCCGGTACCGGTGATGATCTGTATCAATATGTATCGAACAATAGAAGCAAAAGTTCCTGGTATTCTATTGATGGTGGCATTGACTACCAACGTATGTTTCATGTAAAAGATCGTATGTTGACCTTCTCTTATAAAATCAATACCAGACCGGAAAGTTCGGATTCATACTCCACTTATGATTATGATATGGAGGATGTAGCTCCGGATTGGCAGGATTTTATGAAACGTATGAAAAATCAGCATAATGATGGATCCCAGAATACTACTGAACATACTTTCCAGGCTGATTATACGACGCCTATCGGCAAGATACATACTCTTGAAGCCGGTGCGAAATATATTCTCCGTGATAATTCTTCGGAAGATGATCGTTATGAACAAGCGTCAGCAACTCAAGCTGATTATGAGTTTGACAATGATCACAGTTCGCATTATAAACACCAGAATGACATTTTGGCTGCATACCTTGGATATGGACTGAAAGTGAAGAAGATATCCGGAAGACTTGGTGTGCGTTATGAGCATACGAAGCAGGAGGTGAAATATCTGTTGGGTAAGGGAGATAACTTTGATAAGAACTTTGATGATTTAGTTCCTTCTGCAAGTATTGGCTATAAGTTGACAGATATGTCTAATCTTCGTTTTGGTTATAATATGCGTATTTACCGTCCGGGGATCTGGTATTTGAATCCTTATCTGGACGATAGTAATCCTACAAATATAAGCCAGGGTAACTCTCATTTGGATAGTGAGAAGAGTCATTCATTTAACTTGAGTTACAGTAACTTCACGCAGAAGTTTAATATCAATCTTTCAGCCCGCTATAGCTTTACCAATAATAGTATTGAACGGGTAACAGAACAGGTGAAGGATACAGAAATTTTCGGTCTGCAAAATCCTACTGGTAAAGAAGTGCTTTATTCTACTTATCAGAATATAGGTAAGAGCAGGAATGCCAGCCTAAGTGGTTATATCAACTGGAATGCTACCTCCAATACACGTATCTATGCAAACCTTTATGGTAACTATACTTATTTGGAAGGCGCCAATGGATTGAAGAATGACGGTTGGAATTTGTTTGCTTATGGTGGTGCTCAGCAGTCTTTGCCTCACGATTGGCGTATCAGTCTGAATATTTATGGTCAGACGCCTTGGATCATGTTGCAGGGAAAGGGGAGCAGTTTCTTTGACTACGGATTGAGTGTAAACAAATCATTCTTGAAGAAGCGTCTGACCTTGTCGGCATTTGCTAGCAATTTCTTTAAGAAATATCAGCATCCGACTTCAAGTATAGAAGGTGTAGGCTTTATACAGGATAGTTGGAATAAATATACTCGTCAGCGTTTTGGTGTAAGTGTTAGCTATCGCATCGGTGAGTTGAAAGCCAGTGTGAAGAAAGCCGCGCGTACCATCAGCAATGATGATGTGAAGAGTAGCGGTGGTGAAGGCGGCGGTGGCGGAGAATAATCTGCCCGTACTTTCCTGAATTATTTTTCATCCGCAGATGGCGCGGATAACGCAGATTTACGATTAATGAAGTCTGCGTTATCTGTGACGTCGGCGGATGAACTGTTTTCTATAAGGGATATTCCAGACAAGTCACTGTACCATCCATTGTCATGACAATGATTTTCCCTTTTCCTGCATTCTTTAGTGAAGTTATTGCCGAATGGGAGATTTTGTGTGACCAGGCAATGCCGCTTCCGTCTGTCCGCACGGCATGGAGAACACCAAATTCAGTAGGAATGAACACCAGTTGTTCGGTTGTTTCCATACGGGTGGGAATGAAGTTGCTTTCGTAGGGCATTGATGTATTCCAAAGACTGGTATAGGTGCCGTGAGATATATCCGCAGCGGTGATGTTGTTCTTGATTCCTTTCACATACATTGTTTTTCCATCCGGTGAGAAGCCGAGGGACTCGCGTCCTTTCGCTTCATCGGAAGCCCAAAAGATTTCTCCCGTCCCGGGATGGAATGAGCGGACGAAATAGTCGGAGCTGAGAACTATGACTTGCTCATTCGTCTCTCCTTGCCGTGTATACGGCAGTACTACCGGCCAGCAGGCACCCGGTGAGAAATATCTGCCTCGTTTGGTGTCGAACTCCCATATTTTCTCCCCACTCCTGCGGTCGATGGCATAGAACATCGCTCCCCAGGTGCCTATATATACGCGCTCTTTATCCACAGCCGGACGTGATTCGATGTAGCCTTGCAGACCATTACAAGTCCAGTTTAGTGTTCCGTCTGTCAGCTTTAAAGAGTAGAATTTACCGTTGCTGCTGCCGATGTAGACTGTACCTTCGGTTACGACAGGGCACGCTACAATGGGGTAATCAGTATTGTATTTCCATCGCACTGTGCCCTGCTTCCTGTCAAGGGCATAGATGAAACCATCACAGGAAGAGACTATGACAAGTTTTGGGGTGATAAATGGGGCTGAAAATATCTTGTTTCCGGTGGTATAGGTCCACTGGGTTTTGCCGTTCTTGGCATTAAGGGCATGGACAACACCGGCTGTATTGGTGTAAACGTACAGGTTACCGTCTATGCTTCCCTGCGAAGCGATGTCGGTCACATCCTTCAATTTCCAGGTTTCGCGTACCGAAGGATAAGTAGCATTGATGGCGAAATCCGGACGATAGTAAGTGGTATCCTTTTTCTCCTGCAAAGGTGCCAGATGAATCGTATTCCATACAGGGCGGGTTTCTGTTTTGATGATGCGTTCATGGAACTCTAATGTATTGCCGCGAAGTGTGACCAGGTTATATCCGCCTATCGGATCTTTCCTGCGCAGGGACGAACGGCCGATTACGGCGGGAATACCTTCGGCATCATAAGCACGGTTCACGTGTAGGTGTCCGCCGAGTATTGCCTGGATATTGCGCGTTTTAAGGATGTCGACAACTTCGTACCAGTTACTCAGATCCTGATCGATAGGGAAGTGATTGATGAAAATAATGGGTTGTTCTGCCGGAGTGGCGCGAACGATAGAATCGAGCCACAGAATTTCTTCGCGGGGAATGTGAGGTGGTCCCATACGCAGACTTGGTCCGGCGCCACAGCCGATGAAACGTACTCCCTGCCAGTCGTAACAGAAATGGGAGGCTTGGAAAATCTTGTCGAACATAGTGCATCCGTTTTCGCTCCAGTTTACATCATGGTTGCCGGGGATGAGAAAATAAGGTTTCCGGAAGTTCTTCAGAATGTCTTGCAGCAGATAAAATTCCTTGGTGTCACCGAATTCAGTGACATCGCCGCTGAGGATGGTGAAGGCAACGTCAGGATTGGCATTGATGTCTTCAATGGATTGCCGCAGGTCGTCTTCGGCATAGGCGAAAGAATTGAGATGTACATCACTGAGCCATGCGAAAGTGAAGGCTCGTTCGTTGCTGCCTTGTCCGTAGGAAAGGAGAGACAGCGCTATCACACAGATAGCCAATAAAATTCTTTTCATGATTCTTTGGGGGTATTAGTAAGTGTTATACCCCCAAAGATAAAGAGTTTTAGTGGAATAACCAGCGCTCATAGTCCACCTTTTCGTAAAGTGGTGCAATGGTTACTTCTGTATTCGCGTCTTTCTTTCCAAGCAGGAACTTGTCGACAAACGCTTCTACTTCAGGATACTGGCTTTCGGGCAGCTGGCAGTGCCCATGTCCGCCTACGATGGAGAAGCCCATTCTGTCGGCAATGCCGAAGGTTTCCCATACTTTACGGGCAGCACGGCAGGAGACATAACCCGATTCATCAGCCAGCCACACATAGTCCGGGTTTCCGAGTACCAGCAGTGCACGCGGTGCTACCATGGCACACAGTTCGTGGTGGTCATACGGCAATTTCGATACATTATCTTCTTTATATTGGAACATACTTTCTTTAAACCAGGCATGACTGGTTCTTCCCAAAGTTTCCACTTCACCCAGCGTTTCGGAAACACGCCATGCTGCCGCACCGCCACCACCCGGTTCCTGAGCAATGGTCAGTGCAATACGCTCATCGAATGCTCCGGCAAAAAGAGCCATTTTCCCGGCGAAGGAACAACCGGATATGACCAGTCGTTTGGTATCTATCTTGCTCTTTTTACCTACGATTTCCAATCCGTCAATGATACGGCTCACTCCCCAGGACCAGGCGCAATAGGCTCCCATGTCTGTACGGTCAGGATAAAGTTTGTTGATAGGCTCGTTGCCGCGCTTTTGTGTGTGCGACATGACTTGTGTGAAGTTGAATGCGATTTGTGCTATATTGCGGCTCGTGAAGATGGTGGGAGGAAGACTACCCGTGCCTCTGCCTATTCCAATGATGGCTGGGAAAGGGCCTTTACCTGCCGGATAAGTAATTTTTGCTTTCAGGGTGAGCGTTTGTCCGTTCACTGTTACATTTACTCTAAGGGTATCATCCACGATATTCGCTGTAATGTCTTTTTTCGATACTACGGGTTTCTCGCCGATTTCGTAGTGTTCTATTTCGCGGGCTATCTCTGCACGCCGTCGGCTCCAGTCCTTGAAGTTGGTTGAACGGCCACTGCCATCGGACCATTGAAAGGGATCGGTCAGTGTTTTTACTACCGGCAGTTCGTTGATACCCGGCAACACGGGTGCAGGATTCTTTATTCCCGTATTTTCCACAGTGTAGACTAAGGGGATTTTCTGTGCAAATGTGGAAATGCCCATACCCATGTTCAGCAGAACAATCAGTACCCATAAACGTGTTTTCCTGTTTTTCATGTTTCTATCTTTTAAGAGGTTTACATCTGTTGGCAAAGATAGACGATGTTTTTTTTAACCGGTTAGTAGGATGTTACAGATACTTTTCATGGTGTTACATAATTAGAGAAATAGATTTCTTTTTTATTAATCTATATTCAAAAAGTACTCATTCAGGTTCTGTGTAGGTTTCAGATCGAGCTTCTTTCGCAATCGGTACCGGTTATTCTCTACTGCACGGACCGAAAGGTTCATTAATGAGGCAATATCCTTAGTCTCCATATTCAGCTTGAGGCAGGCACAGAGACGCAAGTCATTGTTGGTCAGTTGCGGATGCGCCTCTTTCAACCGTTTGAAGAAGTTGCGGTGCTTCTGTTCGAACTTGATAAGGAACATTTTCCAGTCATCTTCCGTATCGAGGTTATTGGCAAGCAACGTATTTATTTTCTGATAAAGAGGTAATAGAGCTTTCTGCGTATTACGGGAGCAAATCTCATCTACCATCTCTTTCAGTTTCAGGATAAGTTCGTTCTTGTGGATGATGAAAGAGGGCTGTTCCTGAATTCACTCTATTTGACCAAAGTATTTTACTTTGGTCGTATCATTAGTGGGGATCTCATGAGAATATTTACGCTTGTATTCTTTGTTATTTAATAATTTTTTTATAACTTGCTAGTGTTTATTAATTAATTCAAATGCAGAGCTAATCTCATTGTTCTTTAATGTGATATGGGTATGGTGTTTGAGAATGTAGAAACGATAGAAAATGACCTGTTTTATTATAGAATTCATATATTAATAAACTAAATGTCATAAAGGTGTGTAATAGAGGAGCGATCGTAAAAAGGATTGGTATGGCGTATTTGTTACATTGAGAATATATTTATGTAGTATAACCTTTAAATTTTTATTATTATGAAACATGTATCTATTTTCTTCGTTGTTTTATCTGTTTTTATTAATTATTCATGTACAGATGAAAGTCAAAGCAATTTATTGAATTTAGAAACTGATGTGTCAGTGACTACTAAGTCCTTGAACCCTTTGGATTTTGAACAAGATTGGGAAAATCAAACATCTATTCAATTGACGGATAATAAGATTTATGATTTGCCTTGGGTAGAATATGCTCCTACGAGTATAGTCTATAATACAAGAATGGATATAAAGAAGCAAGATGGTTGGATGTTTTTAAGTACTCCCAGTAAAGATAATGGTAGTGATTATCTAATCTTCTATAATAAATACACTGGTATTTTAAAAGTCTTTTATTATAATAGGAGTTCTTTCTTAAATAATAATGCTGTTTGGGAGTTCTTTGATGAAAAGTATTATGGTTACTTCAACCAGGGAACTACGTTTACGGCACCATTGGATCGAACTTCAATTCAGCGTGTGGGCGTTAATTGTTTGAGTAATAACACTACTTTGGGTATTGATCAAGGTTGGAATTGTTTTCAAATACCGCTAACATATACAGGACAAGCTGATGGAAACATAAATGTTTATTCGAAAGTGTTAAACATATCTGAGCTGACACTTACGGGGAATTATAAGGATACAACAACAGGTACTATTGTTGAAGATCATTACTCTTCTTCTCCGAATCTTCTGCAAAAAGGTGCAAATTCTATAGTAAAGGCGGGTGGAGATGCTGCCGAGAAATGGGTGAAAGGAGAGGCTGAGAAAAGCCTAAACAATATTCCTTCTGGAATTTTTAGGAATATTGGTAATATGGTTGCTGGTGGATTGGCTGGATTAGCTAAAGGGGGTGTTACAGGTTTGATATCTGGAGGATTGAATGCTCTTTTTGGTTCATTTCTCGGTTCGAAAAAAGTTAATGAGCCCACTATACAAACAGTTGAATTATCTACTAATGGAACTATTGATTTGAAGGGACAAATGATTGAAAATAGTTCGGTTCCTATCTTGCCGCTGACAGCTATAAAATGTGATGAAGGGTTTGGAGCTTGGAATTTAGCATCTGCACCAATATTAGATATAACAGGAACTTATCATGAAGTAATTGCTCGGCCAGATATAGCTTCTGCATATAATTGCAAATATGCAGGAAAATATTATACATTATCGTTCCGCCCAACATTTAATGTAGTTATTAATCCATCTATAGCGGATGAAATAACTTATAAAGTGCGTTATAATCTTGTTGAGTTTGAGGGAAGTGAATGGGATATTCAATTTAAAAAATATTATAATATTACTCCTAATAATTCTTATACAGTGTATTGTGCTTATATACCAAGTAAAAGATCAGGATATGAATCTTTTCCAACGGTTATTCAAAATGAAGAGAAAGGCACAAAAGTTGAATTAGCATACTACGACTACCCAATCATTTTAAATGATGCTAACATTTATATTGGTGGTAGTTCAGCATATACAGAGAGTTTTTCACTATATTATAATACAATCTTCTCATATATGGCATCTTATAATCGTACTGAGACAAATAGCTTCCCATTGTCTATAAGTAATGCGTATTTTAATGGTAAGCCTGTGTTATATGTAGCGAATCTAGGGGTTAATGTAACTGTTACTATGACTGTAAAAAGTACCGGTCAGGAAATAATATCAAGTAGAACGTATTTACCGGAATATAATGTAAAATTTCAATAGTTTGCTTTTATATCTTGTGCTTTCGGTATGCAAACGTTGTCGGAAGTCACCACAGATTACACGGATTAACGCAGATGAAAAGTGAATAGATAATTATTCAAAACTGATAATCTGTGAGAATCCGTGTAATCTGTGGTGAAAAACCTTTTGTCGTATAGGCTTTTCTTATTTATTTATCTGTTGAGAATCCCAGTTTCTGCAATCCGTTTTGCACATCCGGATGGCTCATAAATAGTTTCCATAACAGACCGGTACGATAGTTCTCTATCATGACGGCAATAGGCCCCTGATCGATAGCAAGATATCGTTTGGGATACCAGTTCTCTGTTTCGGAGAAAGCATCGTAGAAACCATAAGGACCGAATAGCTTATCGCCCATGTCGTAGAGATGGCGCATCACAGCGAGCGAATAGTCCGGGGTATAGACAATGGACGAAAGAGCGGCTGTAGGAGAGATGACTCCCTGGTCATCCCGCTCGTTTGGCATGTGGGCGGCGTATCCGTTGACGGAGTAGCTGGCAGTCACTCCCCAACAGTCCGGACCGAAACCTTTGTAGTGCTTCGGATTTCGGATGCAATAAGCACGGTTCACGAGAGTCAGATTACGCATTTCATCGAAATAGCTGGCGCAGTATTCATCTTTTAGATGCGTCGGATCTAATCCGAGGAAGGAATAATGTGCCCAGAAGAGGGGACCAGCTTCACAACCCTGATAGCGCAGATGAAGTTCGATATCTTCTACTTTATGGGGTTCGACGATGGCGCCGTTCTGTGCCCATCCCTCATGATAGACGGAGGCGGGAACGCCGTGCGTGGGTGAGGCAGCGGCAAGCAGGTACATGATGAGACATTCGTTGTAACCATGTACGGGGAAGTCCATTGCCCAACCGTATTCGGGACTCCAATGCCAGTAGAGTACATTCTGGTTGCCCTGGCGATAGAAATTCCAGTCGACATCACGCCAAAGGGTATCGATGCGTTTGGCAAGTGCCTGTTCTTGGGGAGAACCGTTGACGTAATATTGGTGTACGGCAAGCAGTCCTTGTATAAGGAAAGCTGTTTCTACGAGGTCGCCACCGTTGTCTTTCTGTCCGAAAGGCTTTACCTTGCCGGTGTCTCCATACCACCAGTGAGGATAGGCACCGTGGAAGCGGTCGGCTTTTTCAAGGAAAGAGACTATCTTTTCCATACGTGCCAGACCTTCTTCACGAGTGATGTAGTTGCGGTCGATACCTGAAAGTATCGCCATAATGCCAAAGCCGCTACCGCCGGAAGTAATGACGTTCTGGTCTCTTTCGGGGTAGATACCATCCATGTGGATACGCTCGGGGGCAAGACCGCTGTTAGGCTCCGCGCCTTCCCAGAAGTAATTGAAGGTTCGCCGTTGAACGGTGTCCATGAGGGCATCATCAGTAAGTTGGGCGGCACTTCCGGTCTTGGCATTCTTGCAGGCTCCGAGGAGAAGCAAGAAGAGGAGGGGAAGGTAGGTTGTTAATTGTTTCATAATTAATAAGGGGTTAGGGGGGATAAGTTACGAGCTACAGGTTACAAGCTACAAGCTACGAGCTACAAGTGACTGCGCTGTATAGTCCGAAAGGCACTTGTAGCTTGTAGCTCGTCACTCGTAGCTATTTCAGTGTCAACTTCGCCGTCTTCACAGCCTGGCTGTTTCCACCGATCATGATGTCAAAGTCACCCGGTTCGGCTACGTAGTTCAGGTCGTAATCATAGAAGCGAAGCAGATCACGCGTGATAGTGAATGATACCGTTTTGCTTTCTCCGGCGCGAAGGAAGATTTTATTGAAACCTTTCAACTCGCGTACAGGGCGGGTGATGCTTCCTACGAGGTCGCGGATATAAAGTTGAACTACTTCCGCACCGTCATGTTTACCAGTATTGGTGACGGTGACTACGGCTGTAACAGAACCATCTTTTCCCAATGTCGGTGTGCTCAATGCAATGTCACTGTACTGGAAAGTGGTATACGACAATCCATAACCGAAGGGATACAGCGGTTCGTTATCCACATCCAGATAGTTTGAACGGAACTTTTCGAACCATTTGCCTGCCGCCAGTGGCCGACCGGTATTCTTATGATTGTAGAACAAAGGTATCTGGCCTACATTCTTCGGGAAAGTCATGGTTAGTTTTCCACTCGGATTGACGTCACCGAACAGAACATCGCCAATGGCATAAGCCGCTTCACTGCCTCCGAACCATACATTCAGGATGGCAGGTACATGCTCCTGTTCCCAGTTCAGCGTCAACGGCCGACCGGTAAAGAGGGTTAGTACTACGGGTTTACCCGTTTTCAGTAAGGCTTCCAACAGGGTATGTTGTACATCGGGCAAGCCGAGTTCGGTGCGGCTTGAACTTTCACCGCTCATTTCAGAAGATTCTCCCAAGGCAGCTACGATAACATCGGCACCGGCTGCAATTTTCAGTGCTTCGTCCAGTAACTCCTGGTCCGTGCGATTATCGCGGTTCAATGAACGGCCGAACATGGTGGCACGTTCTTCGTAAGCTGCATCGCCGATGAGGTTACTACCTTTGGCATAGGTGATGTTAACCTTGCCTGCCATCATTTCTTTCAAGCCTTCGTATAAAGAAGGATAATCGTTGAGGCGTGCGGCTACGCTCCAGGTGCCCGGCATGTTGCTGCGGGTATTTCCGAGAGGGCCGATGACGGCAACTGTACCTTGCTTCTTCAACGGAAGCACGGGGGAAGCAGTTACGGGTGACGAGCTATGAGCTACGAGTGGCTGTGCGGTGGCGGGGGCATTCTTCAGAAGAACAAAACTTTCGCCGGCAATCTTGCGGGCGGCGTCACGATGCTCTTTTGTGAAGATATCCCGCTTCGGACGGTTCACGTCGCAGTATTTATAAGGATTGTCGAACAGTCCCAGCTTGTATTTCGCTTCCAATATCCGACGGCAGGCTGTATTCAACGTGCCCATTCTTACTTTTCCTTCTTTAATGGATTTCATCAGTGTACCGACGAAGCCCTCACTTACCATATCCATGTCCACCCCTGCATTAAGAGCGAGTGCACTGACGGTTTGCAAGTCGCCGACACCATGCTCTATCATCTCTGAAATGCCTGTGAAGTCTGTTACCACAAACCCTTCGAAGCCCCACTGACCACGCAGCAAATCACTCAGCAGCCATTTGTTTCCGGTGGCGGGAATACCGTCTATTTCATTGAATGACGCCATCACACTACCCACTCCGGCCTCTACGGCAGCCTCATACGGGTACATGAATTCATTGAACATCCGGTTGCGGCTCATATCTACTGTATTATAGTCGCGTCCGGCTTCTCCGGCTCCATACAATGCAAAGTGCTTTACGCAAGCCATGATTTCATCGTTGCGGTGCAATTGGTCTTGCAGATTGGCACCCTGGTATCCGTATACCATTGCCTGTGCGATAGCTCCACCCAGGAACGGATCTTCTCCCGAGCCTTCGCTGACACGTCCCCAACGTGGGTCGCGACTGATGTCTACCATCGGACTGAATGTCCAGGAAATGCCGTCGGCACTTGCTTCGATGGCTGCAATACGGGCGGACTTCTCGATAGCCGCCATATCCCAGGTGCAGGACAATCCCAATGGAATGGGGAAGATGGTTTCGTAGCCATGTATCACATCCATGCCGAACAGCAGGGGAATACCGAGGCGTGATTTCTCTACTGCCAGCTTTTGCACTTCAAGAATACGGTCTACACCTTTCAGGTTGAAGAGTCCGCCCACCAATCCTTTTTCAATCTTTTGTGCCACGTCGCTACTTTTGGCCTGTCCCGTGGTGATGTCTCCCGTGACGGGTAGGTTCAATTGTCCGATTTTCTCTTCCACGGTCATCTTCTTCATCAGTGCGTCGATGAAGCGATCCATGTCTTGCGGTGACTTTTGAGCCTGTGCCGCCGCTATGCTCATTAAAGCGCTGATCAGCAACAGGCTTGTTCTTTTGAGTATTTTCTTCATATCTTTTTATTTATATAAGTTAGAGTCCGGTAAGGAGATACTTTGCATTTGTTTGTTCCCCCAGTTGGAACTACCAGTTTCAAGCGATGAAACTGCCGGTTTCTCGGTGTGAAACTGAGAGTTTCAAGGCATGAAACCAATGGTTTCACACCGAGAAACTTTTAGTCACCTGCCGGCATTTTTCTGATATCCCCTATTTAATTCCTAATTGATTAATAATCGGGGTTTTGTATCAATACACCGTTTGATTTATCTATCTCTGTTTGCGGCAATGGCAGCAGTGCGTTTTTAGGCTGATAGTTCTTTCCGGCAGCCTGAAGCACTTCTTGTGCGATACCCCAACGTACGAGGTCATAGAAACGGTCGGGCTCTAATCCCAACTCTACGCGGCGTTCGTGACGGATAGCTTCACGCAATACACTCTGATCCAGAGACTCTACTTTAGGAAGTACATTGGTCAGTGTGCCGCGGGCATGTGCGCGTACTTGTTCCAGATAACCGCTTGCTTCGCCCATCAAACCTTTTTCGTTGGCAGACTCGGCAGCCATCAACAGCACGTCCGGGTAACGGATCAGGCGGATATTTACCCAGAAGCCCATGCGGGTATACTTGCGGCGCAAGGCTGGGTCGGTGTATGCTTTCTTGTTGAAGTAAGCACCCATGGCGGTAGATACGGGCGATTCGCCATAAGGTGTATTGGTATTCTCCGGTGTGATGGGGTCGTCATTACTGTGGCGGAAGTAAAGCAGTGTAGCATTCTTACGCGGATCGCCCGGTTCGTAAGCTTTACCCATCAGGGTGGTGGCCATGTGCCAGCCCCATCCCAAATCCCAATCGCCTGCTCCGCGCACACCCTGTACCTGGCAGAATTGGCTGCCGATACTACCATCTTCTTTCATGGCATCGGTGGCTTCACATTGCAGTTCGAAGATACTTTCACCACAGTTCTCACCTTCTACGGTGAAGACTTTATCTACCGGAGTATTCAGGTTATAAATGCCGGAGTTGATTACTTCGGTAGAGGCTGTGTACATATTGTCCCAATCGTTACGCATCATGTAGGTGCGTGCGTGCAGGGAACGTGCGGCACCCCAGGTGACGCGTCCGGTGTAGTCACTGTTCCATCGCAGTGGCAAGCAATCCTCGGCTGTGGTCAGGTCCTTGTCGATCTGTTCGTATATCTTCTCAGCAGTGGTTTTGGGGACATTGGCATCGGAAGCCTCGACTACTTTAATGGTTACCAAGGGAACTTCACCGAAGGCACGCACCAAGTTGAAGTAACAGTAAGCACGGAAGAAGAGGGCTTCGCCCTTGGTACGGATATTTTCGGTATCGTCCTTGTTTTCGCTCTTCTCTATATCGTCCAGGATTTCATTGCACTGGTAGATGATTTTATAGTTCTGGCTCCAGTATGCGCCCAGAGGACCGTTGGAAGCAGTATACTCGAAGTCATCGTACATTGCAGCCTGCTCGCCACCGTCACCGGCATCACTGCCTTTCTCAGAATCTTCACTGCGTACCATGTGTATCATGAAAGCGGGGATACCTGCGGTGATATCATAACCACGCATCAAGTAGTAGACATTGTACATCTTTCCGCCTACAAGGGCGTTGGGAGCGTCGTCTTCCGTGAACTGTCCCAGTGGGTCGCGGTCCAGGAAGTCATTACAAGCACTGAATGAGAGGGCGGTTGCACCAATCAACAGGGATAGGATATATTTCTTTATCTTCATATTCTTTGTTGTTAGATGGTTTATGATACTGCTTTAGAACGTTAAGTTGAATCCAAACGTATAAATCGCCGGCATCGGATAACTTCCGTCGTCTACCCCGAAGGCGATGGCCGAGCCACCCAGTTCAGGCGTATATCCGGTGTTATGCTTCCATGTTTTCAGGTTTTGGATATTCACATAAAGTTTCAATGCCTGCATACCGATCTTGGAAATCAGCGCCTTATCAAAGTTGTAAGCTAATGATACGTTGCGGATGCGGAAGAATGAGCCGTCTTCTATATAATATTCGGAATTCATATTGTTGATGGTATGCTTCGTGTTCAGCAACGGCTGGGTATTGCTGGTACCCTCTCCATGCCAACGGTCCATGCGTTGTGCCATGAAGTTGAACTGGCTCCAGTTGTAGTTATCCCAGGTACGGTAAATTTGGTTACCGCCTTGTCCCATCATATCTACTGCCAACTCCCAGTTTTTATAACCTACTCCGAGAGTGATGCCATAAGTAACATTAGGAGTCGGGTCACCAATCATGGTACGGTCGGCGGTGGTGATTTCACCGTCATCGTTCACATCTTTAAACTTCAAGTCACCCGGAGTGACGGTTGCAAGCGTATTCTTCGGTGAATTGTTAATCTCTTCCTGAGTCTGGTAAACACCTTCTACCTTGTAACCATAGAAGTAGCCGATAGGATAACCTGCCATTGTATAACTTTGGCTCTTATCTCCGGCAATGATGGAGTATCCATCCTGTACAAGGCTTAATACCTTGTTCTTTATTGTAGTCAGGTTGGCCCCGACGTTATAATTCCAGTCGCCGATCTGGTCGCGCCAGCTCAGTGCAAGTTCCACACCCAGGTTTTCGATAGATCCCAGGTTACCGATGCCCGGCACGGTTCCTGAGATACCGGGAACTTCTGCCAGCAGGTCCTTAGTTTTCTTCTTGTAATATACACCCTCAAAGTGCAGACGGTTGCGGAAGAAGTTGGCTTCGGCACCTACTTCCCATGCTTCTACTTTTTCCCAACGCAGGTTCGGGTTAGGAAGATATGCAAGCTGATAGCCCGGATAAATGGCGGACGGAGTACCGAATACTGCGGAATAGGCATTGCTCAGCAAAGGCTCTGCCGGATAGGCTCTATCCAGGTTTTGGTTACCCAGGGTACCCCATGATCCTTTCAGTTTCAACATATCCAGCCATTCGATACCTTTCATCCATTCCTCTTCGCTCATCAACCAACCCAGACCTACGGAGTAGAAATTCTGCCATTGGTTTCCTGTATAAGAGAAAGCGGAAGAACCGTCGCGGCGGTAGGAGCCGTTGAACAGGTATTTGCCTTTATAGTTATAGAGAATACGTGCCAGTACAGATACTGTAGAACGTTCCCATTGTGTACTACCGTTGGTTGCAGTGGCGGCATCACCGATACTTACATACCATTTGTCCGGATTGTCCGGAATGACCAGTCCTACGCCTTGCGTGCGTCCGGCATTCAGATTTTCGAGTTTATTATAATAGGTGGTAAAACCGGCGGTGGCTGTCAGACTATGGTCACCCCAGGAATTGGTATAAGTCAACAGATAGTCGCTCTGCACTTTCATCTCGGTCTCTTTAGCCTGAGTCACTCCGGTCTTGCCGGTGCCCAATGTAGCTATGTCATCCTCGGCACTGGCATCATACACTTTAATAATCGGTGTGTAAGTCCGTGTGCTGTTCGATGCATAATCCAGCGAGAACATGGCTTTGAACTGAAAGTGTTGCAGGAAGTCCCATTGCCCGTATATGTTGCCCGAACCGCGGTAGTTCTCCGCCTTTGTGGTATTTGCCTTCAGTTCAACGTCCACCATCGGGTTATTCATCTGCGCTTTCTGGAAGCCGGGGAGGGAGGTATACAATCCATATTCTTTGTTATACACCTCTGCTACCGGAGCCGCCCGCAGAGCAGTGGCAACACTCTTTGAATCAGCTGGTAGCATACGTGCACCGTTAAACTGGAAACCTACTTTGAAGTTGTCCGTCACTTTATAATCATTGCTGATGTTTAGTGTGATTTTGCTGTACTTCTCGTGCTTGATGTTCCCTTGTTCGTAGGCATAACCTGCGCCGAGGTAGAAGCTGTGCTTGTCGGAAGCACCTGTAATGCTGATGTTGTTGTTCGTAATGAATCCGGTCTGGAAGATTTCGTCCTGCCAGTTGGTGTTACCTGTCCAGTCCGAGAAATTATATTCCGGATTGCCTTCATTTCTCAACTGTTCGTTATACAGCAGTTTGAAACCATCGGCATCTACCATTGCAATTTTATTGGTAATGGCTTTGAAGCCGAACGAACCATTGATGTTTACCCGTGTCTGTCCCTCTTTCGCTTTCTTGGTGGTGATGATGATTACACCATTGGCACCACGCACACCGAAGATGGCAAGTGAGGAAGGGTCTTTCAGGATTTCCATTGACTCGATATCCTGCGGGTTCAGGAAGTTGATGTTGTCATTGAACAGTCCGTCCACTACATACAAGGGCTTGTAACCATTGATAGAGTTTGTACCGCGTACGCGGATTTCCGGGTCGGCACCTGCCTTACCGGAGTTGATGATTTGTACACCGGCCACTTTACCTTGCAGGGCAGACAGTGGGTTGGCAACAGGTTTGTTGGCAATTTCGTCACCTTTAATGTTGGTGATAGATCCTGTCAGGTCACGCTTTTTGGCGCTACCGTAACCGATGACCACTGTTTCGGCAAGCATTTGCGAGTCTTCTTTCATCTGTACATTGATGACGCTTTGGTTACCTACTTTAATGCTTTGCTTCTCCATGCCTACGTATGAGAAGTCAAGGGTGGCATTTGGCGGAACTTGGATTGAATAATCACCATCCAGTCCGGTCACTACACCGGTATTGGTGCCTTGTACCACAATGGATACACCAATCAACGGTTCTTTAAACGAGTCGGTAACGACACCGGTTATGGTCCGTTCCTGAGAAAATGCGGCAGTGCCTATCAGCAGGAAACATACCGTCAAGAATAGATTTTTAAGCCTTAGGGCTCTCTTCATAGGAGGTTTCAGGTTTCTCTTCATTGCATTAAATTTTTATGTGAATGATATATTGCATCAGAACAATGCAAATGAAAAAAAGATTTCGAGGTCATTCAAATCCCGGTTTTTTAACACAATTCCTTTAGCCTGCTATGAATTAAGTAGGTTAGAAAGATACCTGCATTTCTTTTGGGTGTAAGTACAAAAAATAATATCTTTGTATTATCGTAATGGATGTTACCGTAATGACTGTTGCGATAATGATGATTTATTTATTAAAAGCATAGTTTATTATGAAATTCTATGATCGTGAAGAAGAACAAGAATTATTAGAGAATATCCGTGAAGCTTCCCTGCAAGAGTCGCAAATGACTGTTCTATTCGGTCGGAGGCGTATTGGAAAAACCCAATTGGCGCTACAGTGTACCGCAGGAAGTCTGACTCTTTATTTCTTTGTTGCGCGTAAGGCGGAAACTTTGCTTTGCCAGGACTTCGTAGAGGAAGCCGAAAATAAGTTAGGATTGCCTATTGGCAGTTATGTTTCTTTTGCCAAGTTATTCCGTCACTTGCTTATTATCTCCCGGGAACGTCCCTTTAATCTTATTATTGATGAATTTCAAGACTTTCAGCGTACTAACCCCTCTATCTTCAGTGAAATACAAAGAGAGTGGGACTTGAATAAGGGGACTTCAAGAATGAACCTTATTGTTAGTGGTTCTATCTATTCGTTGATGCACCAGATTTTTGAAGATCGGAAAGAGCCTCTTTTCTCCCGTGCCGGGCAGATGATACATTTGAAACCATTCAAGGTGGAGGTGTTGAAGGAGATATTGGCCGATCACAATCCATCCTACCATCCCGATGATCTTTTGGCGCTTTATTCATTTACAGGAGGGGTAGCGTGGTACGTCAATCTGTTTATGACAAATAAGGCGTATACCAAGGATAAAATGATTGGTTTGTTGGCACGTCCCAACTCTCCTTTTTTGAATGAAGGGAAGAATTTGCTTATTGAAGAGTTTGGACCGGATTACTCCATTTACTTCTCTATCTTAGAATGTATAGCCGGCGGAGACTATACTCGTGGAGAAATTGAAAATCGTTTGGGAAAGGCAGAGATTGGCGGCTATTTGGCTAAGTTGGAGAAATATTATTCTTTGATAAGTAAGAAACGCCCTATTTTCTCTAAGGAGAACTCTAAACAAGTACGCTATTGCATAGCTGATAACTTCCTTACTTTTTGGTTTCGCTTTATTTATCGTTATCAAGGGTATATTGAATCCGGTGCATTGAAACTGGTGGAAAATATAATCCGTCGGGATTATGATGTCTTTTCAGGAAGTATGCTGGAGCGCTATTTCCGTGATAAATTTATGCAATCTGGTTTATATACTGATATTGGTATGTACTGGAATCGAAAAGGAGAAAATGAAATCGATCTTATTACATTGAATGATTTGGATAAGACGGCTGCCATTTACGAGATAAAAAGAGATGAATCTCGGTATAGCATTACCAAACTGGAAGAGAAAGTGACAAGTCTATTGGAGGCGGAAAAGGAATTGAAAAAATATAGTCTTGATTTAGGGAAGCTCTCATTGCGGGATATGTAGAAAAGTTAGTTGCCGGAAGAAAAGGTGTCACCGAATTTGTCACCGAATTAATATCTGTATTTCTTGAAGTATTGAATTGTAAACAAAGAAAAAACCTTCGGAAACTAATTCCAAAGGCTTTCTCTTCTTACATTTTAACCGTATTTTAAATACTGTGCGGGTGATAGGACTCGAACCTACACGCCTCTCGGCACCAGATCCTAAGTCTGGCGCGGCTGCCAATTACGCCACACCCGCAGTGGCTTTCTTGTTAAGCGGTGGCAAAGATAGAAAGTTTTTTCTTTCTGGCAAATAGTTTGGCATAGAAAGTGTTTATTGAACTACTTTTAAGAGTTCACGTGCCCGTTCTATAATGGCATCACTTTTGGTATCATCCTCATCCATATCTACTTTCTCGTCTGGATCAATGCCGAATTCGATATGTTGTTTGTCTGCATCCAGGTGGGGGCTGGCGGAGAAACGTACGCCCCAACCATTCGGAAGCTCTGAAGAAAAAGGTAATCCCGAACCGCCACCGGTCTTGTCACCTACCAGAGTAACGTTAGGAAAATAGCGCATCGCATTTACGAAATCATTTGTTGCGCTATAAGAGTGACGGTTGATGAGAAGCATTACTGGTTTTTGCCAACGGATGCTATTGGAGGGCTCCAAATAAATGGGTTTGGGATCAGAGAAGTCACTGTGTCCCTTCCCGGTCTTATGCTGGATATATCCCGTCAACACTTTCTCATTAGTGAAGCGGGCCGCTATACGCTCTGAATTGGTCAGATTTCCGCCACCATTGTTGCGAACATCCAGAATCAGGCCACTACATGGAGCAAGGTAAGAAAGTACCTCATCCAGATTGCCGTTACCGACACCACTGGAGAATGATTCATAATAGATATATCCGATATTATCATCCAGAATCTTATATTTCATACCGGCAGCGATGCGGTACGTCTTTCCGAGATATTGCCGTTCGATAATACCTTCGTTGAAGTTTCGGGGATAATCCAGATACCAGTCCCAGTAACGGGCCACATTTGAAGAACTGTACAGATTCACATGACCGTCTTTCAGTTCCGCCAGCATACTGTCAAGCACTTGGAACAATCCGTCATTACCCATGTTGGACGTAATGAGAGGTTGGTATTTATCGTGGATGGCATCCCAGTCTATTTGTTTGTAATCCAGGAAACAGTATTGCTCGTCAATGATCTTCCACAAAGCTTCGAAGTTTCCCTGTGGTGAATTGTTGAACTCTTCCTCCCGGATACAGCTGGATAGCAAAGGCAGTATCATGAGCGCTACTCCCAGCCATCTAAACTTACTATGATATATTTCTTTTATTCCCATTATTCTATCCCCTTATCACGATGTTATCGCTTTATCACTTTATTTTTTCTTCTTGTCACGAATGAGAAACAATTCTTTTACGAAACCTACCATAAACACATGCGAATAGGTATGCGTCTTTATATCATTTACCTTGGACTGTTGCGCATCCCAGAGATAGGCTAAACGCATTTTGGCTCTTCCTACCGGGAAATCAACAGTCAGCATCTGCCGCAGGGATGGCTGGTTGTGTAGGGAAGTGAAATTAATCACCCCGTTCCAGTTGCCCAACGTAAATATTTCGTAGTACGACTGTCCATAGTTGGGTGAGAACATAATACCTGCAAAAGGCAAGTTAACCTGATAGCGCAGGCTAATCGGATAGTTCTTGATTCTTAAATCCCATATTGCCATTCCCGATGCATCCAGATTGATGTAAGCGCGTGCCTGTGCCGGGTTGTTGCCATTGCGCAGATTGTAGACAAAGCCACCATTTAAGTCGATAAGTCCTCCGGCAAGTAATTTGAAGTTAGAAGTAATCGGAAAATTATAATGCAATCCGTAATTCCAGTTTGCCAGACCGGAGAACGTATTGTTGTTGTCCACCCGGTTGTGTGTATAGCCTAAGTCTGCCTGGAAGAAACTTTGCAGAGATACATTACCGTTCATCCACTTCGTCATGCGCATACTTTCGCGGGAAATACGGAAGTCAACGCCTTTGTATTCCTGCGGTGACAGGTAGGTGTCGAATACGTTCGTGAAACCGACACCATACATTGTGGCGCGGGTTATAAAGCGTGTCCTTGCAGAAGAGTCCGCCCTCAGCTCTTGCAGCGCCTTGTCTTCAACACTTTGCGCTTTTATACTTCCACCTGCCAAAAGCAGGCATCCCACTATTACACCAATCTTATATAACTTCATTGATATAGTTGCTTATCACTAATCACTAATCATTAATCACTTAGAACAGCTTCATCTGCCCCGTTATTTCATCCCGGATATCATCTTCACTCTTTCCATGATCGGGGTCTAAAATTTCCGGCTCTTCTTCCTCCTGATCTTCTGTGTCCTGCGAAACCTCCGGCTGTCGTGTAGGTTCCAGTTCGTTGACAGTTTCCATTGTGAACGTAGTGATACGTTTACCTTTTGCTTTGAAACCTTTTACGGCGATAAATTCATCAGCCTCTATAATCATGGGTTCACGGAAACTGTCGTGTCCGCCGAATATGATTTCCAGGCGGGGATAACATTCGTCTGTCAGTAAGATGAGGCGATTGTTCTTGTTTTCTCCCAGATAGTTCTGCTTGCGGTTGGTTGCTTCCATACAGAAACGTTTGATATATGGGAAATTCTGTTGATCCGCGTCATAAAGTACGGCTGTCCATACCTTGTTCGGGTCAAACTTCTCTAATATACGAATATTGGCTTCATAGTGGTTGCTGAGATCGAAGTTGGTGATGTAGAACTCTCCGTTATCATGTACCACCAAGATACTGTCGTCGCTCTGGAATTCTCCCAGGTATTCACCTCGTCCGTCATAATTAAGGCGAAGTATGTCACGGTCGAACCAAACTTTTCGTCCGCCCAGAGTAGAACCTCCACGCTGCTTCAAGGCGATCTTGTGCACCGGAAGCTTGGTTAGAATGTTTCCCCTTGCCTGGCGTCCCTTAATGCCGATGGCACTAAAGTCTTCTTCGAAGATAATGCGTCGTACCCGTGGATTGGGTTTTAGGGTTACTTTGATGACTTCCGCTTCACCGTTGGGGTTGGCAGTGAAGTACATGATGCGTGAATCGGGTGTGCCTTGCGTCACATCATATTCGCGATCACGGATAATGCTTGTCACTGCAAAACGCTTGATATAATGTGTACCCTCTTTTCCGTCACGGTAAACCACATTGTAGATGGTGCGCTTATCGTTTTTCTTGAATACATTGGCATAAAGAATATTCTTGCCCACAAATTTCTTGTCGGAAACAGGAGTAACCAGATATCGTCCGTCCCGGAAGAAGATAATGACATCGTCGAGGCTGGAACAATTTGAGAGGAATTCATCTTTCTTCAGACCTGTGCCGATGAAGCCTTCTTCGCGATTGATGTATAATTTTTCGTTGGCTTCCACTACCTTGCTTGCCTCGATGGTATCGAAGTTGCGCAATTCTGTACGGCGCGGGAAATTCTTGCCATATTTGTTTTTCAGCATCAAATACCAGTCTACCGTATATTCCACGATATTAGCCAGGTGATGGTCTATTTCCTCTATGTCCGCTTTCATGCGGGCAATGAGTTCTTCCGCTTTGTCGGAGTTGAACTTGAGGATGCGCCCCATCTTTATTTCCATCAATTTGAGGATATCTTCCTTGGTTACTTCGCGTACGAATTGTGGATAATAAGGCGTCAGACGTTCGTCGATGTGTTCGCAAGCAGCATCCATATTTTTGGCCTGCTCAAATTCCTTGTCTTTATAAATGCGTTCTTCAATGAAGATCTTTTCCAGTGAGGCAAAGTGCAGGCTTTCCAGTATTTCGTCTTTGCGTATTTCCAACTCCTGGCGCAGCAGGGATAAGGTGTTATCTACTGATTTTCTCAGTATATTGCTCACGGTGAGGAAGTGAGGTTTCTGATCGTCGATGACGCAACAATTGGGCGAAATGCTTACTTCGCAATCAGTGAAAGCATACAAGGCATCTATCGTCTTGTCCGAGGAAACACCAGGCGCCAGGTGAACCAATATCTCTACGTTGCCAGATGTCAGGTCTTCTACCTTCTTTATCTTGATTTTGCCTTTTTCGCTTGCCTTTACAATAGAGTCGCAAACACTGGCTACCGTTTTCCCGTAAGGAATTTCTTTGATAGCAAGTGTCTTATTATCAATCTTTTCAATTTTAGCGCGTATGCGTACCGCACCGCCACGTTCTCCGTCATTGTATTTAGAAACGTCGATGCTGCCACCTGTCTGGAAATCCGGATACAGTTTGAATTCCTCTTCATGCAGATAGTGGATGGATGCATCGCAAAGTTCATTGAAGTTATGGGGAAGTATTTTGGATGAAAGACCTACCGCAATACCCTCTACTCCTTGTGCCAGCAGCAAAGGAAATTTAACAGGCAGGGTTACCGGTTCTTTGTTTCGTCCGTCATAGGAAAGTTTCCATTCGGTAGTTTTGGGATTGAACACTACGTCGAGGGCGAATTTCGACAGGCGTGCTTCAATGTAACGGGGAGCAGCAGCGCCGTCACCGGTGAGTATATTACCCCAGTTTCCCTGACAGTCTACGAGTAAATCCTTCTGTCCCAATTGTACCAATGCATCACCGATAGAAGCGTCACCGTGTGGGTGAAACTGCATGGTATGTCCTACGATGTTCGCTACTTTGTTGTAACGTCCATCTTCCAAACGCCTCATGGAGTGCAGGATGCGTCTCTGCACAGGCTTCAAACCATCATTGATGTGGGGCACGGCACGCTCCAGAATAACGTATGAAGCATAATCCAGAAACCAGTTCTGGTACATACCGCTAAGTTGGTATTTTGCTTTTACGTCTTTCGTGTCAGCGGGTTTATAATCCGAATGTCCTTCGCTCCCTTCCGGGAGTCCGTTTTCCAAGTCGTCTTTTGGTGCTTCAAAGTCTTCGCTCATATCTGTTCCGGGAATATCTATTCTGAATAATCACTGAATTTTTCAGTCGAACGCAAAATTACTAAATTTCTCGGGAAAACCTGCAAATGAAGGTTTTTTAATTATCTGGACTCTTTTAAAGGGGATTTGTGGTGGGAATAAGTGTTGGGAGTTGTCATGTGAGAGGGTGTTGTGAAAATTGGGATGTTCACAACACCCTTTGAGGCTGCTTGAAGATAATCATTGAGATGAATGATGGCCTCTGATGAAAATATATTGGTTAGTCGGCGATGATAATGACAACACGGTTCCAGTCGTTTGTTTGGAACGGTTGTTCCTTATCTTGCATACTGGATACAGTGAGACGGTCACGGCTGATGCCGTATTTTTCTATCAACTGTTTTGCTACTGCTTCTGCACGTTGTTTGGCCAAGCGGAGGTTGATATCCCGACTACCGGTTCCGTTGTCGGCAAAGCCTGTTACGGTAGCCTTCGATTCGGGGAATTGCTTCATGTAATCGGCTATGGCAAGCACGTTCATTTCCTGATTGGGGGCAACATTCGTTCTGCCTAATCCGAAGGCAACGTGGCTTTTGATGCCTTTCACTACTTTAGTGGGCGGACAGTCCTGTTTTATGATTACGGTATCAGTCTTTTGCATCATAACTTCTTTCACCTCCTTTGTCACTTGTGACCGTTGCTCATTGACGAGTTGATTCACTTCCTCTTCGGTGTATAGCACTTCTGGATATTCTTCGGATATACAAGTGATACATTTATATCCGGTCTTGAATTTGTAAGTGAGTCCTAATGATAGAGTGAAGTAAGTATCGAAAGAGTGATCATCCCGCCCGTTCCAGCGATCGGAAACGCCGTTGGCGAGTGCTTCGATGTTGAAGTCCAGAGCATCGTTCAGTCGCAAAGCTCCTTGCAAACCGAGGCGTCCCATAAAGCTACTGATGCTGTGGCTGTAAGTACGGTTGAAACCTATACCGGCTATAACGCTGAGATCGAACAATCGTTCGGGATATTTCCTGATGAGCTGGCTGAGGTTCATCAATCCGTCTACGGTGGCTGCGCCATAATAAAACCCGTGAGCCTGCTTGCTGATTTCAGAGCCGACGCGTCCGCGCCAACCACTGATGGCAAGCCGGGCTCCCCATACGGGGGAGAAATACTTACCTACAGCAATGGCTCCGGTAGGAGCTAACAGCTTTCCAAAATCGGCGTCTCCGGTAGAGTAGGAGGCTCCCATTTGCCCTTGTACGAACCACGGATTCGGATTTGTTTTCTTTTCCTGTGCATGGACATCTAGACAAACTGCTGTCAGTGCCATGGTGGTAATGATAATTTTGAGTTTCATAGTAAAGTAAACTGTTTTTAGTTACCCATTTGTGCTTTTACCTGTTTATTGTCATCGGTATTCAGATGTACGCTATAGTTACGATAGATGTACTCTCCTACAGCATTGTCTTTGTTGGATAAAATCTGCTGTTTGTAGAATTGTGAAAATATCTCAGATATTTCCTCCGGTGTAATGTCTGTTTTTGAAACGACTCCGTCTTTACAATGTTGCAAGGCGTCAAGAAATTCTTTGATTCGGGTGTTCAGTGGAGTACCGGATAATTTGATATATTCTCCCAGTTCAACCTTTATGGTGCCATTTTCTATAGCAACCGGCATATCGAGCTGATCGGTGGAATCCTGTTCTGCTGTCATGTGTATGATGGCTACATACGGTTCGCTGATGTTGCCTTTTTCTTCGAGATAAAAGCGTCCGTCCTTGACTTCACAACTATCTATGCGGTTCTCGGAATTGTCTGTCAGGTATACCTTTTTATATTCCTTGAATGAAAGATATCCTTTGATGCGGCACCCCGGACCGTTAGAAGTTTCCGAACAAGCAGTCCATCCTATTGCTATGACGACAAGAGATAAAAGTAAAATATATTTCTTCATTATATAACTGGTTTTTATAATAAAAGCGGTTCGGCTAATCGTGTTAGCAGAACCGCCTTCCCTGCATTACATACGTTAAGTCTTTGGCTTAACGCTGTTCCTTCATTTTAGAATCTGAAACCGAGTTTCAGCACAGGCATATCAAACAACTTGATGTTGTGGTGTCCTATACTGTATTTGTCGAAACCTTTCGGGCAGATTTGTATCACGTCGTAGCGGTAAGCTACCGGCTGGAGTTCCAGACCGACAATCATACCTTTGGCAAGGCAGTATTCCAGTCCCGCTACGGCAGCGCCTTTGATGCCGAACATCTGTCCGGCTTTTCCTGCTGCCAGGTAGACGTGTTCCGGAAGTCCTTCTTCACTGTCTTCGTCTTCTCCGTCGCTATACGTTTTGCCTGTATAGGGTTCTGTGGTTTCAATACGCGCCATCTGGAAACCGGCTACGGCTCCTATGTATGGGTGTATGCGTGGATTGCTCGTTTTGAAATAGCGGTTTGAACCAATCGATACATACCAATTATTGGTCACTTGTGCATTTACATACTTCTGAGCCGGGATAATCATGTCGGGCGCTGATTCATAATCGCCCTCTATGTAGTCCTTCTTTGGGGTAATACTGATGTTCATTCCCAAAGTGAAGTTAATATCCCAACAGTCGCTTATGAAGTATTTGGCCTGTAAACCGGCGATGTTGATTAAACTATTTTCATTGAGCCCGCTGATGTTCAGATAGCCATTCAGTTCGCCCGATATATCGGAACCTCCGGAGGGAAGTCCTATCGAGCCTTCTGTGTTGGTGTATTGCGGTAAAAGGAATAAAGTGTTGTCGTTGTACGACTGTCCACTATTTCCTAATACCAATGACACCTGCCACTGACCCTTGCGGGGAGCAAACACTACACCCTCCTTGTCGCCGCGGGTTTGTTGCGCCCATGCGGGCGCAACAAATGCGGCTAACAATAAGATTGTGCAAAGTTTCTTTATCATCTTACTTTATTTAAAGTAGTTGTTACTAAGAATTATTCAGCGTCTGTTGCAGAAATGCGTTCGATTTCAGCTTGCAAAGCTTCACTTGCAGCTTTTAATTCAGCCTGAGCTGCTTCCAATGCTGCCTGAGCTTCTGCTACGGCTTCTTGCTGGGCTGCAACCGGTTCTTTGGTACCATCAATGACAGCTTGCAGAGCTTCTTTCTTTTCAATCAAGGTAGTTTCCCTTTCGTATACATCAGCTACTGCCGCATCATAGATGCCTTTCAGTTCTGCTCTCAGGTCATCGAGAGTGGTTGATTTAACAGGTGTGCCGTCAGGTTTCATCTCCTGTGACAAGTAAACTGCGATAGCCGCATTTATCTTGTCAAGAACCGGCTTCTTGGCAAATTTCTGTGCATTAGCCTCGGCAAGATCGGCATCTATCTTTGTGAATTTATCCATCAAAGTAGTATATGCAGTGGTGTAAGCTTTTTCTGCGGGTTCAACAACATCTGTGATGTAACCTGCGAATTGAGCGTCGATAGCTGCCAAATGTGCATCCATCTCTGCCAGGAGGGTTTCAATCTTAGCTTTTGTCTCAGTTTGCAGAGCGGCATTGCCTTGAGCTATTGCAGCTGTGTAGTACTCAACCTTACCTACAGCTCCGTAGGATGAATTGTACATATTTGTGTAATACCAATAAGGAACAAAGGACGCGTCCGGATTATTTGCCATGTACCGTTCCTCTATTTCTTTTTTGATTTCTTCTGTTGTCAGTTCTATTAAGCGGTTTCCATTGTTATAACCATAAAGTTGCTCTGAATAATAATAAATACGGTCTTGCAAGTCATATTTGTCGATTCTCGCTACATCTTCAGCTTTTACTTCTTGTGGTATGTTCATTTGCTTTTCTTCGTCATAATAATAATAAGCAGCGTCTATGACTGCATAATCAGAAGAGAATCCGAAAGAACTGTTGAAGTAGCTTAGTGCTGCGCGTACATCCTGATATGCGGCATTTGCCACATGTGCTGAACCTACGTTGTATTCATATATAGCATTATTCAATTTGATATATTCGCTATATAAAACGTCATTCGGATTTACTTTGAAGTATTCTTCCATTTGCTTGGCAATAGCTAAATAATAATCCTTTTCGGCAATTACATTTTTGTTAATGCGAAGGTCATCGGCTTTTTCTCTGGAACCTTTTACCCAAGTCCAAGTACCGTCTCCATTATCCTTATTGTAACCCCAGGCTTTGTTGTGAGCATCTATATATGCAGCATCTGCTTTATTGTAGGTTTCTTCGGCTGCTTTATATGGCTTTGCGTCATCTGCTGTCGGATTTTCAATCTGATCATATTGAGTTTTCAACTTGTCATAGTTAGCATACGCTACATCTTTAGCCTTCTCTAAAGCACCTAAGCCTTTTTCGATTTCCGCAATCGTCTTTTCGTATTCAGCTTGATTGTCTGCTTGGGCTTTCGTCCAGTTGTCTGTAATTTCCTGCCGTTTGTCTCGGTCTTCCTGTGATATATTCTCATATTTGTCCCGAGCTGCATTCATGGCTTCCACGTCTGCATTGTACTTCTTTATGGCTTCGTTGTAGATAGCTACAACCTCTTCCACTTTGTCAAAACCTTCAAAACTGGTTGGATTCCCGAATTCTAATCCTTTGAATGCTTTAACTGCTTGTTCCCATTGCCCTTTTATAAAATCTCTATTGACCTTCGCATTTTCCAACCAACTTGTGTAGAGAATGATATTCTCTGCTGTCCATGCTTCGCCATTCGGAGTCAATGCGCAACCTTTTATCGCTTCTTTTAGGTTGTTGATAGTAGTAACTGAACTCAACTGGAATTCAGTGCCATTTTGCAATGCCTTCAGATAGTCTGAATAATAGTAACTATCAGTTATGGTGTAATCTGCCGATAATCCAAGACCCGGTTCATTGATTGAAATGGCAATATCATTCAGCTTGATTTCTTCTTTTGAAGAATTGATTTCACCAAAGTCTTGCAGATTCTCGTCCCATGTATAGCCTGTCAGATCCATATAGGCTTGTCTTGCTTTGAGCACTTCATCATATTCTCCGGCAGTGGCCATTTCTACCTTGGTTCTTTCAGTCTGAAGATCGGCTATTTTCTTATCCAATGCTTTCAGGTCAGCCTCCAATGCCAACATTTCTTCTTCCCACTTGCCTGCTGCCTCAATCTCTTTCTCAGCATATTCTTTTGCGAGGTCTCTTGCTGCTATTGCGGCATCCAGTTCGGCTTTGGCGTCTTCTACGGCTTTCTTCTCAGTTCTCAGGTAGCTTTCTTTAGCTTCGGTCTTATCCATGGTTTTGGTAAGTTCAGCTAACAACTTGACTGCTGTCTCATACTTTTCTGCTTTTGACTTTACGTCTTTCTGAGCATTATCTAAGGCGTTGGTCCATTTTTGCAGGTGTTTCTGTTGAGCTTCAGTTAATGTGTTTTTAGCCAAAGCCAAGTCTTTCAATGCTTGTTCGTATAGTGCTTCTTGTGTAGCTAACTGAGCTTTCAGATTCATTAAAGTCACTTCTAATTGAGCTGCTGCTGCTTGTGCGGCTCTTTCGGCTGCTGCACGTTGTTCAGCGTACATCTTGATTTTATTCTCTAGGTCTGCTCTTGCTTCTTCATTCTGAATATTAGCCAGTTCAGCCTTATATTCCATTTCCTTTGCTTTTGCAGCTTCATAATCAGCGATTGCCTGTATTCTTGCAGCTTCAGCTTTCTTTACTTCAGCTTCTGCTAGTTTTAAAGCTGCCTCCGCTTTAATCTGCTCTACGCTGGCAGCTGCCACCGAAGCTTTAGCTTTCAGCAGTTCAGCCTTTGCACCACGCAATACGGTGATGCCTTCCGGCTCGTCATTGTCAATACATCCGGTAAACACCGGTGTCGCACCCAGCAAAATACCGGCAGCGACTAAGTAAGTCCACTTTTTCATAACAATAAATTTTTTTGATTAATTACTAAATGGTTGTTGAATTACCTATTTTTAAATCTATTTTCTTTCTGATTTCTATACTCATGAAGTGTGCTCTGAAATCCATTGGTGTAGTATGCTCAAACTTCATGAATGCTGCATAAAATGTACTTCTGGAAGCAAATCCGCATCTTTGGGGAAGACTCTTTAAATCACATTCTTCCATTTTCAATAACTCTTTTGCGTATTCAACGCGATACTTGTTTAATAGAGTTTTTAAATTGCACTTGAAAAAGGTGTTTATTGTTTTTGAAAGATATGTCGCATTTGTACATAATAAAAGGCTAAAATTACTTAAGCTGATATTTGTATCAAGGTATATATTTTTATCATTTATGCAATATAAAATATTCTCATAAATTTCTTTCATTCGTCCTGATGCTTGTATTTTCTCTTCTTTATTTGCATAGGAGAGGCTTTCTGGGAGTCGATCTTTTCTGTCGCCCTCAAACATAGTATTTTCAATGTTCTTCATTAGTAGCGTTCCCATCGTATATTTTTTGTTGTTGACTCTACAAACTTAGATATTTATTTTATAATAAAAACAGGATTTACGAAATATTCTTTAATAAGTAGTAATTATTTTAAGAAATGGGACAAAGTGAATGTTTTCTGGTACGATGTTTTGAATGTATTTACTTTTTGTTTATTTTGGGATGAAGACTGTATCACTAATTTATTGGAATAAGGGTAAAAAATAGGAATTTTAGACTTGTAATTAAAGAAGAAATCTATTTCTAAGGGATGAAATGTAGATAGAGAATCAGTTCTATTGTACACCTTATTATATTATTATTTATCGAAGTCGTTGAGATACGTCAAGATGGCTACACCCTTTACCTCGGATGGTGTAGCCCTGAGTATAAAAGGGTGTAGCTATCCGGGGTAAAGGGTGTAGCCATCCCAAATACCTGATAATAAATAGCTTAATTTTTCCACTGACTGTAAACTAACTTAACACTTATATTCAAGTGAGTCTGATTAATATGTTGGCTATTAGTATTATACCGTTTTGGCACAGAATTGGATATATAATTGGTGGAAAAGAACAATTATGTTTTATCTTTGATGCCGGATAGTCGGCTGTAACTTAAAAAAGAGCGATTGACCCAATGAAACAGTTTATTAGAAACTTCAACAAGCAAAAGGTAGTAGGGACCCTGAATATATGTAGCCTCAGTCTTAGCATAATGGTTTCCATCGTTGTGGGCCTGTGGGCCATAAACGAACTTACCTATGATAATTTCTATCCGGATGGAGATAGAATGTATAGAGTCGTGCAGAATTTTGAGCTCAATGGAAAACCGATCAGGGCAGCTACTTCCTTCAAACCGCTGGGTGAAATTGCGGAAAAAGAACTTCCGTCCATTGAAAAGATGTGCCGGATTGTAAGCAGGACTATGGGGGTGACTTTTCATAATATGGTTCACTTTGGAGTGCCCTCTCTTGTGACTGACCACAACTTCTTCTCATTTTTGGGTTTTCCATTGAAAGAAGGAGATATTGAAACGGCATTTTCCGGAACTAATAATGCGATTATTACCGAGTCGGCTGCCAGGAAATATTTTCCGGATGAAGATCCTATCGGGCAGCGAATTGTGTCGCATGGTTATGATTTCTTTATTTCGGGAATAATGTATGATATACCCCGTAATTCGCATATACAGGCTGAAGTTATCTTACCTATGTTCGGGAGTTTCAAGAGCTGGGAATGGGACAGTGGCTTTTATTATGATACTTATTTCATTCTTTCACCCAGTGCCGACTTAAATCTGATAGGGGAGCGTCTCACCCAAATCAATAAAGCCGGGGCGGGTGACTTTTTGAAAAATGCCTATAATGAGGTGGGATTGGAACTTGTCAGGGATATACATTTCAGTAAGACGGAGCCCGGGTTTGATAATGCTGTGAAAGGGGACAAAAGCTTCTTGCAAATATTAGTTTTCACAGCTTTGGTAATTTTGATAATAGGCTGTATTAACTTTACCAATTTGTTTATATCCACCGCATTTATCCGTGCCAGGAGTATCGGCATCAAGAAATCTCAGGGAGCCGGAAGGAGAACCTTGATATTGGAATTTTATAAAGAAACGGCTGTCTATGTTTTTATTTCCGTGGTAGGAGGATTATTGTTGGCTATGCTGACGCTACCTGTCTTCAATAATTATACAGGTTCAACTACAGTTCTCGACTTTTACAATCCTCAACTTTATGTATTCCTTTTCTGCCTGATAATTGTTACGATTCTGATTGCCGGTTCTTTCCCGGCATTTAGGATGACAAAGTTTGGCATCATTGAAACGATTGGCGGCAAATTCCGTGGAAAGAAAATGTCGGCTTTTCAGAAAGCATTGGTTATCATTCAGTTTACTTCCTCAATTAGCCTGTTGATCATCGTGTTCTTTTTCGGCAGACAAATTGATACCCTCTTATCTCAGGATCTTGGGTTTGATAATAAAAATGTGTTTTATGTGAATGGTTGGGGAGCGTTTGGTGCCGATTATAAATCACTGCGCAATGAACTGAGGAAGAACCCAGCTATTGCAGATGTTGCCATGAAGCAATATGATTTACCTTTACGCATGGGAAATGGGGTGGGTGTCCGCAGTCTGGATGGCGATGAAGCCATATTGATAGATCTTTCGGAAGTATCCCCAAACTATTTTGATTTTTTTGATATGGAGTTTTTGGCCGGTGAGAACCCTTTATGGCTGGAAACTGCTGCGAATTCCCGCTATTGTGTGATAAACGAAGCTGCGGCACGTGCTCTCGGTTTGGAAGACAATCCGGTGGATGCATCTTTCATGTATATATCCATTGGGCAGAAACTAATAGAGAATGACGGAAAGACCTATACGGTGAAGGGAGTGATACGTGATTCTTATGTGAAGTCACTCCATGAGACTCCCGGTGCCCAAATGTATCTGAATCTGTCACGTGATGATCATAATCCTATTTTTATCCGGACCGTTGGTAACCCGCAGGATGCTATACAAGCGATGGAAAAGATGTGGAAGGAAATCAATCCGAATGTTCCGTTTGAATATCACTTTCTTGATGAAACTTATGATGCGCAATACAAAGCGGAAATGAATGCACGCAATGTGCTGAGCTATGCACTGCTGATTACATTTATTATTTCGGCAGCCGGACTTTTTGCTATTGCATTTTACTCTACGCAACGCAGGATAAAAGAAATAGGAATACGCAAAATAAACGGTGCGAAGGTGACTGACTTATTGTTACTGTTAAACAAGGATGTGGTAGTCTGGGGCGTAATTTCATTCTTGATAGCCTGTCCCATAGCTTATGTATTTCTATATAATTGGCTGGACGATTTTGTGGTAAAGACTTCTCTGAGTTGGTGGGTATTCCTGATAGCGGGTGTATTATCTGCACTGGTAGCACTGATTACAGTTAGTTACCAAACCTGGAGGACGGCAACAACCAATCCTATTGAATCATTGAAAACCGAATAAACGAATTAGAAGATAATTTTTTATTCTGCCGGAATATTACGATATTTGTTCGTGAGAAATTGTAAATCAGGGCGAAAACCCTTTAAAAGAAATACCTGAATGAAGAAAGGAAACATCCTCATTGTCGATGATAATAAGAATGTGCTCAGTGCTCTGAGAATACTTTTGAGCGATTATTTTGAGAATATCGTTTTGCTCACTTCTCCCAATACGCTTATGTCCGAGTTGCGGGATAAGAATCCGGATGTGGTGCTGCTTGACATGAATTTCTCGGCAGGTATCAACTCCGGTAACGAAGGATTGTTCTGGCTGTCTGAAATCAAGAAAGCGGATGAAGAACTTCCTGTTGTGCTTTTCACGGCTTATGCTGATATAGACCTTGCCGTGAAAGCCCTCAAAGGTGGTGCTACCGATTTTGTGGTGAAACCGTGGGATAATGCCAAGTTACTGGCAACTCTGCAATCGGCCTATTCGCTGCGGCAATCCCGTAAAGAGGTGAAGAAACTGCGCGAGAAACAGAGCGTTCTCAATCGGGATATTCAGAAAGAAGAAGATATCTGTTGGGGAAAATCTCCTGCCATGCAACGTTTACTCACCATGATAAAGAAAGTGGCCGTAACGGATGCAAACGTTCTGATTACCGGCGAGAATGGAACCGGCAAGGAACTTATTGCCAAAATGATACATCGCTACTCTCCCCGGGCTGCGGAAACACTCATCATTGTGGATATGGGCGCTGTTACCGAAACCCTTTTTGAGAGTGAACTCTTCGGGCATGTGAAGGGTGCTTTCACGGATGCTAAAGCGGATAGGTCCGGAAAGTTTGAGGCCGCTGACGGCGGTTCGCTTTTTCTGGATGAGATAGGAAATCTTAGCTATCCTTTACAGGCAAAATTACTTTCGGCTTTGCAAACACGGCACATTACGCGTGTGGGAAGTAATAAATCTATTTCGGTGGATATCCGTCTGATTTCGGCTACCAATAAGAATTTGTTTAAGTCTGTGAAGAAAGGGGAGTTTCGGGAAGACTTGCTGTACCGCATCAATACAATTCATTTGGAAGTGCCGCCTTTGCGTGAACGCCGCGAAGATATTCCGCAACTAGCTGATTTTTTCCTTCGTCGTCTGGCAAGGAAGTATGGTAAAAGTGATTTGAAACTGGGCGAGAAGGCCCTTTGTAAACTGGAAAGTTATGCCTGGCCCGGAAATGTGCGGGAATTGGAACATGCGATAGAGAAAGCTGTTATCCTGAGTGATAATCAGGAATTGCAACCCAATGATTTTTATATGCGTACGCCGGATGAGACTTCCTTTGTCGTGGAGTCTTTCACCCTTGAAGAGATGGAAAAAATTCTGATAGAAAAAGCATTGCGGAAGTATGATAACAATATTTCTGCTGTAGCCGCCGAACTTGGAATTTCGCGTCCTACGCTTTATAGTAAAATAAGGAAGTATGAACTTTAACCGGATGTCGGCTACGGAGATAAAAGAATGTTTAAATCAATAGAATACAAACTGATAATCTACCTGCTGGTATTGATGGTTTCGCTTGTGGCGGCTACTTTGTTGTTGGTTCGTGGAGAAATCGCTTATGGTGTGGTATGTGCGGTTATAGTTGTATTCTCTTTATTCAGACTGTTCAGAAATTACAGGAAGTTCAACAAGAATATCCTGTTTCTGCTGAATGCGATGGAGAACGGTGACTATTCCTTCCACTTCTCCACCAACCGGATGTCTCTTCGCGAAAAGGAACTGAATCGGATGATGAACCGCATAAAGGACATTCTGGTTAAGGCAAGGCGTGAGATTATAGAGAATGAAGAATTTCTCGGGACAATCGTGGAGAGTGTATCCACCGGTATTATCATTACCGATGAAGAGGGGTACGTACGCAATGTCAATCATTCGGCTACGGAGTTTTTGGGACTGAGTAGCCTTTCCCATCTGAATCAACTGCGCAATGTAGATGAATCGTTCCCTGCTCTTTTTCTTCATCTGAAACCGGGTGAGGTACAGCTTCTGAAGATCGCCAATGAGCGGGAAGAGACAGAGGTTAGTCTACACTTGACTAAAATCGTTATTTCCGGTATGTCGCTTCGGATTATTACACTCAATAATATCGGTAGTGAACTGGAAGCTAAGGAAATGGAATCGTGGATACGCCTTATCCGGGTGATGACCCATGAAATCATGAATTCCATTGCGCCGATTACTTCATTAAGTGAATCGTTGTTGTTTTCGTTCCGTTCCCGTGCCACAGAAATGGCAGGTAATTCCCTTTACTTGAATACTGTAGATGCCCTTGAAACGATTAATGCCACTACTAAGGGACTATTGAATTTTGTGGAATCCTATCGTCAGTTCACACGTATTCCCCAGCCGCAAATAGTACCTCTCGATACGAAACAGTTACTTGGGAAGGTGATTCATCTTTGTTCCCCTAAGATGGGAGAAGCGGGAGTGGAGGCAAAGGTCATCCTGGAAGGGGACATATCGGTTCTGTATGCTGATGAGAACCAGGTATTGCAGGTACTCGTCAATCTGGTGAAAAATGCAGTGGAAGCTTTTGGAGGGGAAGAAGGAGGGTCTGCTTCTGGCAGGAAGATTGAACTGGCGGTCATTACTTCTTCCCGTCAGACGGTTATTGAAGTGCGCAATAACGGAGCTCCCATTCCTCAGGAAGTACTCCCGCATATTTTTGTGCCGTTTTTCACTACCAAGGAGGCGGGATCAGGCATAGGCCTGAGTCTTTCACGCTATATCATGCGTTTGCATGGCGGTAATCTGAAGCATTATGTCGTCAGGGAATGGACGGTATTCGGGATGGTGTTTTGTAAAGTATCTCCCCTGCAAGTGTAAAGCTACCTTACACTGATATGATCCATGATTCCTACTTAAATATTTGAAAATTAGCCTGTTCTGAGTTTGGCATACTTCTGGATATATATTACTTGAATATTACAGTAAACAATATCCGGAAACTTATGAGAAAAGTAGCATGTATTTTTATTTTCCTGACCGTTACTATGATGCTTTGCAGTCAGACTAAAATATGGACGCTGGAAGAATGTATGGAGTATGCCGTACGGAACAGCATGCGGGTGAGTAGTCAGGAAGCCCGAAATAGAAACTATACCCAGAATTATCGTGAAGCTATCGCCAAGCTTCTGCCTTCTGTTAAAGCAAATGTAAATACAAATCTCAGTTTTGGGCGTGGTTTGGATTCTGAGACAAATATTTATACGGATGTAAATTCATTCAGTAATACTTATGAGATTTCTTCCGGACTGGTTTTGTTCGATGGGTTGACAGGTATCACCCGTGCCAGAATGCAAAAGGTGAGTATCTTATTGGGAAAACAACAATTACAGGAAATCAAGGATATAACAGCCTATGAGACTATGGAGACTTTTTTTAATACGGTTTTCTGTTATGAAATGGTAGACTTGGCCGGACAACAATGGCAGGAGAGCATCCAAAATCTTCAACGTACAAAGCGCATGGAAGAACTCGGACTGAAATCTTCGCCGGATGTTGCCGAGCTGGCTGCAAAAGAAGTTGCCGACAGTTATAATCTGACCCGTCAAAAGAATCTTCTTAAAATAAGTATCATCCGTCTGAAGGAGAAAATGTATTTCCCTATTGATGAAGACTTGCAAATAGCCGGATATGATAGCCTTGAAGCCGTAGCCAAGACAGAAGACTCTCCTCTGGATATTTACCGGCATGCACTTCTGTTTCTGCCTACTGCACAGGCCGCTGAGGCTTCTTTGCGCATCCGGCAACTTTCTTATCGGGAAGCAAAGGGGGCGTTATTTCCCACACTTGTGGCTCAGGGTGGGATATCAACCGGATTCGCGTGTTTTATGGACGGTAGTGAATATATTCCTTTTTCGGAACAGTTCAGGAATAAACGCGGATATTATGTCGGTTTTTCCCTTTCCTTTCCTATTTTCGATGGACTGGCCCGGATATCAAATGTGAAAAGAGGTAAGCGGGAGCTTATTATTGCCCGGAATGAGAAGGAGGAAGCCCAACGTACTTTGTACAGTGAGATAGAACAGGCGGTGGCTGACATGAACGGGCAGGCCGATGAGTTTTATCAGGCCGTCCGGCAGGAAGAGGCCATGCAGGTAGCCCATCGACTCAATATCCGTAAGTACGAGGAAGGGCTCATCAATGCTATCGAACTACACGCAAGTGCCAATCGTCTTATGCAGGCAAGGTCGGCAAAGCTGAATGCACGGTTGAAATATAATCTCAAAAAGCGGCTTGTGAATTATTATAAAGGAGAACCTTTCATCAGTGAATAGAAAGACATCGGTCAGTAATAATCTAATTAAAATGTAAATGAAATGATGGATACCCTTATCGAACAGAAAAAAGGATTTAAAAAGAAATATATATCGTATGTAATTGCCGGTTTGTTGTTAACTTTAGCAGCCGGATGGTTATTCTTTGGTAATAGGACCCGTAGGGTACATGTGGATCGGAACACATTGAATATACAACCGGTTATGGTGGGATTATTCAATGACTATATGCGCGTCAACGGACAAGTATTGCCCATTCGTACAGTGCAGTTGAGTGTAACGGAAGGTGGCATGGTAGCCGAAAAGATAGTGGAGGAAGGAACTATGGTGAAGCAGGGTGAAGTGATTGTGCGCCTCACCAATCCGATGCTTAATCTCAGTATCCTCGATAGTGAAGCGCAATTGGCCGAGAAACAGAATTTCTTGCGGAATACATTGCTCGATATGGAACAGAACAGGCTGAGCCTGAAAAAAGATCAGTTACAATTTGATATTGAAGTGGGACGGCAAAAGCGGAGGTTTGAGCAGTACAAGTGTCTGTATGATGAGAAACTTGTGTCGAGAGAAGAGTACTTGCAGGCGCAGGAAGAATATGAGCTGGCTTTCAATAGACACAATCTTGTGGTTGAAAGCCGGAAACAGGATTCTATCTATCGCAGTGTGCAAGTAGAGCAGCTTGAGGAGAGTCTGGACAATATGAGGCGTAATCTTGTGCTGGTACGTCAACGTGGTGAAGACTTGAATGTGAAAGCTCCGGTAAGCGGACAACTCGGATTGCTCGATGTGGAGATAGGACAGTCCATTGCTACCGGAACGAGAATCGGACAAATCAATGTTCTGTCTGATTTTAAGGTGGAGGCTTTTATTGACGAGCATTATATCGACCGTGTCCGGGAAGGGCTTAATGCAACTTTCGAACGTCAGGATAAGGATTATGAATTACGCGTCAGAAAGGTATATCCGGAAGTACGTGACAAGCAGTTCAGGACTGACTTTGTGTTTGAAGGTGAACGTCCGGATAACATCCGTGCCGGACAGACATATTACATCAACCTGCAACTGGGACAACCGGTAGAGGCAAACCTCATTCCGCGCGGAGCATTCTATCAGAGCACAAGCGGACAATGGATTTTTGTGGTGACTCCGGATGGGAAGAAAGCTGTACGCCGCAATGTGCAGATTAAGCGTCAGAATCCAATGTACTATGAGGTGATAAGCGGACTTGAACCCGGTGAGAAGGTTGTAATTTCAAGCTATGAGAATTTCTCGGACGCGGGAGAACTGGTATTGAAGGATTAAAGAATGTGGTAATAAGTTGAAACTGATAAAAGAATAAAGAATATGATTGAAATTAAAGGATTGAATAAAGTGTTTCGTACTGAAGAGGTGGAAACAACAGCGATTAACAATATTTCCCTGCAAGTGGAGAAAGGAGAATTTGTAGCTATTATGGGGCCGTCAGGGTGTGGTAAATCTACTTTACTCAATATTCTTGGGATGCTTGATAGTCCTACTTCTGGTAAATATTATTTGGATGGTGTTGAAGTGGGGCATATGAAGGAAAGTGAGCGTACCGAAACTCGGAAAGGAAAGCTCGGATTTGTATTCCAAAGTTTTAACCTGATCGAAGAAATGAATGTTTTTGAGAATGTAGAGTTGCCGTTGACTTACATGAAAATAAAACCCTCGGAACGGAAACGCCGGGTAGAGGAAACTCTGAAAAGAATGAGTATTGATCATCGCGCGGGTCACTTTCCTACTCAACTTTCCGGTGGACAGCAGCAGCGCGTAGCTATTGCCCGTGCCGTAGTAATCAATCCGATGCTGATACTTGCCGACGAACCGACCGGAAACCTTGATTCCCGGAACGGACAAGATGTAATGGAACTTCTGCTCGAACTGAACCGGCAGGGAACTACTATCGTTATGGTGACTCACTCGCGACATGATGCCTCGTATGCCCACCGCATCATCAATCTGTTTGACGGACAGATTGTGACGGAAGTGCAAAGTGAGAGTTTGTTACGATAAGATAAATTAATACCCCACCTGCCCGACTTATGATATAAATCCCTATCTTTGTGGCGCTTTTTAATAAAGAACAGGATTAAAATTAATAGATATAACAAAAAAATGGCACAAGAAGACGTTTTTAAGAAACTCGTATCACACTGTAAGGAATACGGTTTCGTATTCCCCTCCAGCGACATCTACGACGGATTGGGAGCAGTGTATGACTACGGTCAGATGGGTGTGGAACTGAAAAACAACATTAAACAATACTGGTGGCAGAGCATGGTGTTGCTGCACGAAAACATTGTCGGCATCGACTCCGCTATCTTTATGCACCCCACTATCTGGAAGGCCTCCGGACACGTAGACGCATTCAATGACCCTTTGATTGACAACCGTGATTCCAAGAAACGTTATCGTGCCGATGTGCTGATTGAAGACCAACTTGCAAAGTACGACGATAAAATCAATAAAGAAGTTGCCAAAGCTGCCAAGCGTTTCGGAGAGGCTTTTGATGAAGCGCAGTTCCGTAGCACAAATGGTCGCGTATTGGAACACCAGGCTAAACGTGACGCATTGCACGAACGTTTTGCAAAGGCTCTGAATGATAATAACCTTGACGAGCTTCGCCAGATTATTCTGGATGAAGAAATCGTTTGCCCCATCAGCGGTACAAAGAACTGGACGGAAGTTCGTCAGTTCAACCTGATGTTCTCTACAGAGATGGGTTCTACTTCGGATGGTGCCATGAAGATTTACCTGCGTCCTGAAACAGCCCAGGGTATCTTTGTGAACTACCTGAATGTACAGAAGACCGGTCGCATGAAGATACCTTTCGGTATTGCACAGATTGGTAAGGCATTCCGTAACGAGATTGTTGCCCGTCAGTTCATTTTCCGTATGCGTGAGTTCGAACAGATGGAAATGCAGTTCTTCGTGAAGCCGGGTACTGAGCTGGAATGGTTCAAGAAATGGAAAGAAATCCGTTTGAAATGGCATAAGGCATTGGGATTCGGTGATGACCACTATCGTTATCATGATCATGATAAGTTGGCTCATTATGCGAATGCAGCTACAGATATCGAGTTTCTGATGCCGTTTGGCTTCAAGGAAGTAGAAGGTATCCATAGCCGTACGAATTTTGACTTGTCGCAGCATGAGAAGTTCTCAGGTAAGAATATTAAGTACTTTGATCCCGAAACGAATGAAAGTTATACTCCGTTTGTTGTGGAAACTTCTATTGGTGTGGACCGTATGTTCCTCAGTATCATGTCTGCTTCTTATTGCGAAGAACAACTGGAGAGCGGAGAAAGCCGTGTAGTACTGAGATTGCCTGCCGCACTTGCTCCTGTGAAGTTGGCTGTAATGCCGTTGGTGAAGAAAGACGGTCTGCCTGAAAAGGCTCGTGAGATCATCGACTCATTGAAGTTCCATTTCCACTGCCAATATGATGAAAAAGATAGTATCGGTAAACGTTATCGTCGTCAGGATGCCATTGGTACTCCGTACTGCGTGACTGTTGACCACCAAACTCTGGAAGATAACTGCGTGACGCTGCGTAATCGTGATACGATGCAACAGGAACGCGTGGCTATTGCTGAACTGAATAACATCATTGCAGACCGTGTTAGCATCACTTCATTGCTGAAGGGGTTGCAATAAGTAATACAATAAATTAATAGAATGAATAAAAGACTCTTAATATTTCTACCTTTCCTGTTACTCTTGGCAGGTGTATTTACTTCTTGTGAAGAAGTAGAGGAAGTAGGTAAGTATGATAACTGGCGAGAACGGAATGAAGCTTATATTGATTCATTGAATCTGATCATAGGTGGTCGGGCTGATAGAATTATAGAAGGGGCGAAATATGAAGGTGATAACGGTGACTCTGTTAAGCTTAGTAAGATTCCTGTAGGTGAATTATTTGCTATTAAGGATAACTACAAGAGTACAACAGAGAATTCTTTGTATATTTATTGTAAGAAAATAACGCCAGACAATCCCGATGGGGAGCGTCCGCTTTATACGCAGTCAGTTACGACATACTATTATGGTACAATCATACTGGGGGATAGATTCGATGGTAATTTTGTTGGTTACAGCGCAATAGACCGCGGCGTACTGCTTTCTGAAGGTGAGGGCGCCAAGGTGCCTACGGACTTTGATTCTCCATCTTCTTTTAGTGTGACAGGTGTCGTTTCTGGATGGACTACAGTATTGCAATATATGCATACGAAAGAACGCTGGATATTGTATATTCCTTACCAATGTGGATATGGAGAAAGCGGATATAGTTCAATTCTTGGTTATTCAACTTTGGCATTTGATATGCAATTAGAGGCAGTAAAGTAGAGGCTCTTTATAAAATAGATAGAGAGGCTGCTCATTTATGGGCAGCCTCTTGTGTTTATAGGGGAGTCTACATCTTCTTTTTCAACGCTTTCACCCAAATTTTATATCCTTTTTCATTCAGGTGTAAGCCGTCACTGGTCAATTCTTTGCGAAGCACATTCGTGCCTTTCTCTGTAAATAACGGGAAGAGGTTGATGAATGTAATTTTGTGATCTTTAGCTAAAACTTCCAGTTGAGCATTGATTTCGGGAACCATGTCGGTTTTCCCGGTTAGTTTTTTGTAACGTCCGAAGCTCTCATCGAAAGGCAGGAGACTTTGCAGGTAGAGTTTCGTATCAGGAGATTCACGCTGAATGCGCTCTACGGTCATGCGTATCATACTGACGATGCTGTCCGCTGTGAGGTCGTGTGAGATGTCATTGACACCGGCAAGGAGGAATAATTTCTCTGGGTGTCCCGGAAGTATCTGGTGTAGACGGTCGTAAATGCCCATAACTTCGTCACCGATGATACCACGGTTACGGATGTCTTTCTTGTTGAGGCGGGTGTTCCAGTTGCCGCCACCTTCTGTAAGGCTGTTGCCCACCATGACGATGTCTTTGGAGGTAATGGCAGGTTCATCCATGAATTGGAGGAAGCGCTTATAATAATGATCCGTATAAATACGTGGGGTGGGATAGATAGAAGCTGCAACGACATTGGCTATCAGAGAGCGCAGACGAACCATGCTGTGACCGTCTTCGGGATGCACGGCATTGACGAGCAGGATGACGGAAGTATCGTTGTCCGGATCTATGATGATGGAAGTACCGGTGTATCCGGTGTGCCCGTAGGTGTTCGGACTAAAATAATCTCCGTTATTGGAAGCGTAGGCGGTGAAATTATCCCATCCTAAAGTGCGTCCTAATGTAGCAGTGGCACGGGGGACGGTACGTATAGCTTTTACTCCCAATGGGCTGAGGATGCGGTGTCCGTTCCATTCTCCGCCGTTTTGCAGGGCGGCGCAGAGGACAGCTATGTCTTCGGCACAAGAGAATACGCCGGCATTGCCGGAAATACCACCATTCATGACACGGGCGAGTGGATCGTGTACTTGTCCGCAGAGGACGCTGCCGTCGGATTGCTTCTCGGTAGGAGCGATGAGGCTATGCCAGTCACCTTCGGTAGAGGTTGCCCAATGGGCATCTGCTGTATTGATCCATTTCCCATCCTTATCGCGCTTGCAGGGGAGATAGTCGGTATGGGCCATACCTAATACATCAAATAGATTTTCGCGAGCGAAGTCACGTAAGGATTGTCCGCTGACGGTTTCGATGATGCGTTGCAGGGTGATGTAGTTAAGGCAACTGTATTGGAAGTCGGTCTGCGGCTTGAAGTCGCGGCGGCAGTTGGCTATGTACTCTATCATTCCGTCGGGACTGGGGGAACCATATTGTTTTTCCAATTCACTGGTTGGGGCATAAGGGGGGAGACCGGAAGTATGTGTCAACAGGTCGGCGATGCGGATGATTTTCTTATCTTTTCCGTCTTCGCTCACCCAGGACTTAAATTCAGGTATGTAGAGGCTGACGGGATCCAAGAGACGGAGCTTACCACGTTCTGCCAGGATATGGGTACAGATGGCAGTGGACATGGATTTACTACATGAAGCCATATCGAAAATAGTGTTTACAGTCATAGGCTCGGTGTTAGGGTACACACGCTTGTTGCCGTATGCTTTGAGGTAGGCCATCTTCCCGTTGCGTACTACAGCGAGTACGGCACCGGGAATGTCTTTATTGGCGATGGCGGTTTCTATCGCTTCGTCAGCGTACAACAAATGACGGGAATCCATGCCGACTTGTTCGGGGGCAACACGTTGCAAGGATTGTGCATTGGCTTGCAGGGCAAGCAATACAATGAAGAAAAAGGAAGAGAGGAGTTTCATAATGTTACCCCCCTATAAGCATCTACTGCCTTTTTCACTGAACCATGCATTAGCAACAGTGCCTTTGCCTTTCCATAGTCCAATCCCAGTTCTTCTACGATCATGCGGGTACCACGGTCTACCAATTTCTGGTTACTCAGCTGCATGTTCACCATCTTATTACCTTTCACGCGGCCCAGTTGTATCATGACGGAAGTGGTAATCATGTTCAGTATCATTTTCTGTCCCGTACCCGATTTCATGCGTGAACTTCCTGTTACATATTCTGGTCCTACAATCATTTCGATGGGAACATCTGCTTCAGCCGCCATCGGAGAGTCGGGGTTGCTGGTGATGCAGCCTGTAAGAATGCCGTGCTCACGTGCTTTCTGCATGGCGCCGATAACGTAAGGAGTCGTGCCGGAAGCAGCAATGCCGATGACGGTATCTTTATCCGTAATGTTACGTTCAACTAACTCTTCCCAACCGCGACGCATATCGTCCTCCGCATTTTCCACCGGGTTACGCAAAGCTGTATCACCGCCTGCTATCAGTCCGATGACGAGTGTAGGAGGCATACCGAATGTTGGAGGAATTTCTGATGCATCCAGCACACCCAGGCGACCACTGGTGCCAGCTCCCATATAAAAGATGCGTCCGCCTTGCTTCATGCGCGGAACGATTTGTGTCACCAGTTTCTCAATCTGTGGGATGGCTTTTTGAACAGCCAATGCTACTTTCTGGTCTTCTGTGTTGATGTCCTCCAATATTTCGCGGACAGATTTCTTTTCCAAGTCGTTGTAGAGCGAAGGTTGCTCTGATATTTTTACGAATGCCATGATGATGATGAGATTTATGATTTATAATTTATGATTTATGGAGGCTGGGGTGATTAGCTATGGTAGCTAATCAGGCCTTCCATGGGGCTCTGGAGGATGGTGCCTATTTGGACGCCCATTTCCTGTGCGGCCTCGGTAAGTACCTCCTTATAATGGAATGCTACGGAGCCGATGAAATGTACCTTGCTATGCTGATAATCGTATTGCATGACGTTCCTTTTCAGGAAAGCCTTGAAACTGTTCAGCACCAGCGTGCGCACACAAGGCTCGTTCAGATTCTGAGCGAGGAATGGAGACAGGCTTGCCAGGAACCGGTTCGGGAATGGTTTACGGTATACACGGTCGATGATGTCTGCCGGTTCCAGATTGAACTGCTTGAGGAACTTCTCTTTCAGTTCCGGAGTCATCTGATTTTTCAGAATATCACCTACCAGCAACTTACCCAGGCAAGCACCGCTACCTTCGTCGCCAAGAATGAAACCCAGGGGAGAGACGTTGGCACCAATGTGTTTGCCGTCGTAGTAACACGAGTTGGAACCTGTGCCCATGATGCAGGCTATGCCCGGTTCGTGTCCACAAAGTCCGCGGGCGGCGGCAAGCATGTCCGTATTTACTTCCACTTCGTCGCCCGAAACCTGGAGATGTTGGATAATGGCACGGTGTACCATGGCTATTTTGTCGGGGAAGCCACAGCCGGCACCATAAAAGTACACAGCGTCGAAGGCATTGGTCGTTAACTGGGGCAGCAGCGCTGTCGCAATTTCATTACTGATCTCCTCTTCCGACTGAAAGAAAGGGTTGGTACCTTTCGTAGAAATCTGCTGGATGAGTTTACCTTTCTCTACAACACACCAATCGGTTTTTGTAGAGCCACTGTCTGCTATTAATATCATATCGTTTTAAGTTTAATTATTTACTTGTTGTTTTAAGGAGTTAGAGGAGTTATCGCTTCGCTGGGAGTTAGAGCCGATAGTCTTTTTATTATAAGCAGAAGTATCGGCTTTAACTTCTATAACTCCTTTATCTCTTATATCTTGATATATATCTTCCGTTTATACAATTGATAGCCGATGCACCAGTTGATGGCTACAAAGAGCAGTGCGTAGGCCAGTGAACCGCCTGTCTCACCGAATATCGGCATAAGAACGATCTTGTATAAGAATCCGTGTATGCTGATGCTGCCATCGCCCCAAGGGAAGCTGATGCTGCCGAACAGGATACTTAGTACTCCACCCAGAACGTACATGAACAGGGGGTTGACACCAAAAGCCTCGAAGAAAGTGCACCATTTCTTGTATCCTTTTACGTCGATGATCCAGATGAGCAGTGCCAGGAAACTGGAGGCCAGTCCGCAAGTGGTGAGAACGAAGGTGGGAGACCAGATTTTCTTGTTGATAGGACAACCGTAGCTCAGCAGAAAGCCTGCAAAAGTAAGGATGGCACCAACCAGAAATAATTTGATCAGGTGAGAATTCAGTAAGGCTTCGCGGCTCTCGGCTCTATTGCTGTCCAGCATCATGCGACCCACGCAGAAGCCCAGCAATACATGGGCAATGGATGGGATGGTGCTTAAAAGACCTTCGGGATCAATGCCGTTGTCCTTGTACATGTGTGCGGGGGTGAGGATGGCACGATCCACTATGGAGAGGATATTGGTTTCGTTGTAAGCAAATCCGTTGCCACACATCAGCAGGATGAAGTAGCCTACCAGCAATGTGGCAATGAGATAAGGGATGTGACGGTGTTTCATGGTCAGCGCAATAATAGCGGTAGCACCGTAGCAAAGGGCCAGGCGCTGCATGACACCCAGGATACGGATGCGGTCGAAAGTCCAGACGGATGCCCAGAGCTGTTCGCCGAAGCTGAGACCTTCATGGGAGCCTGCCCAGTAGTAACAGAATCTGGAGAACCAGCCGATGGCAAGTCCGATCAGGAAGATGATAATAGTACGCTTCAATATCTTCGTGGCGGCTGCATGACTGAACTCGAAATTGTATTTCTTCAGGGAGATATAGGTAGAGATACCCATGATGAACATGAAGAAGGGGAAGACGAGGTCGGTGGGGGTGAGGCCATTCCATTCGGCGTGGCGTAAGGGGGCATATATATGTCCCCAAGTGCCGGGGTTGTTCACCATAATCATGCCCGCAATGGTGACACCGCGAAGGATGTCGAGGGCAAGAATGCGCTTGTTTGTCTTGGTCTGACTGTTCATTGTAATAAGTGTGTTAAGTTATTTATTCAATTGTCAATTCCCTTCGTACATTGGTCTACGAGATAGGCGATAGAGACGTAGGGGATACCTGAGTTGGTAGTCAGTCCTATTTCGCAAGTACGACTGTTAGAGTAGCCGATAGTGATGCCGGATGCTTCTATCTGCGGACGGAGTTTGCGCAAGGCATAGGAATTCAGTTCGGGATAGGTGAATCCGCGGTCGCCGGCAAAACCACAGCAGCCTACTTCTTCGGGTACGAAGACATGCGTAGCACAGAGTTTTGCCAGGGAAACAATTGTATCTGCCAGTCCCATTTTGCGCATGGAGCAGGTGATGTGTACTGCTACGGGGCGGTCGGTCTGCGTGAAGACCAGTTTGTCTCGCAGGAAAGTGTAGATGAATTCTGCAGGTTCGTAGAGCTTCATCTTTTGAATGGTTTCGCGCATGCGATGCAGGCAGGGGCTTTGATCGCAGAGGACAGGATATTTGCCTTGCTCGCTGGCTTCCCAAAGGGCGGCTTCGAGTTCTGCGGCTTTGCGATCGGCAATGTCGAGCATACCTTTACTTTCCCAGATGGTGCCACAACAGAGCTTATCCATGTCCTTGGGGAAGATGACTTCGTAACCGCCTTTTTGCAGGAGGGAGATCATCTTGTTTACCAAAGGTTGCTCCACGGGGGATTTTTTCGGGAGTCCCATGGTTTGGTTGATGCAGCTGGGGAAATAAACTACTTTGTCAGCTGTGGAGTTACGAGCTACAGAACTACAAGCTACCAGTGTTGTGCTATCATTCTGCATAGTACTCGTAGCTTGTAGCTCGTCACTCATATCTGTTGTAGCTTGTAGCTTGTAGCTTGTCACTTTATAGCTCTTCGGCATGGCAGGCGTCCACAAAGGTATGCCCAATACATTGTGCATCCCTTTCGTAATGCTGCTCATGGCTTTGGTTCCTAATACGGAGTGTCCGAAATTGGCTAATGATAAAACGGGGCGCAGACTACTCTTGACACCGGCAAAGTGATTGGCTACGAAATCTCCTGCTTTATATCCGAGGCTACCTTTCGGTAGCGTTTCCTGGCGGATGATATGGGTCAGGTCGCCTGTATTGATATTCATCGGGCAAGACATGGAGCACAGTCCGTCTCCTGCGCAAGTTTGATTGCCCGGGTAGCGGTATTGTTTTTCGAGTAGAGACAGACGTTCCGGGGCTGTACCGCTTTGTTTCAGACGTGATATTTCCCGTTGCAGTACAATGCGCTGGCGCGAAGAAAGGGTAAAGCCGCACGATAGGCAGTTCACTTCGCAGAAGCCACATTCGATGCACTTGTTTACTTTTTCGGCAGGACTGGCTTCGTCGATAGGAATCAACGGCAGCGGTTTGAAGTTTTTGATGTGACATTGCGGGTCATCATTGAAGATAACTCCCGGATTGAGCAGCCCTTTCGGGTCGAACAACTGCTTGACTGCCTTCATGGCTTCAAAAGCTGCCTCTCCCCATTCATATTTCACGAAGGGGGCCATGTTACGTCCGGTGCCATGTTCTGCTTTCAGCGAACCGTCGTATTTATCGACTACCAGAGTCTTTACGTCATTCATCAGGTCCTCGTAGCGCTTTACATCGGCGTCGGTACTGAAGGACTGGTTCAGGATAAAATGGTAGTTGCCTTCCAAGGCATGACCGTAGATGCAGGCATCATCGTAGCCGTGGCGGGCGATGAGCTGTTGCAGATCGGCAGTGGCTTCGGGCAGGTCTTCGATGTGGAAGGCTACGTCCTCGATGAGGCAGGTAGTGCCGGGTTGGCGTGTACCGCCTACGGATGGGAATATACCTGAGCGGATAGCCCAATACTTAGAATATTCTTCCGGCCGGTCGGTGAAGTGCACGGGGATGTAGGTGCTGAAAGGTTTCAGACACTCTTCGATCACTGAGATATTCTGTTCCAGTTCCTCGCGGGTGCGGGCTTTGGTCTCGGTCAGCACGGCTGTGAGGCCGGAGGCATCGGCAACTTCTTGCTTATACTTTAAGTAGACAGGGTCTTCTACCGAAGAGAGGCTCTTGTAGTCCAGCAGTTCGGCGCCTTTTACTAATTTTTCATCCGCAGATGACACGGATGAAGAATTACGATTTGTCAACTCCTTCATCGCTACCACTGCCCGGCAGGCATCCTTGATACTGGTAAAATAGAGCATGGCGCTTGCCTTGTGCGGATAGTCGTACTCTGTGCGCATGGTAATCTGGGAAAGGAACGCAAGCGTGCCTTCCGAGCCTACCATCAGGTGGGCAATAATATCGAACGGGTCATCGAAGCGAACGAATGGCAGAAGATTCAATCCGGTTACGTTCTTGATGGAATATTTGTAGCGGATGCGTGCAGCGAGTTCTTCGTTGGCACGTATCTGGTCCCGCAGTTCGCAGATGCGATTGTAGAAATCGGGGTGGGTGGCTTCGAAGGAAGCACGTGAAATATCATCCCCTGTATCCAGCACGGTGCCGTCCGCTAATACAATGCGGGCGGAAAGAAGCACTTTGTCACTATTGGCATGTGTGCCGCAATTCATACCCGAGGCGTTGTTCATGACGATGCCGCCTACCATAGCACTTTTCACGCTTGCCGGGTCCGGAGCAAACTTACGTCCGTAGGGGGCAAGAATCTCGTTAACCCGCTGACCGATGATGCCTGGTTGCAAGGTAATCTGTTCATGATCGGGAGAAATGCTGTACTTCTCCCAATGTTTTCCGGCTACTATCAGGATAGAGTCACTAATGGCTTGTCCCGACAAACTGGTTCCTGCGGCACGAAACGTTACTGGCAGACCGTAACGGTCGGCAAGTCTCAACAAGTCGGAGATTTCCTCTTCGCTATTGGAACGAATCACGATTTGTGGGATAAGGCGGTAGAAACCCGCATCTGTTCCCCATGCCAACCGGCGTAGTTCGTCGGTATATATCCTATCTTGCGGAATAAGTCCCCTTATTTCCTGCAAAAACAAAGTGTAGCTACTTTTTACCATAGTGTTTTCGCCTTTCTTTTCCTTATCATTCTTTTCTTCTTTCACCGGCACCCCCGTCAGAATGTGCTGTAGGATTGTTTTAATGACATCCCGGTCTCTCCTGTGATGAGAAGCGTATCTCACCTCTCATGATATGGGCTTCTCATGACCCATGACATACGTATCTCATGAGGGGTGACATACATATGTTTTTATGACTTTTTCAGTGTAAGAAGCGTTTATTGTTCCTTACTTGTATAGGTAGTACTTCTTAGACAATCGTCGGAAGTCTTCAGCATCCTTATACCAATAGTCGCGCACGTCTTCCCAGCGGTTGCGCTGTGAGAATCGCTTGCGTATCTCTTCCGAGCCGCTTACCATGTCGAACATACGAAAACGTCCCTTGTCGGCATGCTCAAATACGGCACGGTCAGGATAGAGCGCTGCGATCTCCTGCATCACCAGGAACTGGATGTCGCTCAGCGGAGCTTTCTGCACATCCATGATGTGTACCTGTACGCCTTGCAGCAATTCACCTTTACCTACGGAGTAGAAGGGTTTCAGATACATCGACCTGAATACAACACCCGGCACATTCAATGCGTTCAGGTTTCCCGCCAGTTTTTCTGCTTCTACCCATTGTGCGGCAAACATCTGGAACGGTATCGTATAGCCTACCCCGATGGACATGTATCCCAGTTCACCCAGAATACCGCTTACCGGATAGAATATAGCCGAGTGCGGATGAGGAATATGCGGAGAAGAGGGTACCCATTGCAACCCCGTCTGTACATAGTCCATCTTGCGTTTCCAGCCTTTCATCTTCACAACGTGCAGGTTACATTGTGCTGCCATCATCTTCTCTCCGTTCAGCATCAATGCCAGCTCACCGCAAGTCAGTCCGTAAAGGTACGGAATCTTGAACTGACTGACAAAAGAAATGCAATCATCTTCTACCAGATTGCCTTCTATCTTGAGGCCGCCTACCGGATTGGGGCGATCCAATACAATAAATTCTTTACCGTTTTCGGCCGCAGCTTCCATAGCCAGCCCCATTGTACTGATATAGGTGAATGAGCGGCAACCGATATCCTGGATATCGTAGACCAATACGTCAATGTCTTTCAGCATCTCTGGCGTAGCCTTGCGGGTTTTGCCGTAAAGAGAATATACAGGCAATCCGGTGGTGGCATCTTTAATGTCCGTCACGTGGTCGCCGGCATGTACGTCGCCACGAACCCCGTGCTCCGGACCGAAGAGGGCAACCAGATTTACGTTCGGTGCTTCATGCAGAATGTCAATGGTGGATTTCATCTGATTATCCACTCCGGTGGGGTTGGTAATCAGACCTATGCGTTTGCCTTCCAGGCACTTGAATTTCTGGTCTTTCAGGACTTCGATGCCTGTCTTTATTCTTATCTTTTGTGCCTGCGATGTACCACAGAGCACACAGAGCAGGCAAAGGAGAATGTATTTCTTCATGATTTATAATTTATGATTTCTTGCTTATCACTTACCGCTTATCACTTTTTATCACTCTTCTTTCTTCCTTCCGAAGCTCGGATCTATCTTGATGAACGCACATACTCCGATGGTAGCGGCGCAACAGATAATGGTCCATACGAAGAAGTGTCGGTAACCGATGGTTTCCTGTAACCATCCGGCAGCCATTCCGGGTAACATCATTCCCAGTGCCATGAATCCTGTGCAGATGGCGTAATGGGCAGTTTTGTGCTCGCCTTCCGAGAAATAAATCAGATACAGCATATAAGCTGTGAAGCCGAAACCATAGCCGAACTGTTCGATGAAGATACAGATGTTGACTGTCAGCAACGAGTGATCCTGTGCATAACTCAGATAGATGAATGTCAGACAGGTGAGGGACATACTCCATGCCATTGGCCATAACCACTTCTTCAATCCGCCCCGTGCAGCAACAAGACCACCAATGATACCGCCAATTGTCAGTCCGATGATACCGATAGTACCATAGACGAAACCAACTTGTCCGGTAGTCAGCCCCAGTCCGCCTTTGTCTATTGGGTCCAGAAGGAAAGGATTGATGAGCTTCACGAGCTGTGCTTCCGGCAGACGGTAGAGCAACATAAAGAGGATAGCGACTCCTGCCTGTGGTTTGGTGAAAAAGCTCTTGAAAGTATCGAAGAATTCCTTCATCAGATTCTGAGCGGTAACGTCTTTCGACGGACGGTCGGATGCGGGTTTCGGCAATATCCAGTTGTGGTAAATACTCACCGCGAAGAAGAATCCGGACAGTACGATGAATACTATCAACCAGGCAAACGGAATGTTACCGGATGCACCTTCGAAGGTAGCGGAAGTCTCGTTCTTAATCTTATGATCTATTCTGAACAGTAGGTAAGCAGGCTTGTCCCAGTTCTCGGCAGTGAATTCGAACCGGGTGGAAAGGCTGTTCTGTTCCAGTTTGATACTTTGGTCACCGTCTTTGAAGGTGACATTCAATATCTTGGTTTCATCGGCAGATGGTTGCTTGGACAGACGTACGCCTACTATGGCAACGTTATCAACAGCACCTTCGGCTACTTCGCGCTTCTCGCCGAAAGTTTCACGTACCCATGTGGTGAAAGTGCTCTCCTTTTTCTCTGCTTTTACGGTGGCATCGCCTTCTTTGGCTTCCTCGGCCGGAACGAAGTGGTTGGCTATGTTGGATGCTTTGACCGCTTTTTCCAATTCGGCAATCCGTGTCTTTATATCTACCGAATCATTATCAGCGGTAGCGGTGACACCTGCTTGTACTATCGGAGAGGTATATACGAAATAGGCTTCTTTTTTTGTGTCGATATTCGTATCCTCAAAGTCGGGCAAGGCTAGGGTGTTGGTGTAAGAGGGTGAGACTTGAACTTGCAGCATGGCAGGTTCGAGACCGGTTCCGGTTTCAATCAATCCCGCAATGATGACCAGCAAGCCTTGTCCGGCTACCGTGGCAATACGGTAAAATGTGCTTCGGATGCCCACGTAGAGCGATTGTTCATGCTCCGTTAGGGCGTGCATATAGAATCCATCCGCTGCAATGTCATGAGTTGCGGAGGTGAAGCCCACTATCCAGAATACTGCCAGTGTCAATTGGAAGAAGAAGGGAGTGGGGATGGAAAATGCAATGCCTGCCAATGCAAAGGCAAGGATGTATTGCATGACGACGGTCCACCACCGTTTAGTCTTGATCAAGTCGACAAATGGACTCCAGAAAGGCTTGATTACCCATGGTAGGTAGAGCCAACCGGTGTAGAGAGCGATATCCGTGTTGGATATTCCCAAACGCTTGTACATGATGACGGAAATGGTCATCACGGCTACGTAGGGCAAACCTTGTGCAAAGTACAGGGTAGGTATCCATGCCCACGGACTGGTTTTCTTGGTAGATTGTTTCATGGTATTTTCTTATTTCTGTTTACTCATATAGCTTCTTGATATTTGCGCCTATGTAATAGTGCAGCAGTATCGCGTCATACTTATAGCCTTGTTCGCCCATAACGGCAGCACCGATCTGGCATAGTCCTACACCGTGCCCCCAGCCTGCTCCGGTGAGGATGAAACGGGCGGGGATACCTTCGGGAGAGACGCCTTCCTTATCTACTACGAATGCGGAACTGTACAGATGGGAAGTGGACAGCGTGCGACGTATTTCCAGTTCTTTGCCAATGGTGAGCGTCTTCTTGGTTCCTACGATTTTCAGTTTCCAGAGGCGACCTGAAGTTCCACGGGCAATAGGGACAAGGTCAATGATTTGCCCGTAATCGATACCGGAACGTTTCAGAATCAGTGCAGAAAGTTCTTCCTGGGTGTAAACTACTTTCCAGCGATAGAAGTCGGTGGTTTCCTGGTCATAGTTATTCAATACCTGTGAGAGGACTTTCTTGTCTGTGGTGTTGCAGAAAGCGGGTGGAGAAGTACGTATCCATGTCTCGGCTTCTTGCTCGTCGGTCAGATCTGGTAATCCGCTACCGGATAAGGTGTTTTCGAAACTCAAGTCATTGAATTTGGAACTGAAGATACGGAAATCCCGTTGTTTCAGGAGATAGGGATACTTCACATCTTCCCAGCAATACTGGAATTCTTCGAATGCACCGCCACAGCATTTAGAGAAGCGGGCATCGCATATCTTACCGTCGGATGTCAATACTTGTCCGCGGGTGGCAGCGATGGCTTGCTTTACGATTTCGGTGGAGGCGCGGGTAATGCCTTGGTAACGCTGGCAATGGTCGTCTGCACAGACGTCGAAACGGGTGTGGTCTTCACGGTCGTACCAACGGATTAACTCTTCATCTGTTTGGGTGAAAGCGGAATACTCTGTCTGGGTTTCCGTAATCTCCTTGTTCTTATGAATCTGAGCCAAAAGCCAACTTCGTGAAATTACTGCATGTGCCTCCAACAGCTCTAACGAAGCCGTTGCGCTCATCTCACTGGAGATTACGCTGGTCAGGTAATCTTCTACGTGAATGACGTTGATGCCTGTCAGCTTCTTGTTCTCCACAATAATCTTCAGAGAACCCAGGAAGCGCTGGTCTTCTTTACGCTCCCAGTGGAAGTTGATGCCGATGGTGACATCGAGCAGTTCGAAAGCGTCGGTGGTTTCGTTTACAGGTTCAAATAGAAGTTCGTCATAAAGGCGTCCGTTCCAGAGTATCCTGCCTTCGTTGTAGGTCACAACCTGCTTACCACTGATTTCCATATCGTTGATGCGGTACGGATTCAGCAGGATAAACTCTATTTGCGGCTCGAACAATATGCCTACGTGTACTTTGGGCTCTTTCATACTTATTTAAGTGTTATATTGCATTACTATCTCAAATTCCCCTCCTCTTGGGAGGAGGGGTGCCCTTTAGGGTGGGGTGGTAGGAGGATAATAGTATTCTTTATTATATGAGAAATAGGAATTTTGTAATTTTACCTACCACCTCCCCCTTTCAGGGTACTCCACCCCCTCCGGCTCCCCCGTTATCGGGGGAGAGCAATTCCCAAGAGAAGGAGAGCTCAAATAGTATCATTAACTATATCTTCTCTTTAATACGCTGACGCACCCGATGGAAGTCTTCGGCAGAAAGTGATACCTCACTCAGGATCTGGGCTATATCTTCGGCTGTGATCTTGAGAAAGTCTTTTTCGACCGGTGTAATAAACACTCCGCCGAGATCTACGGATGCCGGACTGCTCAATAAATTGGCATCTCCTTCGGCTGTATAGCAAGCTGGACGGTGCTTCTCACGTGGAAATACGCATACGATCCATTTCTCATCTTCGTACCATGCCAATACATTCATCATTGGTTCGTCATCTCCCGGTTTGATGTCCAGTGAGTGGTAAATGATATCGAACAGGGCGGCAGCGTGTTTCTTATTGGCTGCTTCGATGACCAATGTTGCACGGGGAGCGTCATTCAAGTACCAGAGGGTGGCTTCACCGTGATCTGCCACTTTGCCTGCTACCTGTCCGTGCCAGTCCTTTTCAATAGGCATGAAACCTTTGTTGCCTGCCTGGAAGTGAGCATGGTCGGGGGCGGATGCACCGCATTTGGGACCATTATAGAATATTGTGTAATCCGTCAACGCCTGTGCCAATGCCAGCATATCCTTGAAACGGACGGCTATGCGCTGGTTCACGTGTGCCACTTCCGGTATCGTCAGGTGGCGGGGAAAGATAGGGAACGGATTGACCAGGATATTATAATGTCCTTCGAACGGAATTCCTTTCTGCGCCGGCGGTAAATTGGCTGGGCAGAGAAAACATTTGCGTTCCTTGATGGACTGGGCATCTACTTTAGCTCCCGAAGAAACGATACGTGCAGGATTGAACTGTACCTTATACGGAATACCGTTTACATCGAGTTCCTTCACTTGCACACCCGAAAGGGCGGCGTAGTTGTTACGAGCCGTTTCCCAGGAGGCAAGTTGCTCGGTAAGCAGATTGTTTATGGTTTGGTTCATATTGAATGCTGTAACTGGTTACTTATTAGTGTGTTGCATAACACTTGCGTTTCATGTGAGGGACACTTGCGTTACATTTGTAGCACACAAGCATTTCATCTGAGAAACACTTGTGTGGTACAAGTGCGGAAAACGCATGGAGTGTTTATCTTCTCTTATTCTTCGCCACACGTGCCTGGAGTTCCCAGGTGCGGATGCGGTCTTTATACAGATTATGACCATTCATTTTCACGATATCCAGTGAAGCATCCGAGTTGTCATCCCAGCGGCGGCACAAGTAAACTACGTCATACACACGGCCGATCTGGTATTGGCGGGAGAAGTTTAATCCCAGTGCATAGTCTTCACCATAGCTGGTATTCGGAACTTTCACTTCACGCAGCACCGGTGTATAGAAAGCACGAGGAGCCCCCAAACCATTGATGCGGAGTGCATTGTTGCGTCCGTTTTCGGGTGTCCATTCTTTGTGGTCGATAATACCCGGAGCAATCATATTCATATTGAAGTCTGTCATCATATAAGTACCTACCACCATGGCGCAATTCTGTTCATAGAAAGCACGAACCATAGTGGTCAGTGTATTTTCATCGCTGTACACGTCGTCACTGTCCAATTGTACAGCGAACTTACCACACTTGGGATGATGCACACCCATGTTCCAGCAACCGCCAATACCCAAGTCATTGCGTTCGGGGATGATATGGATGAGGCGTTCGTCGTTCTTGAATTCGTCAATAGCTTCTGTGGTCCCGTCCGTAGAGTGGTTGTCGATGATAATCAGGTTGAACTTAAAGTCGGTCTTCTGCTTCAATACCGAATGGATGGCATCGCGGATGGTGCGGATACGGTTGCGTACGGGGATGATAACCGAAGCTTCATATTCGAAGTTGCCTGCTGAAAATTCTATTTGTTTGAATTCTGGTGCCAAATAGCCACCGATTTCTTTCAGATGCTCGGTACAAGCCTGTTCCATTTCAATCTGGCGGTCACGGTTTCTGGGATCCACGTAATCGAATATCTTCTCACCGCTCTTGCGGGTATCGTCTTCAATTTCGCTGTACAGATACTCATTGATGTGTACCAGACTTTCGTTCTGGCTTACTTTCAGGCGAAGGTCATAAAGCCCGGCAAATTTATATTCGTCTTCATTCATGCGGGCAGCAGCCTCCTTGAATGCATCTGTGCGGAATAACAGCACGGAACCGAAGTCGAAATCATCGCGCAATGAGCCGAATTGATAATCGATCACCGGGGCATTGGTTTGCTTGCCTTCCTTTACCTGGTAGCGGTCAGCATACACCATGCCTGCACCGCTGTCTTCAGCAATGTGTATCATACGCTCCAGGGCGAATAAACCCAGTTCGAGCGTCGTATATTTTGTATAGATCAGCGTATATTCTGCATCGCTATGTCCGGCTATGTCTCTTATGGCCGCACTGGACTGGATGGATTGCATGTGCAGGGTACTACATCCGGGCAGGTTTTCTGTAACGTCCGGTAGGGCGAGCAGATAAATGTTATTCACTAAGCCGGTTTCTTGCAGGCCTTTTACTGTCTTTTCCGCTTGTGCAGCTCCTGAAAAAGGAACGAAGCAATTGATTTTATTCATAATGTCCTATATTGCTTTTAATTATTAATTCTTTAATTCTTAACTCGTAGCAGTCCCACTTCGCCACTGGTAGCAGTGAACAATACCTGTCGTCCGTTCAGCGGTACTACGGTATTGATCAGTGAGTTACCTATCTTATGTTTCCACAAGACTTTACCGGTTTGGGCTTCCAAAGCAAAGATCAGTCCTTCCTTGGTACTGCCGAATATTACGCCTCCTTTTTCCACTTGCATGGAGGGTGCATGTTCGTATCCGAAACCGACGTTGCTTGCCCATAATTCACGGGGTTGATCTCCTTGTGTGGCATAGCAGACAATACTGTCGTTCATGGTCTTGCTGAATACACGCGTTCCATCTTCCGACAGGCCAATCGTTTCACGTACCATAGACTGGAAAGTGCTCCACACTGTTTCTCCGTTTTCTATATTGATAGCCGTCATGGCACGTTGTGGGTCGGTGATAAATACTTTGCCTTCTGCGGCTACCGGCCATACGGCTGCGGGTGAGAAGTGCATGCGCGTTAAACCGCCTGTCCACTTCCATAATTCCTTGCCGTCTGCCTTATTCAATGCATAGAGGGTATTGTCCCAGGCACCGAAGATCACCTTGTCGGCTGTTACCAGTGGTTTGGTTTCAATGTATCCTTTCACACTGGTATATGCCCAGATTACTTTACCTGTATGGATATCAATAGCACGGAAAGTAGAATCGCTGGCACCGATGTAGGCAATTCCATTTTCAATGGTTACCGCACCCAGTACCGGGGCTTTTGCTTTTACAGTCCACAGCAGTTTTCCGTCTTTACTGTTCAGACCGTAGATGTTACGGTCGGCAGAACCGAATACGACTATACCATCTGCCGCAGCCGGAGTGCCTACAATGCGCTTACCGGACTGGAAATTCCACAGTTTCTTTCCATTCTTCAAGGCATAGCAAGTCAGGTACCCCATATCGTCTCCGATGAACACTTTGTCTTTTTCTATTGCAGGCGAACAATAGATACCTGCACCGGTTTGCACTACCCACTGTTCTTTCACATTCGGGTATTCTGTGTTGACTGAAAAGTCGGGGTATTTCTCTGCTTTTCCATTACGATCATAATAGGGCTGAGTCAGCGAGAAAGCAGCCCATTGCTTTTTCGGTTCGCCGATGCGTTGCGTGTAGACGAGGATCGAATCTTTCGTTATATCATAGATGCCATATCCCGGTTTTCCATCTTTATCACGCAGGTTGCTGCGCATCAAAATACCCGGAATGCCATCATAACGCAAATCCCGGTTACGGTGATAGTGCCCGCCGATGAACAAACGAATGTTATAGGGGCGCACTGCATCTGTTACTTCATACCAGTTATCGACATCTCCATCCAGTAACGGATAGTGTGTGACAAGTATAACCGGTTTATCTTTTCCAAACTTATCCATTTCTTCCGTCATCCAACGGATGTCCTGCGGAACGACATGTCCGTAAGCCATACGCATCAACGGTCCGGAGTTGAAACCCAGAAACAGAATGCCTTTATGCTCGAATTCAAAGCGTTCGCCGCCGAAAATCTCACCGAAGGCAGTACAACCGGAGTCGCTCCATTTGGTTTCATGGTTACCGAGGATCACGTAATACTTCGCTTTCAGTAAATCCAGTGTCTCTTTGACTTTCAGCATAGTGGTACGGTCGCCCTCTTCGGTGATGTCGCCCGTAACCAAAACAAAGTCGATACTGTCTATCGCATTTATTTGCGCGACGGAACGTAGTAAGTCTTCCGTCGGGTTGGGGTTGTTGGGGCTGAAATGGATGTCCGTAATTTGCGCAAAACGGAATGTGCCATGTTGTGCCTGTACCGCGAACGGTAGCAGGCACCCCAACAGGAACATTATTAAAAGTCTTCGCTTCATAGATGATGATGGGTTTAATTAAAAAATGTCAAGATAGCGCGCATCAACGCTTCTCTTTCAGAGGCGGTGCGCAATGCTTCGAACGGGAAGCCCAGTATGCAGGTTTTGTAGTCGCCTTTGTAAGCTACTCCGGCGCTCAGATTGTTTTCCGAATAGCGCATTATGGTGTATGCATCTTTTGTTGCCGGTTCGATGGCATCCGGTGATTCTACCACATAACTGTCTGCATTCAGTTCATTATGGTATGTATAGTTGCCTGAAAGGGCGGGGAACGGTGAAGCTACACATTTCACCTTACCCTCTGTAGCTGCCTGCCCCACGCGCCATTTATATTTCAGGACTTCTGTTGCAAATTTCTTATCGGATTCCTGTGCCGGGGCAAGGCGATTGTCCCAAAGGTCGGTTCCTACATAAGCACCCGAGACGAAGATGTTTCCGCCTTGTCCGCAATATGCGGTGATAGCTTCCTGCATGGGTTGGCTGAATGTTTTGAACTCTAACGGCTTCACACCGCCACGTCCCATTTTGGTCTGACATTCTTTACCTAATATCAGGTCTACATACTTATAGTCGTTCAGGTTCATTATTTTATTTTCCACACTTTCATCGCTGCAAGATATGAAAGAATATCCGGCTTTCAAAATGGCGGCTCCATGAATAGCGGGATAATCGAATGTGTTTCCGGCGATTACTTTATCTTCGTAATTGCCATAGCTGTCGCCGAAGCCGGAAGCATCGTCGTCCATCCATGGAATGGAACGGCGGTATTCTTTCATCTTACCAATGTAGCTGATATCTTTCAGATAAGGTACGCCGTGGTCCAGATCATCTAAGAAACCGGCAAGTAAAGTATCTCCGGGAACAGGTGCGACAAAATCTGCCGGAGCACTGATGCGGTCGAAGCCGTTTACTATCAGCACGGTTCCCTTTTCATTAAACGCACGTCCTGCTGAGAGTATTTCGGACGGGAAACTTTCTCCGCCCTTGTTGACGGCAGTTACTTTATAACTGCATACCATGCCGGCAGGGAGGGCGGTGCGATAGGTATTCTTATCTACCAGCACGCCATTATCGAAATCGCCATCTCCGATACGGGTATAAACTATATATTTTTCAGCATTTGCCGTTGGCTCCAGTGGGTCGGCTACGGGTTGCCAGGTTAGTTCTATTTCATTCTCGCCTACCATTTTCAATGCCATATTGTCGACAGGCAACGGCTGAACGATATAGTCCATGTGGTATTGCGAGCAAATGAATTGCAGCATACCTTTATAGATTGCACGGCTTACCGTAAAACGGAAGCGTGGATCTAAACCATAACGCATGTCTGCAAAGTTCTGGTGAGAAAGTAACTCCAGCAACATAGTGGGAACACGGGGCACACGTGCTTCGTAGTAGGATTGGTTCCACATACCGCGGCGTGTCCAATCCGGTTCGTATAGGCTGCGGATATCCCGTACGATATTTGACTGAATCAGGTCTGTCATGTCGTGTGCCAGATAGCGGGATGCTCCGTTGGCGTATTCTTCATTGTAAACGTTGGTATAGTAGATACCCAGTGTTCCGATGATGGAATCGTTTAGCGTAGTTCCTGCATCTGAATGGAAGGCGAAAGCCATATCTACCGGGATATTCAGTCCTTGTTCTGTCGGGTTAACCGTAGAACCACCGGCAAGGTAATTCACCCAGATACCACGACATTTGTAATCATCCGTATAGTCATTCTTACCTTGGCTGTCGGAATAAACACTGTCCGGAATACCTGCCCATTGAAGCCAGTAGCGTGCTGCCTCGCAAAAACGGGGATAACCGCTTATCTCATACGGGTAATCTATCTTCGGCATTTCTTTATGCACTATGGCAGCATTGCCATCCGAACTTTTAATATTCTCTGTGGCACCTGCATCAGAGATACGGCGGGCCATATTTCCCATACCACCTCCGATTTTTACGGCATCAGCGGTAACGATACGTCCGGCTTTCTCAGAACGATTGCTTAAAACAACTTTGCCGGCATTGCTTTTTCCGGCATCAAAACCAAATGTACCTAGATAAATCCAAGTGCCGCCACCCATCTGTTGGTTCACTTTGAATTGGGAGACTCCTCCTTTGTGATAAACGGTGTAAAGGGCATCATCCGTACTGTTTGGCAATGATTTATAGGATACATAAACGGCGTACTGTCCGGTTGACGGGAGTTCAGGAATCCATTCGGCAGTACTTTCTTTCTCCTTCTTACCTTTCACTGTCTCAACAGTACGGAAAGTTCCTTCACGGAATGGGTTTTCAAAATTGATATATTGATCGCGCAGATGGGCGAAACCTTCACCGGTACCTTGCATCCAGTTCTTATCGCCTATCTTTTCTGTATAAACGGAACGGGAGTGAAGGCAACCGTCATTGTCTACGATAACTTCTGCTATTTGGCTATCCCGTTCACGGGGCATCAGCACATTAGCTCCTGCATTCTCCAACATGGGAACCAGGAAAGGCAGTACATAACTTTGCGTATATAAATCCTCCACCGTCTGGAAGATGCGGGCGCGTTGCCATTCCCAGCGTGTCAGTTTGGGCTCATAATAGAAGCCATGACTCTGCCACAAAGCAATGTGACGGTTCTTTAGTCCATTTGTAGGGGTATAGGGGGTAGAAAGGGCCGTTACTAAAGGTTTTGTCCCGGCCGGATTGAATGTTTTGGCTTTTTTGTCCTTTTTGCTGCGTAGTGCTTGGGGGATTAATTCTTCAATGCTACGCTTATTCGTGCGGATTTGCAGGTTGTATTTTGAAAACTCTGCCGGAAGCAGTGCCTGTACACCTTGATAAATCTCTGTCACATTATCTTCCCGGAAAGGAATATATGCGCAGTTCATATTAGCGAACAACTGTAAAGTGTTTCCTTCAACGGCAACAGAGTCAATCCGGATGCGCCCTACGGAAACTTCTTTCCGTGCGGTTGCGTCCAGAAACTTACCGATTTCCTGGCGGACATCCGTCGGAAGCTCTTGCGCGCCTCCCGTTTGGGGGATCAGGGAGGCGGTGAGCAAAGTGAACAAAAAATGAAGTCTTACATTCATGGATGATGTATTAAGTTAATTATTAGTTCTTATCTTTTCTGATCAACAGGCAGAGTCCGATAAACGTGAACAGAGCGTTGAATATCAGCAGTTCGTAGCTGAACTGATACCCATTGAACCAGGCTTCCGAATTCTTTTGCAGGATGAAGCAAAGGATAGGGGAGAGGATGGCTACCAATGGGATATATTTGTCGCGAACCTGTTGTTTCATGAATATACCGAATGCGAATAATCCGAGAATGGGGCCGTATGTGTAACTTGCCAGTATATATACGGCATCGATTACACTTGTGTTATTCAATAGGTTGAATACGAATATCGTGATACCCATAATTACAGCCATACCGATATGTACCCGCTTGCGTATCTTTACGATTTCTTCTTCCGTCCTGCCTTTTGTCCCGAGGATATCCACTGTAAAGGAAGTTGTTAAAGCTGTCAGTGCTGAGCCGGCAGCGGAATAAGCCGAAGAAATAAGTCCAATGATAAACAAGATACCTACAATCGCAGGGAAGTAGTTACCGGTGGCTATCAACGGGAAGAGTTCATCGCTCTTTTCTACCTGAATGCCTTGGTTACCAGCGAAGATGTAAAGCAATACTCCCAACATCAGGAACAACAAAATAACGAAGAACTGTGATATAACACTCGTAATCATATTTTTCTGTGAATCTTTGAAGTTCTTGCAGCTGAGGTTACGTTGCATCATGTCCTGATCCAGCCCTGTCATGGCAATCATAGTGAATGCCCCGGCAAAGAATTGTTTGAAGAAATATTGTTTACTGTTTACATCGTCAAAGAAGAAAATGCGTGACATGTCACTATCGGCTATTGTACTGATCATGCTGCTAAGCGACAGATTGAGATCGGAAGCAATATAACTGATGCAGAGAACTACGGATACCACCAGGCAGAATGTTTTGAGTGAATCTGTCCAGATCAGAGATTTTACTCCACCCCGGAACGTATAGAGCCATACTAATGCTACGGTAATGGCCACATTCAAAATAAATGGTAATCCAAACGGTTCGAATACCAGTAGTTGAAGTGTCAGACATACGAGGAACAAACGTACCGCGGCTCCCAGCATCTTAGAGATGAAGAAGAACCATGCGCCTGTCCGATAGGAAGACATACCAAAACGATTTTCCAGATATTCATAGATGGATACCAGGTTCATCCGGTAGAACAGTGGCGTCAATACGAATGCTATGATGAACTGTCCCGCAACAAATCCCAATACCATTTGCAGGTAACCGAAACTACTGGCAGCCACCATACCCGGTACTGATACATACGTCACTCCGGAGATGCTGGACCCAATCATGGCAAATGCCACAACATACCAGGCCGATTTACGGTTACCGACGAAGAAACCTTCATTGTCGGCTTTTCTGCCGGCTATATAAGATATAGTGAACAAGATCACGAAATAAGCGGCAATAGTAATGATGACAGATATCGGGCTCATAGGGTTGATTTATGATTTATAATAGTACATGAACTTATTCTTCGTAAAGCAGATATGGTTTACGTTGCACCTTGAATTTCTCAACGTCATCTTTCCACATAGCTTTAATTTCATCGGCACTTTTTCCTTCTTTTATCATTTTCCGTACATAATCCCTTCCTACCAGCAATTCAAAGAATGGACGGAAGAAATGATCATCCAGGTTCAGATTACGATATGCATCGATGACATAAGATAAATCTACACCTCGTTTCCAGATTTCTTCATCACTCATATTGCTTAGGTCTACTCCATGGCACAGTTTATTCAGCTGCGGCGGATTCTTTGCTCCGGGAATACTTCTTGGGGTGAAACTGTAGCTATATCCGGTCATATTGGGATGTCCATAAACCTGAAATGGGAGTGAAGTTCCTCTACCCAAGCTGACGGGAGTTGCCTCAAAAAAGCATGTAGCCGGATATAGATATATCGACTTCATGTTCGGTAAGTTAGGAGATGGGGGAATTGGCAGCTGATATTTAGTCTGATGTGTATAATTCTTGCATTTGATCACTGCCAGATCACATTTGCGTGAACCAGGCAACCAACCTTCTCCATTAATCATTAATGCAAGTTCCCCTAATGTCATTCCGTGTACAATAGGAATCGGTAACCATCCCACACCTGATTTATATTTCATATCCAGAATCGGTCCATCTACATAATGCCCATTCGGATTAGGACGGTCTAATAACAAAACTTTCTTGTTATATTCCGCACAGACATCCATTAGCCGACACATCGTTATGTAATAGGTGTAAAAACGCAATCCTACGTCCTGTATATCTACTATCAGAATATCAAATTTTTGCATTGAAGCCTTACTTGGCTTTTTGTCCTTCCCTTCATAAAGAGAAAGAATTGGCACCCCTGTTTTAGAGTCTACTGAACTGGATACGTGCTCGCCTGCATCTGCATTTCCACGGAAACCATGTTCGGGCGAGAAGATGGCAACTACATTGAATTTGTTTTCTAAAAGAACATCCAATAGATGTTTATCCCCTATCATTCCTGTATGATTAGAGAAAATGGCAATCCGTTTATCCTTTAGGATGGGAAAATACTCGGAAGTTTGTTCGTCACCCAAAATAATCCGGTCTGTTTGTGCCTGACACCAGAAGGTACTACACAATAAAAAGATCAGTAGCAGAAGTTTCTTCATAATAGTATTATTGTTAAGGGGGATATTCGTAGCAACAAAGATAGATTTTATTTTAATATCAAAAACACTTATTTTATTATTTTTAGCATTATAATTAATAATTTGCAAATAATCAGATATTCACCTTATTTATATAGAAGATATATTATCTTTGCTGTGAACCAAAAAAAATCATCATCATGAAATTTACTTATTTATGTGCAGCATTTGCGTGCATTTTCAGTTTGGCTGTTCAGCCGTTATCAGCCGGTAAAAAAAAGAAAGTTCAAAACCAGGAACAAAAGGTTGCTTTGGGAGTATGGGACGATGTGGATAAAGGTGCCACGGTGGAGTCTCTGATTCTCTGGATGAAGCCTTTCGATGAGGCCGGTATCAAGAATTATTATATGTGTGGCTCACCGGAAGAAGTGGCGCGTTATATTGAGGCTGCCAAGTCCTATCAGGGTGCAAAAGTGCATGCGTGGATGTTCACTGTGAATGCTCCCGGGGATTCTGCGGCGTTGGTGCATCCCGAATGGTTTGATGTGAACCGGATAGGTTATAACAGTTATGAATATGACCCTTATGTAAAGCATTATAAATGGCTGAGTCCTTCTGTGCCTGAGGCCCGACAGTATATGAAAGATAAAGCGGCTTCTTATGCAGCTTTGGAAGGACTGACTTCTGTACATCTGGATTTTATTCGCTATAATGATGCGGTACTGGGGCGACGCCTGCAACAGCATAAGTTTAAGATTCAGCAAGATACCTATCGTGCTGAATATGATTTTGGCTATCATCCGGTGGCAATAGAAAAATTTAAGAAACTGTTCGGTTACTCCCCGTTAGATTTGCAGGCTCCGTGGATGAGTCCGGAATGGTTGCAGTTCCGTTTGAATGAGGTCACTTCTTTGGTAAATGAGATTGTAGAAGCGACTCATTCTGAAGGCAAACTGGTTTCAGCGGCTGTTTTTCCTTATCCTACCCGTGCCCGCATGACAGTTTATCAGGACTGGCCTACCTGGAAAATAGATATTGTATGCCCGATGAATTATCAGTCGTTTTATTCGGAAAGCCTTGAATGGATACCGTTTAGTATAGAAAACGGTTTGCGCGAAACTTTCCATAAGAATAAGTATGTATCCGGTTTATTTGTTCCCGATATTACGGCTGAAGAGCTATATACAGCTGCAAAACTATCTATCGAAGCAGGAGCGGACGGCGTGAATTTCTTTAATGCACGTTCTTTGCTGAAGGATGGAAAGTTGCAAGTGGTCAGCAGGATTAATCAGGAATATAACTTGTAATTACCATTGGAACAGATTCATCACTAAACAATTTTATAGTACGGGGTCCTGTAGTAAGGCGTTCAAAGAATATAGTTTACTGTCTACCAGGACCCTGAATCTTGCCGATACATGTCATAAACCTTTCTACCCATGAACTGATATCCCATTCCCTCGTATTTCGTACCGGAGAATACTGACTGGATATAGCCATTTCGCTCTACCAGTATTGTATGGTAAATCTTCTGCTCCGGATTCTTTCGGGAATAAAACTGAATCCGACGGTTGTCTGCCGTGAAATAAATAATACTGTCATTTTCGGTTTTATTCCATGACAGACGTTTCATTTTCTTTTTCAGATATCGTTGCATTAAATAGGTTCTGTGCCAGGTCCCTCCTGTCTTTGAGACAAATGGCTTTCCATCCAGCAGAGCATTAGCATCATCATAACAAGCTACAAATAAGCGATTGTCGGAAGAAGCTTCCAGCCATTTTTGTAATTTATCTCCGTAACGTTCATTATCCCAGTTGTAATTGCTGTCAATGAAAGAGATTCTTTTCACATAATCCGGAATTTCAGAAACTGCATCCATAAAACCGAAAATGAAGTTGCCTCCTCCACTGTGGCTGTTCAGTTCGATATGTGGATTATACTTGGAAAAAAGAGAAAGAATATACTCTACTGTTTCTTTAATCTTTTGATCCCGTGTAGGTTCAGCTTTTCTCCAACTTCCCCAGCTTTTGGTGTCTGCTTCCAGGTAAACCGTAATAAAGTTACATTCCGGATCAGTAGCTCTGATATACCGTGTTTGAGCTCCTATGTGTTGTATATGATAATGCCAGTCATCACCTTCTGCCGGCATTTTCCCGATGGTCCAGTCTGTACTGTTGCCATTCGGTAGTGCATATAGTACAAGTTTTGTGGGTTTATCCTTTCCGAATTTAGTTTCTGCGGGAGCATTTATATGAACTTTGATTCCTGGAGTATGGATAAAGCTGATAACTTGTTCCTCAAAATAAGGACTGGTTACAAATCCGGGTAATTTGATTGCTTTACCGGATATTCTCGATGAAGGATTCATCTGTTCTTGTGCCCGATTGGACAGAGAAAGACAACATATAAGAATTAAGAGAAGAATATTTTTCATATTGTTTCAGATAAGAGGTTATATGTATAACAAAATGCGTAGCTGAATTACTCAACTACGCATTTCATAAGAATCAATTTTTAGTTAACATCCCACCATAGGTTATTTTGTATGCTGTTGCTTCCACCCATGCGCTTTTCGGCTTCTTTCACGTTAGCTTCGTTAACGGTGTATTCCGAAGAAGGATAATAGATACGCTTGATATAAGCGTTTGGAGTATTATTAGCCTGATCAGAAGGATTCATGTTGAAGACACTTGAACTTACGTTTGCGAATGGCATAAGCGTAGGTTTGTGGAACTGGCGATGATCAGCCCAAGTTTCAAAAGAACACTCCTGGAACTGAGCAATGTATTTCTGGGTAAGAATCTTATCCATAGGTGTATTGTTAGTTCCTGTAACATCGTCATACTTGGCTGTGGTTCCATAATAGTTTGGAGAAGTTGAAGCCAGATAATTTGCGATTCTGCTTTCCGGAACTCCCAGTTCTGTCATACTTGAGCGTACGCCGGCTTCGTATTCTGTTTTGGCATCTCCACTTGTAAGACCAAGTTGGATGGCAATAGCTTTCAGGAAGCACAGTTCGCTGTACTTGAACAAAGGATACTTTCTGTCAATGGTTTCATAATACCAGGGACCGATTTTTGAGAAGTCGCTAACAAACTGTCCATTGTCCATTGCAGCACCTACACCCGAAGCTACGTGTCCCGGATCTGTGCCGTCCCAATTGCCGTTCATGCTTGGAGTTGCAGGGCTTTCGATGATACCTGCGGGTTCAAAGTGGATCGGAGCGCGAGGATCGACAACTGCAGGAGCATTCTTAGCAGTAAGAATAACTTCGGTGATATTCTTATTGGCTTCGCGGTCGGCTGCGGTAGGCCATGCTTGTCCACCGATACCTTCTACAAGACGTTTGTAAGCCGTTGACATATGCAACACCGAAGAACCTTTATGATAATAAATAGGGTTCTGGGCAAATTTATCTTCTCCTTGCGTCAGGAAGGCGGCATCAGCGTCACTGCTGAATACACCTGCTGAAATGGCAGCTGCGGCTTCTGTTTTAGCCTTGGCGGCATCTACGTCGGAGATACGGACAGCCATGCGCAGGCGGATAGAGTTGGCGAATTTCTTCCATTTGGTAGCATCACCCCCATAAATAAGGTCATAAGAACCGACATTATTGGCTGCCGACTCATCCAGTTTACTTACGGCATCTTTTAATTCTTCGAATATGGTATAATATATGTCCTTCTGAGTGTCATACTTAGGCTGATCAATGTCGTTGGCAGCTTCAGAGTAAGGTACATCTCCCATACAATTCGTTAAACGCAACATAGCATACGCTTTCCAGATACGTGCCATCTGAACGACGTTATTGTGAACAGGGTTGCTCTCATTGGCACGGATTAATGAATTGGCATTGGTAAGCACGGTGTAAGTCAACTCCCAAATGTTGTCCACATAGCGTGCGTCTATGTTATAGTCGGAAGCCGAGAGTCCGTCGTTAGCCGAATATTCACAGAAAGTACTGATCATCAGCTGGTCTATCTGTTGCCACTGATTGGCATACGGAATACCACGTCCCTGTATGAATATCAGCTGGAACTTAGGATCTACTGAACCCGGTGTCGGGTTGTTGGGATCGGTATTCATATCGTCAAAATCGCCTACACAGCCCGCGAAGGCCATTGAAAGACCAATAATGCTTATAATGGATTTAAATAACTTATTCATTTTATCTTCATTTTTAGAATGTAACATTAAGATTGAAACCAAATGAACGGGTAGACGGTAGAGCAGCGGTTTCTACACCCTGTCCGTTGCCAGTAGAGTATGTACATTCAGGGTCGAATCCCGGAAGGTTATTGTACAGGAAGCATACGTTGTTGGCTACAGCACTGACTTTAATACCACTGATGATTGTCTTGTTGAACCATTTGTCCGGCAATATCCAAGAGAAATTAAGTTCGCGAAGGCGTACGTTGGTAGCATCATAAACGTAGTTTCCGATGTTGCCATAGAACTGTCCCCAATAAGCGGTAGGATTCAGTTCAACGGTGTTGGGAGCTCCTGTGTTTACATTAACACCCTGAGAAATCAAGCCCTTACCGGTTGAATAGAATTCTTCACGTCCGGCAACTGTTTCTTTGGTCTGACCATTAGATTGCAGACGCATCATAGATTGCAGATATACATCGCCACCATAGCGAACATCAATCAGGAATCCGAAAGAGAAGTTTTTCCATCTTAATGAAGAACCGATACCTGCTGTCCAATCCGGGTTCATATTACCGGAAACGCGGAGGGTAGGATCTACTATGTATTTGCCGTCATCACCCACAAGGCGGTTTCCTTTCTCATCATATTTGAAACCATTCGTGTAAATCTGTCCGTAAGGTTCGCCTGTTTTAGCCATGACATAACAGTTTTGTCCCATCGGGCGAGCTAATGTAATGGATTCCACTCCTTCGTAGAGTTCTACGACTTCAGAAGAGTTTTTGGCGAAGTTCACCCAAAGATTCCAGTTCCAGTCGCGTGTGCGAACTGGCGTGGCATTCATCTGAAGTTCCCATCCCCAGTTGTCCACACGTCCTGCATTGATATATTTGGCGCTATATCCCGAAGTGATGGATGAAGGCATGGATATGATCTGGTTGTATGCACGTTTGTTGTAGTATGTAACGTCGAATCCTAAACGGTTATCAAAGAAGCGGATATCAGCACCGAACTCGGTAGATTTGATAATCTCCGGTTTAAGGTTAGAGTTTGCTTTCGTAGAAGGTTCTGCTACGCCCATTTGGCCACCTGCCATGTTAGAAACTGTAGATAATACAGACAACAGCTGATATGGATCGGTGTCATTTCCTGCTTCTGCATAAGATGCGCGTACTTTAGCGAAAGAAAGCCAGCTGGGAACATCTACTTTGAACTTGGTCAACATATCCGTCACTACCCAACCCAGAGAGAATGAGGGATAGAAGAATGAACGGTTATCCTTCGGTAATGTGGAAGACCAGTCATTACGTACAGTTATATCGAGGAACAGGTAGTTATCCCATGACAATTGTCCCAGTGCATAGAGGGATTGAACTTCTTTTTCTGATTTGGAAGTCGAAGTAGTCTTGGATTGACCATTCTGAATGGTATACAGTTCAGGAATGTTCAAACCTTCGGCTGTGGCATAGAAACTATTGTACTGGCGGTTCATCAGGTTACCACCAACAGAAAGCATTCCGGAGATTTTGGAGTCTGCAATCTTATCCTTTTGTGCTGTAACCAGGAAATCTGCATTGTATTCAGCCATATTGTATTGACCGGTTGAGAAACGACCATCCTTATAACCTGCACTTGAAATCAAGTCATGGCGTATCCACTTTTCGGTCTTCTTGCCATAAGTGTCACCGCCGAAGCGAACCATAGCTTTCAGCCAGCTGCTAACCTCGTATGTCAATGAAGCGAAACCATTGATACGATTGGTTACGTCCTTGTTACCGCTGAGAGAAGTCAGTGCATACGGGTTATTTACCACCGTAAGCATACTGGGATACCAGTCGATAATCTTTCCGTCTTTATCAAAAACATCTTTCATTTCGTGCAGGTTGATGCTGCGCGGAGTATAAATAAGAGCGAATATCGGGTTGAAACCTGAAGCAGAGAATTCAGGACGTCCCTGACCTTTCTGATAAGTATAGTTCAATTTGGCATCGAGAGTCAGGTTCTTGATGATTTCGCCACCTGCGCGAATAGAGAAGTTTGTCTTGTTCAACTCATTCTTCGGGATAACACCCTTACGCATTGTGTTTGACATACCTACACGGTAGTTCATCTTACCGGCGGAACTTGTGATATCAAGAGAATTGGTCCATGATGTACCGGTGTCCATGAAATCGGAAAAATCATTATTTTTTGCTTCCAAAGGACGGGTCTGTCCTGTCCAGTCTGTAACAACCGTACCCATTTTAGGCCCCCAGGAGTTACGCGAGGTAGCCACAAATGCTCCGTCTGTACCCTGACCGTATTCATTCTGGAATTCCGGTTGAATCATTACATTTTCAAAAGTAAAGTTGCTATTGTATGACACTTTGGTTCTGCCACCCTGTCCTTGTTTGGTTGTAACCAGAATCACACCGTTACCACCGCGTGAACCGTAAAGAGCTGTAGCCGAAGGACCCTTCAGTACAGAAATTGATTCAACATCATCAGGATTCAGCATGGATAGTCCGTCACCGGTATCCGAATAACCTGCACCCCAAGAGTTTGTATTTACGTCGTCAACGCCTTGAGAGTTGTCGAACGGAACCCCGTCCACTACCACCAACGGCATATTATTACCGGATATAGAGTTGTTACCGCGGATGACGATACGGTTTGAACCACCGGGAATAGAAGTTGAAGAAATATTCATACCGGCAATTTTACCATTCAGTGATGTGGCAATGTTTGCAGTCCGGTTTTCAATAAGAGCGTCCCCTTTTACGTCTTGCACTGAATAGCCGAGCGCCTTCTTTTCACGCTTCATACCTAAAGCCGTCACCACTACCTCGTCCAGAGCATAGTCTGTTCCGCTTAACTGTATTTTGTACGTAGCATTATTTGTAACAGGAATTTCCTGTGCGTCGAATCCAATGAAAGATACTACCAAGGTTTTTCCATTGGATGGAATATCCAGAGAGAACTTGCCGTCGATATCTGTTGCTGTACCGATGCCTGTTCCTTTTACAAGTACAGTTGCTCCGATAATCGGTTCGCCTTGAGTGTCTGTCACTACTCCGGAAATCCTTCTTGAGTTCTGTGTACTAGACGAAGTGGTATTTTGTGCACTTACACTCATTCCAGGGATGTAACCGCCACATATAAGCATTAGGCCGGTTACTGATAGAATTAAAAGTTTTTGCATTAACATAGATTTAATAAACAATAATGGTTAATAGTCCAGAATTATATCATCATATATGATTGGCTTGCTTTGAATATTTGTAACTTAACTTGAAAATAATGTTGTTATTTTCTCATACTCAAAGAATTACCAGAGGCTGTTGGGCAGCTGTCACATTACCAATGTCTATGAACAGTACACTTATAGTTACTGCTGAGAGGAGTTTGCTGTTTGCGAATCCTTTTCTTTTGCGATCTTCATTCATAAAAAGTTGATGATTTTGTTGTTAACTAAAATAGTCTTCTCTGAAAGAGTAAGAATGGGCAATTGAGAATAGCTTTGAGGCTATTTCTGCTGTCAGGTGGGGTCTTGTTCCATAGGCTCTTTTTTATTTTTAGGTTTAACTTATATTTTATCTCTCTTATTTTAATTATACATTAGCTAAGTTCCAAGAGAACTTGGTAAATACATTGTCGGTTAAAAATTAAAATACACTAAATACTGTTACTATTTAGTTGGTTGTTTTAAGAGATAAACTCGTTATTAACAAAGGTGATGAAACGCCATTTCTTCGTTTCTTCTTAGCAAAGATATATTATAATTTAATATCAAGAACATTCCTTTGCATTTATTTAACTTTATATTTATATATTTGCTCTTCGAGAAGGTTTGTACCTTCTGCGATATGCTTTATATACAAATATTAAGGTTCTTCAATATTTAATGAATGGAAGTCAATCAGTCCATTCATGGGAGTTTCTTCAATCACGTCCAACTCAATGCCAAAGTCACCGGCGACTTCTCTTAGAATCGGGGCATAGCTATAGGCTAACGAACCTACAAAGCGGATTGGATAGTTCTTATAATCATATTGGCATACATTCCTTGTGAAGAAGTTGCGCAAATTGGTGATTATTAGTTCGTAAACATAATCATCACTCGTATAATCCGCCAGGAAATAAGAAATAGTGGATAGAAAACGATTAGGAAACGGGCGATTATAAACAGACTCCATTACTTCATTGGGGCTAATACGGAATTTCTCAAAGAAATCAGCCATTACCTCTTTGGGAGCCAAGCCCTTTAGTACATCCGAAAGAAAATGCTTGCCTAATACAGCACCACTACCTTCATCTCCCAATATATATCCGCCTGCTCTGACATTTTTTACAATAATCTTTCCGTTATAAAAGCAAGAATTAGATCCGGTGCCTAAAATGCAGGCAATTCCTGCTTCACATTTAAACAGACCACGAGCGGCGGCAAGTAAGTCACTCTCTACTTGGATCGGAGTTTTGAACTGTGCTACTAATGAGGCACCCAATACATTCTTTTTCTCATAAGAAGTACAACCGGCTCCATAATAATATACTTGCTCCAGTTTTCTTTTGAAAAAAGTTTCGGGTAAACCTAAACGCACACTCCGGCTGATCTCTCTTCGGGTTTGGAAGAAAGGATTAAGTCCCTCTGTAAAAACACGTTGTATCAGGTGATTGTCTTCAACCAAAGCCCATTCAGTTCTTGTCGAACCACTCTCTGCAATCAGTTTCATACGCAGTTAGATTTAGAATTGGATACAAATATATAGTTTTTTTTAATATACCAAGACAAAAACTTCCAAAACTTCACTTAATCGTTTGGTTTTCGTGCTTTGCATTACTTACTGAAAAGAATATCTGAGGAATACATGGTTAAAGTGTAAAAAAGAGGTGAACTACTGCATATCTCCTTAAATTTATATGGAAGAATTGTAACCCGTTTTCTTGTGGGTTAAGTAGCCCTTTTGCAGGGCTACACCTTTTGCTATAAAGGGTGTAGCTATCATGTCAAAAGGGTGTAGCCATCCGAAGTAAAGGGTGTAGCCATCTGAAATTGCCCTCACAGCTACTTCCTGAAGGAGAGGAAGTATTCTATTCCTGAAAGTTCATTCCTATAAGGACTCAATTTTTATGAATCGGAATAGACTATCCCTTTATCATTCTGGCTATATCCGAGACGTACCTGAGTCGTAATTGCTCCTGGTAGGCATCGAAAAATAAATTTAGAGCAAAGCTATCCTTCTAATACATATTTACCAAGTTCTCTTGGAACCGTTGGACTGTAATATAAATAAGGAGAGATAATATATAAGTTAAACCTATAAAATAGAAGAACGCCTATGGAGAAGAAATCTATCTGACAGGAGAAATAGTCAAAGCTATTTCTATACAGACTATCCTTACCCTAATTATTTTAGAGAAAACTATTTTAATTAACAACAAAATCATCAATCATTTATGAATGAAGAACGCAAAAAACGAGGATTGGCATATAGCAAATTCCTCACGGCAGTAGCAATCAGTGCACTGCTATTAGGCAGCGATAATGTGATGGCTACCCAAACTGTTTCAGGCAATGTTCCGGATATAAAAGAGCAGCTACAAACTATCGCTGTTACAGGTGTAGTCTTGGATGCTTCTGATGAACCGATTATTGGCGCCAGCGTGGTCGAAAAAGGCACTACCAACGGTGGTATTACAGATATTAATGGAAGGTTTACATTGAATGTAAGGCCAGGGGCTATATTGAAAATCTCTTATGTCGGTTACCAACCTCAAGAAGTAAAAGCTACCCGAACTATGAAAATAGTTTTGGCGGAAGATAGTGAAATTCTATCAGAGGTGGTAGTAGTAGGTTATGGCTCTCAAAAGAGAGAGAACCTGACAGGAGCAATTGCGACGGTAGATGTAAGCAAGACTTTAGAGGGACGCCAGATTCCTGATATCGGCCGGGGGTTACAAGGCACTACGCCGGGGTTGTCTGTCGTTATTCCAAGTGGCGAAATAGGTTCGGATCCGACTATAAAAGTACGTGGACAAATCGGCTCCATCGATGGTAGCTCTACACCGCTGATTTTGTTAGACAACGTGGAGATTCCTTCTATTCAGATGGTGAACCCTGATGATGTTGAATCTATCACCGTATTGAAAGACGCAGCTTCTGCTTCTATTTATGGTGCAAAGGCGGCTTTTGGTGTAGTATTGATCACTTCAAAAAAGGGTGCTAAAAGTGAGAAAGTAGAAGTAAGCTATTCCGGTAATTTCTCTTGGCAAAATATTTCCAAAAAGATGGAAATGGCAAGAGTTGATGGTATTCAGTATCGCATTGATGCGCTGAAACGTGCCAAAGGCACTCTATATGGAGCATTCTGGTATGTAGATGAAACCAGTCTTGAAAGAGCTAAGGAATGGGACAAAACCTGGGGTGGTAAGTTAGGAGTCAATGATCCGTTCGTATACGGCCGCGACTGGTACGTAGATGCTTCCAATCGTAAGTTTTCCATACGTACTTTCGATCCTTATGATTACATGATTCGTGAATGGGCTCCTTCGCAAACACATAATATCTCGTTGAGCGGCAGGAGTGGTAAGACTGTGTTCAATGTCGGTCTAGGCTATTTGGATCAAAATGGTTTGATGAAATTGGCTAAACATGATGATTTCCGCAGATGGAACGGTTCTATACGTTTAAGTACCGAAATCAACAAGTATATTACAGCCCGTGCCGGAGCTAATTATTCGAAACGTAACAAACGCTATGCTTACGCGACAAACTCTACAACGGCTGACCCATGGCTCTATCTCTATCGTTGGGATAGTACTTATCCGATAGGATATGATGAGAACGGAAATGAAATGCGTAGTCCGGCTTCTGAAATTCATCAGGCGAACACTGCAAACAAAGAGAATAATTACTTGAGTTTCAATGTAGGCGCAACTCTGCAAATAACGAAGGATTGGAAGTTTGACATCGATTATACTTATGCAGGCGAAGACCAGATATGGAAAAAAAACGGTACTAAATTTACAGCCGCTGATACATGGACGTCTCCCGTCAAGAGATTGGATGATAACGGTAACCAAATATACGTTAATAATATGGGAGAAGTGGTATCAGCAGGTACTGAAGGTGCTATGCCTGCATACGGCTTGAGCTATCGGCAGTATACTGCAGACGGTGCTAATCCTGACCATATTCGTCGTGAAGTGACTAACGCTAAAAGACATACGCTCAATATTACAACTGATTATAATTGGCAGATCAACGAAAAAAACAATTTGAAGGTATTGGTTGGAATGAACCGGACTGACTGGGAATCTGAAGATAACTGGTCGCAGATCACTAACCTTACAGATATTAATAACCTCAGTTGGGATAAAACCATCGGCACGCAGACTTCCAGCGGTAACCTCTACTGGGATGGTCAGCTCGGTTTCTTCGGACGTGTCAATTACAATCTGATGGACAAATATTTGCTGGAAGCGAACATCCGCTATGATGGTTCTTCTAAATTTCCCAGCAATCTGCAATGGCGCGCATTCCCTTCTTTCTCTTTAGGCTGGCGCCTCAGTGAAGAGAAATTCATGGACTGGTCCAAAACGTTCCTCTCTTCTTTGAAACTCCGAGGTTCTTGGGGTATGATTGGTGATCAGACTGTATCCAGTTCATTGTATGTGCCCACTATCAGCCAGGGACAGGCAAGTTGGCTTGATCCGAGTGGTAATAAGATTATTTATGCCGGAACTCCAGCGGCAGTAGATCCTAGAATCACTTGGCAAGATATAGCCACATTGGATTTTGGTTTCGATGCGCGATTCTTTAACGGTGAATTAGGGGTAACATTCGACTGGTATCAACGCGACACCAAGAATATGATTGTTCCGGGTGAAGGTGTTACATGGACTTTTGGTGCCGGTTCTCCGAAAGGGAATTTCGGCTCTTTAAGAACACGAGGCTGGGAACTTTCTATCGACTATAATCATCGATTTGAAAACGGATTAGGGATCAACGCTATGGTTTCTTTGTCGGATGCCCAGACTGAAATCACTGCTTATGGTGATACAAAGAGCATTGACAGTTGGTATATAGGGAAAAAATATGGTGAAATATGGGGCTATCGCACAGATCGCCTTTATCAAAAAGACGATTTCGTATATGCCGATGGTAAGTTAGTTACCGTTTGGGCCTTGAATGGTAAAGAAGTGCCCGCTAACACTCCCGGCGCTAAAGAAATGAACAAACTGAAAGATCCGAATGGGGTATATCAAGATTATTTCCAAACGGGAACAATAAAGTTTGGCCCCGGCGATGTGAAATATAAAGATGTGAATGGTGATGGGAAAATTGATGGCGGTTCCCGATCAGTAGGTACGGTAACCGATGAAAATGATCCGAATTACGGTAAACGTGATACGGGGGACTTGGAAGTTATTGGTAACTCTACACCGCGTTACGAATATGGTATCCGTTTGGGTGCTGACTATAAAGGCTTTGACTTCTCTATCTTTATGCAGGGTGTAGGTAAACGCGATATTTGGGGTGCCGGTTTTCTTGCTATCCCTGGCTTTAATACGGGTGACGGTGCTATGCCGCAGGCTATTGCAGGTAATTATTGGAGAGAAGATCGTACAGATGCTTTTTATCCGGCCGCTTATAATCTGGCAGGTTCCAATACTGGTTTCAACATGCAAACACAGGATCGATACTTGCTCAATATGTCTTATTTCCGTATCAAAAACATCACGTTAGGTTATACACTGCCTGCTGTATGGACTAAGAAAATATTGATTAACAAGGCTCGTATTTATGTGGCCTGCGAGAATTTCTTTACGTTTGACAAACTGGGAGGTTTGCCGATTGATGCGGAAGAAATCTCAGGTTTCTCTATGTTCAACTCTACAAACTATAATTCCGGCCGTACAGGTGTTGGTACGCCAACCATGAAGAATATGTCTGTAGGTATTCAGTTAAACTTCTAAAAATATATCAATATGAAAAAATATATATTAATCATACTCTCTGCGGTAGTTCTAGCTACTACATCTTGTGATGACATTTTGGACCGCCCGCAACTAAACACTCCGACTGATGGCACCTTTTGGAAAACCGAGATGGATGCCCGTCTGTATGCCAACGGGTTTTATAGGAACTATTTTGTAGGCTATGCTGATGGATGGACAACTAATTATGCTCCTTTGCGTGGTTACTCCTTTTCGGATGATTTAGCTTCTACAGGTCAGCAGTCATCGTTTAGCAATTCGATTCCCAGTACCCTCGGCAGTTCAAATACAGGTGATTTGGCTACCTATCAGACCCAGTACGTTGGTCCGACTTGGAATTTTACCTGGATTCGTAAAGCGAACGTTTTTATGGAACGTCTGGAAGCTAATATGAAAGGGAATGTAACGGAAGAAGCGTATAATCACTGGCATGCTGTAGCAGCTTTCTTTAAATGCTTCTCTTACTCCCGGTTGGTAGCTGTATTTGGTGACGTACCCTACTATGAAACCTCATTTGCCAATAGCGACTTGGAAGCCATGTATAAAGACCGCGACAGCCGTGTATTTGTAATGGATAAAGTTTATGATATGTTAAAGAATGAAGTGTTGGTCAATATACGCACCAACGATGGCGATAACACTTTGAACCGGTATGTTGCAGCAGCGTTTGCCTCTCGCTGGATGCTTTTTGAGGGGACATGGCAGAAGTATCATGGCGGAGACCAGACTGCGGCAAACAAATATTTGCAGTTGGCAAAGGAAGCTGCCGAAATAGTAATCAATAGCGGTAAATACGCTATCGACACTCCATTCCGTGATGTGTTCGGTTCGCAGGACTTGAAAGGTAATAAAGAGGCTATTATGTATCGTCATTATACATTCGAAATGCTTAAACACCATATTGCATCTTATTCTAATGGTGTAGAAAGCCAGGCGCCAGCCCCCAATCTTGCGCTAGCAAAGTCTTTCATTTGCCAGGATGGTAAAGTTTATCAGCATTCTGATCTTGAGAATGCAAAGTTGTTGAGTGTAGCAAACTTGGCAAAAACTCGCGATCCGCGTTTTGAGGCAACATTTATTGATCATGTGAATATCAATTCTGTCACACTGCTGTATGCTTCCAAATTCATCGATCGTGAAGCATTGACGATGGATAATCCCAAGAACAATCCTATTTATGATTCTAATACCAATACAAATGATGCTCCGGTAATCCGTTACGCGGAAGTGCTGTTAAATTGGATTGAAGCTAAAGCTGAATTGGGTGGGGTAACTCAAGAAGATATCAACGTGTCTATTAATCAGTTAAGACGCCGTCCGCTGGATGCTACTGCACAGGCTAAAGGACTGAAAAACACTGCCGATATGGTATTAGCCGATATAACAGAAAATTTTGATCCTGCCAGGGATAAGGATGTCGCCCCATTGATTTGGGAAATCCGCCGTGAACGCCGCATGGAGTTGTTTTATGAGCACTGCCGTTTGCATGACATCAAGCGTTGGAAGAAATTGGAGTATATGGACAACAACAAGTATCCGGATACAATGATAGGCCCTTGGGTAGATATGGTAAAAGAAGTTCCGGCTTACTTGGATGAACAGTATATTGGCAAGAGACAGGTCAAGAAGGAAGACGGTACAGTCATTACTTTCGATGGGAGCAATGCCTCCGAAATGGTAGGTTATTATATGCCTACTAATGTTCAGCCGCGTAATACTTTCAGTGACCGGAGTTATTGTTCTCCTGTAGGAGAGCAAGAAATCAATGCTTATGCGGAGAAAGGTTTCAAACTGACGCAGACAACAGGGTGGTAACTTTGTATAATAGTTTCTGAATCATTCTGGTTAAGAATATAATGCCCGCCCATTTGTGTTTTCAGCATAAATGAGTCGGGCATTATTGTTTATTCATTTATAATATAATGTAAATATGAAAAAATGTTTGCTTTTATTCTATTGGGCATGCACTGTATGTATGCTATATGCACAAGACAAGAATACTTCTTCTTTTCTTTTTGATGATTTTCAAGAAGCGGTTGTCTATTTCAAGAACGGTTCGCAATTTCGCGAAAAAATGAATTACAACATACTGGCAAACAAATTTTATTTTGTTGATCGTGTTGATAATAAGGTGAAAGCATTAAGTAACCCGCAAGATATACAGGTTATAAAATTCGGTAACCGGGTGTTCTATACGGAAGGGAATAATGGTATCGAGATTTTGCCGACGAATCCTGTACTGTATGTACAATACAAAGGGAATATGCGCAAAGAAGCCTCAAAAGGTGCGTTCGGCCAACCTACAGAAACAACTTCTGTAAAAACATACGGAGGAACATATGCAGGACGCGGAGAACGTTATGATTTCGATCCGGAGAAGTTAATACTCGGGAGCCGATATAACATTTATTGGATAGAGCAAAAAGGAAAGAAAAAGCCTTTCAAGAATTTCAACCAGTTTTTGAAACTATATCCTAAACAGAAAGAAGAACTAAAGAGGTTTATCAAAGAAAACAATGTAGATTTCAATAATGTACAGCAAATTTCTATTTTGTGTATGCACGCTGAGTCTATTTATAACATTACCGACTAAAGTTACATTATTAAATGGTCATTAAATTAATGACCATTTAATAATGCAACGATAAAGATCAAGGGATAATGAGCGGATGATTATGAGATGAAAGATACAATCTTTTTTGTCCAATCCGCTAAATATAAAGGGATATTAATCAGTGTCCCGTCTTGCTTCAGATTGTTTAATGAATAACGCAACTTGCATACCGGATGATAGGTTGCATCATAAACAGATAAGCTTTTACCTCCCAAACGGGTTTGAGCTTTTACTTCAACAGGGATAATGTCACTATCGGATTGAATGATAAAATCGACTTCCGCTTTTCCTAAAGAAGTCCAATAGCGTGGAAGGATGTCATATTGAGGCGCTAAACTTTGCAAAACGTAGTTTTCGGCAACAGCACCTTTAAATTCTGTATAAGTTTCATTTCCTAAAAAGATAGCTTCCGGCGGAAGACCTGACAATTCACGTAATAATCCGACATCAGATAAATAAACTTTAAATGCAGACAAATCATCGTAAGCTTTTAAAGGAAGAAAGGGCTTGGTGGTACAAAACACCCGATAAATCAAACCTGCGCTTTCCAACCAAAGCAGAGCGTCTTCATAATCACGGGCACGAGCGCCGGGTTTGACCATTTTGTAAACAAACTTCCGGTTCTCTTTGGCTAACTGGCTTGGGATAGAATTCCATATATGGATAATACGGGGAATATCCTTGTTTTCAGCATGCTTTGAAAAATCTAAAATATAGGCGTTAAGTATTGCCTGTTGTTCCTTTTTGACTTTTTCCATGCCTTTGTTTTCAAGGAAACTGTTGATGACAGCAGGCATGCCACCTATTACCAAATACTGCTGGTACAACTCGCTAAGGCGGTCTGTAATAAATTGAGGTAAAGCTGATATCTCGGACAATTCTTCCACGTAATTATATAGTTTCTCATTGGCTGTTTTCAGAAACTCTTTGAATGTGAGGGGATATAAATCGAGAAAATCAACTTTGCCTACCGGAAATGACTCCCCTTTAGTCAAAGCTACGCCTAATAATGAACCGGCAGCTACTACAACATATTCGGGTGAATCTTCGTAAAAATACTTTAATGAGTTTAAGGCAGAATTACATTCTTGAATTTCATCGAAAATGAGCAATGTCTCATTCGGTAAGATAGGGTAATCGGTCAGTAAGGACAATTGCGAGATAATCCGCGAAGGCTCTTTGGTCATTTTAAAGATTTCATGGATAGAATGATCCTTATCAAAATTGAATTTGACGGTGTATTTGAATTCTGTTCGTCCAAAATACTCAAGAATCCATGTCTTGCCAGTTTGACGAGCCCCTTTTAAAATAAGAGGTTTTCTCCCTGGATTGCGTTTCCACGTTTTCAATTCTTCGATTATACTACGATATAATTCCATAATAACTACTTTTATGTTCCGATTATTGGCAAAATATCACAAAACAGGTTCCGTTTATTGGCAAATATACCATAAATCGGAATATGAACAAATAATAAAGAGCTAAATAACATTTCTAATAAGAAAAACACAAAGAATAATTTGGCGTTATTTAATTAAATGGGCTTTAATTAAATAATCCTCTATTTAATACAAAAACAAGGCATAAAAGATAAGTATATCGGACATGCGGCATCTATATATCGGACGCGTCACATCTATATATCGGACGCGTCACATCTATATATCGGATGCGCAGTATCTATATATCCAACGTCACCGATATATAGACGCTAAAAGAACAGGATGCAATCAGACTTGCCTGAAATTACATTGCTTGTTGTGAATAAGAACAAGCAATGTAATCATTCTCAACATTACTTGTTCCAGATCACAACATTACTTGCTTTCAGGTCAATCTTTCTTCTTTCAGGTTTCAGTTTTCCCCGAACGCCCTGTTCATCGGTGTTACAGCTGAAACTTCCAATCTTATGACTGTTTCAGGTATCTTTCAGCCGGAATGCCGATGAACAGGGCGTTCGGGGAAAACTGAAGGACCTGAAAGAGTATTTTCAGATTAAATAATTAGGTATAAGATGATACTCCATTTAATTCATTATCTGAAAGAAAGATATTAATTCTGCCAACAGATGTTATTATATTCTTTTTACCAAAAAAAACTCGGCAATGTTCTCTTGGAACTTAGCTGATATATAATTATGGTAACAGAGATATAATATAAGTTAAACCTATAAATAGAGAAAGAGCCTATGAAACAGAAACTTATCTGACAGGAGAAATAGCCTTAGCTATTTCTAACTGACTATCCTTACCCCAACTTTTTAGAGAGAACTATTTAATTAATAACAAAATCATCAATCTTTTTATGAATGAAGATCGCAAAAAACGAGGATTAGCACATAGCAAATTCCTCACAGTAGTAGCAATGAGCGCACTGTTTTTAAGTAGCGGTAATGTGATGGCTACTCAAGTTGCTTCGGATAATGTCTTGGAAGTAACTGAGCAGTTACAATCTATTAATGTTACAGGTTTGGTCGTAGATGCGACGGGCGAGCCGATTATCGGTGCCAGTGTGGTAGAAAAGGGAACGACGAATGGTATTGTAACTGATATCGATGGTAAGTTTATTTTGAGTGTAAAGACTGGAGCTATATTAAAAATATCATTCGTAGGTTATCAGCCTCAGGAAGTGAAAGCTACACCTACTATGAAAATCGTGTTGAAGGAAGATACGGAATTACTGGATGAAGTTGTAGTTGTAGGTTATGGTGTACAGAAGAAAGCTAATCTAACAGGTGCGGTAACTACTGTAGACTTGAATAAGACTATGGCGGGACGCCCTCAGCAAGATGTATCCAAGGCATTGCAGGGTGCGGTTCCTGGTTTGAGCATTACTACAGAAAATGGTGATATCAACGGGAATGCTTCAATGCGTATTCGTGGTGTCGGTACGTTAAGCAACTCTGAAAAGAGTAATCCACTGATTGTGGTGGATGGAGTTCCGATGGACGATATCTCTTTCTTGAATACGCAGGATATTGAAAGTATCTCTGTACTGAAAGACGCCGCTTCTACCTCTATTTATGGTACCCGTGCTGCCTTTGGTGTTATTTTGATCAATACAAAGAGTGCTAAACCGACGGAAAAGGTTACTATAAATTATAGCAATAACTTTGCTTGGGATCAAGCAACCTACCTTCCGAATTTCTCGGATGTTCCCACACAACTTCGTTCTGCGTTGGAGGCTAAGGCAAATGCCAACCAATATGAAGTCGAACTTTTTGGTATGTATTTCGATAAGTTGTTGCCTTATGCTGAAAAGTGGGCACAACAGAATGGAGGAAGAAAACTGAAATACGGTGAAATGAGACCGTATCAGAGCGATAGCAATGTCGGTGATTATACCATCATTGACGGAACTCCTTATTACTATGCCGATTGGGATGTTCAGGATATTTATTATAGCAAAGCTGCTCCTTCGCAGAGCCACAACTTATCCGTTCAGGGAAGTTCAGGTAAAACTAACTACTACCTTTCTTTTGGCTATGATGAGAAAGAAGGTATTATGAAGGTGCGTCCGGATGAGTTGAAGAAGTACAACGTTTCAGTAAATGTGACTACGAATTTATATGATTGGTTGCAAGTAGGCGCACGTGTCAATTACTCCCGCAAGGCTTATCAACGCCCTGATATTTACAGTAGTACTTATCAGACCCTTTGGCGCTGGGGTTCTTTCTTCATTCCATCAGGCACCATTGATGGTTATGATACTCGCCTCATGGCTATGCGTAAACAAGCATCTGATCGTAAGGAAATAACAGACCTTACTCGTATGAATGCATTCTTGAAAGCTGAAATTATCAAGGGGCTTACTTTAAATGCCGATTTTACTTATGCAATTCAGAACTTGAACAGTGGTTCTGAGGACTTTTCGGTCTATGGTATCAACTGGTCAGGAATGCCTGTTCCCAGCTATATCGTTACCAAAAGTAATTCAGCTATTTGGCGTGATAATTCCAAGCAGAATACTTGGACTCTGAATGCGTATGCCAACTATGCCAAGACTTTTGCAAAGAGTCATAACTTGAATGTAATGGTTGGAGCCAATGCGGAAGAAGTGGATTACACTTATTTATATGGATATCGCAAAGGACTGTATGATGAAGCATATCCCGAATTGAATTTGGCGAGCCAAGATGGACAGCAAATAAACTGGTCACATACTTCCCGTGCATCAGCCGGTTATTTCGGTCGTATTAACTACGATTATAAGGGTATCTATCTGTTGGAAGTGAATGGACGTTATGACGGTTCTTCCAGATTCCCGCACAATGATAAATGGGCATTCTTCCCTTCTGCCTCTATAGGATATCGATTCTCGGAAGAAGCTTATTTTGCACCGTTGAAGAAAGTTATCAGCAATGCTAAATTCCGTGCATCCTATGGTGAAATTGGAAATGAAGCTATCGGAAACTATATGTTTGAAGAATTGATCAGCCAACGTGAAAATACATCGGCTACGGGATATATTTATTGGGTAGATGGCAATGGGGCCAATGCTAACAGATTGACTCAATACAATATGCCTAAACTGGTATCGAAGTCTCTTACCTGGGAACGTATCCGCACTACTGACATTGGTTTGGACTTAGGTTTCCTGAATAATGAACTAACCGTAGGTTTTGACTGGTATCAACGTGAAAACCGTGATATGCTTGCTCCAGCTCAAGTTTTGCCGAACAGTGTAGGTGCCACTGCTCCTTACGATAACGCAGGTACACTGCGTACTCGTGGATGGGAGTTGAACCTCGACTGGCATCATAAATTCGGTGAATTTAATGTTTATGCCAATTTCAATCTTAGCGATTCTAAAACGAAAGTAACAAAGTGGAATAATGATACTAAGTTGCTTAGCTCTTATTTTTCGGGCAAGACTTATGGTGACATTTGGGGCTTCGAAACAGATCGTTATTTTGAAGAATCAGACTTTACAGGTCAGAATGCAGATGGTTCATGGATCTATAAGTCAGGCGTTGCCAGCCAGTCCGCACTTGAACGGGCTCCGTTCCACTATGGTCCTGGTGATATTAAGTTCAAAGATTTGGATGGCAGTGGTGCGATTGACGGTGGAAAAGGAACAGCTGATGATCATGGTGACTTGAAAGTTATCGGTAATTCACTTCCTCGTTACGAATATAGCTTCCACTTAGGTGGTAGTTGGAAAGGCATTGACCTTGATTTGTTCTTCCAAGGCGTAGGCAAACGTTCTGATTGGACTATTGCTTCTCTGAATTTCCCGATGATGCGTTCTGCCGACTTAGCTGTTTACGAACATCAATCAAGTTACAACAGAGTGTTCTATAGCGATGACTGGAAAACAATTACCGGCTATGATATCAACCAAGGCAATACTTATCCTCGTTTATATCCGGGAAATGAAGCCAAAGGTACTGTATCGGGTATTGCGAACGGTTCCAACAACTACTATCCGCAAAGCCGTTACTTGACTGATATGTCTTATCTCCGTTTAAAGAACGTAACTGTCGGTTATACTTTACCGAAGGAATGGACCCGCAAAGCTTTCATCGAAAAGGCGCGCATCTACTTTAGCGGTAGCAACCTCTTCTTGCTTTACAAGGGTAGCGATCTCCCCGTTGATCCGGAAATCAGTACAGGCGACGGGCTTACTTCAGCAGGTTGGGGACGTACGGCACCTATTACCCGTACTTTCTCGTTCGGTATTCAGGTAACCTTATAATAATGATTAAAACAATAAGAATGATGAAAAAGCTATTCATATACGGAACAATGGCACTGATGGCCTTGACAAGTTGTAATGACTTTCTCGACAAAGCACCTTTGGATGCCTTTACCAATACTCCTGCATATTGGAGTAATACGAGTAATCTTGACAACCAATGCAATACGTTCTATAACAACTATTCAGGTTATGGAAACGGCAGTGGTAGCGGATGGTACTATTTTAAGACATTGAGTGATGATCAGGTAGACTATCAGTCGACAGTCTGGACTTATACAAGTGTAGTAGCTACTTCTACAAATTGGTCCGACCCTTTCACCGAAATCCGTCGTGCTAATTATATTATCGAAGGATTGAAAACATCTTCTCTTGATGACGCTGTTAAAGCTAATTATGAAGGTCTGGCACGTTTGAACCGGGCATGGGAATATTATCAATTGGTTCGCATGTATGGTGACGTACAGTGGATAACTACGGTTGTAGACCCGGCAGAAAAAGATGTGGTTTACGGACCACGTACGGATCGCGACATTGTAATGGACAATGTCCTTGAAGATCTGAACTATGCTACGACTACAATTACGGGAACCAACAAGCAACGCTTCAGTGCTGACATGGCACTGGCTATGAAAGCTGACATCACGTTGTACGAAGGTACCTACTGTAAGTATCGCAATGCAAATGACAATGCTGGTAAGGCTGCCGACAACGCTCGTGCTGAGAAGTACTTGCGTGAATGTGTGTCTGCTTGTGAAACTTTGATGGGGAAGGGATATTCATTGAATCCGAGCTATCAAGGAAATTATAATTCAATATCGCTCAGCTCCAATCCGGAAATGATATTCTATAAGCCTTATTCGCAGAATACATTTATGCATTCTACTATTGACTACACTATAAATACCAGTGGTACCAGCGGTATGACTAAAAATGCTTTCGACAGTTACCTGTTCCTTGATGGTAAGCCCAAAGCAACCACTACAATGGATACCAATGATGCCGCAGTAAAAGATGCAAATGGAAAGTATAACCTTGAGTCTGTGCTTGCTGTTCGCGATAAGCGATTGGCGATTACTCTTGATCCTGTATTATGCTTTAAGGGTAGTGCTTATAGCCGTGCCGGAGTTGCTGCATTTACTTCTACTACCGGTTATGGCATAGCTAAATATGATAATACGGCGGAATTGTCAGTAAGCGACCGTAACAGTATTGGCAAGCAATATACAGATTGTCCGCTTTTCTGGTTGTCTGTTGTCTATCTGAACTTTGCTGAAGCCAAGGCAGAGCTTGGAACATTGACGCAAGCCGATCTTGATAATTCCATCAATAAATTGCAGGAACGTGCCGGTCTGCCCGCTATGACTACCAGCCCGGAAGCCGATCCGGCTAATAATATGGGTGTCAGTAATTTGCTTTGGGAAATCCGCCGTTGCCGTCGTTGTGAGTTGATGTGCGATAACTGGACACGTTATTGGGATTTAATTCGTTGGCATAAGCTTGATTTACTTGACTCTTCCAAGAATCCTACGATCTATCTTGGGGCTAACATGAAGAATGTAGAAAATCCGGAAGTGGATGTTAATAGTGATGGATACATGATTGGTTCCAATACCATCAACCAACCGCGTACCTACGAGGCTAAGCATTATTTCTATCCTATACCTACCACTCAGCTGACTCTGAACTCGAATATGGAACAGAATCCGTTCTGGAAATAAGGTGAGATTGTTAATGGCGTAACTGAAAGAGGTTGGATTCTATTTGTTAGAGTCCAACCTCTTTCTTGTTGGGATATAGGGGCGTTGTTGGATATCACAAAATATTCTCTATCTTTGTAAAAAGCTGTCCGATACTAAAATCATAATTTTATCATTTGAACCATGCTTAAACTAAGAATGTTGTCACAGGGTATTGCAGGACCACGGTTTGAAAAGCCGGAGGAAGTTGTTGAATGGATGGGTGCCATGCAGGCACAGGACATCAGGGCGGCGAAGTGGGCTGTAGGGTTGCGTATTGCAAGTCCCTCGCTGACGGCTGTGCAAGAGGCGCTGGATACGGGCCGGATTTTGCGTCTTCATGTGATGCGTCCCACGTGGCATTACATTCCCGGTAGAGACATCAAATGGATGACGGGGTTATCCACTAAAGGTCTGCTGTCTAAATTTCGTTTTTATGCCAAGCATTTCAGTCTGACTGAAGAAGACTTCCTCCGCAGTAAGCCCCAGATAGAAGAAGTGTTGAGCGGACAACACCTGACGAGCCAGGAAGTTCTTGAACAACTCCACTCAAAGGGCATTGCTCTCGATGAACCCATCGTGAAAATGTATCTGAGTTTTGGCGAGGCAGACGGTACCGTGTGCAGCGGCATCGAGAAGAATGGAAAGCATACCTACGCACTGACCTGTGAAAGAATTCCGGATGCCATCGAGCTCTCCCATGAGGAGGCTCTTGCAGAACTTACACGGCGATATTTCAGGAGCCACGGTCCGGCCACACTGGAAGATTTTGTTTGGTGGTCTGCATTGAATATAGGCGAAGCGCGTAATGCCATCGCTTCACTTAGCACTGAAATGATAACAGAGCGGTATAACGACCGTGAAATGCTGATACATGCTTCTTCGCCCGGGCTTGCAGGAGAAGTGGAGATTGATGAAAGAAATGTATTCCAGTTCCTTCCACCGTTTGATGAATACTTGGTAAGTTACAAAAATCGTTTAGACTGTATAAAGGAAGCGCATACGAAGTATGCTTATAATAATTTTGGTATATTTCAATCTGTAATTCTCCATCAAGGCCGTATCACCGGGAATTGGCGTAAAACTTCAAAGAAAGGGGTTTTTGATACATCTTTTTTCCCTGGGTGCAGGCCTGCTGCGAAGAAACTTATCGAAAAAGCTATAAAGGAATGTGTATTGTTCCATGAAAGTTGAATTTTTCTTTATATTGTAATATGAAAGAAGAGGCTATCTCACATTCGAGACAGCCTCTTCTTCATTAATTACCATTTCTTTAATGGATATGTCTTTATCAGTAATGCTTAGAGAGCATTCTCTTTTACCAAATATTCTGCAATCTGTACTGCGTTCAGTGCAGCACCTTTCTTGATTTGGTCACCCACAATCCAGAAAGTCAGACCGTTTTCATTAGCCAGATCCTTACGGATACGACCTACATAAACGGGGTCTTTACCTGCAAGGAACAAAGGCATTGGATATTCCTTTTCGGCAGGGTTATCCTGCAATACCAAACCGTCGCCTTTTGCAAAAGCTTCACGAGCTTCTTCCACTGAAATAGGACGTTCTGTTTCTACCCAAATACTTTCAGAGTGAGAACGAAGAGCAGGAACGCGTACGCAAGTTGCGCTTACTTTTATGTCAGAATGCATAATCTTGCGGGTTTCGTGGAACATCTTCATTTCTTCTTTGGTGTATCCATTATCAGTGAATACATCAATCTGAGGAATGAGGTTGAATGCCAACTGGTATGCAAACTTTTCAACAGTAACAGATTCACCTGCTAACACTTGGCGGTATTGTGTGTACAATTCATCCATAGCGGCAGCACCTGCACCGCTGGCAGCCTGATACGTAGAAACGTGTACAGTCTTTATGTGAGAAAGCTGTTCGATGGCTTTCAGTGCCACTACCATCTGTATAGTGGTACAGTTAGGGTTGGCGATGATGCCGCGTGGACGGTCTTTTGCGTCGGCAGCATTTACTTCGGGAACTACCAAAGGTATGTCATTATCCATACGGAAAGCACTGGAGTTATCGATCATCACGGCACCATGTTTGGTGATGGTCTCGGCATACTCTTTAGAGGTACCAGCGCCTGCGGAAGTGAAAGCGATATCAACCCCTTTAAAGTCATCGTTGTGTTGCAAGAGTTTTACCTCGATCTGTTTACCGCGGAATGTGTATTTTGTTCCGGCACTGCGTTTAGAACCGAACAACACTAACTCATCCAACGGGAAATTTCTTTCATCGAGCACACGCAGGAACTCCTGTCCCACGGCTCCGCTTGCTCCAACAATAGCTACTTTCATTTTCTTTTGTTTTTTATTAAGTTTATAAAAATGTTCTTCTATGCTTAAAAACGATAGAATTGGCTGCAAATTTATAACAATTTGCTGTATGACAACGTATAAAATGAAAACTTTTTTGTTATTTTGCAACGTAAAACCTAAAACTTGAAGCCCATGGACTTATTTGACTTCAGTCTGAAACTTCCGATTACTGATCCTACATGGATATTCCTCCTTGTATTGCTTATCATATTGTTTGCTCCCATTTTGTTGAATAGATTGCGTATTCCACATATCATCGGTATGATATTGGCGGGATTGGTAATTGGTGAGCATGGATTTAATATTTTGGCGCGGGATAGTAGTTTTGAACTGTTTGGTAAAGTTGGTTTATACTATATAATGTTTTTGGCTGGTCTGGAAATGAATATGGCGGATTTCAAGCAGAATCGGGGGAAGGCCGTAATGCTGGGATTATTAGCTTTTATTATTCCAATCATGATCGGTTTGGTGGTGAATATGACCTTCTTGAAGTATAGTTTGATCACTTCAGTCCTGTTGGCAAGTATGTATGCTTCACATACTCTGGTAGCATATCCCATTGTTATCCGGTATGGTGTATCCCGACATCGAAGTGTCAGTATTGCCGTAGGAGGTACAGCGGTGACTGATACACTTACGTTGCTGGTCCTGGCTGTAGTGGGTGGTATGTTTAAGGGAGAATCCGGTGGACTGTTTTGGGTATGGCTGGTGGTTAAAGTCGTTTTCCTTGGTGGATTGATCATGTATTTTTTCCCCCGTATCGGTCGTTGGTTCTTCCGTAGGTACGATGATAATGTAATGCAGTTCATCTTTGTGCTTGCTATGGTATTCTTAGGGGCAGGATTGATGGAATTTGTAGGAATGGAGGGTATCCTTGGTGCATTCCTTGCGGGGCTGGTGTTGAACCGGTTGATACCCCATGTTTCTCCGTTGATGAATCATTTGGAATTTGTAGGTAATGCGCTTTTCATTCCTTACTTCCTGATTGGTGTGGGAATGATGATTGATATACATGTGATTTTTGGTCATGGTGATGCTCTGAAGGTGGCAGGAGTAATGATAGCGGTTGCTTTGACCGGTAAATGGATTGCCTGTTGGTTGACACAGAAAATCTATAAGATGGGAGCCATTGAGCGGGAATTGATGTACGGTTTGAGTAATGCCCAGGCTGCCGCTACGCTGGCTGCCGTCTTGGTCGGATATAACATCATCTTGCCCAATGGTGAAAGGTTGCTGAATGATGATGTGCTGAACGGTACTGTGTTGCTTATCCTTGTAACTTGCGTGGTGAGTTCGTTTATTACTGAGCGCGCTGCCCGTAAAATAGCTATTGATGAGGCGCATTTGGAGGATGAAAAGCGTCCGGCAGAACTAGAGAAGATTTTGATACCGGTTGCAAATCCGGATACGATTGAAGACTTGGTAAATCTGTCATTGGTGATACGTGACCCTAAACAGAGGGATAATCTGTTAGCGCTGAATGTAATAAATGATAATAATGCGTCGGAAGCTCTGGAACTCCGTGGAAAACGTTATCTGGAGAAAGCGGCAATGATAACGGCTTCAGCGGATGTATCACTGAAACAAATTAGTCGTTATGATCTGAATATTGCTTCGGGTATTATCCATACTGCTAAAGAACATGGAGTGACGGATGTAGTGATTGGCCTGCACCGTAAGGTGAATATCGTGGATTCTTTCTTTGGTATGCTGGCTGAGAATTTGCTGAAAGGCTTGCATCGGGAAGTAATGATTGCTAAGTTCCTGATGCCGATTAATACTTTACGGAGAATTAATATTGCCGTTCCGCCCAAAGCGGAATATGAAGCTGGTTTCCAGAAGTGGGTGGAACATTTCTGCCGTATGGGAAATACATTGGGGTGCCGGGTGCATTTCTTCGCTAACGAAGAAACAACCACGCTTTTGCAAATTTTGGTGAAGAAAAGATTTAGCTCCACCATGACTGATTTTTCTCGTTTGGACGATTGGGGAGATTTGTTGTTGCTGACCGGGCAGGTGAATTATGATCATTTACTCGTGATTATCAGTGCCCGTCGTGGTTCTATCTCTTATGATCCTGCATTTGAGAGACTTCCCGCGCAATTAGGAAAGTATTTTGCCAATAATAGTTTGATAGTGCTGTATCCGGATCAATTGGGTGAGCCTCAAGATATGTTGTCATTTTCTAACCCGCGTGGCAATAATGAGGATCAGCATTATGAAAAGGTGGGTAAATGGTTCTATAAATGGTTTAGGAAAAGTGATAAGTGATTAGTAAGGATGGAAGATTGGCGGCAAAGGACACAACTCTTGTTGGGTGATGAAAAGATGGAACGGCTACGGCAGGCGCATGTGCTTGTAGTAGGCCTGGGTGGAGTAGGAGCGTATGCGGCGGAAATGATTTGTCGCGCGGGAGTAGGGCGTATGACGATTGTGGATGCAGATATGGTGCAACCAACGAATTTGAACCGTCAGCTTCCGGCTTTGCATTCTACGCTGGGGATGAGTAAGGCGGAAATTCTTGAGAAACGCTTCCGGGACATTAATCCGGAAATTGGACTGACCGTATTGCCCGTATTTCTGAAAGATGAAAATATTCCTGAACTGCTGGACGCGGCCTCTTATGATTTTGTAGTGGATGCTATTGATACATTGTCCCCAAAATGTCATTTGATTGCAGAGGCCATGAAGCGACATATTAAGATAGTCTCCAGCATGGGAGCCGGTGCAAAGAGTGATATAACTCAGGTCCGTTTTGCCGATATATGGGATACTTATCATTGCGGGCTGAGCAAAGCAGTCAGAAAACGACTCCAAAAAATGGGAATTAAGCGTAAACTGCCGGTAGTGTTCAGTACGGAGCAGGCAGATCCGAAAGCGGTACTGCTGACTGAGGATGAAATGAATAAGAAATCGACATGTGGAACTGTTAGCTATATGCCGGCGGTATTCGGATGTTATCTGGCGGAGTATGTGTTGAAGAGATTATGATCAGCAAGCACATCTTTTGCCATCTTATTGGCAAAGAATCAGTACTTAAGTAATTATTCATTAGATAAAAATGAAGTATGTATGATACAATTACAAGGAATAACCAAGAGTTTCGGTAGCCTGCAAGTTCTGCGGGGAATCGATTTGAACATAGATAAGGGCGAGATCGTTAGTATTGTTGGTCCGAGTGGAGCGGGAAAGACTACTTTACTTCAGATTATGGGAACTTTGGATGCCCCTGATAGCGGAATGATAACGATCGACGGTACATTGGTTAGCCGTATGAAGGAGAAGGAACTGTCGGCTTTCCGTAACAAACATATCGGGTTTGTCTTTCAGTTTCACCAGCTTTTACCAGAATTCACGGCATTGGAAAACGTGATGATACCTGCATTTATTGCAGGTGTGGGGCAGAAAGAGGCTACTGCATCTGCGCTGGAATTATTGGAGTTTATGGGCCTGACTGACCGTGCCGGGCATAAGCCCAATGAACTTTCAGGTGGGGAAAAACAACGTGTGGCCGTAGCCCGTGCTCTTATTAATCATCCGGCTGTGATACTGGCTGACGAACCTTCGGGTAGCCTGGATACTCATAATAAGGAAGAATTGCATCAGCTTTTCTTCGATCTTCGCAATCGTTTCGGACAAACATTTGTTATTGTCACTCACGATGAAGGACTGGCACGGATTACGGACCGTACGGTGCACATGGTTGACGGGGAAATAGTTTGATTTTATTTTCCCGTACTCATTACTCCTGATTCATTATCGCTATTGTTTACTTTTCTTTGTGTTGCTTTGAACTTACGCCCAAAAGAAAAATTGTAGGATAAGCTGACTAGAAACATACGTGAGCTTTCCTTAATATAGCTTTTAGTCTTGTACGAGGCAAATTGATTCCAATTCTCATTCTCTACTTTATAATTATCAGTGAATGGGTTGAAAGCACCTACGCCCAAACGGAGATCTTTATATTTATAATATAGACCTAATATCTGGATGTTTTCTCCTCCTGAGAGGGTTTCTCCCCAAAAGTTGTTCCAATTGGTATTGATCTGCCAGAACAGGGAGAATCGTTTGTAATTGAATGAAGCTTGTCCTTCGTAATACCAGTTGGTATAAGTATGAGAATAATTGTTTCCATGACTCATATAATGGTTCACTCCTCCTGTAAATGAAAGTTGTAGCATATCCCATAGTGGACCTACACGGAGCATCAGACGTCCAGATAACTTTTGCCAGTCTTTCTGGTTATCCCACGTTTGTACTATTTTATTGTCTTCCTGTAACTTTTCATCCATAATGGCATTGGGACGATAATCATATGCACCCCATAGATTACTGTAGAAAATGCCTTTCTTCCATTCATAAGTCAGTTCCGTGCGATAGCACATATACGATTTCAGGTTTGGATTACCACGGCGTATCTGGAAAGAGTCTATAGTTTGTTCTATAGCACTCAGGTTACTCAATGAAGGAGTTGCATTGAATACTTCGGCTTTCCAACGGAGGTATGAGTTCTCGGAAAAAGTGTAATGCAATGTAGCTTTCGGGTTTACATTGTACTTTTTAGAAGAATCATCATTCCCGCTTTGGTTGTAATAGAAACGGGTTAGACTGATTCCTAATCTATAATCCAATTTGTTTATCTTACCACGGTATTCACTGAATATGTAACTGTTTCCCTGGTTCATCCGGGTATCATAATTATGGCTGTTTCTGTATTCGTTGTTAGAATAGGACTGGGTGTGCTTTAAGCCAAAACTCAATGCGTTTCCTTTTGAGAACTGCTTTTCGTAAATGGCTTCTCCAATTAAGGAGTATTTGTCACCCAATACATTGTTATTAATGTCAGTCAACATTTCGTTGTGTAGGCTTTCTTGATAGATACGGTGCGACTTCTCTCGGTTGTAAGTTCCTACTAGATTGAATACCAACGTCTGCTTCTTTTTTAGGTTTTGCTGATAGTAGAGGTCTAAAGAGGGGCGAGTCCAGCTATTCTTGGTGCGGTCTATCATATTTACCATATCTGTTTCATCATTCACATTATAGAGCACTCCTTGGTAATCCCAATTGGGTTGATTGTTTCCACGCAGGCGGAATGTGGCACTGAAGAGAGAATTCTTGGATGCCTGAAGGCTGTAACTGACATTCAGATTTTGCATAAACAACATGGCATGGCTGGGTTCTCCCTTTTCTACGCGCTGAGTGGTATTTCCATCTGCTAAGCGGAATGTTTCTTCATTATCCCGATACATACCGTAGAAATCGCGGGGGCCCATGTAGTAAGAAAGACCGAATTCTGATTTTTTATGATTGACTTTACCGAATACGTTGTAGCTTCCCCACATTGCATTGATTCCCTGACTGAGATCGGTGCCGAAGCTTCCTCCCGTATCGGGGCGGCGAACAATGTAATCGAGTACGATTTCTGCATTGCCATAACGTAAGCCGGGATTGTCATGATATTCTATACGGATGATATCGGCGGGGCGCAGAGCTTTTATCTCATTGATATCTGCCTTGACTCCGTTGATACGTATTTGTAGTTCACCCCCACCGGATATTCCGATTTCGTTATTCATCGGATTGACCTGGATACGTGGGAGCATCAGTTCTTGTAACAGATTGACTCCATTGGTGGAGACTTTCATCTGGCGTTCGGAAGGGAATACCAGTTTCCGGTCGGGACGGTTGATTTGATTGGAACCATTGATGATTACACCCTCCAAGGCTACTGAGGCATCTTCCAGAAAAATATCTCCCAGATCTGTATTACGTTTTACTCCATTCAATGTGATGTATTGTGTGTTGTATCCAACACAAGAAAGAACCAATCGGTAATTTCCAGCTTCTACTTTATTGAAGATGAAGCTTCCGTTATTGTTGGTAGACACACCATTTACAAAGACAGAGTCGGTGGTTTGTAGTACTACGTTTACAAATTCTGTGGCTTCATTGTCTGTTGCATTGCGTATAGTACCTTTTATCTCTATTTTTTGAGCAAATACTCCCTGTACCATACTGACTATTAGTATGGCTATTAATAATCTTTTCATTGTGATTTTTTTATTTTAATTTCTAATTTCAGACTGGCCTGTCCTGTTTCAGATTGTTTTCTATTGATTAGACGAAGTAGAGTCTGGTAAAGTTGCATCAATTGCTATTTTTTATTTAGAAAAACAAACGCCTTTTAAATCTGTTTCTATATAAGATGGATGGAAATTATAACATTTTGTTATATCTTAGCCCTGATTTTTATAATTTATATAGATTGCATTATGAAAAAAGTAATTCTTGCTTTAGTTGCATCTGCATTTGTGTCATTCGCTTATGCGCAGGATGTAAATTTCGATTCCTTTAAACGAATCGAATCGGATAAGGTGTTGAACCTGTCAGCCGATCAAATTGCAAAAATCAAAAAGCTAAATAAAGAAGTGGGACCTAAGTTTAGAGCTATTGGACGGAGTAACCTTCCTGGATATGAAAAGGGGCAAAAGAAGAGGGCGTTGGCTCTTGAACACAAAGCTGCCATTAGGGCTATCTTGTCAGAAAATCAAATCAAAGCATGGGAAACGCATTATGGAAGTATGAATAATGGTGAAGGCTTGCGTGGCATCATGAAAGATGATTACGATAATAGACTCGATCAATTGGAAGCGAAATTTGAAAAAGATAAAGAGGCTATTGAAAATAGTTCTTTATCTAAAGATGTCAAAAAAGACAAGGTGAGGTCCCTTAAAAATCAATATAAACAGGAGAAGGAACGCTTGAAGAATGAGCGTGATGCTGCTATCCGGTCAGGAGTTTTGGAGAAGTAATTTTAAGGCTATTACTCAAAGCAGACATAGTGGCTGATTCTTTCCAGATCAGCTTTTGTAAATTCCTCGTAAAGGGAGAAAGGTTTAAGGCTCGTTAACGAGCCTTTTTTCTTGCGGTATTCTACAATGGCTTTGGCTTGATAGAAGTTGATGTAAGGGTGGGAGCGTAATCTGTCTATGCCAGTGTGGTTCAAGTTTATGCGGTGAACATTTGTCAGGTCGATACTAAACCAGGCTTGCAGTTGTTGGGTATCCAGATTGATATCCTTTAATTGTTCTATTTGGTAGAATCCGCCAAGGCGTTGCCGATAACCCACAATCAGGCGGGCAATGCCGCTTCCGATACCCGGAACCTTTTTTAATTCGGTGGTGTCGGCGCGATTAAGATCAAGAATAGTGCCGGTTTTATATTTTATATTTTCCACTGGTACAGTTTCTGTAATATACAGTTGTGGTGTATGACGTACTGTGTCTTCCGGTGGGATATGTATGTAAGGTGACAGAACAGAGTATTGATCTTCTGTCATTCCATATATCTTTTTAAAATCTTCCGTTTTACGGAATTTGCCACCCTTTGCCCGATAGTGCAGGATATTCTTTGTCATCCATGCTGGTAGTCCTAAGTGTCGGAATGTTATGGAGTCTGCCGTATTGGGATTGAAAGAAGCCAAGATGACGGGAATGCTTTCTACCTTCTTTGGCTTATAACTCGTATATTGCTTTTCACCGGATTGCTCTTTTTCTTCCAGTGAGGCTATGAATTCTTCATATTCCTGTTGGGCGATAGCTTGTATAAGCTTGTCATCCAGAGAGGTCTGATCTCTTCGTTGCCAGGCGGATATAAGATACCCGGCGAGAAAAACGATACAGATAGTTGCTATGAGCATCAGGATACCTCGCTTTTCTCCCCGGGAAAAGTAAAAGAAATCTTTAAATAGATTCTGCATCTCCTACAATTTCAAGAATCCCAATTCCTTAATAAAGATGAGTGAAATTGCTATCGGAGCTATAAACTTCAATATGAAAATCAGCAATTTGTAGAACGTTACTTTCAGTGTTCCGTTATTGCTGACTTCTTCCCAGACAATCTTTTTATTCAGATACCAGCCGGTAAAGATGGAAATGCACAGACCACCTAACGGTAACATGATCTTAGCTGTGACAAAGTCGAACATGTCGAATAAATTCAAGCCGAACAGAGTATATCCTTTACCTACTCCCAATGAAAGAGAACATAAGGTTCCCAAAAATATACAACCGCCCGTTACGAAGCTTGCCGCGCGTTTCCGGCTCAGGTGGAATTCCTCGTGCAGATAAGCCGTCACCACTTCGTGCATAGAGATGGTGGAAGTCAGTGCTGCAACTGCCAGAAGAATATAGAACATGACTGAAAATATATAAGCTAATAAAGGTACTCCGCTAAATGCCTGTTGGAATACATTGGGTAGTGTAATGAAGATAAGACTCGGACCGGCATCCGGCTGAATACCCACCGAAAATGCAGCAGGAAAGATGATAAGTCCTGCCAATATAGCTACAAATGTATCGATAATACTGACACTGAAAGCAGTTTTAGTCAGATTCGTGTCTTTTTTGAAATACGATGCATAGGTGCAAAGGCATCCCATTCCCAGACTCAGGGAGAAGAAGGCCTGTCCCATGGCACTTAGGAATACGTTGGTAGTTACCTTATCCCATTCCGGTTTTAGAAGAAATTCCAGACCGGCACCAGAGCCAGGTAATGCAATGGAACAACCTGCCAGTATGATTAATAGAATAAACAACATCGGCATCATAATTTTGGCAGACTTTTCAATACCTTTTTCCACCCCTTTCACGATGATGAAGTGGGTGGAAAGAAGAAAGAGTACCAGCCAAATAACGGGGCGCCAGGGATTAGAAGAGAAGGAATTAAATGTGTTAATATAATCGGCTGCTGTTTTTCCGGCAAAGTTATCGGTAACAGCTTCACCAATGAATTCCAGTGTCCAGCCAGCCACTACGGAATAGTAGCTCAAGATCAGAAAACCTGCCAATACTCCCATACGACCTACCCAACGCCAGTGCGTACCCGGTGCCAGTTTTTGATAAGCACCGGCAGTGTTGGCGCGTGAATGACGTCCGATAAGAAACTCGGATACCATGATAGGAATTCCCAATATAAGTACACATGCTAAGTAGATGAGAATAAACGCAGCACCGCCGTGATTACCTGTCTCATAGGGAAATCGCCAGATATTACCCAGACCAACCGCGGAACCTGCCGAAGCAAGTATGACACCTAATTTGCTCCCAAAATTGGCTCTGTCATTTTTAGTCATAAAAAAGTAGATTTTTCTTTCATTTCGTTATTATTCTCTACTAGAACATGCAAATATAGAAAATGTTCTGTACTTTTGCGCACAAATCGTTCATAAATTGAGATATGCTATACTATATTAAGAAATATCCGGTATCATTACTGATTATACTGACGGTAATCTATTTGTCGTTCTTTAAACCGCCTACCACCGATTTGAGCAATATTCCTAATATTGATAAAATCGTACATGTTTGTATGTATTTAGGGATGTCTGGTATGTTGTGGCTGGAGTTCCTGCGGGCGCACCAAAAAGGAGATTCTCCATTGTGGCATGCATGGGTAGGAGCGTTTGTCTGTCCGGTATTATTTAGTGGAATGGTAGAATTGTTGCAGGAATACTGCACTACTTATCGTGGAGGCGATTGGCTTGACTTTGCTGCAAATACAACAGGAGCGCTGATTGCTTCGCTGATAGGATATTTTGTATTACGTCCGCGAATGGCAAAGAAACAATAATGGTGATTGACTATAAATAATCAATCACCGTACTCAGTTTAATCCCGTTCGACCCTTTGATTAGGATCGTTTTTCCATGAGGTTTGCTTTTCTGTAAAACTTCGATGACTGCCGGGGCATCCGGGTAAGTCGGGAAGTTATGCTTTGCGGCGGCGAATTGCTCTCCTACCAGCATTACATCCTTGAAACCACATTCTGCCAAGAAGTCTGCAATTTTCTGATGTTCTTTCGGACCATCCTTTCCCAATTCCCTCATATCCCCCAATATCAGCATTTTATTTTCAACTTCCATATTACGGAAGTTGCTGATTGAGGCTTGCATGCTAGTTGGATTAGCATTGTATGCATCGATAATCAGTGTATTGTCTGCTGTCTGCTTCAGTTGTGAACGGTTGTTCTGCGGGGTATATTCTCGTAGTGCTGCATCTATTTTCTCCGATGCTACCTCAAAGAAGTGACCGATAGTAACGGCAGCAAGTGCATTGGCAAAATTATATTCACCGATTAGCTGTGTTTTTACTTCATGAGATTCACCGTCTTTGCCTGCTCTCCATTCAAAAATCAGATAGGGAGAATTGCCCGTAACGTGTCCGTTGACGTATAATTCATCCGCACTTCCATAAGAAATCAGGTTCAATCCCCGAGCCATATTCCTCAGATATAAATTATCGTGGTGGATGAAGATAGTAGAGTTTTTACGTTCGCGAAGATAGTCATACAGTTCGCCTTTAGTTTTGATGACCCCTTCGAAAGAACCGAAACCTTCCAGATGTGCTTTTCCTACATTCGTGATGATTCCGTATTCCGGTTCGGTAATGTCCACTAATTCTTTGATGTCACCCGGGTGGCTGGCTCCCATTTCTATGATGCCGAGATCGTGCTCTGCTCTTAGTCGTAGTAAAGTAAGGGGAACACCGATATGATTATTCAGATTTCCTTGTGTATAAAGTACATTGTATTTTTTAGAAAGAACAGCGGCCATTAGTTCTTTGGTAGTTGTTTTTCCATTAGTCCCCGTGATGCCGATAATACGTGTACCTATTTGACGGCGGTGATAGTTGGCTAGTTCCTGTAAGGTATGCAGACAGTTGTTAACTAATATGTAGTGTGAATCTCCGGCGAGTGCATATTCGGCTTCATCTATTATAACATAGGCACTTCCCGATTCTAACGCTTTGGCTGCAAAAGCATTTCCATTGAAATTGTCACCTTTTAGTGCGATGAATAAAGAACCTTCAGGGCAGTTGCGGCTGTCCGTAGTTACACTGGTACATTCCAGAAATATCTTGTATAGGGCGGTGATATCCATAACTATCTCCTTTTTGAAACGTTGTTATTTTCTGTTGTATAAAACGTTGCAAAGATAGGTATTCTCCGCTACAGTGATACATTTACAATGAAAATGTTTTTATTCTTTCAAAGGTAAAATCAAAATAAAACGGGAACCTGTGGTATAAGTTGAATCAATGGTGAGACTACCTCCCATCTTCTCTACAATCAGGCGACTAATGGATAAACCTAATCCGGTGCCGGGCATAAACGTATCTAGTTTGTTGAAACGCTCGAAGACAGATTCTTGTTTCTCTATCGGGATGCCTATACCTGTATCGGTTACGCTAAAAAGAATCATCTTTTCTTTTTCACGAATGTGATAGGAAAGAGAAATACTGCCATGTGTTGTGAACTTTGCTGCATTTTGCAAAAGACTCATTAGAACCTGTGAAATGCGTTCGGGATTAGTCTGCATGGAGAAATTTTCCCGTTCGGGAGTAAATATGAGTTGCACATTAGGTTTCAGATAGGAATATGTCTGATCTATGCAAGTTTGACAAACACCTGTAATGTCTGCAATGGTTTCCGCAGGAATGTTTTGTTCTCCATCCAGATAAGAAAGGTCGAGAACATCATTGATCAGTTGCAGCAGGTTAGTGCTATTTTGTTCAATGATATGGGCGTACTCCTTGGTGTCCTCATTGTCACCGTAGTAGCTGCTAAGTATTTGTGAGAAACCTACGATGGAATTGAGTGGCGTACGTATCTCATGGCTCATATTTTGTATGAACTCCGATTTCATACGACTCCCTTCTTCCGCTTGTTCTTTAGCTTGTTTCAGTTCTACTTGTGAACGAACCAGTTCTTTGTTCTTTTCGCTAAGTTGTTTCTGAGAGATGCGTAATCGGCTGTTGAGCAGATGCTCACGATAGAAAATAATGAATCCAAGACTCAACAGGACGATTAGGAAAATAATGATACGTTGTTTGTTTACCAGATCGCGCTGTTGTATTTGTTGTTGCAGCTCGCTTTTTTCGAGATTCAGGCGTTCTACTCCCAGCATGGCGGCAAATTCTCCTGCGGCAATATCTTCATTTGTTATCTGAATTGAATCATTTAAAGCGTAATATTCCTGATAGTATTGTGCCGATTTGGAATTGTCCCCCATTTCATAATATATAGATGCGCGTCTACGCATAGCTTCTACTTTATACCTTCCGTTCGGGTTGAATGTAGCAATTATATAATCCAGGATTTCTAATGCTTTTTTGAATTGCTTTGTTTCTGTGTAGTATTTTTGTAGGACTTCATAATATTCTTCTACGTTTTTCTGTACCTCTTTCTTTGAGAGAAATAATTCTTTGGCTTTTTGCAGGCTTTTCCAGGATTGGGGATAGTCTTCAATAAAAAGGTAATATTGGGCTGCACGCACATGATAGTAGAACTCTTGCGTACTACTATAAAGACAGGAGGCACTTTTGTTGAGATTCTCGAGCGCTTTATCTGCTTCCCCCAATTCGCAGTAAAGGTTTGTTAATCCTGAGTAGGAGGTAGATAGATTGTACTTATCCAGATCGTATTGTAGAATGATTTCTATTTCCTTCTTTTTGTTGTCGATAGACAGGTTGAATAATCTTTTGAGGTGATAGATAGAACCTAAGACATTGTAGGCATTGGCTATGCCATTCATGTATTTCTCTTGTTCTGCCTCTTTCATCATTTTGTTAGCCTCGTATAAGGCTATGTTATATTGGTATTGCTTGATGTAGTAATTGATGAGTCTCATACTCCAAACAAAATAGTAATATTTAGGCTGATTGGTTTTCTTCGCAAAGTTTTTAACTACTTCTACATAATGATTGATACTGTCTGGTTGGCTATTTTGGTAATAATAGAAATCCAGTTTATTGCATAATGCCACGGCCTGCATGCGTTGGTCTCCTTTTTCTTCGGCCATAAGGAAAAGTGTATCTGACATTTGCACGGTGATAGGAGAACTCACTTCGGCTTTGCAACGCATATAGTAAGCATATAATGTGCTATCTACGTTGTATTCTTTTTGTGTGTCTCTTTGCTGTCCTTGCATTGGAGAACTGTATAAAGTGCCGAGACAATACAAAATGATGAAAATGGGAAAAAACGGCTTTTTTGTGTTCATTACTAATGTGGTAAAACTCTTTTTGCAAATTTAGCCTTTCTTTGTTGGAATAAAAAGTTTTTATGGAACTTTCTGAAAACTATTATATAGGTAAAGTCAGCATAAAGCGACACCCATCCGTATATTGGGCATCAAGTACAAGATTACCACCCATTCTTTCCATAATGAGACGGCTGAGGGCAAGCCCTAATCCGGTACCTTTTGAAAATGTATCTAACTTGGCGAATCGTTCGAACACAAAATCTTGTTTGTCCTGGGGAATGCCAATGCCGGTGTCAGTGATGCAAATCATGATTTGCTTTTGTTTGGGAAGAATGCGCCAGCTAAGTGTAATACCACCTTCTTCTGTAAATTTTGCTGCGTTGTGCAGTAATTGTAATACTACCTGTTCAAGACGTGCTGGGTTTGTATGCAGATAGAGTTCGTTCTGTTCAGGTTGATAAGAAAGAACGACTCCGGGTTTAACCAGGCGTTTTGCGCGTTCCATCCATTGTAGACAAAGCTCATTTAGCTCACTCTTTGTGTCGATAGGGATGGTAGTGCCACTATCAAGACTGGATAATTCCAATACGTCGTCTACTAATTGAAGCAGATGATTACTACCTTGTTCGATGATAGTTGTATACTCTTTCGACTCTTCGTCTTCTTCGGAAATCTTGCTACTGAGTATTTGCGAGAAACCAACTATGGAATTGAGTGGGGTACGTATCTCATGGCTCATATTCTGTATGAATTCTGTTTTCATGCGGCTGGCGCTCTGTTCTGCATCTTTGGCACGCCGCAGAACTTTATTCAGTCGGGTTTCGCGAAAAAACATAATACCGACAATTACTACTATGATACATAATAGAATGATGATATGCCGGCGTGTTTCCAATTGTATTTCCTGATTTTTTTGTATTAACTCCTTGTTCTCTAAATTAAGATGTTCCATTCCCAAAATGGTTGCGAACTCTCCTACAGCTATGTCTTCCTGGGCACTATTCAGTGAATCACTGAGTTCAAAAGCTTTTTCGTAACTCTCAATTGCTTTCTGATAGTCCTTTTTAGCAGTATAGATAGACCCACGTGTGCGGTATAGTGTAGGGGTGATAAATCCGTTTTGGCTCAGTTTTTCAAAGGCTTGCTGGAATACCCCCAGGGCTTTATCATATTCGCCGGTTTCTATGTAGTAATTGGTTTCAATTTCCAGTAGATTAGTAGCACGCTTAATACGCAGTTCGGTATTCTTGCTGAAAAGTTGTGTGGTTTCTTTTAGCGTTTTCCGGGCTTTGACCATATCTTTGGTGTGAATATAATAACGAAGTAGTCCGCATAAATAAGCTCCTTGGTTTAGTTCATTTCCAATATACAATTTACTTTCTTCAAGAGCCTTCCAAGCCTTTGCAGGTTCGTTGGTGCGGAGGTAGCAGTTACTTAATTCAAGATATTTATTTGTCATATTATATTTATTCAGGTTGTATTTTAATATGAGGTCTATCAGTTTTTGCGCATATAAAGTGGCTTGTTTGTAGAGTTCTTTACTCTGATAGATGCGCAACAGTGCTTGGTAGCAATTCTGCATACCATCGATTTCTTCCCGGCTTTCCGACTCTTGTTGCATCTTGTTGGCCTCATAGAGGGCCAGGTTTAATTTCTTCTGTTTTGTGTAGTAAGTTATGAGGCGGTTGGCCCAGGCAAAATAATAATATTGAGGTTGATTGGTTTTCCGGGCAAAGTCTTTGATGGCATTGGTATACAATATCAGGCTGTCCTCTTGGCCTTCAAAGGACGGGCCAAAATAGAAATGATCTGTTTTGCTGGATATGGCGACTGCCTGCATACGCAAATCTCCTTTTTCTTTGGCCATAAGGAATAACGTATCGAGCATCTGCATGACAGAAGGAGATTTTATTTCTGCCTTACAATGTTGATAATATACAAATAATGTACTGTCAACATGATACTTTTCTTGTTCGCTTGTCTGTTGCCCGTGGATATGTCCGGGAATAAGCAACCAGAAAAGTAGTAGAAAAAAAGAGACCAGTCCAGTCGTTCTGCATGCTTCCATAGTTTACTACTTCTATCTATTGGTTGTTAATCCTGAGCAAAGTTAACTTGTTTTTTTGTATTTAATGTATTTACGATAATCTTTTTTGGTTACATTTGCAAAGTATAAACGAAAAAGGATTATCCATGGAAACATTATCCTCTAAATATATTAACGTCAACGGTTCTTTGCTCGACCTGTCCGTTCCCTGCGTCATGGGAATATTAAATATTACTCCTGATTCTTTCTATGCCGGTTCGCGTATGCAGACTGAGGCTGAGATAACTGCGCGGGCACAGCAGATCTTGGATGAAGGTGCTGGAATTATAGATATCGGTGCATATTCTTCCCGGCCGAATGCGGAGAATGTTTCTCCTCATGAAGAAATGGAACGTTTGCGTATGGGATTGGAAATCTTGCGTAAGACACACCCCGGAGCTGTTATTTCTGTTGATACTTTTAGGGCAGATGTGGCACGGATGTGTGTGGAAGAATATGGAGTGGCAATCATCAATGATATTGCTGCCGGAGAGATGGATGCGGATATGTTTCGCACAGTGGCCGAACTGAATGTGCCTTATATTATGATGCATATGCAGGGAACCCCACAGAATATGCAGAAACATCCGCACTATGACAATCTTTTGAAAGAGATCTTCTTATATTTTGCACAGAAGGTGCAGCACTTACGTGATCTGGGTATGAAGGACATTATTCTTGATCCCGGTTTCGGTTTCGGTAAGACGGTAGAACATAACTATGAACTTCTGGCGCATCTCGAAGAGTTTCGTGTCTTTGAGTTGCCCTTATTAGTAGGTGTCTCCCGTAAGTCGATGATTTATCGTTTGTTGGGAGGTACTCCGCAGAATGCATTGAACGGAACAACAGTACTCGATACGATTTGTCTGCTGAAGGGTGCTGATATTCTCCGGGTGCATGATGTACGAGAAGCTGTGGAAACGGTGAAGATTGTGGAGGCGATGAGAAGGAATGGTGATAAGGTGATGGAGTGATAAGTGATAGAGGAAGGCCACTTGGCTCATAAATCATAAATTATAAATCATAAATCTTAAACTATTGTGTTTTTTGATATTGGAGTAAAAGATATTATCGACGTTTTGTTGGTTGCATTTCTGCTTTACTATACGTATAAGCTGATGAAAGCTTCCGGTTCCATCAATGTGTTTACGGGTATCCTGATATTCATATTGATCTGGTTGGTAGTGTCGCAGGTTTTGGAGATGAAGTTGCTCGGTTCCATCTTTGACAAGTTGGTGAGCGTGGGTGTGGTAGCACTTATCATCCTCTTTCAGGATGAGATACGGCGTTTTTTACTGACGCTTGGTTCACATCAGCATGCCAGTGCATTGGTACGCTTCTTCACCGGGAATAAGAAGGAGAATATGCAGCATGATGAAATCATGCCGGTGGTCATGGCATGTATCAGCATGGGTAAACAGAAAGTAGGAGCTTTGATTGTAATTGAACATAATTTCCCGTTAGACGATGTGGTACGCACGGGTGAAGTTATCAATGCTGATATCAACCAACGTTTGATAGAGAATATTTTTTTCAAGAATAGTCCTTTGCATGACGGTGCAATGGTGATCAGCAAAGGAAGGATCAAGGCGGCAGGATGTATTTTGCCGGTATCACACAATCTGGATATACCTAAGGAACTGGGATTGCGCCATCGTGCAGCGATGGGTATCTCTCAAGAATCTGATGCATTGGCTATTATTGTTTCTGAAGAGACCGGTTCCATTTCCGTAGCTTATAAGGGACAATTCCATTTGCGCTTGAATGCGGAAGAATTAGAAAGCCTGTTGACGAAAGAAAATTAGTTTCAGTTGTGACAAAATGATATTAAATTGCGTCTTATAGACTGAAAACATATTTTATACAAAGAATATAACTTGATTATTAGCAATCTTAAAGAATAAAAAGATGGATAGACGGAATTTCTTACGGATGGGTAGTCTGGCGGTATTAGGTTCGCTGGCTGCTCCGTCGCTTGCCTTACCTGATACGGTACGGGGAGCTTTGGGAGGCACGGATAACAAATCTGCTGTAGCTGCGGCTATGAAGCATTTCGGTGTAACGGAGGCAGACCTGAAGAAGGTGCTGACTGCTGCACTTGAAAAAGGTGGGGATTATGCGGACCTTTATTTTGAACACTCTTTTAATAATGCTGTAGCCCTGATGGACGGTAAAGTGAACAATTGCAGTTCAAATATTGACTTCGGTATGGGGGTACGTGTATTAGCCGGTGACCAAAGCGGTTATGCTTATGTGGAAGGTGTGACGTTGGAAGAAATGTTGCGTGCCGCACGTACGGCTGCCCGTATTGCTTCTTCCGGTAAGGCTGGAAAGCCTGTCGCATTTAAGGAGAAGACGATTGATAGAGACCGTTATTCTGTAGTTACTCCTTGGGAAGAAGTGAGCCTGAAAGAGAAAATGCCTTATCTGCAAAAGCTGAATGATAAAGTCTTTGCGTTGGACAATCGTGTACGTAAGGTGCAGGCTTCTTTGAGCGACAACACAACACATGTGCTGTTCTGTAATTCAGAAGGTGTGACTTACTATGATTACCGTCCGATGGTATCCTATATGGCTTTCTGTATTATGGAAGAGAACGGACGTATGGAAAATAACTACGCCACTCGTTCCTATCGTAAAGGATTTGAGTTTATGACGGATGATATCATCGAAGTGATAGCTCGCGAGGTTGTAGATAATACAGCAATCATGTTTAAAGCCATTAAACCTAAAGGTGGTGAACTCCCTGTGGTGATGGCATCCGGTGGTTCGGGTATCTTGTTGCACGAAGCTATCGGACATGCGTTTGAAGCTGATTTCAACCGTAAAAATGTTTCTATCTTTGCCGATCAGTTGAACAAGAAAGTATGTAATGAACATATCAGTGTGGTAGATGACGGTACGATTCCTTTCAATCGTGGTTCTGTAAACTTCGATGATGAAGGTATAGAAGGACAGAAGACTTATATCGTGAAGGATGGGGTATTGACCAGTTATCTGCACGACCGTATCAGTTCTAAACATTACGGTGTGACTCCTACCGGAAACGGACGTCGCGATACTTTCCGTAATGTACCTATTCCTCGTATGCGTGCCACGTATATGGAAGCCGGAGATATGAAGGAGGAAGATATCATCTCTACTGTAAAGAATGGTATTTATGCACAACAATTCACCAACGGACAGGTGCAGATTGGTGCAGGTGACTTTACATTCTTCGTAAAATTCGGTTATATGATTGAAGACGGTAAGCTGACACAACCTATCAAAGATATCAATATTATCGGTAACGGACCCAAAGCATTGGCAGACATCACGATGGTGGCAAGCAATGACCAGATCGATAACGGTACGTGGACATGCGGTAAGGACGGACAGTCTTGTCCGGTGACCTGCGGTATGCCTTCGGCTTTAGTAAGTAAATTAACTGTAGGAGGAGAAAACTGATGATAACAGATAATAATAAAAAACTGGCTCAATGGGCGATGGATTTCGCTTTGAAGAATGGTTGCCAGGCAGCCAAAGTTGTATTGTATGCCAATTCAAACACTTCTTTTGAATTGCGTGATGCTAAGATGGATCGTCTGCAACAGGCTTCTGAGAGTGGCATGGGAATTAATGTATATGTAGATGGGCGTTACGGTAATTATTCTACCAACCGTTTGGATAAGAAAGAACTTGAAACATTTATCAAGAATGGTATCGAGTCTACCCGTTATCTGGCTCCGGATGAATTCCGTGTATTGGCAGATCCCGCCCGCTATTATACAGGTGGCAAACCCGATTTGCAGATGTTCGATGATAAGATCTTTGGTATCAATCCGGATGATAAAGTAGCTTTGGCCCGTGCTGCCGCTGGAGAAGTTATGGGTAAGAATGATCGTATCATCTCAGTAGAGACTTCATACAGTGATGGTGAGAATGCTTCTTACCGTCTGATGAGTAATGGTTTTGAAGGTGAATCCAAATCAACCTGGTATTCAGTTTCTGCCAGTGTAGCCATTAAAGGTGAGGGTGAAGCCCGTCCGTCTGATTATTGGTATGGAAGCTCCCTGTTCTATGATAAATTGCCTAAAACAGATATCGGTTCAGTAGCACTGGAACGTGTATTGCGTAAATTGGGACAGAAGAAAGCTAAGTCTGGTAAATATACAATGGTGGTTGATCCGATAAATTCGGGACGTATGCTGAGTCCTGTATTGAGTGCTCTTTATGGCTCCTCTTTGCAGCAAAAGAACTCTTTCCTGATTGATAAACTAGATCAGAAAGTATTCTCGGATAAGTTGACTGTAATGGATGATCCGCACGTGATAGGGGCTAACGGTTCGCGTTATTTCGACAACGAAGGTGTGGCAACAGAACATCGTCCGATCTTTGAGAATGGTGTGTTGAAGACTTACTTCTTTGATACTTATAATGCCAAGAAGATGGGTGTAGCTCCTACTATTAGCGGTCCGTCACGTCTGGTACTTACTCCGGGTGATAAAGATCTTAATGGTTTAATTGCTGATGTAGCGAATGGTATCCTTGTTACCGGTTTGAATGGTGGTAATAGCAATAGCAACACAGGTGATTTCTCTTACGGTATCGAAGGGTTCCTTATAGAGAACGGTAAGTTGACGCAACCTGTCAATGAAATGAATGTTACCGGAAACTTCCTGACGCTATGGAATTCGTTGGCGGCTATCGGTAATGATGCTCGCACGGATCGTAGCTGGCTGGTTCCTTCATTAGTGTTTGAAGGAGTTGACTTCAGTGGACTTTAAGAGATTCTAAATAAAAGAAATCCCGCTTTTCTATGATGTTTATCACGGAAGAGCGGGATTGATTAATAATAATATAGGTATGAAAGCAATTGACTGGATAAACCATCTGAATATGAGTCGCCATCCTGAGGGTGGATACTACAAAGAAATATTTCGTTCCGAAAAGCTGGTTGATAACGATAAATCAGCCATGACTTCCATTTATTACCTGTTGGAAAATGAAGATAAATCAGCTTTCCATAGACTGACTTCTCCCGAAGTATGGTACTACCATGCGGGATATCCCCTGATGCTACATGTGATCCATCCCGATGGTAGATTAGTTACTCACTTGATGACTGCTGACTTTTCGGGCGAACAGCAGGTTGCCATTGAACCCGGATGTTGGTTTGCAGCTGAATTGCCTTCGCATTTCGGATATGCATTGGTCAGTTGTGCCGTTGCTCCCGGTTTTACCTTCGATGATTTTGAGTTGGGTACGTTCAATCGTTTATCGAAACTTTACCCGGATCATGAAGATTTGCTAAAACGGTTGTGTCAATAAAGGATTTATGGAAGAAAGTGTCATGCTTTTTTATAATATCCAGTACCTTTATTGCAGCCGGAAAACCGATATAAGGCATACATTGTATGACGGCAGCAGTCAGTGTTTCCTTACTGTTACCTACTTTCAGATTGGCTTGCAGATGTGATTGTAGTTGGGGTTCTGCACCAATTACAGTCAGTACGCAGAAGGTCAATAATTCACGCGTTTGGGTATTCAGTCCGCTTCGGGTTTGGAAATCTCCGAAATGAACTTCAGTCAGGAAACGTGCTACGTCGGCTCCCATGCCGCCCGGAACGTCTTTCAGTAATTCCTTCATAGCCTCTCCGTAAAGCGGTTTTTGAATAGCAAGACCTTTCTCCAAGCGATCTTCTTCTGTCACTGTCTCCTGTTTTTCCAAAGGTAACTTGATACCTCTTTCCGTGAATGTGGAGTTTATTGCACCCAATGCATTCAATACTTTGGGGAAGCCGATAATGGGGGCGCACTGATAGATAGCCTCGCGCAGTTCTATAGGAGTTACCCCTGTGTTTAGTGCAGCTCCGGCGTGACTTTTAAGCTGTGGCAGTTGCTGCATGGCGGCTAATGATACGCAAGTAATCATCTCACGGGTTTTTATATCCAGATCACCTGTGCGAAACACTTCTCCAAAGATATATTTCTGAAGTATATCCATCATTTCCGGATCTGTTCCTCCTCCGGTCAAAGCTTCTCCACCGAATAGTTGGGTGTAGTTCTCTTTGCATAATTCAATTCTATTCTCATCCTTTCCATTCTTACTGTTTCTGTCTTTTACAGCTTCCGCGTATTCTTCATCATTCACCACCTCAAGCCAGGTGTTCTGATTCGTTTGCGGATTGCACGCTATGGCAAGGTGTGAGAACCAACTGTCGGGTGCGGCACCGTGCCAATGTTCTACGTTGGGAGCGATTTCTACTACATCGCCGGGCAACAGGCGGCGTGCAGCCTTTCCGCGTTCCTGATAATAGCCCACACCACCTACGGCAATCAGTAGTTGTCCGCCTGTGTGGCTGTGCCAGTTATTGCGGCAACCGGGCTCAAACGTAACGTTGGACATCGGTACATTTAATTCTTTGCTGGTAGTCAAAGGTGCCAGCCAGGATTTACCTGTGAAATACTGTGCGTAGCCAGTATTCTCTTCCCCTATCGGGAAGTCACTGATTTTTGGAACTTCTGTTTTCATATCTTGTGCGTTTATATTGCCTGTACCGATTAAAACAACCGTTATGGCAATGATTATTCTTTTCAGATTCATAATGTTTTGTTTTTATGGTGATAGATTCTATTGTCTTTCAATCTTTACGACTACATTGCCTGCTACGTCAAAAGCTTCTATTCCGTTTCCGTCGATGCGTCCCAAATGTATCAGTTCGCTGCTATGACTTCCACTTTTATAAAAGAGAGCGACATTTCCCCAGGGAGCATATAAATCAATATCTCCACGGGATGGAGTATGTCCTTTGGGAGCACCTTCTGTGTTGAATGCAGGTTCCGGATAAAATATCTTTTCAGCTCCGGCATAGTCATTCATTGTAACTTCTATAGGCAGACGTGACAGGAAATCACGAGCTGTAACATTGTCTTTCATCGTTGCGGTAACTTCACGGTTACCTACGGTTATTTTAATCTTCATACTATTGTCTTCTGGTTTATTATCTTCGTCACCATCATTTCCGGGAGTTTTCGGTTGTTCAGTTTCCGGTTCTTCAAAACCATTGGGAGAATTGCTGCATGCCGTTATTGTAAGGGCAAACAATAACATTACTGGAAATAAGAATAGCTTTTTCATATTACTTCTTTATTAAATCAATATTTATTGGATTTTATATTCGCTTCATTCACAATGCAAAATTACCGAAGATACTCCGTAAACGTTGTATACAGATTACAGATAAAAGTAACTGAATTACTGTTTTTACCGGTTAGTGGGATTAATTTAGAATAAGAAAGGAATAGGAGTTAAGCTGCCAAGCCGCCACTTTTATTTCTTTTCCCTACTACCGTTAAGGAGAAGTCGTGCATCTGCTTATTCTTTCCACCGTGGAGGTTTTTTCTTTCCACCGCGGTGGAAAGAAACTTCCCCCGTGATGGAAAGAAACTTTCTCCACGGTGGAAAGAATAGACAGATACAGGAAAGCTCGCTAATCTTCCTCAGACAGGAACTTAAGAGATGCCGGTTTAGTGGTTGGTGATTTAAGTTTCCTTGACTTGTAACTCCAGGAGCAAGGTGGGAGATATAGTCTGTACACAAATTACGGATGGCTGTTTTTTTTGCTGGACGGGTACAGCTGAAAGGACTACCTATAGCCAGCCATTGTGCAGAACAACTTAAAATGTCTTCTTCTTATTTCGTGGATTTGCTGAAACATGATACAGGAAAGACCTTTCATGAATATGTGCAGTTTAAACGTATAGAGATTGCGAAGAACTGGTTGATAAAGACTGATAAATCAATTCTTCAGATTGCAAATGGGCTGGGATTTTCTTCTTCCAGATATTTCAGTTTGTTATTTAAAAGAATAAGTGGTTGTACTCCTGACGAATACAGGCAGCCTAACTAAATAGAACTAAGTTAGGCCGGTATTTGCTTAGTTTAGCATTAAACTCATATATGCTCGTTCCGAAGCAAAGATTTTTTCTGTTAATTGCCCGATGGTTAGTCGCTCGTGTGCACCCGGAAGTCGTCTGTGGCTATACATACATTTCCCTTTATTCAGATAATAATAACCGTTATTGGCTGAAAGTTCATTATCAATGAGGTCAATGTTCATTTCCTCTTCAGGATGTGCGGCTGCATAAAGTTGCAGTACAGGTTTGGCTTGAATGATGCGTATCATGCCCAGATCGAAAGCAGATTGATCTTTAACAGGGGGCATGATGATGTCGAGGCTTTCAGTCTGCATGTCTTGGCAAATGCGGGTGAGTAGCAAACGTTCTGCTTCGGGAGTATCTGCAAATAATTCATTTATAAACAGTTTAGAAGCTTCTTTATCGGGATATACAATGGCAAGAGCGGCGATTCCAAATTCATCCGAAAGAGTGAAAATACATCCATGGTTTAGGTTGAGGTCGGCCAGTATGACGTGGAAGTCAGCTTTTGTATGTTGCAGGCAGCAAGGGCGTTCTTGCATTTTACGACTCATATATTGATAGACATCTTCATCATAGTCTGTGTAAGCCTGAAAACACCAGCCTGTTTCGGCAGATGAAGTGAGAGAAGAAGTATCCGTTTCACTGGTTGGTAAATGAAATGTGCGTTTACCGTAACGGAAGGCCGTTGCGTAACCTACACGTGCGTAATAGCCAAATAGCCAAGGTTCGGCAGGAATAAGGGTAGTAAATGCGATATTATTACGATACATACGTCCGAATGCCTGAGATAGCAATTCTCGCATAACGCCCCGGCTACGGTAGTCGGGGTGAGTGCATGCGCCCGAAATATATGCAGTCGGTACGCTATTGCCATGAAAAGTGATCGGATAGGGAAGCATTTGTAAGGCGGCAATGACTTCATCACCACTTTCGATGGCAACATTCACTTCGCTGTTGTAACGAAGGTTAAAGTACATATCCACAAACTCGTCATTATCATTAAAACAAAGCTTCCATAGCTTCTTTACCTTTTCGCGCATTATTTCTATCTCCTATTCAAATGCTTACTATCTTTATTAACTATTTATTACTTGCTATTAACTGCTTCAAAGAATCTTACCATTTCACCGGATCTACAGGGATATCTTTCAGGCAAGCCATATATTTTTCCAGAATAATCACCGGCTGGTAGGACAGTTTGGCTTTGCGTAGTCCTTCGATACCCAAATCTTCTTCCCGGTTGATATAAGTATATTGTTCGGGAATATGATTGGCAAATTCATAATTTATCATGGTGTAGGCACCATCAATTGTGGTATCTGCTTTTTCTACATGCACGCCGAAAGTATCCTGGTTGATGGGCATACCGAAAGTGAAAGCTACAATTTTACCATCTACATGAAGAATACCTCCCGTCAGACCAAGGGCATCGAAGTTATGCAGCGCATAGATAAGGGCACGGCGTTCGTTACCCGTACCTTCGTGCTGGTCGCAGTTGTTCACTTTGCACCATTCGGCTTCCAGATCGAGACATTCCTGTATACGGTCGGAAGTGAGAGGAACATATTCATAATTGGTATAGGTCCGACGGAATTTATTGAGGTGGTTTCGTTTAGCTTGGAATTTTTTACCGGCCAATGTGGCAAGGTCGGTCCGAAGATATAGGTAGTCGGCATAATCCCTGTCCGCTTCGAAATGAAATTTGTCAGGCATAATAGCTTCCAAGTCCGCCCGCATGCCGGCACATACTCCGAGCATACAGAAACGTTCACCTTCCTGGTTGGCATCTTCTATCATGTCTTCCAGTACTTTCTTTAAATCTCCACTTCCGACGGGCATCATATATACCAGTTTCTCCCCTGCCCAGAATTTCAGTACCAGGAAGCCGTCCTGCACGGCAAACTGGGTGTCGTAAAGGAAACGCCAGCTACAGAGGTTAGAGAATGAAAGGTCACAGTTACGTCGGGGACTCTGCTGTGTATAAGATGTAATGAGTTCTTTGTCTTTAAGTTCAATGTCTTTAAATGATATCATATCGTCGTTTTCGTTAGTTTCAATATAAAGAATAACAAAGATAAAGAGAAATTGTTATAGCAACCCCAATAATCGTAAAATAGTTGGCGTAAGCAGGGCGGTGAAGATGCCATTCAGCGTAAGTCCGAGACTGGCGTAGGCCCCGTATTTACTGCTGATATCCATAGCTGTGGAAGTCCCCACAGCATGGGCAGCAGCTCCCAGGGATAATCCTTGGGCAATGGGGCTCTTAATACGCGTCAGTTTTAGGGTCTTTATTCCGATGATACTACCCAGCAATCCAACGCAAACCACTACGGCAGCCGTCAGTGCCGGAATACCCCCTAATGTATCTGCCACTTCCATAGCAATGGGAGTAGTGACGGATTTTGGGGCCAATGAATAGATTATCTCTTGTGGTGCTCCCATCAGTTTGGCAATCACCACTACGGAAACTACTCCGATGATGCAACCCGCCAGTTGTGAAAGCAGGATAGGGACCAATTGCTTTTTTATGGCTTCCAACTGTAAATATAGAGGTACTCCAAGAGCTACTACTGCCGGTTTCAGCCAGAATTCAATGAGATATCCGCCTTTGTTATAGGTTTCGTAACTGATATGCGCCATTTTCAGAAAGATAATCAGGATGGCGATAGTGAGTAAAATGGGATTAAGTAATAAAATACCAGTTTTCTTTTGCAACAGTTTTGAAAAGAAAAACACGCCGAAGGTGACGGCTAACAAGAAGAATTCGTTGTCTAAGTAACTCATTTGATTTTGCGTGCTAATTGATGAACCCACCCTGTAACGATTAAAACCAGCAGGGTGCTAACTAAAGAAGCTATGACTATCGGCCAGAACTGAGCAGCGATAATGTCAAAATAAAGCATGAGGGCTACACCGGGAGGAACAAAGAAAAATCCCAAATTAGCAACCAGGAAGTCGGACAATCCCTGCACCCATTGCAGTTTAATCCAACCCAATTTCAGAAAAAGGGTGAGCAACAGCATACCTATGATGCTGGACGGAAGCTTGATATCCGTAAGAAAAACAACCAATTCACCCAAAGCCAGGCATCCGAAAAGGATGGCGCATTGACGAATCATATTACTATTACCTATTTATTATTATTAAACTCAACTTCCTTTGGCTGAAAGGAATTAAAGGAACTGTCACTTCGCTGAAACTCTCCTAATAACTAATCAGAAGCTGAATTGTTTACTGAAAACGCTGCAAAGTTAGGCATTTTGTAGTTTGGCTGTCACTGTTTCCCGTGATATTTATTTCCATTTGTTTCAGGGCAATGAAAAAAAAAGACGTGATATGGATATTATTAGAAATATTTGCCTATTTTTGCGATAGCGATTGTATATAAAGTTTCAAGAGAAATATTAATCTTTTAAACAGGAAGAATATGAAAAAGAGTTTATTCATTAGCGCTTTAGTAGCGTTTGTTATGATGTTTTGTGTAAATGTGAATGCACAGGAAAAAGCTACTGGTAAGGCTTATAAAGACCTGAAAAAGCAGGAAAAAGTATTGGATAAGGAATTGCAGAAGAAAGCTATCAAAGAAGCTCGCAAAGAAGCCAAGAAACTGGAAAAAGAAGGTTTTAAGACTCCGGTAGGAAAACTGCCTTTGGCCAAGCAATTGGAAACAGCTTGGGAAAAACAAGCGGAATTGGATACTGAAGGTAACCCGTATTGGTACATCGCTTCTTCCAGAGCGGTAGGTGGAAATCAGTCGGCTGCTGCTTTGCAAGCTACCAATGCTGCAAAAATAGACCTGGCAGGTCAGATTCAGACCAAAGTTTCTCAATTGATCGAAGCGAAAGTTGCTAATGACGACATGGGACAGGAAGAAGCAGCCAGTTTGTCAAGCGTAGTTGCTTCCAGCAAGAGTGTAATTTCTGCTACACTAGGTCGTACGATTCCTTTGGTAGAAGTATACAAAACTTTACCTAACAAGAATGTGGAAGTAATGGTTACCATTGGTTACAGCATGCAATCAGCTAACCAGGCTGCTGTTCAGGCTATCCGTAAAGAACTGGCTGCCAAGTCAGAAGAACTGGCAAAACAGTTGGATAAACTGGGCTATTAATTAATTCCATTTTCTTAAAAAAACAGATGGTGAATGAATAGGAACAACCTGATTGGGTGGATATTCCTTGTGATATGTACAATAGCTGCTCCGCTGCACGCCCAGAATTCTGTAAAGGTGAAGGGTGCGCAGGGGCGCTGGCAAGTGAGTGAGGAGATCACGCTGAAAGAAGCGGAAGAACGCGCCTTTATGGAAGCGAAGAAAGAAGCCTTGCGCAAAGCCGGTGTCATGGAGAATGTGTGGTCCGTATTCGGACAGATTTCCCAGGAGAGCGGCACGGAGTTTCACGAGGCATATTCACAGATGAACGTACTTGCGATTGGGGGAATGGTGAATGTTACCAACAAGAAAGTAGAGGAAGTGTGGGATACGAATACCCGTAGCCTGTATAAAGTGGTAACTATCGATGCCGTTGTGCAGAAAGAAGAAAAAGTGGATAAGTCGTATGCGCTGGAAGTGAAGGGCGTAGCGAATTTATATAAAGAAGGAGATGTATTTACCTGTACGTTGAAAGTGCATGGCACGGACTCCTATCTGAAGTTTTTCTGGTTTGACAGTACCGGCGGCGCATTGCTCTACCCTAATACTTACGAGCCCAACACCTTGTTGCAGGCCGAAAAGGAGTACAGTATTCCTTTCAGCAATGCGGTGGACTACCGCATGGAAAAGCAAGGAAAAGAGAGTGAGAAAATCAACATGATGATGGTGGCTACCAAGGAAAACATTCCTTTTACGGACGAGGTGACTTATCAGAATGTGTTGAAATGGGTATACTCCATTCCTAATGACAAGCGTTGTGCCTTCTACGACATGATACTTATCAAGTAATACATGTTTTTATTTTAACTTCTCTAAATCTATTGTACAGATGAATAAGATGAAGTGTTTTTCTGCTGCTTTAGTTGCCTTCTTTTTGTCGGCGACACACTTGTGTGCGCAAGACATTGAGAAAGAATTCGATGATTTCGCAAAGCAGCAACAACAAGAGTTTGAAGATTTCAAGAATAAGGCGGACGCGGAGTTTGAAACCTTCTTGCGGGAAACGTGGCAGAAGTATGAAGCATTTGCTGCGATTCCGGCTCCTGAACGTCCCGAACCACCCAAACCGGTAGAGTTTGACAAGACAAAGCCGACGATGCCGCCGGTGAATATTAAACCTGCCGCTCCGAAGGTGCCGGATGCTCCTGTGCCCAGTATGGGGGAGAAGGTTCCGGTGGATGTGAAACGTCCTGACCTGCCTGCCATTGAGGATAAACCTGCTCCGGGCGTATATGTACCGGGTAAGCCTTATACTCCTGTGTTGGTTGAAGTACCTCCTGTAAAACCGGGGAGTACGGTGTATCGCACTCCTGTAGAATTTTACGGTACTTCTTTTGAAGTTGCTCTGGAAGCTGCGGACGATCTTTCTCTGAAAGGTAATCGTGAGTCCGATGTGGCGGATGCCTGGAAAGCTATTTGTAAGAGGGATTACGAGCAGATGGTGAAGGATTGTATGACCATCAAGAAGGAGAAGAACTTGAGCGACTGGGCCTATCTGTTGTTTACGAAACAGATTGGAACACAACTATACGGTGCCGGAAATACGAATAATATTGTATTTTTGCAGATGTTTCTTCTGAATAAATCCGGGTATAAGGTACGCCTTGCCAAGATTGACGACCAGTTGAAGTTGATGGTTGCACCTGCCGGTACTATTTACGGTACACCTTATCTTACTATAAGCGGTAATAAGTATTATGTGTTTGAACCGACACCGGGAGGTTCGATGGGGATTTATACCTATCGTCAGGACTTTGCCAATGCTAAGAATTTGGTATGCCTGAATATAGAGGGTGTTCCCGCTTTCTCCATGAATGAATTTGAAAAGAGTCTGACTTCTTCTACAGGTGCTGTGAAAGTACAGACACAAGTGAATAAGAATCTGATAGACTTTTACTACGATTACCCCCAGTGTGATGTCGTGATTCACTACAAAACACCGATGAGTGAGGAATTGCGTGCTTCCCTTTATCCGCAACTGAAAACCGCTATTGCGGGTAAATCGCAGAAAGAGGCTGCCAATATTCTGCTCAACTTTGTGCAGACTGCTTTTGAGTACATGACGGACGGGGAACAATTCGGCTTTGAAAAGCCAAACTTCCCGGACGAAACATTCTATTATCCTTATTGTGACTGCGAAGACCGCGCAATGCTTTACTCTACTTTAGTGAGAGATTTGCTTGGTCTGGACACTATCTTGCTGGATTATCCTAACCATATTGCTTCGGCTGTCCGCTTTACCGAGGACATTCCGGGAGACTATGTGGTACTGGATGACGGCAGTAAATATCTGATTTGCGATCCCACCTATATCGGAGCACCCATCGGTGCCTGCATGGACCAGTACAAACAAGTGGCTCCAGAAATCATCCGTTAGTGTTAAATATTATAATAATTGTAGTTCGGGGCATAAAAATGCCCCGAATTGCAATGTTGATATTGCAAAATTGTGTACTTTTGCGGCGTGAATAACACGTCTACTGGATTTTTATACACAATTTATATATATGCAGAGATTAATTAATGAAATCGTTGAGCGTGCGAAAGCCGACCGCCAACGTATTGTTCTTCCTGAAGGAACGGAAGAACGCACCTTGAAAGCTGCCAATCAAATTTTGACAGACGGAGTTGCTGACCTGATTCTTCTGGGTAATCCGGATGAAATTAATGCTTGTGCAACAGAATGGGGACTTGGAAACATCAGCAAGGCTACAATCATCGATCCGGAGAATCATCCGAAGAAAGAGGAGTATGCGCAATTGCTTTGTGAACTTCGCAAGAAAAAAGGCATGACTATCGAAGAAGCTCGTAAGTTGGTAGTTAATCCGCTCTATCTGGGCTGTCTGATTATTAAGAATGGCGATGCTGACGGTCAGTTGGCAGGTGCACGCAACACCACAGGCGATGTACTTCGTCCGGCATTGCAAATCATTAAGACAACTCCGGGCATTACTTGTGTATCCGGTGCAATGTTGTTGTTGACGCATGCTCCTGAATATGGAAAGAATGGTATTTTGGTAATGGGGGATGTAGCTGTGACTCCGGTGCCCGATGCAGAACAGTTGGCTCAGATTGCTGTTTGTACCGCTCGCACGGCTAAGTCTGTAGTAGGCATGGAACCGAAAGTGGCAATGCTCAGCTTCTCAACCAAAGGCTCTGCTAAGCACGAAGTTGTGGATAAAGTGATTGAGGCTGTAAAGATTGCACATGAGATGGATCCCGACTTGGCTCTCGACGGTGAATTGCAGGCTGATGCCGCATTGGTTCCGGAAGTAGGTGCCAGCAAAGCTCCGGGTTCTGCAATTGCAGGAAATGCGAATGTATTGGTGGTTCCGAGCCTTGAAGTAGGTAATATCTCTTATAAATTGGTACAGCGTTTAGGGCATGCAGATGCGGTAGGTCCTATTTTGCAGGGTATTGCCCGTCCGGTGAACGACCTGTCACGCGGTTGCTCCATCGAAGATGTTTATCGCATGATTGCAATTACTGCCAACCAGGCTATTGCAGCAAAGAATCAAAAATAACCATTAAATCTGAATATATAAAATGAAAGTCTTAGTATTGAACTGCGGTAGTTCGTCCATCAAATACAAGTTGTTTGATATGGATCATAAAGAAGTGATCGCACAGGGTGGTATCGAAAAAATAGGCCTTCAAGGTTCTTTCCTGAAGTTTACTTTGCCTAACGGTGAGAAGAAAGTTTTGGAGAAAGATATTCCCGAACATACCGTAGGTGTGGAGTTTATTCTGGATACACTGACCAGCCCTGAATTTGGTGCTATCAAATCTTTGAATGAAATCAACGCAGTAGGTCACCGTATGGTGCATGGTGGTGAGAAGTTCAGCGAATCTGTGTTGCTGACACAGGAAGTCCTGGATGCTTTCACGGCTTGCAACGACCTGGCTCCGCTTCACAATCCTGCTAATCTGAAAGGCGTAAACGCCATCTCTGCCATATTGCCGAATGTACCGCAGATCGGTGTATTCGATACAGCATTCCATCAAACTATGCCGGACTATGCTTACCTCTATGCCATTCCTTACGAATTGTATAAGAAATATGGTGTACGTCGTTACGGTTTCCACGGAACTTCTCACCGTTATGTTTCACAACGCGTGTGTGAGTATCTGGGAGTGAGTCCGGAGGGAAAGAAGATTATCACTTGCCACATTGGTAACGGTGGTTCTATCACTGCTGTTAAGGATGGTAAGAGCATAGATACCAGTATGGGATTGACTCCGCTGGAAGGTCTGATGATGGGTACCCGTAGTGGTGACATTGATGCCGGTGCTGTGACTTTCATCATGGAAAAAGAGAACCTGACTGCTGCCGGTGTATCCGACTTGCTGAATAAGAAGAGCGGTGTAAAGGGTATCTTCGGCGTATCCAGTGACATGCGTGAATTGGAGGCTGCCGTTGCTGCCGGTAACAATAAAATGGCTGACCTGACCGAAAAGATGTATTTCTATCGTATCAAAAAGTATATCGGTGCTTATGCTGCTGCTTTGGGTGGCGTAGACATCATTGTATTTACCGGTGGTGTAGGCGAGAACCAGGCTTCTTGTCGTTCCGGTGCATGCGAAGGTTTGGAATACATGGGCGTGAAGCTGGATCTGGAGAAGAACAAGATTCGTGGCGAAGAAGCAGTGATTTCTGCTGAAGATTCTAAGGTGAAAGTTGTAGTAATCCCGACTGATGAAGAACTGATGATTGCTTCGGATACAATGGCTATCCTGAACAAGAAATAATCCTTTTAAAGTAGATAGCGTCGCAATCGCGATGTAACAATAATGCCGGAAGCAATGCGGATTGCCTTCCGGCTTTATTTTTTTAACAATATCTGCTCCGGTCACTGGGGTAAATTCCTTATCTTTGTTTGTCATTTAAGAGAAAGCGACATTTATTCAAACTACTTTAAATATACCAACTTATGAAACGATTCATGTATGTATTGCTCTTTGTCCTGTTAACAGGCGCGACGTATGCGCAACAGGCAAAGTATGTATTCTATTTCATCGGTGATGGAATGGGAGTAAACCAAGTGAACGGTACGGAAATGTACCTGGCTGAACAGGAAGGACGCATTGGCGTGACGCCGTTGCTGTTCACTCAGTTTCCGGCTGTAGGTGTTGCCACTACTTTCTCTGCCACTAATTCGGTTACGGACTCTTCCGCTGCCGGAACTGCATTGGCTACCGGAGTGAAGACGTATAATGGTGCCATCGGTATGGATGACCAGAAGAATGTGATTCAATCAGTTGCCGAAAAAGCGAAGAAGGCCGGGAAGAAAGTCGGTGTAACTACCAGTGTCAGTGTGGACCATGCTACTCCTGCCGCTTTCTATGCTCATCAGCCTAACCGCAGCATGTATTATGAAATAGCCCTTGACTTACCGAAGGCTAACTTTGACTTCTATGCAGGTGGTGGTTTTCTGAAGCCTACTACTACCGCTGATAAGAAAGAAGCTCCGAGCATTTTCCCGATCATTGAGGAAGCCGGTTACACCATTGCGAAAGGTATTGATGACTTTAAGGTTAAGTCCACCCAGGCTGATAAGATGATTCTTATCCAGAAAGACGGTGCTAATCCTTCTTGTCTGCCTTATTCCATTGACCGTAAAGACGGCGATATGACCCTCGCTGAAATCACAGAAAGCGCTGTTTCTTTCCTGACCAAAGGCAAGAACAAGGGCTTCTTCCTGATGGTGGAAGGTGGAAAGATCGACTGGGCTTGCCATAGCAACGACCCTGCCACAGTTTTCGAAGAAGTGATTGATATGGACAACGCCATTAAAGTGGCTTATGAGTTTTATAAAAAACATCCGAAAGAAACTCTGATTGTAGTAACTGCCGACCATGAAACCGGTGGCTTGGGATTGGGTACAGGCAAGTATGAATTACATTTGAAGGCTCTGAAGAACCAGAAACAGTCTCAGGATTTACTTTCTACTGCTATCACGGATTTGCGCAAAGCCAAAGGTCATAATGTAACCTGGGAAGATGCCAAGGCTCTGTTGGTAGAAAAGATGGGTTTCTGGAAAGAATTGCCTTTGACTTGGGAACAGGAGAAGATGTTGCGTGATGAATTTGAGCAATCCTTCGTAAAGAATAAGGTTGTGTTCGAAGAAACTCTTTATTCGAAAACTGAACCGCTGGCTGCTACCGCAAGAAAAGTGATGAGCCAGATTGCCATGATAGGCTGGACAAGTGGCAGCCACACAGCAGAGTATGTGCCGGTATATGCAGTAGGTGCAGGTTCTAAGGAATTTGCCGGTAAGTATGATAATACGGAAATCCCGAAACGTATAGCAAAAGTTGCGGGATACAAATAAACTACTAGCTACCAGTTACGAGCGACGAGCTACAAGTGCCATGCGGTATAATTGCGCAGCCACTTGTAGCTCGTAGCTTGTATCTCGTAGCTACTTTGTTTCTTCCTTGACTATTTCGTCCATTTCCTTGAGACGTTTCTTACGGTCCTTTGCGGACTTTACTTTCTGTTCTTTGTATCCAAGGTCCGTATGTTCGGAAACCTCCTCGCTGAATTCTTCAAATTCATCCTTTGCCGGACGACCATGCGGGTCGATATTCTCTTCGGCAATCGCATTGTTTCTGTAAATCAAATCATCCATAACTGTATATTTTTAATGGTTTATGGATATACTACAAGGTTGCGGTGAAAAAGGTTTTGTACATTTCCCTTTTCTTGTGGCCATTTACAGAAGATTAAATAGACGAAGCATCTGTTTACAGTGCCGGGAGCAGGTATTTCCAGATTAGATCCAGTTCAACCTGCATGTCTCCGATATGTGCTGTAACGGCAATAACGGCGTCTTTTTCAGGAATTACGAGGATATATTGTCCGTTGGCCCCATTGGCACGGGCGGAAGTTTCGGCAATCCATTCTTCCGACAGTACTTGCCGGCCATTCCACTTTCCTTTTTGCAGGAAGAGTTGTCCCATCTTGGCAAGGTCTTCGGTTTTGAGGTATAGTCCCCAGCCGCCGCAATTGATTCCTTGAGGGCTTTCCTGCCACTTCACATTGACGATGCCCAGTGGACGGAACAGTCGTGGATATAAATAATCCACTAGCTTTTCTCCGGTCACTTTCTGCACAATGGCGGAAAGCATATAGGTTCCGAGACTGTTATAAGCAAAGAAAGTGCCCGGCTTATGTTCTACGGGATGAGCGAGGAACTGCTCCACCCAATCCTTGGCGGGAGTTTCAGTAGCCTGGGTATTGACGCTCGGGGCTGTATCATGTCCGCAAGTCATAGTCAGTAAGTCGCGGATAGTCATGGCTTTTAGGTTTTCACTGACGTTTGCGGGTAGCTTATCCGGGAAGAAAGAGATTACTTTATCCGTCAGATTTAGCCTTCCTTCTGAAATGAGGAGTCCTACAGCCGAGGCGGTAAATGTCTTACTGACAGAGTTCAGAATGTGCGGCTCATCTTCTTTCCCTTCACCTATCCACTTTTCGGCAAGCACGTTACCATGTTGCACTATCATGATGCTGTGCAGGTCCTGGTTAGCTTTCTGCACTGCATCCAGGTATTTTTCCATAGCTTTCTCCAGTTTTTTAGAGGCAGTGCTACGTGGAAGTCCTTTTGTCAACTGGTTGATGGAAATTAGTTTGATGCCTTTATCTTCAATGACTTGCTTTACGCGCGGGCTGGTGAGGAGGTCTGTCACTCCCTGCCGGTCGAGTGCTACTTGTTCGTAGCCGATATGAAAGACAGTTCTCATTTCTTCGTTATCCAGTGCCGGATGGTCGAGGAACAGATACCGTTTACCGGCTTCCAGTTTATTGAGGGAACGGATGAAGCTCTCTTCTTTTTCAGCCGATGTCCGGCTCGGACCATCATATCCGATATAGGTGAACCGGTAATCTTCGGGTGAATCCATGCGGTCAATGGAAGGGAGGTTGTACTCCTTTGCCAGTCGCAACACTAATTCGTTCACTTCTTTCGTGAATCCGGTGGACAGCATGTGCCCTGTCATGTGACTGAGTTGGGGAATGTTCTTCAGTGCCATTTCTATCTGCGCACGGAATTCTTGCTCCACCTCTTTGATATCCCATTTGTTTTCCATAACCGACTGTCCCGGATAGGCCGGATTAGCCCCCATCATCGGATAAAAATATCCGTTTTCGTCCGTCAGGCTGGGACAATGCGTCAGGGGGCGCCATTTTACATTTTCCCATTCGCTGGTAATGACTAAATGCAGTCCGGCATCCAATCCCGGATTTTCTTTCAGCAGACGAACGGCTTCCGGATACCAGGCGGCTACAGGCATCACTTCTACCGAGCGGGCGATGCCCGACTGATAAGTTTGAATACAAGCCTCGTTGACGGAGTGGAAAGCTCCAAGGTCGTCGATGCGGATAGTAAGGGTAGGGGCGGATTGTCCCCATGCCGGAAGGGTACTTACAGCAAGCAAACATCCGGCAAAAAGGTGTTTCAGTCTTAAAAGGTTCATATCGGATTGGGCGGTTGGTTGGCGCTTTAAGGGGGGCTTCCGGGATGGATTATAGTTTGGTTTCTCCTTCAATAAAGTTCTCAAGGAAGAGATTCTCACCGTCGAATACGGCGTAGGAGAAATAATTAATCCAGTCTCCCAATATGGTGACACGGGCGGTGGCGCTCAACATCAGGTCCAGTTCGATGTGGCGGTGTCCGTAGATGAAGTAATTGATATTCGGGTGACTTTTCAGGTATTCCTTGGTGTAGAGCACCAGGAATTCTTTGTCTTCACCCATATAGTCGGGCTCCTTGCCGTCCACACGTTTCAGACGGCTATGTTTTGCCCAATTCAGTCCTAGCTCCATACTCCAACGCGGGTGTATGGCGGAGAAAAGGGTTTGCAGGAATTCGCTGTGAAACATGGAGCGCAGAAATTTGAACTTCTTGTCGGGGTCGCCCAAACCATCGCCGTGGGCAAGGTAGAACTCTTTGCCGTATATTTCCGTAGTGAGCGGTTCGCGGTGCATGATGACGCCGCACTCGCGGGTCAGATAGTCGCCGCACCAAATATCATGGTTACCTGTGAAGAAATGCACTTCCACTCCTATGTCTGTCAGTTCGGACAGCTTTCCCAGAAAACGGGTATATCCTTTCGGCACAACGGTCTTGAATTCATACCAAAAGTCGAACATATCTCCCAGTAAGTATACGGCAGAAGCCTTGTGTTTGATACTGTCGAGGAAATTAACGAGGCGTCGCTCTTGTGTACGCCCGTGTTCGATGGCACGTGAGCCGAGGTGTGCGTCCGAAAGGAAATATACATTCTTCATAACCGTGCTATTCTGTTGAATTACAAATTACTAATTGCAAATTACAGGAATCCCAGTTCCAGTTTGGCTTCTTCGCTCATCATGTCCTTGTCCCATTCCGGTTCGAACACCAGATTGATGGTGGCGGCAGATACACCGTCAACTGATTCCACTTTCTGGCGCACGTCTTCCATGATGAAGTCGGCTGCCGGACAGTTGGGGGCTGTCAAGGTCATATCAATATTTACTTCTCCGCTGTCGGAGACATCTATTTTGTAGATAAGTCCCAGATCGTATACATTTACCGGGATTTCCGGGTCGAATACGGTTTTGAGCATTGCTACTATTTTTTCTTCTATTTCAAACTTGGTCATATTCGTTTCATTTTAGTTAGGCAAAGATAGTTGAAACCGGAAGCAGAAGCAAATTTATTTGCATTATGCTGAATGCAACTCATCTTCGTGAAGCAAAGCTAAAGAAATAAATTGAAACTACAAAGGAACGGGTTTTGAAAAAGCCTGTCACAGGCACTCTGCAACTCGAATATTAAGACCTTTTATTAAGCACATTACTACCTTTTACATCAAACATTACTATCTTTCATCTGTATCTTTCTTACCGCCCATGCAAAAGATGCCATCTTTTGTAGCAAAACATGCCATCTTTTGATGTGAAAGATGCCACCTTTCGTAGCAAAAGATGCCATCTTTTACATGAGCGGTAAGGAAGATCCGGGTGACTTCCTTTAATGCTTTCTCTTAAATCATTCCTTCATCGTTAAAGCTATAATACTTTCCGTCTGTTACAATAACGTGGTCGATGAGACGGATGTTCATTGTCTGAGCGCCTTTTTGGACAAGTTGCGTCAGGCGTTGGTCGTCTGTACTGGGGCGTGGGCTGCCGGAAGGATGGTTGTGTATCAGAGCTATTTGCGTGGCTCGTTGTATTAAGGCTTCGCGCAGGATGCTGCGTACGTCGGCAGTAGTCTGGTCGATGCCGCCGCGGCTGATGCGGGATTTGTCGATGACGCGGGAAGCTTGGTTAAGGAGTAGAACCCAGAATTCTTCGTGTGCCAGGTCGCAAAGAAGCGGGTGAAAGATTTCGTAAATGTCTTTGGAAGAGCGGATGGTGGCACGCTCCGGACGTTCCTGTAGCTTGCGGCGTTTACCCAGTTCCAATGCTGCCATGATGGTGATGCTCTTGGCGGGACCGAAGCCTTTGAAGCTGGAAAAGTCCTGCACTTCCCATTTACCCAATTGATTGAGGTCGTTGCCGCAAGTGGAAAGTACCCGTTGCATAAGTGATACCGCGCTTTCTTCTGTGTTTCCCGAACCGATAAGGATGGCAAGCAATTCAGCATCGCTCAAAGCTTCCGCTCCCTTCAGCATCATTTTTTCCCGCGGACGGTCTTCTTCCGCCCACTGATTGATAGTCAGTTTCTCCATGTTAATCACTAATCGCTAATCACTTATAAAAGTTCTTTTTGAAAGCCTCAAACTCGTCTTTACCGAGTATACAGCGATTCCACCATGCTCTCCAAAAGCCTGTGCCGTATCCGATGAGTTGGATAAAGGAGGCGGCAATGGAATAGATGCCGATACGCAGGCTTCGGTTCTGGATGGAAGAGTCTATGCATACCAGCAGTGCGTACAAAGCAATGGGCGTCAGACTGTAAAGGCAGAAAGGAGCACCAAGCAGCAGTACCGCTACTCCCAGTGTGAATGCTGCGGGCAGGAGGTGGACTACTTTCAGTGATTCCGGATATTTCTTATATAGATTGATGCGCGCAATTCCCGAATTATGCACTTGCTTGAAGAATTTCTTTAAGTCCGTGCGGCGTTTATGATATACCCATGCATCGGGGAATAACCGGCAGCGGTAACCGCCTTTAAATATCCGGATGCTGAAGTCTATGTCTTCTCCGAATCGCATCTTTGAAAAACCGCCCAATGCAGCATATACGTCTCGCTTAACACCCATGTTGAAACTGCGCGGATAGAACTTATCCATTTTCTTTTTTCCTCCCCGGATGCCTCCGGTAGTGAAGAAAGAGGTCATGGAGTAGTTGATGGCCTTTTGTATATCTGTAAAAGACTCGTGAGCCCGGTCCGGTCCGCCGAAAGCATCGGCAGGACTGGCTTGCAGTTCTTTTTCAATGGCGGCGAGATAACCTGCGGGTAGGATGCAGTCGGAATCGAGGATGATCAGGTATTCCCCCGCGCTTCGTTCGGCGCCATAGTTACGGGTTTGTCCGGGACCGGAATTCGGTTTGTTGTAATAGTGTATGTCCAGTTTATCCTGATATGTGTCCACTACCTCCTTGCAGGGAATGGAGGAACCATCTTCCACAATCACGACTTCAAAGTCTTTGAAACTCTGTTCGGTCAGACTTTGCAACAGTTCGTCTACTTCGTCGGGACGGTTGTATACAGGAATAATGACGGAGTATCTCATAGGTATTAATCTTTTAGTTCGTTTTCTATTTCTTCAATGCTGGGCAGGGTACTCTTGAAATCTTTTGGGTAAAGCTGACTTAATTCATATTCAGAGATACCGATGGGCAGGTTGGCTGTGTCCAGTGTATATCGTGCCACTATGTTGTTCTTACTTTTACAAATTAGCAATCCTATAGTTGGATTGTCTTGTGGCAGTTTCATCTCATGATTGATGGCAGAGACATAGAAACCTAACTTACCAATATATTCGGGCTGGAAGTCTCCCGTTTTTAACTCTATCACTACATAACTGCGTAGTTTGAGATGATAAAATAGCAGATCGATAAAGAATTCATCACCACCGACTTCAAGGCGTACTTGCCGTCCTACATAGGCAAAACCATTTCCTAATTCAATGAGGAATTTGGTGATATTGTCAGTTAGGGCATCTTCCAACTCCCGTTCAAGATAACCATCACGCAGGGTGAGGAAGTCGAAATTATAAGGGTCCTTTGTTAGTTCCTGTGCAAGGCTGCTTTGTGATGCCGGTAGGCATGATGAGAAATTGTTAATAGAAGCACCTTCTCTGTAATAGAGACTACTTTCTATCATATTAAGTAACATATTTCGGCTCCAGCCATTTTCTACAGTTTTATTAATATAGAATACAGCCTCTTTTATGTTCTTTATTTTATCAATGATACAGCGTTGATGTCCCCATGGAACTGCGAAAAAGAGCTTTTCTATTTCTGCCACAACTTGTGGCAGTTTTGTATCAGGCTGAGAATAAAAAGAATACCATTTCTTCATATACCAAAGGTTGCGCGAAGAAAAGCCACTCATATCTGGAAAATTCGTCTTTAGATCTTGGGATAATTGTTCAATGATGCCATCTCCCCATTTTGCTTCCGCTTTCAACCGGACTATATCACCTCCTATACTCCAGTATAGTTTCAATAACTCCGTATTTACTTTTACCGCTGCCTTAATCTGACTCTGGCGGATACGCTGTTTCAGTTCGCCTATCCACTCTTTATATTCGTTGTCTGTCTTTATCAGTTTACTCATGGTGCAATTCTATTGCTTATTGCTTACAAAGATAAATCATTCTTTTCCGATAATCTTCCCAATCGTATATTCTTTTGCTCCCCTATAGAAAAAAACTGCCTGCCAGAAGTGTTTAATTCTTCTGACAGGCAGCTTGTATAATCGTACTATGTAGGCGGAGACCGACTTATGCCTTCACACGGCTTACATAAGAACCGTCACGAGTGTCGATTTCAATTGTTTCACCTTCATTGATGAACAGCGGAACGCGCACTGTTGCACCAGACTCTACAGTAGCAGGTTTCAACGTGTTTGTAGCTGTATCACCCTTTACACCCGGTTCGGTATAAGTAATCTTCATCTGAACCTTTATAGGCATATCAGCATAAAGAACAGTTTCAGTAGAAGCATCAGATACTACTTCCAGCACAGCACCTTCCAACAGGAAGTCAACACCATTGATCAGGTCGTGGGCAATGGGGTGTTGGTCGAAAGTTTCCTGGTTCATGAAGATGTAATCTTCACCTTCTTTATATAAGAACTGATACGGACGACGTTCTACACGTACATCTTCCAGTTTTTCACCGATGTTAAAGCGACGTTCCAGTACATAACCGTTTACTACGTCTTTCAGTTTTACACGCATGAAGGTATTACCTTTTCCCGGCTTTACATGCAGGAAGTCAATACAAAAGTACAGCTTGCCATCCATACGGATGCAAGTTCCGATTTTAATGTCTTGGGCATTAATCATACTAATATTTTTTATTTTAGATGTTATATAATTGTCTCCACTGAGCTTTGCGGGTGCAAAAGTAATGGAAATCAGTAAAAATCGCAAAAAGTTTTGAGAGAAAAAGACTTAACTCTTGGTTATTTTGAAAAAAGTCCCTATTTTTGCAGCCCGATTACGTGAAATAATAACATAAAACAATATACAGTAATGAAAAGAACATTTCAACCCTCTAACAGAAAGAGAAAAAACAAACACGGTTTCCGTGAGAGAATGGCTTCCGCTAACGGTCGCAGAGTATTAGCTGCACGTCGTGCTAAAGGCCGCAAGAAACTGACTGTTTCTGACGAATACAACGGAGTGAAAGCATAAGTAGACTCTTTGTAATAAAGAATAAGAAAGCCGCAAAGGACTGATAACAGTGCTTTGCGGCTTTTCTTATTGTGACGATAAAGCTTTGGCGGAATTAATTTCTTTCTGTAGGGTTATGAGTTAAATGATAAATAATCTTTTAGACGCGGATGACACGGATGACGCGGATCTTTTTTTATCCACTTTTATAGCGCAGCCTTTTAAATCCGCGTTATCCGTGTCATCCGCGTCTAAAAAATAATATACCGAATGGCGCTTATCACTTATCACTAAACACTAATCACTTTTGTTCTTTTCTAATACGTTATGAATCTGAAACGTATTAGTTACACCAACGTTTTTCTCTTATTATTCCTCTATTTCCTTTCCGGCTTTTTTCCATTCTTCGAAACCTTTGTCGAGGTCGTAAACCACGTATCCCTTTTCGCTGAGTATAGCGGCAGCCTTTTTACTGCGTTTACCACTACGGCAATACAAAGCAACGGGTTTATCTTTCTGTAGAGTGGAGTCGGCTATTTCCGCAAAAGTCTTGTCAAGTACATTGATGTTGATGCTTTTGGGAATGTGTGATTCCGAGTATTCGGCTACGGTGCGTACATCCAGACGTTGTATCTCAGGATTGGCTATCAGCGTGGAGAAATCTTCCACGGATACAGACTTGAAATCTCCTTTCTGCTGACAGGAGAAAAGAGAGGAGAAGAATAGGCAGATGCCTGCAATCAAAGAATTTATTTTCATCAGTAGATTATTATTTAGGCTTATATTCAAAATGATAAGTGGTGTCTCTACCACAATATCTATTAAGAGTGAAATTGGTTATTACTTTTTCTATGCCTTCTTCTGCATATTGTCGTAAGGGGATGGAGAGATATGCACGTTTCGTGTATGCCTGCACATCTTCGCCATCATCATGATAGAGAGACAGACGTACCGTCCGGGTTCCTGCTTCTTTATCCGTGGTGACTTCGTCCTCAATGAAATGGAACGAGTGCTTTCCGTTCTGCGACTTGATTTCCAGCATTATGTTCAGGTAATCAATCCCCATCCAGATACTCAGTATATCTGCCGGATCACGCTTGATTCCATCCTTAAATTTATCCGCAGACTGCGGCACAGGCGATATGGCACTCAATACTGCATACAATTTCACTCCGGATGTCCCATCGGCAGCTTCCGCCTTGCCATAGTTGCTGACAATGCGGGCAGAGGCATTAGCGTCTATACGTGTTTTCGACGCATCTTCCACTATTGCAAGTGTTTCGCCTTCATCCGTCAGCACGGATTGCAGGCTGCCGTCGGCACCGGCCTGTGCAGTCAGGAAGTCCAGTTTTACGGACGGATAATGATAATCATCGTCATCGCCGCAGGAAACCAGCATGAATACCAGTACGGGAAGAAACCAGCATAAAGAAACCGGAAATTGTAGCTTACCTTTCATATATTACTCTATTTCGGATTATCAGTTCTTGTAGCCAAATAATTCGTCAGTGGATTGGCATACATCAACAACATCTTTTCGCGCAGGAACGGGATGTCTTTATTGGGCAGTTCAATGCGTGCAAGTTGCTGGTCGATGTAGTCAGTGAAGTGTTTTTTCTCTTCGGCGGTATAATGACCGGCGAAGGCTTGGGTGCCCGACAAATAATCGTGAGCAATGTAATTGCCGGGATACATACGATAGTTTGCATGGATTCTCCGATCTATAAGGGCGGAGATCTGTGAAAACAGTTCGGGTTTGGAAAGAGAACGGTCCAGCTTTTCCAGCTCTTCATTGATGCACGACGCTACCTGGAAGTGCACGCGTCCTTTAGGTCCGAACAAGCCGGTCTGCATATTCTTCAGGTCGTCCTCCTGCGTCTTCTTGTAGTCCGGTATATCGCGTTTCAGTTGGAACTCCTGTGCTTTCAGGTAATCACAAGGATCGTATTCGTACGAAATGGCCAATGGAAGGATGTTCATTTCAATCAGGCGGTCGATAATGTCACCCTCACCGCCCATAGCCAGCATCTTGAGAACGCTTTCCTGTGTACGGTCGTTGGAGTCTTTGGCACGCCCTTCACGTTGTGCTATCCAGATAGACTGGTTCTTATCCTTAATAGTGTGGTGCATATAGCGCGACATGCGTCCGGAAGATTCCAGCATTTGGCGCATGGTCAGGGCACGTTGTACTATGAATGATTTGTTGACACGCACGAACTTCTTAATCCAGGGATAGATCAGCAGGTTATCGCCGATGGCAATTTCTACTGTATCCATACCTTTGTCTATTAACTCTACGGACAGGAAACCGGAGTCGAGAATGATATCGCGGTGGTTAGAGATATAAGTATAAGCGGATGTCTTGTCCGTCTGTGCCGTAAGGTCCAGAGTTACTCCCTGGGTCGTGTCTTTGGCAAATCTTTTCAGGATTGTGTAACAGAATGCTTTCTGAAACTCCAACTTCGTCTTGCATGTACGCATTTTCTGCGCAAGTGCCTCAAAGGGAACTTCCGGGAAAACAGCAGACGCCACCTGCTGGAAAGCCGGATCGGCAATCAGTTCCTCGTAAATCTGAGGAAGCTCCTCGTCATGATAAGGGCGGATTTCATCAAATTCCATATTCATAATGATTAACGTTTAGTGATTAGCGATTAGTAGTTTAGTCACTAAAACTGGTTCTCAATTATATCAGTCATTACATCCTTAATGTCTAATCCTGCGGCACGTACCTGCTGGGGTATGAAGCTGGTAGCCGTCATTCCGGGCGTGGTGTTCACTTCCAGCAGATTGACTTTATCTCCGGCAGTGATGATGTAGTCCACACGAATGATACCTGAAGCGCCCAGGATATCGTAAATGGCGGAAGTCAGTGTCTGTATCCGGTGTGTCAGGTCATCGGAGAGACGGGCTGGAGTGATTTCGGAAACCTGCCCGTTGTACTTGGCGTCGTAGTCGAAGAATTCATTCTCGGTCACTACTTCGGTGATGGGGAATACGACTGACTTCTCTTTAGTCTTATAACAACCGCAGGTCACTTCGGTGCCTTCCATGTAGGCTTCTATCAGAACTTCTTGCGCTTCATCGAATGCCTTAACAATGGCAGGCTGTATTTGTTCTTTCGTCTTAACTTTCGTTACGCCAAAGCTGGAACCTCCCAGACTGGGTTTGATGAAACAGGGCAAACCTATCTTTTCAATCACATCTTCATCGGAAATGGATTGTCCTTGGCGAAGCACTAAGGATTCTGCTATGCGTACTCCAAAGACTTTGAGATATTGGTTGCAGGCAAACTTGTCATACGTAAGTGCTGCTGCCAGTACACCACAACATGAGTAGGGGATGTGAAGGAGATCGAAATAACCTTGCAAGCGTCCGTCCTCTCCCGGAGTGCCGTGAATGGTGATATAGGCAAAGTCGAATGTGACCTTCCTGCCATTCATCTGAAAGCTGAAGTCATTCCGGTCAATGGGCGCTTTGCCGCCGTCGGGCAGTTGCACGTGCCAGTCGAGCCCGTGCATCTCCACAATATATAATGTGTACTTTTCCTTATCGATAAAGGAGTAGATACCCTGTGCGCTGCGCAGGGAAACTTGAAATTCGGAGGTATCACCTCCGCAAACAATAGCAATCGTGCGTTTCATTCTAAATCTCTGTTACTGATGTAGCCTCTCCATTTGTCTATCAGCAAGGTCATGTCTTCGGGCATTTCAGAGGTGAAGTACATCTCTTCGCCGGTGGCGGGATGTACAAAACCCAGTGTCATGGCGTGTAATGCCTGCCGTGGACAAGTATCGAAGCAGTTATTTACAAATTGTTTGTATTTACTGAAATGGGTACCTTTCAGAATCTCGTGACCGCCGTAGCGCTCATCATTGAAGAGTACATGGCCGATATGTTTCATGTGAACACGTATCTGATGGGTACGTCCCGTTTCAAGAATGCATTCTACAAGAGTGACATAGCCCAGACGCTCCAGAACCCGGTAATGGGTCACGGCATGCTTTCCCTGATCATCGGGCAGAACGGTCATCTGCATGCGGTCTCTGGGATTCCGGCCAATGTTTCCGGTGATGGTTCCCTCGTCCTGTTCAACGGTTCCCCACACCAAAGCACGGTAGCGTCGTTTGGTGGTTTTGTTGAAGAACTGCATACCAAGGTTGGTTTTGGCATCCGGTGTTTTGGCTATGACGAGCAGTCCGGAAGTGTCTTTATCGATGCGATGAACCAGACCGACGTGCGGGTCGTTGGCATCGTAGTCGGGATTATCTTTCATGTGCCAGGCGATGGCGTTCACTAAAGTCCCTTGGTAGTTTCCGTGTCCGGGGTGTACCACCAGTCCGGCAGGTTTGTTCACTACCATGAGGTATTTATCCTCGTAGATTATATTAAGTGGGATATCTTCGGGAATGACTTCGTTTTCATAACGCGGACGATCCATCATGATGGTGATGACATCCATCGGTTTCACCTTGTAGCTGCTCTTGACCGGTTTGTTGTTAGCCATTACAAAACCGGCTTCCGCTGATTTCTGTATGCGGTTGCGCGAAGCGTTTGTCAGGCGGTCGAACAGGTATTTGTCTACGCGTATCATTTCCTGTCCTCTATCCACTACCACACGGAAGTGTTCATAGAGTTGGGCTTCATCACCGACAGGTTCTATGTCGTCCAGATCATCCTCAGTCACTATGTCGTCCGGCAAATCTTCTATCATTCTTGTTCTTTCTATGTGTTATTGTTATTATTCCCCGTATGATCGAGTTTAAAACCAGGACTCGTCTGCTGCGGAATCTTTAGAGGAGGTAGGGGTGGTAGCTTCTACTGCTGTAGAATCCCCTTCCTGAGGCAGCTCTCCACCGTCTCCCACAATTAGTGTAAGTGTGGCACCTACAGGTACTTTTTCACCGTTGGTCAGTGTACGGCCTTTATATTTCACACCGTATACCCAGTCTTTTTCTCCGGCTATGTGTTCGTTCTCGGACAGTTTGAAGCCGGCCGCCAGCAGGCGTGCCTGTGCTTGGCGCATGGAACTGTTGTCCGCTACATCGGGAACGACTAGCAAAGGGGTACTCAGGGTGTTTATGGTCAGATAGATGGTGCGTCCTTCTTTCACTTTCTGCCCGGCGGCAGGATTGTGTTCGAGGATGCATCCGGCTGGTAAGTTCTTTACATAGCTGGAGTCGGAAACAATGCAGGTAAGTCCTTGGTTGCGGAACATTTTCTCAGCTTCTGCCACTCCCATACCTTTCACGTTGGGCACTACTACCGCTTCACCGTGACGGGTGTATATATCCAGTCCCTTCAGCACTCCAAACAGTACAAGGGCAACCACAATGACCATTGCGATCAGGTTTATCCAGAAAAACTTATTCTGTTTGAAAGAAAAAAACTCTTTTATAGTCATAATCCTTGGCGTTGTTTGGGGACAAAGATAATGCAAACCGAAAGCAGTACAAAATATGCTTGCTTATTTTTGATGCTGAGGAGCTTTTTTAAAGGAGAAAGACGTTTTCGCTTCGTTTGGGAGTTACAGAAGTTAGAAGGAGTTAAAGCTAACACTCCTGCTGATGATTCACAACTTTATCGGCTTTAACTCCTAAGCCCGCTTGCGGGCTGATAACTCTTTTAGCTCCTCACTATAGCTCTTTATTCTGTTCAGAGTGACTCAAGCAGTCTCTTTAATACTACCGTAGCTGATATTTCACGATTAGCCGCTTCGGGGATGACAATAGATTGCGGACTTTCGATGACATCATCTGTTACAATCATATTGCGGCGCACGGGCAGGCAGTGCATGAAATAAGCATTGTTGGTTACTGCCATCTGGCGGTCGCTTACGGTCCACTTACGATCTTTGCTCAGAATTTGTCCGTAATTATCTCCGGCATAAGCCGCCCAGTTCTTGGCATAGACGAAGTCGGCGCCTTCGAACGCTTTCATCTGATCATATTCTACACGGGCATTCCCTACGAATTGCGGAGCAAGTTCGTAGCCTTCGGGGTGGGTGATGACGAAATCATAATCCGTGGCGTTCATCCATTCGGCAAATGAATTAGGCACGGCTTGGGGCAATGGGCGTGGATGTGGCGCCCAGGTCATTACCACTTTAGGGCGTGCCGTCTTCTTGTATTCTTCAATTGTGATGAGGTCGGCAAAGCTTTGCAACGGATGGCGGGTAGCTGCTTCCATTGAGAACACCGGGCGACCGGAATGTTGGATGAATTGATTTATGATTACCTCGTTATAGTCATCCTCTTTGTTCTCAAAGCGGGCGAACGAACGTACACCGATGATGTCGCAGTAGCAACCCATCACAGGAATAGCCTCCAGTAGATGTTCGGGTTTGTCTCCATCCATGATGACGCCGCGTTCCGTCTCCAGTTTCCATGCTCCTTGGTTGATGTCCAGCACGATAACATTCATACCTAGATTCGTAGCCGCTTTCTGCGTGCTGAGACGGGTACGTAAGCTAGAGTTGAAGAAAATCATCATCAACGTCTTGTTCCGTCCCAATTCTACGTATTTAAAACGGTCTTTCTTAATCTCAAATGCTTCATCCAGTGCAGCTTTCAGATTTCCGATGTCCTGCACACAAGTAAACTTCTTCATGTTATATATTTATGATTAATATGAATTAGGAGTAAGAGGGGGAAAGAAGGAGCTAAAGAAGTTATCGCTTCCTTACCTGTCCTTCTCCTTCGACAATCCACTTGTACGTGGTCAGTTCTTCCAGAGCCATGGGACCGCGGGCATGCAGCTTCTGTGTGCTGATACCGATTTCGGCACCCAGACCGAACTGCGCTCCGTCTGTAAAGGAAGTCGGTACGTTGACGTATACGCAGGCGGCGTCCACATCACGACAGAACCACTCGGCACGGGTCTTGTCTTCGGTTACAATACATTCGCTGTGTTTGGAACCGTATTCCTGAATATGTGCTATGGCTTCACGAATGGACTGAACGGTTTTAATGGACATCTTGTAGTCCAGGAATTCCGTACCGAAGTCTTCCTCCGTGGCCTCCTTCAGTAACTCCGCAGGATAGCTTCCCTTCAGTGCGTTGTATGCGTACATATCCGCATAGATTATCACATTGCTTTTTTGCAACGGTGCGCAAAGTGCCGGCAGATCGTTGAGGCGGTCACCGTCAATCAACAGACAGTCCAGAGCATTGCATACGCTGACGCGGCGCGTTTTGGCATTGTTGATAATAGCTGCACCTTTCTCTACATTACCGTAGCGGTCGAAGAAAGTATGGCAGATACCTGCGCCTGTTTCAATGACGGGTATGGTGGCATTTTGACGCACAAAGTTGATGAGGCTACTGCTGCCACGCGGAATAAGTAAGTCTACATACCCCCGGGCATTCAGCATCTCGGCTGTAGCTTCCCGGTCGGCGGGCAGTAATTCTACGATGTGCGGGTTGATGTTGAAATGTTCCAGTACTTCGTGTATCACGCTGATAATGGCTCGGTTGGAGGAGTCGGCATCACTACCGCCTTTCAGTATGCAGGCATTTCCGCTTTTCAGGCAGAGAGAAAATACATCGAAACTCACGTTGGGGCGTGCTTCGTATATAATGCCGATGACGCCAAACGGGACACTTACCTTTCTGAGCCTCATCCCCTGGGGATGTGTGTGCTCTTTCAGCGTACGTCCCACTGGTGAGGGAAGGGTTGCTACATTGCGTGTATCGGCAGCGATGCCTTGCAGGCGTTCTACGGTCAGTTTTAGCCGGTCGTATTTCGGATCATTTGGATCCATTCTTTCCAGGTCCTTCTTGTTCTCAGCGAGGATGAAGTCCGATTTTGCCAAGGCAGCGTCCGCTACAGCCAATAGTATCTGATTGATTTCTCTATCGCTCATTGATAACAATTCCCGGCTGGCTTCCTGCACGGTGGCAAATACTTTGTTTAAGTCCATTTTCTTGTACTTCTTTTATCGATTACCCTGCAAATGTAGCAATTATATCGGGAATGCTTGCTTTATCCCTTTGAAAAAGAATGATAACAGAAGAAAGAGTCGTGTGCCATTGTGACTTTGGTATAAGGCGTAGTGTATATCGACTATTGTTTGATCCATAACAGAAAAGAGAGAAAATAATTTATCATTTTAAACAGTTCATTTGTTTTAATTTATCAATGATGAAGATATCTTTTGTAAATGGTTGATTATCAGGAATGTTATAATAAACGTATTTCAGCATACGACTGATGAGGTGGTCTCAGTATCATACTGATCTCACAAATATCTTATTGTGTAAATATTGGTTATCTGTATATGGGGCACTTATCATACAAGATTATCGTTTTGCTTATAACGGTATAGAAAAGAACAAAAGTGATTAGTGTTTAGTGATAAGTGATTAGCGCTATTCGGTATATTATTTTTTAGACGCGGATGACACGGATAACGCGGATTTAAAAGGCTGCGCTATAAGAAGTATAAAAAAATCCGCGTTATCCGTGTCATCCGCGTCTAAAAGATTATTTATCATTTAACTCATAACCGAAAAAAATGAATTATTTTCGACATTAATCCTTATTAATTCTATTTTAAGTCGATATTAATGTCTTTTCATTGATATTATTAATGTGTCGCACTTTTCTTTGCATTCGGAAAACATAAACTTAAAGAATCATGAAAAACCGTTTGATAGGTCTGTGCATTGTATGTGCTTGCTGCTTGATGGCTAAAGCTGATGACTTAAAACTCTGGTATCAGCAACCTGCCAAAGTATGGACCGAAGCATTACCTTTGGGTAATTCACGTTTGGGCGCCATGGTCTATGGCGGAGTGGTTAACGAACAGATACAGTTGAATGAGGAGACTGTCTGGGGCGGTGGTCCTCATCGCAACGATAGTCCGAAGGCATTCGGTGTATTGCCCAAAGTCAGGGAACTTATTTTTGCCGGACGTGAGAAGGAAGCCGAAAAGGTTATGGCTGATAACTTCTTTACCGGGCAGCATGGCATGCCTTTCCAGACGATTGGCAGTTTGATGCTGGAATTTGACGGACATGCCGATTACTCCAATTATCGCAGAGATTTAGACTTGGAACGGGCAGTCGCATCCGTGCGGTACAAGATAGGCGAAGTGAATTATACCCGTACCATATTCACTTCTTTGGTAGATAATGCTTTGATCATCCGTATCGAGACGGATAAACCCGGTGCAGTCAATTTTACAACCAGATATAGTACCCCGTATAAAGAGTACGAGATAAAGAAGAATGGCAAAAGCCTCCTGTTGTCCGGACATGGTTCTGCGCACGAAGGCATTCCTGGAGCTATCCGTTTTGAAACCCGCACACAGATAAAGGCGGAGAAGGGTAAAGTCAATGTCACCAATGATTGCATTGAAGTGAAAGGTGCAGATGCTGCTGTGATTTATGTGACGGCTGCAACCAACTTTGTCAATTATAAAGATGTAAGTGCCAATGAAACCCGTCGGGTAACGGAGTTTCTGGCAAAAGCCATGAAGCGTCCTTATGCCCAGGCGCTTACTGCTCATGAAGAAGCCTATCAAAAGCTTTTCGGACGTGTCTCTCTGAACATCGGCCCCTCCAGTCAAGAGGAGACATCTTACCGTATCAAGCATTTCAATGAAAGGAAAGATTTGGGTTTGGTGGCGTTGATGTTCCAGTTCGGGCGTTACCTGCTTATATCCTCTTCGCAACCCGGCGGACAGCCTGCCGGACTGCAAGGCATCTGGAATCATGAACTATTGGCTCCGTGGGATGGAAAGTACACCATCAATATCAATACGGAGATGAACTATTGGCCGGCAGAAGTGACAAATCTCCCGGAAATGCATGAACCGCTGTTCCAGATGGTGAAAGAATTGTCAGAGTCGGCACAAGGCACAGCACGCACCTTGTACGAATGCCGTGGATGGACCGTACATCATAACACGGATCTGTGGCGTATGGCCGGACCTGTGGATGGTGCTTCGTATGTCTGGCCGTTGGGTGGTGCTTGGCTGAGCCAACATCTGTGGCAACATTATCTTTATACAGGCGATCAGGCATTCCTGAAAACAGCATATCCGGCTTTGAAGGGGGCAGCCGATTTCTTCCTGGATTTCCTGGTGGAACATCCTAAATATGGCTGGATGGTCTGTGCACCTTCTATGTCTCCCGAACAGGGCCCTCCGGGAACCGGTACAATGATTACTGCCGGATGTACGATGGACACCCAGATTGTGCTGGATGCATTGACTTCCGTGCTGTCGGCTACTCAACTGTTGTATCCCGCTAATACCTCCTATCGGGATAGTCTGCAAAGCATGATTAAGCGTTTGCCGCCTATGCAGATAGGCAAGCATAACCAGTTGCAGGAGTGGCTGGCGGATGTGGATGATCCGAATAATGACCATCGTCATGTTTCCCATTTGTACGGGCTTTATCCCAGTAACCAGATTTCCCCCTATGCGCATCCGCAGCTTTTCCAGGCAGCTAAACGCTCACTTCTCTATCGGGGTGACATGGCTACGGGGTGGTCTATCGGTTGGAAAATCAATCTGTGGGCACGTCTGCTCGACGGTGATCATGCTTATAAGATTATCAAGAATATGTTGAAGCTGGTGGAAAAGGATAATCCTGACGGACGTACTTATCCGAACATGTTTGACGCACACCCGCCTTTCCAGATTGATGGAAACTTCGGTTTCACTGCCGGTGTAGCCGAGATGTTACTTCAAAGTCATGACGAGGCTTTACATTTATTGCCCGCCTTGCCTCAGGATTGGAACAAGGGTAGCGTAAAAGGTCTGGTAGCCCGCGGTGCTTTTGAAGTGGACATGGATTGGGATGGCGGTGAATTGACTACGGCTACCGTAACTTCACGCATTGGCGGCAATCTGCGTATACGTTCGTATGTGCCGTTGGAAGGTACAGGTCTTAAGGAAGCGAAGGGTGATAATCCGAATCCGTTGATGAAGCGCGGATCTATTAAGGAACCGCTGGTCGCTGCCGGATTAAGGGCGCAATATCCTCTCTTGTATAAGATTTATGAGTATGATATACAGACACAACCGGGAGAAAAGTACACATTGCACAGAGCATTCTGACAATCGATATTACGAATAAGAAATAGAAATAGGTTATGGTAAAAAGATTAAATTGGTTTATTGTATGCTTGTTGTTTTCAATAGGTATTACGGCGCAGGCTGCCGGTAAACAGTACAATTCGTACAAAGGATTGGTGATGGCCGGTTATCAGGGGTGGTTTAATGCTCCTGATGATGGCGCCAATCGGGGGTGGTACCACTATACCGGACACGATGGCTTTCGCCCCGGTTCTTGTACGATTGACTTCTGGCCGGAAGTGTCGGAGTATAAAAGACTGTATAAGACGGAGTTCAAGTTTGCAGACGGAACGCCCGCTTATACTTTCTCTTCGCACGATGAGTCTACGGTAGATACTCATTTCAGATGGATGAAAGAATATGGATTGGATGGTGTGTTTATGCAGCGTTTTGTCGGGGAAATCCGTGGTGAGAGTGGTTTGAAGCATTTCAATACTGTTTTGAACTCTGCCATGAAAGCCGCCAATAAATATGAGCGTGCCATTTGTGTTATGTATGATTTAAGTGGTATGCGTCCCGGTGATGAGGATGTTTTGCTAAAAGATATTGCCGATGTGGCTAAACGTCATTCTTTGAAAGATCATGCCAAGAATCCCTCCTATCTGTATCATAATGGAAAACCGCTGGTTACGGTCTGGGGAGTAGGTTTCAATGATCACCGCCGTTACGGTCTGGATGAAGCCGAAAAGATTATCAATGGTTTGAAGGCACAGGGCTTTAGTGTGATGTTGGGAGTGCCTACACACTGGCGCGAATTGAGTGGAGATACCGAATCGGACCCTCGTCTGCATGAGTTGATAAAACGGTGTGATGTTGTGATGCCCTGGTTTGTAGGACGGTATAATGAAGACTCGTATCCTCGTTATCAGGAACTGATTAAAGGTGACATCGAGTGGGCGAAAAAGAATAAAGTGGATTATGCACCTTTGGCTTTCCCAGGATTCTCCTGGCGTAATATGAAGGGGCATGAGAACAGTGTGCAGATACCGCGTAACAAAGGTTCGTTCCTTTGGAAGCAGTTGTCCGGAGCTTTGAAGGAAGGTGCGGAAATGCTTTATGTAGCTATGTTTGATGAGATAGATGAAGGTACGGCTATCTTTAAATGTGCTAAAAAGGTTCCCGTAGGTGCCAGTACATTTGTGCCCATTGAGGAAGGCATTGGTAGTGATCATTATTTGTGGCTGGTGGGCCAGGCCGGTAAAATGTTGCGTAAGGAAATACCGTTGGAGATGAAGCAACCGGTACGTTAGTTCTTGTTCTGTTCATCAATGATTTCCATTAGGGAATATTTGTATGTAGTTCCCAATGAAGCTGCATATTCTTTACAGAAAGCATCGTAAACGGTTTTGGCGAGTCCTTTCTTTCCCTGTTGGCAAAGAATGCGGCACTTTATACAGAGGGCTTCCTCATTGATGTAGTCATGCTGGAATAGGGTGTCCGCTATCTGCAATTTCAGCGTGTCCGAAAGATCCTCCTGCTTTAATAATCGGCATAACAAGTCGATGGTGTCATTGGAGAAATCATTCTTGAATGTATCGATCCAATCAGTCTCAATGTTAGGAAGCATCATACCGCGCAATAACAGCTCCAATAGCTTTTCCAGATCCTGACTATTGTTCTTGTTGTATAAGTGGAGAGCCTCCAGGTAGTCGCAAATGGTGCCATTCTCAAATTGTATGCTCCAGAAGCCATTCTGGTTCAATATCTTGATGTCACCCACTTTGTCCAGCAGACTGCGAAGCTTACTCATATATACATTACGATTGTTTTTAGCGGATTCTTCCGTTTTATCATACCACAACAACTGAATCAACTTGTTTCCAATGATACCTTTGGAATCTTTTCCCGTATAAAGAATTAATAATATCAATAAGTATTTGAGGGTAGGGGTAAAGGAAAATGTAATGTCATTCCCTTCCTTGTCAATGACACGGAAGCCACCAAAGAAACAAATACATTTCCTGGAGAAGTCATAGTTATGAAATGTGGGGACGGACATGTTGATAGGCATATCAATCTTGATTTCCGGCTTCTCTTGTCTCTGGAGAGTATTGGGAGCCTTGTCGGTCACATTTGTCTTCTGAGATTTACTTTCCTCATTCCGGGAGAGTATGGTGCGCTTCTTTCTGTAATAAAGAGTTCCTATTCCGATAGCAAGCAAACCTCCGATAATGCATAGCCAAACATAGAGCTTATTGCTACCGGCAGTCTGGGCTTCAGACACTTCGGACTGTTTGAATGATGAAACGGGAATAGGAGGAAAATTCAGTTCATAGATGTCTATATCTGCTTTTCCGCTGACTTCGGCCTGGTGTACAGCCAGATATAGTTTCTTCTGTTTTGGGGAATAATATAGATTACTGTATAGATATTGTCCAGGGAATTTCAGCCCCATGGGCAATGACATGGGCTCGAAGTGTGGCGTTTTTGTATCGATTTTCATCAGGATACCACCTAATTGTGTACAGAAGAAATAGAAACAGTCTTTTTCCGAGTCATAAATCATATTCTCGCCAGGTTGGAAGTCACCATCATCCGGATTTTGAGGGGCTTCCCATAGCTTGTTGACCTGTTGGGTGAGTAAGTTGACCGAATAAAGATCATAATAATTCCGGGGAGATAATTCCTGGCGTCCGGACGGACAACCACGACCGCCGAAGATATAAAGTGTACTGTCCACAAGAGCGGAACTGGAGGAATACCGGGGATGGATATTAGTCAGATTGATATACCGTTGCGGTGTGTTTTCATACGGGTAACTGATTAGTAGTCTATTGTTATAGTGATAATGTCCATATCCGCCAAAGCTGATTAGTGAGGAGTTGGAGGGATTGTAGACGAGCGTATTGTTCCAATAGTCATGTTCCGCGACGGGGGCCTGCGTTCCTTTCCAACTTTGGGCATTAGAATCGAATGCCGAATAAAGATTTTCATTCAGATTGTAGGATAGTAACTGATGGCGTTGGGGGATGTAGATAAGCTGGTTCGGATAGTTTGCTACGAATTCTCCACCTTTCACTCGTATGGAATCTGTCACTTTTTCATCTGCGTGAAAAACGTATAGTCTCTTATTATCGTTGGCTATATAGAACGTGGCGACAGTGGGATCGAACGCAATGGAAGGAGAGGTGGCAAAATGTTGTGAATAGATTTTCTTCCAAGTAATGTATTGGTCGATAATCCACTGTGTATTCTTGCCGGAAGCGGGCTTATGAGATGTTTCATCATAACAAATGTCTCCATTATGACGCGCCATTTTCCATAGACGGATTTCCTGGTTCCCGCGTTTCAGACTGATATCTTTCAGGTTAACGGAAGCTACATCATCTAACACGAAATCTTCGAAAGGACAATAACCGAAAGCAATGCGTATTTCTTGTGCACCTATTAATGCCGGATAGTTGACATTAATTTGTGTGCTGTCGTAAAGTACTGTTATATTCCCGTCTTTGGGGTCAAAAGTCAGGCTGACTGAAACCCAGGTTTCACGTCTTGCTTCTTTTTGGATGGGATGTACGGCATCTCCGGTGACCAGAATGGGGAAACGCCTGTCATTCTCACCCACGCTGTACATTAAATCTATATTTTTATTGTCATTTGTAATAATTCGGAACACGGTTCCGAATACATTATCCGGTCTGATCCAAAGGTTAAAGTTCAGGGTGACTTTTTCTCCTTTGGTATCTATGGGCTTTCCATCTTCTAATGCCATACTGGTGAACTCGGAGTTCTGAAGTGGGTAGGACTGGATATGCAGGCCATATTCAGGAAGCTGGGCTATTGAGTTCAAGTATATAGATAAAAGGAAGAATATAGATAGTGTCTTTTTCATTCTGAAGTTCCTTTATGAAGTATTAGCTTGGACAAAAGTAATATTTTTCGGTGAAAAGCAATTACTAAATTATACAATTCTTCGGAGAGGACTTCTCTTTTTCACTTAAAGGGCCTCATTAAGCGGATTTTAATGTTTCATTAATTATAGTTTCACTGTTTTATTAATAGGTTACCGTTTACTTTGCAACATCAAATAGAGTAAAATTAATATCTGATAGTATGAATTTTAAAAAGCACTTGTTTCTTTTTGCAGGTATATTGTCCTGCTCTTTTATAATGGCTCAACAGCCAAGTGATATCTTATCAGTGTCGGCATCAACCAAACTGGAGAAAGCCTCGCTGGCTTTTGATAAAGATCCGAAAACGATGTGGGAAGTGAATGGTCAGGATCTGAAGGCGGACCAGTGGCTGATGTTTACCATACAGACTCCTGGTGATGTGTGTGAACTTAACCTTCAGATGCAGGGTGTATCAAAGGAAGAACTGAAGCAACTGATGAGTGTATTTGTTACTTATGATCCGATGAATCTGGGAGTTCCGGTAGACTATCAGGTGAAGGGTAGTGCGAAAGAAATGCAGGTCACGTTTTCACCTAAATACGGTGCTCACGTTCGACTGGCATTTAAAGGCGATAGCCGTGTGAAACCTTTTTCGGTGAAAGAGGTAGCGGTGCTTTTGGCAGATAAAGTGCTGAAAGACCGAAAAGGAGAGAAAACATCTCTTCGTTATATGGATCCGACGCTTCCGGTAGAAGAACGTGTGGAAAGTCTGCTGAGTGTAATGACTCCGGAAGACAAGATGGAATTGATTCGTGAGGGATGGGGGATCCCGGGGATTCCTCATTTATATGTACCGCCCATTACAAAAGTAGAAGCGGTGCATGGGTTCTCATACGGTAGCGGTGCTACTATTTTTCCGCAAGCATTGGCAATGGGAGCCACCTGGAATAAGAAACTGACAGAAGATGTTGCTATGGCTGTTGGTGACGAAACTCTTGCAGCAGGTACTATGCAGGCATGGTCTCCGGTACTCGATGTGGCACAGGATGCACGTTGGGGACGTTGTGAGGAGACATTTGGTGAAGACCCTGTGCTGGTATCACAAATTGGTGGAGCCTGGATTAAAGGATATCAATCTAAAGGCTTGTTTACTACTCCGAAACATTTTGGTGGGCATGGCGCCCCCTTGGGCGGACGTGATTCCCATGATATCGGTTTGTCCGAACGTGAAATGCGTGAGGTGCATCTGGTTCCGTTCCGTCATGTGATTCGCAACTATGACTGCCAATCTGTAATGATGGCTTATTCTGATTATCTGGGTGTGCCGGTTGCTAAAAGCAGAGAGTTATTGCATAGTATTCTGCGTGAGGAATGGGGATTTGACGGCTTTATTGTGAGTGACTGCGGTGCTATCGGTAATCTGACTGCCCGTAAACATTATACAGCAAAAGATAAGATAGAAGCCGCTAATCAGGCTCTGGCGGCAGGTATCGCTACCAATTGTGGTGATACTTACAATGACAAAGAGGTGATACAAGCTGCAAAAGACGGACGTATCAATATGGAAAACCTGGATGAGGTTTGTCGCACCATGCTGCGTATGATGTTCCGTAACGAACTGTTTGAGAAGACACCGAATAAACCTTTGGACTGGAATAAGATATATCCGGGATGGAACTCAGACAGCCATAAAGAAATGGCACGTCAGGCAGCACGCGAATCTATTGTAATGCTGGAAAATAAAGATAACATATTGCCTTTGGCTAAAGATATGCGTACGATTGCTGTAGTAGGTCCCGGAGCGGATGATCTCCAGCCGGGTGACTATACTCCCAAACTTTTACCCGGTCAGTTGAAATCTGTATTGACAGGTATCAAACAAGCGGTGGGTAAGCAGACAAAGGTGGTTTATGAACAAGGTTGTGATTTTACAAGTCCGAATGGAACGGATATTCCCAAGGCAGTGAAAGCAGCTTCTCAGTCGGATGTAGTAGTGTTGGTTTTGGGAGATTGCTCTACCAGTGAATCAACGACAGATGTTTACAAGACTTCCGGAGAAAATCATGATTATGCCACTCTGATTTTGCCGGGTAAGCAACAGGAATTATTGGAAGCCGTTTGTGCAACCGGCAAACCTGTAATCTTAATTCTTCAGGCAGGCCGTCCTTACAACTTGTCTAAGGCGTCAGAACTGTGTAAAGCTATTCTTGTTAACTGGCTACCGGGACAAGAAGGTGGTCCGGCTACGGCTGATGTGCTGTTCGGTGATTATAATCCTGCCGGTCGTTTGCCGATGACGTTCCCGCGTCATGTAGGTCAGCTTCCTCTGTATTATAACTTTAAGACTTCCGGTCGTCGTTATGAGTATTCAGACATGGAATTTTATCCTCTTTATTATTTTGGATATGGTTTAAGCTACACTTCTTTTGAATATTCCGGTTTGAAGATACAGGAAAAGGATAATGGTAATGTTGCAATACAGGCAACTGTGAAGAATGTGGGGCAACGTGCCGGAGACGAAGTTGTTCAGTTGTATATAACTGATATGTATGCCAGCGTGAAAACGCGTATTACAGAGCTGAAAGATTTCACTCGTGTTCATCTGCAACCGGGTGAGTCAAAGACAGTTTCTTTTGAATTGACACCTTATGAACTCTCATTACTCAATGATCGTATGGACAGAGTAGTAGAGAAAGGAGAGTTTAAGATATTAGTCGGCGGAGTTAGCCCTCAGTATGTGGCAAAAGACCGTATAAAAGATAGTGTAGGTTATGCGGATGCAAAGAAAGGATTGTCCGGTATGCTTGAATATACTCATGAATTTGCCGCAGATTTCGGTTTGTCATTGTTCAAAGTTGAAGAGAACTTGCTGAAAAATCAGAAGACAATCTGGGTATCTGTTAAGAACAATGGTACTCTGATGGATACAGGTAAGATAGAAATGTACGTTGGAGGTAAGAAGACAGGAGAGAATGTGCATTATGAACTGGCTCCGGGAGAAGAGAAACTGATACCTTTCAGTGTGGATAAGAATAATGACGGAGATGTGCTGTTCACCACTAAATATAAAGTGTTGTCTATATAAACTTGATATAATGAAGAAACTGTTAGCATTTATATGCCTGTGTATACAGATTGTTCCCATAATGGGACAATCTGTATTGCGTACTTCACATGGAGTAAAAGTAGAGACAAAAGCTGCCTGTGTGGAACTGGAGTGCTTTTCTGCTTCCATTATTCGTGTGAAGAAGTATCCTCTTGGGCAAGCGCCGGAAAAACAGTCGTTATCTGTTACGATGCAACCAGAAAAGGTGAAGTATAAGATACAGGAAGCAAATAATCAGGTAATACTTACTACTTCCGAACTGACCGTTTTGCTGGATATCATTCAGAACCAGGTTCGCTTTGCGACTAAAGACGGGAAGGAATTGTTGGCAGAAAAACCTTCCTCCACAGGTTTCACTTCTTTCAATGATGCAGGTAATTCTACATATCGGATTCGCCAAACTTTCTTGTTGGATAGTGATGAGGCTATTTATGGTTTGGGACAGCACCAGCAGGGAAAGATGAATCAACGTAATCAAACTCTTTTCTTGCAACAGGCGAATACGGAAATATGTATTCCTTTGGTCCATTCCATCAAAGGCTATGCGTTGTTTTGGGATAACTATTCTCCTACCACTTTTACAGACAATGCACAAGGAATGACTTTTGATTCGGAGGTTGGTGATTTGTGCGATTATTACTTTGTTTATGGCGGTGGAGCAGATAAAGTAGTGGCTGGATTGCGTGAATTAACAGGACAGGCTCCCATGTTTCCACTTTGGACATTCGGTTTTTGGCAATCAAGAGAGCGATATGTCAGCCAGGATGAACTGGTTGGCGTTGTTGCGAAATATCGTGACCTGAAGGTGCCTCTGGATGGCATTATTCAGGATTGGCGTTATTGGGGAGAAGACCATAAAGATTGGAATGCGGTAGAATTTCGTAATCCGAAATTTCCCGATCCAAAGAAAATGATGGAAGAGGTGCACCATCTGAATGCCCATGCCATTATTTCAGTGTGGCCTTCTTTTGGACCCGCTACCGGAATCTATGCTGATTTGAAAGCTCTGAACAAGTTGATGATACATGAAACTTTTCCGCAGGATAATGGTGTGAAGGTATATGATACTTATGATCCCATAGCGAGAGATATCTATTGGAAATATATGAATAAAAATATGTTCAGCATCGGAATGGATGGTTGGTGGCTGGATGCAACCGAACCGGAACATAGTCCGGCGAAAGAAGGAGACTTGGATTTTCAAACTTATCTGGGCTCTTTCCGTAAAGTGCGTAATGCTTTCCCACTTGTAAGCGTGGGCGGCGTTTATGATCATCAAAGACAGGAGACTTCCGATAAACGCGTTTTTATTCTGACTCGTTCTGCTTTTGCAGGTCAGCAACGTTATGCCGCCCAGGCATGGTCTGGTGATGTTGTTTCTGATTGGGATGTGTTGCGTAATCAGATTCCGGCAGCTTTGAATATCTCATTGACAGGTATTCCTTATTGGAATTCTGATATTGGTGGTTTCTTTTCTGATAGAAAGTTTCCGGAAGGTGTGAAAGATCCGGCATTCCATGAATTGTATGTGCGTTGGATGCAGTTTGCAGCTTTTACGGGAATGATGCGTTCGCATGGCACAAACACTCCCCGTGAAATATTTATGTTTGGTGAACGTGGATACTGGGCTTTCGATGCGCAAGAGAAAATGATTAATCTTCGCTATCGATTATTACCTTATATTTATTCAACCTCATGGGAGGTTACTTCTAATGGTGGAAGTCTGATGCGTGCTTTGTTCTCTGACTTTCCGGAAGATAAAAAGGTTACAGATATAGGCGATGAGTATATGTTTGGAAAGTCCATATTGGTAGTTCCGGTAATAAGTGAAGTAAAGAGACGCTCCCTGTATCTGCCTGAAGGTACGCAATGGATTGATTTTTGGACAGGTGAAAAGCAAAAGGGCGGGCAGGAGATTATTCGTGAAGCTCCCATTGATATCATCCCATTATATGTGAAAGCAGGTTCCATCATTCCTGCCGGGCCTTCCGTTCAGTTTGCAACCGAGAAGTCATGGGATGATCTACAGGTTCGCATCTATCCGGGTGCCGATGGGGAATTTACCTTATATGAAGACGAGGATGATAACTATAATTACGAAAAAGGTAAATATACCACTGTCCGTATGACGTGGAGTGACAAGGATAGGCAGTTAACTATCCATCCTCGTCAGGGTAGCTATGATGGCATGTTGCAAAATCGTAACTTCCGTATCGTTGTTGTAGATAATCTGAAAGGATTGGGATTGGATAATGAATCGTATACTGTGAATGTGGAGTATAAAGGAAAGAAACTTAATATAAAACTACCATGAAAAGCATTGCGGAATTAGTTAGTATAGCCTTGCTGTCAGGCTTGTTGGCCAGTTGTGCTTCGGAGCAACGGACTACGGTTAATAGTGATCGGATTGTGACAAATCCTATTGATTTGAATTATCGTTTCCAACCGAATGAAGAGTCACGACGTGAAGCTGCCGATCCGGTACTGGAATATTTCAAAGGATATTATTATATGTTTGCTTCCAAGTCCGGTGGTTACTGGCGCTCTGAAGACTTGGCAAAGTGGGAATATATTCCTTGTACAACTATTCCGACTATGGAGGATTATGCGCCTACAATTCTTGTTTATGGTGATACACTTTACTTTACCGCTTCCAGTGGAAATACCCGAATTTATAAGAATGCTCATCCGGAAAAAGATGCTTGGGAAGAAGTGGATACAAAGTTGACTTATCGTCAGCATGATCCGGCCTTCTTTAAGGATGATGATGGAAGAGTTTATCTTTATTGGGGATGTTCGGATGTCGATCCGATTGTAGGTGTAGAAGTGGATCCCAAAGATGGTTTCCGCGCTATCGGTGAACCTAAAGCTTTGATACATCATAATTGTGATAAATATGGTTGGGAAGTTCCCGGTAAGAATAATGAAGAACCGCGCCAAGGCTGGAATGAAGGTCCGTGTGTGCTGAAGCATAATGGACGTTATTACTTGCAGTATGCCGCTCCCGGTACTCAATACCGTATTTATGGTGATGGTAACTATATAGGTGATAATCCGTTAGGGCCTTTTGAGTATGTAGAAGATAATCCTTTCTCTTTCAAACCCGGTGGTTTTATTGGTGGTGCCGGACATGGACATACCTTCAAGGATAAATATGGAAATTACTGGCATGTAGCTTCCATGACTATTTCTGTTCGTCACTGGTTCGAACGTCGTTTGGGATTATTCCCGGTAGTTGTTTCTGATAAATACGGTATGTATGCGCTTACTACTTTTGCAGATTATCCCTTCTGTATTCCCGACAGGAAAGTAGACTTCGAAAAAGAAGATATCAACATGGGGTGGAACCTACTTTCGTATAAGAAGAAAGTAGCTGCATCTTCTTCTCTTGAAGGTTACGAACCGGAATTGGCTAATGATGAGCAAGTCGAAACCTGGTGGGCTGCACAGACTGGTAACAAAGGTGAATGGTTACAAATTGATCTTGGCGAGCCTATGGATGTGAAGGCTATTCAGGTTAATTTTGCAGATCATAATTTCAATATCCATGCTCCCCATGGACCGGTGGTATATCAATATTATATTGAAGGATCGGTAGATGGAAATAAATGGACTCGTCTGGTAGATGAAGAAAAGAATCAGCAAGATGCTCCTCACAAATTACATACTCTGGCTACACCAGCGAAAATGCAATACCTGAAAATCTGCAATTCAAAAGATATGGAAGGCTCTTTCTCCTTATTTGATTTGCGTATCTTCGGACAAGGTGATGGTAAAGTACCCGTTGCCGTAACAGGTTTCCAGGCTACGCGTGATGAGAATGACAAACGTATCTACCGTTTTGTATGGGATTCTCAAGAAGATGTAACAGGATACATTTTACGTTGGGGAACACAGAAAGAAAAACTTACCCATTCAATGGTGGTTTACGACAATCAATACGAGGCCCGCTATTTCAATAGGGATTCAGAATATTATTTTTCTATCATTGCTTTTAATGAAAATGGTGTAGGAGCTGGTGACTTTTAATTCATAAAAGGGCTATCCATATCGGATAAAATTGTGTATTGTAGCTTACAAACTCGTATTCGTCAATTACGAATACGAGTTTGTAAGCTACATTTTTTTTCAATTAATCTATTTATATATCCTTTTTTAATGTGGAAGCGTTAAAAAGCTGTTGAACCCTTCTTTTTTGGTAAAAAGCCTCTTCTATTAATGTCTTTTTAAGGAGAATATTAACAGTATAGGCATACTTTTGTCTCATAGAATTTTAAAACTCGAGTTTAATAAATATGAAAAATGCACAACTATGCGTAAAGTGCCCTTCACCTGATGTAATCCTCTTACATGTGATGAGGAATAATCGCTGAAGTTAATTTTTAAATTTAATAAATTATTAATTATGGAAAGACACAAGTTACTTAATCAAATGAAAGGTAGGTATAGACTTCCACCGGAAATCTATAAGAGGTCATTTCAGTTGAATACTGAAAGAATATTCTGGAAACAATCAAATTCTATATTTATTTAATAACTTCTATTTAATTATTATGAATAAGCAATTTATCAAAGTGCTCCTGTGCGGAGCAATGGTTCTGTCAACGGGAACCTTTATATCATGTAATAATGATGATGATATTGATGATCTTAAATCAAGAGTATCAGTGGTAGAAACGGCTATTGGCGATTTGAAAGCTGATTTAGACAAGGCTTTGAAGACTGGTGCAAGTATTGTAGAAGTCAAGTTGGACGAGAAAACTGGTATTTATACGTTGTCGTTGAGTGATGGACAAAAAATTGTGATAAAACCGGGTGGAGGTAATATTTCCGTTACAATGACTGATACGGAAGCCATCATCAATGTAAATGGTACGGAATATAAACTCCCATTGGGTTCTGCTGTCAACTCTTTAATCTATAGCCCCGAAACAATAGATGGTATTGTAGAGATTGGCAATACTGGCGCAATTGTAAAATTCCTGCCAAGACCAGCTCTAACAAGTATAGAAGGTGCAGAATTTACGATTGCTGAGTCTCATGTGTTAACTCGTGCTGCTGATGGCGAGCAATTTAAGGTTAATGGTGCGGCAAGTCTGGATGGTGGTTTCATTGTAGTTCCCATTAAGGCGTTGGGTGAAGCGGAAGCTGGAAAGATGTATGCTGTATCTCTGCAAATGAAGTTCAGAGGAACGGTCATCGGTTCAAATTACTTCAATGTGAAAGTGGCTGATGATTTTTCGGCTGTAGCCGAAGATCTAGGTGGTGTTACCATCAAGGCTGATTACGCCCCGAGAGATTTAGCCGACGGTTTCAAGGAAATGACTATAAACGGTCTTGACCTGTTGGGAACTTTGAATTTCAATAATCTATTCTCAGAACTTCCTGATAAGGTTGAATTCATAGTTGCCAGCAGTAGTAAACAACCGGGTGGAAAAGCACAGGAGAAAGTGGATATGCTTAAGGAGAGTTTAAAATCCGATGGTACTTGGAAATTCAGTACAAGGCCGGGAACCAGTTTCAATGATAATGAAGAGCGTCCGGGATTCTTGGTGAATGTGGTTGCTGACGACGTAGTGAAAGCTAAGATTTATGTGGTTATTGTTGATGAACTGGCTGATGTGGATTTCACAGCAAACGGATTGGTCGGTAACTACGAAGCAGAGTGGGGTGGTACAGAAAAAGCTCAACCACTGGGGGCAGGAAAGCTGAACTTCCCGAGGGCTCTTTCTAAATATGAGACGGATATCCCTACCATTCATAATGGAGCAGATGGATTCTTTCCTAATTGGCTGAAGTATAGTATAAAAATGGGTGATGAAGAGTTGATTTTCAATAATGGATCAACGTTGGAAATGGGGGATCTTGCCAAAAAGTATGCGGAAGGTTGTCGTGGCATTTATTATTTTTTCCGTGGCTTTGCTGTCTATGTTCCGGCTTCTTTGGGTATTGATGGAAAATATACAGATGTCAACGGCAAGACTTATGATGCTGGTGAAGGTTATGGCTATGACGGCTGGATGGGACAATATAATGAATACATCAACGATCCGGTAGGTTTCTATAACAATATAAAGGAATGGGGCTTCGGTGACTTCACAATGGATGAAAAGACCGGTGACTTCAACTTCCCTGAAAGCTATACAGGTTATGGGCTCCGCATTGCTTTCGATGCTGGTTATGAATATGCTTACGGTGTGAAACCGCTCCATGCAGCAGGTGCAGACCAGTTAGGCATGCTCTTTATCAACCGTCGTGTGGCTCCGGAAGGTGCAACAATGCCGGCTCCCAAGCCTTAAGGTTCCTCTAAGTAAACTTTAAGAGGTGGTACCCCTGTACAAGCGACGGGTACACCTCTTATCACTAAAAAATGAAGATTTCTTTAATGAACAGAAAATCTAAGCATGAAACATTATAATTCTAATAAAATAAAAAGAAGTGCATCTTTTTCATGGAGAACGATGATGATTGCACTTCTATGCCTCCTGACGGCATTGCCTATGTCGGCTCAGAACCGGATGGTTCAGGGAACCGTCATCGATAATACGGGCGAGCCGGTTATCGGAGCAAACATACGGGTGAGCGGTACTACCCGAGGAACAATCACTGATATAGACGGTGTGTTCAAGATAGAAGCCTCTGCCAAAGATAAACTGACAATTACCTTTATCGGTTATCTGGATGCTGTAGTCTCGGCAGCTAATACCGTATTGAAAGTCACTTTGCAGGAAGATAGCAAGACACTGGAAGAAGTAGTAGTTGTAGGTTACGGTACGCAGAAGAAAGCGACTTTGACAGGTGCAGTCTCAGCTGTTAATAATAAGGAAATTGCCGTGACTAAGAATGAGAATGTGGTGAATATGCTTTCCGGAAAAATACCCGGTGTGCGTATTACACAGAAAAGTTCACAACCCGGTGAATTCGATAATGCCATCGATATCCGTGGCTTGGGTGAGCCGTTGATCGTGGTTGATGGTATTCCTCGTGACAAGGGCTATTTCTCACGTATGGATGCCAATGAAATAGAATCGGTATCTGTATTGAAAGATGCTTCTGCTTCCATTTATGGTATTCGTGCTGCCAATGGCGTTATATTGGTAACATCCAAGCATGGTGGAGAAAGCAGTGATGGTAAGTTTGATATTACTTTTTCTGCCAACTATGGCTGGCAACAGTTTCTATATATGCCTGAAACAGCTTCTGCAGCCAACCATATGTTGTTGATCAACGAGAAGTCTTATAATGACTTTGGCACTAACTATCCCCGTCGTACCTCGCCGAAATATACATGGCAGCAGATGATGGAATATAGTTCCAAGAACAATAGAGGTACCAACTGGGCCGACGAACTGTTTGATAATAATGTACCGCAACAACAATATAACATTAGTGTGGATGGTGGTTCGAAGAGGATAAGCTATTTCTTTAATTTGGGCTATATGAAGCAGGAAGGCTCCTACAAGAGCGGTTCGTTGAACTATGACCGCTGGAACTTCCGCAGTAACGTGGATGCTAAGATCACTGACAGATTGAAGGCTACCGTGCAGTTGAGCGGCTATATGGACGAGAAGAATCAACCGTTTACTGACATGTGGACGGTCTACAAGAAGGCATGGACTTTGCGGCCTACTTCACAGGCTTGGCTGAATGGGGATCATGATTTGCCCAGTTACGACTCGGAACTTTCTGACAATGATAATCCGGTGGCTACTACCGACAGTCGTTTCACCGGTTACCGCAGAGAGAAGCGTACAAACTTCAATGGTTCGCTGACATTGGCGTATGATATTCCCGGTGTGAAAGGCTTACAGGCTAAAGCTTTCTATAGCTATGATTACAATTCATCGAACAATACGGAATACAAACGCGCCTATCAATTGTATGAAATGGTAGGTGGAGAGATGAAGACTTATGACCGTAATGCTGACAGTTATCTACGTCGGGGAACTGATCCCAGCCATGGTACCGTAATGCAGCTCTCTTTGAACTATGCCAATAAGTTCGGCGATCACAATGTGGGGGGCTTGATATTGTTTGAAGAGCAGTATAATGAGTGGGATAATTTCTATGGACAGGCGATTATGAAGTTGGATGGGGAATATCTGATATATGGTGAGAAAAGTAATCAGATTGTAGGTGCAGGTCTTGCGGGCGACAAGGTTCGTCAGGCTTTGGTAGGTAGATTCAATTATGACTATAAAGGTCGTTATATGGTGGACTTCTCTTTTCGCTATGATGGTTCTTCCAGTTTCCCGAAAAATTCTCGCTGGGGATTCTTTCCTGCTGTATCTGCAGGCTGGCGTGTCAGCGAAGAGGCCTTTATGAAAGAGTGGGTACCATTCCTCAGTAACTTGAAGATTCGTGCTTCTTACGGTGAAATGGGTGATGATGGTAGCGCCAATACCTATCCACAGACTGCTGTAGCTTATGAACTTAATCCCAGTAAATTGGGCTATGTTTATAATGGGGTTCTGATTTCCGGTGTTTCGGCAACATCTATTCCTAATCCGGATTTGACATGGTATACAGCCAAGACTTATAACCTTGGCGTAGACTTTGACCTTTGGAACCAGAAACTGAGTGGTACGTTTGAAGTATTCAAGCGTAAACGTGATGGATTGTTGGCTACTTCTTCTGCACAGATCCCTGGCATTGTAGGCGCTTCCCTTCCGCAAGAGAATAAGGAAAGTGATGAAACCTTTGGTTGGGAAATCAGCTTAGGGCACCGCAACAGAGTGGCAGGAGTTACTTATTGGGTAAACGGACAAATCAGTGCGACCAAGAATCGTTGGGATTATCATTCCGATAGTCAAGCTTCCAATTCTATGGATAACTGGTATCGCAGGGATGTTTCCGGTCGTAATAAGGATATTTGGTTTACTTATGAGGAAGGTGGACGTTTCGGCAGTTACGATGATATCCGTTATCATGGTACAACAGGTGCGAATTACGGTCAAGGTACCTTGCCAGGTGACTACTATTACAAGGACTGGAATGGTGACGGTATTATAGACGATTCGGATAGACATCCGATGGCTACCTTCAACTTGCCGGTATTCAACTACGGTATCACACTGGGGGCTGCTTGGAAAGGTATCGATCTTTCTATGAACTGGCAAGGTTCAGCTGGTGTATACAGTTCCTATAGTGAAGTTTTTACTGAGGTAGGACCATTCAACGGTGCTGCTGTACTGAATATTTACGAAGATCGCTGGCATACGGAGAAACCGACGGACGATCCGTGGAATCCGAATACTAAGTGGGTATCCGGTCTCTATCCGGCTACCGGACATAGTTTTAATACGGGTAGCACGGGCATTAAGAATACTTCATATATTCGTTTGAAAACTTTGGAAGTGGGCTATACCTTGCCTAAGACATGGTTGGCTAAGGCAGGTATTAAAGATCTTCGCGTTTATTTCAATGCTTACAATCTTTTGACTTTTACCGGACTGGATAATATAGATCCGGAGCGTCCGGGAGAAAAGGGCGGTGCGAACGAAGATCCCAATAAAAAGAGTGTCTTGTTCTACAACTACCCGGTAAACCGTACATTCAATATTGGTGCAACAATTAAATTCTAATACGAGAGGATAGAACATGAAAAAGATCAAATATATATTTGTAGCAGCAGCATTAGGCCTGACGATGTCATCTTGTTATGATTTGGACTTGGAACCCAAAGGTCTGATCTATGAAAATGTGTTGATGAAATCCGAAAGTGGTCTGCAGAAATACTGGGCCATGGTTTTCCAGGACCTGCCGATTGAAGACTTCAACTTTGCGATGAATGGTGAACACAATGGCTTCGGCACAGTCTGTGCGGCTGGTTGGCACGAAGCGAATCAGTGGGGTGCGCAGAAAGCGAGTCCTGCATCCGCAGCTATGGAGGCTACCGGACGTACCACTTCCTATGGTGACGGTTGGGGATATTGGCCTTACGACCGCATCCGTGACATTAATAATTTCATGGAGCAATTTCCGAATTACAAGGAATACTATAATGAAGAAACATACGAAAATCTTTATGCTGAGGCCTTTTTCTTGCGGGCTTTTTACTACTTTGGACTGGTGAAGCGCTATGGAGGTGTGCCCATTGTGGACAAGGTACTCGATCCGAAAGCACCGCTTGCTGAATTGCAATTGCCTCGTAGCACAGAGTATGATTGTTGGATGTTTATTCACAATGATCTGGAATATGCCATGAATCATATGTCTACTGCCAAGGGAGATGCCAGTCGTCCCAACCGCTATGCAGCGGCAGCGTTAATGAGCCGCGCTATGCTCTATGCGGCTTCTGCTGCAAAATATGGCAGTTATGGCAAAATAACAGGACCAGCCGTGGATGCAGGACTTATGGGTGTTGCTCCCGAAAAGGCTAAGGAATTTTATCAATATGCCTATGACGCCTGCAAGTTTGTCAAGGAGGGTGGTTATGCGCTGAACGACGGTAGTGACAAGGAAACTGCCTATGCCGAGCAGTTCTTTAAAGACAATACTCCAGAGGATATCTTTATCAAACAGTATGGTGATTACATAGCCTTGAAGGATAATCAGGGTACTATGCTGTTTCACAGTTGGGATTCAATGATTCTACCTAAGGGCAGTAACTTGAGTATCAGTGCTCCGGGTTGCACCATACAGCCCGCATGGGAGCTGATTCGTATGTTCGAGATACCTGCCGTGACCGACGAGGAAGGCAAGCCTGTTCGCTTTGACAATGTGGAGGACCTCTGGAACTCGGGCGAGATGGAGCCTCGTGCCCGCGCTATCTTCTTCTTCTCGGGTATGACTGAGAAAGGTTCGGGTACCAAATTCGATTTTCAGGCTGGTGTATACAAAAGCTATCCCGGAACGGCGGCTGACGGAACTACGGAAACCGGTGGCAGCACGAATGACTATACGAACGCCTATCGCGTGACGGCACAGAATGTGGAAGCAAGTCAGATGTATCAGGATATCGGTGATCAGAAGAACGTAAAAGTAGCCGGTCCGCATGGTTGTTTCAGAGGTACGGGTGATGAAGGATACTCCTACATGGGGGCATTGATTCGTAAATATACGAACCCTAACTCAAACCTTGCTATTAGAGGTGGTCTTTTTGGAAGTTCGCAGTCATGGAAGGTATTCCGCTACGGTGAAGTTTTACTGAACTGGGCAGAGGCCGCTTATGAATTGGGTTTGGAAACCGGTGATGATAAGTTGAAGGCGGAAGCATTTACTTACGTTAATGAAGTCCGTGCGCGTGCAGGCGCTACTCTTCATCAGATGGTCAATAATCCGGAAGATCTGGGTATGGAGAAATACGGATTCCCGGTAGATGAGAACTTGCAGTACATTCGTGATGAGCGTGCACGTGAACTTTGCTTTGAGAATCTGCGCATCTATGACCTGCGTCGTTGGAGAGTGGCTGATATTGACTTTATGGATGGTAAACAACCGCATACGTTGCTCCCTTACTACGTACTTAATGAGAATAAGTGGATTTTCTTGAATGAAGTGCCGGTTGTAGCCCGTAAGGCTACGTTCGATAAGAAATGGTACTATGAACAGATTCCGGGTGGAGAAATCGGCAAGAATCCGAATCTTATACGTAATGATGGTTATTAATACTAAATTGTATATGGATATGAAAAAGTTGAAACATAGTCTGTTGTTTGGAGTATTAACTCTATTTGTGACTTCCTGTATGGAAGTGGACAATTTTGATGAACCCGACGCTCACTTCACTGGACGTATTATAGATAAAACTACGGGGGAGAATATCCTGGCCGATCAGGGTGCAGGACGGGTGAAGATCTGGGAGAAAAGCTTCAGTCTTAATCCCGGTTCTCAAACGATTCCTGTGAAGCAGGATGGCACTTTCAACAATACGAAACTGTTTAAAGGCACGTATGACGTGGTTCCCGAAGGCGCCTGGTGGCCTGCCGATACTATTCGTATAGGTATTGGTAAAAAGGCTGTTCATGACTTCGAAGTAACTCCTTATCTGAAACTGATTGATCTGAAGACGGAACTGGTGGATGACTCACTGGCTATCTCCTGCCGTCTGGATGTTCCTCCTATTACAGCGGGACTTCCCCGAATTCTGGATATACGTCCTTTCTTGAGCCTTAATCAGTTCTGTGGCGAAGGCAATTGCATTAGTTACTATAATGATATGGGTAGTGATGACGAGAAACCTTATGCTAAGAACTATATTGCCAAGGTAAGAAGTACTTGGGAGAAACTGGAAAAACTGGAAGATGGTAAGAGCAAGATCTTCTCTTTCAAGGTGGATGTGAAGCCCGGTTATACTTACTTTGTTCGTGTGGGTGCCAGGGTTGACGATACTTTCCAAAAGTGCAACTATACGGAAATAGTGAAAGTTGAAATTCCTCAAAAGTAAATACAACAGAAACGTAATTAGATTGGTATGATGGTGCAGCTGGGAGAGGAGGCATACAGCTTCTTTTCCCGGTTCTATTTAACTGAACAACAATAAATAAAGCTATGATGAATTTGAAAAAGATATATTATTTAGTGCTCTGTGCTCTCGTGGCATGCACTACAGCCTCTTGCAAAGATAGTAATGATGATTATATTCCGCCTGCTTTAGAGCCCGAAAAGCCTGAGGTACCTGTTGAACCTGAAGACCCGCGTGCGGATGTCCCCATTCATGTAGATGGAGAGCCTTACACCACTTACAAAGGGTTGCTGATGACCGGTTATCAAGGGTGGTTTGGTACACCGGGCGATGGCTGTAGCCATGCGAATCATAAGAATACGGAGTGGTATCACTATCGTGAAAACGATATGTTCAAACCCGGTGTACTGCGTAACAGCATTGACCTCTGGCCGGATATGAGTGAGTATGAAATCAAGTATGATACAGAATTCAAATATCCTGATGGAACGACGGCGCAGGTGTATAGTGCTTATGACAAGTCTACTGTGATGTTGCATTTCAAGTGGATGCAGGAGTATGGCATTGACGGTGCATTTATGCAGCGTTTTGTAGGCGAAGTGATTGATAATCCCGACGGTAAGGATCACTTCGATAAGGTATTGGCAAGTGCTATGGATGGTTCCGACCAATATCAGCGTGCTATTGCGGTGATGTATGACCTTGGCGGTTATAATCCTGCGCGTTTTGAGAAAGTCGTTGCTGATGCCCAGGCAATCTATGATACTTATGCCTCCAAACGGAAATATTATCTGCACGAGAATGGCAAACCGCTAATTGCTCTTTGGGGGGTAGGTTTCAATCCTGCTGAACGTGGTTACATCAATGAGGATATCCAGAAGTTGTCTGACAAGCTGAAAGAAGTGGGGTACAGTATCATGCTGGGTGTATCTACTTACTGGCGTGCCGGCGGAGGTGATACCTATACTCCCGGAAGAGCTAGCTTGCATGCTCTCATCAAGAGTGTAGATGTAATTATGCCCTGGTATGTAGGTCGTTTCAATGATATCAATAGTTATAACACGGGTGGTAGTGACGGTGGATTTGCCAACATGGTCGGTAAAGATATAGAATGGTGTAAGAATGTCAATGAGTCTGGAGAAAGCAAAGTACAGTATGCACCTCATTGCTATCCGGGTGCTTCGGATTTGAATATGCATCCTTACTATGAACGGGGATCCCGCGAAAGAGGTAAGTTCTTCTGGACTCAACTCCATAACTGCATTCGCAGAGGTTGTACGATGTTGTATATTGCTATGTTCGATGAAATAGATGAAGGTACAGCTATTTATAAGGTACTTAGAAAGAGTGATGTTCCCAGTAATGCGGCCGACGTGGAATACTATGTGGTTTATAACCCGAAGAATGAAAAGATTTCTTATTCAGACATGAACGGCATCGGAAGAAGCACTGAGAATACTGTCTTCATGGCGAAGAATAAAGTAACAGCTCCTACTGATGGTTGGTGCAAATCAGAAAAAGAATTGGGTATCACTTTTGAAGGTATCGATGATGATCTGGAAACTGACTATTATCTGTGGCTCACCGGACAGGCCGGTAAAATGTTGCGCAAGCAGATTGCTCTTCAGGAAACACAGCCGAAGCGTTAAATAGAATCGATAATATGATTTAACAGGAAATATACGTATGAAAACTTTTTTTATCACCTTGGCTGCCTTGTCGCTCACATTGATGAGTTGTAACAGCCAAAAGCAAAAAACGGTTACTTTAGGGCCGAATCCTTTTATTACTCACATGTATACTGCCGACCCTTCGGCCCATGTATGGGAGGACGGACGCTTGTATGTGTACGCTTCGCATGACATTGATCCGCCACGTGGGTGCGATTTGATGGACCGCTATCATGTATTCTCTACGGATGATATGGTAAATTGGACAGATCATGGTGAAATTCTGAACTCTTCACAGGTGCCTTGGGGACGTAAAGACGGTGGATTCATGTGGGCGCCCGATTGTGCATATAAGAACGGTACTTATTACTTCTATTTTCCGCATCCGAGTGGTGATGACTGGAATAATACCTGGAAAGTCGGTGTAGCTACCAGCAAATATCCCGCCAAAGACTTTGAAGTGCAGGGATATATTGAAGGATTGGGCAATGCTTTTGCAATGATTGACCCTTGTGTGTTTGTAGATGATGACGGGCAGGCTTACTTCTATTATGGCGGTGGCGGTCGTTGTGCGGCAGCCAAACTGAAAGATAATATGATGGAAATAGCTGAACCTTTGAGAGACATGGAAGGACTGAAAGATTTTCATGAAGCTACCTGGGTACATAAGAAAGACGGTGTTTACTATATGTCGTATGCTGACAACCACTCGGATAATGGAAAAGGTGCCAACCGCTTGAATTATGCAACAAGTGACTCTCCGATGGGGCCGTGGAAATATCAGGGCATTTATCTGGAACCGACAGGTTGCGATACAAGCCATGGATCTATAGCTGAATATAAAGGTGAATGGTATGCTTTCTATCATAACTGCTCTATTTCAGGACAGGGAAACCTTCGATCGGTCTGTGTAGACAAGCTGTATTATAACTCGGATGGAACAATACAGGTGGTAAAACAGACACGAGGACAGAAATAATTATTAAAAAGAGACTTATTTAGCTATTTATTCAATTTTAATCGGCTATTAAGTCTTTTTTAATCGAAAGGGAAAGCTTTAGGTCTTACATTTGCCTTCACGAATAAATATAAACTAAAACTGTTATATTATGAAAATTACACATTGCCTGGCTTCTGTAGCTTTAGTTTCCATGTTGGGCGCTTGTAGTGGAGTACAAAATCAAGTAACTGCCGTGAAAGGTCCGGTTGACTATGTAAATCCTTACATGGGAAATATCAGTCACTTGCTGGTGCCTACTTTCCCGACTATTCATCTGCCGAATAGTATGCTTCGTGTTTATCCCGAACGGGCGGACTATACAACAGATCAGTTGAACGGTCTTCCTTTGATTGTAACCAGCCATCGTGGAAGTTCAGCTTTCAACCTGAGTCCGTATCAGGGAGAGAATCTTCGTCCGGTTGTAGCTTATAGCTATGATGATGAAAAGTTGAAACCTTATTATTATGAGGTGATCCTCGATGACGAGGAAATTAAAGTGAAGTATGCACCCTCTCATCAGTCGGCTCTTTATCAGATAGATTATAGTCAGCAGGATAAACCTGTATACATGATGATTAATTCACGAAACGGTGCCATCAAAGCAGGTGACGGATTTGTGAGCGGTTACCAGCAACTGGAGAATAATACGCGTGTGTACTTGTATATAGAATCGGATATTGCCCCTATAGAAACGGGTATTCTGGCTGATGGTAAAATAGATGCAGGCACAAAGGAAGCTGAAGGTCGCAATGCCTGTGCTGTTTTGCACTTTGCCGACGGAACGAGAACGGTAAATCTGCGCTATGGTATTTCGTTTATAAGCGAGGAACAGGCTAAAGAGAATCTGCAACGTGAATTGCCGGACTATAATCTACAGGCTTTGGCAGAAAAGGGACGCCAAATCTGGGATAAAGCATTGAGCGATATTCAAGTAGAAGGTGGCAGTGATACAGATAAGCAAATTCTTTATACGTCACTCTATCGCATATTCGAACGCCCCGTTTGTATCAGTGAGGGCGGTCGTTATTTCAGTGCGTTTGACGGAAAAGTGCACGAGGATAATGGCGAACCTTTCTATACGGACGACTGGATTTGGGATACCTATCGCGCAGCTCATCCCCTGCGTCTCCTGATTGACGAAGGTACGGAAAAGAATGTGATTGACTCTTATCTGCGTATGGCTGAACAAATGGGTAATATGTGGATGCCTACCTTCCCTGAAATTACAGGTGACTCCCGCCGTATGAATTCCAATCATGCCGTAGCAACAGTAGCTGATGCGGCTGCTAAAGGCTTACAATTCGATTTGGCTAAGGCCTATGAAGCTTGCCGTAAAGGAATTGAAGAAAAAACACTGGCTCCGTGGTCGGGGGCTGCCGCCGGTTGGATTGATGATTTCTATAAGAAGAACGGATATATCCCTGCACTTCAGGAAGGAGAAAAAGAAACAGACCCGAATGTACATCATTTCGAAAAGCGTCAGCCGATTGCAGTTACACTGGGAACAGCATACGACCAATGGTGCCTGTCGCGTATAGCCGATATGTTGGGAAAGAAAGAAGATGCTGCTCACTATCTGCAATGTGCTCATAATTATCGCAACGTGTATAATGCAGAAACAGCTTTCTTCCATCCGAAGGATAAGAATGGTAAGTGGATCGAACCATTCGATTATCGTTTCTCCGGAGGTATGGGTGCCCGTGAATATTATGGTGAGAATAATGGTTGGATTTATCGTTGGGACGTTCCTCACAATGTAGCCGATCTGATTGATTTGATGGGTGGTAACCAACAGTTTATAGCAAATCTGGATCAGACTTTCCGTGAACCGCTGGGACGTGGCAAATATGCTTTCTATGCACAGATACCGGATCATACGGGAAATGTGGGACAATTCTCAATGGCCAATGAACCTTCTTTGCATATTCCTTATCTGTATAACTATGCAGGTCAGCCTTGGAAGACACAGAAACGTATCCGTCAGTTGCTGAAGACTTGGTTCCGTAACGACCTGATGGGGGTACCGGGAGATGAAGACGGTGGCGGTATGTCGGCATTTGTTGTATTCTCTTCTTTAGGTTTCTATCCGGTTACACCGGGATTCCCGGCTTATAATATCGGTAGTCCTTTGTTTGCTAAGGCTAAGGTGATGTTGAGCAACGGAAAGGTATTTGAAATAGAAGCACAAGGTGCGTCGGATGAAAATAAATATATCCAATCTGCAACATTGAATGGAAAAGAATGGAATAAGCCTTGGTTTAGTCATGACGACATAAAAGAAGGTGGGAAATTGGTATTGGTGATGGGTAGCAGACCCAATAAGGCATGGGGTAGCGCAGGTGATGCAGTGCCCCCATCCGCAGAAAAACAATAAGGTATAAGTCAATAGGAAAAAACCATGAAAACACTTAAAAAGATTGTATTTACAGGATTATTAGCTCTAATAGCCTGTGCCGGAGTGGCACAGGCTCAAGAGCTATATAAGGATGAGAAAGCACCGATGCATGAGCGCATCATGGATTTATTATCACGCTTGACGGTTGAAGAAAAAATCAGCCTGTTGCGTGCCACCTCTCCGGGAATTTCCCGTCTGGATATTCCTAAGTATTATCACGGTAACGAGGCACTTCACGGAGTGGTTCGACCGGGACGCTTTACCGTTTTCCCGCAAGCTATCGGACTGGCGGCAACCTGGAATCCGGAGCTGCAATTGCAGGTAGCTACGGTTATTTCTGATGAGGCCCGTGCCCGTTGGAATGAATTGGATCAGGGACGGGAGCAGAAAAGCCAGTTCAGTGACTTGCTGACCTTCTGGTCTCCCACAGTGAATATGGCGCGTGACCCACGTTGGGGGCGTACTCCGGAAACTTACGGAGAAGACCCCTATTTAAGTGGTATCATGGGTACTGCTTTTGTGAAAGGTCTGCAAGGCGATGATGACCGTTATCTGAAGATTGTGTCAACTCCCAAGCATTTTGCAGCCAATAATGAAGAACATAATCGCTTTGTATGTAATCCGCAGATTTCAGAAAAACAGTTACGTGAATATTACCTTCCGGCTTTTGAAGCGTGCGTGAAGGATGGTAAATCAGCTTCCATCATGTCAGCATACAATGCGCTGAATGATGTGCCTTGTACCTTGAACGCCTGGTTATTGACGAAAGTACTTCGTAAGGACTGGGGATTTAAAGGATATGTGGTTTCCGATTGCGGTGGACCTTCTTTGTTAGTGAATGCGCATAAATATGTAAAGACTAAAGAAGCAGCCGCTGCTTTATCCATAAAAGCAGGTTTGGATCTGGAATGTGGAGATGATGTATATGACCAGCCTTTGCTGAGTGCATACCGTCAATATATGGTTACGGATGCGGACATCGACTCCGCAGCCTATCGTGTGTTGAGAGCGCGTATGGAATTAGGCTTGTTCGATAGTGGAGAACAGAATCCTTATACGAAAATATCTCCTGCTGTGATAGGATCGGCAGAACATCAGGAAGTGGCTTTGAATGCTGCACGTGAGTGTATTGTATTACTCAAGAATCAAAAGAAAATGTTGCCGCTTAACGCCAGGAAGGTAAAATCCATAGCAGTGGTAGGCATCAATGCGGGTAGCAGTGAGTTTGGTGATTATAGCGGATTGCCGGTAATCGCTCCGATCTCTGTATTGCAAGGTATTAAAGACAGGGTAGGCGATGATGTAAAAGTGGTATACGCCCCATGGAAGTCTGCTGTAGATGGAATGGAACTTATACAGGGTGCCAGTTTTCCGGAAGGATTGAAGGCCGAGTATTTTGACAATACCAAGTTGCAGGGAACTCCGAAAGTGCGTAAAGAAGAATGGATCAACTTTGAGCCTGCCAACCAGGCACCGGATCCCTTCTTGCCTAAATCTCCTTTGTCTGTCCGTTGGACCGGAAAATTGCGTCCTACGGTTACCGGACAATATACACTTAGTTTCACATCGGATGACGGTTGTCGCCTGAGCATTGACGGTAAGATGCTGATTGATGCGTGGCCGGGACATGCTGTCCGGACTGATACCGCTACTATTTATCTGGAAGCCGGAAAAGATTATCAGTTGAAGGCTGAATATTATGATAACCGTGACTATGCTATTGCCAAACTGCAATGGCGTGTTCCACAGGTAGGAAAAGTAACGCGACTGGATTTGTACGGCGAAGCCGGAAAGGCGGTGCGTGAGTGTGAGACAGTGGTTGCCGTATTGGGCATTAATAAGTCAATAGAACGTGAAGGGCAAGACAGATATGATATTCAGCTTCCGGCGGACCAACAAGAGTTCTTGCAGGAAATCTACAAAGTAAATCCGAATATCGTAGTTGTATTGGTAGCAGGTAGCTCATTGGCTATCAACTGGATGGATGAGCATATTCCGGCTATCGTGAATGCTTGGTATCCCGGTGAAAGTGGTGGTAAAGCTGTAGCGGAAGTCTTGTTTGGTGATTATAATCCGGGTGGCCGTCTGCCGTTGACCTATTACAGAAGTCTGGATGAACTCCCTCCGTTTGATGATTATGATATAACTAAGGGACGTACTTATAAATACTTCAAAGGGGATGTTCTGTATCCTTTCGGTTATGGTTTAAGTTATACCACGTTCAAGTATTCCAACCTGCAAGTGGCAGATGGTGAAGAGGAGATAAATGTTTCTTTCCAACTGAAGAATTCAGGTAAATATGCAGGTGATGAGGTTGCTCAAGTATACGTGAAGTTGCCTGAGCGGGATGAAATAATGCCTATCAAAGAGCTGAAAGGTTTTGAGCGTGTCACATTGAAGAGTGGTGAAAACAAGAAGGTGACTTTGAAACTGCGTAAAGATCTGTTGCGTTATTGGGATGAGGCGAAAGATAAGTTTGTCTGTCCTTCCGGTGATTATACGATCATAGTAGGTGCTTCTTCTGCTGATATTCGTTTACAGAAAGTGGTTTCGGTATTGCAGAAATGACAGAAACAGTGCTATTAATTACTAATATAAAACACATTACTTATGAAAAAGCATTTTTATCCTATTTTTGCATTATTCCTGGTGGGAGTTATGTTCTCTTGTCAGTCGCCTAAAAGCAATTCGACGAAAGAAGAAGCGGCGGGAATTGACAGTATGGCTCCCAATCCATTTATCACGCACATGTACACCGCCGATCCTTCGGCACATGTATGGGCGGACGGACGTTTGTATGTATATGCTTCGCATGATATAGATCCTCCGCGTGGTTGCGATTTGATGGATCGTTATCATGTGTTCTCTACGGATGATATGGTGAATTGGACAGATCATGGTGAAATTCTGAATTCGTCACAAGTGCCCTGGGGACGCAAAGAAGGTGGATTTATGTGGGCTCCCGACTGTGCTTACAAGGATGGTACGTACTATTTCTACTTCCCGCATCCTAGTGATACGAAGTGGAATGATAGTTGGAAGATCGGTGTAGCTACCAGCAAAGAACCGGCTGCTAACTTTACTGTGCAGGGGTATATCGAAGGAATGGACCCGTTGATCGACCCTTGTGTATTTGTGGATGATGACGGTCAGGCTTATATCTATAACGGTGGCGGCCAGATTTGTAAAGGCGGCAAACTGAAAGATAATATGGTGGAACTGGATGGAGAAATGAAGGAAATGGAAGGTCTGGAAGACTTCCACGAAGCTACATGGATTCATAAATATAATGGAAAATACTATCTCTCTTATTCCGATAATCACGATGAAAACTGGAATGACGGTGTGAAAGGTGACAACCGTATGCGCTATGCTATCAGTGATAACCCGCTCGGTCCCTGGAAATCTATGGGTATCTATATGGAGCCTACAGACAGCTATACCAATCACGGTTCTATCGTAGAATATAAAGGTCAGTGGTTTGCATTCTACCACAACAGTGCTTTATCTAATCATGACTGGTTGCGCTCTATTTGTGTAGACAAACTTTACTACAATGAAGACGGAACTATCCAGATGGTGAAACAAAGAAAATAAGATAGCTTATGAGGTTAATAAGTCTGATTTTACTGTTCCTGCTAAGTGGAACTGTTTCAGCGCAGAGGGTCGAATGGTATACTACTACTCAGACTTCTCCGTGGGTGAAACAGAAGGTAAAGCCGGAACGTACAACTACCGGAGCAGAGATTGTGCTTGACCCGGCTCAACGCTTACAATTGATTACGGGTATAGGTGGCTGCTTCAATGAAATGGGTTGGGATGCGCTGAATGCCTTGTCGGCTGAAGATCGTGAAGCTGTTCTTCAAGCTATCTTTGGCAAAGATGGAGCTTGCTTCGACTATTGTCGTCTTCCGATGGGAGCTAATGACTTTGCCATGAGTTTTTACTCTTCGGCGGATGTTGCAGGAGACTTTAATCTGGTGAATTTCAATATCGACCGTGACAGGTATATTCTGATTCCTTATATTAAAGCTGCCCGTCAGATAAATCCTGACTTGCGCATTTGGGCTTCTCCCTGGTGTCCTCCGCCTTGGATGAAGACGAATAATCATTATGCTTCTGCGGTTCGTCCGTCCGGAGAGAAAGACGTGAATGGATTGCTACCGCATGAAGCTATAGCAGAATTCAGTACCGGTTTCCGGATGGAAGAGGGGTATCTGAAAACGTATGCCGATTACTTTGCGCGTTTTATTAAAGCTTATGAAGCCGAAGGATTACCGCTGGAATGTATCCATGTTCAGAATGAGCCTTGTTCCAACCAGGTTTTTCCCAGTTGTAAATGGCGCACGGAAGATCTGACTTTCTTCCTGGGGCATTATCTGGGGCCGACTTTCGAGCGGGAGAATATCAAAACTGATATTTATTTTGGAACTATCAATACATCCAATCCGGATTATGTGCGCACTGCTTTGCGGGATGAACAGGCAGCTAAGTACATTAAGGGTGTTGGTTTCCAGTGGGATGGTAAGAAGGCTATCCCAACTATCCATCGTGAATATCCTAATCTGAACCTGATGCAAACTGAGACTGAATGTGGCAACGGAGCAAACTCATGGGATTATGCTGAATATACGTGGAACCTGATGAAGCATTATTTCAGTAATGGTATCAATTCCTATCACTATTGGAATATGATTCTTCCTACTCCGGGCATTAGTCCCTGGGGATGGAATCAGAATTCTATGGTGTCCATTGACAAGAAGCAACAAACCGTAAAGTATAATCCGGAATTTTATCTGATGAAGCATTTAGGGCATTTTGTACAGACAGGCGCTTATAGGCTGGAAACACCGTCGGATAAGAATATGCTTGCTTTCGTTAATCCGGATGGTACAATCACTGCCATCGTTGCAAATGTGACTGATAATGAGGAAACAATGTGTGTAAAAGTGAGGGAACAGAGGGTAACGCTTACGTTGCCTCCCCACTCATTCCATACTGTAAGTTGGAAGTTATAGTGGCAGTACTGGTATCTCAGCTTGAAACTGAGAGTTTCGCGGCATGAAACAAACAGTTTCAAGCAATGAAACTGATAGTTTCACGGCATGAAACAAACGGTTTCAAGTAATGAAACTGACAGTTTCACGGCATGAAATAAAAAGAAGGTGCATTAAGAGTAATCCTAATGCACCTTCTTTCCTTTTCTTTATTACTCTATGTAGAGATAATCGTAGTGTACTACTGGTTTCTTGCCATGCTTTCCCATTGCTTCCCTGGCCTGTGTGGAATCACAGTTTGCCTTACCCACACCGATGGGCTTACCTCCGAAGTCTACAATCCGCACAATGTCATCCTTTTCAAATTCGCCGATGACGTCGATGATGCCTACAGGTAGAATGCTGACTGCCTTATCCGAAAAAAGCAATTCGGTAGCACAGTAATTGATGTGTAACTCGCCTTTGGCAAATCCCTCGCTGTGTGCAATCCATTTCTTTACACTGGATACAGGTTCGGGAGAAGGAGTGAAGCGGGTACATAGCGTACTTTCAGGGTGTTGAATCAAATCGACAAGGATGTTGTCCCGCTTACCATTGGCAATGATAACTGTGATACCTTCATCAGCTACTTTACGGGCAATATTGGTTTTAGTTAGCATTCCGCCACGGCCGAAGCTGGACTTGGAGGTCTGAATGTATGAAGAAAGGTCTTTTCCCTGACCGATTTCACGGATCACTTCAGAAGCTGGATCAGCAGGAGAACCGTTGTAAATTCCGTCAATATTACTGAGAATAATCAAAGCCTGTGCATCCATCATGGAGGCTATCAGGCCGGACAACTCATCATTATCCGTAAACATCAGTTCGCTTACAGAAATCGTATCGTTTTCATTGACGATGGGAATCACTCCATTCTCTAACATCACCGTCATGCAGTTCTTTTGATTGAGATAGTGTCTGCGGGTGGCAAAGTTCTCTTTCATAGTCAGCACTTGACCAACAGGAATACCATGTTCGCGAAAGAGTTCGTAATAACGGTTGATTAGTTTGGCTTGGCCTACGGCAGAGAAAAGCTGGCGCTGATCTACACTGTCCAACTTCTTGGCGGAGTGCACTTCGCTACGTCCGGAAGCTACGGCTCCGGACGACACAAGTATGACTTCTACTCCTGTCTTATGCAGTTCAGCTATCTGATCGACCAAAGCGGACATGCGTGTTACGTCCAGAGTACCGTCACGGCGTGTCAGGACATTGCTGCCTACCTTTACAGCTATTCTCGAAAATTGTTGTTCCATGTGTTGTATATCGTTCTTATGTGGTTTCTGGAGGAAAGTGAAAGGATTATTCTTCGTCTTTTCCTTTATCACGTTCACGGATTATCTCCATGGCATCTTCATATGTTTCCTCGCTGACGAGAATGGTTACATCCGGTGCTATATAAGGTGCGATGGTGCTCATAAGTCCATCTTTGATGATAGTTGCTATACCATTGTTTTCGAGTAAACCCTTAACAAGTTCTGCTTCCCACGGTGATCCTTTGAACACTTCAACTGTGCGGCTATAGTCTGTTGATTTCATAATGGTAAGAATTAATAGATTTATATATTACAAATATAACAAGTATTTCGGAGAAAAGATTTGTTTTATCCTTAAATGTTTGGCAATTATAACTCTATTCGCTGCACAGTTACCGCTTCATTCAGAAAGGTAGATGCCGATTCGGTGAACTTCTCTTCTGCTTCTGTAGTGTAGTAGGTGCAATTTCCGCCTTTTGTACATTTGGCATCCATTTCCGGGTGACGCTGTAAATAATCTTTCAGACTAGTTGCTACTAACTCCCCTTGTGCTACAGTGGTAATGCCCTTGGGCATATGCTTCTCTATTTTAGGTAGCAATATGGGATAATGGGTACATCCGAGAATGACCGTATCGATTTGTTCATCTTTTGACAGAAGTTCGTTGATATATTTGCGTACAAAATAATCAGTTCCGTCTCCTTCCGCCTCATTGTTTTCTACGAGGGATACCCATAACGGACAGGCTTCACCCTCCACCTGGATATCCGGAAAAAGTTTATGTATTTCCAGCGGATAGGATTCCGACTTTATGGTTCCCGCAGTAGCCAGAATTCCTACATGGCGACTATGGGTAATATTCCCGATACATTCCACAGTAGGACGGATGACGCCCAGTACGCGACGTGCAGGATCCATTTCGGGAAGATCGTTCATTTGTATGCTGCGTAATGCCTTGGCAGATGCCGTATTGCATGCCAGGATAACGAGATGGCATCCCATTTCGAACAATCGGGTGACAGCTTGCAATGTGAACTCATACACGATTTCGAAAGAACGTGTACCATAGGGTGAACGTGCATTGTCTCCCAAATAGATGTAATCGTACTGGGGCAGGGCTTCCCGTATCTTGCTCAGGATAGTCAGTCCGCCATATCCGGAGTCGAATACACCGATAGGGCCGGGGATAGTGGGTAATTTTTGCTTCATAACAGAAATACTTTGTACACAATGCAAAGATAATGCAAATCGAATGCAGAACTTTCATGCTTGCATGAAAAAGTTATGCTGAGGTACCGCTTATCTTATTTAAAGATAGAAAAAGGCGTGAACAGTTTGCAGTTCACGCCTTTTTCTATCTTTAAATAAGATATGTCTTTACTTAATTCCCAGTTGGGTTTTAACTTTAGAAGTAACATCTACACTCTCTGCACCTACATAAGGTATTGGTGTGCGAGCTAAATCAAAGATATAGATTGCGCCTTCTGCTTTGCCTACAGCCTGGATGGCGTCATCCAATTTTTTATAGATGGGAGCCAATGCATCTTGCTGTGCTTTCTGCATGCTTTGATATGCTTCCTGTTGGAATTCTTCTTGTCTTTGAGCCATCTCTTGCAATTCTTTTTGGCGTCTTTCTGCTATATTTCTCGGCAGAGAGTCAGCTTGCTGTTGGAATTCTTGCACTTTCTTGTTGAATTCTGATTGAGTGCGTTCCATTTCTTGAGTATACTTCTTTGACATAGCTTCCAGATCAGCTTGTGCCTTAGTATATTCCGGCATAACAACAATAACCTCCTGAGAGTTCATGTGAGCAAATTTTTGTGCCATCGCTCCCAAAGGAAGAGCGAACAGTACCACGAGTAGTGCGATTTTTTTAAGCATAATGTTTATTGTTTATTTTAATAATTAGTCGTTGAATAAATGCAAATATAGTGCAAACTGAACGCAAAACAAAATAAGCTTGCTTATTTTTAATGCTGGAGTATGGTCTTATTCGCGAAACAAATGTATGAAATTAATTTGAATATCCTAACTTAGCAAGCACTTCATTGCTGATATCAATACGCGGAGAAGCAAAAATAATGCTTGTTGCGGATGCCCGGTCTACAACTACCGAATATCCTTTCTGCTCCGATATTTCTTTAACCGCATTATAAATTTCATCCTGAATAGGTTGCATCAGACTTTCACGTTTCTTGAATAATTCTCCTTCAGGGCCGAAATAATTACGGCGAAGTTCAGCAGCTTCTTTCTCTTTAGCGACAATCGCTTCCTCTTTCTTTCCTTTTTGTTCTTCAGAAAGGAAGACGGCTTCCGATTGATAGTTCTTGTACAACGTTTTGGCTTCCTCGGCAACTTTCTCTACTTCACTCTGCCATTTCTTGGAAACCTGGTTCAACTGTTCGTTAGCACGTTCGTAAGCCGGAATGTTCTTCAGGATATACTCCATATCGATCAAGGCAAACTTTTGTGCGCTGGCTGTCATACCTACGGCAAACAGCAAGATCATTAATAAAACAGACTTTCTCATAACGTTTGGTTTTTGTGATACAATTAGAATTCTTGTCCTAAGATAAAGTGGAATTGACTGCCACCGTAATCTGAGGAACCACGTATTTTATCGAAACCATAAGCCCAGTCAATACCCATCATACCGATCATCGGCAGGAAGATACGAACACCGACACCTGCGGAACGTTTCAATTCGAATGGATTGAAATTCTTCACATCATGCCATGCATTACCGGCTTCTACAAAACCTAACGCATAAATACTGGTACTTGTTTCCAGCATCAGCGGATATCTTAACTCAAGTCCGAGACGGGTATAAGCATAACCTTCGTAACCGTAAGGAGTCAATGAACTGTTTTCATAACCACGAAGGGCAATGCTTTCCGTTGCGTAGCTGGAGTAACCGGTCATACCGTCACCACCTACATCGAATGTTTCGAACGGAGACTTCTTATACTTGTTGTAGTGTCCCAGCAAACCGAATTCAACACGGCCCATCAATACCGGAGTACGTTTAACTGCTACCGGGTCCATCAACGGGATGTACACCTTGGATTTGAATTTCCATTTGTGATATTCAATCCATTTGTGCATCTTGTTCATGTCGTCCTGGCTGGTAGTACTGTACTTGCTGTAGTCAGTTCCATCAAACAGTGAGTACGGCGGAGTTAACTGTACTGACAATGAGAACTCTGAACCGGAACGGGGATAGATCGGATTGTCAATAGAACTACGAGACAATGTCAGGTTGATACTAAGGTTGTTACACTTACCGTTTGTAACGGGGAAGTACTGCCAGTCGCTCAGGATATAGCGTTGGTAAGATAACTCAGCGGTAAACTGGAAGTAGTCATCCGGCCATTTCAAACGTTTACCGAACATAGCTGCTACACCGAACATCTTGATAGACTTGTCGGGGTCGTAATAGTTCTCATAGCTGTTGTAGTTACCGTAGTTATACATACCATAACCATACATACCACTATACATACTGTTGTAGTAGCTATTCATATATGCCGAGTTGTAGTAGCGGCTACTGATATCTGTCTGTACGGAATAGAAGGCCGACAGAGAGAATGCGTTCGGACGTTTACCACCGAACCACGGGTCATAGAATGAAATGCTATAAGATTGGTAATACTTGGCATTAGTCTGTCCGCTGACGGTCAAGGTCTGGCCATCACCCTGCGGCAGGATACCACGGTAGTTTTCACCCGGATGCAACAAGTTGGCCAGCGAGAAGTTAGTGAACTTCAAACTCAACTTACCGATGATACCGGTTTGTCCCCAACCGGCAGAGAATTCCACCTGGTCGTTAGCTTTGGATACCAGATCGTAACCTATATCTACAGTTCCGTCTTCTGGTCTTGGCTGAATATCCGGTTTGATTTGTTCCGGGTCAAAGTGTCCCATCTGCTGGATTTCACGCATAGAACGCATCAGGTCTTCACGGCTGAACAGGTCACCCGGGCGGGTACGGAGTTCACGGCGTACTACGTTTTCGTACAAACGGTCGTTACCATTGATGCTGATCTTATTAATGGTAGCCTGACGGCCTTCGTAAATACGCATTTCCAGGTCGATGGAGTCTCCTACGATATTTACTTCCACGGGTTCGAGGCTGTAGAACAAGTAACCGTTGTTATAGTAGAGGTTACCGATAGCATCTTCATCTGACATGGTACGTTCTTCCAGTAATTTCTGGTTGTATACATCACCTTTCTTCATGCGAAGCATAAAGTTCAACTGTTCGGAAGGATACAAGGTGTTACCTACCCACGTTACATTACGCAGATAATATTTTTCTCCTTCATCAATCTTCATGAAGATGTCTACGGTGCGGTCATCGTACGGTTTGATGCTATCTTCTACGATCATAGCATCGCGATAGCCTAATTCGTTGTACTTATCGATGATCAACTGCTTGTCTGCCTCGAAGTTTTCTTCCACGAACTTCTTGGTACGGAACAGATTGAGCAATTTATTCTTTTCGTTGGTTTTCTTCATGATGCGTTTCAACTTCTTAGTTGCAATCGCTTCATTGCCAACGATGGTGATTTCGTGTACTTTTACCTTCTCCTTTTTGTCAATGTCGATATCCACGATCACCTGGTTATCGTTGGATACATCGTCTTTCTGCGAGATGATAACTTCTGCGTTCTTAAAGCCTTTATCATCAAAGTAGCGCTTAATCAAAGTTTTGGCGCGGTCAATGACATTCGGGGTCACCTGTCCGCCCTTAATCATACCAATCCGGCTTTCTATATCCTCGCGCTCTGACTTCTTCACGCCGTGATAGCGGATATCGGATACACGCGGACGCTGAGTCAGATGAATCGTAAGCCAGACCTTATCGCCTTCTATCTTATCTGCGGTGATTTGAACATTGGAGAACAGACCATGCTTCCAGTAACGCTTACAAGCCTGAGTGACTTCGTCACCCGGTATGGTAATCGTTTGTCCTACAGACAAACCGGATAGTCCGATCAGTACATAGTCCTCATAGTTCTTAACTCCTTCTACTTTAATTTCTGCAATTTCATACTTCTTGGGTGTTCCCGAATAGAGAATAACCGGTTTTGCTGCATCATTATCGGTGCCATTGGCATCTTGAGCCGCACTTGTCAGTACACAACCGAAGAGGCAGATAAACGCTGTGAGTATAGAGAAAATACGATAGTGCATTTATGTTTTTGATTAAATATGTTTGAGTTTAACTGATTTGTTCACTGGTTTTGCCGAATCTGCGTTCCCGTCTCTGGTAGTCGCAAATGGCTTTGCAAAGTTCCTCTTCCCGAAAATCGGGCCAATAGGTTTCACAAAAATAAAGTTCAGAATACGCGCATTGCCAAAGAAGGTAATTGCTCAGACGGATTTCTCCACCGGTGCGTATCAGTAAGTCGGGGTCAGGCATGAAGTGGGTAGTCAGGTGCTTTGACATTAAATCGCAGTCGATCTGTTCGGGCGTCAATTCTCCTTTCTGCACCAAAGCGGCAATTTGCCGGCTGGCTTCTGTGATTTCCCAACGTGAAGAGTAGCTGAGTGCAAGTACCAGGCACATACCTGTATTCTTAGAAGTATTTTCTACGCAATTGTATAAACGTGTCTGTACATTTGCGGGTAACTTTTCTATATCTCCGATGATCCGGAAACTGATGTTATTCTTCATGAACGTGTCCTCTTCGATGGAGTCGAAAAGAAGGCTCATCAAGGCTGCCACTTCATCTGTCGGGCGATTCCAGTTTTCGGTTGAGAACGTATATAGGGTCAGATATCTGATGCCCAGTCTGGCTGCCTCTTCGGCTATTACATGGACGGTTTCTGCACCGACCTGATGTCCGTAGCTGCGCTCGTGTCCGCGCTGCTTCGCCCATCGTCCGTTGCCATCCATGATAATCGCCACATGCTGGGGTATCCGGCTCAAATCAATTTGTTCTTTATATTGCATCTTTTTTAGTTGTTACATTCCTTACATCTTGGGAAGAGGTCGTAGGTGACGAAAAAGACGGTAAATGCATAACTGTCTTTATTCTTCCAACCTTTTCCTTTTATCTGGTATGGGTCTTCCAGTTGCAAACCTTCCCGTTGAGTAACATCCAACTGGTCGCTAAGGCTGAACCGCATCGTAAACTCGCATCCTATATTGATGCGTGGGGTTGCTTTGAATTTTATTCCCACTCCTATGGGGATGTTCATCGTAAAGACCGTTTTTACAGGCTTTGGTGCAAACGTAAAACCCAATCCACCTAATATATAAGGTGTAAATCGACGGTCACCCCGGTACGTATTACCGATACCATATCCCAAAAAGTTATATTCAAACTGTGCTCCCAAATCGATTATAGTCCGTTTGAAAGTGGCATACTCTCCATTCGGATACACATTTTTGAAATCTCTCGTGTCACCGGAAATCCTGCCGGCTGTCAGGTTGCCTTTTATTGCCATGTGTGGATTCAGTAAATACCGGGCTATAAAACCTCCCGCTATACCTGTGTCTTTAAACGGGGTGCTGCTATTTGCATCTCCCATATAAAAACTTCCTCCAATGACTCCTCCCATCTCCCAAGTATATTCTTCCTGTGCCATGGCACAACAGAATGGGAACATGAGCAGGCAAAATACTATCTTTATATTTCTTGTAATAGTCATACCGTTTTCTTGTTACTCCTTAACTATATAAGGAAACGGAAATTTGACTATTTTATTATTGTTGCTTGAATCCCAGTTTGTTTAGACGTCCACGCCAAACAGAACCGTCTTGATTCCATACAATCCAAATATAATGGTTCTTATCAATAGCCAGAGAATAATCTCCCTTACCTTCGAATAAGCTCTCATATTCAATTGTTTCTTCCTCGTCTTCGTCTCCCTTAATGATAACTTTTTCTGATGCATATCTGAATTTATCAGCAGATTCATTCCATGCAATGCCTGCAAGGGAAGAATAGATGGTTTTAAACTCTCCACCCATCATGTGGAATTGGCTTCCATAATACATGATTGCTGGATTCTTCATAGCTGGGCAAGAAAAGTCTGTCGGGGTACTCATATCGGCCCAAACAAGTCCGTCCTTTGAAAACCAAGGTATTGTAGCTTCAACCGTTTCTTCAACATTGCCTACTACTACTGTTTGTTTGATACCACTTGCATTCGTGAATACAGTAGAATATATTTCTTTTAAAGGGAAATCAGAGGGAACTTCTTCGCCTTCTTTCCAAGTTGTTTCTCCGGCGCTTTTTGCACAGAAGAAATTCTTTCCATCTTTTGCAAAGATACCGGTAAGCATATTTTCACTTCCTGTTACCTCATCTGCAGGAATACCTGCTAAGAATGTTACCATGTACATTCCCTGCGTATCCATTTCTTTCCAATTTATACCATTATCGGAGTAGAATGCTTTTCCCCCTACAGTGGTGTATAATTGGTTATCGAAATTAATGATAGAGGTCAATTCGGCATCTGAAGGAAGACCGCTGATTGTAATCAGGTTTCCCCACTGTATGCTTGCTGGATTTGATACGGAAGTGCGATATGCTGTTGTCGTAGAGGTGTAGACTAATAAATCTTCATTCAAAACGACAGATCTTTGCTTACCGGAAGCCGGAGAAGCCGGAAGTGAAGGCATTTCTCTCCAAATCAGTGAGTCCGGATCCTGTGTGTGAACATTTACCTTGATAGTATATTCGCGGGTAGTGATTCCGTCGGCTGCATGTACTTTTAGTTTGATCGGTTTTCTCAGGTCAACTGAGTCGTTCATGTTGAATACAGTATCATTCAGACCAGAAGTTACCCATCCTGTTACCGTCAGTGTGTCGATTAAGATACGTTTTATGATGGAATCAGCACCCATAGGAAGCGAGTCTACATTATAAATTTCTCTTTTCAACTGGTCAATCGTAAACTTATAATATACGCCTTTTGTTATAGTATCAATACCAAAGGCACGTATCGTCGCGTCGGAACTATATTCATAATTTTCATCTGAGTCAAGACACGAACTTATGGCAATTGACATAAGAAGAAAACTCAGTATTACGGATAAAAACTTTATTCTCATTTTCTAAAGATAGTGTTTATTTACAAGTTGCAAAAATAGGAACATTTTTTTCTATAATCAGCATCCCGGGGAAGTTTTATATAAAATTATAGATAATACCCCTGTTTTTCTCGATAAAAAAGCATCAAAATGAGGTAATTCGGACTATTTCGTTGCTGTATAATGCCGTATACTTCTGCCGAAAGATTGCTCACTGGCATAACTAATTTTATCGTTCATTTCAGGAGCTTTAACACCGGATATCAGTGATCTGGGGCTTTCTTCAACATATGCTTCATCCCAAAGCCCCACATCGATGAAAGATTGTAGTAAGGTGCTTCCGCCCTCCACCAACAGAGATTGAATACCACGCTCATACAATATCTGCATGATCTGAGGCAATATGTCCTGTTGGAAATCTATCGGGAGATATTCCACGTTGGGCAGAGCGTCATGAAAGTGTTCGGTAAAGACGAGTGTCAGTACACTTCCGTCAAACAAATGAAGGGTAGGAGACAGACTCTGTTTCCGGTCGATGACGAGACGTATGGGAGAGCGCCCATACCAGTTGCGTACATTTAAAGATGGATTGTCCAGTTTAGCAGTACGTGTGCCTACAAGAATGGCAGAATGTTCCGCTCTCTTTTTATGTACCAGCATGGAGGTCAAGGGAGTGGATAAAATCACAGGATTACCTTCGGTCCGGCATAAGTCAATAAACCCGTCTGCGGATTCTGCCCATTTCAGCGTGATATATGGGCGGTGCAAGGTGTGAAAGGTTATGAATCTTTTGATTAGGTGTCGACATTCGTCTTCCAGTACTCCTACGATTACTTCTCGTCCGGCATCTCTCAGCTTCTGTATGCCCCGTCCGGCAACCTTGGAAAAAGGGTCCTGGCAGCCGATGACGATACGGGGGATTTGTTTTTCAATAATCAAATCTGCACAGGGGGGAGTTTTCCCGTGATGAGAGCAGGGCTCCAGACTTACATAGATGGTGGAACGCTTTAGTAATGAGGTCTCTTTTACGGAACGAATAGCATTGACTTCAGCGTGTGCTTTTCCGCAACGTACATGATAGCCCTCACCGATGATTTTCCCGTCGCATACGATTACCGCACCTACCATCGGGTTGGGAGCGGCGTTGCAAAGTCCGTTTTGCGCCAATTGTATACAGCGGCGCATGTATTTTTCTTCTTCTATGTGTGCCATTTTTCTATGATAATTCTTACTTTTGCACCCCAAAATGGATTCTTCGCAGTAGGATACGGACGGAGATCGGTCTGACCGGGAAGCCGAACAGGTGAAGAATCCGCTAAATATCCATTATGAACATTACTGCCTCTTATATTCGCCGGAAATTGCAGGGCCGTTATGATCCCCGCGAAGCCGGAAACCTGTCCCGGATTATCTGTTGCGAGATATTGGGGCAGCAAACTGTGGATTATTATCTGGGCAAAGATATAATTTTATCTGTAAAAGAGGAACAGGAATTGGAAAGCATTCTTGCCCGTTTACATAATTTTGAACCGATACAATATATTTTAGGGGAAGCCCGCTTCTTGGGAAGAACTTTTCGCGTGACTCCGGGTGTACTCATTCCCCGTCCGGAAACCGAGGAACTGGTAGAGATGATGTTGAAAGAACTTTCTCCCGTTTCTCGTGTTTTAGACGTTGGGACAGGTAGCGGTTGTATCGCCATTTCTTTGGCGAAAGAATTACCGGAGTCGCAAGTCACCGCTTGGGATGTATCGGGAGAAGCTTTATCTATTGCTGCTGCTAATAGTAAGGCTTTGCAGGCATCTGTACGGTTCGAACAGCGCGATGTGTTAACTTATGAACCTTGTGTGGCGGACTGTTATGATGTAATAGTGAGCAATCCGCCTTATGTTACTGAAGCTGAGAAACAGGAGATGGAACATAATGTGCTGGACTGGGAGCCTTCGTTGGCATTGTTTGTGCCCGATACAGATCCTTTACGTTTTTATCGTCGCATAGCCGTGCTGGGACTTGAGATGCTTACGTCCGGTGGAAAACTTTATTTTGAAATTAACCGTGCTTTTGGAAAGGATACTGTAGCGATGTTGTGTGAAACAGGATATCGCGCGGTCAGACTCCAAAAGGACATATCTCATAATGATCGATTTGTAATAGCCGAAAAATGACGAATATTACTGAAACAGAGGCGCTGAATAAAGTAGCTGCCTATTGCTCTACAGCGGAACATTGCCGTGCTGAGATTTCTGAAAAACTACAGCGTTGGGGATTGCCCTATGATGTCATTGACCGCATTCTCAAGCGGCTGGTAGATGAAAAATATATTGATGAAGAGCGCTTCTGTCGTGCCTTTGTGAATGATAAATATCGCTTTGCCAAATGGGGGAAAGTGAAAATTGCCCAAGCACTGCAACTGAAGAAAATTTCTTATAATACATGCCGGCAGTTTTTGAATGAAATAGATGAAGAAGAATACTTGTCTATTTTAGATAGTTTGCTGACTGCAAAAAGGAAAAGTATACATGCGGAGAATGAGTATGAACTGAATGGAAAATTGATGCGTTTTGCCCTGAGTCGGGGTTTTGAAATGAAAGATATTCGTCATTGTATACAACTTTCTGACGAAAATGACGACTTTGAGTGAAAAATCTCTTTATTCTTTTTTTTATTCTCGTTCTGTTTCTGTATTTTTGTGCCATATTTACTATAAATAGCTAATTTAGTTATGAGAACTTTAGAAAAACTATTCGCAGAGAAGTTGCTGAAGATAAAAGCGATTAAACTACAACCGGCAAATCCCTTTACATGGGCTTCCGGATGGAAATCTCCCTTTTACTGTGATAACCGCAAAACACTTTCTTATCCTTCTTTGCGTAATTTTGTAAAGATTGAGATTACCCGTTTGATATTGGAACGTTTCGGGCAGGTGGATGCAATTGCCGGCGTAGCAACAGGCGCTATCCCTCAGGGAGCTTTGGTTGCCGATGCGCTGAATTTGCCGTTTGTGTATGTACGTTCTACCCCGAAAGACCATGGATTGGAAAACCTGATCGAAGGAGAGCTTCGCCCGGGTATGAAAGTTGTGGTGGTTGAAGATTTGATTTCTACAGGTGGAAGTAGCTTGAAGGCCGTAGAAGCTATTCGTCGCGACGGATGTGAAGTAATCGGTATGGTTGCAGCTTATACCTATGGTTTCCCGGTTGCAGAAAAAGCATTCAAGGATGCCAAAGTTCCTTTGGTGACGCTGACGAATTATGAAGCGGTTCTGGATGTTGCACTTCGTACGGGTTACATCGAAGAAGATGATATTGCAACGCTGAACGAATGGCGTAAGGACCCTGCACATTGGGATGCTGGAAAGTAACGGCGGTTTATACTATAAAATAATTAATATGATAAAAGGGCCATTCGGATAGTTTCTGTCCGGATAGTTCTTTTTTTGTCTTTTAAAGAGAATCAAAATATGACAAAATTTGAAAGTAGTGTAAAAACTATACCTGCCTCACAGGAGGCTGTTTATGAGAAACTTTCTGATTTGAATAATCTGGAGAAGTTTAAAGACAGCTTGCCGGAGGATAAAGTTAAGAATTTGAGCTTTGACTCGGAGAGTATGATGATAGAAGTAGCTCCTGTGGGTAAAATAGCGCTGAGCATAGTAGAAAAAGAACCATGCAAGTGTATTAAGTTTGCCACAACTACTTCACCACTGCCCTTCAATTTGTGGATACAGATTGTTCCGGTAACAGAAACAGAATGTAAACTGAAATTGACCATTGGCTTGGAACTGAATCCTTTCATGAAAGGTATGGTTCAGAAACCTTTGCAAGAAGGGTTGGAAAAGATGGCGGATATGCTGTCGATAATACCTTATTAATCACTAACTGTTAATCACTAAATAAATGGCTCAGAAACTTTGGGAGAAATCCGTTCAAGTAAATAAGGATATAGAACGCTTCACGGTGGGACGTGATCGCGAGATGGACCTTTATCTGGCTAAACATGATGTGGTAGGTTCTATGGCTCACATCACCATGCTCGAAAGTATTGGTCTGCTGACGAAGGAAGAGCTGGCTCTTTTGCTTGAAGAACTGAAAAATATCTATGCGGCTGCCGAGAAAGGGGAGTTTGTGATAGAAGAAGGAGTGGAAGATGTACACTCGCAGGTGGAATTGATGCTGACGCGTAAATTGGGTGATATAGGCAAGAAGATACATAGTGGTCGTTCGCGCAACGATCAGGTGTTGCTCGATCTGAAACTTTTCACGCGTGCGCAGATTAAGGAGATTGCTGAAGCTGTGGAACAACTGTTTCATGTGCTGATATGCCAGAGTGAGCGTTTTAAAGATGTGCTGATGCCGGGTTATACTCATTTGCAGATAGCTATGCCGTCTTCTTTCGGATTGTGGTTTGGCGCTTATGCCGAGAGTCTGGTGGATGATATGCTCTTTTTGCAGGCAGCATTCAAGATGTGTAATCGTAATCCTTTGGGTTCGGCTGCCGGGTATGGTTCTTCATTCCCATTGAATCGTACGATGACAACACGTTTGTTGGGCTTTGACTCTTTAAACTATAATGTTGTTTATGCCCAGATGGGGCGTGGCAAGATGGAACGTAATGTAGCTTTTGCTTTGGCGAGTATTGCCGGAACTATCTCCAAACTGGCTTTTGATGCTTGTATGTTCAACAGTCAGAACTTCGGTTTCGTGAAGCTGCCCGATGATTGCACGACAGGTTCCAGCATTATGCCCCATAAGAAGAACCCGGATGTCTTTGAACTGACGCGTGCCAAATGCAATAAACTGCAATCATTGCCACAACAGATTATGATGATTACCAATAATTTGCCGTCCGGTTATTTCCGGGATTTGCAGATTATTAAGGAAGTCTTTTTGCCTGCTTTCCAAGAGTTGAAAGACTGTTTGCAGATGACTACCTATATCATGAATGAAATAAAGGTGAACGAACATATCCTCGACGATGACAAATACCTGCTTATTTTCAGTGTGGAAGAAGTGAACCGCTTGGCACGTGAAGGTATGCCTTTCCGGGATGCTTATAAGAAAGTGGGATTGGACATTGAAGCCGGAAACTTCTCACACAGCAAGCAAGTGCATCACACACATGAGGGAAGTATCGGTAATCTCTGTAACGATGAAATCTCGGCGCTGATGCAGGAAGTGGTAGATGGTTTCAATTTCCATGGAATGGAAGTAGCTGAAAAAGCTTTGCTTGGTCGATAAATACGATATTGTATGCGGAAACTCTGTATAGTCATAGGAATGCTTTGGTTGTGTGTCACCAGTTGTGGTGATTCCTACCAATCGAGCATTCCTTCCGTTACCTTTAATTTTTCATGTAGTCTTTCACAGTCTCCTTATTATAAGATTACGACTCCCGGTCAGTTTCTGAAGATAGAGAAGAATGTAAATGGGCTGCCGGTGGGCTATGCGGGATTGATTATCGGGCAGAGTGTTTTCTCAGAGGGGAATACTTATGTTGCTTATGATGCAGCTTGTCCAGTGGAGGCCAGTCGTAATGTTTCGGTAGAGGTCTTAGAAGATGGATTAGGGACGGCAGAATGTCCTAAATGCCATACCCAATATAATTTGAGTAGTGGCGGATTTCCTACGGGGGAAGGTACAGAGTATCTGAAACATTATAAAGTCACCGTGTCCGGCACTTCTTTGCAAGTGAGGAACTAATAAAACTGTAACATTTTCCATGTAAAAAATTTGGCTGTAACGGGGAAACTCCTTATCTTTGCACCCGTTCTACAAAAAAGACCTGCGGAAATAGCTCAGTTGGTAGAGCATAACCTTGCCAAGGTTAGGGTCGCGAGTTCGAGTCTCGTTTTCCGCTCTCCTTTATAGGATGCTCGAATGGTGGAATGGTAGACACGAAGGACTTAAAATCCTTTGGCCATTGCGGCTGTGCGGGTTCAAGTCCCGCTTCGAGTACCAAGAAAGCCTCTTAATCGATTGATTTTGAGGCTTTTTTATTTGTATGAGTGTAACATAGGTGTAACATTCTAACCATGGTGTAACAAATGACTCGCTTTCTATATAGTTTATTCGTTGTGGTTCTGAAAACAAAAAAGAGGCTTACCGCTTTAGGTCGCCTCTCTTTGATGCACTGTATTTACTTTGAGTTCTTGACTATCTCATCATATACGTGATTTATGCAAGTGGTTACAACTTCCGATATAGATGCATTTTCTTTGTTTGAAAAGTGCTCTAGCATCTTATATACTTCTTTGCTTACAATCCCCGATACAATTCTTACTCCGCTTTGCTCTTTTAATGGTCTTCTGCTTTCTACTCCCCACCCAATAAATCTTTGTATTAGTTCATAGATTGACGTTTCACTATCTTCTGCAATTTGTTCCAATAGCCTGTATGTATCATCATCTAATCGGGTTTCTACTTTTTTATTTTTAGTTGCCATATTCTTAATGTTATTAGCGACAAAGATACACATATTTATCAGAAAGAGGCTCACCGTTTCCGGTCGCCTCTCTTTGATCTCAATAAAGCACCCTGTTCACTGTGATACTTTCCCTATGTAAAAACGCTCAAAGTCTTCTTTATAGCCTTTGCTGCAAATAAACTCACAAAATAAGTCTTTCGCCCGCTGCAAATCTGCCTTTTCTTTGCGTAGCTTCATGTTTTCTGCATGCAGGCGCACCGTCTCACAGAAAAGATGCTGCCCTGCCCATAAGTTGTTATATGACTGTTTGAGTAGATTATGAATTTCATCATACGGATTTTGGAATCCTGCCAGCTTTACAGGGAATAGGTCAGTAGATGAATACATGTATTCGGCTGCATGTTCTCTCACTCCTTTTCTGTATCGTTCCAAGTATTCAGTTTGTAATGCTTCTACGCTTTCTCTAGTGCAATTCATGTAGTCATTACCTACTTTGCCTAAATACATGTGTTCTCTGTCTATTAATACACCCTTTTTAACCAGTTGCCCTTTGGCATCTAAAATAATAACTTGTTCCATGATTTATATTTTGTTAGATGTGAATAAATTCAGTTTATACGATGAGGCTAGACATAAGACAAGCCCCGTTAGGTTCGGCACGGCTGTTTCCGCTTCCGTAGCGAATAGTAGGATAATGCCTGCCATTAATCCGCTTAGATATAATACTCTCATAGTGAAAAACTTAATAGTTCTGCCTGAACGCTTAATAACTTCATTATGTTAGTCGATAACATGCCTGAACGAATAACAACGCCGTCCGTTTGCAGACAGCCGAATAACATTTTAATTATTCCAGTATTAGCTAAATTCGCCTCGCATTTAATACTCATTCGCCACATACCAAAGTCTTGCTTAATGATAATCTCTAATTCTTTCATTTGAGTAATTTATTTAATTTGTTAATAATCAATCTCCGCAATAGTTACCCCAGCCGCTCAAGGTTGAATAATGATTTCCCAGTCCGTAACCGTATGCCTTGCAATCAGCCTCAACGTGTGCAGTATCTTTAGCCTGTTCGATCAGTCGTTCTTTGCTTGCTGCCTCAACATTTGCGATCCATGCAGCCTTTTCTACTTCCGCCTGTTTCTTTGCTGACAAATAAGCCTCGTTAGTATCTCTGCGGCTCTCTATGGCTTTACGGTTTTTGGCTACTGCCCAGCTTCTACGAAGTGCATCGGCAAACGTTGCGTACTTTCCAGCTCTATACATGTTGTGAGCACCTTTCATTATCTCGCTTAAATTGTATCGGTTCATGATTTATAAATGTTTTATTATTTGTTTTATACTGCAAACATAATATATATTATTTATTCTCTTTCTGCAAAACATAATATTTAACCATTGTTTAGCATGAAGAATAAACGATATAATATTTGCTTTTATCACCATCAAAGTATATCTTTGTATCATTAAAACAAATATTATATGTTATGGAACTGAGAATTAAAGAACTATGCAAGGTGAAAGGTATTTTGCAAAAAGAGTTAGCCCAAAAGATAGGCGTAACGGATATAGCCCTTAGAGCCTCTCTAAAAGGAAACCCAACTATTGGAACATTAGAAAAAGTAGCTAATGCACTTGGCGTTAATATTACAGAGTTATTCGAGAAATCGCAAAGCAATACAGCCGGGATAACCTGCCCGCATTGTGGAAAGAACATCACTATCAAAGCCGAATGACATGAAACAACTTGAAGTAATACAAAGTAAGATATACGATATACGCGGGCAAAAGGTTATGATAGATAGAGACTTGGCAGAAATGTATGGAGTTGAAACACGAACCTTAAATCAAGCGGTAAAACGTAATGTAGACCGCTTCCCCGAAGACTTTATGTTCCAGTTGACGGATGAAGAAACCCAAAATTGGAAATCACAAATTGTGATAACCAATTCTGTAAAGATGGGTATGCGCCGTAATCCCTATGCCTTTACTGAACTTGGTGTTGCAATGCTTAGTAGTGTTCTTAACTCAAAGACTGCGATACAAATAAACATGGGGATCATGCGCGCGTTTGTCGCCGTTCGCCAGTTGATAGCATTGCCTAAACCTGATAAGGTGGTAGAACTGCAGAACGAAGTCAAAGAACTAAAGGAATACATCGAAGAAGTGTTTGCCGACTACAACGACATTAACGATGATACCCGGATGCAATTAGAACTAATCAATCAGACATTGGCAGAACTTCAAGCAAAGAAGGCATGGGACGAAAGACCGCGTAATCCAATTGGGTTTAAAAAGCCGGGCGACTGATCCGCTTAATACCTGAATGTAGCAAATGTTAGCTTTGCTTAGTGTTGCTAGCATTTGCTAAGTTTGCTTGGCATTGTTAACGAGCGTTGATTCCGTTCAATATGATTAACGCTCGTTGGTTTATGAAAAGCCGAATAACCCATCGGGGTTTGTGGGTTATCAGAAAACCCGGCAAATAACCCGGTAGAAATCCCCCAAATAACCCGGCAAGAAAACCCCAAAATAACCCCGAAGAACCCCCAACGAAACCCCTAATGTATTATTCCGGTGTAAATGAAATAACCAGGGGTGAACCAAACGAAAACCAAAGCATAACCAAACTGAAACCAAACATCAACCAAAAATGTATCGAAAGCGATGAACCCGCAATGTTTGAACCTCGTTCATTTGTGCCATTATGGCTTTAATTACTTTTGAAATATCCGTATAGGGGGCGCGCTTTTTTACAAAGGGGGTGGGGGTGCTTAAACCCACTCCCTCTAGTTTTTACACCCGCGAAGTGTTTTTTGTTTGGGGGGGCTCGCCGGGGGTGGTGATATATTTGTACATTCATTTCTAGTTCAGTGTTTTAGATATTCCCGAAGTGTATAAATCAATAATCATTTTCGCGCCTTTTTCAGTCCAATACATGTGCGGCTTGCTTTTTTTCTTGCCAGTTGCCGGGTCGGTGTAGGCATACGTTTTATATCCTTCTAATCCTTTTCCGCGCAAATCACTACCAAGTACATAGACGTCACCTAGTTTGCGCTGTATTCCAATATCACAAAGAAACCTGTTTAACTTAATTGCGCTGATACCTAGTCGAGCCGCAATTATATCCGTTTGAATCAGTGTATTTGACTGTAACACTGTATCATAATATGTTGCTTTGGGTTTCATAGCCTCAATACTTTGGACGTTCAAAGCATTCTGAATAGAAAGGGCTGTATTCTTATCTTTTTCAGTTTTCAGAGCCGTTAAAAGCGTTATCATGCTATCGGGGTTCTGTAGCATTTGAGCAAGTGTTTCGCCTGTCATATAAGCACCGTGTTTGCGGATTGATGGTAAAACCTCGCTTGTTACCCACCGTTGCATCTGCTTTGCATTCGGGGAATCACTTCTTAATATCACGGTGTACATACCTGCCTCTGTTACAAAAGTGGCTTCTTGTTCTCTGCCCAAACTATCGAAGATGGGGTAACTCAAAGTTACGTCATCGTCTAATTGGCTTTTTACTTTCCTATTATTGGATAGACCAAGCGAATTGCAAAGGTCTAACAAACAAAATAAGGGTTCGTTATTCTCGTTCATGGCAACTCTAACATTACCGAATTGTGCGTTTTTAAAAATCTGTAGATTACTCATAATTGATTTGATTTTAAATTGTGTTTATTATCGTTTAAAGATGCTTGATTTATAGAGCGTTTCGGCTTTACATACTCGAAATGCTTCTCACTGTCTGCAAGGCTATCGAACATCATTTCTATTTCTTCCGGTACAGGTTCCACCGATGTGTCGTTATCTGGATCAGCAACGCGAAGAAAGCACCCCCAAAGGTATTGGCTCATCTCGTAGATGCTTTTGAAGCCGAATTTATCACGTATAGCCTCAGCCCGTTTGAACTGTATAGGATCGAGCCGAGCTACTACCTTTTTGGGTTGACCGCCCAACGCTTCCCATTTCTTCAACTTTCGCTCTGTTTTTCTTGCCATCTTTTCTTGTTCTGTCATACTGATTAAATTTTATGCGTTATTATTCGATTTACATACAGCCAGCAAATGTTATTCGCTGCCACTAAATTCTATAGCATCCGGCGGCTTGCCTTTGTTTTTGACCGCACTTTTCAGCGTGTATGATATTTTCGTATCAATAGTGACTTGCTCGCTATTGAGTTTTATTCGGTTGTCCGTAGTAGGCGTTTTCGCTACCAAGACGGATGTTATCCAAGTTCCGTCTTGGTAGCGATTTTGCCCTTTTTGCATACCGCGAGAATATGCCGTCTCGGTAGCGATTTTGCTACTCTCATTACATGACGTTTTGTCGTGTTTGCTTACTTCTGTACTGTGATCTTCTACGGAGAAAACGCCATCTTGGTAGCGAAAATCAATGTCCCGTAGTTGCTCGCACTCGCTTTCGATGAGGCTCTTTAGCTGTTCTTTTATGCCAGTTATATTTAAACGCTTTATCAATGCTTGATACTTCTTTCTTTCTCTATACCGCTTGAATTTATCCAATACTCGCCAGCCGTCGCCTGTAAACAACTCTAATAAATCATGCTCTTTTTTAGTTAGTCCGTCCGATGGTGTAGCCTCAGCAAATGTTATATTTTCGACTGCATCCAATAGGATGGTTTCAAAGTGCTGCCAAACATCTGTACTTAACAGGTCGTTCAACGTCGGCACACGAACACCCCGTTTCTTTAAGTAGTTCCGTTCTGCTTTTATCTCAATGCGGAGTACGTTTTCAAATTCATGCAGTTTGCACTGTTTGCCTTTATCGTATATCTTAAGCCTGAAAGCGGCGGCTTTGTATTCAATGCCTATATTGCCCATCGGGGCGAAATGAAAGCCTTTGTATAAACAGGCGGCTTTTATTACTTGCTGCGGGCTATATGGCAATTTGATGTTAACGCCAAATTCCACATTAAGAAGCGGTGTAATATGCGGCTTTATTCCGTAGTTCTGTTCCAACTGAATGAATACACGGCATAGGTCAGACATGCGGAAGGCATCCGCATTATGTGCACCACGGTTAACGTACTTATGCACGCTTCCCCGTAACTTGCACATATAGCGAAGTTCCCCGGTGTCAGTGTCTACCATTTCGACAAAGCCAAATATTAACCCGTTGTAGCTATGACAAACCCTATGACTATTTAAAGCCACACCCAGCCGCCCGGATAATTTGCCCGTTTCCAATGGTAGATAGCCAGTCTTAAAGCCGTCTATCATTAAATAAAAATATCTGTGGTGATTATAAGCCTACTTTATGAGACATAGTATAGGCGGTTGCTTTCATTGCGATTTCTTCGGAAGTAGAAACGCGGTTCTGTAATATCCATTCGGCTAACTCTTCTTTCTTAAAGTAAATCATTCGCCCACTTGGTTTGTAGTGTGGTATTCGGTTTGTACTTGTACATTTATACATAAATGAACGTGATACGCCCATGTATACGCAAGCCTCATCAAAGGTTAGAATTTCCTTTGCTGCAACGTTGGCGATCAGCATTGCCGCCTCCAACTGTGATAGTCTTTGTTCTAAATTCATCTATTTTGCGTGTTTATAAGATAAAATCAATTGCATTTGCGTATAACCCGCCCCTTTTCAATACTTCCTAATAGCTCATCTTTGTAGAAATATAATTTCTTACCTTGCTTGTAACATGGAATTTCGCAATTCTTTGCCATTTTATATACAGTTGGCTTTGCTTTTTGAAGAATAATACACGCCTCTTTTATCCCTATTGGTACACGTTCTACACTCCCCTTACCGTTAACAACTTCTTTCAGTTCTCTTACTTCTTGGAGCAAAAACACTATCGCTTGCGATACTTCTTTCTCTGTGATACTTAGTTTTGTTTCCATATACATAATGATATTTATTAATCGTTTACGTCATTATGTATATAAGTACAACCGTGGTAGCTCAAGTGTCGGGCACTTTGTAATAATGTTATAATTTAAGTTCGGGTAAACTGTTTATAGCGGCTTCTTTTAGACTATCAACCGCGCGGGTGTATTTCTCTGTGTGTTGTAGTCCGCTATGTCCTAAAAGGCTTGCAACGGTTTTTATATTCGCTCCATTATTTAAGATGTTCACAGCAAACGAATGTCGCCCGCAATGCCAAGTAATATGTTTAGTTATACCAGCTTTAGCTGTCCAATGTCGCAACGCCTTTAAGCACATTTCTTGGCTTGGTAGTTTAAATATCTTTTCGGCTGGATCACTTGTGTCGGGTTGTCCGATAAGTGATAACAAACCGTTATTTAATGGAATTGTTACCCAGCTTTTACTACTATGTCCTTGTGTTTTCTTTTGATTAAATGTTATTGTTTTGTTTGAATAGTCCACGTTAGAAAAGGTTAAGTCTTTAATGTCACAAAAGCGAATACCAGTATATAGAGTGAATATAAATGCTCGTCTCGTATGTGGGTTCTGACCTTGATATGTTGTACTTATCAGTTGCTCCATTTCTTCGACTGAAAGAATGTCTTTCTTTAATGCTTCCTCATCAGCTTTGCAAATAATGTCCTCACATGGGTTTTTGCGTAGAATATCCTTTTTTACTGCGGCTTTTACTATTTTCTTCCATCGTTTCCAGTGGGTTAAAGCCCCTTCGCCTTTGCTGATGCTTTGAAGGTATTCTACAAAGTGTTCCATCATGTCAGGCGTTATCTTTTCGGGCGAAATATTATCTTTGAATAGTGGGTATTCCAAAGCAATAAAATCGGTGAAGCGTTTTTGTGCCGCTTTTATCATTCGCTTGTCCCCCTTGGTGTATTCGTCGTAGTACACTTTTATAAAGTCAAAGAAGTTAATACTCTTTGCTTTTAGCCTATAACCTAATTTACCCTCCTTTAGTTCCTGTTCACGTTCAAAACGAATTTTTCTTGCAAGTTCGTAGGTTTCTTTGTTTTGCTGTCTTTCAAGTGGGGTGCGCGGGCTTGCTAAAATAGTGAGTTTTAGAAATTCTCGTTTCCTTTGTACTTTACTTTTAGTTTCGCCAGTATTAGGGTCGGTTATATTCATTCGCCCCATGTAATAATCCAAATACAATGAATAGTTACCATCAGATAATCGCTTTTGCATCAACTTGGGATTATCTGTTGTTGTCATGTCATTCTTTGCCATATTCTTTTTCTTTAATTATTATTTTCATTTTCTTATTTGGCAAAGATAGCTATTTAATTTAGTCAGGTGTAACATAGGTGTAACAAAATGACGAATTGTATGCTTTTAAATGCAACTATATGATAATAGATGTGTTTTGTAATTAATTGTAATACAGAGTTTTGTATTCTTATGTATTCTTTTGTTTTCATGTGAAAATAATGGTTGTGTACCCGCTTCGAGTACTGTTTAAAGCTCCATAAATCAATGATTTATGGAGCTTTTTGGTTTCCTGCATTTTCTAAAGAAGAACTTTCCTTTGGCATTAAATTAAGTCACATTTCCTACGAATTATGCGGTTCGTGTAAACCAAGAGTTAAACCGGAAAATGTATGAAAGCTACTATTAATGGGTTTTGTTACAAGTCAAAAACTCAATAGTACTTTTATATGAGATCCAAGGAGCAGGTGAGATTATAGTGCATAAGTTTTGCTACTTCTTTAATCTATTGACTTAAAACAATGAAAACTTAATTCCCTTCCACACTTCTACACTTCCTTGTTCATCGAACTTAGCGGGTGGAAGGGCATAGTGAGAAGAATGATGGATGCTATTCTCCCAGTTTTATTTTCACGATGCAAATGAGTTGTTTGCCTTTATAATATTAAATTATACTCTTTCAATATTGATTTATCACCTTGCTATATGGACGGAAGGCTTATTAATTAAGGTACTTATGTAATACTTGTATCCTACAAATAAGTCACTTGTGTTACAGATATGAAATACTTGTATGGTATACATTAAACACTTGTGTGGTATGTGTTCAATGTTGTACTTTCTTTTTTCGTCAAAAAAGAGATTGGAAATCTTAAACATCTTTCTGCAAAAGGGTTATATTTGCAATATAATATACATCATCATCTATGTACTTAAAGAAAATTATGGCTGCAACCTTCGCTGCAACTGCGCTTGCCGGGCAGGCACAGGAGAAAACTTTTAGCATTATTCCCGAACCGGTGGAGATAACTGTAACCGGACAGGGAGAGTATTTGATTCAACGTAATACGGTCATTCGTATGTCAGAACCAACGTTGGCACCTTCGGCTACCTATCTGGCTGATTATATGGAGCGCTATCTCGGTATCCCCTTGCAAGTGGATCTCCCAAAATCAGGTAAATCCCGAAAGAAACTTTCGTCTGCTGTAGAAACAATACTTTCGAAGCCGGGTGACCAACCTTGTATCATTCTGAAAAATCAAAAGAATGGAGAAATTCCAGGAGGTTATCAGTTGGAGATTACTCCTGTAGGTGGTGTACGTATTGAAGGAAATGATGAGGCGGGTGTCTTCTATGGTGTTCAGACGCTTATACAATTATTGCCCACCCGTGCGGGTGTGTTGCCTATCCTTCCGACTCTGAAAATTATCGATTATCCGCGTTTCCCTTATCGTGGTATGCATTTGGATGTGGTACGTCATTTCTTTCCCGTAGATTTCATCAAAAAGTATATTGATTATCTTGCGCTTCATAAACTCAACTATTTTCATTGGCATCTGACAGATGATCAGGCTTGGCGTGTTGAGATGAAATGCCGCTCGGAACTGACGGAGAAAGGTTCTATCCGCGAGGGAGAGATTTTCGGACTTTATCCTGGAAAGTATCAACCGTTACCCTACGGCGGTTATTATACCCATGAAGATGTACACGAAATTGTACGTTATGCTGCTGAACGTCATATCACAGTGATTCCTGAGATAGATATTCCCGGGCATTGTATGGCAGTACTTGCCACTTATCCACAGTTCAGTACTACGCCGAATGAACCTAAAAAGGCAGCATTGACGTGGGGGATCTTCAATAAATTCAATAATGTACTGGCACCAAAACCTGAAGTCTTTGACTTCCTGAAAGATGTGTTTTCTGAATTATGCGACCTCTTTCCCGGTCAATATATTCATGTGGGTGGCGACGAGTGTGCCAAGCGCTGGTGGCAGGAATCCGAAGAGACGCAACAGTTTATGCGTGAACATGAGTTGAAAGACGAAAAGGCATTGCAAAGCTATTTCATCCATTATGTGCAGAAGGTGGTAAACGCGAAAGGTAAAACGTTGATTGGTTGGGATGAGATCCTTGAAGGAGGTATTTCTGAAGATTGTATTGTAATGAACTGGCGTCGGCCTGAATTTGGAAAAAAGGCAGTGCGGACCAATCATCGTACTATATTTACCTGTTCTGCCTGGTCGTATTTCAATCTGAAGGAAAGTCGTATCCAGTCGGAAATAGGTCCTCGTGGCCCGTTGTCATTGGAGAAGGTCTATGAATTTCAGATTGTGCCCGATTCGTTGACTACGGAGCAACAAGAACTTGTATGGGGTGCACAAGGGTGCCTTTGGACGGAATATATTCCTACAACCTGGAAGGCTGAGTTTGCCATCTTCCCGCGGATGTCGGCACTGGCTGAGAATGTATGGTCACCGTTAGAGAAGAAAGACTGGATAAACTTTACCCGTAAAGTAGAAATGCAATTTGAACGCTATGAACTTTGGGGAGCCCGGTATTCGGAGGCATTCTTTCGTACACTGGATATAGAGCGGAAAAGGTAGCTGAAGAAGATGCGGATTTATAACTTTGATTAAAAATAGTTATTATCCGAATGCAGTACTTTCGATTTTTGAGTATTTATAAAGAAAAGACGCTATACAAATCATTATGAGATACTTGCTTTCTTTCTTTGTCGGGGTGTTATTAAGCGCCTCTTTATACGCTCAAAGTGCAGGTGATAAAAGATCATCATTTTCCGTTCATGCCGGACCGTCATGGTACCTGGGGCGCTTTGTAGGAATTACTGATAGGGCAGATACCTATCGCAGTGACTTACGAAAAGGTGTAGCCTGGGATGTCAACTACCTTGGACAGATTACGGGTAGGGAACTGAAGTTTGGGCTGGGATTTCTGTATCAGGGAAGTGCGTATAAGAACACACATGATACTGGGGCAGATAAGATATATATGCATTATATGGCTCCTCAGGTAGCCTTGACTATGGTGCAAAAGCATTATCAACTTCAATTCTCCGGTGGAATCGGATATCAACTTTATCGTGATAAGAGTACAGTATATGATAAACCTCGAAAAGTTACCATGAGTAAGTTTGCAGGTAACTTGTCTCTCTCGGGTGAGTATTTTCTGTCAAGTCATTGGGGAGCTTCTGCCAGGGTGAACTGGCTGGCATCCAGTTCCGAGTCTTATTCGGTGAAGTATCATAATGTGGAGTGGGATGTGGAGAGTCCGAGAGCCGGTAGCGGTTATTTCGGACAGTTATCCTTACTTTTCGGTTTAAACTATCATTTTTAGGCGTTATGAAAAAACTGTTATTTCTATTCCTGTTGGTTTGTTGTTGTGCTTGTGATGAAGACAAAACTGTTGATCCGACACTGATGCCGGAGGCTACGACTACGGGTGCAAATACGTTAGGCTGTCTGATTGACGGCTGGGTATATGCCAGTGGACGGTATGGGACACCCTCAGTTCGTCTTTCTGACGATGAAGAGAATCATTATGTTGAGATTGATGCCGCAGTCGGTGTCTTCAGTAGTTTGCATTTGGTACTTGTGAATCCTCGTCAGGGTACTACTTGTACTTATACAGATGCCGTTCTTGATGAAGGAGATTTAGGCGATGGCGAAGCTTATATTACCCGTATGGATGGAACCATTATTAGTGGTACATTCAGTGGTGGAAGTATCAAGGAAGGACGTTTTGATATAAAATATCGTGAGAAGCCCGAAGGAGGTGAAGCGGTATATTAAGATGAATAAAAAAACGCCCCTTCGGAAATAGAAGGGGCGATATCTTTTCACTTCGTTTTCTCAGCTATATTGCTATTTTGCTTCTTGATTCTCAGTTTCCCCCCATTCTTTTTCTCCTTGTTCCTTCAGTTTGGCTGTGAAAGCTGCTGCTTTCTCGGCTACGGCTTTTTCTTCTTCAGGACTTGCATAAGCGTGTTTGTAACCTTTTACAACATTCCACTCTCCACGGGTAAAGTCAGGAAATGCTACGGCGGCACAGTTGTTATCCATAGAGAGTGTTCCGAGTTCGGCAAGACAACACCACTCTGCTAGATCGTATACATCCATATCCAATGGCAAACCATTTTGTAAGCAATAAACTAGACGGCAGTCCATAATGAAATCCATGCCACCATGTCCCCCTACTTCCTTAGCCATTTCACCATATTTCTTCAATATCGGATGCTGGTACTTGGCTACAAGAGTCTCCATCTCACTCTTAGGCAAGAAACTATGTGAATTTAAATCATCAATCTTGGGCTGTACTCCGGAAGCTGTCAACTGTTTAGCATCAAGAGCATAACCGCTGATCGGATATTTATTGGCAAAGCCTTTAGTACCCGTAAGTTGATACAAGCGATTGTAAGGTTGCGGAGTCATTACATTATGTTGGATTTCTATAACTTTACCGTTTTCGGTACGAATCAGAGTGGTAGTATGGTCGCCATTGCGGAAGTTATTACAAATGGAATCTGCTCTTTCTTCTACCAGTGCTTTACCTATGGCTGACTTGGTATCCATAGCCACTAGTGTCTTCATGCGATCTCCACGGTGAATGTCGAGCGCTTGTGCTACTGGACCCAGACCGTGAGTGGCATATACATCCCCGCGATGTCTCATGTTGTAGTCCAAGCGCCAACCCAGCTTGTCATTCTCACCGTTCTTCCAATAATGATTCCAAAATGGGCTTAGGTTGTGAATGTAGGCACCTTGTGCGCGAATTACTTCACCGAATACTCCTTGCTGTGCCATGTTCAGCGTGTTCATTTCAAACCAGTCATAACAGCAGTTTTCTAGAATCATGCAGTGCTTACGATACTTTTCGCTCATATTAATCAAGTCCCAACATTGCTGGAGATTCATTGCTGAAGGTACTTCGATCGCTACATGTTTGCCATTTTCCAAAGCGTATTTGGCTACGGGAAAGTGATGTAGCCAATCGGCAGCGATATAAACCAAGTCTATATCGTCTCGTTTACAAAGTTCTTCGTACCCTTTCTCTCCCGAATAGATGGCAGCTTTGGGCATGGATGCTTTCTTTAGGTATTTCTGACATCTCTCTGCGCGCGACTGCTCATAATCACAAAGTGCCACGACTTGTGTACCCGGTATATGCGTGAAACGTTCCACCGCACCGGGACCGCGCATGCCCAGTCCTACGAATCCTACGCGTACTACTTCCATCTTCGGGACAGTCAGTCCCAACACGCTTTTTTGGCCGGTGGGACGCTCGGGAGTTTCTATTACGATGGTCCCGTTTTCCCACTGCCAATTAGTGCCGTACTCATTGGTTTGCCGGGGAGTTTGTGTCGAGCATGCACACATCACGATGCAAAGTCCCAACAGCAAGGTCTTAAAAGTCTTCATACTTCAATCCTAATTTAATGTTATCAGTAATAATAATAATTTCTTTCTTTATGGAATTACCAACTACCATGCTCTTTCTTATGCTCCAGGAAATCAGCCTCCCGGTTGCACTCTCCGTTATAATTCCATTCTATTTCGTCTGTATATTCTTTTCCTTGATGGAGAAGGGATGCTTTCAGTACATTCTTGCCATCGTCCAGCACTACCTTGTCGAATATATAATGTACATCAGTATAACCTTTCCGCACTCCGGTCAATTCTTTCCCGTTCAGATACACCTTGGGGGTACCGATATTGGAATACACTGTAATGGAAGTCTCTTTTTTCTCGCGCACTGCATTCCGGCGCTGTGTCAGGTAAAGAACCGGTTCCTTGCTCCAGTTCGCCTTATACCAGAAATAAGAATCTTTCTTGATTCTACGATCGAAAGTCATCATGCCTTTCATGTTGCGGGCGTCTACACTGCCTCTTTTTGATGTTGGCACTGCAAAGTCGAACATATTCCACAGGTAAGAAGCGATGATGTAAGGATGTTGGGCAATGATGCTCCATTGGTATTCGTGGGTTTTAGTTTGAAATGTTTCCGGATAGAAAGGGCTTGTCCAATTCAGTGCATCGCCCAATATTTCCGTCTGATGTTCTATATTGGCGTCTGCACCATATTCTGTCAGCATCAGGCGTTGCCAAGGATATTCTTTTTCCATTTTCTCTATCCATGGCTTGATGTCTTGTATCTTCCGTTCGTACCAACCGAAGTAACGGTTCATGCCCTGTATATCCGCATTTTGGTTGACGGGGTGATCGGCATGACCGTAACCATTTACCGCAACCGTGTAGCGGTCTGGATCCTCCAGTTTGCAGAGGTCGTGAATGGATTGGGTAAGTGCGGCGGTATAACCATGCGGATGATACACTTCATTATGGATTCCCCATACATAGATGGAGGGATGATTAAAGCTTTGACGGATAAGTTCGCGCATCTGTTGGTGGGCATTGTCCCACTCTTGGCCACTGACTCGGTTCACGAAGGGGATCTCTGCCCAGATTACCAATCCCAGTGTGTCGCAGCGTGAATAGATGTAGTCAGACTGCTGGTAATGTGCAAAGCGGACGGTGGTTGCACCGATATCCATAATTTGTGCCAAGTCGAAGTCGTGCTCTTTATTGGTGAGGGCGCTACCCAGTCCCCACCAGTCTTGATGGCGGGTTACCCCCAGCATGGGGTACTTCTTTCCATTGAGGAAGAATCCTTTGCCTGCCACGATTTCATACTTGCGAATCCCCAGGGGCTGAATAACTTCGTCTATCACGCGTCCATTCTGCATGAGACGTGAAACGACTTTATACAGATATGGGTCTTCACGTCCTTGCCATAAATGGGGATTGTTCAGTCGGAAGTGTGAGGAATAGTTCTGCACTCCTTGTGGAGTAAGTTCGAAGTTCTGACTATGTTTCTTTACCAATTTGCCGTTCCTGTCGTATATTGCATTCTCTAGTTCCAGTGGGACGGGAGCTAAGGTTGCATTGTCCACCTTTACTTTTACAGTCACTTCGGCTGACTTCTTTGAAACATTTTTCTGGGTAATATACACTCCCGGAGAGGCACAGTCGTTTGCAATGATGCTGCAAGTTTCCGTAACAACCAGCCATACGGGACGGTAAATACCTCCATAAACACCGAACAAAATGTGGTTCGTGGGGATAACATCGGGACGTGAAGAGTTGTCTGCCTTTACTATAATTTCGTTTTCCTTGCCGAACTTCACTTGCGAGCTGATCTCGCATGCAAAAGCAGAGTAAGCTCCTTTGTGTGTTCCTGCCAGATAGCCATTGATATATACTTCGGCATAAGAACCTACACCCTCGAAGCGTAGAAAGATGCGCTTGCCTTCCATATTTTCGGGGAAAGTGAACTTTTTGCGGTAGTAGCCTACACCTTCATAGAAAGCGGAGGCTTGCTTTTGCATGTCGTCCGCATTCCAAGTATGTGGGATGGATACCTCCTGCCAGTCTGAATTCCATTTCTGTACAGCCTGTAACGCTTCTTTGGAAAACGGACCTTTCTTGAATTCCCAACCGTCGTTGAAGGATGCTACCTCACGTGCACCTATCGTACCGGATATACCTAACATTAGCAAAGCAATCCACAAAAACAATGTATAATTCTTCATGATAGATCTAACTTATTTTACTTCATCTTATAAATCTGACACCCGGACAGCAGGAATGCCCCTGTCCCATATACTTCGGTCATGTCCCGCGTCACTTTACGCGGATCAGCTCCGATGGGTTGTACGTAGCCTAACTTACCATCTGGTTCGACCGCATCTAATAAGGCTTTCCACCCCTTTTCGATGGTTGGCATAAAAGTGGCTTTGTCCAGCACCCCTTCGTTTACGCCATAGGCAAGTGCATAAACGATAAAACCGGTTGCACTTGTTTCGGGCGATGGGTAAGACGCTGGATCGAGCAGGCTGGCATGCCAATATCCATCAGCACTCTGCAGGCTGGCTACGCGGGTGGCCAATGCCACAAATAAGTCCTGATAAAACGTGCGTGAGGATTCATCTTTAGGAAGAGCTTGAAGGATTTCGACCAGTCCTCCCAACACCCAACCGTTGCCACGTCCCCAAAACACTTTCTTACCATTAGCTTCGCGTTTGGCAAAATATCGATGGTCACGGTAGAATAAATGCTCTTCTTTATCATACAAATAATTATAAGTGGCCTTGTATTCCTTGTTCAGGAAATCCAGATACCTTTTGTCCTTGGTCAACGCATATAGTTTGGCATATACGGGGGGAGCCATAAACAATGCGTCGCACCAGGACCATCGGTCCAGAGTTTCGAGTTTGCCGTAATCCAGTTCCAAAGTAGTTTCAGCCGGATTTTCTACTACCCAGTTGGCTCGTGCCATGACGGGAGCGATCATCTTCTTATTGCCATATTTCAAGTAAAGGTCGATAAAGGGCTGTCCGACGGCAATAAAATCAGCATGATACATCCATTTACCTATCTGGAAGTGATTACGTTGTCCGATACGGAGCAACCACTGATAATAAGAATCGTCGCTGTCTTCTTTTTCTGTTAGCTCTGCCCAGTCCAACATACCCATGTACAGGGCTGCATGCGTCCAGTCTAAATCATCGTGCTCAGCTCCTTTGTTGGGATTGGCAATCTGCCAGTCAGCCACGCGTTTCATGACAGATTTTACGGCAGTCTTGTCAAAGCTTTGCTGTGCGGCAGCTTGCAGGACCGTTATCAGGACGAAATAAATAAAAAGAGAAAGCCTTTTCATAACATAATCAGATTAAATAAGAATCAAGTCAAAGCATCACGGTATTTATCAGCGGAACTTACGTTTTCCTCTATCTGTAGTTTGATGACAAAGGGACCTTCGGGGGCTTTTGCGGGCATATCCACATTGTATTCATTGCGGGCGGTTTCTGTCACTGCCACCTCTTTCCCGTTTGTCACAGTTGCTTTCAGAATTTTTGTACCCTTTGGGGTTTTAACCACCAAGTGTTTGGAATAAGGAGGATTGAAGACAATCATATATACCTCTTTTCCCTTGTGGGTATAGTATCCCCAGGGTTGTTTGTCCCAACCGGCGTAATCACATCCGTAGATGCATTCGCCATATTGTTGCATCCATTTGCCAATGGCATCAGCCATTTCTTTTTCTTCCCGGCGGAAGTCACCGTCGGCTTGCGGTCCGAAGTTCACAACCATGTTTCCTCCCATTGAAACGGCATGCACTATGCGTTCCAGTACTTCCAAGGGAGTTTTCACATAGCTCAACGACCAATCTTTGTGATATCCCCATTGATTTTCGGGCAAGGTCATACATGCTTCCCAATCCCAGCGGGTTACTTTCAAGTCTTTCACTGGATCGGGTAGGCGGCGCTCATACCCTGACTCATAATCTCCCATCAAGTGTCCGTTACTGTCGAAGTGTCGCTTGCCGTAATCATCGGCACGTAGTCGACTGTTGATAGTTACGCCCAGTAACAGGTCTTTCAACATTTGTTCGGCATGAGCTGTCCACCAGCCATTTTTCTTGATGCTGGCATCCCATGTGCCGTCAAACCAGAAGTCTTTTACGGTAGGATAACGGGTAGCAAGCTCTTTCAGTTGGTTGTCCGTAAATTCAAGGAAACGCGCAAAAGCAACTTCATCATCTTTCGATTTGATGTCATATCGGTAGTCTGGATGACTCCAGTCCATCACCGAGAAGTAGAAATGAACGTCAATACCTTCATCATTGTAGGCCTTTACCAATTCGCCTAAAATATCTTTCTTATAAGGGGTTTGAGCCACTGTATAATTACTGTACTTACTTGGCCACAGACAGAAACCTTCATGATGCTTGGTTGTGATTTTCACGTATTTCACCCCCATCTTTCGAGCCATCTTTGCCCAAACTTTGGCATTGAACTTTTCTGGATTCCATTGGTCCATCAGCCTCAACCACTCATCTGCAGGAACTTTGGCCCACGACTTCAACCACTCGGCTGCTCCATTGTACATTTTTCCGTTCCATTCTCCTCCGGGAATGGCGTAAAGCCCCCAATGTATGAAAGCTCCCAATCTGTTGTCACGGAATTTTTTCATGGCTGCATCTGAACGTTTACCTAAACGATTGGCACCGTATTTTAAAGGAATTTCCTGATCGGCCGGTAATATTTGTTGTTGCTTTTGAGCAAACGAACCGACAGTCAATAAGGAAAACAAAATGGTTACCTGCAAAATCTTTTTCATGTTATTAAATTTATAAGTTTTTGCAAAGGAAGGCAATTCTTCTTTCCTTGTTTTACTCTATTTGCCATTTGTTTTATCTAAATCGCCTTTGGACAACTTTTTGTGCTTTGCGGCGAAGGATGTAGGTGTTTCACCAAATACTTTCTTAAATGAATTGGTAAAATAGGCTTGACTTTCTATACCTATTTGCATCATCACTTCCCTCATGGTCAGATTTTCCTCAATAATCAATCTGGCAGCTTTGCGTAACCGACAATTCAATACAAATTCTACAACAGACTTTCCGGTCAGGCTCTTAACCTTTGTGTAAAGTTTGCTCCTGCTTATCAACAATTCCTCGGCAATCTGATTGACATCCATTTGAGACTGGTCCATATTAGCCTCGATAAAAGTGATCAGGTGTTTTAGAAATTTACCATCCTGCTCGTTGGAAGAGAGCTCGCTGCTGTCCGCATAATAATTCTTGGCATAATGTTCCTTCAACTGCTGCTGGTTTCTGAATATGTTTTGGATGGACAATTTTAGATAGGTCAAATCGATAGGCTTTTCGAAATAAAGGTCGGCACCCGAATCCACTCCTTCGATCTTGCTTTCAAGACTAGTTTTGGCTGTCAGTAAAATGACCGGAATATGTGATGTATTCATGTCTTTCTTGATGTCATTGCACAAAGATACCCCGTCTTTGTGAGGCATCATGATATCGCTTATAACCAAATCAAAATCTACATCCTCTATCAACTTCAGCGCTTCAACACCATCTCTTGCCTGCATCACCTGAAATTCATCGGATAGGGATTCGGCGATTAATACCCTCAGGTCATCATTATCTTCGGTAATCAATATTTTTTTCTTGTTTGCGGGCATGAATTCGCTTCCCATATCTTTAATATCGACAGGCAGGGCTTCTTTGTCTGTAATTTCCATGATAGTTTCTTGTGTCGTTTCCTTCTGTTTCATGAAATCAGTTTCGTTGAAGATACTGCTGTCAAGCGGTAAGTATACAATCATGTCCGTGCCCTTTTCCCGCTCACTGTGGATGGAGATAGTTCCTTTCTGTAACAATACCAAGCTCTTTACAAGTGCCAGGCCTATTCCCGTACCCAGGTGGGAGTCGGCGTTTACTGTATTTACCTTATAAAAACGTTCGAAAACACTGCTTATGGACTCTCGGGATATGCCTACTCCCGTATCACTGACGATGATAGAAAAGACATCGTTCGTGCTTTCGCCTACGGTGTAGCTGTTCTTATACAAGGATGTAAAAGCTTTCCTGCAGCGTGTTTCTAAAATAATGCTTCCCCTGTCAGGCGTATATTTGAAAGCATTGTTTAACAAGTTCATGACAATTTTTTCCACTATGTTTTTGTCTATATAAATGTCAGTGGGCATACTTTCGTCGCATAGTATCTGGAAGTCGATATTTCGCTGCCGTGCATAATCGATGAAGTCATTGGCGATTTCTTTTATGAAACGGTTGATGTCCAGTGGCTGCAATTCCAGTTTCATCATACCGTTTTCTACTGTTCTAAAATCCATCAGTTCGTTTACCAAATTCAGTAAACGTTGCACGTTGCCGTTCAATATACGATAATAATATTCTTTCAATCCTTCACGTCTCAGTTTGTCCAGTGCAGCAAGGATAAGAGATAGTGGAGTTCGGAAGTCATGTGATATGTTGGTAAAGAATCGTAGCTGTGCCTGATGTATTTGCTCCTTTTGGTCTTTTTCTATATTTTCTTGGTAGAGCAGCATCTCCAGTTTTTTCTTCTCGGCATAGTGATGATACATCAGGTAAGTGATTCCTATTACCGTCAGCACATAAAGGAAGTATGCTGGCAGACTAACCCACGGGGCCACTTTTCTTATCACTTTTATCACCGCGGGCTTGTCACTCCAGATACCGTCATTGTTGGCAGCGTAGACTTCAAAGTAATACGTACCGGCAGGTACTTTCGAGTACATGACTGTGCGCTGTTGTGCATTTGTAGTGATCCAAGAATCACTATATCCTTTCAGCCGGTATTTGAAGCGGTTTTTTGCAGGGATATGATAATTGTCGGAAGAAAATTGAAAACCGAAGTTTACCTGGTCATAATCAAGGATAATACAATTAAGTGTATCGTTGAGTGTATAGTTGGGATGAACCGCTTGGTGGTCAATAAAGAAATCTGATATAATGGCTTTGGGCTTGTAACTGTTGTACGAGATGTTTTTCGGATTGATGACGGTAAAGCCATTTGTTCCTCCGAAATACAATAATCCGTCTCTTCCCTTCATGGTTGCCAGTGGGTAGTAAACTTGTCCCTGCGTATTTTCCCTTTTGTCGAATCTCATCAGCTGGTTGTCAGCTATGTTATAGCAAAACAGACCGTTGTCAGTTCCCATCCACACATTCCCGTTGTCATAGCAAATGCTGTAGATGGAGTAGATGTCCTGCTGCAATACATTTTTCAGCGAGATGAAGTGCGAGGTGTTGGTGTCGAACTTAATAAGCCCATTGCCGATGGTGCCGATCCAGATATTGCCGGAATCGTCCAGGCAGAAAGTAAACAGTCCCAGGTATGTGGAATCATTGGGAATGATCTTTTCCACGGCACGTGTGTGCGTGTCCATCTGATAGAGGGCCTCATTGCTGATAGCCCATAGTGTCTTCTCTCCTTGCCTCAGGATGTCGAACAAGTAAGCGTAATCGTGTATGCTATCGAGGCTGAAATGGGTGAACGACTTGCTGTGGAAAGAAAAATAGGATATTTCAGGCTTGTGATACTGATACGATATCCACATACCCGAGTCTCCTTCAAGAACAGTCTTTCGGATATCATCTACCAGCAAGGAACAGGAATCCTTTTTGGAATGTTTGTAATTGATTGCCTTATTCTGTCTGGAATCATAAAGATCCAGTCCGCCCCTGAATGTCGAAATCCATAGATTGCGTCCGGCGTCAATCACCAGCGATTTTACATTCTTGGATGTAACGTTGTTCGGGAGTGTAAAGCCACTTATTTCTCCGTTGACTTTATCCATCCGGTTAATGCCTCCACCTTCCGTACCTATCCAGATATAGTCCTGCTCCTCGGCGAACGCGCTTACCGGAGCATAATTCAGACCGCTGTTCTGGGTGTGATAAGTTCTGAACGCATGGTTTTCATTTACGTTTACATAAGATAAAGTGCCCGAATAGGTGCCTATCCAAACATTGTCCTGCCTGTCTTCATAGATTTCCCAAATGGAATTGTTCGGTAGACTGAAGGGGTCTGTTCCGGAATGTTTATAAAGTGATAGTTCTCTGCTTGACGGATTGAGTATGTACAATCCGTTTATGGTTCCTAACCAAATATTCCCTTTCTTGTCCACATGAAATGCTCGCAATGAGCTGTCGTCATATTCAGGGAGAGGTTTATAATGGTCTTCAATCTTGAAAGATGACAAGTCAATCTTATATAATCCATCTTTATCAATAAATACCCATAACTTTCCCATATGCGTCTGGGCAAAGCGAATATAACCACTGCCCGTATTGGGGAGCGTGAAACAGAGAACAAACCTACTCTCCGCATAATTGTAACGGTAAATTTCCCGATAAATGAATGTATATAGGTCCTGGTTGTGGAGGCAGAAAACTGGATTACTATAAACAGGAATTTTCTCGTCATAGTAAGGCGTATTGACTTCTCCTGTATTGGAATCCAATATGCTCCATTTGTTTTTAGATCTGATCCAGACATTGTCGGCTTTGTCGACCTTCACTTGAGAAACCGCATCATATATTTTCTCAAACCTATCCGAGATGCGCTTATAACGGTATAGTCCGTTGTTTGTATTTACATATAGATGACCGGAGGCGTCGGATGCTATATTGTTGAATATCCATCTTTTTGTTGGGGCAATCGAGGCAAAATAAGGATAGTACTTTTTATAGTGATAGCCGTCAAAACGGTAGAGCTCGTAGTCCATCATTACCCAGATAAAACCTTCTATGTCTTGCTCTATCGCCTTTATTCCATCATAGTAGAACCCTCCATCGGGCGACATGGTTCTGAACTTATACTTTTCAGTGGCAAAGGAAGCTGATGCTTGATAAATGAAGACCAGAAAGAGTAATAGGTATTTGCTTTTCATACATAAACTATCGGATTAAAGATTATTCGGCGGATTCTGAAAAAATATAATGGCAAGTTATCAAGAAAACTTTGAATGTGCAAGAAAGAAAACGGAAATATTTTATAAGAAATTATTATCGTTGAAGAAAGAGGGAAATCTCATAATAAGATTTCCCTCGACACTTTAACAAAAGTAATTATCTGTTGTAAATGAATACCTGTAAGTCTCCCACGGAAACGTTTCCGGTTTCTGAGTAGTTCCAGTCCGTATAGCCATCTTTCAGATGCCCTTTGATAAAGGTTATTCTGATGTATTGGGCTTCCGTGGGTTCCACCTGGAACAGCTGGTAATTGTCTACCTTCAAGGCTTCTGTCACGTGTTCGCCCAAATCTGTCCATGCGTCACTTTCCGCCTTTTTGGCCTCTAATTTGAAAGTGTGGCATTGCAGATGAGAAAAATTCAGGTTACGGTGCCTGTAGCCCAACTGGCCGAACTTGATGACTTGTCCCAGATTGATATCCAGATAGCAAACCGGATCATAGATGGGGCGAGTGGTGATAGTGGGTGCCCAGAATGTTGAATTCTTGTCATCGAACAGATTCTTCATGTCACCTTCCTTGGTTCCCAGATTGGATGAGTAGCTCCAACTGTCCGAGAACGGGAAACCTACATACATGGGAGCTTCTGCGGCGACTTTCACCCTGCAAGTGGCCGTTTGTTTGCCTCTGTCGTTGGCGGTTATGTGAATTTCGGTGGCTTGTCCTATTTCTCCTACTACGGTTATCAAGCCGTTCTGGTCTACTGTAGCCACCGTTTCATCCTCCGAAGAGTAAGTGACACTCTTGTCGGTAGCATTGCCTGGATTGATGGTCACATATTGCGCCAAATTGAAGGTCTTGCCATTTTCCACTTCCACACTCTGTCCGGCAGACTGAATCGTGATACTCGAAACGAGTACTATCTTACTGATTACTCTGATCGGGTATCGGACAAATGTGCCCGAACCGTCGTCAACTCTTACAATAATGGTATCCGTACCCAACGGAAATGGAATGTTTCCTTCGGCAGGTGTGGTCAGTTTAGGGGTAATCAAGCCGTCCGCGCTTAAGTCGATGGCACCCGAAGGCTCTCCGGCAAAGTGGTAGCTGACGGCATTTTCTCTCGCACTTTCGGGCATGATGAACGGTTTCAGTTGCACGGGCTGTCCTTCCGTCACGTCGACCCCGAAAACATCGCTTTCAAGGTTTGTTGCATTTTCAACGGTAATGGTCACCGCTTTACCAAAGTCATCGTCGTCGCATCCCGTAAACAGTGCCCCGAACGAAAGCATTCCTGCTAAGAAATATATATTTTTTTTCATGATCTTACGCTATATTTATCGGTTATCTATTAATGTCTTTCCAACCTGGATTCTGCGTCAGCAGCGGATTCATAAGCATCTCGTTTAAAGGGATCGGATAATAGTAACGTTTGTCATCCCAAGGTCGCACGCCTTTGATAACAGTGGTTGATGTAGGATAAGGAATGATGAAACCGTCATCGTCTACAATCACCTTATTACCTACCTCTCCTATAGGAACTGTTACTTTGTAGGGATAATCCTTATATACTTCATCGTTGCGGTTTTTGCTGTACAATTCTATTTTCTCCTGCGTCATCTTCATTCCTCTTACAGGGACCGTGAACAGCTTACCGGCTTTCCATCTCATCAAATCTTCGTAGCGCATGCCTTCCATCATTGTTTCCACACGGCGTTCACGTCTGATTTCGCGAATTATCGGAGTAACGGAATAATCCAGATACTTTGCATAGATGGCGTCCAGACGTGGGTCAGCAGGTATGTTGGTTAGAGTCAGCTTGGCATTGGGGTATTTGGCAAAATCAAATCCGGCTCTTTCTCTTAAGGCATTGACGGTGATCTCCAAATCGTCGTTGGTAATTTCACCTAATTCCGCTCTGGCTTCGGCGTAAATCAGCAACAACTCTCCATAGCGGAACATGTGGGCTGTTTGCACACCTTTTGGGTTAGCTTCCCATTCAGCGTAATCGGGCATCCAGTGTTTGATGAATCGATAGCCGGTTACCGTTGAATTGTACTTCTTCATTGGAGAACCGCCACCTGTATCATACGTAATCATTGGATAGATGATACCGGATTCTTCCAAAGAATATGTATTATCGTCCGCATCAAAGATGGACGCATATTCACCCGGTCTGCAAACAGTTTGCGTCAAGCGGGGATCACGGTTGTCCAACTCCTCCCACATTCCGTCATATCCTTTGAACAGCGGGTTTACCTCGTAGCTGCCTTCCACACCTCCTATATAGATGGGACGTCCGTCTTCGCACAGATAGTCTTCGAGCATAGTTACGGGAGCACCCATGCAATAGCGTGTGTGGTTGTTCATTCCCCAATAACGCGGATTGTCATGTCCCAGTTTAACACCGTCGTATACACGTGACAGGATGGTTTCGTTGTTACCCTCAGTTTCGGGAGAACCTTTTTGTACGAACAGTTGCCAATAAGAATCTTTTGCTGTAGGATGTTTGAAAAGGGAGTATCTGTTCTTCTCGATAATCGTCCAGGCAGCATCACGACTCATACCCAATAATTCGTTGGCTGTAGATTGCAGATTCAATTCTGTATGATATTTCCGGAAGGTTCCTTCGAACAAACAGAAGCGGGCTTTTAAGAATAATGCCATATCTTTGTTGATATATCCACAGGAATTGTCGTTATCCTCCAAATTTTCAATGGCAAAGTCAAAACACTTCAGGATATTGGTAACCAATTCCGTGCGTGGCATGCGGGAGCCGTAGAGTTCCGGTGAACTTGTATCCAGTTCCTTATCCAACCAAGGCACTTCACCCAGAGCCACCAGTTTGATGTAATAGTCCCATGCCTTGAAGAAATAGGCCTGAGCTGCATATTTCTTCAATGTTTCCGGATCCCCTACTTCCGCATAATGATTCAGGAAGTAGTTCACCTTGCGAAGTTTTTCCCACTGCCAGGGCGCATCAAAATTCTTTGATGCTGTGTTCGGAGTGTCATAAGTACCGCCTAATTTAGCATCGATATTACCCGCATATACAGTATTGTCGCTGAATGCATCTCCAAAAATAATCTGGCTGCCTGCCTTTACCGCCAAGAAACCTTTATCGTGCGAGGTATTGTTGGTTCCACTCACTCCATGTCCGTATACATAATATCTGTAAATTCCGTCCAAGTACAGCTGTAAGTCGGCTTCTTTTGTAAAGAATGTACCGTCAGCCATGTCATCTATCGGATCTCGTTGCATGAAGTCGTCATTACAAGACGACAAAGATGCCACCAAGGTCACAAGTAAAGCTATAATTGAATATTTCTTCATAATCTCTATTGATTTAAAACGTTAAAAACCTACTTGAATACCTACGCTGAATGTCCGTTTCGGAGGATACGCATCGGAGAGATAGTCAGCATCATAATACTTGGGCATATCCGAAATAGTAAACAGATTATAGGCGGCTAAATTCAATCTCAATTTCTCCAAACCGATTTTGTTGATTAAAGCTCTCGGGAATGTATATCCCAGAATCACTTGTTTCAATTTGATATAGGAAGCATCAAGCAAATAACCTGTTTGGGGGTAACTACCTGTACCGGAACCATACATCGGGAATTTGGCATCTGTTCTTTCGGGAGTCCAGGAGTTGTTGTATACTTCCCATGAACCGGCTCCGTTGCCCCAATAACTGGAAGTAGACGACAACCAATAGTCTCGTTTGCCCACACCTTGGAACATCAGATCGAGATCGAATCCTTTGTACTGGAAGTTGGCGGTGATGTTGTAGCGATAGAGTGGTGCATTGTTGCCAATCACTTTTCTGTCACCCGGATCGTCTACGGTATTCAAGCCGGTAGTGATGACGCCGTCGTGATCCAAATCTTGATACCAAATGTAGCCGGGATAAGCCTGTCCGCCTTTGAAATAGGGGCCATGATACAGCGGTTTCCCATTTGCGCCTACACCGTCGAAGTCACCTTCCTGAAGGATACCTCCGGTCACGTATCCCCAGATATCTCCTACGGTATATCCCTTATACAATACACCGTCACCAATCTTATTCGTAGGGTTGGAAGGGTAGCTCACCACTTTGGCCTTATCATCTGAGAGTGCTACGCCTACGCTATAACGGAATCCGTTAGCCAGTTTGTCAGACCATTTTGCCTGGAGTTCAAATCCGGTGGTTTTCAAGATACCTGCATTCTCGAAGGGCAAGTCATCGTCACCGATCAATGCCGGGTAATCCTTTCCACCCGGTATCAGGATGTCGGTCACTTTTCTCTCGAATATGTCGGCGGTGAATGTCAATCGGCTCTGCAAGAAAGTAAAGTCGAAGCCAAGGTTCTTGGTAGTCGATTTTTCCCAAGTCAAATTAGGATTGATTAATGAAGGAGTATTGATACCAGTAGGGTAACGTGTTCCATCAAACAAGAAATATCCCTCTGAAGTACTGAAAACGGATTGATATGGGTATTCCGAATCGGGCTGACTGCCCAAACGTCCCCATGAGGCCCTGATCTTGAAGTTGTCCAGCCAGTCTTTCGACCATTCCATGAACTTCTCTTCTGATACTCTCCATCCCAATGATACGGTGGGGAAGAACTGGAAGCGGGAATCTTTCGGGAACTTGGAACTACCGTCATAACGGGCATCCAGTTCTATCAAATATCTGCTCATGTAGTTGTACATGATACGGCCGAACAATGCGCGTGAAGCAATTTCATGATGAGAATTGGCAGAGGTGTTTGCCGTAACATCTTGCACCAGCTCGGGATTCAGGATGTACGGATCGAGCATGTTTTTCAGGTAAAGAGTAGAACCGGCATAAGATTCTTCTTCTTGGTTAAGGCCTAATAACACGGAAACATTGTGCTTTTCCTTGAAAGTTTGGTTATAATCCGCATACACGTTGATAGCATATCTATCTGTGGTAGAACGTGTGACTTCACCCGTATTTTCGGTTGCCCAGCGAGTTTCGAGAGCGGTCCATGAATTGTTTACACGCGCCTGTTTCGGATGAGTCTTTTCCTTTTGGTAAGTAGTGGGAGCCACTGATAGATCCGCCTTGATTTTCAATATCTTGGGGATGATTGTGAACTCGGGACTGATGGAAAGAATTGTTTTTCGTCTGGAACTGATATTACGTCCGCCCGCATACAAATAGCTTACGGGATTTTCTGTCGGGTGATTCGGTAGAAAATCGTCTGGTCCTGTCAATACAGGTTGATAAATAAAGTTCTCCGGATAGTAGGATTTGGCATAACTCCAAAGGTTCATACCATCTGTTTGTTGCGTAGGACCTTCATAATCGAACACATTGTATGAGGCTTTGGCAGCTACATTGAACCACTTCGTAACTTTGGCGTTAATGCTGAGCATGGCATTGTATCTTTTTAATCTGTCGGTTTTAATTTCATACATACCTTTTTGGTCTTGCATACCCAGAGAGATATAATAACTGATTCTGTCACCACCACCACTGATAGAGAGGTTATGCTTTTGAGTCGGAGTCCAGCTTTTCACTAACTCTTTGTAAGGATTCGTGTTGCCTACCCATTGTATGGCATCCCCCTCCATAAAATAAGGCTTGTTGTTCACAGGATCTTTCATGTAGGCCATCATGTGATCCAACATGTCTCTGTCGTGTTGGGAATACTCAGCGATAGTACCAGTCCAAACTTCTTTGTCCCTTAACGCTTTATAAATATAGTATGAATCCAAAATGTCAGGCAATTCATAAGGCTGATCGAAAGCTAAATTGTAAGAGTAGTCGATTTTCGCTTTCTGATTGTAATTACCTCCTTTGGTAGTTACCAGTATCACGCCGAAGGTGGCTCTTGTTCCATAAATAGCGGCGGCGGAAGCATCTTTCAGGAACGACATGTTGTCTATGTCATTCGGATTCAACTGATTCAAGTCTTCAGCAGTGATTTCCACACCATCCAACAGGATCAGCGGAGAGCCGGATTTCACATCGAACTTGTTCTTGTCATCATTAGATGTGCCTCTTTGGCGAAAAGTAGTGGCACCACGGATATTCAATGAAGGAACTTTGTTTGGGTCGCCACCTTCGATACTGATGTTTAAGCCCGGAACCATGCCTTGCAAGGCTTGTCCGATATTGGCAACCGGCCTGTTTTCCAATGCTTCTGCTCCAACGGAAGCTACAGAAGCTGTCAGATTCCCTTTTTTCTGTGATTGGAAACCGATGACTACTACTTCGTCTATCATCTTGGAGTCTTCGGATAGAGTGACATTTATACTCTTCTGATTACCAACGGTCACTTCTTTAGTAGTATATCCTACGAAAGAGAATGTCAGTACGCTCTTGTTTCCAGGCACGGATACGCTATACTTGCCGTCAATGTCTGTGATGGTACCGGTCCCCGTTCCTTTTACCATTACTGTCACTCCAATCATAGGTTCACCGTTGGTGTCTTTTACAACACCGGTAATTTGCAGTTGCTGGTCAATGCCCATTGCGATACTCTGGACGGCATATACCCTTTGCGACAATCCTGCAGACAAAAAGAAAAAGCATAGGAAAAACATCAAGCATTGATGTTTGTTCCAATCTCTCATTAATGTTTTTACATCTTTCATAATGTTTAAATTAAAATTAACGTCGCAAATCTATGCGTATTAAAATAATACGTTTTACTGATTTAATTTTTTTTTTTACTCAAATTCAAACCTTAGAATAATGTGCTGTTAATTAACGAATTATGTGGAGTGACTTGTCTCCGGACTGGACGTTTTGTATGTATAGTGGGAGAGTGAAAGGCAGATGAAGAGCGTCTATACACCCTCTTGCCGTAGTGCTCATATCAAATTGCTGTATACAAATCTGTGTTGCGGTCTTAAGTGTCTAAATGCCATTTTTGGCCATTTTATTTTTGTACACTTCTTTTGGGTAATATTATATATGTCAGTGTATTAAAGAAAAGAAGTGTACAAAAATGAAATGATCAATATTACTTTATTTTATTCATTTCAGATACAAGAAGAATGTAAATACATCTTTTCTATATAATAATGGAATGCTTTCTCCTGTTTGTTTCACTTTGCTACGTATTTGCAACTTGAGCTCAAGCTAATGAACTTCACTTTGCGAAGACACGACTGTAATATTAGTACACAATTTAATCTTCTATAAAGAGATGCTATGTCGCTGTTTTCCTGACGGTTACAAATTGTTGGTTTTTTGTTGACAAGAAGTTAGGAGTTTGTCGACAAGAAGTTAACTTCCTGTTGACAAACTCCTAACTTCTTGTTGACGGGGAATTACTTGATTTTCTGTTCCTTTACACAAGGAAGGCGGTGAAGGGAGAATTATCATGGAGAAGCGGTATACTAATGAATAAAAAACTGCCCCTTCGGAAATTTCTTCCAAGGGGCAGTCCTTTTTCACTTCGTTTTCTTTTCAGTCTTATAAAGCCTTTCGGTTACTGATAACTCGCATGGCGGCAGTGTACTGCTGACAAGGCACAGACACGTGAATGCCATTACCTTTGTCCTCTGTTGAAGCGGTGATGTAAGCTGACTTCAGCAATTGCTTCACACTTTCCACTTCCCAAGGGCTACCTGCGAAAACGTTAATCTGAGAAATCTTTCTACTTGTAATCATGTGCTTTAAACTTTTTAGTTGTACTTTCCGGTCGCAAATGTAAGTGGTTTGCGGGAAACCGAATAGCTCAAATCGATCAAAAAGTAACATAAAAGGTGCAAACGATTTAGAAGTAGCTTATTCCTCATATTTTTTTCTTATTTCGTATCGTTCTTCCGGATTTCCACACGACGGATCTTTCCACTGATGGTTTTCGGCAGTTCGTCTACAAATTCAATCACACGCGGATATTTGTAAGGGGCTGTCACTTTCTTTACATGATTTTGCAATTCCTTGATAAGTGCTTCTCCCTCTTTTCCTTTATATTCTTTAGCCAGTACGATGGTAGCTTTCACTACCTGACCGCGGATTTCATCAGGTACGCCTGTGATGGCACATTCTATTACAGCTGGGTGAGTCATCAGAGCACTTTCCACTTCGAAGGGGCCGATACGGTAACCGGAACTCTTGATCACATCGTCGGCACGGCCTACAAACCAGAGATAGCCGTCCTCATCTTTCCAGGCAACGTCTCCCGTATAGTAGATATTATTGTTCCAGGCTTCGTGTGTACGTTCCGGATCGCGGTAATACTCTTTGAACAATCCCAGTGGCTTACCCTTGTCTGTACGGATTACGATTTGTCCCTGTTCACCGGCTTCTACGGAACGGCCGTCATTGTCTATCAGGTCTACGTCGTATTGTGGATTAGGCAATCCCATACTTCCCGGTTTCGGTTCCATCCAAGGCATGGTAGCAATGGTCAGCGTGGTTTCTGTCTGTCCGAATCCTTCCATCAGTTTGATGCCTGTCAGTTTCTTGAAGGTCTCAAATACGGCTGGGTTCAGAGCTTCGCCGGCGATGGTACAATATTGCAGTGATGAGAGATCGTACTTTGTCAGATCTTCGTGAATGAGGAAACGGAAGATGGTGGGAGGTGCACAGAGAGAAGTTACGTGATAATCCTGTATCTTCTCCAGGATGGCGGCAGGGGTAAATTTCTCGTGGTCATACACAAATATATTTGCTCCGGCAATCCATTGTCCGTAAAGTTTGCCCCATACAGCTTTCCCCCAACCGGTATCGGCGATGGTGAGATGCAGGCTGTTTTCCGTCAGGTTATGCCAGAAACTACCGGTAACGATATGCCCCAACGGATATGTAAAGTCATGGGCGACCATTTTCGGTTCACCGGTGGTTCCGCTGGTGAAGTACATCAGTGAGATATCTTCGTTCGTATTCGGATGCTCCGGCTTCACGAAAGGTGCGGCATTTTCGATCCCTTTGTGGAAATCATCGAATCCTTCGGCTACTTGGGGACCTACACTGACGAGTTTCTTCACGCTGGGGGAATCCGGCATGGCAGCTACAATATGATCCGTGATAACCGATTCTCCTGCACAAACAATCATCTTGATGTCCGCAGCGTTACAGCGGTACACGATATCTTTCTTTGTCAGCAAGTGAGTGGCGGGAATGACGACGGCACCGAGTTTATGTAAAGCTATGGTGCTGTACCAGAATTCAAAGCGGCGTTTCAATATCAACATTACCATATCACCATGGCCGATGCCGAGGCTTTGGAAATACGAGGCGGTCATGTCCGTATAACGTTTCATGTCGGCAAACGTAAATTGCCGGTGTTCACCCTTATCATTAGTCCATAACAATGCAGGTTTGTCAGGTTGTTCGGCAGCCCAGGCGTCTACTACATCGTATCCGAAGTTGAAGTTTTCCGGTACGTTTATTTTAAAGTTTTTGATAAAGTCCTCTTGTGTAGTGAAAGAGGTTTGTGATAAAAATCTTTCTACCATAATTATAGGAATTAAGAATGAGAGATTCCCTTCATTCTCCATTTAGTTGTTACATGATAATTGCCAGGAATCGTACCGTTTTTCCATCCAGTGCTTTCATGCCATGCGGCAATTTTGAATTGAAGTACAGGCTGTCTCCTTCGTTTAGTATAAGCTCTTTGCCATCGATGTTGACCATCATGCGCCCTTCGAGCACAAGACTGAATTCTTGTCCGGCGTGGCTGTTGTAATGTATCGGTTCATCGTCCGGTTTAGGTTCAACGGTTACAATGAACGGGTCTACGCTACGGTTCATGAAACCAGAAGCGAGGGCTTGATATTTGTAGGCCTTGGTACGTTCGATGCTGACACCTTTTCCGGCACGAGTCAGGAAGTAGCTGCTCATTTTAGGTTCTTCACCAAACATCAGTGCGTCCAATGAAACTCCGTATCTGCGTGCAATCTTTTGCAACATACTTACGGAGATATCAAAATCTCCCGTTTCGGCAAGACGGTAGTCGTAAGGAGAGATGTCACATTCACGGGCAATGTCTTCAGCGGTCAGCTCCAGTACATCACGAAGCCCGCGAAGGCGTTCTGCTATTTGCTTAATTTGTTCGTCCATGTGGTTGTTTATTTAATGAATTAATTGTTAGTCTTATTGCTTACTTGCTTTGATAGCATTGATGATGGCGGATGTATAACCGTCATGTTCCAGTTCATTGATACCTTTGATGGTAATACCGCCGGGGGTACATACTTTATCGATTTCTACGCTGGGATGCGTATCATTATTCAGTATCAGTTCGGCTGCTCCCTTTACCGATTGAGCCACCATTCTCATAGCATCTTTGGGATAAACCCCCATTTCTATACCGGCTTGCATGGCAGCCTGGATGTATTTCAACACATAAGCGATTCCGCAGGAAGCCATGGAAGTGCAGGCTGCGAATTTTTCTTCGGGGATGAGCATGGCAAGTCCCATCTGATTGAAAATATCCAGCATCAGTTGTTCTTGTTCTTTGGTCGCATTACGACTGGCAATCAGTGTCATACTTTCCATCTCGCTGATGGCGGTGTTAGGAATAATGCGGAACATGGTCATTTCCGGTTCGGGTACGTAGTGAGCCAGTTCTTCAAAGTTGATGCCTGCAGCAACAGAAATGATAATTTGTTTACTCTTCAGTTTCAGTTCGCGCAGCACACCTTTGATAAGCCATGGTTTCACAGCGAGTATGATGAATTCGGCGCCGATGATGGCTTCCTGATTGTCATGGGTGATTTGTAAAGCAGGAAACTCTGCTTGTAGTTCATCCAACTTTCCTTGTGAGGGATTAGAAACTATGATATCCGAGGCGGGGATAATACTTCCCTTTGCCAATCCACGGGCTATAGAGCCGCCCATGTTTCCTGCTCCGATAATTGCTGTTCTCATATCATTCTGTTATTAAAAGGGTTGTCGATGGGCAAAGGTAGATATTTTTTCTACCTTTCTAACCTAATTGATGTAAAAAAAGTGCTTGTGTATTTAAAACAACAGGCAGCCTTAAGAAACGCTGAAACGCTTGAAGGCTGCCTGTTTATTGCTGATTATGTTATCAAATATACTTTAAAGTACTTTTCTAAAACGTTCGAGGAAGAGATTGGCTTCTTCCATGCTGAGGCAGAGGGGTGGAAGCAGGCGGAGTACATTTGTACCGCTGACACCGGTAAATACATGTTGTTCTTTCAACAGTTTCAGACGAAGTTCCTTTATCGGTTCTTCAAATTCAAGACCGATCATCAGACCACGTCCGCGAACTTCTTTGATCTGCGGGAACTTTTTCAATTCCGTCATCAGATACTCACCTACCTTGGCTGCATTTTCAACCAGATTCTCCTGACCTATTACGTCCAAAACAGCAAGCGCTGCGCTGCATGCCAGGTGATTACCGCCGAAAGTAGTGCCCAACTGTCCGTAAACCGGAGTGAACATCGGACTGATAAGTACACCGGCCATTGGGAAACCGTTACCGATGCCTTTGGCTACCGTGATAATATCTGCTTTGATACCATTATATTGATGAGCAAAGAACTTACCGCTGCGGCCATAACCGCTTTGAATTTCGTCCAGAACCAATATCGTATTATGAGCTGTACAAGCTTCACGCAAAGCCTGCATGAATTCATCTGTCGGCAATTGAATACCACCCACACCTTGAATACCTTCGATAATCACTGCGCAAACATCACCTTTTGCCAGTTCGTTTTTCATAGCTTCAATATCGTTCAGCGGAAGGTAAGTGACATGTCCGCAGTCATTAATAGGAGCTATGATTTTGGGATTATTAGTCACTTCCACGGCAAGTGAAGTACGTCCGTGGAATGCCTTGTTGAAGGAAACCACACGTGTACGTCCGTTGTAGAACGAAGCGAGTTTCAAAGCATTTTCGTTGGCTTCTGCACCGCTGTTAATCAGGAATAAGGAGTAGTCATCATAACCACAAACTTTTCCCAGACGTTCAGCAACCTGTTCCTGTAGCTTGTTAATCACAGAGTTGGAATAAAATCCCAACGTGGCAACCTGGTTGCTGATCATCTCCACGTAATGCGGATGTGCATGACCGATGGAGATAACAGCATGTCCACCGTAGAGATCGAGGTACTCAGTACCGTTTTCGTCCCACACGTGGCAGCCTTTTCCCTTGACAATGTTGATGTCAAAAAGGGGATATACGTCGAATAAGTTCATTTCTTTAATTCTAAATTACAAAATACAAATTACTTAGAAGGCGCTGGGTTTCAATCGCAAGCCGACGGTTTCTTCTAAATTGAACATCAGATTCATGTTGTGCACCGCCTGACCACTGGCACCTTTCAGCAGGTTGTCGATGCAGGAGATGATAAGCAGCTTATCACCGTGCTTTTCCAAATGCAGAAGACATTTGTTGGTGTTCACTACTTGTTTCAGGTCGATGTTCTTTTCTATGATATGCACGAAAGAGTCTTTGGCGTAATATTCTTCGTACATACGGACTATCTCATCCAGTGCAACTTTAGTTTTTACTACGATGGTAGCAAAAATGCCACGTGCGAAATCACCGCGGTAAGGGATAAAGTCAATATCCGCATCAAAACTGTTCTGCAATTGCTTCAGAGATTGCTTGATTTCGGGTACATGCTGGTGCTCGAATGCCTTGTAGACACTCATGTTGTTGTTGCGCCAACTGAAGTGACTGGTTGATCCCGGTTTTACACCAGCCCCGGTGGAACCGGTAATGGCATTCACCATGATGTCATTGTTCAGCATCAGATGTTTGGCAAGGGGGAGCAATCCCAATTGGATACAAGTGGCAAAGCAACCCGGATTAGCCACATGCTTTGCTTTGCAGGTAGCGCGACGGTTCAATTCCGGCAAACCGTAAATAAAGTCATGTTCCGGAGAAGCGATGCGGTAGTCCATAGAAAGGTCGATAATCTTCAACTCCTCGGGAAGGTTGTGACTCTCCATGAACTTCTTCGTGTCGCCATGGGCGGTACAGAAGAATAACACGTCAATTTTGTCCAAAGGTAACTCGTCGGTGAAGACAAGGTCCGTTTCGCCGTACAATCCTTCATGTACGTCGGTAATTTTGTTTCCGGCGTTACTTGAGCTGTTGATGAATACGATTTCCGCTTCCGGATGATTGATCAGCAAACGAATTAATTCACCTGCCGTATATCCGGCTCCGCCGATGATTCCTACTTTAATCATGTTAGTTTATACTATTATTCTTTTATCTGTTATACAAGTTCTTTTCCTCGGGAACAATAAGCCACATTATAAGGTACACGGGGATACCGGCAAATACGGTAAAAAACGTCAATAACGCATAGCCGATACGTACGAGTGAAGGGTCGAGTCCGAAATAAGCGGCCAATCCTCCGCAGACGCCGGCAAGCATTCTGTCGCTGCGTGAGCGAGTTAGTTTTTTGTTATTATTATCCATATCTGTTCGTATAATTGTTCTATCCCCTAACCGTTCTCTATGAGAGATGGGTTAGAGGATAGGCTTTTTAGATTTCTTCGTCTTTATGATTGTTATAATATACTCTCAGTGGAGTAGAAGTAACCTTGATGAAACCTTTCGCATCTTCTGCTGTCCAGCCTTTTTGCATTTCGCCATATTCGCCGAACTTCGTTTTCACAAGGTCGTCTTCTGATTCTACACCTACCGTAGAGAAAGATAATGGGCGAAGTTCCAGAATAGCCGTACCGTTTACGTTACGCTGGCTTTCCTGTAGCATGGCCTCGATGTCGCGCATCACCGGTTCCAGATATTGGCTTTCGTGCAGGAACATACCGTACCAATTGGCAACCTGGTCTTTCCAGTATTGCTGCCATTTACTCAGTGTATATTTTTCCAGGAATTTATGTGCACCGATAATCAGCATCGGAGCAGCAGCTTCGAAACCTACGCGGCCTTTGATACCGATAATTGTATCACCCACATGCATATCACGACCAATACCGTAAGCGGCACCGATTTCTTCTACTTTCTGAATGGCTTTGATGGGATCATCAAATTTCTCATCGTTCACAGCTTTCAACTCACCTTTTTCGAAAGTAAGACGGAGTTGTTCGCTGCCTTCCTTTACACAGTGTTTCAGATAAGCGCTTTCGGGTAATCCTTGTGCGGAATCCAGAATCTCACCACCGCAGATAGAGGTACCCCACAAACCTACATTGTAAGAGTATTTCAGTTTGGTGAAGTCTGCTGAGAAACCATGTTTGTTCAGATAATCGATTTCTTCCTGGCGGCTCAATGCCATATCACGAGTCAGTGTGATGATTTCCACGCCCGGAGCCAATACAAGGAATGTCATGTCAAAACGAATCTGGTCGTTGCCTGCACCGGTAGAACCGTGAGCGATAGCATCTGCACCGATCTCGTTGGCATAGCGTGCGATGGCAAGTGCCTGGAAGATACGTTCGGAACTTACGGAAATAGGATAGGTACCATTGCGCAGCACGTTACCAAATACCATGTATTTCAAGCTCTTTTCGTAATATTCCTGCGTCACGTCGATAGTGACATATTCTTTTGCGCCCAGTTTATAGGCGTTTTCTTCGTTTGTTTTCAGTTGTTCGGGGCTGAAACCACCGGTGTTTGCACAAGCTGCATACACTTCATACCCTTTTTCCTTGGCAAGGTACATTACCGTAAATGAAGTATCAAGACCGCCGCTGAATGCGACTACTACTTTTTTCTTTTCTTCCATATCCTTTGTTTTTTAAATTTTATCATCTTCATGCAGAGCCGGGTCGTAGAGCATTGCTGTGCAGATGCAGAATTTGCGGTTCTTGGCTACTAATATATCATGGTTGATGCAGCCTTCGCAGCCTTTCCAGAAGGATTCGTCATCAGTCAGTTCATTGAAAGTGACGGGAACGTATCCCAGTTCCGTATTCATTTTCATGACGGCGGCTCCGCTGGTGAGACTGAATACTTTGGCGTTGGGCCATCGCAAGCGTGCCAGGCGGAAAGATGCCATTTTGATACGCTTAGCCAATCCAATACCGCGAAAGTCGGGATGCACAATCAAACCGGAAGTCGCAACATATTGTTTGTTTCCCCAACTCTCGATGTAGCTGAAGCCTGCAAACACGTCTCCGCATAAGGCGATGATGGCTTTTCCTTCTTTCATTTTTGTCGCCACATATTCGTGTGTGCGTTCTGCGATGCCCGTTCCACGTACTTTGGCCGCTTCTCTGATGGTATCCAAAATCTTATCCACATAAACTTCGTGAGAGGCGTCAGCCACCATCACGTCCACTTTTTTGGTATCCATTTCTTATTGATTCGTTCTTTATTTATTTAATGTTCGGAATGATTTGCGACAGAAATTCGCGTACTTCGCCATGTGAAGCAGCTTCATGCACTACCAACATGATGGTGTCGTCTCCGGCAATAGTGCCCAGAATGGCGGGACATTCGCGGTTGTCGATGTCGTAGGCCATACTGCTGGCATATCCCGGTCGTGTACGGATAACGGCAATGTTACCGGAGAATTGCAGGGACACGAATCCGCTGGTCATCAACATTTCGCTGGCACTTTGGTCATTGGAACGTTTGTACATGATGTTGTTGGGTAATACATATACATATTTCCCGTTCATGTTTGCCGCCTTGGCAACTTTCAGTTGTTTCAAGTCGCGGGAGAGAGTGGCTTGTGTCAGTTCAAAGCCTTCTTTACTCAGAGCTTGCAGCAGTTCTTCCTGAGAACTGACGTCCTTGCTTGAGATAATCATCTTGATAGCGTCTAACCGATTGGCTTTTTTCTTCATTGTTCTGTATAATTATTCTAAGAATGGCGCAAAAGTAGCGATAATTTTGGAAAGAATATGCATTAAAGAGGGAATTTTTATACTTTTTATACTATGAATGCTGTGCTTTATGCATAAATCGGAGAATATATGCAATTATTTTATTTCCTGCCAGGAAAACACAGTCCCGTCTTTACGGTTGGGTATAGTCCCGGGCCAGTCGGCGGAATAAGGTTCGTCTGTACGCGGATCTAAACCAATGAAGCGATTGGTCTTTAAGGATAGTAGCATACATTGTCCCCATAGCATATCCTGCCACATGAAGAGGCTGCCTTCCGTTTCTTTCTGCATGAGTCGAACATCTGCTGAGAGGCCGGCTCCGGTGACGGTGACAAAGCCTGATCCGTCTAATGCTTCAAGAGCTATACGTCCTTGTCCGCGGTCGTGTACACGGAACTGGCATCCTGTACCGTTGAACGTATTACTTCCCGGATAGGAACGATTCAGCATACCGTGGGGATTAGCCCAGACTTGCTCACCGTTTGCGAGATTGGTTAGTGTTATCACTTTGCCGAGAGGAAGATTTTTAGAGCGATCTGCCAATGGTTCCTTTACCTTGAAATTGTCGAAGTCGGCATAACCTCCCGCTTTTCCATTCGTATTGAAAGCAAATAAGGCATACCGTACTCCCTGGAAAGTCTTCATTTGATACCCCAGACGCAGTTCGCCGCCGACTTCTTTAAATGTTTTACCGTCTGTACTGAAGCTGAGTGTTGCCAGGTCTCTATTGTAATCACCACTGGCACGCAGGTACACTTGTGGGCCGGATAATGGTTCGTCTGTAGACTGGTTCTTTACTAAGTCGTAAAATCTCAGGATGAATCCCTCGTCAGTACGCACTACACCGATCCAATAATAGGGAACATTCAATAACCCAAGTCCGGCTACGTCACCTTTCTTTAAGGATTTGGCATTTAATTCGACGGTGGCGCTGGACTCCGGACCGATAGCGCGTTGAGTAAGTGTATTTTTAGCATACATGAAGTTTTTGGCAGGGAGAGTGTGCAGACGCAGTACACCTTTTTTCTCAGTGAGCGACCATTTCTTATCTACCGGAATATGGTTCCATTGCCAGATCGGTTTTAGTTTGGCAGACGAGAAATCATCATTACGCTGATAAGTTGTCAGAGGAGCTATATCCGTTCCGGTATCCGGTTTGAACCAGGTGCGTGGTGAGCGTCCCAGGTTTCCTTCCAGTCCGAAGTAGGGCCAACCATCTTTCCAGGTCACGGGTGAAAGGAAAGTCAGGCGGCCTGCGGATTTTACGTCCATCATTGAGAATCCCCACCATTCACCATTAGGCAGATCGACGATGCCTCCCTGATGAAGGGTTACTGCACCGAAACCATTTTCAGAAGGGCGCTCAAATTCCATTGCTTCTCCTTCATTGGGGATGTTCGACCAGAAGCCATATCCTTTGGTCCACCAGCCACGTTGTGTACCCATGGTTTCACGATTACTGATAACCACGGTTTCGTAAGGACCTTCCAGTTTGTCGGCGCGGGCACATTGCATACGGCCTACGGGTGCATAGTCTGCACTGATGATATAATATTTTCCGTCTATTTTATAGAAATGATGCCCTTCTCCCATGGCATTACCTTTAGGGATGATTACTTTTTCACTGCCTTCCACATAGCCGCTGAAGTCAGGTTTGAGTTGAATCAGATGTACTTCGTCGTAACCATGTACTGCATATATCTTGTCGTCGTCATCAAACAATATGCCCAGGTCGTAAATTCTGCCACCCATATTCTTGTGTGTCCAGGGGCCGGCGGGATTTTTGGCAGAGAAAACTTGTAAGCCATGGTCATTTACGTTGACGAATACATAGAAAGTGCCTTTGTGATAACGGATGGCAGGTGCCCATATTCCGTTTCCATAAATGCCTTTATCGCCTTCCAGATGAAAATCAGGTCCTAAATCGAGTTTGTCAAAGATATATGTTACGAATTCCCAGTTTACCAGATCTTTGGAACGTAGTAGCGGTAGTCCGGGCATGGCATGCATGGAACTGGCAACCATGTAATAATCTGTTCCTACACGTATCAGGTCAGGATCGGTAAATTCATCGTAAAACAGAGGATTGGTAAAAGTACCGTTGCCGTTGTCGGCTGTCCACGACTGGGCTTGTAACTGGCAGAATGCCATCAGGCCGAGGATGATAGAGAATATATGCTTCATGGTCATAATAATATAGAATAAATTAATTAATTTGAGGACTTTTCGGAGAACATCCAATAATCGAAGTTGAAAAGCTCGTGGGGAGTTTTACCTTTAAATATAAGATATAGGTCATGAACTCCTTTGACCGGCTTCACATGGGTAGAGTGTTGTTCCCAATTATCCCATTCTCCGGTATAGGGAATGTTTAAGGTGCCGATCACTTCACCTTCGGGTGAGTCGATTCTTAGTTCTATTTCTCCTCCATGATATCTGCTGGATGCGGAAGCGGTGAATTGCGAAGCACCTTTCTGTCCGAAGTTCACATCACGCACCTTGATGTAATCGGTATTATGAATAGCGGTTATATATACACCTTTTTCTTTATCGGTGGCAGATGTAACACCTTGTGCCCATGCTATAGTTTCCGCTTCAGTTCGTTTGTATGGATTGAGTGTACCTGTTCCTTTCTTTATACCTTCATTAGTCATGTGCATTTGCGGTATGGTTCCGTCGGGGTTGTATGTGAACTGTTCCACACATACCGATCTGCAATAACTGTGCCCACCGGGCAGCGCATCATTATGATAGAAGAAGTAGGAGTTACCTTTAAAATCAATTATTCCGGGATGGTTGGTATTACTTCCTTTTTCCAATGGCATTACGACTCCCCGGGCTTTCCAGGGACCTTCTGCGGTCCGGGCGGTTGAATAATGTATGGATTCAGGGAATTCGGCGGCATAAATCATATAATACAGGTTGTTACGCTTATATACCCAGGGCGCCTCTGTGAACCTTCCCACAAAGGCGGTCTGATCTTTGATGTCGAGTGCTGTGATTGAGCCGTCCAGGGATATCATATCTTTATTCAGTTTGGCCTGATAACAAGCCCCGTTTCCCCAATAGAGATATGCTTGTTTATTACTGTCGATAAAGACCGTAGGGTCAAGGTCATCCCAGGAGTGTTTGGCGGCTGTAGTCATGTCGTTGGTTACTAATGCCTGGCCCAATGCATCTCTGAAGGGACCATAAGGAGTATCTGCAACGGCTACACCGATGGATGAACCCGGACTGAATCTGTTTTGTGAGGATATATACCAATAAAACTTGCCATCCCGCTCTATGCATTGTGCAGCGCTGGCATCTCCGGCTGACCATTTGAAATCACTTGTTTTCAGCGGTGCTCCACAGTCCGTCCAATTCACCATGTCGGTAGTGGTATACAGGCGGTATTCTCTCATCAGGTATGCGTTGGAAGGAGCATCCTTTTCATCGCATCCCACATAAAGGAATAATGTATCGTTATGCACCATTGGAGCAGGATCGGCTGTATATTTGGTTTGAATAATCGGATTTTGAGCCGTAGCCAAAAGTGGAAGGAACCCCAGATATAGGGCTAAAATGTTGTTTTTCATCATAATCGTTATTGTTGATAGTTGTTTTTAATACAAATATTTATTGTGGATATTAATGTGTGAATTCCCAATAATCTATATGGACAAAGTCTTCTTTATTGCCTTTGAATACAAAGTACAGATCAAATATACCAGTGTTGGGAATAGCTACGTCCGTTGTAATCGTTTTCCAGGAATCCCAGTCTCCTGTGGGAACAACGTTCAGAGTACCTATCAGCAATCCGTTTTCACTCTCCAGACGGATTTCAATATTTCCACCTTCTGGAGCACCACATGAAATCAAAGCTTTAAGTTTGGAAAGGCCTTCTTTGGTGAAATCCACTCCCTGTACTTTTATGTAATCCCCCTCGTTAGCAGAACTTACAATCCGATTACCCGGATCGCCTTTTCGGGCTTCAGTATTGATGCCCCAACCTTTTGCCATGGTTTCCGCTTCATTTCGTTTGTACGGATTGATGTATTTTAATTGGGGCAAGCCATCACGTGTGATTGATACCGTCCGGATAGTACCATCTTCATTGTGTATTAAATGGTCCAGACAGACACTACGCATATATTCGCGTGAACGTTTGTCCGCTTCTCCTTTCACATAGGCCACTTCCCGGTTATGATATGCAATATAATATTCGCCTTTGAATGGAAAGATGGAATGATGATTGTTGAAGCCGTCGTTGATGGGTGGGTTAGGCAATATTAATCCAGGCTGGGAAAAAGGTCCCATTGGATGTTCACTCATTACATACTCAATGTTGGCGGGAAAGCTGAAATGATGCCCGGCATACGAATAATAATACTTGTTTTTATATTTATGTACAAATGAAGCTTCGAAGAAACCGGGAGTATTGGGGTGTATGGCCTTACCTTCAACTTCTGTCAGGTTATCTTTCAATTTAATGATTCGTGAATTGCCGGGATCGCCCCCTCCGAAGTAAAGGAAGGCCTGTCCGTCATCTTCTATCCATACGCTTGGATCGAAACACCACATTCCCCATTGTCCGCTGCCGGGTTGCACTCCCGGAGTATTCATATCTACCACGGGTTTGTCTCGATTGTCTATATAAGGACCGGTTGGACTGTTACTGGTTGCTACGCCAATACCTCCGCAATTGCCGTCACCGTAATAGAGATAGAATTGGTTGTTGTGATAAACAACGCATGGCGCCCAGGTCAATTGGGCTCCCCATCTTGAGTCTTTGGCATGGAATACTTCACCGTGGTCTGTCCAATTCTTTAGATCGTCAGTTGAGATACAAGTGATATCGTTCATAAAATATCCGTATCCTCTTTGAGGGCTATAGGTATCATGCGAACAAAACAGGTACAGTCGTCCATTGTATTCTATTCCCCATGGGTCGGCTGTATATCGTTGCCAAAACAATGGATAATCCGCCTTGCTGATTGATGCAAATGATGCAAACAGTAATAAGCAGAAAAGTGATTTCCTAAGATAATAAGTGGTTTTCATGATATTGCATATTTATTGAATGGTTTTGATTTCTTTTCCGATAGTGACACCCGCTTCATTGAAACTGTCTATTGCGAAATAATAAGTCTGGTCAGTGTTCAATATGTTAATGGATACCTTGTTGTCTTCATATACCAGATAATTATGGTATAATTTGTTTTTCTGTGTACCGAACCGGATATTGTATCCGGTAGCATCGTTGACTTTGCTCCAACTCAGATTTACGGTTCTGCGGTTATCGTTGTTTCTGGTTAATTCCGTGAATTGGGCAGTTGCCGGAACCGGTTTATCCACTTTCCCGAACACTCTTAAGCCGGAGATGGAAAACTTGCCGGAAGGGAAATAGATATTGGTGATACGGATATACCTGGTGTCTGCCGGTTTGTCCAATTGGATGTAGTCATTGGGAGCATCAGCTTTGTTCTCTGATTTGTCAACTAACAGATTCCATGTAATCCCATCTTGGGATTCTTCTATCCGGTATTGGTAATATATGGAATCCGATTTTCCCAATGCGGTAGCATCCTGGTCGGCAAAGTTAACCTGAATGGCATAGACTTTAGAGTTCCGGTCTAAATCAACAGTCATAAACTCTCCTTTGTCTGCGGTTTTTGCGCTCCACCATGTTCTGATATCTTCATTCACGGCATTCTCTGTAGGATATCCTTCCAATGTAGATGACGCTTCTACCTTCTTTTTATAAGACAGGAGCATCCATCCCGGGAATAAATCTTGTGGAGAAGATATTTTTTTATCAGGAACAATCATAGGATAGTCTCCCCATGCTGTGTATGCATAAACATCTCCATCTTTGTCAAAGAAGGTTGGATATAGGGAAATCCTTCTTTCGAACATGTGCCTTCGTGAGATTGTGGAAGTACCGATATTCCAGTAGTTTCCATATAAATCCTGAAATGTGCTGCCATGTCCGGTTCCGTTGACAAAACCTTCGGGTTTATAAGAGAAAGGATTATGTTTGAGTAAAGTGAATGGGCCCAATGGATTTTCCGATACGTAAACTCCGTTGCTGTAACTTTTGAATTCGGTACCGGGTACTGCATATTGCAGGTAATACTTCCCTTTGTATTGGTTCATCCATGCGCCTTCAAGCCAGCAAGTGTGCTTGTAATTGGTATTATAGTCTCCGGATACTTCCCAACCGTATTTTTCAGCATTGCTGTAAAATAAGGGAATGGCTTCCCCTTTGGGCATAAATGTTTTTTTATCCAATTCCATTCCCATCATGGGAGTGGCTGCACCGGAACCATAGTATAGATATACTTTGTCAGTATCTGAATCGTAAAACAACATCGGGTCTGCCAGGATATAAGGAAACTGATCGGTTACCAACTCCCATTTGCCTGATTTGGGATCAGCGCTTTTATAGATTTTGTTGGTGGCTACGGAGGCCGTGAAGTAGATCTCTCCGTCCATTTCCATAACGGTAGGAGCATACTTCTCGATGGGAAGACTGTCAGTGGTTATTAAATCCCAATGAACAAGATCTGTTGAATGGAAATAACCGCCGGATTTAGAAAGGAAAAGATAATATTCTCCTTTGTATTTTATCATACTGGGGTCTGCTGCTTCACGCCAGGACGGAGAGTCGAGTGAAAAACGATAACTTAGGTTTACCGGATTACAAATTGTTTTGACCTTATTCTCTTTTTCCCTACATGCTGCCAATAGAACGGATAATAGAGAGAGTAGCAGAAAGGACTTGATTGTTGTTTTCATTTTCTATTTGATTTTTTCTATTTCAAGATCTTTATAGATTGCCTCGCAAGCTTTACCTTCGTGAATTTGTAAAGCGATGTATCCTGTCTGTGGAATTTTACCTATTTGTGCATCCGGGTGAGGGCAGTCGGAGAAAGGCTCGATGTAGTCCAATGTTTGTGTTCCATTCAGCCAGATGCGGATACGCGGACCTTCACAACGGATAATATATGAGTTCCACTCTTTGGGATTATAGTCCGGGTTTTTACAGAGAGGCGTACCTAAGAAATCCCACCGGCGTTGCTCATCATAAAGCGCTCCTTTTTTCCATGAGATGATGTCTGCCTGATAACCTATCATTTCATGTTCTTTGTTCTTTTCTGTTTGGGGTTGGCTACGGAATTGGATACCTGCATTATATGAGTCATCCGCACAGTTAATTTTGAATTTCAGGCGGAGTTCAAAGTCACTGTATTCGTGGTCGGAACGCAGGAACTCATTTTTAGGAATATCCTTTTCTATGCTTCCGCCGATAATGGCACCTTCTTCTATGCGAAACCACTTCATGCTGTTGTCGCCGTTATTGCCAGTCCAGCCTTTGAATGTCTTTCCATTAAAGAGAGGTTTTCCCTTGAACCCTTTCAGTATGTCCATTGGAGTGGAAGTCGCTTTTTCCTTTGTTGGTATCAGTGAAAGGCATTGAACATCGGGTAGTGCTTCTTTGTGTACCAGTCTGCCTTTCTCATCTTTTGCTAAAGAGAGTTGGATGCCTTGGAGCTTAATATCTATTTCTCCTGTAACAGGAATATTTATGACGCCTAAATCCATCTCCCGGTATTCGTTCCAATTGTTGGTCGGCTGAATCAATGTGGCAAGTTGCTGTTGTCCTGCCGTAACAGTTAGGGCGCTACCTTGGTAGGGTTCAGCATACTTCATGCGTACGATATAGTTCCCTTTTTTAGAGAAGGTGTTCCACGAAATAAGTTGATCCGTGTTATTCCAGCCATGTATCGTTGCTAATGTATCTTTGTCATATACCTTTAATCCACCTTCTGTCCGGGCATTCTGTGCCCACAATTTTACGGTTTCATTCTTATTGGAGTTTTTCGCTCTCCTATTTCCGAACAATTCTTTACTGAGTTGATGAAGATAGCCCACACTGGGAGTTACGTATTTCAACGGTTCATCCTGATCCCTTTCATATTCGAATACGATAACGGGAGTAGCTCCTTTTTCATAAAGATAGGTTAGCAGTTCTTTGATTTGAGCTGCTCCTTCACCCAAGGCTACATCTTTTCCTTCTTTGTCGCAACGGTCTACATCACGAAAATGAAAATGATACATACGACCTGCATCGGTGTAGCTTCTAACAGCCTCATATACATTGGTACCATCGCGCATAAAGTGTCCTACATCGACAGAAGCACCGATGTATTTACTCCTGTTTTTACAATCGGCCAATACATCCACGGGGTTCCAATAGGGCGAACCATGTGCTTTGGGGTGATTGGTCAGAAACATATAAACGCCATACTTTTGGCATAATTCGTCATAGAAGTCCATACTTCCCGGACCTTCTGCAATACGGACAGGATCGGTAGTCAAAGATATATGCCATTCTTTGCAGAATTGGAACAATTTCTCTGTTTGTCCGTTCTCTGCATCTTCCTTGCTTGGACGGCAGTAGAATGAAGTAAGTGTTATATCCTTCTCCAGACATTTGTTCTTGATTTTTTGTTTAGTCTCTTCTGACATTTGCCATGGATTGAATCGTTCTTCTTTTCCCCTCTCTATGGTTTGCCAGATTGTAGCCTCTACATATTTCAGACCTAAATCCGCCGCAGCATCAATAGCGTCAAAAAGGGAGTACCGGGTGAAGGTATAGGACTGAATACCTACTTTCCAACCCACTTTGTCAAAGTCAGATGCAATGTTTGTTTTTTTATTCTGGGCATATCCGTTGGCGGTTGCCCCGAAACTGAACAGCATTATTAATATAAGCTGTAGATGATGTGACATGTTTTTCATTCTGCTGATAATCTAAAAGTTCTGCCTGCAAAGTTAGGGGAGGAGATAGGGAAAGGACTTTTCATTTTAGATATTTCATTTTGCATTTCAGATAAAAAAGACCTGCATAATGGTCTCCGGCCTTATTCTTGAGGCTTTTCTTAGATTTCGGTAGGTGTTTTGCCGAAATAGCTTTTGAAGGCGCGGCTGAAAATGCTAAGGCTTGAAAAACCGGAAAGTTCGCTAACTTCGGTTACAGTATATTGACCGGATTGCAGAAGTTTGAGAGCATGATTCATCCGTACGGTCTTGATAAAGTCAGACGGCGATTGATCCGTCAATGTTTTAATTTTCTTATATAGAAGTGAAGAACTCACATTCATGGCTGCGGCAAATTCTTCCTTTCCAAATTCGCTATTGGAAATGTTTTCGTTGATGATGCTAATTGCCCGGCTTACGAACGGATCACTTGGCTTACTCTGGGGCACAGGCAGCTCTTCCCGGATGCCCGGTTCTGCCTGTGCCATTCTTTCTTGCATGAGTGCCTGGGCAGCATCGGCAATAAGCCTGTCATTGGTACTCTTCCGCTTCAAGCGGTTCGAATAACTTTTGAAAGCATAAATGATATAGCAGATGGTGCATAGACTGATGATAGCTGCAAACCACCAGGTTTTCCAGAAAGGAGGCGTGACGTGTATGTTCAGGCTGCGTTCATCAATCATTTGTGATAGAGAACTGTCGTACATCCTGATGTGTAATTTGAAGTTTCCACCCGGAAGATTGGTATAATTAATAAAGTGAAGTTCCGAAGGGCGGCTCCAGTTTGCGTCCAATCCCTCTAATAGCCACGAGAATTTCATGTTTCCTGAAGAATTCCCTATTGGAAGCAGCTCTAACATGAAATTGTTCTGAGTGTAGTTTAAGGAAAGATTCTTCTGTTGATTGACGGGAGTATTGTTTAATAAACCGGGAATTGTGCGTATGGAGCGGCCTGCTACGGTGATATTCTGGAAAAAGATATTTCCTCGTGGAGGGGTTTCCTGAATCAGTTCCGGCGCAAACATGATTGCACCGTTGCTTGTTCCCCAGATCAGCTTGCCATTCTTCAGCCGCGTACAGGAGTTGACGCAGAAAGTCGTGGTTGAAAGGGAATAGACCGATGTGTAGGGTTGGATTGTATTATTTAAGATGTTGAGCCGGCACAAGCCTCGTTCTGTACCAATCCATAAGAAACCGCTATCAAATAAGATACTGTTCACATAGTTGGACGTCAGGCCGGATTCCGTTGTAAATCTCTCTGTTTGTTGTTTGTCATAGTCATATCTTATCAGGCCGTCTCTGCAAGTGGCAACCCATATTGTATTGCCGGTTACTACTACGTCCTGAGTCAGACTGCCTTCAACTAACGTTTCCACCGTTCCCTGATTTTTATCCAGCAACAACAAACCACGTGAGGTTGTAAGCAACAGTTTCCCCGGAGAAAGTTCAGCAAACGCGCTGACGGGCTGGACCGGATATTCACGGAAACGATCTTCTTTTATCAGATAACAGGATAGCTTTTGGTTGCCGCCTATCCATACGTCTCCTTCTTTATCCACGAAAAAGTCAAAGATGAAATCGCCAGTAAAGCCGGGAGTGTTGGTCTTGGAGGAGTAATGTTTCAGCGTTTTTCCGGTTTCACGATCCAATAGATAGATGCCGGAAGAATAACTTCCTGCCCAGATATGTCCCTGGTTATCTTCACATAAAGATAAGAATACCTTTGCCTGTTCCGATTTATTCTGGTAATAATGCTTCCACTTGTTGGATGCTGCATCCCAGCGGCTTACACCATTGTTTGTAGCAAACCATATATGCCCTTCGTGATCTTCAATGATCTGGTTGACGTAGTTGTTTCCTAAGGAGTTTGGGTTGTTTATCTGGTAAGTGACCGGTGTGATCTGGGAGTTGTTGTTTTCAAAGAAAGACAGCTTTCCGGTGAATGTGGCTATCCAGTTTTTTGAACCGTCGCAAAGAATATCATATACTCCGTCACCCCGGAGTGAAAAAGGATTGTTCAGGTCCTCCTTATATATATGGAGAATTGTATCTCCTTTTTCGCTGATGTTCCAGATACCTTGTCCGTCAATACCAATCAGAAGGGTGTTTTTGGCATCCTTTCTGATAGCAAGAATGGGTTGCTTCGGAAAGTTTCTGATAGGGATATCTGATAAAGATTTCCGGATGATGTCATAGTAGAAAAGCCCGGCCGATCCGGTTCCAATCCATAGACGTTTTAGCTGGTCATCATAGTACAGGCTGGGTACCTGGAAGAAATCTTCCGTAGTGTTTGAGTAAAGAAGCCGGCTTTCTGATGTCGAAATATTCAGTAGTGAAATGCCTGCCGATGTAATATAGAATAAGTGATTGTCGTCATAAAAAGTGAGATGCTTTATGTCCTCTTCCGTTTGTGGGATTTTGGTAAGTATGTTATTCTCATATTTAAAGAGTCCGATCGAGGAAGCAATCCAAAGTACATTGCTTGTATCGGCAACGATGGTTCCTATTGTAATGTGGCTATTATCGGTTTCTTCCCGCAAGTCTGTCAGGAAGAAGAACTGGTCTGTAGGTTCGTCATAATGGAATATTTGGCCGTTATTGGTGTAGGAGAACAGTTGTGAATTGCTATAAGTCAGCTTTACGAATACAAAATCTGTGGTTCGGCAGGGAAGTTCATAATTGCGGCAGTCGCCTTCAGTCACTCTTAAAATGCCGGTTTTGGTGGAGGTCCAGATAAAACCATACTGGTCTTTACAGATGGAAAATGCTTCTCCTGATGTAATGCCATAGGTGTCACTGATGTTGTAGAATTTGGTATTGGTAGAGAAAGAGTTCAAACTAATAGAAAGCAAGACAAACAGCAGCAGTTTGACTCTTTCTTGTAATATCATTTGGAACTTTTTCATTAAAGGAGCATTCGTTGTTTAGAAATTCTGTAGCAAAGATAATAAATATCTATTGAGTTATGAATTAATTCGCCACGGAGTAACACAGAGTTTCACGGAGATGAATCCTGCACCGTAAAGCAAATAAGAAAGAGCGCTTTGCAGGAGTTAGACTTCATTATCTCGTTATATAGAAAGCTGAATGATAGAGGAAAAACTTGATATGCTCCTTCCTTTTTCTCCTAAAGCCTTAATGTTAATGTTATTATGCTATAAGCAAAATCTCGTTTTTCAATTGAAGGCTGTGTAGCCCGCAGTTGTGGGACCGACAGCCCTCAACTGTAAAACGTAGAGCCCTCAACTGTGAAACGAAGTTTTGTTACGGGCAAAGGAACAAAAACAATAAGGCTAAGTTGGGTTTTCATAGGACCTTCTTTCCATTTTTCTTATTGTTCCTAAGTATTCTATTGTGGGATCTATAGATCTCGCAACAGGATTTTCAAGTTCTTTTCGTCGCCTAATATTATGATATGAAAGGAATCAGGAAGGTTTTTTGAAGAATAATGCAGAGATATCCTCTGTTTTCTTGTAAAAGAGAGGTGTTTACGGGGATGTGCGTAAGGTATGTAAAAAAACGTATTGAGAGTCTGATTATTAGCTGGTTGTAATAGAAAAAGTGCTTTGAAAGCCTGTTTTTGGGGTGTAGGATGAAATTTGCCTACACCATTCTACATCATTCTCCACGCATCTATTTGTCTGATAATCAAATGAAAAAAGTCTCCGGTGTAGGATGTAGGAAATAGAGAACTATTTTTCCAATAGAAGAAATTTATTGTTTGCGTTGTTTTTGTATGGGATAAATAGGCATTTGTATCTTTAACATACCGTTCTACAATACTTAGATTGCGTTATTCCGGTCGGGAACATTATTTCTAAAACGTTGGTAGAGTCATTTTCTCTATCATAATGAGCTAAATGATAATTGCCGTATCCTATGATATCTATTCCGATATTTTGTGTATCTTTGTTGCATATTTCTTCAGTGGTGAAGGGATATGTTTATGATTTGGAGATCATTTTATTATTCGTACTTTCGGAAATCTGGTACATTTTTAATAAGAGCGAATGATAAGTGAAGGTCTCCACGTCCGGATTGCATATAACTTTGTTATATACATCTTGTGGCGTGGAGCTATTGCTTATTATTTTCTTACCGGTTTACCAGAGCCTCGAAAGTGGATAATATGTTAATAGTTCCCATGCCACTTTTATTATAGAGGTATAGGGGCGACATCAACCTTTAAAACTTATAACACGATGGATGAACCTTTTACTTGCACTTGCCAAATGAAAACCGACTTAGAAAACTCAGCCGATGTATTTTCCTTTTTTAAAGAGAACTACCCTTTACCCGGTATTGTTGATAATCTTAATAAACTTTCCAATAAAGAGTTACGCTGTGCCTGTTGCTTGATGGGGACTGCTTTACTTAGCATCTCCCGAAAGAAAACGATTTGGGGCTGGCTGAAGATAAAGGGATAGATAATGCCAATTCTGTTTTTATGGAAACGACAAAAGCAATAAGAAAACTATCAAAATATAAAGAAGGGGTTTCGGTGGAAACCCCTATTTTTGTGCCGTCAGGTATTGGCATGTTCTATAAAATAATCTATGTGAATCTATAAACTATTAAAGGCACATGAAAAAGCTTCTTGGATTTTCTATTTTTCTTGTATTCGTTTTGATTGCTTCTCTCACGGCAGAAGCAAAGGTGACACTTCCTGCTATTTTTTCAGACAACATGGTATTGCAGCAAAACACACAGGTGAATGTGTGGGGGAAAGCTGCGCCCGGAGAAAAAGTAACGGTTAAAGCATCATGGCTGGATAAAGCTGTGACTGCCAAGGCTGCGGCCAATGGTAAATGGACCGTGAAACTGAAGACACCGAAGGCAACAACCAACCAGTCCGTTACGGTGAGCGGTGAAAATGAGATTACCATTAATAATATATTAATAGGTGAAGTTTGGCTTTGTACGGGACAGAGTAATATGGAGTTCCCCGTATCGCGTCATCCGGATGTGAAGTGGAATACCGGAATGCTGAATGAAGCGGAAGAACTGAAGGATGCCGATTATCCGGAAATCCGCCTGTTCCATGTGAAACACCAGTTGGCGCACGAGGGTGAATTGGACGACTGTGAGGGGGAATGGTTGGTTTGCAATCCGAAGAACCTGTATGACTTTTCGGCTGTGGGCTTTGTCTTCGGACGTAAGTTATATAAAGAGCTGAAGATGCCCGTAGGGTTGATTCAGTCTACCTGGGGCGGAACACATGCGGAGTCATGGACAAAGCTGGATGTAATGAAGAAAAATCCGCTTTATGCCGATGTGCTGAAAGACTTTGCATTGGAAGGAGTGAAGCAACAGAAAAACTATTGTAAAGTACCCGCAACATTGTGGAATGGTATGATACATCCCATTCTGGGATATACGATAAAAGGAAATATCTGGTATCAGGGAGAGTCAAACTCTATCCGTGCCGATAAATACCAGCAGGTATTCACCAATATGATAAACAGTTGGCGTAAGGAATGGAAACAGCCGGATATGCCATTCTACTTTGTGCAGATAGCTCCGCACTACGGACAGCCGGCCACTATCCGCGAAGCCCAACTCCGGACCTGGCAAAGCGGACTCAAGAATGTGGGTATGGCAGTTATCACTGATGCGGGCGACTCGCTCGATATCCATCCCCGCAATAAAACAGTGACGGGTGAACGTCTGGCTGCCTGGGCATTGGCAAAGCAATATGGTAAGGACGTGACTTATTCCGGCCCGTTGTTCAAGACAATGAAGGTGGAAGGGAATAAAGCCGTATTGAGCTTTGACTATGCTGACGACGGACTGATGACTCCGGACAATGAACCGGTGAAAGGTTTTATCGTTGCCGGTGAAGATCGCCGCTTTTATCCCGCTACGGCCCTAATCAGGGGAGACAAACTGGAAGTTTCCGCTCCGCAGGTTTCCGTGCCGGTAGCTGTGCGTTATGCATATTGCAATTTCTTCCGCGTGAATCTTTATAATAAAGCCGGATTCCCGGCTACTCCTTTCCGTACAGATACGTGGGAGCCGGATTCGTATGCCCGTTGGTTTGCCGATTCGGAAATGGTACGTTTTCCGAAAGCCTATCAGTTGGATCATGGGAAGCGTCTGTTCTTTGGATATGCGCAGGGTGTAGGTTGCTGTGCGATGTTGCGGATGTGGAAGAAGACAGGAGAGCGCCGTTATTTCGACTATGTGGAGCAATGGGCGGATTCGCTGATTAATGATAAAGGAGAAATCCATTTGTACCATGTGGAAACATACAATCTCGATTATATAAATTCAGGTAAGGTGTTGTTCGACCTGTACCGTGAAACAGGCAAAGAGAAATATAAAACAGCAATGGATGCCCTGGTTAAGCAACTGAAAAACCATCCGCGCACGCTGGAAGGCGCGTACTGGCATAAGTTGATCTATCAGCATCAGATTTGGCTGGATGGCTTATATATGGCATCTCCTTTCCTCGCACAATATGGTGCGGAGTTCAACAAACCCGAATGGATTGATGAGGCGGTAAAGCAGTTTACGCTTTGCCAGAAACATACGTATGATGCCAAAACCGGGCTTTATCATCATGCCTGGGATGAAAGCAAGAGCCAGCGTTGGGCAGATCCGGAAACAGGACATTCGCCTAACTTCTGGGGACGGAGTATCGGATGGTGGTTCATGGCGATGGTGGATGCGTTGGATTTCATTCCCGAAAACCACGAAGGACGCGCCCGGATGATTGGCTGGATACAGGGACTGGCTGAGGTGTTGCCCGCTTATCAGGACAAAAATGGTTTGTGGTATCAGGTACTCGACCAGCCGAAACGGAAAGGAAACTTCCCGGAAGCATCTGTGACCACGCAATTCATGTATGCTTATGCAAAAGCTGTGAATAAAGGGTATATTGACCCGAAATATCGTGCTGTGGCTGAGAAGGCTTTCAAGGGATTGAAAAGTAAACTGATGGTAGAACGCCAGGATGGTACGCTGACACTGACACGTTGCTGCCAGGTGGGCGGCTTGGGCGGACATCCGTATCGCGATGGCAGCTTCGAATATTATATCGGTGAGAAGATGCGGGATAATGATGCAAAAGCAACAGGACCGTTCATTATGGGCTGTCTGGAGTTGAATAAATAGTATTATCATGAAAAAGAATTTATTGGCAATAATCTTTGCTTCTTTCTGTGCCGGAACCCTTTCCGCACAAAATATAGCGTGGCCTGAAGTAACTACGGAAGCTAAACCGGGGGCTCGCTGGTGGTGGATGGGGAGTGCGGTAGATGCGGCTAACCTGACCCGCAATCTGGAAGCATATTCCAAAGCAGGGATGGGCACGATGGAAGTTACTCCTATCTATGGGGTGCAGGGTAATGATGCAAACGAAATTCAGTTCCTGACTCCCGGGTGGATGCAAATGTTACGCCATACGGAAAGTGAAGCTGCACGCCTGGGTATGAAGATTGATATGAACACAGGTACGGGCTGGCCTTTCGGTGGCCCGGAAGTGGGTATAGAAGATGCTGCCTGTAAATTGCTGATTGAAGAATATACACTGAAGGGTGGTGAACGCCTGAAAGCAAAGATAGAAGTGACGGATGAAAAACAACGTCCGTATGCCAAACTGTGTAAGCTGATGGCTTTCAGAGTGCTGACTGACGCTTCTACTTCGAAAGAACAAAAGGCTGTGCGTTGCTATGACCTGACTTCGAAGATAGAGAACGGAAAGCTGGTATGGAAGGCTCCGAAAGGGGAGTGGCGGCTGATTGCCGCTTTCGTAGGTAAAACATTTCAGAAAGTGAAGCGTGCAGCTCCCGGTGGTGAAGGATATGTGATGAACCATTTTTCGGCAAAAGCAGTATCCAATTATCTGAACCGGTTTGAACGGGCTTTTGCCGGAAAGGTGACTGATGGTTCTGCCGGAACTCCAACAGAGTATCCGCATAATTTTTTCAATGACTCTTATGAAGTTTACGGTGCCGACTGGACGGACGACCTTTTTGAACAGTTTGCCCGCCGTCGTGGCTATAAACTGGAACACTTTCTTCCGGATTTCCTTTCGAAAGACCGGACAGAGACTACCCGTCGCATTATCTCCGATTATCGCGAAACTCTTGCCGAACTGCTTCAGGAGAACTTCACCCGCCAGTGGACGGACTGGGCGCACAAACATGGTTCACGTACCCGTAACCAGGCACACGGTTCTCCCGGTAATCTGATAGATCTTTATGCGACGGTCGACGTGCCCGAATGTGAGGGGTTCGGACTGTCCGACTTCGGTATCCGAGGATTGCGTAAGGATTCGCTGACGCGTCCCAACGACTCTGATCTTTCCATGCTGAAATATGCTTCTTCGGCAGCGCATATTGCCGGAAAACCGTTCACTACTTCGGAAACATTCACTTGGCTGACAGAGCACTTCCGCACTTCACTTTCGCAGTGCAAACCCGATATGGACCTGATGTTTATCTCGGGTGTGAATCACATGTATTTTCATGGAACCACTTACTCGCCCGCTGAGGCTGCCTGGCCGGGTTGGAAGTTCTATGCTTCCATTGATATGAGTCCTACGAATAATATTTGGCGGGATGCCCCTGCATTTTTCGATTATGTCACCCGTTGCCAGAGTTTCCTGCAAATGGGACAACCGGACAATGACTTCCTGGTTTATCTGCCTGTATACGATATGTGGGATGAACAGGACGGGCGTCTGTTGCTTTTCGATATTCATAAGATGGCAAAGCGTGCTCCCCGTTTTATAGAGGCGGTGCATCGTATTTATAGTGCGGGATATGATATGGACTATATTTCTGATAACTTCATCCGTAATGCCATGTGTCAGGACGGCAAGATATTGACTTCCGGTGGTGTCTCTTATAAAGCGCTGGTAGTTCCCGGTGCCCGTCTGATGCCTGCCGATGTACTGGAGAAACTGCTTCGTCTGGCAGATGAAGGTGCTACGATTGTCTTTCTGGAGCAATATCCGGAAGATGTGCCGGGGTTGAATACTTTGGAAGGACGCCGTACTGAGTTCAATAAGGCGCTGGCACAGATAAAGGAGCGGGAAGGAAAGGGACATATTCTCTTTGGAACAGACTATGCTCGTACACTGGCCGCCACTGCTGCTGTTCCCGAAGAGATGAAAACAACTTTCGGATTAAGCAGCATTCGCCGCTTGCATCCTGAAGGACACCACTATTTCATCTCTGCTTTGAAAACAGAAGATACCGAGAACTGGATACCTTTGGCTGTGCAGGCACGTTCGGCAATGCTTTATAATCCAATGAACGGAACCTCGGGTAAGGCACGGTTGCGCCAGAATAATGACAGGACGGAAGTGTTCCTGCAATTGGCATCCGGTGAATCTGTTATCCTGAAGACGTTCGCGGACCAGGAAGTTTCTGCACCCGAATATGGATACTGGACGCCTGTGGTGCAGAACGATGTGAAGAAGACGTCTCCGGTAACTTATTCTTTTACCGGTAAATGGGGATTCCGCTTTGTAGAGGCAAGCCCTGCGGTTGCTGCCACTCCGGACAGTGTATCTCTTGGCTCATGGACGGAAATTCCTGCCGAAGATGCAAAGAATGTGATGGGAGCTGCTTGCTATACCACTACGTTTACACTGAAGAGTCCTGCCGATGTCGAAGAGTGGATGCTCGACCTCGGGGATGTTCGTGAGAGTGCCCGTGTACGCATCAACGGACAGGCGGTAGCTACGCTTATTGCAGTTCCTTATCGTTGTCTGGTAGGTAAGTATCTTCATCCGGGCGTGAATACATTGGAGGTGGAAGTAACCAATCTGCCCGCTAACCGTATTGCTGATATGGATCGGCGCGACGTTCCCTGGCGTATTTATAAGGATGCCAATATTGTGAATATCCATTATAAAAAGGATAATTATGGCAAATGGGAGCCGGTTCCAAGCGGTTTGCTGGGACCTGTACACTTGATTCCTATGCAGACTTTGAAATAAGAACTTTATAATTCGGAGACAGGAAAGCACCACAGATTACACAGATTATCACAGATTATCACAGATTATTTTTTTATCATTAATAATCATATTTATATCTGTGTAAATCTGTGTAATCTGTGGTGATTCCGGTACATCCTCAAACTAAAGCGATAATCAATGAAATCGAATCTAATTATGCTCTGCCTGCTTGGGTTGGCGAGTACTCTGAATGCCCAGGACCCTCGCGAGAGGCATTATTACTATGAAATACTTGATCCGAGGCATGAACCGAAACCCTTAGTGGAAGGTTTTGCCCGGGAACGGGTGACTGAGAATCTGAACCGTGGACTGACAGTAACCCCTGCCCGCGATGGCAAAGGTATTTATCTCAGTTGGCGGTTATTGGCATCGGATGCTCCCGGTACTGCATTTCATGTCTATCGGGAAGCTGACGGTAAAACGCGTCGCCTGACTAAAAAGCCGCTTACACAGACTTGTGACTTTATGGATGTCACTCCTGCCGAAAAGGCGTCTTATTGGGTGGAAGCTCTGGTGAAAGGAAAGAAACCTGCCTTGTCGGAGAAACGGGAAGTGATTCTTTCCGAATTGAAGCCTTATACTTCTATTCCATTGAAAGAGAGTGTGAAAGCCGGGAAGATCGCTTTAGCGGATTTGAACGGTGACGGTATTTATGACTATATCATCCGTACTCCCGAAACGAATGTTGACCCCGGTATGCCCGGAGATACAACCGGAAAGACATATAAAATATCAGCTTACCTGAGTGATGGAAGCTACCTCTGGACCTATGATATGGGACCGGGTATCGAACCGGGAATCTGGTATTCTCCTTTCATAGTATACGATTTCAATGGAGATGGGAAAGCTGAAGTTGCTATCAAGACTGCTGCTGATGACTATGTAAAGAATGAAAAAGGTCGTGTTTGTGGTGGCAGTGAATACCTCTCCGTGCTGGATGGTATGACCGGTAAAGAGATAGATCGCGTGGACTGGCCTGAACGGAACGACCGCTATGGAAATCTGATTCGCCAGAACCGTAACCAAATGGGGGTTGCTTATCTAGATGGAAAGACACCTTATATATTGGCTGCCCGCGGCACTTACAAACTGATGGTGGTAGATGCCTGGATGCTGAAAGACGGAAAACTGCAACGTGCCTGGCGTTGGGATGGGGATGAAGAAAATCCCATTGTGCGCAGTATGGGTGCGCACAGCATGGTGACGGCTGATGTGGACGGTGACGGACGGGATGAGATTCTGTTAGGCTCGTGTATGCTCGATGATAATGGTACGTTACTTTGGTCTTCCGGTTTGGGGCATAGTGACAAGGCTTATCTCTGCAAACTTCATCCTGATATGGAAGGTATGCAGGTGTTTATGGTGAGTGAACCGAAGAAAGAGGATGGTCGCGGTGTTTCCGTGGTGGATGCAGCTACCGGCAAATTGATCTGGAAAATCGGGCAGACCACCTATCATGTAGGTGACGGTATGGTGGCCGATTTTGATTCTTCACATCCCGGTATGGAATGTTTTGCCAGTGAAGACCGTAAAGGTGGCAGCACGGATAAATACCTGCTCACTGCCGATGGCAAGAAAATAAACACTACAAATGCGGAAGTACCCGGTTGCCGTAATTGGATATGGTGGGATGCGGATCTGCTGCGTGAGACTTTTAAAGGAGATGATAACCGCTGGGGAGCTTCTTCATCTTCAGGTGGGCGCAAACAAAGCATCTGGAAATGGCAGGGAGAAGTGTTGACTGAAGGAATCGAAGGTGATATCTTGATGATAGCTGACCTGGAAGGTGATTGGCGTGAAGAACTGATTACTGCTTTGCCGGGAGAGTTGCGTATCTATCATACCAATATTCCGGCTCGCGACCGCCGCGTAACGCTGATGCAGGATCCGCTTTATCGTAGCTATGTGGCGCATCGCAGCATGGGATATCCGCAAGCGCCCGTACCTTCCTTCTATCTGGGAGAATAGAAATAAATATCTGATTATAAATAAAAAAGAACTAAGAATGACGAAACAATTGTATGTGATTGCAGCCGTGTGTCTGTGGTTGCTCAGTGCTTGCCAATCTTCAACGTATAAGTATGAAGCAGTATATAAAGACCTGCCTTTTGATATGCCAAGGGTAGAAGCACCGAAATTCCCCGATCGCAAGGTGAACCTTGCTGACTTTGGTGCAGTGGGTAATGGCGAAGAACTTTGTACGGCGGCTTTTGCCAAGGCTATTGATGCCTTGGCGGAAAAGGGGGGCGGACATTTGATTGTTCCTGCCGGTGTTTGGTTTACAGGTCCTATTGTCCTGAAAAGTAATATTGACCTGCACTTGGAAAAGGGTGCTGTTATCCTCTTTTCACCTGATGTAGACCTCTATCCATTGGTAGAGACTGTATTTGAAGGATTGGATACCCGCCGTTGCCAATCGCCTGTCTCCGGACGTAATCTGGAAAATGTAGCGATAACGGGAGAAGGTGCCATTGATGGTAACGGACATTATTGGCGTCCTCTGAAACGGGAGAAAGTAACAGAAGGTGTATGGAAACAGACTATTGCCCGGGGTGGGGTATATAAACGTCCCACCTACTGGTTCCCTTATCCGCAGACGTTGAAAGGGGATACTATCAGTAATATGAACGTACCTCAGAATCTGAAAACCGAGGAAGAATGGCAGAGTGTGCGTCATTTTCTTCGTCCGGTGATGGTGAGCCTGATAGAGTGTAAGAATGTATGGTTGCAGGGTGTGATTTTCCAGAATTCACCGGCATGGAACCTGCATCCGTTGATGTGTGAGAATGTGTTGATAGAAGAAGTACAGGTTCGTAATCCGAGTTATGCGCAGAATGGTGATGGTTTGGATCTGGAATCTTGCAAGAATGCACTGATTGTGAACTCTACATTTGATGTGGGCGATGATGGTATTTGTCTGAAGAGTGGCAAAGACGAAGACGGTCGCCGCCGGGGACGTGTTTGTGAGAATGTGGTGGTAGATGGTTGTACAGTATTCAAAGGCCACGGTGGTTTTGTGGTTGGTAGTGAAATGAGTGGTGGTGTACGCAATGTCTCTGTCAGCAATTGTCAGTTCCTGGGGACGGATGTCGGTTTGCGTTTTAAGAGCAAGCGTGGGCGCGGAGGAGTTGTTGAGAATATCTGGATACGTAATATTGCCATGATGGATATCCCGACGGAGCCGATTACATTCAATCTTTATTATGGTGGCAAATCGGCTGTTGAAGTGTTGGAAAGTGGTGAGAAGGTACCTGCTAAAGTAGAACCGTTGCCAGTGGATGAAACTACACCTTGTTTCCGTAATATTCATGTGAAGAACCTGGTTTGCGCCGGAGCCCGCCGTGCTTTATTCTTCAATGGTATTCCTGAAATGCCGATTGATGGTATTGTGTTGGAAGATATAGATATTACTTCTAAATTGGGAGCTGAATTTATATATAGTAAGAATATCAGTATGAAGAATGTGAATATTCGTAATACGGAAGGAGAAAAGATAGTGACCCGTTATTGTGAAGGAGTGGAGGAGTAATTTGATCTCTGTGCACTCTCTGGTAAGAATATCAGAAACAGCACCTTTTCAATCAAAACTAATACAAAGTATAGGGGAGGTTTCCCCTATTTTTGTATCGTCAAATTATATTTAATATCATGAAACATTGCTTTTTTGCGGTTGATTTGGGAGCTACCAGCGGCCGTACCATATTGGGAACATTTACTCCGCAGGGATTGGAATTGCAGGATGTAAACCGCTTTCCTAACCATCTGATCGAAGTCGGTGGACATTACTACTGGGATATTTACGAATTGTATCGTCACATTTTGGAAGGCTTGAAACTAGCTGCCCACATGGATGATGTACAGATAACTTCTATCGGAATTGATACTTGGGGAGTGGATTTTGTGTGCGTAGGTAAAGACGGTGGATTGCTTCGCCAGCCCTATTCTTATCGTGATCCGCATACCATGGGTGCTCCTGAGACATTCTTCGTCCGTGTTCCCCGTAAGCAAGTTTATGGATGGACAGGTATTCAGGTCATGAATTTCAATTCACTTTTTCAATTAGATACCTTACGCCGTAATAAAGATAGTGCACTGGAAGCAGCTGATAAAATACTTTTCATGCCGGACGCCCTTAGTTACTTATTGACGGGGGAGATGGTGACAGAATATACCATTGCCACCACTGCGCAACTGGTGAATGCTGAAACGCGTCGTTTGGAACCGGCATTGTTAAAAGAAATCGGATTGACGGAAGAGCATTTCGGCCGTTTTGTTTATCCGGGCGAAAAGATAGGTGTATTGACTAAAGAAATACAAACGATCACTGGGTTGGGGGCAATTCCGGTGATTGCTGTTGCCGGGCATGATACGGCTTCGGCTGTGGCGGCTGTGCCGGCATTGGATCGTAACTTTGCTTATCTGAGTAGCGGCACATGGTCATTGATGGGGGTAGAGACGGATGCACCGGTTATTAATGAAGAAACCGAAGCTTTAAATTTTACGAATGAGGGCGGTGTTGCCGGAACCATTCGTTTACTCAAGAATATTTGTGGAATGTGGTTACTGGAACGCTGCCGTTGCGATTGGGAAGAAATCTCTTATCCCGAACTGATCGCCGAAGCGGAAGCCAGTGAACCGTTCCGTAGCCTGATAAATCCGGATGATGCTCTGTTTGCCAATCCGATGAATATGGAACAGGCAATCCGTACTTATTGTGCTGACCATCATCAGCCGATACCGGAGACCCGAGGGCAAGTGGTACGGTGTATCTTCGAAAGTCTGGCACTGCGCTATCGTCAGGTGCTGGAGAACCTGTGCGGTCTTTCTCCCCGTCCGGTAGAGGCCCTGCATGTTATCGGAGGAGGCAGCCGTAATGATTTATTAAATCAGTGGACAGCCAATGCAGTAGGTATACCAGTAGTGGCCGGTCCGTCAGAAGCGACAGCAATCGGTAATGTCATGATACAAGCCCTTACAGCGGGTGCGGCGAGTGACGTTGTTTCCATGCGTCAGCTCATCAACCGTTCCATTCCGTTGAAAACCTTCACCCCGGAAAATGTGGAAGTATGGAATGCTGCTTATCTGCACTTCTTGCAGTTAGCCTGATTTACCTTACCGCCTGAATAGAAAATACTTAATACTTAAAACTTTATAATTAAAACTAGTACCATCATGAAAGAAGAATTAATCCAGAGAGCCTATGAATTGGCAAAAGAACGTTATGCGGCTATTGGCGTAGATGTAGAAAAAGCAATGGATGCTTTGCAAAAGATTTCCCTCTCCCTGCACTGTTGGCAGGCAGATGATGTAGCTGGATTTGAAGCGCAGGGTGCGCTGACAGGAGGTATCCAGGCTACCGGAAACTATCCCGGCAAAGCTCGCAATATGGAAGAATTGAGACAAGACGTCTTGAAGGCAGCCAGCTATATTCCTGGAACTCATCGTTTGAATCTGCATGAAATCTATGGTGACTTCGGCGGTAAGTTCGTTGACCGCGACCAGGTGGAGCCGGCTCATTTTGAAAGCTGGATACAATGGGCGGCCGAAAACAATATGAAGCTGGACTTCAACTCTACCTCCTTCTCTCATCCGAAGAGTGGTAATCTTTCACTTGCTAATCCTGATAAAGGAATCCGTGATTTCTGGGTAGAGCACACAAAACGTTGCCGTGCTATTGCCGAGGAAATGGGTAAACGCCAGGGCGATCCTTGTATCATGAACCTGTGGGTGCATGATGGAAGTAAGGATATTACTGTAAACCGTATGTTATATCGCGAGTTACTGAAGGATTCTTTGGATCGTATCTTCGAGGTGGAATACAAGAATATGAAGGACTGTGTGGAATCTAAGGTATTCGGTATCGGTCTGGAGAGTTATACGGTAGGTTCCAATGATTTTTATATCGGTTATGGTGTGAGCCGTAATAAGATTGTTACGTTGGATACAGGTCACTTCCATCCGACAGAAAGCGTTGCCGACAAGTTGTCTTCATTGTTACTGTTTATTCCGGAAATCATGTTGCATGTGAGCCGTCCGGTACGTTGGGATTCTGACCATGTAACGATAATGAATGATGAGACGATGGATCTTTGCAAAGAAATCGTACGTTGTAATGCGTTAGATCGCGTGCATATCGGTTTGGACTATTTTGATGCTTCTATCAATCGTATCGGTGCGTATGTAGTAGGTAGCCGTGCTACACAGAAGTGTGTGTTGCAAGCTCTGTTGGAACCGCTGGATACATTACGTAAATACGAGGCGAACGATCAGCTGTTTGAACGCCTTGCTCTGCTCGAAGAAGGAAAATCTCTGCCTTGGAATGCTGTTTGGGATATGTTCTGTCTGAAGAACGGTGTACCTGTAGGTGAGGAATTCATTACTGAGATACAGAAATACGAAGCAGACGTTACGTCGAAACGTAATTGAGGGATTAATGGTTAGTGACGAGTGTTTAGCGGAGAAAGCTGTATCTTTGTACGGTTCTTTGTGTTAAACACTCATCATTTATCACTAAACGTTATTATCATGAATACACTGATAGGATTGTTGATTATAGCTATCGGGAGCTTCGGACAGAGTAGTTCGTATGTACCCATTAACAAGGTGAAAAACTGGTCGTGGGAGAGTTTCTGGCTTGTACAGGGAATCTTTGCATGGCTTGTTTTCCCATTGTTAGGTGCGTTGCTTGCCATTCCGGCGGGAAGTTCGCTGATTGAACTTTGGGGGGCCGGAGGCGCTTTGCCTGCAATGGTTTACGGCGTTCTGTGGGGCGTGGGTGGACTGACATTCGGTTTGAGTATGCGCTATCTGGGTGTAGCACTCGGACAGAGTATTGCCCTCGGTACGTGCGCCGGTTTCGGAACACTTTTCCCGGCTTTGTTTGCCGGAAAAGACTTGCTTCATGGTGAAGGACTGATGTTGCTCATCGGCGTATGTATCACGTTGGCAGGTATTGCTATTATTGGATATGCCGGTAGTCTTCGTTCCAAGAATATGACGGAAGAGGAGAAACGCGCTGCCGTTAAGGATTTTGCTCTGACAAAAGGGCTGCTTGTGGCTCTGTTGGCAGGTGTGATGAGCGCTTGTTTCGCTCTCGGTCTGGATGCGGGAACACCGATAAAAGAGGCTGCTTTGGCTGGTGGAGTAGAAGCGCTCTATGCCGGATTACCTGTAATTTTCCTGGTAACTCTTGGAGGTTTCTGTACGAATGCCGCTTACTGTATTTGGCAGAATATCAAGAATAAGACGGGTAAGGAATATCTTTCTGTGAAAGGTTCGGTACTGACGAATAATCTGTTGTTCTGTGCGCTTGCAGGCGTATTGTGGTATTCCCAGTTCTTCGGCCTTGAAATGGGTAAGAGCTTCCTGACAGACAGTCCTGTACTGCTTGCTTTCTCCTGGAGTATCCTGATGTCATTGAACGTAACGTTCAGCAATGTCTGGGGAATTCTGTTGAAGGAATGGAAAGGTGTCAGCAATACTACGATTGCGGTTCTTATTCTGGGGTTGGTAGTTCTGATATCTTCTATTATTGTGGTGGCAATGGCACAAGTGTAATAGTATATATAGCTACGAGTTACGAGTTACAAGTGCCTTTCGGTATGATAGCGCAGCAACTCGTAGCTTGTAGTTCGTAACCCGTAACTTAATTTATTATAATGAAATCAATTCTCGAAAACCGTCCGGCATTGACTTATGCAGTCAATCAAGTGGCAGAGGTTGCCGGATATCTCTGGCAAAAAGGGTGGGCCGAACGTAATGGCGGTAATATCACCCTGAATATTACTGAATTTGTAGACGATGAAATAAAAGCATTGCCTGCCATCAGCGAAGTGAAACAAATCGGTGCTACTCTTCCGTATCTGAAAGATTGCTATTTCTATTGCAAGGGCACCAATAAACGCATGCGTGATCTGGCCCGTTGGCCGATGGAGCACGGTTCTGTAATTCGTATTCTGGATGACTGTGCCAGCTATGTCATCATTGCCGATCATCCGGTGATGCCTACTTCCGAACTTCCTGCCCATCTTAGTGTGCACAATCGCTTGATTGAGAAAGGGTCTCCCTATAAAGCTTCATTGCATACCCATCCTATCGAACTGATCGCTATGACGCATTGCAAGAAATTCCTGGAGAAAGATGTGGCTACCAATTTACTTTGGAGTATGATTCCTGAAACAAAGGCTTTCTGTCCGCGTGGTTTAGGCATCATTCCTTACGAACTGCCAAGCTCCGTGAAACTGGCGGAAGCAACTATTGAACAACTTGAAGATTATGACGTGGCTATGTGGGAAAAACATGGTGTTTTTGCGGTAGATGTGGATGTTATGTCTGCTTTCGATCAGGTAGATGTATTGAATAAATCTGCCTTGATTTATATTGCTGCCAAAAACATGGGCTTTGAGCCTGATGGCATGAGTCAGGAGCAAATGCAGGAAATGACTCGCGCATTTAATCTTCCTAAATGATAACCAAGTACTTAAACAAATATCATGAAACGAACATTCTTTTCCCTCGCCCTGCTGTTGGCAGTGGCAACCCTTACCGCCCAAACCAAGATGACGGCAAGAGAAGCTGCCGTAAAGATTGCAGACCGCATTCTTGCCAGCACTACATACGAGTTCAAGAATACGAAGACTGGTGAGATATATAAGTCCGTCAAGAAGTTACCTCTTGATATGGATGTAAAGGTTGCTTGCAAGTATAATAACTGGCACTATACCAATGGGGTAACAAATATGGCTTTGATGGAACTGGGTGATAAGCTCGGTGATAAGAAGTATGAGAAATATGTTTTGAAGAATATGAACTTCGTATTCAACGAAGGTAACCTTGATTTCTTCCGTAAACAATATGATGAAGCTTTTAAGCGGGATGGTTGGAATGCTGTCCGCAAATTGAGTTGGCACATGATCTTCCGTGGCAAACGTCTGGACGATAATGGACCGATGGGAGCCAGTTTGATAGAGTTGCAGTTGAAGTATCCTAATGATTCATTTCTGGGTTACATTAATGAGACTGCCGAACATCTGAATTATGGTGAACCTCGTCTGGTTGATGGTACCATTGCCCGCATCTGGCCACACGTTAATACTATCTGGGCGGACGATGCATTCATGGCAATTTCTTTTTTGGCACGTATGGGTAAGTTGACCGGTGATGAGAAGTATTTCAATGATGCCGCTAATCAGGTATTGAATTATAATCGCTATCTCTGGTGTCCTGAAAAGCAGATTTATTATCATTGTTATCATACAGACAACAAGGAACATGGAGTAGCTCACTGGAGCCGTGCCAATGGCTGGGTGTTTATGGCACAAGCTGATTTGCTCAGTATGATGCCGAAAGATCATCCGATGCGTGAAGCGGTTATTGAAAATTTCCGTCAGCAAGCCAGTGGTGTAGCACGCTATCAAGGTAAGAACGGACTTTGGCATCAATTGCTGGATAAGGAAGATTCTTATGAAGAAATCACTGGTACCGCTATGTTTGTGTTCGGTATTGCCCGTGGTGTGAAGGAGGGTTGGTTGCATCCGGACTTTATCTATGTGGCTGAACAAGGTTTGAAGGGTATGATGAAAAAAATCTCAGATGATGGTGATGTAACTTCTATTTGTGTAGGAACCGGCATTATGCCTTCTGTGGCATACTATTACAACCGTCCTACCCAGGAGAACGATCCTATGGGTGAAGGCCCTGTACTCCGTGCACTTATCGAGATGATAGATGCACCTAAGTATACAGAAATCAAGGCCGAACAACAATATGATAGGATTGTCGTAAAGAAATAGACTCTTTCTCTTTATTCGTATTTATTAGTCCGCTCCGGTATATTTTTAGAATTAACCCGGAGCGGACATTTTTTATTCGCAAATAATTTCTATTTTTGCCCTATCCTATCCTGTAAAAACACGTATTATGACTAAGAACTATAATGATTTAGGGGTTGAATTTAAGTACTTGATTGTAAATGACATGGACCAGAAATTCGGTCTGTGGGTAAATACTGTAGGCTTTCAGTCTATCCAGCCGAATTCTCCCTATCCCTTGAAGGATCATCCTTCTGGTTACTTCTTCAATGCTCAAAAAGGACGTGTTTTACGTGAGTATCAGCTGGTTTACATAACTAAAGGTCGAGGATTATTTACCTCTGAGACCACTCCTGAGAAGCAAGTTTGTAAGGGAAGGCTCATGGTGCTGTTTCCCGGACAGTGGCACACATACCACCCATACCAGCAGACAGGATGGAATGAATACTACATTGGTTTTGAAGGACCGGTCATAGATGATATGTTGAAAGGTGGTTTCCTTTCTAAAGATAATCAAGTATTAGAGGTAGGATTGAATGAGGAATTAGTTACTCTTTTCTCGCGTGCATTGGAAATTGCTGAAGCTGATAAGATTTCTTCTCAGCAATATCTTTCTGGTATTGTGTTGCATATGATAGGAATGATCCTTTCCATTTCTAAGAATAAGATTTTTGAGGTCGGTGATGTTGATCAAAAGATTGAACAAGCGAAAATCATTATGAATGAAAATGTGTTCAAAGATATTGATCCGGAAGAATTGGCTATGAAACTGAATATTAGCTATTCCTGGTTTCGCAAGGTTTTTAAGGATTATACGGGATATGCACCTGCCAAATATTTTCAGGAATTGAAACTCCGTAAAGCAAAGCAGTTGTTAGTAGGTACATCCCAGTCTGTCAAGGAAATATCTTTTATGCTCGATTATAAATCCACTGAGCATTTCTTCTCTCTTTTCAAAAAACGTACTGGATTTACCCCCTTGGAATATAGATCTTTTGGGCGTGAAACCAATGTAGAAGAAGAGGACTTATTGTAAAATCAAAACGTTTAGTCTTAGATCAAAATCATTATTAATCCTTTGTGAATCTGTTGATTTAGCTTCTGAAGTGCTTTTCTTTTCATGAATAAAATCAAAAGCAAAAGTGTTTCGGTCAAAATTCGCATTTTATATAGACGTAAGAGTTTCTATTTTTGCTGACACAAGTTCTGTGTCCGATAACGGTCATGGTGTAATTTGTTAGGCTTGAATTTATTTATTAATCAATTATATTAATAATCTATGAGAATCTTACACAAAAATCTGTGCTTATTAATGCTCATATTAATAAGCTGTCCTCTAAGCATTTTAGCTCAGAACAAAACGATTACCGGTACCGTCAGGGATGCAATTGACGTGGTAATCGGTGCTTCTGTTACGGTGAAAGGTAATAGTTCTGTCGGTACAATTACTGATATGGATGGTAACTTTAAACTCTCTGTGCCAGCTTCTGCCAAGGAGTTGATAGTCTCTTTTATCGGTTATGACAACCATACGGTGATAATCGGTAACAAAACGCATTTTGACATTACATTGAAAGAATCCAGTGTGATGTTGGAAGAAGTTGTTGCTATTGGTTATGCAAAGGTGAAGCGCAAAGATTTGACGGGGTCTACCTCTTCTGTTTCAAGCAGTGAGTTAGCAGCTGTTCCGGCAATAACAGCTGCTCAGGCTTTGCAGGGTAAGGCGGCAGGTGTGAACATCGTCACAAAAAGTGGTGCACCTGGTGCTGGTATTAATATCACTGTCCGTGGTGGTACTTCTATTACTCAGAGCACGGAACCTCTTTATATTGTAGATGGTTTTGAAATGAGTGATGCTTTGACCAATATTGATGTGAATGATATTGAAAGCATTGATATTTTGAAAGATGCATCGGCCACTGCTATCTATGGTTCACGTGGTTCTAACGGTATCGTGTTAATTACGACAAAGTCCGGTAAGAAAGGAAAGACACAGATAACTTATAATACTTACTTCTCTTTTGACAAACTTTCCAAAAAACTGGATATGATGTCTAATGCTGAGGATTTTGTGAAGTATCAATATGAGATGGCAGAACTGCAAGGTAAAACAGCAGTGTGGAGTAATGTATTTGATAATGGAAAAGGTATTGATGCCAGTGATTTTTATTCAGGAGTTTATGGACGTATCAATAGCCAATATGGAGATGCTTATGGCATCGACTGGCAAGATGAAGTATTTGGAGGTTCAGCCCTGACACAAAATCATAATGTCAATGTTTCTACTGGAACTGAAAAGACCCAGGTGATGTTGAGTTATAATTATAGTGATCAGGAAGGTTTGCTTGCTAATCATGGTATAAAGAAGAATTCAATCCGTGCGAAGGTTAATACGGAACTTTATAAAGGGGTTCGTTTTGATCTTAACACAATGTTTTCAGGCAATTCGACAGATGGTGGTGGCGCTTATTCCGGAATGAAGAATGTACTTCTTCAGCCTATTAATGGAGGAAGCATGTTTACCCGTGATGATTTGCTCTATACGCAGACTTATCCGGACTTCTCGGGACTTGATGCTTCTTTTGATACTGCCAATCCGATTGTACAGAATGATGCTTCTACTTCGAATAAACGTTCCAAATTATATACGGTAAATGCAGGTCTGGAATTTGACTTCCTGAAACATTTTACTTGGAGAACAGCAGGTAGTTATACATGGTCGCATAGTAAATCTACTTCTTTTGCCGATGAGAATTCTACTTCCTATATAATGGATCCCAGTAATACTGGTATAAACGGTAGTATCAGTAATTCAGAGTCATATAAATGGCAAGTAACCAATACCTTGAATTACAGCCAGACTTTTGCCAAGAAACACAAGGTAAATGTTCTTATGGGTCATGAAGTTACTTATTCAGAAAGTGAGAGTGATAAGATGACACTTATCAAGTTCCCTTATCCAAATCATGGACTGGATAATATTACTGATGCAACAGTTAAGGAACAATCAACGAGCCATAAAAACAGTGGTATTGTTTCGGCTTTTGCACGTTTTAATTATACATTTGACGAACGTTATTTATTAACAGCTACAGTTCGCGGTGATGGAGCAACTAATTTTGCCAAAGGAAACAAGTGGGGAGTATTCCCTTCCGTATCTGGTGCATGGCGTATTTCAGAAGAAAATTTCTGGAAGAACAGTAAATTGATGAATGTAGTTAATAGTTTAAAGCTTCGTGTTGGTTATGGTGTGACTGGTAATAATGCTATTGGTAGTAGTAAATATACCACTAACTATTCACAAACCACTTACCCTATGGGTAATAATGAGAATAATTCAGCTTATGTTGTAGGTACTACATTGGGTAATAAGGATTTGAAATGGGAGACTTTACATGCAACGAATATTGGTCTGGATATATCGTTGTTTAACAGTCGCGTGAATTTGACTGCTGAATGGTATAATAACCAAATCAGTGACTTGTTGATGAATTGTGTTATTCCGTCTTCAACGGGTTACTCAAGTCAGTATCAGAATGTTGGTGAAATGCGTAACCGTGGATGGGAAATCACTCTTAATACGGTGAACATCAACACGAAGAACTTCCGTTGGACTACTGACCTGAATCTTGCTTTCAACAGTTCTAAAGTTTTGGCTCTAGAAGGAGTAGAAGATCATAAGACGTTCGCAGCTGGTAGTAACCGTTCGGGTACGTTAACCTATTATGCTGTGGTAGGTGAAGCATTGGGTGATATGTATGGATACGTATATGACGGCATTTATACTACTGATGATTTTACTCAGGGAGAAGATGGTTCTTTCATTTTGCGTGATGGTGTTGTGAAACCTTTTGATGGACAACCTCAGCCTGGTGATATAAAGTTTGCAGCTGACAATGAAGCTGGCGATCAGTTTACGAGACAATATGTGAAAATAGGTAACGGTACTCCTGATTGCATTGGAGGTTTCAACAATACTTTCTCTTTCTATGGTTTTGACTTGAGTGTATTCATGAAATTCTCTATTGGAAATGATGTGTATAATGCAACAAAGCACAGTATGAGTCCTTATGCTCTCTATCAGAATGTTCCGGCTGAATTTGGCAATAATTATTATCGTTTGGTTGATCCTGCAACAGGAAAGAAAGCCACTACGCTGGCACGTCTTAAAGAGTTGAATCCTAATGAATCACTGCGTAAATGGAGTTTGAATACAACCAACTCAAGTTATATTACTTATCCTTCTTCTTATTATGTAGAGGATGGTTCTTATTTGCGTATTGCACAGCTGACATTGGGCTATACATTCCCTAAGAAGTGGTTGCAAAAGATAATGATATCTAATGCACGCGTCTATTTTACCGCTAACAATCTGGCTACTATTACCGGTTATTCGGGTTATGACCCTGAAGTATCGTCAGCTAATGATAACGTGGTTTGTACACCGGGCTATGATAGTTCTACTTATCCTCGTTCAAGAAGTTATGTTGTTGGTCTTAACTTAACATTCTAAATAAAGATTTATCATGAAAAAAATATCAATCATATTGGCTGGCATACAAAAGACATTTATTGCTTTGGCCATAGTATCTTTCTCTTTCGGAATATCTTCTTGCCAGGACTGGCTTGAAATGCCAGATTTAACGGCAGAAGATTCAGACTTCGTTTTTGAAAACGAGTATAAAGCTGACATGTTTGTACAAGGTTGCTATCGTGGCTTGATTCACTCAGAAATGTTTTACCAATTGGGCATGGGAGAAACAGTGATGCATGCCAGTGAAGATGGTACTACAAATAACTCGAAATATATGATTTGTAACTATAAGTATGATCCGACCATGCCGGCTACGGTCACTACTATTTTTAAGGAACAATATCGTATCATCGAATCTACAAATATCGGTATCAGTCAACTGAGTAATATGCCGGAAACGAGCAAACGCAATGCTTTAATGGGTGAATTGCTTGCTATTCGTGCGTTTTGTTATCATAATCTTATCCGTATATATGGTGATGTACCTTCCATATTTCAACCCTTGGAAGAGATGGATCCGTCGGATGAAAACACCTTTTATCCTAAACGTTCACCTCGGGATGGAATCTACGATAAAATTGTAGCTGACCTTCAGCAGGCAGTAGAATACTTGCCTTGGTACAGTGAAAGTGGTTATGGTACTCCTGAACGTTTATCCAAACAAGGTGCTTATGCATTGCTGGCTCGCGTAGCTCTTTATGCAGGAGGATATTCATTGCGTTGGAATTTCGAAACCAATGATCCGAGTACTCTCCAGATGGCTCGGCGTAGTGATGATGCTAAGGTAAAGGAGTTTTATCAGATTGCTGATGATGCATGTAAGGCAATTATCAATCGTAGCGAACACTCTCTGGTTAAAGCACAAAATAATATGACTGGTTTTCAGTACCTATGGTATAATTATTGTCAACGTAATTTCTCCGCAACCAGTGGTGAAATGATTTGGGAACTTGCCCAATATGGTACTACCACTAACTCTAATTTTGGTGTATATGCACATCCGGGTTCAAGAGGTGGTACGTATGGTTCGCGTAAGGCCATGCAGTTCATGTTGCCTACCTACTATTTGTCATTTGATGAGAACGATACCCGCCGTGATGTTTCTTGTACATCTTATAGTGTTTATTTTCTGAATAAAGGTGCCGCTGGCGACACATGGGTAGATGTCGGTACTACTTACTCTTGTATCATGCCGGGTAAGTTCCGTATTTCATGGTGTGTAGAACCGGCAGGAGCATCACAACGTAACTTGAATATTCCTGTTATGCGCTATGCAGATGTATTGCTTATGTATGCTGAAACTCAGAACTATTTGAATAATGGACCGACTCAAGCCGCTAAAGATGCTTTGAAAGAAGTTCGCGAACGTGCCGGTATTGGCTCTATGGAAATACCTACTGGACAACAGGAATTTGAGGACGCTATTGTTCAGGAACGTAAATGGGAATTTGCTGGTGAGTTTACATTACGTAGCGATTTAACTCGTATGAACAGGCTGGCTGATGAGTTGGCTACTTGTAAACAGGCGATGAAAGATCTTTCTGATCGCAGAAATGAGTATGCGGATGTGCCGGTATATCGTTTGTATAAGTTCCAGGTAGATGCTCAGGCTTATGGTGATAAATTCCTGGCCTTAGATTATATTGATCTGACAGATGCTAATGAAATAGCTTTGGTTAAAGCTGTGCCTACTAATTCTGCTGAGTATGATGCTTTCCAGGAAACATTGGCAGACATTGTGAAAGCACACGGTATAACTATGGCCGATGGAGATAAATGGTATCCCGTCAATATGTTCGAAGCCTATACAAGTACTTATAATGGTAACGCACGTAAGGCAGTAGGATTTACCAATGGTTATAATGCTTTGCAGATAGGTAATATTATCTATACGAAACCGACCGGTTCTGCGGAAAATGGTGGTACTTATCCGAACTGGATTGAGGCTGCAGACGGTAGTGACGGCTTGTATTATGGTTTTGAGAAAAACAAATGTGAATTATTACCTTTTGCTGCTAAGTCTTCCGGACATCCGATGATTGACAATCCTAACCTGACACAACATCCAGGCTACTTACAAAGCGGTGAATAACCACTCTTTGACATACTTTTAATATCTATAGCCTTAAATTCGCAGAGGTGTTTATCCTGCAATAGGTAATCGACTTTACGAATTTAAGGCTATATCTTTTCAATCTTTCTCGTAATTTATTTCAACTATTAAAAGATTGGCTTTTGTCCTTCCGGACAGAGGCAGCAATCTTTATTGCTTTTAACGAACAACAAAATGTTTACCTGTATAAATCAACCTAAAAATGAAAACTACTCTATTTAATTTCTTTAAGAATGCCGGGGTTTTACTCCTTATTGCAACATTAGGAATGAGTTGCAGTGATAATGATATTGAAGTTATTATAAAGAAAGGCAGCGACGGTCCTTTCCCTGATTATGGTAAAGTTTTGGCCTTTCCCGGTGCTGAAGGTTATGGAGCCGGGGCAACAGGAGGTCGTGGTGGTGACGTTTACCATGTTACTACTTTGGAAGACAACGGAGAAGAAGGCTCATTGCGTGCTGCGGTAAGTAAACCCGACCGGATAATTGTATTCGATGTTGCAGGTATTATCAACCTGAAAGAGGCACTTGTATTTTCCAAGAATCTGACTATTGCAGCTCAAACAGCTCCTGGAGATGGTGTAGTCCTTTATGGTAACCGCGTTTCGTTTACTGGAGCCAGTAATCTGATTTGTCGTCACTTGCGTATCCGTATGGGAACGAATGGGCCTGATGGGAAAGACGCTGCCGGAATAGCAAATGGTGAAAATATGATTTTCGATCATTTATCTGTTACTTGGGGACGTGATGAAAACTTCTCCATCAACTGGGATAGTAAAGGAACACTTCCACGCAATATTACCATTCAGAATTCAATTCTTGGTCAGGGATTACAAAATCATTCTTGCGGTGGTTTGATTCAAACAGATACAGAATCAGGCATTACCCTTTTCCGTAATCTTTATACTGATAATAAAACACGTAATCCGAAAGTGAAAGGTCTGAATCAGTTTGTAAACAATGTGGTTTATAACTGGGGAAGTGGTGCCGCTTATAATATGGGCGGTGATTCGTCCGGTCAGTCGGAAACAACTATTGAGGATAACTACTTCATTGTAGGGCCTGTGGACAACTGGCAGAATGTAAGACAAGAAGATAACTCTATTAAGGTGGAAAAAGTTCCGATGAGTCCTACTCCGCCGTTTCTGGGAGGTAATGCCGACTTTAGAGCTTATTATAAAGGAAATTATTATGATAATGATAAGGATGGTTCGCTCAATGGTTTTGAACTGACGCAAGCCAACTGGGCCGAATATTGCAAAGGGGAACCTACTTTCCTGAGTGCGCCTTCGGATAAACATCCTGCTATTAGCCAGCAAACATCTGCAACAGAAGCCTATAACTGGATTGTAAAGAATGTAGGTGCCAGTCTTCCGGTTCGTGACGAAGTGGACCAATATCTGATTGATGAGCTGACTTCACTGGGTAAAAAGGGAACGATTATTCAGAATGAACAAGATGTACAGCAGTTTTCATTGGGAGGTGTAGGTACTATTCAAAACGGGGAGAACCCTTTGGATAGCGACAATGACGGTATGCCTGATGAATTTGAAGACAAATATGGCTTGGATAAGAATGACCCCTCTGATGCTGCAAAGATAGCAAACAACGGTTATACGAATATCGAAAACTATATCTTTACACTTGATGCTAAACTTAATAATTAACTCTTAAACATAAGGAGAAGGAACAGTATGAAAACACTGATAAAATATCTCGTTGCTGCATTAGTGGTAATTATGGTTAGTTGTGACGATACCGAACAATTAATTTATGAACAGCCCAATTCGTTTACTTTGACCCTTAATCAGGAAGATGAATTGAAGGTAGAAATCCAGACCGGAGAAAAAATAGGCATCAATGGAACGGAATATTCTGTATTGTCGAATGCATGCGTTAGTATGTACGATGTTCCTGTTGCCAATCAATATCTGATTTATTATCCTGCTAATGCCCAACTTTCGGGTAATAATCTGGATTATTCTTTACCGACGGTTCAGACTTATACACAAGGTGCGATAGACCAGTCCGCTTGTCCGCTTTATTGCCTGACGGATAATGACGGTTTGAATAATATGAAAATGAATGCAGCCTGTGGAGGATTGAAACTGATAGTTCCGGCTAATGAAGATTTTGCTTCTCTTACCTCCGTTACTTTTGAGTCCAAGAACGATATGCTTGCGGGAGATGTACGTGTAGATGCAACGACGGGACAGGTTACTTTCCTGGAGAATACATCTAAAACACTTATGTTGAAAGGCGATATAAACATATCCGAAGGTCAGGAACTGTATCTTGCCCTTCCGCCGATGGCATTGAGCAGTACGTTGGATATAACACTTGTTTCTCCTAAAGGAATGGGGACTTGCTCTGTAGACTTGAACGGAAAGAGCATTGAACGCGGTAAAGTACTTTCTGTTGCTTTAGAGAGCATTGAATGGGTATCGGTGACCAATTATTATGGTAAGGCCAATTCAATCATAGTGGCTCCCGGTACAACTTCAGTAACTGTTGATTGTACTCCTTACTATACTACCAGTCTGAAGTACACTTACGAGAATCATGCTTCGGACGATAGCCGATTAGCTCGTTCTGCCAAATTACTTTGGAATGATGTTTCTACCGATTTTATAAGCAATGTGTCATTATCTTCCGACCGTAAATCTTTTACAGTTACTTTGAATGGGCAACCGGGTAATGCGGTTGTCGCTATTTATGACATGGAAGATCCTGATGCAGAAGATGCTACTATTCTCTGGTCTTATCATATTTGGGTAACTGATGTTGCAGATCAGCCTTTCGGAGTAAATAGCAAAGGTAATAGTTATACAGTTATGGATCGTAATCTGGGTGCTGTTTCTGCTACTCCGGGTGATGCGGGAGCCATAGGGTTACTTTATCAATGGGGGCGTAAGGACCCGTTTGTAACAACCAGTGAAATAGGAAAGAATACTGAAGCTGAGATGTATGACCAGAGTGGGGTAGTTAGCCTGAAAATAGAAAGTGGTAGTGAAGAAAGAGGTACGGTGGCCTATTCTGTCCGGAATCCGGCTACGTATATTAAGTATTCACGTTCCAAGAGCAATGTTTCCGCCCCACCTTACTATTATTCATATGACTGGCTCTATTGGGGTGATAATGCTCTCTGGGGAAATCCCGAAGGATATGATTATCCGTCAGTTGCTTCTATTCAGAAATCTGTATACGATCCTTGTCCTGAAGGTTATATGGTTGCACCACGTGATACATGGTTGAATTCATCTTCTTCTACATCCGGCATTGAGGCGAGTGTTTTTCTCTCTACCTCTAATTGGGATGCGGAGAATTTAGGTTACTCTTTAAATTATAATGGACAGGAGTTGTGGTATCCGCTTGGTGGCTTACGTAATCGTAAAACAGGGAAACTTCAGGATGCGGAGAAATCCGGTTACTATTGGCAAAGTACAGCCTCCGCATCCAATGGGGCAGATGCAAGTTACATGAACGTGGGCAAGGATAAGGTAGATACGGCAGGGAAAAATAGCCGTGCCAATGCCTTCTCCGTGCGTTGTGTAAAAGTAGATTAATTTTATATATAGAAAAACATGAGAGTGAATCAGAGAATGTTTTCTTTTAATTCAAGCTTTGGAAGGAGTCTCCTTCTTGTGGTAAATTGTTTGTTTTCCTGTTGGGCATTTGCTCAGGAAGATATATATATTGCACCGCAAGAACAAATAGAGTGGGCTAAACAGTTCTCTGGCGTTAGCGGACCGGGAATACCTGTAGAGGGAGATGGTCGTGGAGGCTGGAGAAGTGGTACTGAAGGAGTTGTATACTATGGCAATCATCCCCGTCCGGAATATCAGGAAGGAAATCTCCGGATGTGTACGGGTTCAGCTGTGGAAAAAGGATTGGTACCTCCCATTAAGCCTGCGTGGGAACTACATTTGCGTGATGGAGTTGTAACTTTGGGTGGCGATGGAAATTACTATCTAACAGGTTCCTCCGGTGATAATATTTGGGCTTGGGCTGAGGGTATAGAACTGTGGAAATCTGCGGATTTGCATAATTGGGAGTATTTAGGTCTGGTTTGGGATATTGATAAGGAAGCGGACGATTGGGTGAAAGCATGGCGTAAGCACCCGAAACGTGCAGTTCGTGCTGTTTGGGCACCTGAAATTCATTACATCAAAGGCAATTATTTCATCTGTTTCAGCATGTGCCCGGATGGGATTGGAATATTGAAAAGTAGTACAGGCAAGCCGGAAGGGCCTTACGTAAACGCTTTTACTATTGATCGCCCCATTGTTGAGGGAATTGACGCCACTTTATTCGAGGATGAGGATGGTAAAGTCTATTTCACATACGGGCAGGCAACTGAGATTGCTCTGTTGAAAGATGATATGAGTGGCCTGGCTGAACCCTTTCGTAAGGTTGTCCTGACTGAACCGGATCATAATCCGGACCATCATGCTAAGAAGTGTGTAGGTCGTGGTATGAATGATTTGGGACATGAGGGCGCGGTATTGTTCAAGCGGAATGGGAAATACTATCTGGGAGCGGCTGACAATTATGAAGGAAGATATTCTACTTGTTTGGCAATTTCTGATAATGTTTACGGACCCTATCAAAAACGCCATGAATCGATACCTTGCGGTGGTGGCACCGGATTCTTTAAAGATAAAGAAGGTAATTGGTGGTGCAGCTATTTCGGCAATGACAGCCAATCTCATTTCCGGGAGAAAATCGGATTTATCCGTGCTGACTTTACTTCTGATGGTTTGGTTTATCCGGCGAAAGAACAACCTTTTGTAGATAAGAAAGACCGGGGAACATGGGAGAATAGTTGGAATAAGATTTGGAAAGAAAAATAAATAGGGGTAATAAGGTTAGTTAGTGGATGAAGAGGTGGATGCTCATTATGAGTATGCCGCCTCTTTTTTTGTAAAGAACTATGATTGGATTCTTTTGTGCTAATGCAATATACCTATTAATAGCGATTGCGGCGTATACTCCTATCTGATATTCCGATTGGAAATTTACCTGCATATAGCGATTGTTTTGCCTCCCTTTTATAAAGACCTTTGCAGCGATTTATTAATCGTATAAAACTCTTTGTAAATTGAAAGCAAATATAATAAAACTCTCCGTTCTCGTTGTCTTGTTAATTCCCTCATTATCTGTCTTTTCACAAGACAAAGCAATGATCTCCGGTAAGATACTGTCTACTGAGAAGGAAATCGTTGATTTTGCGACTGTCTACCTGAAGGGTACCAGTTATGGTGGAACTACCAATCAGGAAGGTATTTACCATATAAAAGCCCCCGCCGGTAACTATACATTGGTCGTGTCTGCCATCGGCTATAAGACAGTGGAGAAACAAGTGAAGCTGATTGCAGGGGAGCGGGTGAAACAGAACCTCACGATTACTCCCGAGACACAGCAGTTGGACGAAGTGACCATTGTTTCTACAGGGGTGACCCGTTTGAAGAGATCAGCCTTTAATGCAGTGGCTGTCGATACGAAAGAGTTACAGAACACTACTAAGAATCTGAGTGACGCCTTAACCAAGGCACCGGGTATGAAACTTCGTGAATCGGGTGGTGTGGGTTCAGATATGCAACTCATGCTGGATGGATTCAGTGGAAAGCACGTCAAAGTATTCATTGACGGTGTACCGCAGGAAGGCGTAGGAAATTCTTTCGGACTGAACAATATTCCTGTGAACTTTGCCGATCGGATTGAGGTCTATAAAGGAGTGGTACCTGTGGGATTCGGTACCGATGCTATCGGTGGGGTCATCAATATTGTAACTAACAAGAAACGTCGCCGCTGGTTTCTGGATGCCTCCTATTCTTATGGCTCATTTAATACACATAAATCATACGTCAACTTCGGACAAACCTTTAAGAATGGTTTTACTTATGAAATCAATGCTTTCCAGAATTATTCGGATAACGACTATCATGTAGAGGCACCGGTAGAAGATTTCGAAACCGGCAGAATTGACAGGGATAAGAAGGTACGTGTAAAGCGCTTCAACGATACGTACCATAACGAAGCCATTATCGGAAAGATTGGTTTTGTAGATAAGGAATGGGCGGATCGTCTGTTGCTGGGTTTCACCTATTCGCACATGTATAAGGATATACAGACCGGTGTCCGTCAGGAAATCGTATATGGTCAGAAGCATCGTAAAGGTCATTCACTGATGCCTTCATTGGAATATAGCAAGCGTGACCTGCTCACTAAAGGTCTGGATGTGGCACTGACCGTCAATTATAATAAGAATGAAACCACTAATGTGGATACTGCCTCATACAAGTACAATTGGTATGGGCAGAAAGCGCTGATGAACTCTCCCGGTGAGCAGTCTTATCAATATTCACGGGCGGACAATAACAACTGGAATGGTACGCTGACTGTGAACTACCGCATCAATAGGGCACAGATGCTGACTTTCAATCATGTATTGAATGCTTTCCACCGTTCCAACACCTCGCTGCTTGCCAAGGAAGAGCAAAAAGAGGCTATCGCCAAGGAAACCCGCAAGAATATTTCCGGCCTGTCCTATCGCCTGATGCCGTCTGAAAACTGGAACTTCTCCGTATTCGGCAAATATTACCACCAGTTTGTAGGAGGGCCGATAGCTACATCCAGTAATCAGAGTGAGTATGTGCGCACTACTCGCGATGTGAGCTCCATGGGTTATGGTGCAGCCGGAACCTATTTCATATTGCCCGGCCTTCAGGCCAAATTGTCCTATGAGAAAGCCTATCGACTGCCTACTATTGAAGAAATGTTCGGTGATGAAGACCTGGAAATGGGAGATATCGGCATCAAGCCTGAGAATAGCGACAACCTGAACCTTAACCTCAGCTATACCCGGACATTCGGGAAACACTCCGTATATGTGGAAGGAGGCTTGATATACCGTAATACAAAAGACTATATTCAGCGTAACATTGCCGACCTGAGTGGAGGTAAATCAGCTGCTACCTATATAAATTATGGTAAGGTGTTGACGAAAGGCTTTAATGTTTCCGCCCGATATGGTTTCGGAAGATGGCTGAGTGTTGGAGGAAACTTTACGCAGATGAACGTGCGTGACAACATGAAGACCTCTATCTCCAGCAGTGCGGCCAATCTTGCCTATAAAGAGCGTATGCCCAATCTGCCGTATATGTTTGCCGATTCGGATGTGACGTTCTATTGGCGCAACCTTTGGAAGAAAGGTAATACGCTGACGGTTTCCTATGACAACCAGTATCTGCATAGTTTTACTTATTATTCATCTAATATCGGATCGAATAAGAACGATTATGTGGTGCCTAATCAGTTCTCGCACAATCTGGCGCTTTCTTATAGTCTGCGCAACGGACGGTATAATTTGTCGTTTGAATGCCGCAACTTTACGAACGAGAAACTGTATGACAACTTCAGTCTTCAGAAGCCCGGGCGGGCATTCTACGGGAAAGTGCGTGTGTATTTTGGTAATTAAAGATTCATAGATTATATAGTTTAGATTAAAATTAAAGGTAAAAGTAAGATGAAGAAGAATAACTTTTTGACTGGATTTTTTGCAACAGCAATAACCGGACTGGCGCTGACAGCATGTACTGACAATGAGCCGAGCCTTGGTGGTGGCACCGAAGGTAGAGGTGAGTATGTGATAGCATCCTCAGTGACAGCTTCGGGAAATACTACGAACGTTCTGCTGACTTCCGAAACATTGGATAAAGGAACGGTTTCCGCCATAAACAATGGCCTTGTGAATGACGGTGCGTCACAGTGGATATTTTATAAAGATCAATATCTGTATGGTTTGACCTACAATCAAGGTAATGCCGGTACTACCCGTTCATTCGTCATGAACTCAAATTATGAAATGGTGGCACGGTCGGGCGAGTATGCAGTGAAGCGGTTCACCAGCTATGGTATTTACGAGGGATATATCATCACTTCTTCTACAGGTGACGGATATACGGGGTATGCCGATGATAACGGTTACTTACCTAAAACATTCCTGCTTTCTTATCTGGATGTAGAGGCCGAAACTTATAAGACCAATGACACTCAAAATAAGGCCTATCTCTCAGAGAATTTCCTGGGAAATGGTGAGTTTGTGACGCTGGCTGGTATTTTGCAACACGGCAACAAGATTTATAGCGCAGCTGTTCCGATGGGGCTGAGCCAGTATGGCGCAGCGTATAATAATGGCGAATGGGTGTTACCGGGTAATCAAGACCTGATAAAAAAGGAAGACGGTGGCTCAAACAGTAGCAGCTATAAAAAAGGAGAGTTGCAATGGACGCAATATCCGAATGAATGTTGGGTAGCTATCTTCGATGATGAGACTCTTACCAGCAAGAAACTGATCAGTACAGATAAAATCAGCTATGCTTGCGGACGCAATAAATCTCAGTATTACCAGACAATCTGGGAAGCAGACAACGGTGATATCTACGTTTTCTCTCCCAGTTTTGCAAAGACGATGGATGATGTGCGCCAACAGACTACTTTGCCTGCCGGTGTAGTACGTATTCCTAACGGCACGGAAGACTTTGATGATTACTATTGTGATCTGGAAGCTCAAAGTGGCGGAAAATCTTTCCTCCGTTGCTGGCACATTACGGGTGACTACTTCCTGATGTTGATGTATGACCGTCCTTTGACTGAAGAAGATTTTACTGCGAATCAACTGGCCATCTTCAAGGCAGGCGACAAGAAGCTGACTTATGTAACCGGCTTGCCTGAGACTAACTTGATTTCCGGTTTCGGCAACGCGCCTTATACTGAAAATGGCAATGTTTATCTGACTGTAACGACAACCGAGGGTTATCCTGCCATCTACAAGATCAATCCGTCGAGCGCCACTGCAACGAAGGGAGTTACCATTGAAGCTACTCAGATCAGCGGTGTGGGCCGGTTGACACCTACTAAATAAGCGCAAAACATTCATTGATTATAATTAGGGATAAAGAGCCTGCTGGTATGTGCCGGCCAGGCTCTTTTTTACGAACTTCATAAATTGACATAATGAGAAAGATATTCCGTAATATACACTTGTGGCTTTCCGTTCCTTTCGGGATACTGATTACGTTGATCTGCTTTTCGGGTGCAGCACTGGTATTCGAGAAAGAGGTGATGGAACTTTGCCATCGTGAGCTCTACTTTGTGAAAAAGGTTGAGGCTGCTCCGCTACCCATGGAGCAATTGATGACTAAAGTGGCGGCAACCTTGCCCGATAGCGTGTCAGTGACCGGCGTTAATATTTCGTCTGATCCTGAACGGGCTTACCAAGTCACGCTTTCCAAACCTCGTCGTGCATCTATGTATGTGGATCAGTATACGGGTGAGATTACGGGGAAGTATGAACGGGCGCCCTTTTTCAACTTTATGTTCCGGATGCACCGTTGGTTGCTGGACAGCATGAAGCAGGATGGCGGCATCTTCTGGGGGAAGATGATTGTCGGCACCAGTACGTTGATGTTCGTGTTTGTACTGATATCAGGTGTAGTCGTCTGGTGGCCGCGTACGCGCAAGGCATTGAAGAACAGTCTGAAGATTGTAGCGAATAAAGGTTGGCGTCGTTTTTGGTACGACTTGCATGTGGCGGGCGGAATGTATGCACTTGTATTCTTGCTGGCTATGGCTCTTACAGGATTGACGTGGTCTTTCCAGTGGTACAGGACAGGATTTTATAAAACCTTTGGCGTGGAAGTGCAGCCCAGTATGGGGCACGGCAACGCGGCGGCCAATTCGACTGCCAAAGGCGGTAAGCGGGAGGGTAAACCGGAGGGTAGGGAAGGCCGTGGCGCACACAGGTATTCTCCTTATACTAATTGGCAACAGGTATATGAACAGTTGGCCGAGGCAAATCCGGACTACAAGCAGATTAGTGTTTCCGACGGTTCTGCCAGTGTTGCTGTCCCCCGTTTCGGTAACCAACGGGGAACAGACCGTTATAAGTTCAATCCCCGTAATGGCGAGATTACCGAAACTACTCTCTATAAGGACCTGGATAACTCCGGCAAAATCCGTGGCTGGATTTACTCCGTGCATGTGGGCAGTTGGGGCGGTATGCTGACGCGGATACTGACTTTCGTTGCAGCATTGATAGGCGCAAGTCTTCCGCTGACCGGATATTACCTGTGGATACGTAAGAAGATAAAACGGAGACCGGTTGGTTGATGCAGTGGGGCTGCTGGTTCGTTTTTAGATAGTTTCCGTTTTGACACTTTGCTTTTTATGCATAATGAGAATGTGATATTTCCATCTGACGGAGGGGAAGAACGAAAAGAAACGAACGGAAATTGGCATATTGCTGATTAAGAGTGGAATATCGAAATACGTACAACTCTGAAAAAAGAAAAACAGATGGTCTGTTCACTGAAAACACATGGTTTATCTTCTATCTATAGACTGTTTATGTTCGATCTATAGATCGTATGCTTTCCATCTATAGATAGGAAGCGTCCCATCTATAGATTGTTGGTGTTAGATCTATAGTTCTTTCATGAAAGAATGATAGTTTCTTGCATAAGTATTGCATATACCGCCTGCTTTATGCGGAAACGTTGCATTTATATTCTATAGATTATGCATTCGGATTCTATTTGAACGGTTGGTGAAAAAGGCTCTGTTAGTAAAAGAATGGCTTTTGTATCTTTTTGTTCGCAGTGTGGCGGAATGAATGATTTTTTGTTGTGTAGAGAGTGCGGTGAAAAGAAGCGGGGATCCGCTATCCGTCATTTTGTACAGCTAGAAAATCATTCTGTTTATTTCCTGTTTGCCTGAGAATGTCTTTCTTTGTAAAATCGAATAATAAAGCCAAATACTATGAGCAGAAAGCACTTTCTCGGAATCCTCCTTTTCTTATTGACCACTTGGGTTGTACAAGCCCAGGAAACAGAACGCCAATATCTTTCCGGCACCGGGCTGGGCAACACGGTGACCTGGCAATTCCGCGTCTCCGAAGGCCGGAACAGTGGACGCTGGAGTAAAATAGAAGTCCCCTCGCAATGGGAATTGCAAGGCTTCGGCGAATACACCTACGGCCGCTGGTATAAAAAGCCGGGCGTGAAGAACCCTTCGATGGAAGAAGGCACATACAAACGTTCTTTCCGCGTACCCCGCAACTGGCAGGGACAGAACATACGTCTCTGGTTTGACGGTGTAATGACCGATGCCGAGGTTTTAGTCAACGGGCAATCGGCGGGACCGGTGCATCATGGCGGTTTCTATCGCTTCTCTTATGACGTAACGGAATTGCTGAAATACGGAAGTTCCAACCAAATAGAAGTACGGGTGAAGAAACATTCCGACAACCGTACAGTAAATGCCGCCGAACGTAAAGCGGACTGGTGGCTGTTCGGTGGAATATACCGCCCGGTATGGCTGGAAGCAAAACCGGCAACGCATATAGAACGTCTGGCTGTGGACGCGCAGGCGGATGGGGAACTGAAAGTTGAAGTACATCTGCAAGGTGCTACCGGAGAAGAAAGCCTCTCTATGGAAGTGGCACCGATATCTGCAAAGGATGCCGAACACCGCCCCGTGAAGGTTACTAAAGAACCCGTTCAGCTGTTGACCGCTCATTTTGACGGTATTTCTCAATGGACTCCTGAATCTCCTGTACTCTACCGGCTTACAGTCTCTTTGCTCGGTAAAGAGGGAAATGTCATTCATTCCATGGATACCCGCATCGGTTTCCGCACCATTGATTTCCGTCCCCGCGACGGGCTCTACCTGAACGGTACAAAGCTGGTTATGAAGGGAATCAATCGCCACTCTTTCCATCCCGATGGTGGACGAACCACGAATAAAGAACTTAGCATACAGGACGTGAAGCTCATCAAAGAAATGAATATGAACGCCGTCCGTTCCCATTATCCGCCTGATGAACATTTCCTGGATGCCTGCGACTCGTTGGGCTTGCTTTATATTGATGAACTGGCAGGCTGGCAGAATGCTTACGATACCCCGACGGGTACCCGGCTTGTCCGCGAAATGCTGACGCGCGATGTGAATCATCCGTGTATCGTGTTGTGGAGCAATGGCAACGAAGGCGGATGGAATACTGCCGTCGACAGCCTGTTCCGTACATACGATCCCCAGAAACGTCATGTCATCCATCCCTGGGCGGACTTTGACGAACTGGATACCCATCACTATCCCGCTTATCTCACAGGAGTGGCCCGTTTCACCAATGGCTATAAAGTCTTTATGCCTGCCGAGTTCATGCACGGCCAGTACGACCAGGGACATGGTGCCGGACTGGAAGATTTCTGGGCACGCTACACCGCTCATCCGCTCTTTGCCGGAGGTTTCATGTGGGCATATAGTGATGAGGCAGTGCGTCGTTCGGATCGCGGCGGGGCACTGGACAGTGAAGATTATAATGCACCGGATGGTATTCTGGGGCCTTTCCGGGAAAAAGAGGGCAGTTATTATTCAGTTCGTGAAGTCTGGTCGCCAATACATATAGAACCGTTGATGATTACTCCTTCGTTCCGTGGGGATTTCCGGGTATCGAACAGATATCTGTTTACAAACCTGGGTGCATGCTCCATGCGCTGGCGCGTGCTTCATTGCACGTCACCACTGAATGGTGATGGAGAAGGGGAAGTTGTGACAGTAGCTGACGGAGGTGCACGGGCATGGCGTCAGGTGCTGGACAGTGGAATGGTGCAGTTACCGTCATTGGTTCCCGGAGAAACGGGGTTTGCACGCATGAATCTGCCGGATAATTTCTTCAACGGAGATATTCTGGAACTTGAAGCTTATGGAGCAGATGGCGAGAGTGTCTGTACACGTACATTCCCGATACATTACGCGAAAGACTATCTGAAAGGTGAGTTACAGCCGAAGAGGGCAGATGTTCATCCGTCCGGTTCGCAAAGTGCGGCTGCAAGTAATTGCCGTGTTGAGGAAACAGATACTCTGATTACGTTGCGTTCTTCTGCCGTCACTGTCTCTTTCCGAAAGAGTGATGCCACTATCACTTCTGTGACGAGGAATGCTGACGGACGAATCATCCCGCTGAAAGATGGCCCTGTTGCTGTTGGGATGAAGATGGTGTTGGCAGATCTGTCTGCTCGTACGGAAAATGGAGATGCGGTTCTTTGTGCCCGTTATCGTGGTGCGGCGGACTCTATTGTTTGGCGTCTGACGCCGGACGGATTGCTTTCGATGGATGCTGTGTTGCTGAACCGAGCTTCCGGTGGTGGTGGCTTCGACGATGCTTTCACTGACACGGAAGTGCTGAATCTTGGCCTTACTTTCTCTTATCCTGAGTCCGAGTGTTCCGGTATGCGTTGGATGGGACGCGGTCCATATCGTGTATGGAAGAATCGTATTCCGGGGGCAAATTATGGTGTCTGGCAGAAAGATTATAATAATACAATCACCGGTGAAAGTACCGAACGTCTGGTTTATCCGGAGTTCAAGGGCTATCATGCTAATCTTTACTGGGCAACTTTGCAAAGTTCTACCGCTCCATTTACGGTTTATGCGGCGAGTGACGGGATATTCCTGCGAGTATTTACCCCCGAAGAACCTCACGGACGTCAGGATGGCCTGAATACCATGCCCGACTTCCCTGCCGGAGATATTTCCTTCCTGCTCGATATACCAGCTATCCGTTGCTTCAAACCTATTAGTCAGCACGGACCACAGAGCCAACCGGGAATAATCCGTATCAAGAAGGGGGATGAGGGATTGAGGTTGAATTTGATGTTTGATTTCAGATAAATGATAATTTAACGGTGATAGAATTGTTACGCGGAAGTATCTTAAATTCTCCTCCTCTTGGGAATTGCTCTCCCCCGATAACGGGGGAGTCGGAGGGGGTGGAGTACCCGTAGGGGGAGGTGGTAGGTAAAACAATAAAATACCTATGAATAATAAAATTAAGGAATTTCTTTCTCACCTACCACCCCGCCCGTTGGGCACCCCTCCTCCAACTGGAGGAGGGGAATTGAGATAGTCAGAATATCAATGGCTTCGCCGCTAAATTATCATTTTCCTTATCATTTCCGTCAAACCCTGCACCGCCTGCTTTACCGGGAACTGCTATTTTTGTCCCAGCTATTAATCTAACTATCTGTTATAAAGAATACCATGAAAAAAGTATTTCATTCCCTTCTCGCCGCTTTCGTGCTGACGGCTTGTGGTTCGGAGAAACAAGCTCCGATAGACCGTGAAGCATTGGTGGCCCGTAACAATCCCCAAGTATCCTCATTCGATTCGTTGGCTTCGCTTAGTGTCGGCAACGGTGAATTTGCGTTCACGGTAGATGCAACCGGTTTGCAGACATTTCCGGCCATGTATAGTAAAGGTGTACCCTTGGGCACACAGAGCCAGTGGGGCTGGCATTCATTTGCCAATCCTAAAGGATATAAGCATGAGGAAACACTGAAATCATTTGACTTCGGTCGTGGTCACGAAGAACTCTATGCCTGCCAGTTCAAGGAACCGGGCCGTCAGAAAGAATCTTCCGATTGGTTTCGTGTGAATCCGCATCGCCTGCATCTGGGCATTATAGGCCTCGAACTGGGCGAGGGAGTGAAAGCTTCTGATATTACTGAGATTCAGCAGACACTGAATATGTGGAAAGGTGAAATCACCAGCCACTTCATGTTGAATGGCAATGCTTTCGATGTGCAGACAGTCTGCCATCCTAACCAGGATATGATTTCTGCTTGTGTTACCAGTCGTGCGCATGCGGGGGTTAATCTGCGTTTTCCTTATCCTACAGGCGGACATGCCGATGATGCCTGCAATTGGAATGCGAACGACAAACATTCCACAACTATCGTTCGCCAGGATGCTCAAAGTGCTTTGTTGAAGCGTGTACTTGACGAAACAACTTATTACGTAACCCTCCGTTGGGAAGGCAAGGCGAATCTGGCTGAGAAGTCGAAGAACTATTTCGTACTGACTCCTGAAGAAGATATGCTGGCCTTTTCCTGCCTGTTTACACCGAATTTTCAGGGAACCGTATTCGAAAGTGAACCTGCTGTCTATGCCGATGACAAAGCATTGCCCGCTTTCACCGAAACCGCTGCCGCCAGTGCTACATACTGGACGGATTTCTGGAAGAATGGTGCTGCCGTTGACTTCTCTCATTGCACGGATCCGCGTGCCAAAGAATTGGAACGTCGCGTGTTGTTGAGTCAATATCTGCTTGCTATCCAGTCGGCTGGAAGTGTACCTCCGCAGGAAACAGGTTTGACTTATAACTCCTGGTTTGGTAAATTCCATCTCGAAATGATTTGGTGGCATCAGGCATGGCAACCTCTTTGGGGACATGCCAATCTGCTGGACCGTACACTGGGCTGGTACGAAACTGTAGAGCCTGTTGCTCGTGAAATAGCACGTCGTCAAGGGTTCCCCGGCGTACGCTGGATGAAAATGACCGATCCCAGTGGTACGGAAGCTCCCTCGAATGTAGGTTCTTTCCTGATCTGGCAACAACCGCACTTTATCTATCTGGCAGAACTTGTCTACCGTGCTAATCCTTCGGATGAAGTGATTAAGAAGTACAATCGTCTGGTGCAGGAAACTGCCGAGTTCATGTATGCTTTTGCAACTTATGATGAGTTTCACGGACGTTTCATTCTGAAGGGAGCTATTCCTGCACAAGAGACGCTGCGTGCAGCTACTACCATCAACCCGCCTTTCGAATTGTCTTACTGGCACTTTGCCATGCAGACTGCGCAGAAGTGGCGCGAGCGTGCCGGAGAGAAGCGTAATTTGGAGTGGGATGAGATGATTGATAAACTTTCTCCGCTTGCCTATAATGAGGATCATCTTTACCTTGCTTCTGAAGATGCTGTTGATACATACAAAGATATTCGTTTTACCAGCGATCACATGGCTGTATTGGGGTCTGTAGGTATTCTTCCGATGAATAAACTCATTCGTGACGACTACATGAAGAATACCCTGCACTGGGTGTGGGACAACTGGAACTGGGGTAAGACCTGGGGATGGGATTATCCGATGACTGCCATGAATGCCACTCGTCTGGGCGAGCCGGAAAAAGCTGTCGGTGCCTTGCTGATGGATAAGCGCACGAATACGTATTTGCAGAATGGACATAACTACCAGGATGGTCGTCTGCGCTGTTATCTGCCCGGTAATGGAGGCTTGCTGACTGCCGTAGCATTAATGTGTGCCGGTTGGGATGGCTGCCAGGTGAAGAACCCGGGCTTCCCGCAGGATGGAACATGGGATGTCCGTTGGGAAGGTTTGAAACCGATGCCGTAACGGTATAGAAAGGAATAAAAATGATTAGTGTTTGGTGATAAGTGATTAGCGCCATTCGGTATATTATTTTTTAGACGCGGATGACACGGATAACGCGGATTTAAAAGGCTGCGCTATAAACGTGGATAAAAAAAGATCCGCGTCATCCGTGTCATCCGCGTCTAAAAGATTATTTATCATTTAGTTCATAACCCTACAATAATGAAACAACTATTTTTTTATATCCTCATCTCTTTGCTGCCTGCTTTCGCCTATGCGCAATATACCACCGGTAATAAACCGCAAAGTGCCGGCGACCGCATCGAATCCACCTCTTACAATGATCATAAGCGGGGTGCTGCCCGTACCCTGCAATATCGCCCGGACGGTGAAGATTTTGTAAGTGTCAATGGAAAGAATCGCTATACTCGTGCCCTTTATGGCAGCCATACCGCTTTCCGCCTGGAAACGAGTGACCGTCCTATTTTTGCTGTCTACGAAAAGCGCAACAGTAAGAATATACATTTCCATCTCATACTGGCTGATAGTTCAGTGACTCCATTGGAAGAAACCGCTTGGTGTGAGTCTCGTTACACTCCCGGACGGCGTTCCTATCGTCTGAAGCACCCCTCCTGGGGAACAGATGCTGAGCTGCAAATCTCTGCTCTTGCTTTGCCGGATGAGGATGCTGCCATTTGGAAGATTACCCCCGTAAATATGCCTGTAGGCGCGGTTTTGCGCCCTATGTTGAGTGAAATCCGCCTGAACAGATTGAGTCGTAACGGTGATATGGGGGCCGATCCTCCCGGTTGTTTTGATGCACCCGAGCAACCTCAACAATTACAATCATTGGGTATCTCCCTTTTCGACCGGCAGGATGTTTATGTACTTGTACGTGACTATTCTTTAGTAGTACCTTCACAGGAGGAAGGCATTGCCCTTTATAATAAGTCTGAACAAGCCCGTGCCGATCTTGCCTCACGTATCAGGATCATAACTCCCGATCCATACTTTAATACTCTGGGTGGTGCCCTTGCCGTAGCTGCCGATGGCATCTGGGATGGTGAAGTCTGGTTGCATGGTGCTATTGGCTGGCGTATGCCTCTCAGTGGCTGGCGTGCTGCTTATACCGGTGATGCCTTAGGTTGGCACGACCGTGCCCGTACGCACTTCAATGCTTATGCCGCCAGTCAGGTGACAGAGGTGCCGAACACGATTCCACACCCTGCACAGGATTCAACTCTTGCTTTGGCACGTTCCGAAAAGAAGTGGGGAACACCCCAATATAGTAACGGTTATATCTGCCGTAACCCCCGTCGGAACGATCAGATGCATCATTATGACATGAATCTTTGTTATATTGATGAACTCTTGTGGCATTTCAACTGGACCGGTGATTTGGAATACGCCCGCCGTATGTGGCCTGTCCTGACCCGGCACCTTGCCTGGGAAAAACGAAACTATGATCCCGATAATAACGGACTTTATGATGCCTATGCCTGCATCTGGGCAAGTGATGCTCTTTATTATAATAGTGGTGCGGTCACTCATTCTTCTGCCTATAACTATCGTTCCAATCGCCTCGCAGCTATGATTGCCGAGAAGATTGGAGAAGACCCTGCACCCTATCGTGAAGAAGCTGACAGAATACTGAAAGCTCTGAATGCCCGCCTTTGGATACCCGAACGTGGACATTGGGCTGAGTTTCAGGATTTCATGGGGCATAAACGTCTGCATACCAGTCCCGGTGTATGGACTATTTATCATGCATTGGATAGCGACATCGCTGATCCTTTCCAAGCTTATCTTGCCACCAGTTATGTGGATCGCGAAATACCGCATATCCCCGTTCATGGTGATGGTTTGAAAGATGAAGGTTATGCTACTATCTCCACTACGAACTGGTTGCCTTATTCCTGGAGTATCAACAATGTTGCTTTTGCCGAAGTGATGCATACTGCTCTTGCTTATTTCCAGGCAGGACGTGCGGATGCAGGTTTTCATCTGCTCAAGAGTTCTGTCCTCGATGGTATGTATCTGGGTGAAAGCCCCGGTAACTTCGGGCAAATCAGTTTTTATGATGCTGCTCGTGGAGAGTGTTACCGTGATTTCGGGGATCCTATAGGTGTGGCTTCCCGTGTATTGATACAAGGACTCTATGGTATCCTTCCTGATGCCATGAACGGACGCCTGCTGGTGAAACCTGGCTTACCCTCCTCCTGGCCTTTTGCATCTCTGCATACTCCGGATATTGATTTTGACTTTAAGCATACTAATGAAACTGCAACATCCTATGCAATTATCCACCGATTACCTGCGGTACGTACATTGGAACTTCAGTTTCCGGCTCAGCGCTCGGAAGTGGCGAAGCTTACAGTCAATGGCAAGCCTGCAACATGGACATTGGTAGAGAACTCCATCAGCCGTCCGATACTTTCCGTCGTTGTCCCTGCTTCTTCGGATGAGAAAGTGGAAATTAGCATTGAATGGGGCGGGGAAGTGCTTAGTAGTCCGACAAAGTCTCAGATAGAAGCTGTTTCAGCTGAAGCTCCTGTATGTTTTGTTCCGATGCAACAAGGGGATATGAAATGGTGGGTTCCTGTAGATAATCCGCTGTCCGCAGATAAGGATGATTCTACTCAGTTCTCCGCCTTCGCTAAAGTCAATTCTTCTAAGTGTGAACCGGTTGTGATGGATGAACAATTCAATTCTGCCGTTACAGATATATTCCGTAATGAGTATCTTTCACCTCGGTCTCCATATACCACTTTGCAGATACCCAAGCAAGGTATCGGTGAATGGTGCCATCCTTTGCATACGGTGGATATTGATGATTCCGGACTTCGCTCTTCCGTTCAGAAGGGAGTGTTGAATACTAAGCTGGGAGTTCCTTTCCGTACTCCTGCTGAGGGCCAAAATATAGCTTTCACATCCTTGTGGGATAATTATCCGGATAGTTTGACGGTCTCTCTCAAAGGAAAGGCATCCCGTGCCTATTTACTCATGGCAGGTAGCACCAATCACATGCAATGCCATATTGACAATGGGCTGATCCGTGTTTATTACAAAGATGGTACTTGCGATAAGATGGCTTTGCGTAATCCCGATAACTGGGCGCCCATTGAGCATATTTTCTTTGAAGATGATCTGGCTTTCAACCGACATGCTCCGGCACTTTATCGCCTGCGTCTTAAAACAGGCGAGATTAGCAATAACTTTGGAGAAGAATTAGGCTTTCCAGGTGCCTCTCGTGAATTGGATGGTGGTGCTGCCATATTGCTTGAAATGCCCTTGAATCCTGATAAGAAACTTTCCCACCTCGTTCTTGAAACTCTTTCTAATGATGTGGTGATTGGGTTGATGGGAATTACATTACAACGATAATAGTATAATCACCACAGAGTGACACAGAGTCCCACAGAGTTTAATTTGAAATCAGAACTCTGTGGGACTCTGTGTCACTCTGTGGTGAAATTATATCAATGCCTTTACGAAACACCACACGAAGTATCCACAAACTACTACCTTAAACACTGTCCCTACCAGAAAACCAATCAGTGCTCCAATACCTGATTTTAGGGCATCCCTTGCACTTCTGTCTCCCAAGAGTTCTCCGATGAAAGCTCCTCCAAAAGGACCGATAACAATTCCCCACGGGCCAAGAAAGATGATTCCGACGATTGAACCTATCAGGCAGCCCCAACTGCCCCATTTACTTCCTCCGCTGTATTTGCTTCCAATCATGGGAGTGAAGTAGTCCAATACTTGCACTATCACTACCAGAAATAACCAAATCAGTAATTGCGATGTAGAAAATTGCGCCTTATCTGTAATATGGAGTAATAACAAACCGGCGTATGAAATGGGCGGTCCGGGAATTATAGGGAGGATACATCCCAATAAGCCTACTATGAGGCATAGACTTCCTAATATGATCAGTATGATGTCAAGCATAATAGAATCGGATTAGAATAATGTTGTTTGGGGGATTGAGAATGTAACAAAAAAGGTCTAACTCCTTTTGAGAATCAGACCTTTTTTGTGTCGGAATGAGGCGACTCGAACGCCCGACCCCTACGTCCCGAACGTAGTGCGCTACCAACTGCGCTACATTCCGATACTTTGCTTACGAGTGGTGCCACCAGGAATCGAACCGGGGACACAAGGATTTTCAGTCCTTTGCTCTACCAACTGAGCTATGGCACCTTCTTCGTTTGCGGGTGCAAAGATAAATAGTTTTTTTAATACAGCCAAAGGATTTCTGAAAAAATAAAAGAAAATTCCCCCTGCGCCCGGTTTGTGTGAGCGCAAGAGGGAAAGTCTAAACAGGAGTTCTCGGGGATATTCCCTTATATATAATTTAGTCAATGTTCGGGTTGATGCTTTTCCAATCCTTAATAGCCGGAAGTACTCCCATTCCAATCACTTCGTCACGCAATTTACAGAGGTGAGCATAACTTTCTTTCAGCTTGGCTTCCTCTTCCGGAGTGCCTTTCAACTCTTTGTAGTGTACACCGTCTTTGGTGATTTCAGTTTCCATTGCCATCATGATGTGGTCGAAGCCATGACTGTGTACATACGTACCTGCAGGCCAACGGAATGGTTTACCACCCATGGCGGCAGCAATCATTTCTATGGAAACGTATGCCGGGCTTTGGAAAGAAGAGCGTCCGCGAAGATTGATGATGTTAGCGCCACCTTTGGTTACCTTGCTTTGGATTTCAGCCCATTGTTCAGCAGTAAGGGCAGGTGTGCCGATGATTTCCAACAGAGGTTTACCATCTACTTTGGCAGTTGAAGCATAAACAGCCATCTGTTCTCCGTGACCGCCATACGTACGGCAATTTTCTACCTTATCAGGAGAAATGTGGAAATGCTTGGCGAGTTCACTACGCAAACGGGTACTGTCGAGAGCTGCGAGAGTAGTTACCTGTGAAGGTTTCAGACCGGAATACAATAGAGTGATCAATCCGGTTATGTCAGCGGGATTGAAGATAACTACTACATGTTTCACGTCCGGGCAGTAAGCTTTTACATTTTTACCGAACTCTTCGGCAATGGCAGCATTACCTTTTAGGAGGTCTTCACGTGTCATGCCGGCTTTGCGGGCGGCACCCCCTGAAGATACAATGTATTTGGCTCCGGTCAACGCTTCTTTGATGTCGGAAGTATACGTAAGGTTCAATCCTTCGAAACCGCAGTGAAGCATCTCTTCTGCTACACCTTCCAGTCCCGGTCCATACGGATCGTACAGGCAAATATTGGGTGTCAAATGCATCATAATGGCAGTCTGTGCCATGTTAGAACCAATCATTCCGGCGGCTCCTACAATCGTAAGTTTTTCGTTTGTTAGAAATTCCATAACTTTTATGTATTTAAAAGGTGAATATAATTTTTCTTATCTTTAGTTTCCCGATACAAAAATAACTGTTTTCCAAGAGATTTGTTCATAGAAAAAAGTTATGGCTTAGATTGAAAAGTTATGCCTTATGCTTAATCTTTGCTTAAAAGCGAAGATAAGCTGCACCTTAGCATTAAAAATAATCAAGCTTATTTTGTACTGCCTTCGGTTTGCATTATCTTTGCCCCAAACGAAAGAAATTATGAGCATCGAATTAGGTAAATTCAATATCTTGCAGGTAGTCAAGGAAGTGGAGTTCGGTATGTATCTGGATGGTGGTGAAGATGGAGAAATCCTGCTTCCTTTGCGTTATGTGCCTGAAGGTTGCCAGCCGGGAGACGAATTGAATGTATTTATATATCTGGATAACGAGGAACGCCTTGTAGCCACAACATTGACACCGTTGGTACAGGTAGGTGAATTTGCCTGTTTGGAAGTAGCATGGGTAAATGAGTATGGAGCATTCTTGAACTGGGGATTGATGAAAGACCTCTTCGTGCCTTTCCGTGAACAGAAGATGAAGATGCAGGTAGGAAAGAAATACGTTATCCATGCTCATCTGGATGATGAAAGCTACCGTATCGTAGCTTCAGCCAAAGTAGACCGCTATCTTTCTAAAGAGGCAGCGCCTTATGAAGCCGGAGATGAGGTGAATATCCTCATCTGGCAAAAAACGGATTTAGGCTTCAAGGCGATCATTGAGAATAAGTATGGTGGCTTGTTGTATGATAGCGAGATATTCCAATCCTTGCATACCGGCGATCAGGTGAAAGCTTTCATCAAGCAAGTACGTGAGGATGGTAAGATAGACTTGATACTTCAGAAGCCGGGCTTTGAAAAAGTGGATGACTTCTCGAAAACCCTGTTGCAATATATAAAGGATAATGGCGGACAGATATCTCTGAATGATAAAAGTCCGGCAGATGACATTTATGCCACTTTTGGCGTTAGCAAGAAAACTTTCAAGAAAGGTGTAGGCGACCTCTATAAGAAACATCTCATCCTTTTGAAAGAGGATGGCATCATATTGGCAAAATCCCCAAAGTCCTAAACAGATTAGGGAAATCCCTATATAAGAATAGAGAGAAACAAATGAATAGGGGATAATCTTCCCCTATTTTTGTTTCCAACAAAGAATAGACAATTCATAAACTAAGTAAAAAACGCTATCATGAAACGAATATTATTTATCCTGCTTGCCACTTTGAGTACTGCTGTTTGCAGCGCAGGCACGAATGCTATGAGTAATAGCAAAGTACGTAAGGAGACTCGTTTCCTCACAGATAAAATGGCTTACGAGCTGAACCTGAGCACCGAACAATACAATGATGTATATGAAATCAATTATGACTTCATTTCCGGTGTACGCTATGTAATGGACGATGTGCTATATGGTAATGAGTGGGCACTCAACCGATATTATGACTATCTGGATGTACGTAATGACGATCTCCGCTGGGTGCTTAGTAGCCGACAGTATGCCCGCTTTATGCAGGCGGAGTATTTTTACCGCCCCATCTATACCAGTGGAAACCGTTGGTACTTCCGTGTTTATATCACGTATACCAACCACAATCATTTCTATTTCCCTCGTCCGTATCACTACCGTACGTATGTAGGAGGGCACTATCGCACGCATCATAATAATGTGAGCTATTATCGCGGACGCTACAAACATCCATACTATAATGGTTCGTATCGAATTCGTGATACAAAATCCTATACAACACACCGCCGTTCGGATTTTGGCTCTGTAACTGTACGTCCCGGCTCTGACCGTGCGCCGTCGAGAGATGATGTGTACACTACCCGTCGCAGTAGTTCAAGTAGTAATCGCACTACCACTCCAAGCACTACCCGCAGGGAAAGTACGAACAGCAATGCAACTACTAATACCAGCAGCAGTTCACGTCGTACCAACAGTAGTACGAAGAGTAGTGCTACTGACACTAATAATAGCTCGCGTACCAATAATAGTAGTTCACGTAATAGTGGCAGCTCTCGTACTAACAGTGGCAGTACGCGTACCAATAGCAGTAGTGAAACGAAGAGCAATACAAGCTCTTCCCGCCGTAGCAGCAGTACTACACCGAGTACCGGACGTAAGGAAAGCAGTTCTTCTAGTGTACGGAGTTCTTCCGGAAGCAGTACACGCAGCAGCGGTTCTTCTTCAACAAGAAGCAGCAGTTCCGGTAGTTCCAACCGTTCTTCAGGCGATCGTCGCTAAGCAAAAAACGAGCGAATTATTTGTGTATCTGCCGAATAATTCGTTCCTTTGCACCGCTTTCGCGCAATCGCTGTCAGGACCTACGAGAGAAGCCTGGTATGTTGCGTTGTAACGATCAAACAATTTAAGAATAATAACAATGGATTTAATTAAAATTGCAGAAGAAGCATTTGCTACCGGTAAACAACACCCGAGCTTCAAAGCAGGTGACACTGTTACAGTAGCATATCGTATCATCGAAGGTAACAAAGAACGTGTACAGCTGTATCGTGGTGTTGTTATCAAGATTTCCGGTCATGGAGACAAAAAGCGTTTCACTGTACGCAAAATGTCTGGTACCGTAGGTGTAGAACGTATTTTCCCAATCGAATCACCGGCTATCGACAGCATCGAAGTGAACAAGGTAGGTAAGGTTCGTCGCGCTAAATTGTACTATCTGCGTGCTCTTACCGGTAAGAAAGCAAGAATTAAAGAAAAAAGAGTTAATGGCTAATCAGCCATACTCTAATTTCGAGATAAAAAGAGGAAACTTCAATGGAGTTTCCTCTTTTTATTTGATTTAAGTAAACGATTCATGATGAAACTACTACATATTACATATTAAAAATGAAAAGGATTATCTTGTCAATGCTTTGCTTAACTGCATGCATCAGCCTTATGGCACAAAATATCAGTGGAAAACTGGTGGATGAAGCGCAGCAACCGCTTCCTTATGCTAACGTAGTGTTGCAAACCGTAGATTCTGCCTTTGTAACCGGAACTACTACTGGTGAAAAGGGTGAATTCAAACTTCAGAAAATCGTTGCCGGAGACTATCGGCTGGCGATTTCCAGCATTGGTTATCAATCGTTGTATCTTTCTCTCCAAGGCTTTGAACGTACTGCTGATGTAGGTACGCTAACTTTGGCAGACGCTTCGCAAGAGTTGGGTGAAGTAACTGTTACCGCTTCCAGCAGAGTGAGTCGGGCAGATCAGAAATTGATATTTCCCAGTAAAAAACAAATTAGTGCATCAAACAATGGTGTGGACATGTTGCGCCATCTGATGTTGCCCCGGCTTCGTGTCAATAGTATGGATGGCAGTGTAGGCATGACCGATGGTAGCTGTGTACAACTCTGTATCAATGGACGAAAAGCTACAAAAGAAGAAGTCACTGCCCTGTTGCCTGAAGAGGTTATACGTGTTGAGTTTCAAGAAGATCCAGGTCTGCGCTATGGCGATGCAGGTGCGGTGGTAAATTACATCGTTCGCCGTTATGAAGTGGGAGGCTCTTTCGGTTACAATGGTATGCAAAGCCTGAAGAGTGGCTTTGGCAATCATAATTTGACGGGAAAAGTAAATTTCAAGCAATCGGAGATTAGCTTTTACTACGGTAACCGCCTGCAATATTTCAACGAGATATGGTTCGATAAGAATGAAACGTTCACTTTTGAAGATGGTAGTCAGTACCATCGCAGCCAGTATGCTGAGGCAAACAAAAAGAAGAACTTGCAACAATGGGGTGCTGTAACCTATAATCTGCAAGAGACTGACAAGTATATGCTGAACGCTACCGTGGGCTTTTCTCACTATAATGATCCTGATTTACGAATGAAAGGCAAACTGTATACCGAAGAATTTCCCAATTCCGTAACCGATCGTGAAGAGTGGAATCATGACCGCAACCTCAGTCCTTATCTAGATCTTTATTTTCAGAAAAACCTGAAGCATAAGCAATTCCTGGCTCTCAATGTCGTAGGTACATATATTAATACCAAGAATCGTAGCAGCTATACCGAATTGTTGTCCGGAGAGCCGGTAGTAGATTACTATTCGGGGATACGCGGTAAAAAATATTCGTTGATCGGTGAAGGTATCTATGAGAAAGCTTTTAAAAATGGAGGAAAATTGAGTGCAGGCGTACGTCATACTCAGGGATATACGGATAATGATTATAATGGTACGCTGCAATACAGTTCGCAGATGAAACAGGCTGATACTTATGCTTACGCACAGTATAATGGTAAATGGGGTAAACTGGGTTATCGTCTCGGAATGGGTGTCACCCGCTCATGGTTTCAGCAGATAGGGCAGGAAGATTATGAAACCTATTCTTTGAACCCGCGTCTGAACATGACGTATGCCTTCAACGATCAGTGGAGCATCTCACTGAATGGAAATGTCAATACAATGAATCCTTCGCTCTCGCAGTTAAGTGCTGTAGAGCAACTGACCGATTCTTTGCAGTCGGAACGTGGTAACCCGAACCTGAAACCTTATTCTTATTACCGTTCTACTTTCCGTTTGAATTACAGTAAGGGCAAATGGGATATTGGATTGCGCAACCAGTATAACTACCGTGATAAGGCCATCATGCCTCATATTTATCGTGAGGATGATAGATTTGTCCATAGTTACGCTAATCATTCCAGTTTCCAGGACTGGACTGTCGGTCTGGATGGACGTGTAGGTATGCTTTGGAATGTGTTGCAACTGAGTGGAAGCATCGAAAGTCGTAAATATTGGAGTAACGGTATTGATTTTCGCCATACACAGCACAGCATCGGTTGGGATGTAGCTGCTACCTTTATGTATAAAAACTTCACAGCTTCTGTTGAATTCCAGCATAATAGTGATTATTTCTTTGGCGAAGTTCTGGCTACCGGTGAAGAGGCACATGCAATTGACCTTCAATATCGTTGGAAACGGTTGAATGTCGGACTGCGTATGTTCAATCCTTTCCAGAAGGATTACAAACGCAATGAGGAGGACTGGAACAAATATGCAGGATACAGCTATCAGTATCACATCGATGATGTTGCCCGCATGATTTGTGTTACGTTGTCATGGAACATCAACTTCGGACGCGATTACAAGAGTAATAATAAAAAAATGCAGAATAGCGATACTGACGCGGGGGTCTTGTAAACTGTAAAAACTATCAACAGGAAGTTAATACCTTGTCGGCAAGGAGTTAACTTCTTGTTGACAGGATATTGGCTCTTTGTGTGCAGGGAATTAAGGGTAGCGGAGCCTGGGGTGAAATATCGGTCCATTGTGGTGGCTTGAACTTCCATGTCCGAATGTCCTTGGGGGGAGCGTATGATGAATTTTGTTTTATCTGAATCTGAGTCCCTTTTTTCTTGATGGAGGTAGGATTTTTATAGTTTTTAGGAATTGGTTCTGTTAGTATTTCTATCTCATTTTCCGGTGTGTCAATTACAGAAACCGACAGGCGAATGCTATTGGCTATAGTATTTCCATCGGCACTGCAAAAACTGAGATAAGCTATTAGCTCATCGTCTTGCCAGTCGGAAGGAAGTTGTAGTTCAGCGTGTTGGGAAGAGCGCAGTGCAGTTTTCGTATCATAAACGGCCGTTTCTTTGTCTTTGTTGTATACCAGTAACATAGCAATGTCTGTATCTTCTGCATTCCCCATACCGCTATTGTCCTGCCAGTTGAAGTACATCTTATTTCCGTTTTGCGTAGCTGTACCTTCAAATATCGGCATTAGGGTTCCCATAGAAACCAATGCCCGGTCAAAGTCAATCCTGATTTCTTTTCCACTGCCAGTCACGGCTCTTTTCAATGTGTAGGACATAGCGGCGTTGAAGGCGGATTTATCTTGTGTAAATTCCTTGTAACCAATACGTATGAAAGGTTTTATAGCTTTCAGAAAACTGAATGCCGTGGCGAATTTGCCACGTTGTTCCTGTTGCTTCGGTGTACGCGGATTGCTGACTTTGGCAGCCCGTGCGCGTATATAGTAGTTTGATTTCCAGCGGAACCCTACTATCGGTCCCACTTTACCGGAGAAACCTCCGAGAATGCCTTGGTTGATAATTCCCATGATATCGTGTTTTTAATTACTTGTTTCTGTCACTGCGCAAATATATGGAAAATAAATCTCTTCAACCCGCTTCCTGTGATTTTTGCGTTCATTTGCGTCATTTTGCGTAGTTAACTCTTTGATCTTCTTCATTGTATTATGACCTGTCTCCGTTACACCCGGAATGCACTTGCTCCGTATCAAGGCCGTACTTTCTTCGGTCAGAGGTACCTGTGAGTGGAGATGGTACGGAGCAAGTGCATCTCGGGTATAGTCTATATCAGTAGTTGTATGATGATTAATTCATGCTTGCTGCTGATGAATAATTCTTTATTGTTACTTTTTTTGATATGATTTTCTTATTTTTACATCCCAAAGGTAAAAAACAAGAGCACATGAAAGTTCATGATAAGAAATTGCTAGTTTGGGGGACTATTGTATGTCTGTTGATTTCCGGAGGTATTACATACGCTTTATATCAAAATGGAGCTAAATACTGGAGAGAACAGGCATCTGCTACATTTAGGCAGGCGCTGGAATTGGAGTTGCAGAAGCGCGATACGGTTTTGGTATTTCATAGGGAATCTATGGGGTACTCCACTTTCTCTTTGGATGAACCTTCACCGGGACCAATAAAGATAATAGATGAACTGGGAGAAAGAGAATATATGATATCGGAAGAAAAGTTTGATCATAGTCTTGTGAAAGAAGGGTTAAAGAGGAGTATTCTTAGTATTTTATTGGAAGATTATCCTCTGATCCCTGATACTTTGAATAAAATGTGGGATAGTTTATTAGTCTCGACAGATATTCCTGTGAAAACCCGTACACGTGTTTCTGTTACCGACTTTCAGGAGCGTACGTCAGTCGCTCATTCTGAAAATATTAGTGGATTGCTTTCTGCAGATAGTTTACTTTCTTATTATTTAGGTGAACGTTGCGAGGTGGAAGCTACAGGTTTTATTTCTTATGGCTGGTACGAAGCGTTCAGTGGCTGGGGATATCTTGCTATTTGCTTACCATGGATTATCTTCGCTTTTTTATTCTTTTCGCGAGAAAAAATCATGTTTATATTAGAGAAGTGGTTCATAAAGCATAAGATTATCACTGTAAAAACAATAGTACCTGTTATTGCTGTGAAAGCTGAAGAATCTCATATTTATCAGTTGGAAGAAGGTGTGTTTTTCGATACAGAAGAAAAGGTATTGAAGGATGCCAGACTGACGAAAAAATTGGCACCGCAAGTGGCTTATTTATTGAAATTGTTTTTAGAGTCAGAAGGATATCGGCTTTCTACCGGTAAAATAGATGAGGCTTTATGGCCCGATGGTAGTGGAACACAGGACAGAATTTATACAGTAATTCGGCGCTTACGCAACTCCTTAGATGGAATAACGCATCTTGTTGTTGACTATGAGAATGACGTATATCAATTAAAAAGTTCTGCTGTGGATGAAATTGCGAAAGATAGTGTAATGTAGTGGTACTCTATTGTAAATGTGTTAGTTATAATTGTAAAGTAGATATGGCTCTGTACACAATGTAACATAGGCAAAGAAAAATGTAACATTGTAGTTTGTCAAAAATAGATTTGGTCAGTATTCGTCAGTGAGAAAGTTTGGATTGAGAGCTTTTTTGCCGGTAACTTTGCGCCCATAAGTTTACATAGATCGTGATGTCTAATACTAAAACAGTTGATTTATTATGAAGAGCAAAGTTCTTATTTTCGGTTTACTTATTACTGCTGTTGCAGTTTCTCTGTGGTGTTTTAAATCCCCTCAGCAAATGGATGATTTGATGCTGGAAAATGTGGAAGCATTGGCAGCTATTGAGGAAACTGTTCCTCTTCGTTGCATGGGTACAGGAACAGTAGATTGTCCTCTCGGTGGTAAAGTAAGACGGGTCGTAATTGGTTACAGTCTTGAAGTGTCTTATTAGCATATTGTTCCTGTTTTCCTTTCTTGCATGCACTTCTGTACCTGTGCACAAGGGAATACTGTATACGGATTTTCCGGAAACGGAAAATCTGATTGCACGTACTATGCCTATGGATACGGCTGTCTTCCGTTTCCCTTTCCGGATAAAGATACAAGGGGATACTGTAGCAATAATGGATTTGCATGGTATGGATCATTTTATTCATTTGTTTCACTATCCCGATCTTTCTTACATTACTTCTTTAGGTAAACGTGGAGATTCACCAGAAGAGATGCTTTCTGCCGAAAATATCCGGTGGAATGGGAATTCATTGTGGACGTTGGATGCAAATAATTCAATATTGACTCAGTTTGGTTGGTCTTTATCCGGTGATTCATTACTTCGTAAAGAAGAGGTGAGTTTGGATGAAGAGATACTTCGGGGATTGGATTTTGTAATCTATGATGATTCCACTTTTATTATTCCTGATTATTCAGGAGAAAGTCGTTTTTGCTGGGTGGATCGAACAGGTAAGTTATTGCATAGAATGGGTTCTATTCCCACTACGAATGAGGAGGCTTTAAAACATGCTCGCCCGGCATTGGCTCAGGCATGGCGTAGCTTTATTGATTACAATCCTCGTAATGGGATTCTGGCTGCTGTTACTCAATTAGGAGAAGTGCTTGAAATTTATAATTTGAAAGATAGTACCCATGTGGTTCGTGTTGGTTTGCATGGTGAACCGGAATTCCAAGTTGCAGAAAGTTATGGTGTACCTACTGGAATTATGGGATTTAGTGATGTACAGGTGACGGATACTGCTATTTATGCTGTTTTTCAAGGGGATACTTTTGAAGAGATTTCGCGGAAAATGCAGAAAGGTGATATGACAGATGGCGGGAGGTACATATATGTATTTAGTCTGACAGGTGAACCTATTAGGAAATATGTGCTGGATCATTATGTATATGGTATATCGGTAGATGATTTGAATGGAAGGATTATTGCTACGGATGTGAATAGTGATGAACCGGTGGTGAAATTTGGTTTATACGAATTTATTTGAAATAAAGGAATGGGCAGAGAACGTTTTGCTGACTCATACGTACTGCCTGTTCCTAAACTACTAAAGAAAGGAGGTTAAGACAAAGATGCATACATCGTTGAAATGAGCAATATATTTGCTTTGCTGTTGAAATGATACATACAGATTAAATTGATTTTTGATATTAATAAAGAATTACTTATAAGAAACAGTACTATGAGAAGTAAAAAGATTACCGCTGTTATCGTGATTGCGATAGTTGCAATCACTACATTAAATGTAAATGTAATGTTAGAAGATTCAGCAATAGACACATTTCTAACATTGAATTTATCTGAAAAGTTAGCTTTGGGAGAAGATACAGGAAGCGGAGCTAACGGAGAGAAGGGACCTATGAAAAGTTCTAGAGTTCATTGCACATCAACTACTACTACAACTACGACAACTACTAACAATAATTCTAATTCGAGTGGATCGAATGTTAATGGTAGTGTAAATGCTGGTTGGGGACCCATTGGTGGCTCTGTTTCAGGGGGCTGGGGTTCAAATAATTCTAGTGGTTCATCAAGTTCTACTACTACAACCACGGAAACAACAAGAGACTATTGGGCTGACAAAGTTATGTGTCAAGGCGCCTCTGGTAATTGTACATCTTATGATCCTTGTTAGAAATTTGCAGATAGGGCCCAAAGTGTTAATTTTATCCATATCTTCATTGTAGATATAAAAAGAGACAATTGACATTTTGGGCTCTTTTAATTATAAAAAATATAAATAACAAAATATGAAATATGTTTATTGGGTTATATTATTATGCTTGTTCACTTCATGTAGCAAATTTTCGAAGGTTATTCACTCGAATTTATCGTCATTAGAAGAAATTGTGATAGATCCTCAAAAAGGACAGAGATTGCCATTCGATAGCCTTATTGAGAAAATAGAATATGTGAAACTGGAGAGTCTTAATGATAATTTGATTGGGAAAATTTCTCAAATATTGTTCTCTGATAGCTTATTGTTTATAATTGATAGTGAAAGTACTAAAACTATAAATATATTTGATTTGAAGGGTAATTTTAAATATCGGATCTGTCATGTTGGCAATGGACCTAAGGAATATGTAGATATTTCAAATGTGTGTATTGTCCCAAACAAAAAGCAACTAGCTATACTAGATAGAATTCAACGGCGTATTCTATATTATAAATACAATGGCGAATATGTATTAACAGAACAGATACCTTTTATAAATGATTATTTTGAATATTTAGAGTCAGGTAATAAAGCATATGAGATCTATGGGATGAATGATCCGGAACTTGGTGGCGATAAGGAGAATTCGTTAGTTGTAACGAATTCTGTTAATGATGTTATTTATAGTTTCTTTAAAGATATATATAAAAAGGATTTTTATTATACAAAAAATAGAACCTTACGCAAGTTTCAAGAAGAAGTTTATTATAGTCCTAATATTGCAGATACAATATACTGTATAAAAGATTCTCTAGTTGAGGCCAAATACTATATTAATATTACTCAAGACAACGTAACTGATATGGAAATTGTAAATACTGAACAGTTTCATAAAATGTTAGAAGATCATTATTTTTTTAATGGAGATTTTATTGAGTTGAAAAATTTTACATATATCAATATTATGTCCCCCTGGGGGTATCCGAGCGCGGTTTATGTTCATGGAAAGAAGAAAACTTATTTAAGTTCTGGCATTGGTAATCATCCGTTTTTTGCTTTTATGGGTACTGCTCCTAAGGCACGTTATAAAGAAAATTGTATTGTAATCGATGTTCAGTCTTATCAAATATTGGCACAAAAGTCGCAATTATACAATGGCGAGAGGTATAAACAGTTATTAGATTCTCTGTTTGAAAATCTAACAGAAGATTCTAATCCTGTATTGTTTTTTTATTATTTAAACGAAAGATTGTAAATAAAATTATTATGCCATATTCTAAGAAGTATATTATCCTATGTATTATTATACTATTAATGACTGCTTTGGATGTTTGTTTGATTTATAAAATAAAAGTTGAAAAGATGGATTATAATAATACAATAAGAGATGTAACAACAAGAAATATTTTATCAAATCTGTATAAAATTAATGTAGATGTAAATTTGATTAATAATGGAATTGCATTAGATAGTTTGCTATTAATGAAAAATGTGTCTAATAAAGAAGAACAAAAGATCATAGATGTGTTTCAAGGGACAAATAAGCTTTTTATTTGTCGGTTTTCTGAACTGAATTGCCAAGAATGTACTATATACTCTATACTTAAAACAATTAGTCACTCAGATAGCATTGGAAAAAATAATATTGTATTTTGGGGTGATTATGAAAACAGTAAAAATCTTAGCATTATAAAGGAACGTCTTGGAATTGGAGATATGAATGTTTACAACTTACCATATATTAATATTCCAGCAGAGAGAATTGGAACTCCTTATTATTTTGTGATTGATACGACATTGACAATGTCGGACTTTTTTATACCAGATAGATCTTTTCCTAGTTTAACAGATCATTATTTTGAAATAATCAAAAAGAAATATTTTATGCAGTCGATCACTAACTAATAGGGAGGACTAGAAAATGAAGAAGTTGAAAAGACTTAAGAAAGTGGCTGTTAAATTTAGATTTTATTTAATCTTAGCGTCTGTTACGTCGTTTATCATTGTTTTATTAAGGCTTTTTGTTTTCGCATCTTTTAAAGTGCCTTCTATATCTATGGAGCCTACAATAATACCTGGAGACTATGTGTTTGTCAATAAACAAATTCCAGGCCCTCGTATTATCACTAATTTTACTTCTGTACAAAGAAGTAAAAATTTGGAATGCAAACGCCTTAAAGGTTATAGAAATATACATCATAATGATATATTGGTTTTTAATTATCCATATGTTGATGGAGGTCATATAACGCTTAATACAAGTATGAATATTATCAAACGTTGTGTTGCTATACCAGGAGACACCTTTTATATAGAAAAAGGGATCTATAAAGTGAGAGGCTTGATGGATACTTTGGGGTACTATAAGGGTCAAATAGATTATTATAAATATACTATTCAAAAAGAAAAAATATTGCATAGTGAAATGTTCTCTTTTAGCAAACAATGTAATTGGACTACTACAGATTTTGGGCCTCTCTATGTACCAAAACGCGGTGATACTCTTATGGTTGATGGTAAAAGTATTTTGCCTTATTTGAATTTGGTATTGTATGAAACAGGTGGAGAATTGCATGTGTTGAATGATACGGTTTGGCTGAATAGAGAGTTCTTGCAGGTATATGTTTTTCAGAAAAATTATTATTTTATGGCAGGTGACTCTCCCCATAATTCATACGATTCTCGTTATTGGGGGTTACTTCCAGAGGATCATATTATTGGAAAAGCGGAGTTTATATGGAAATCGAAAGATACTGAAACAAGACACTATCGTTGGAATAGAATGTGTAAAATGTTGTGAATTAATTGCGTGAAATGGATGAATTGAAGATTTTATTATTAAAATACTTATGAAAGAATACAGTAATTTATTAATCATCTTTTTTTTTCTGACATTGGCTTCCTGTACTAAAGATCCGGTTGGTCCTTCCTTAGAAGATATTCTATCAATCAATCCCAAGTTGCAGGTTGTTCTTGACAAATACCAAGATGATTCCCTGAAGTATAGAGCTGCCGTTTTTCTTATCGAAAATCTGCCTTTTCACTATAGTTATGAAGGTGAAGCTCTGGATGATTACCTAAAGCTTTTTGAACTTCATGGAAAAGGTACCATGTACCCGGATAAAGTGCTGGATTCCATTAAGCGCGCTTGCGGTCCTTTTCATTTGGATAGACTGGAAGTGAAGAGCGATATCTATATTGATCCGGTCTATCTGATTGAGAATATAGAATGGGCTTTTAAAGTATGGCGTGAACAGCCTTGGGGGAAAAATGTCTCTTTTGAAGACTTTTGTGAATTCGTTCTCCCTTACCGGGTAGGTGATGAAAGACTGGAATCCTGGCGCGAAAGAATCTATAATAAATATAATCCGTTGTTGGATAGCGTTCGTGGGCTTCCGGAGGCTGAAGATCCGAAGTACATCTCTCAGATACTAATGGACACCTTGCATAAAGCTCCGGTTTATTTCACTGAACTATTCTCATTCGGCCCTCATTATGGACCAAAAGTTGTGGATTGGCGTTCGGGGAGTTGCGTAAACTTTACCGATCTGCAACTTTATGTTTTTCGTGCATTAGGTTTGCCTTGCAGCGAGGAAATCATGTTGATGCGGGGAAATAAAAATGTTCCCCATTATTGGAATGCTGTCTTTGACAAAGATGGTAACTCTTATCGTTGCTCCATTCTGGACCCTACTTCTGAACTGAATAGCCCTGATAATTATTGGGACCCTAAAGGAAAGGTCTATCGTCGTACGTTCAGCGTTAACCGGGAAATGATCAGGGCTATGGGAAAGAAGGCGGAAGATCGGCATCCTTCTTTTCGTTATCCCTGTTTTCGTGATGTAACGGCTATATATGCGGGCGGCAAGAACCGGAAATTAATCGTTGATCCTAAAAAACTTTATGGTACGCTAAAGAATGGTGAGCCGGTTTACCTCTGTGTAGCCAGTTTTATGAACTGGGCTCCTATCGGCTGGTGCCGTTATGATAGGCGCCAAGGAGCTGTGTTCGAAGATGTGGAAGGTGATGTCATATTCCGTTTGGGAACTTATGACAATGGCGAGATGAGGATGCAAAGCGATCCCTTCTTGCTTGAGAGAGAAAGTGGAGAAATGCGTTTTTTTCCTTCGGATAGGGAAGAAGTGGAAGTTACCCTTCTTCATAAATATGAGCTTTATTTCGAACCTTTTGTAAGGCGGATGGTAGATGGGGTGTTTGAGGGCAGCAATGATCCGTATTTCAACAAAAAGGACACCCTGTTTATCATTAAAGAATTCCCTGAACGCCTCTGGAATGTCGCACGAGTAAATAGTGACGGTGCTTATCGGTATGTCCGCTATTATGGTCCTAAGGATAGTTACTGTAATATCTCGGAGGTTGCTTTCTATGCGTCTGCTGCTGACAGTGTACCTCTGAAAGGGAAGATTATCGGTACTCCCGGCTGTAACGGGCTTGATAACTCCCATGAATATACGAATGTGTTTGACGGTGATCCTTATACTTCTTTCGATTATTCCCAACCTACCGGTGGTTGGGCGGGCCTTGATTTGGGAAGTCCCTATTCTATTAGCAAGATTGTATTCACTCCCCGCAACCGAGATAATTTCATCCGTACGGATGACGAGTATGAACTCTTTTATTGTCATGGGGGAGAGTGGACTTCGGCAGGCAGGGTGCGACCGCATTCCGATTCTTTGCTTTATAAAGTTCCCGAAGGCGCACTGCTTTACTTAAAAGACCATACTCGCGGAAAGGATGAACGCATATTTGAATATAAGGATGGAAAACAACGATTCTGGTAAAAAGAAGAAAGGGTTCAGTTGGATTATTGATAAGTTATTAAACTTGTTTTTAATAATCTGTGGAGTGGCAGTGATCTGGATACTACTCCAGGTTACTTGTATCGCTTCCTTCAAAATACCTTCAGATTCTATGGAACCTGCCTTGCTTCCGGGGGATAACATACTGGTGAATAAGTGTGTAATGGGTGGGCGCATTTTTAATATCTGGGATGCCGTAGAGGGAAAAGAGGTAAGTATTTCCCGCTTACCTTCTTTGGGTAAGATAAAGAGAAATGATGTGCTGGTATTCAATTTCCCTTATCCTGCCCGGTGGGACAGTATCGGGCTGAACCTGATGTCCTATTATGTGAAGCGTTGTGTAGCTTTGCCGGGTGACACGTTTGAGATAAAGCAGGCGCACTACATGGTGCGTGGTTGTAATGAGCCGTTGGGAAATATAAAATCACAGGATGTCTTGATGCATATAGTGGCAAATGGACGGGAGAAGGATTACGGAATAGTGATGAGTGGTTATCCGTATAATGGAATCGTAAATTGGAATATTGTGTGTTTTGGCCCTTTGTATCTTCCGGCAAAAGGAGATGTTATTGAAATGAATCCTAAACACGCCGCTTTATACCGTAATGTGATAGAATGGGAACAAAGGAAGAAACTGTATCAACGTGGTGATACTATTTTATTGAATGATAGTGCGATATCTACTTACCGTTTTAAAGAGAATTATTACTTTATGGCAGGTGATAAGGTTATGAACTCTCAGGATTCCCGATATTGGGGATTGTTGCCGGAGCCTTTTATAGTGGGAAAGGCTGTTCGGATATGGAAGTCGGTAAATAGCGGCACGGATGAAATTCGATGGAAACGTATATTTAGAAAGATGGAATAAATAGGATCTTAGATAAATTAATTATTAACTTAAAAAGAAAGTAGAATGAAAACAAATTTTTTAAAGTAACTTTGTGTGTATCAGTATGTAATGACTATAACGGAGTTATTATAGTTTAATGGATTACATAGGTGTTTAGTTCTTCATTTTTATATCTTTTATGGTATAAAATTGAAAACTAAATCCCTATGTACAAATATAATATAACTATATCTTAATTATCAATTATGAAACATGTAGGTGTTTTCTCTTTTCTTCTGCTTTTGTTATTTTCATGTACTTCTCGTGACAAGAGTAAAATAGAAGAAATATATAGTATTAAATTGGACGATGTTCAAGAAACGACTTTGACGTATTCTGATATCATTGATATTCAGGAGTGGATTGTGCTTGATTCTCTCAATGAGTGTACTATTGGGGATGTTGCAAAAATAGAAGAATTTAATAAAGAATATTATGTTCTTGATAAAACAATTCAGAAATGCGTACTTGTATTTGATGAACATGGAAAGTATTTGCGTCGTATAGGAAGAATTGGCCAAGGGTCCGGAGAGTATGCGCAAATTTATGACTTTACTGTCAATAGAAGGACTGGTTGCGTTGCTATTCTTTCCGGACTATCAAAGGTATATGTGTACGATTTGAAAGGAGAGTTTCGGGTAACTAAACAAGTGAGCGAGTCGTTGTTGTGGAATATTGCAAGTAATGATTGCGGGTATCTTATGTCATCTAATCATCATACATACACTGAGGGTGAGAACGCTTATCTACTATATGCTTTTGACAGTGATTTTAATTTCAAAGGTAAATGGATACAGGTTCTTACTGAACGAATGCCTACTCTGCCTTTGTTATCTTCTGCATTGCAAGTAGTCGGAAGCGAGATATATTATTGTGACGTTTTCACCAATTCTATTTATAGTTATATGTGTGATGCAGATAGTGTCGCTGAAAAATATGATATACTCTTTCCGGCGCCTGTGCCTGATAACGTTTTTGCTGATGTTATGGACTTTATGGGAAAGCAGAGAGAGTATGACTTTATCAATGAGGCTGTTATTAATGAAAAAAATATCCTGCTTTGTTATGCTCGTCAAGGGAATTATAATCTTGTGATTATTGATTCTGATGGCACTATATTAAAAAGCGGTCGATATTCAGGCCATTTCCTTAAGATATTTCACGGTAGTGATAAGGAACTTTTGTCTCCTGTTTCGGCAGATGAGTATCTGTCATATTGGGAGAAACTTCCTGTAATACATTATAATGGTATCGTATCTTCTGAGAGTTACTTTATGATACTCAAATGGATTATGAAATAATAAGATGCTAAAGGTGAAAAAATATATAGCTAAAAATGCCATAATAGCATTACTTCTGTTTGCTGGTATAAGTTCTTTATTGAGCCTTGTTTGTGCAACGACTCCCGAGCTTCCTTCAGGAGAAACAGTCGGACAATGGGTTTGGTTAGGGAAGGCTGCGTTGTTTTCTTCCGGATGCCTTCTTATTGCTTCTTTCCTGCAGTTGTTCGGAAAGGCTTGTAAGGAAGATGTGTTGGGGTTCCCGTATTTTTATGCTTGTGTAGCGTGGAGTTTAGTTCTTCTAGGGGGTGTTGAGGCAGTGTGGGGATTGTGCCAGCTTTATGGATTTTCTGTTTCCGGTCATTCACGTTATGCACTTACAGGTTCTTTTTTTAATCCCGGTCCGTATGCGGGCTATCTGTCAATGGTTTTGCCTGTGTGTCTTCATTTGTATTTGCGCATTTGTGGTTGGAAAGGAATGCCTGTTCGTTATAAAATAGAAAAAGGTGCGGCTGCTGTGGCGGGTATGCTTATTCTTTGCGTATTGCCTTCCACTATGAGCCGCTCCGCCTGGATAGCTGCGGCAATAAGCTGTATCTGGGTGGCATATATGCATCGTGACAAACGGAAGTGGAATATATTGTGGCGTCGCTATAAAAAGCGTTATATATTGTGGGGAACCGGGATATTTTTAATTCTGTTGTTGACTGCTGCGGGAATGTTCTTTTTAAAACCCGATTCAGCATTGGGGCGTCTGTTTATGTGGAAGATGACTTGCCGGGCCATCGCTGCTCATCCGTGGGGATGTCATACCGGATTTGCTTGTGCTTATGGTGGGGCTCAGAGTTTATATTTTGCCTCAGGGAACTATGCTGCTTGGGAAGAACGTGTGGCAGGAAGTCCTGAATATGCATTTAATGAGTATCTGGAGTTTGCCTTGACGTATGGTATTGTTATGTGTATACTGGCGCTGTTTGTAATCTTTGGTTGTCTTTGGATAGGAGTGAGACTCCGTCGCTATGGTGTCTGTGGTGCCCTTATCTCCTTGCTTGTATTTTCTTTTTCTTCCTATCCGCTGCATCTTCCGGCTTTCATTGTCGCTGGTATATGTTTGCTTCTTGCCTGTGGGATAGGTGATGTAATTGGTAAGTATCTTATTCTGTGTGTTTGTCTGGTGGTGTGGCTCGGAGGCTATACGGAAAAATGGACGCAAGAAAAAGACGCTTGCCGGGACTGGATGAATGCGAGAATACTCTATCATTCGGGGGCTTACGAAGCTGCCAACAGGGCTTATGAAAAGCTTTATCCGTTTTTGAGGAATAAAGGCACATTCTTGTTTGAATATGGACATAGCTTGCACAAATCCGGTCGTTATGACGAATCTTTTGAGTGTCTGGATCAGGCACGGTTGTATAGTAATGATCCGATGATATTGAATATTATGGGTAAAAATTGCCAGGCGTTGCATGAATATAAATGTGCCGAGGCTTTTTTTCTTATTTCTGTCAGTCGCCTGCCGGGCAGAATCTATCCTTACTATCTGTTGGCTAAACTCTATTCGGAACCTGCATACCGTGATAAGGATAAGTTCATGGATATGAAGTGGAATGTGTTGAATAAAGAACCTAAGGTACATTCTACAGCTATTGAAGAGATGCGTAGAGAGGTAGAGGAGATAGCGAGGAATTGGGATGCGGGAGATAGCATAAAATGATAAAATATAAAATAACGAAAAGATATGGAGACTTATAATGATAACTGGAATGCATGCTTACTATTTCGTAATAAGCAACTGACCAAACAATTGAAGGATTATCAGAAAGTCACGGTATTAGCGGACTGTTCTTCCGCTTTGATTGTATCTATGGGGCAGTTGCTCTGTCTTCACCGGAAACCATCATATGGCATCGTCAAGGATGAGGCCGAATGGCAGAATCTGTTTATTGTCATTGACATGTTTTACGGTGGTTGTCTATCAGAAGAATTGAACTCTTTTGGTTTAAGTGCACAAGAATTGAAACTATGTTATCTGATTCGTGCCCGGTTGTGCAATAAAGCGATTGCTGCTCTTTTTAATATTACTCCTAAGTCGGTATTGAAGACGAAGCAGCGTATTAAGAATAAAATCGGTTTGTCGGGTAAAGATAGTTTGGACAGGTATGTACAGCAATGCTGATTACGATTAGTTGATTGAATTATATCCGGATTGATATATTTTTTATCTTTACGGTCACAAAACGACGGAATATGTGGAACAATAAAACAAAATCTATTTTAATAGCTGTGGTGGCTACTCCTGTAATGGTCTGTGCTTTCTGCAGTTGTCATTCAGGAGTTCAAAAAAATATTCATGATGCTGGTCTGAAAGAGATTTTGATTGATCCGGGAGAAGTAGATACTTTTTTGGATTTATCAGACATTCTAAATGACTCGGTGGAAATAATCCCTTTGGAAACAAAGGATGAATGTTTGATTTCGGAAATAGACAGGCTTGAATTTTATAAGGACAGGATATTTGTAGCAGATAGGAAAAGTGCAAAGATATTAATATTTACTTCTGCTGGGAAATATTTGAAAAGTGTAGGAAAACAAGGTGTGGGACCTGGTGAGTACTCATTTATGGGCGGTTTTACATTTAAGGGGGATTCTGTTGTCGTTCAGGATCGTTTCCGTGGTAAATATATAGTATATGATTTATATAGTAATTCATATAGAGAGATTTCTTATAATGCGTTTCATTTGGAAGTCGTTTCATTCGATGAAATAGCTTATCTGATTTCTAATTATTATCCGTCAACGTCTGGGAATTATAATCTCTTTAAATTCAATTTTAATACTTCTGAACAGGTTTCTGCAGAACTTTCTTTTGAAAAGGGAGGCATTGATAAGTCTGTTTATGGTTTAAGAAGATATTCCAGTAGATGCGGTGATAATGCTACGCTTATTTACCCATTAAATGATACCGTTTATACATTAAATAAAGAAGGAATATACCCTTCTTATGTGATACGCTTTACTGAAAGAAATCTGCCGGATGAATTGAGTGTCGATAAAGATATGCTTTATAGGTATGTGCATTTGAATAGATATTTGAAGGGGTGGGAGTATTTGCAGAGTTCTCGGGATTATTTGTTGGGGTATTATATAGATGATGGCTTTAAGTTTTTTGTGTATGATAAGCGGAAGTCTGATATCCGTATAGGAGGGATGATCAAAATAAGTTCATTGAGTGATCTTGCATTCTATGATTTTACTACGACTATTGATAATGAGTTCTGTTTTATACAGAGTGCGTCTATGTTGTCTTGCAACTGGAATGCCATGAGAGATAAATGTACAAATAGCAGTTTTAAAGATAAAATGGATGCGGCACTTGAAACTTTGAGTGATGATTCAAATCCGGTATTGTTTAAGTATCATTTTAAAAAGAAATAAAAAATCCCCCTTCCCCGTTTTACCGGTAAAAGGAGGATTTCACTTAAAATTATGATGGACTTTTTATTTCAAGTCTCTCAGTTCCCAGCCCAGTGCACTGGCACCTAAAACAGCTGCATCAGAGTCCTTCAACTCAGACATCAACAATTTGGCTTTACCTTTATAGATGTTCAGCACATTGTCATCGATAGCTTTCTGGATGGGTTTGAAGATATAATCTCCGGATTTGGCCAATCCGCCAAACAGGATAATAGCTTCGGGGCTTGAGAAAGCGATAGCATCAGCAATAGCTTCACCCAGAATGTTGCCTGTGAAGTCGAAAATATCTTGTGCCAGTTTGTCACCTTGAACCGCTGCATCGTATACGTCCTTTGAAGTGATATTCTCAGCAGGGATAGAGCGAAGCAAACTTGGTTCGGTACGTGCAGTCAGGAATTCACGGGCTGTACGTGCTACACCGGTAGCCGAGCAGTAAGTTTCCAGACAGCCGTGACGTCCGCATCCGCAAAGACGACCATTTTCGCGGCGTATGATAACGTGACCCAATTCTCCGGCAAAACCGTCGTGGCCATAAACCATCTGACCGTTGATAACGATACCGCTACCTACACCTGTACCCAGAGTAATCATGATAAAATCTTTCATACCACGTGCAGCACCATAAGTCATTTCACCGATAGCTGCGGCGTTAGCGTCGTTAGTCAATGCAGTAGGTATACCCAAGCGCTCCTCGAACATGGCTGCCAAAGGTATTACACCTTTCCACGGCAGGTTGGGGGCAAATTCGATAGTACCGCTGTAGTAGTTACCATTGGGAGCACCGATACCGATACCTTTGATTTTATCTACACCGCCATTAGCGATAATCAAAGGCAACAGATTCTTGCAGACTGCATCTACATAATCATCTGCTTGATCGTGAGCGCCGGTTTTGATGGAACCGCTTGCAATAATAGTTCCGCGTGCATCCACAATACCAAAGACGGTGTTTGTTCCGCCTATGTCAATACCTACTACGTAGGGTTTTTCCATGCTTGAATTCATGATATTAATGTTTTGTTTAAAGGGTTAGTTAATTAGTATTATGGTTACAAATTACACAAAGAAAAACGACACTTCAAAATCTTTTTGAAAAAAAGTTCACCCTCTTTGCAACTTTTCGTAACATAGCTGCGTCTAATAGTGAAAATTAATAAGAAAACAGACTAAAACAGAGGTATACGTGATACAACTGAAAGACATTAACAAGACCTACAACAACGGAGCACCCTTGCATGTGCTCAAAGGCATCAACCTCGATATCAAGCGGGGTGAGTTTGTTTCCATCATGGGAGCTTCGGGTTCCGGTAAATCCACCTTACTTAATATATTGGGTATTTTGGATAACTATGATACCGGTGAGTATTATCTGAATGGTACACTGATCAAAAACCTCAGTGAGACTAAAGCGGCTGAATACCGGAACCGTATGATCGGGTTCATCTTTCAGTCGTTTAACTTGATTTCCTTTAAAAATGCAGTAGAGAATGTGGCGCTTCCGCTTTTCTATCAGGGAGTAAGTCGCCGCAAGCGCAACGCCATGGCACTGGAATATCTGGATCGCTTGGGATTGAAGGATTGGGCGCACCACATGCCGAATGAAATGTCCGGTGGACAGAAACAGCGTGTTGCTATCGCTCGTGCCCTTATCACTCAGCCTCAGATTATCCTGGCCGATGAACCTACCGGTGCTCTTGATAGTAAGACTTCCGTGGAAGTAATGCAGATTCTTAAAGATTTGCACAGTACGGGGATGACTATCATAGTGGTTACCCACGAAAGTGGTGTAGCCAATCAGACAGATAAGATAATCCATATCAAGGATGGTATTATCGGCAGCATCGAAGAGAATCGTGATCATGATGCTTCTCCATTCGGAAAAGACGGATTTATGAAATAAAAGAATGTACAATGTACAATTTACAACGTACAATTGAAGCTTCGCCAACATTCCGGAAGGCAAATTGTAAATTGTAAATTGTCAAATAGTAAATGAATATATGTTTGATATTTGGCAAGAAATATACGGAACCATTAAGCGGAATAAGTTGCGTACGTTCCTTACAGGGTTTGCCGTGGCATGGGGCATCTTTATGCTTATCGTGTTGTTGGGTGCCGGAAACGGTATCATCCACGCCTTCGAGCAATCGTCCTCAGAACGTGCATTGAACTCTATCCGCATTTTTCCGGGATGGACTTCCAAGCCTTATGCAGGATTGAAGGAGGGACGTCGTGTCCGTTTGGAGAATAATGACCTGGAGGCTACTGAAAAGTATTTTCCGGATTATGTAATCAGTGCCGGTGCTACCGTGCGGCAGAGCAATGTAAACGTCAGTTTTGGGCAGGAGTATGTGAATATCTCCCTGATGGGAGTACACCCCAACTATACGGAGGTAGAGACGGTGAAAACTGCTGACGGGCGTTTTGTTAATCAGAATGATTTGAAAGAACGCCGCAAGGTGATCGTTATACATAAAAAGACTGCCGATATTCTATTTGGCAAAACTCATACCGAACCTATCGGGCAGTTTGTCAATGCAAGTGGAGTAGCATATCAGGTGGTAGGTATTTATAATGACCAGGGAGACCGCGAAGCCAGTGAGGCCTATATTCCTTTTTCTACTTTGCAGACTATCTATAATAAAGGCGAACAGCTGAATAATATTATTTTCACTACTAAAAATCTGGAAACAATAGAAAGTAACGAGATCTTTGAGGCCAACTATCGCAGGGTAATTGGTGCCAGTCGTCGTTTTGATCCTCAGGACAACAGTGCCATCTGGATATGGAACCGCTTTACCGATTATATGCGGACACAAAACGCCATGGGGATGCTTCGTACAGCTATCTGGGTGATTGGTATTTTCACCTTGCTGAGTGGAATTGTAGGTGTTTCAAACATCATGTTGATTACGGTGAAAGAGCGTACGCGTGAATTCGGTATCCGTAAGGCTCTTGGGGCGAAACCATTATCTATCCTTTGGCTGATTATTGTGGAGAGCGTTGCTATCACTACTTTGTTCGGGTATATAGGGATGGTGGCCGGCATTGCCGTTACGGAATGGATGAACTCGGCTTTCGGTAATCAGACTATGGATGCGGGTATGTTCCAGCAAACCATGTTCTCGAATCCGACTGTAGATTTGAGTGTCGCCATTCAGGCTACGCTGACCTTGATTATAGCGGGAACGCTGGCCGGTTTCTTCCCGGCAAAGAAGGCTGTAAGCATCAGTCCGATAGAAGCATTGAGAGCGGATTAGTGGCTATAGTATGAATCATTTATCACTAATCACTAAACATTAATCACTATTAACATGAGAATAGATATAGACTCTTGTGAGGAAATCCTCATCACGATTACAAGAAACAAGACGCGAAGCTTGCTGACGGCATTCGGTGTATTCTGGGGTATCTTCATGCTGGTGGCGCTTATCGGTGGCGGGCAGGGGATGCAGCAGGCTATGAGCTCCCAGTTCGAAGGCTTTGCCACGAATTCGGCTTTCCTGGTTTCGCAGAAGACGGGAGAGGCGTATAAAGGTTTCCGGAAAGGACGTTGGTGGAATCTGGAACTCTCTGATATTGAGCGTCTGCGCAATGGGGTGGCGGAAATTGATATCATCACTCCTTCTATCGCCTATTGGGGAAGAACGGCAGTGCATGGAGATAAGAAATATGAATGTAGCGTAAAGGGATTGTATCCCGAATATGAGCATATAGAGCACCAGGAGATGGTGTATGGACGCTTCATCAACGATGTGGATATTAAGGAAGCACGTAAAGTCTGCACAATAGGTAAACGTGTGTATGAAAGTTTGTTTCACCCGGGAGAAGACCCTTGTGGAAAGTATATCCGGGTAGACGGTATTTACTATCAGGTGGTGGGTATGTGCTCGTCCGAGGGCAACATGAATATTCAGGGACAGGCTTCGGAAGCAATAACATTGCCTTACACAACCATGAAACAAGCCTATAATCTGGGCAACCGGATACATGTGGCATGTTTCACCGTGAAGCCCGGTGTCAAAGTGACGGATATTCAGGATAAGGTGGAGCACATAGTAAAGGCGGCTCATTACATCTCTCCGGATGATAAGCAGGCAGTGATGATGCTGAATGCGGAGGCCATGTTCTCTATGGTGGACAATCTGATGACGGGAGTCCGAATATTGATCTGGATGGTAGGTTTGGGTACCTTGTTTGCCGGAGCTATTGGCGTATCGAACATTATGATGGTGACAGTGCGTGAGCGTACCACGGAAATTGGCATTCGCCGCGCCATCGGAGCACGTCCGAGGGATATCTTGCAGCAGATTCTTTCTGAAAGTATGGTGTTGACTACTATTGCGGGTATGGCAGGTATCTCTTTTGCTGTATTGGTATTGCAGGTATTGGAGGCTGCCGCCAATGATCCGGGGCATATCACTACTCATTATCAGGTTTCATTTGGCTTGGCTATCGGTACCTGTGCGCTGTTGATTGCTTTAGGAGTGCTTGCAGGTTTGGCTCCGGCCTATCGTGCCATGGCAATTAAACCTATTGAGGCTATCAGGGATGAATGATAAGAGGAGCGATAACTCCTTAATTTCCTAATATAAAAATAAAGAAACAATAATATAATAATAGTATGAAAAAGTATCTGAAAATCGCGTTATTGGTAGTTGTAGCTGCCATTTTCATCTTCACGTTTGTATTCCTTTACCAGAAGTCTAAACCCAAGATTACGGTGTATGATACAGTAACTCCGACAGTGGCCGACCTGGAAAAAACGACTGTGGCAACCGGAAAGGTAGAACCGAGGGACGAGATTCTCATTAAACCCCAGATATCGGGTATCATTGACGAGTTGTATAAAGAAGCGGGACAGACTATACGCAAGGGAGAAGTGATTGCTAAGGTGAAAGTGATTCCCGAACTAGGTACGTTGAACTCTGCCGAGAGTCGTGTGCGTCTGGCGGAACTTAATGCGAAACAGGGCGAAACGGACTTTGCCCGCATAGAGAAGTTGTTTGAAGACAAGCTGATCAGTCGTGAAGAATATGAAAAAGCCGAGGTAAGTGTAAAGCAGGTGCGTGAAGAGTTGCAGACTGCTAAGGATAACCTGGAAATTGTGAAGGAAGGTATTACAAAGAGCAGTGCTTCTTTCTCAAGTACGTTGATCCGTTCCACAATTGATGGTTTGATACTGGATGTACCGGTAAAAGCCGGTAACTCGGTGATCATGAGTAACACGTTCAATGATGGTACGACAATCGCTACGGTTGCCAATATGAATGATTTGATTTTCAGAGGTAAAATTGATGAAACGGAAGTCGGTCGTGTTCATGAAGGTATGCCTGTGAAGTTGACAATTGGTGCTTTGCAGAATCTTTCATTTGACGCTATACTGGAATATATCTCTCCGAAGGGGGTAGAAGAAAACGGTGCCAATCAATTTGAGATAAAGGCAGCTATACAGGTGCCCGATACGGTGATGATTCGTTCGGGGTATTCTGCTAATGCGGAAATTGTACTGGAACGTGCACAAAAGGCACTTACTTTACCTGAAAGTACTATTGAGTTCAGTGGAGACAGCACATTTGTATATGTGATGACGGATAGTGTGCCTGCCCAGAAGTTCGAGCGTAAAGAGGTGAAAGTGGGTATGAGTGACGGTATCAAGATTGTTATCAAAGACGGTGTGGACGGCAAAGCCAAAGTGCGCGGTGCAGAGAAGAAGGATAAATAAATGCCGGTGAAGTAACTTTGTATAATTCAATAATAACAGATTATGAAGAAGAACTTAATAATAGGATGCATGGCTGTCTTTGCTGTCTCGGTGCAGGCACAGGAGGGCTGGACATTGCGCCAATGCATCGACTACGCTATAGAACATAATATCAGTATCCGTCAGAGTGCTAATACAGTGGAACAAAGTGCCGTGAGTGTGAATACTGCCAAATGGGCGCGACTCCCGAACCTGAACGGTAGTGCAGGGCAAAGTTGGAACTGGGGACGTACGCAGACGGCCGTAAAAGATAAAGATACAGGTGATTATTCTACTGTTTATGTGAATACGAGCAGCAATAGTACCGATATGTCCTTATCGACTAATATACCTATATTTACAGGTTTGGAGATTCCAAACCAATATGCATTGGCTAAATTGAATCTTAAAGCGGCTATGGCCGACTTGGAGAAGGCGAAAGAAGATATTTCCATTAATATAGCTTCTGCTTATTTACAGGTACTGTTTAATCAAGAGTTGCATACGGTTGCTCTTGGGCAAGTGAAACTGAGTAAAGAGCAGTTTGCTCGCATTTCCCGCCTTGCAGAGTTGGGCAAAGCGTCTCCCGCGGAAGTTGCTGAGGCCAAGGCCCGTGTGGCTCAGGATGAGATGAGTGCTGTGCAGGCTGATAACAACTACCAACTTGCTCTATTGGATCTTAGTCAGCTCATAGAACTGGAAACTCCGGAAGGATTTACATTATCAGCTCCGGCTGTAACGCTGGATTTGGCTCCTCTGACTCCTCCGGATGAGGTTTATCAAACGGCGTTAACGAATAAGGCTTCTGTAAAGGCAGCGCAATATCGTTTGGCGGGTGCCAAGCATAGCATTCGTATTGCCCAGAGCGATTTCTATCCGCAATTGAGCCTTGGTGGTAGTCTTGGGACAAGATACTATTCTACTATTGACCGTAATTTCAGTCAGCAGTTGCGGGATAATTTCAGTAAGTATGTAGGATTTAGCCTGAGTGTTCCTCTCTTTAATCGCTTCGCTACTCGTAACCGTGTGCGTACGGCACGATTACAGCAAGAGAACTACTCCTTGCAATTGGACAACACCAAGAAAGTGCTTTATAAGGAAATTCAGCAAGCCTGGTACACTGCACTGGCTTCCGAAAGCAAGTATACCAGTAGTAGTACGGCAGCCAATGCCAGTATGGAATCTTTCAAGCTGATGAGTGAGAAGTATGATAATGGCAAAGCTAATGCCGTAGAGTATAACGAAGCGAAACAGAATTTGATGAAAGCCCAGTCTGATGAGTTGCAGGCCAAATATGAATATCTGTTCCGTACAAAGATATTGGACTTCTATAAAGGAATACCGATTGAATAACTTTTTTAGTGTCTTTCTCTTGAAAATCCTTCTTTGGCTGCGAGGCTGGGGGAGGATTTTCTGTATATTTGCCACATGACTCCTTTTATCAGTATAATTATTCCTTTTTATGGTACGGCAGACCCGGTATTGCTGCAACGCTGTATTACTTCTATCCGTGAACAGGGAATGGAAGAGGGGAGTTATGAAATCATTGTAGCAGACGATGAGAGTCAGACTACGGGGGGAGCACGTAATCGTGGAATGCAACAAGCGCATGGTGAATATCTTTTTTTTGTAGATGCTGATGATATTTTAGTACCGAATACACTTCGTTCTTGTTTACCTTTGTTGAAACTATACTCTCCTGATATACTGAGGTTTGGTTTTAAGGAGTTTACCTGTGCCTCTTCGTTGGAGAAGCAGAATCCGACCAATCAACTGCCGTCTTATGTAGAATACTCATCCGGTGCCCACTTCATGGCATTGAATAATTTTACGGGAGTTGTTTGGGCGCATTTCTTCCGTCGAAGTTTATTGGAGACGTCTTCTCTTTATTTCAGTAAGACGAGCCTTTTTGAAGATGAAGAGTTTGTTGCCAAAGCTTACTTCTTCGCCCGAAAAATGTTGGTGACTTCTTATAAAGTGTATGGTTATTACTGTTCATCTTCTTCTTTAACGAGAATGATTACTGAAGATGAATGCCGGAGGAGGGTATCTGATTTTAAAGAAATGCTTTTTCGGTTGAAAGCGTTTAGTCAGGCTTGTCAGTCTGACGCCTCTGTCGAGCGTTTGGAGGCATTGAATAGACGAATCCATTTTCTTGTTATCGACTATATCCGTCAGATGTGGCGGAATAAATGTAGTATAAATGAGATGAACCGGCAATTAGCTATCCTGAAACAAGCGGGATTAGTACCTTTGCCCTATAAAAAGTATTCTTGGAAGTATCGTTTGGTTTGTCCTGCCATTAATGTTTATATTCGTTTTGTTATATGAAGATATTGTTACTTGGAGAGTTTAGCGGGCTGCATTGGAATCTTGCGGAAGGACTTCGGGCATTGGGGCACGATGTCTGTGTTGCTTCTGATGGTTGTGGTTGGAGGAACTATCCGCGTGATATAGCTCTTGACCGGCCGACGGATAGTTTGCGTGATGGTATCCGTTGCCTTCTCCGTATATTGCGTCATTTGCCGGGTTTTCGGGGATATGATGTTGTGCAGATTATCAGTCCTTATTTTTTGCGTTTACGCAGTGAACGTACTTTGCCTGTTTACCGTTATTTGCAACGGCACAATGGCAAGGTCTTTTTGGGAGCTTTCGGGACCGACTATTATTATATTCGTGCTTGTATGGAAACAAGCACTTTTCACTATTCGGATTTTAAGATCGGAGACCGGTATCGTGATACGGCTTTTAATCAGATTACTCTTCAGGATTGGTATTATGGTGGGGCAGCTCGTGCCACTCGGGCTATAGCCGAAACTTGTAATGGCATTATCGCCTGTTTGTGGGAGTATTACGCTTCCTATCAACCTTACTTTTCAGATAAGACAGCTTTCATTCCTTTACCTATCGATTTGCGTGAGGTAACATCCCGCGTTCGCGGTGTGCCGGAGAAACTGAATTTCTTCATCGGTATTCAGTCTGCCCGTAGTAATTTGAAGGGGACTGATGTTATGCTGCCCGTTTTGCAAGAAGTGCAGCGCAAGTATTCTGAGCTTTGCCGCATCACTGAAGTGCATGATGTGCCTTATGCCCGCTATCAGCAGTTGATGGATGATGCTGATGTCCAGTTAGATCAGTTGTATTCGTATACCCCTTCCATGAATTCACTATTGGCTATGGCAAAAGGAGTAACGGTAGTGGGAGGCGGTGAGCCGGAGAACTATGAGATATTGAATGAAACAGAACTTCGTCCCATTATCAATGTCCTGCCCGACGAGCAAGATATTTATCAAAAGTTGGAAGATATAGTGTTTCATAAAGAGCGTATTCCGGAATTGTCGGCGCAAAGTATTGAATATGTAGCCAAGTATCACGATCATGTGAAGGTGGCCCGCCAATATCTGGATTTCTGGGAAAAGCATTAATCATTTCTTCTTGTATTTTGCCCTTGCAATAACTAAGTATTGTAAGGGCTAAATTTTATTAGGCAAAGTAATCATTTTCCCTTTGCCAAGGTAACTCGTATTATGTCTTCTAAGTACTTATAGATGCCCGATGTAACGTGAGTGAAAGATTATGAAACATACATCGGTAAAGATGTAATATCAGCGAAAGAATGTGTAAAATGATTATAGGTATCTCTTGGAATCGATACTGTATATTTGCTGTCGGTAAATTTTGCCTTTTCAAAAACAATAATAAAAAAGGATATAACTATGCGAAAACATTTTTGTCTTTTTCTGTTGGCATCTATTTTCTACAGTTATGCGACTCTTGCGCAAAACGCTTCTGCCAAAAATCCGGTGGTTCATGCCGATGTACCCGATATGTCAATGATCCGGGTGGGAGATACTTATTACATGAGTAGTACCACCATGCACATGGCTCCGGGAGTACCCATTATGAAATCTAAAGATCTAGTGAACTGGGAGTTGGTGAGTTACTGTTACGATATACTGGCCGATGTGGATGCACTGAACTTGAACAATGGTAAGAATGCTTATGGCAGTGGTACATGGGCAAGCTGCATTCGCTATCATAATAATATGTATTATGTGACAACATTTGCCGGCACCACCGGGAAGACCTATATATATACTACGAAAGATATAGAGAAAGGTCCTTGGAAAGCAATATCCTTTAATCCTTCTTATCATGATCATTCTGTTTTCTTTGACGATGACGGTCGTATTTATATCATCTGGGGAGGTGGTAAACTGCATATAGCGGAACTGAAGCCCGATTTATCCGGGATCAAAGAAGGTACCGAACGTATCTTTATAGAGAATGCCAGTGCTCCGTCAGGAGATAATGTCGGATTACCTGCCGAGGGTTCACAGTTATTTAAAGTAAATGGGAAGTATTATTTATTCAATATTACTTGGCCGAAAGGAGGAATGCGTACAGTGGTTATTCACCGCGCTGATAATATAAATGGTCCTTGGGAAGGTAGAGTAGCTTTGCAGGATAAAGGTGTTGCCCAAGGCGGCTTAATAGATACGCCTGATGGCAGATGGTTTGCTTATCTTTTCCGTGACAATGGTTCTGTAGGCCGTATCCCTTACCTTGTTCCGGTGAAATGGGAAGATGGATGGCCGGTTCTCGGAATAAATGGAAAGGTTCCGGAAACATTAGAACTGCCGGCAAGTAAAGGCTTGATACCGGGTATTGTTGCCTCGGATGAGTTTACACGCAAGAAGAAAGATGCGGCTTTGCCGTTGGTTTGGCAGTGGAATCATAATCCGGATAATTCTCTCTGGTCAGTTAGTGAACGGAAGGGATATCTGCGACTCAAAACCGGACGGATAGATACTGATTTCCTGTCTGCAAGAAACACGTTGACACAGCGGACGATTGGTCCGGTATGTTCAGGAACTACTTCTATGGATGTGTCTGATATGAGAGAAGGCGATTTTGCAGGGCTTGCACTTCTTCAGAAAAAATATGGATGGATTGGTGTGAAATATGAAAACGGGGTAAAGAAGATTGTAATGGTAAGTGCGCAGACTGACAAACCGGAAGAGGTGGAAAGTCTGCCACTGAACCAAAATACAGTATTTCTGAAAGCCGAATGTGACTTTACAGATAAGAAAGATATAGCGGATTTCTACTATAGCTTGGATGGTAAGAAGTGGACAAAAATAGGAAGCCAGCTCAAGATGGCTTATACTCTCCCGCATTTTATGGGATACCGTTTCGGACTATTCAATTATGCTACTAAGACTCCCGGAGGGTATGTGGACTTTGATTATTTCCGTATAAGTGACAGTAAATGAGATAACGAGTAATTATAAATCATAATTGATATTAGACATGAAAAAGGTGAAATCGACGCTTTCCGTGGGTAAGCGCATCGTTTTGTTGTCACTTTGTATGACAATGTTTTCAGTGGCAGGTTTTAGCCAAGGGGCTAAAGGTAAAAAGGTGAAGGGTGCTCCGGTATTCTTGCAGGCGGTTTATCAGGGGAATGATCAGGTGTACAACGAGAATCCGTTGCAGGCCGGTGAGTTTTATAATCCCATTTTGCAAGGTTGTTACCCCGATCCGTCCATAACCCGCAAAGGGGATGATTACTTCCTGGTGTGTTCATCGTTCGCCATGTTCCCCGGTGTGCCTATCTTCCATTCAAAGGATTTAGTGAACTGGACGCAGATAGGCCATGTACTGGACCGTACCTCACAGCTGAAAGTACATGATACGGGTATCAGTGCCGGCGTGTATGCTCCGGCCATCAAGTATAACCCCAATAATGATACTTTCTATATGATCACCACCCAGTTTGCGGGGGGATTCGGGAATATCATTGTAAAGTCGAAAGATCCTTTCAAAGGATGGAGTGATCCTATCAAGTTGAATTTTGACGGTATCGACCCCTCTATCTTCTTTGATGATAACGGCAAGGCGTATGTGGTTCATAATGACGGACCGAAGCGTGGTGAAGAACTCTATAACGGACACCGTGTGATTAAAATCTGGGAGTATGATGTAGAAAACGATCAGGTGATTCCCGGTTCGGATCAGGTTATTGTGAATGGTGGTGTGGATTTGTCCAAGAAACCTATCTGGATTGAAGCTCCGCATATCTATAAGAAGAATGGACGCTACTATCTGATGTGTGCCGAAGGCGGTACCGGAGATTGGCATAGTGAAGTAATCTTTGTGAGTGACAGCCCGAAAGGTCCCTTTATTCCGGCTCCCAATAATCCTATCCTGAGCCAGAGATACCTGAATCAGAACCGGAAGAATATGGTGGATTGGGCCGGACATGCCGATTTAGTGGAAGGTCCTGACGGCAAATATTACGGTGTGTTCCTGGCTATCCGTCCGAATGAGAAGGGCAGAGTGAACATTGGCCGTGAAACGTTTATCCTGCCGGTTGACTGGTCGGGAGAATTCCCTGTCTTTGAAAACGGATTGATTCCGATGGAGCCAAAGTTGAAAACACCTAAAGGAGTGGAGAATAAAGCCGGAAAAGACGGTTACTTCCCCAATGGCAATTTTACGTTCACTGAAAACTTCACATCTCCGCAATTGGATTACCGCTGGATTGGTTTGAGAGGCCCTCATGAAGAGTTCATCTCAGTACTGAAAGACGGAGGATTGCAGATTACTCCTTTCCCGGTGAACATAAAAGAGGTGAAGCCTACTTCGACCCTCTTCTACAGACAGCAACATAATAACTTCTCGTTTACTACCACATTGCAGTATGTTCCGAAGACAGAGAAAGATCTGGCAGGCATCACTTGCGTACAGAGTGAAAAATTCAATTATGTCTTTGGCTTGACAAAAAAGGACAAAGATTTCTACATGGTGCTGGAAAGAACGGCAAGAGGTAAATCCGGACTTGTTGCAAGTGCAAAAGTAGATGTGAAGAATCCCATTCAATTGCGAGTAAAGGGTGAGGGAGATGGCTATGGCTTTTATTATTCAACGGATGGAACTGACTTCGTACAGTTGGGAAATACCGTGCCCGGTGATATTCTTTCAACGAACGTGGCAGGTGGTTTTACCGGTTGTCTGATAGGCTTGTACGCTACTTCTGCGAATGATATTGTTGTGAACAACCTGAAAGATGCGTATGCTGATTATTTCACTGTGGGGTGTGCCATAAATATGGCAAATCTGAATTCACCTCAACAGATGGCATTGATTACTTCCAACTTTAACAGTATCACTGCAGAGAACGATATGAAACCTCAACCTACGGAGCCTGTGGAAGGACAGTGGAACTGGGAGAGCGCTGATAAGATAGCCAACTTTGCCCGTGCTAATAAAATAGGACTTCGCGGTCATTGCCTTGTCTGGCATGCCCAAACTCCGGACTGGATGTTCCATGATGAAAAGGGAAATTTGGTTTCCAAGGAGGTATTGTTTGAGAGAATGAGAAAGCATATTCATACGATTGTAAATAGATATAAGGATGTTGTCTATGCCTGGGACGTAGTGAACGAAGCGATGACGGATGATCCGAAAGCAGAAGTTCCTTATCGTCAGTCTCTCTATTATAAGATTGCGGGGGACGAGTTCATAAAGAAGGCTTTTGAATATGCTCATGAGGCAGATCCCAAAGCATTGCTTTTCTACAATGATTACAATGAGACCAACCCGGCGAAGCGTGACCGCATTTATAATATGGTTAAAAGCATGAAGGCTGAGGGAATACCCATCTCCGGAATCGGAATGCAGGGACATTATAATACCCTTTCTCCTACGGAGGATGAGTTCAGAAAGGCTATCGAGCTTTATTCGCAGGTGGTTGATAATATCCATATCACTGAACTGGACGTTCGTATCAATACGAGAGAGCAGGGAGGACAGTTGAGTGTGAACCAGGATAACAGGACGTTGGAATTGACTCCTGAAGCGGATGAGGCACAGGTAGCCCAGTATGATATGCTGTTCCGGGTGATGCGCGAATACAAGAATGTGGTTAGCAATGTTACTTTCTGGAATGTATATGATGGTGATTCATGGCTGGATCGCCGCCGTGGTAACCGTCAGCGTAACTATCCGCTTCTGTTTGACGAAAACTTACTGCCGAAATCGTCGTATTATAAAGTGTTGAATTTCTAAATAAAGGTATTTGCACAGTTAATAATCCGCTCTATATCTTCATTCGTCAGTGATGGAGATATAGGGAGGCTTAGCTCCTCATTATGGATGCGTTCCGTAATGAGGAGTTGTTGCATTCCATATTCTTTTTTCAACGCTTCCTGGCGATGGGGAGGGATAGGGTAATGAATTTGAGTACAAATGCCGTGACTATTGAGATAACGTTGCCATTCATCTCTGCGGGAAGAAAAGACGGGGAAGATATGAAAAACATTGGCTTCATTGATATCATCCGTATGGACAGTACTCTGTAATTCCAGACGCTGCCAGTCAATCCCTTCTTTATATAATTGCGCTATTTCCCTTCTACGGATATTATCCTGATCCAAACGAGAGAGTTTCACGGAAAGGACTGCCGCTTGCAACTCGTCCAGACGGCTGTTTATACCTTGATACCGATGTACATATTTCTCCGTGGAGCCATAATTGGCAATGGAACGCACTGTAGCGGCAAGCCTTGCATCGTGAGTGGTTATAGCGCCGCCATCCCCTAATGCCCCTAAATTCTTGGCTGGATAAAAACTGAAAGCAGCGGCATCTCCCAGATTACCGGCACGCAGAGGATGATTCCCTTTCCCCGGTAAACCTTTGTTCCAGACAGCTCCATGTGCTTGTGCAGCGTCTTCTATGACTTTCAGTCCGTAGCGGTTGGCTAACTTGCATATCTCTTTCATGTCAGCTAAACGCCCATACAGGTGGACGGGCAATATGGCACGCGTGCGGGAGGTAATCAGTGTCTCGGCATAGGCAGCATCTATATTGCATGTTTCGAAAGAAGGTTCACAAAGCATTGGCTTCAGGCCGGCACGAAGAATGGAAAGCAGGGTGGCAATGTATGTATTGGCAGGAACAATAACTTCATCTCCTGCATTCATCACTCCCAGTTCCCGGTAAGTCAGAAATATCAAAGTAAGAGCATCCAAACCATTTCCGGTGCCAACACAATAAGAAGTACCGCAATAAGCAGCGAACTCCTCTTCAAAACGGGCTGTAGCTTCCCCGTGCAGATACCATCCGGAATGGGAAACACGCAACAGGGCTTCTGAAAGTTCGGGTTCGAAGGAGGCATTGATCTTTTGCAGGTCTAAATACTTTATCATAAGCGTAATTCGTAAACGTCATACATAATTGCTCTTGCGCCGAAACCTTCTTTTTGGAAGAGTAATCCCTCATTCAATATTTGTCCGCCGTGTTCGGTAGATATGCCAAAGTCGAAGTATCGCTTCTGCGCATAACGGTCGTATATTAATTGGTGGAAAAGCAGGTCGAGCGCACCGCATTTCTTTCCGCGTGGGGAAGCTGCGATGTATTGCACGTGGGCTACTTCGTCAGTCTCATACACAATGCATCCACCCAATGTTTCGGCTCCATCGCATACACGGAAAAGGGAAATCTGGCGGGGGAAATTGCTGTGCAGACGGGTAATCTCCTCTAGCGAATGTACGGGAGAGACACCGTATCGTTCGTGCAGGTTTTCTTCCAGTATCGGCCAGAAAGAAGCAAAGTCTTCATCTTCTGCAATCGTCAGTGAGGATGCCAGGGCTTTCTTCAGTTGGCGACGGCGGAGAGTACGGAAAGGCAGGCGGTCGTCCAGTGGAATGACGGATGAGATGCTCCGTGCCACAAGGGTTGCACCCAGCCGGGTGAGGACATAAAGGTCTTCTTCTGCAGGATAGCGGTGATAGATATGTGGAATAGCACGATAGACTATCGACTGCACACTGCATTCCTTCTGCAGATAATCGAGTGCGGCATGAAATACGCTTTCTACTTGTTGCAGGGTGATGGAAGGAGAAAGGAGCATTCCGCCATACGTCAGTCCTTGATGGGAATAGAAACAACTGCCGGAAAGATTACCGGGAAGCAGGGCTGTTAACTTCCGGTTACAGAAGATCATTAGGGAACAATCCTGGAAACGGTCGGCATGATAATCCATATAGTCACGCTGCATGAGGAACGTACCGTTTTTGGAGCGGTGCACGAAGCGGTCCCAGCGCTCTTTATCTCCTGCTGAGTAGCGGATTATATGCCATTCCTGATCGGTTGCCACACTTATTTCCATGTATCTGCCTGTCTTTTATATTACTTTCGGAATTCAAATATAGGTATATTTTTAAAGTATTGCATATATGTCAGCCTGAAAGGCTATATGCGAAACTTACGTATAATTTAAATAACGTGAGTTTAGGTGGTTTATTATTTATGCGAATCATCAGGAGTTGAATTGGGATCATATCGGAAAAGTTACGAGCTACCGGCTACAAGCTACAAGTAGCTGCGCTATGTTCCGAAAGGCACTTGTAGCTTGTAGTCGGTAGCTGATTCATAACGGAATAGAAAAGAACAAAAGTGATTCGTGTTTAGTGATAAGTGATAAGCGCCATTCGGTATATTATTTTTTAGACGCGGATGACACGGATGACGCGGATCTTTTTTTTATCCACTTTTATAGCGCAGCCTTTTAAATCCGCGTTATCCGTGTCATCCGCGTCTAAAAGATTATTTATCATTTAACTCATAACCCTACAGAGAAGAGCAAACCAAAGTTCATATGTCCCGTAACCACCTGTGTGACAAGAAACTTGGTGTTCCATCATGATCAGTCGTAGTGAAACACGAGTTCAGTCCTAGTGGGAGGTACCTTCAGTCGTAGTGGGAGATATCTTCAGTCGTAGTGGGAAGTACCCTCGGTTTAGCATAGTGAATGAATCATTGTGTTGTTCATGCCCCGCCATAACTGTGTCTCAACCGTACTTGCTCCGTACCTTCTTCGCTCAGAAGCACCTCTGACCGAAGAAATCCCGGACTTGGTACGGAGCAAGTGCATCTCGGGTACAGTCAGAAGTTGTGTAAGCCGTTTAATGTCGAAATATCCCGAAACTTAAAAAAATGTGTCTGAAAACGAAAAAGTTCATCTTTTTTCTTTCCGTCAGGACAGGATAAGAAAGACTATTCGTTATATTTGTAGCAATTTAAAAACCCGAACAAAATGAAAAGAATAACTTTGAAATTTATTCCCGGTGTATTTCTGGCAGTTATATTCCTGCTAAGTTCTTGTACTTCTGCATATAAGGTGACGAAGTCAGAGGGAACCATGGTGGCGATTGACTCTACTTGGGATGTGAACCCGGATGCTGAAGCGGTGGCACTGCTTGCTCCTTATAAGGCAAAAGTTGACAGTATCATGTATCGTGTGGTGGGTACTGCGGAAATGAGTATGGATAAAGGAGCTCCGGAGAGTTTGCTTTCCAATCTGGTAGCGGATGTATTGCGCAATGCTGCCGCACAAGTGCTGGGCAAGCCTGCCGATATGGGGCTGATAAATATGGGTGGTTTGCGTAATGTACTGACAGAAGGCCCTATCACTACCGAAAATATCTATGAGATATTACCTTTCGAAAATTCCCTTTGTGTATTAACAATGAAGGGAGTCTATCTGAAAGAACTGTTTAATAATATCGCTGTGCGTCATGGTGAAGGTATCAGTGGAGTACAGCTCCTGATTACGAAAGACGGGAAATTGCTGCAAGGTACGGTTGGCGGGCGTCCGATAGAAGACGATCAACTCTATACGATTGCTACAATCGACTATCTGGCTGACGGAAACGACGGGATGACTGCTTTGCCTCAGGCAGAGAAACGGGAATGTCCGGACGGAGCCACTTTGCGCGGCCTGTTCATGGACTATGTGGAACGTCAAACTGCTGCCGGAAAGAAGATCACTTCGCGTCTGGAAGGTAGAGTAACTGTGAAAGATGAGTAATCCTGCTCACCGAGAAAATAAATCATAATTCATAAATCAGAAATCATGAAACGATATATTCTTTTAATGTTGGCAGTCTGCTGCCTTCTTCCGGCATCAGCACAACAATCTATCCGGGAAATCTCCAAGGAACCCCTTTGTCTGCTGACTCCCGACTCTGCACAGAAAACCAAGCAATTGGTGATTCTGCAAACAAGTGATACACATAGCCGCATTGAGCCCATTGCCGTAAATGCTGCCGACCGCTATGCCGGTATGGGCGGAACCGTGCGCCGGGCTACCTTTATTAAAGAGGCACGCAAGGTGAACCCTGATCTGTTGCTGTTCGACTGTGGAGATATCTCTCAGGGAACTCCTTACTATAATCTGTTTCAGGGAGAAGTAGAAGTCAAGATGATGAACCTTATGGGTTACGATGCCATGACGATTGGTAATCATGAATTTGATTTCGGGCTGGAAAATATGGCACGTCTGTTCCGTATGGCAAACTTCCCAGTGGTATGTGCCAACTATGACGTAACAGGTACGGTGTTGGAAGGACTGGTGAAACCTTATACTACTTTCAGCCGCAATGGATTGAAGATCGGTGTCTTTGGTCTTGCTCCGAAGATGGAAGGATTGGTGCAGGCCGATAAATGTGAAGGTGTGGTTTATAATGATCCGATAGAAGTGGCACAGAAGACGACGGATCTGCTGAAGAACCAGGAAGGTTGTGATGTCGTTATTTGCTTATCGCATCTGGGTTATCAGCTTAAAGGTGCTCCTTGTGACGAAGAACTGGCACAGAAAACAAATAATATTGATGCCATATTGGGCGGACATACCCATACTTTCATGAAAGAGCCTGCTATTTATTTGAATAAAGACGGTAAGAATGTACCTGTGATGCATACAGGAAAAAGTGGAATTTATGTGGGAATGTTGAAACTGACACTTACAGAAGAAGAAGCCCAACCATCATCTAAGTAATACATAATAAAAATGAAGAGAACAATTCTCTTGTTGTTGGCTATCCTTTTATGGGGTGGCACATCCTTGCTTCATGCCCAGGCAGAAGCCCCTTTTCTACCTTCAGCGGCAGATGCACGTTGCAAACAGTGGGTAGATTCCGTATTTTCCGGTTTGAACCTGCAAGAGAAAGTAGGGCAATTGATTGTCACCACCTTCCCGGCCAAGGCGGATAAGCAGAAAAAGAAGCAGATACGTGATCTTGTGAAGAAGTATAAGATCGGAGGTCTGCTCTTTGCCGAAGGTACGCCGGAAGAACAGGCAATACTGACGAATATTGCGCAGAAGAACTCCAAAGTTCCCGTTATGATCACTTTTGACGGTGAGTGGGGGCTCTCCATGCGTCTGGAAGGTACGCCTTATTTCCCAAAGAATGCGGCTCTGGGCTGCATTGAAGACAATCAGTTGATTTATGAATACGGACGTGAGGTGGCACGGGAATTTCGTGAATTGGGTGTGCATGTCAATTTTGCACCTGATGCGGATGTGAATACCAATCCTTTGAATCCGGTGATTCATGTTCGTTCGTTCGGTGAAGATCCGAAGAAAGTAGCCGAAAAGGTGTTGGCTTACAGTCGTGGATTGGAAAGTGGTGGCGTGCTGTCCGTAAGCAAACACTTTCCCGGTCATGGAGATACGGACGTGGACTCGCATAAGGGACTGCCGGTGCTCTACTATAATCGTGAACGTTTGGATAGCGTCGAGCTGTATCCGTTCCGCGAAATGGTGCGTGCCGGATTGGGCGGTGTGATGGTAGGTCATTTGCAGGTGCCTGCTTTGGAACCGGACGCCAAAACGGCATCTTCACTTTCCAGAAATGTAGTGACGGGATTACTGAAAGATGAAATGGGTTTTCAGGGCTTGGTGTTTACGGATGCGCTGGATATGAAAGGTGTTTCGTCTGTGCCCCAGCTTACTACAAAAGCCTTACTTGCCGGAAATGATATGGTATTGGTGCAGTACAACACCGCAAACGCTGTGCAGGAAGTGCTGAGTGCTGTGAAAGAGGGTGTTCTCTCTGAGAAAGAAGTGGAAGCGAAATGCCGTAAGATACTTACTTATAAATATTTGTTAGGCTTGCGCCAGCCACGCCCGCAGTTACAAGTTAGCGGAATGAGCTATCGTATCCATACGGATGAGGCGAAGGCTCTGGTAACCAGGTTGCGCCAAGCCTCCATTACGGTGCTTGGCAATCATTTCGGGATATTGCCTTTGACACCGGTCGGTGGTGCTCCTATTGCTCTTCTGAGTATAGGCGAAGGCAAAGACAGTGTTTTTGTGGATGAGATGAAGAAATTATCTCCTGTTCCTATGGAGTGTTTTCGTTTGACAAGAGAAATGTCGGAAGATGGCCGCCGTGAACTGGCGCGTAAGTTGGCGGACTATCGGCGTATAGTGGTCAGCGTATCGGGAAAAGATGCCGATGTGGTTGCTTATGCCGATTTCCTGGCGGGATTGGACTTGCCCGTGCCGCTGGTATATGCTTTCTTTACGTCTTATCGTGGAATGCAACCGTTAGAGCCTGCTTTGAACCAAGCCAGCGCCGTAGTGCTGGGACATTCTTCTGAAGCGGATATCCAACAATATGTGGCAGGTGTCATCTTTGCCAAAGTGCCTGCCCAAGGCAAACTTTCCATGAGTATCGGAAGTCTTTATCAGGCCGGTGAGGGAAGTGTGATCACTCCGGGGATGAAGCCGGGAAGTATTATTCCCGAGGATTTGGGGATGAAGTCCAATGAGTTACATCGCATTGATGCTATCGTGCGGGCAGGATTGGCTGCCGGAGCTTATCCCGGTTGCCAGGTGCTGGTGCTGAAAGACGGTCAGACAGTGTATGATAAATGTTTCGGTATACATTCCGATAAGGATACCACTGCTGTACGTCCTACGGATCTGTTCGACCTGGCTTCTCTGACAAAGACTACTGCAACGCTGCTTGCTGTGATGAAACTTTATGATGGTGGTAAATTAAAACTGACGGATAAGGTTTCCCAATACTTACCTTTCCTGCGAAGTACGAATAAGAAGAATATTACGATCAAGGACTTGCTTCTTCACGAGTCTGGCCTGCCGCCTTATATTCGTTTCTATCTGGAGGCTATCGACCCGAACTCCGTGCATGGACCGTATGCTCAAAGTTGGGTGGATGAATGGCATCGCACGCGGGTAAGCGAACATAGCTATTATTGTTCGGATTTCAAGTTCAAGAAAGGACTGGTGTCGGAGAAAGAATCATCGGTTTACAACTTGCATGTAGCTGATAAGATGTGGTTGAATAAGAGTTTTAAGAATACCATCCTGCAAAAGATTGCCCGTTGCGAAATGGACAGTAAGCGGTATGTGTACAGTGATCTCGGCTTTATCCTGCTGCAACAGGTGGTAGAGTCAATTGTCAAGTTGCCGATGGACCTCTATCTGGCTAAGGAGTTCTATGCGCCTATGGGCTTGCAGCGTACCATGTACCTGCCTTTGCAGAAATACTCCAAAGAAGAGATAATGCCTACGGCTGCAAACGACTTCCTGCGTCGTCAGGACTTGTGTGGCTATGTGCATGATGAGGCTGCTGCCTGCATGGGTGGCATATCCGGTAATGCCGGTCTCTTCTCCACTGCCTCCGAAGTGGCTAAAATCTATCAGATGATATTGAACGGTGGCGAATGGAACGGTAAACGCTATCTGAGCGAAGCGACTTGCCGCCTGTTCACTACGGAAGCTTCCGCTATCAGCCGTCGGGGATTGGGCTTCGACAAACCTAATCTGAAGGATTTGAAGAATAGTCCTTGTGCTGCCTCTGCTACCGCTGCCGTTTATGGGCATACCGGTTTCACGGGGACTTGCGCCTGGGTGGATCCAGAACACGGGACGGTGTACGTCTTCCTCAGTAACCGCCTGTGTCCCAATGTGTGGAATACGAAACTGGGTGAAATGAATATTCGCACGGATATACAGGAGGCGATTTATAAAAGTCTGAAATAGCCGGAACATAGAAATACGGGAGACACGGGAAATACAGCGTTTTTTACTAATTAGTCGAAAAAACTCTGTGTTTTCCGTGTCTTTGTGTTTGAAATACTATAACTTTGGTAGCCTTAATGTATAGATAATAATGAAGAAACTATTCCTATTCCTCTTGATACTATTCAGTTGTTGTGCCCGTTTTGATGCTCAGACACATCGCTTGCTGGCACCGCAATCTCCTGTTACGCCTGTTGAACCTATCCTGATGCGTCCCTTTACCAATGATGCTCGCTGCCGGCAGTGGGTGGACTCAGTGCTCAACAAGATGAGTCTGAAAGAACGTATCGGACAGCTATTCATTTATACCATTGCCCCCCAACAGGATAAAGCAAACCGCGACCTGTTGCGCAAAGTTGTGGACGACTACAAAGTAGGTGGCCTGCTTTTTTCCGGTGGTTTAATGGAAAACCAGGTGGCACTGACTAATGAAGCGCAGAAAATGGCGGATATTCCGTTGATGATTACCTTCGACGGTGAGTGGGGACTTTCCATGCGTTTGCGGGGTACACCGGTGTTTCCGCGAAATATGGTTCTGGGCTGTATACAAAACGACAGCCTGCTCTATGAGTACGGGCGCGAGATGGCCCGGCAGTGCCGTGAGCTTGGCGTGCAAGTCAACTTTGCTCCCGTGGCGGATGTGAATATCAATCCGAAGAATCCCGTTATCAATACCCGCTCTTTTGGAGAAAGTCCAGTAAATGTGGCGGATAAAGTGATAGCTTATGCACGTGGACTGGAAGATGGCGGTGTACTTTCCGTAAGCAAGCATTTTCCCGGTCATGGAGATACGGATGTGGATTCGCATCATTCATTGCCGAAGTTGTCGTTTTCGCGTGCACGTCTGGACAGTGTGGAGCTTTATCCGTTCAGAAAGGCGATTCAGGCCGGACTGTCCGGTATGATGGTGGGACATTTGGAAGTGCCGGTGCTTGAGCCGAAACGAGGAGTACCTTCCTCGCTTTCGCGCAAAGTGGTGCATGATTTGCTGACACAGGAGATGCAGTTCAAAGGGTTGGTGTTTACGGATGCACTTGCCATGAAGGGAGTATCTGCCAATAACACGAGTATTTGCTTGCAGGCATTGCAGGCGGGGCACGACCTGTTGCTCGTTCCCCGGCGGATAAAGGAAGAGGTGGAAGCTATACTGGATGCCGTGAAGAGCGGTGAGTTGACAGAAGCGGAGATCGAAACGAAGTGTCGGAAAGTGCTTACCTATAAATATGCTCTCGGATTGTCGAAGAAACCTTTTGTCCGTCTTTCCGGTTTGGGAAACCGTATCAATACGGCACATACGCGTGATCTGATACGGCGTCTGAACCAGGAGGCGATCACTGTGCTGAGAAATAAGAACAATGTGCTTCCGCTGGATGCGGATACCCGTGAAGTGGCAGTGCTCAATGTGGGGGATGCGAAAGAGGTACAGCCGTTCCTGAAAGAACTCTCCGGATATATAAATTCCGCCGGGACGAAAGGAAGTCCCACCGTCTTTCAGCTGAAGAAAGACTTGCAGCCTGCTGCACGCAAGCTGTTGCGTGATTCATTGTCGCAATATAAACGTATTCTTGTCTGCGTCACGGAACATCGTCTGGCACCCTACCAACCATTCTTTGCCGAGTTTACTCACGATGTGCCGGCGGTTTATCTGCTTTTTATTCCCGGTAAGCAGATGTTGCAGATACGCCGGGCAGTGTCTGCTGCGGACGCCGTAGTATTGGCACATTCTTCGATAGATGATGTGCAGTGCCGGACAGCCAAAATACTTTATGGAGATGCAACGGCCGACGGACGTCTCTCGGCAAGTATCAGCAATTTGTTTGCCACAGGTACGGGGCAGGTTATTACTCCGAAGACACCACTCCACTTTGTGCCCGATGAGTATGGAGTGAACTCTCGTCTGCTGACCCGTATCGATGAGATTGCGAAAGAAGGAATTAAGGAAGGTGCCTATCCCGGTTGCCAGATTGTGATATTGAAAGATGGAAAGGAAATGTATAATAAGGCATTCGGAACGCATACCTGGCCGGGCACTTCTGCCAGTAGACTTTCTGCATCCGTTACTCCGGGTGCTACCTTGCCGGTATCCCCGACGGATGTTTACGATCTTGCTTCGCTGACAAAGACTACGGCAACGTTGCTTGCCGTCATGAAGCTGTATGATAAAGGACGTCTGAATCTTACTGACCGTGTGTCGGACTATCTGCCTTGGCTTCAGGATACGGATAAAAAGGATATTACTGTCCGGCAATTACTGTTGCATGAGTCCGGATTGCCTTCCACGTTGTTGTTCTATCTGGAAGCTATCGATAAGGAAAGTTATGAAGGAACTCTTTTCAAGGCAAAGCCCGATGCCGCACATTCTGCACAGATCGGTGTACGTACTTGGGCAAACCCGAAGTTCAAGTTCCAGAAGGGGCTGACATCCAAAGTACGCACGGCAGAGCATACATTGCAGGTTTCTGATAGCTTGTGGCTGAATCGCTCCTTCAAGGAGGCATACCGGCAGAAGATTATAGAAACTCCGTTGCGCGACCGGCGCTATCGGTATAGTTGTGTCGGCTTCATCCTGTTGCAGCAGTTGGTGGAAGCGCGTATAGGAATGTCGATGGATGCTTTTCTGGAGCAGGAGTTCTATGCTCCGATGGGACTGAAACGTACCGGATACTTGCCGCTGCGAGGTGCAGCTACTGCGGGAACGGCTTATGCCGGCATTGTTTCCGGTAGCCATGCTCCTCTGTCGAAAGCCGAAATTATACCTTCTTCCTTTGATCCTTTCTTGCGGAAGACTGTTCTTCAGGGCTTTGTACATGATGAGTCGGCAGCCTTCCAGGGTGGTGTATCGGGTAATGCCGGATTATTTTCTAATGCAACGGAAGTAGCGCGAATTTATCAGATGTTGCTGAATGGTGGTGAACTGGATGGCAAGCGCTATCTGAGTCCGGAGACTTGCCGTGTATTTACTACTACGGTTTCACGCATCAGCCGCCGTGGTCTGGGATTTGATAAGCCCGACCGTCAGAATCCGGCAAAGAGCCCATGCGCTGCCGCTACCCCTTCTACCATCTATGGTCATACCGGCTTTACGGGTACTTGTGCCTGGGTAGACCCGACGAACGGCCTTGTTTACGTCTTCCTGTGTAATCGCATTTATCCCAATGTATGGAATACGAAACTGATGAAGATGGATATTCGTACACGGATACAGGAAGTGATGTATCAGGCGGTGAAATGAGGAAAAATTACAAATTACGAATTACGAATTACAAGTGCCATGCGGAATGATTGTACATACACATAGCGCAGCACTTGTAATTTGTATTTCGTAATTCGTAATTTTACATTTGACATTCGTAATTAGAAAAAGGGGAATAGCCCCCCGCTCACGCGGCCGGTTATTCCCTTTTTCACGTCTTGAAACAATCAATTAATACCAGTCAAACTTATTGTGTTGCAATGCAAATTATGTTAGAATGCAATACCCAGGCGTAGACCGAAGTTGCTCAAACCATCTACACTGTATGTGAACAAGTCACCCTTGTTCGTGCCGTAGCTATAGTAAGCGGCAACGTGCAGACCCGGACCATAGGCCCATGGGTAGATGTTGATACCAATTTCCGGTGATACGTAGAAGCCCCAGGTGCTCTTGTTAGCTTCGTACACATTGAAAGTAGATTTGATTTCGGCATATTGAGGACCTACTTTCAATCCAACGTAAGGTTGGAAAGCGCTACCGCGGTCGAAAGTATAACGTCCGGCAAGGCCGAAAGGCAACTGGAACAAAGTGTGCTGTTGGTCAGTATTGATGCTACCGCCTTCACCTACGGGAAGTGTCTGGCGACCGAAGTATTCGTGGTTGCTGTGGTAGGCCAGGAAGGCACCAAGAGCAATGTTCGGGGTCACATAGTAACCGCCTTCAAAACTCATACCCCATCCGCTGGCTTTATCAGCAAAGTGGTTGCTCAGGGGGAAGTTGAATTGCCAATCGATGTTGGCATAACCGTTATCGGTTAATTGTGCCTTTGCCGGCATGGCGAAGACGAGAGCCAGGGCAGTGATTGCCAGTACTCTTATAGAAAGATATTTTATTGTTTTCATACTTGTTATTGTTTTTAGTTATGAGATACTTCAGGCTGTACCTCTCTACTTAACTATTTACTACTAACAATTACTTATTAGTAAGGTAAGAAGATTGAGTGTAGGCTTGGTTCACACCTTCAATGGCCAATTTAGTGTTTACAGCTGTAGAACCACTAAGCAATCCGCTCATGTAGCTTGTCCAGAGTATGGGCAATTTTTCCTTTTCGCCTTGAGTGGCTTCCAGATTTAGAAGCTCGGTGATGAATGAACCGGTGCTATATGTATAAGTCACAGCATACGGGTAGTACCATCCGCCCCAGTTACCCCAGTAAGGTGCATCCCAGTAGCCCGGGTAATTCCACCACCATTCGGGACGTCCGTAGTCATTAAAGTAGTAAGTGCTCTTGATGTAGCTGACCTGCAAACCGAGGTTGGCTTCTTCACGATCGTCTACACGGACAAAACCGCGATTGTTCATATTGGTAGCGTAGGCTTGCAGAATTTCCTGAGCGCTCTCGTCTTTCCAGTATTCAGCTTCTTTCTTATCACCGATGATAAGGATACTGTCCGGCATGTAGTACGTTTGGAAAGCTTTGAAATCAGCTTTCGTGTCATAGTTGGTATAAACCAGATACTTGTTGTCCAGCTTATCCGTGTCAGGGTCTTTTTCGCAGGCTGCGAAAGTCAAGACCACCAATAATAGGGGAATTAATTTCTTCATACTTTTATAATGTTTAGGTTAAATATAAAAATCCTGCCCTGGTACCTCAGGCTTTTGGTACATGAACAAGATAAAAAATAAAAGGTTCAGAAGGGGGTATGTTAAATTTTAATCTTTTGCAGAAAAACGGGGCGCTCTGAATTGGGGGAATAGGTGCATAGACGGTATTTTACAGGCTATAAGTCCACAGCTGTTTCCTTTCATGAAAATTCAGTTTACCCCAAATGGTAACTGTGTTGACTCTACACGGTGACTCTATTTACACACCGAGGTAAAGCTCGTTACATATCGAGGTAAATGTCGTTACAATAAGGGGGAAGTGTCATTACATACAGTGGTAAATGCTTTTACATATTTCAGTAAACTATTGGTAAATACTATTTGCTGATTATCAATAGAGTAACAGAATATCCTTCGGTAACCTTTTATTCTTTTTTATCGGGTTATGAACAAAATGATAAATAATCTTTTAGACGCGGATGACACGGATGACGCGGATCTTTTTTTATAGCGCAGCCTTTTAAATCCGCGTTATCCGCGTCATCCGCGTCTAAAAAATAATATACTGAATGGTGCTAATCACTTATCACTAAATCCTAATCACCTTTATTCCTTTCTAATACTTTTTAGTCCAGTATCCGTTGGATCGTTTCCAACTCTTCCGCTGTGAACTTTGTATTTTCTATGGCTTTCAGATTATCCGCCAGTTGGGCTACGGAACTTGCACCTATAATGACCGAAGTGACCATTTCATCTTTCAGCACCCATGCCAACGCCATTTCGGCAAGAGTCTGTCTGCGGTGGGCAGCCACTTCATTCAGTGCCTTTATTCTATTGAGCACTTCTTTTGTCAGTGCTTCTTTCTTCAGGAATCCACCTTTGGCAATCCGCGAATCTTCGGGGATACCATTCAGATAACGGTTGGTCAGCAGGCCTTGTGCCAGCGGTGAAAAGGCAATGAAACCGGTACCGTTTTCGCGTGCCTGTTGCAGGATACCTTCTTCTTCCGGTTCCCGGTTGAACATATTGTATCTTCCCTGATAGAGCAGGCAGTGCACATCCCTCTCCGCCAGATAGCGGTATGCGAATTCGGCTGCTTCTTTCGGGTATTTGGAAATACCTACATACAGGGCCTTGCCTTGGCGCACGATGTCCACAAGCGCCTGCAATGTTTCTTCGAGTGGAGTTTCCGGATCGTAACGGTGCGAATAGAAGATGTCTACATAATCCAGATTCATCCGTTTCAGGCTCTGATTAAGACTGTTCATCAGATATTTCCTGGAACCCCATTCACCGTAAGGACCGGGCCACATATCATGTCCGGCTTTGGTTGAGATAAACAGTTCGTCCCGGTAGGGCATGAATGACTTCTTCATAATCATGCCGAAAGTTTCTTCCGCCGAACCGTAGGACGGGCCATAGTTATTGGCGAGATCGAAATGCGTGATACCCTGATCGAAGGCGTAATGTGCCATTGCCTGCGAATTGGAGAAGGTGTTTACATCTCCGAAGTTGTGCCACAAACCTAAAGAAACTTCGGGCAGCAATATGCCGCTTCGCCCGCAACGACGATATTTCATGCCGTTGTCATACCGCTTGGAATCGGGAGAGTAAATGGGGTTTATCATATCATTCAGTTTAAGTGAGAAATGTACTTTTATCAGGAAACAAAAATAGGTAATTTCTCCGGAAAAGACCGTTTTTCTTTGTCTAAAAGTGAGCGGATTACAACAGATGCCCCGACTGGAAACAAATTATACTATAATTGGATAAGAAAATGTTACCGGAAGTTTCCGGAGAGCGCTATCTTTGCGGGGGTAACGGGAAAGAAAGGAAGGAAACCAGTTGACGAGTTGACAAGGGAACAAGGGGCTGCGCAATGCTCCTATGCCGCATGGAACCTTGTCCCCTTGTCAACTCGTCCCCTTGTCAACTTTCCCTCAAAACCCTAATAATAATGAAGAAAATAATCGCAACTATGGCAATCGGAGCTTGTTTGTGTTCCTGTGGCGGAAGCCAGAAGGAAGTGTATAAAGACTCTACCGCACCCGTAAAGGACAGAGTAGAAGATCTCTTGAAAAGAATGACTCTGGAGGAGAAAGTAGGTCAGATGAACCAGTTCGTCGGTGTGGAACATATCAAGGCAAACAGTGCCGTGATGACCGAAGAAGAATTGAAGAATAATACGGCAAATGCTTTCTATCCCGGCTTTACGGAGAAAGATATAGAGAAGTGGACGGAAGAAGGTCTGATAGGTTCTTTTCTGCATGTGCTGACCATTGAAGAAGCCAACTATCTGCAATCTCTCGCTATGAAGAGTCGCTTGCAGATACCTATTATATTCGGTATTGATGCAATCCATGGCAATGCTAATGCACCGGATAATACGGTATATCCCACCAACATCAATCTTGCCTGTTCCTTTGATACGCTGATGGCCTATAAGATAGCCCGGCAGACAGCGAAGGAAATGCGTGCCATGAACATGCACTGGACGTTTAATCCGAATGTGGAAGTTGCCCGCGATGCCCGTTGGGGACGTGTTGGCGAAACGTATGGTGAAGATCCTTATCTGGTCACTTTGCTGGGCGTACAGTCAGTGAAAGGTTATCAAGGCGATTTGAATGGCAACGAAGATGTATTGGCTTGTATCAAGCATTTCGTCGGTGGCAGTGAACCCATCAACGGGACGAACGGTTCTCCCACTGATTTGTCAGAGCGTACACTTCGTGAAGTTTTCTTCCCTCCCTTTGAGGCAGGAGTGAAGGCGGGAGCCATGTCTCTGATGACTGCCCACAATGAGCTGAACGGTATTCCTTGTCATAGCAGTGAGTGGTTGATGCAAGACATCCTGCGTGGCGAATGGAACTTTCCCGGATTCGTAGTCAGCGACTGGATGGATATTGAACATATCCATGATCTGCATGCTACTGCCGAAAATCTGAAGGAAGCTTTTTATCAGTCTATTATGGGAGGTATGGACATGCACATGCATGGTATCCACTGGAACGAAATGGTAGTGGAATTAGTGAGGGAGGGGCGTATCCCCGAATCCCGTATTGACGAGTCTGTACGCCGCATACTGGATATCAAATTCCGTCTCGGCCTTTTCGAACAACCTTTTGCCGATGAGGCCGAAACCATGAAAGTGCGCCTTTGCGATGAGCATCGTGCAACGGCTCTTGAGTCTGCCCGCAATGGCATTGTATTGTTAAAGAATGACGGTGTGCTCCCTCTGGACGCTTCCAGATATAAGAAGATCATGGTGACCGGTATCAATGCCGACGACCAGAATATCCTGGGTGACTGGAGTGCTCCTGAGAAAGATGAAAACGTAACTACCATCCTGGAAGGTCTGAAAATGATTGCTCCCGATACTCAGTTTGATTTTGTAGACCAGGGTTGGGACCCGCGCAACATGGATCCGAAGAAAGTGGCTGAAGCTGCCGCGCGTGCCAAGAGTGCTGATCTCAATATTGTAGTGGCAGGCGAATATATGATGCGCTTCCGTTGGAACGACCGTACGGACGGTGAAGATACCGACCGTTCGGATATCGACCTCGTAGGTTTGCAGAACGAGTTGATAGAGAAAGTGGCTGCATCCGGTAAACCGACTATTCTTATTTTGGTGAACGGACGTCCTCTCGGTGTGCAGTGGGCGGCCGAAAATCTTCCCGCTATCGTAGAAGCATGGGCACCGGGGATGTACGGTGGTCAGGCAGTAGCCGAAATTCTGTATGGTCAGGTGAATCCGTCCGCCAAATTGGCTATTACGATTCCTCATAGCGTAGGTCAGTTGCAGATGATATACAACCATAAGCCGTCACAATACTTCCATCCTTATGCGGCAGGCAAGCCAAGCACTCCGCTCTATCCGTTCGGCCACGGCCTTTCTTATACTACTTATAAATATGATGACCTGAAATTGGCACAGAAAGAAATCACTAAGGACGGTACGGTGGATGTGAGTGTAAAAGTTACGAATACGGGCGACCGTGATGGAGTGGAAATCGTGCAACTGTATATCCGCGATAAATTCAGTAGTGTCACCCGTCCGGTGAAGGAACTGAAAGACTTTGCCCGCGTATCGTTGAAAGCCGGCGAAAGTCAGGTCGTGAACTTTAAGATTACTCCCGATAAACTGGCTTTCTATGATAAAAAGATGAAGAAGATTGTAGAACCGGGTGAGTTCATTGTGATGGTAGGTGCATCTTCTGATGATAAAGATCTGCTGAAAGATGCTTTCTTTGTGAAATAAAATAGGAGAAATAAAATACAGTTATTGCTTTTTTCTTTTAAGGTTATACCTTTCCGATGGTTAGGTATAACCTTTCTTTCTTTTATAACAAATCTTACCCCATAATAAAACAAATTCTACCATTCGGGATTAAAAAGAATGGTTATTTTTGTGACATGATACTATTTTAACCAATCAATATGGAAAACTCAAACTACATTATGAGGGAGATTACTCCCTTGTCCGACCGCGATTGTTTTTATATCGCCGACCGTCGCAAGACGGAGTTTACTTATCCTATCCACTGTCATGCCGAATTCGAACTAAACTTTACGGAACACGCAGCCGGTGTCCGCCGGGTAGTGGGAGACTCTGCCGAGGTGATCAGTGACTATGATCTGGTACTGATTACCGGCAAAGAGCTGGAGCATGTGTGGGAGCAACACGAATGTACTTCGAAGGAGATACGGGAAATCACGATTCAGTTCTCATCCGACCTGTTTTTCAAGAACTTCATGAATAAAAACCAGTTCGACAGCATCCGGCGTATGTTGGAAAAGGCGCAATGCGGCATTAGTTTCCCCATGCAAGCCATCATGAAGGTGTATAACTGGCTGGATAAACTGGCTTCCGAAGAACAGGGATTCTATGCGGTGATGCATTTTCTGCGCATTCTTTATGAATTGTCTTTGTATGATGATGCAAAGGTGCTGTCCAGTTCTTCCTTTGCTAAGATCGAGACGTTCTCTGACAGTCGCCGGGTGCAGAAGGTACAGAAATATATTGCCGATCATTATCAGGAAGACATCCGTTTGAATACTCTGGCGGATATGGTGGGTATGACACCGGTTTCGTTCAGCCGTTTCTTCCGTTTGCGTACAGGGAAGACGCTTTCCGACTATATTATAGATATTCGTCTGGGGTTTGCTACACGCTTGCTGGTGGACTCGGCGCATACCATTGCCGAAATCTGCTATGATTGCGGCTTTAATAATCTGTCCAATTTCAACCGGATGTTTAAACGTAAAAAAGATTGTTCACCAAAGGAATTCAGGGAAAACTATAGAAAGAAGAAGATTGTGATATGATAATATTGTATCATTATTCTTCTTCGAAATCACGTACATTTGCAACAACGAACAAATCTTAGTTTTCTACCATGAGAAAAATATCACTTCTTTTTGGATGTCTGTTGTGTATGCTTGCTGCAACAGCGCAGATACGCGGTAATGAAATCCGTGTAATGGTTTCTCCTGATCATACCGATTGGAATTATCGTTTGAATGACAAATGTACATTTACCGTGAGGGTGCTGAAGGCTCAGAATCTTTTGCAGAACGTGACGGTGGATTATGAGCTGGGGCCGGAGATGTATCCTACCGAAGTCAAGAAAGGCGTATTACTGAAGAATGGTGAATTAAAGTTGCAAGGGACGATGAAGACACCCGGATTCCTGCGTTGCAAAGTGACGGCACATGTAGGTGACCGTAAATACGAAGGATTGGCGACCGCTGCTTATGCTCCCGAACAATTGCAGCCTATTACGGAGTTTCCCGCGGATTTTCGTGAATTTTGGGTGAAAGAGCTGGAAGGTGCCCGTCGGACATCGCTTCAACCCTTGATGACTCTGCTTCCCGAACGATGCACTGCGACAGTCAATGTTTATCATGTAAGCTTTCAGACAGATCGTTGGGGTTCCCGTTTCTATGGTGTCCTCTGTGTACCGAAAAAAGAAGGTAAGTATCCGGCTCTGTTGCGTGTGCCCGGTGCAGGTATTCGTCCGTATGCCGGCGATGTTTATACAGCGGAACAAGGTGCAATCACATTGGAGGTTGGCATCCATGGCATTCCCGTTACTATGGAGCAATCTTTTTATGATAACCTGATGAATGGTGCATTGAATGGTTATTGGACTTTCTGCCGGAATGATTTGAGGAATTTCTATTATCACCGGGTGATTATCGGTGCTTTGCGTGCAGTAGATTTCATCTGTGAATTGCCGCAATATAACGGGCAGGCACTTGGTGTGACAGGCTCCAGCCAGGGTGGGGCACTTTCTGTGATGACGGCGGCCCTTGATCCGCGTGTCACTTTCTTTGCTGCCGTTCATCCGGCACTGTGCGATCATGAAGCCTTTATGAAGAAACGCGCTTGTGGCTGGCCGCATTATTTCTATTATTATGGTGCTCCCGATGCTAAAGAACTGGAAGTGGTGCGTTATTATGATACGGCGAACTTTGCCCGTTGTCTTACAGTACCCGGTTGGTTCAGTTGGGGATATAATGATGATGTTTGTCCGCCGACTTCCATGTATGCCGCTTATAATGCGGTAACTTCTCCCAAAGAACTCCATCCATATCTTGAAACTGGCCATTATTGGTATCAGGAACAATGGGACGAATGGCTGGCATGGCTGTGGAAACATATGGGAATAGGGAAATGATAAAATTGTTACTAAAACCTGATAATATGAGACACTTATTCTTATTGACTCTTCTTTTATCCTTTTTGGGTGCATGTACTCCTAAACCTGTTGAAAACTCATTCGTTCATGTGAATGCGAACGGACAGTTCATCCGTAATGGAAAACCCTATTATTATGTAGGTACCAATTTCTGGTACGGTGCCATTCTTGGTTCTGAAGGTGAAGGAGGCAATCGTGAACGCCTGCATAAAGAATTGGATTTTCTGAAAAGTATCGGTATTAATAATTTGCGTGTATTGGTAGGTGCGGACGGTGAAAATGGTGTGAAAACCCGTGTACAACCTTCTCTGCAAGTAGCTCCCGGTGTGTATAATGATACTATTTTAGCCGGATTGGATTACTTCATGAATGAGTTGCGCAAACGGGATATGACTGCCGTACTTTATTTGAATAACTCTTGGGAGTGGAGTGGTGGTTATTCTGTATATCTGCAATGGTCGGGACACGGTAAGGCTGTAGTGCCTGCAATAGACGGTTGGCCTGCCTATATGGAGTATGTGAAACAATTTCAGCAATCGGATAGCGCGAAGGTGTTGTTTGCTAATTATGTCAAAGACATCGTCACAAGAACAAATAGGTATAATCAGATAAAATATGTGGATGATCCAACGCTTATGTCCTGGCAGATAGGCAATGAGCCTCGCGCTTTTTCCGATGAAAACAAGGAGCCTTTCGCTCAATGGATGGCAGGTGTTGCCGCTCTTATTAAGTCACTTGATTCCAATCATATGGTTTCTTCGGGAAGTGAAGGTGCTGCGGGATGTGAGGGGGATATTGCATTATATGAAAGAGTGCATGCAGATCCGAATATTGACTATCTGAATATCCATATTTGGCCTTATAACTGGGGATGGGTAAAAGCTGATAGTTTGAAAGAACTTCTTCCGCGAGCTAAGGAGAATACGAAGAAATATATTAATGATCACATAGTGATTGCGCAGAAATATAAGAAGCCTGTGGTACTTGAAGAATTTGGCTTCCCTCGTGACGGTTTTCGTTTTTCTAAAAGTACTTCGACAGAAGTTCGTGATGAATATTATCAATATGTATTTGATTTGATTCGTCAGGACCGGGAGAACGGCGGACTTTTTGCCGGATGTAACTTTTGGGCATGGGGTGGTTTTGCTGAACAGAATTCCGACCATATCTATTGGGAAAAGGGAGATGATTACACCGGAGATCCGGCTCAGGAAGAGCAGGGATTGAATTCTGTTTTTGCAACGGATACTACTGTTGAGATTATAAAAACTGAAAATGCAAAATTGAAATAATATGATGAATATCTGGAAAAGTTTGTTGGCCGTTTGTCTGCTGATCGCAATGTTTGGATGTGGGGCAAGTGCGTCTAAAAAAGCAAATCAGGAAGGTGCTGCAAAGCAGTTGCCCCGTCTGTGTGTGACTGGTACGCAATTGATGAATGAACAGGGCGATACGGTTGTTCTGAAAGGTGTCAGTTATGGGTGGCATCAGTTTTGGCCTCGTTTCTATAATGCTTCTACCGTAGCTTATCTTTCTGGAGATTGGGGTGCGGAGGTGCTTCGAGCTTCTATGGGAGTGGACTTGGATAGTGCCTGCTATGTATACAAGCCGGAGTTTGGCATTAACTGTGTTACGACAGTAGTGGATGCGGCTATTGAAAATAATGTTTATGCAATCATTGACTGGCATAGCCATAATCTGCGTCAGGAAGAAGCCAAGGAATTCTTTGCACAAATGGCAACCCGTTATAAGGGTGTCCCTAATGTGATTTATGAAGTGTTTAATGAACCGGTGGAAGATAGCTGGGAACAAGTGAAGGCTTATTCTGTCGAAATTATCAAAACCATCCGTGCTATAGAACCAGAGGCTATTATTCTGGTAGGTTGTCCGCATTGGGATCAGGATATTCACTTGGCGGCAGATGATCCTATTACCGGTTATAATAATATAATGTATACTGTTCACTTTTATGCTAATACTCACGGACAATGGTTGCGTGACCGTACAGACTATGCTTTGGGCAAAGGGCTTCCGGTATTTATATCCGAATGTGCCGGTATGGAGGCCAGTGGCGATGGTGCGGTAAATAAAGAAGAGTGGCAAAACTGGCTGGACTGGATGCAGCAACGTTCCATAAGTTGGGTAGCGTGGTCTGTTTCGGATAAGAATGAGACTTGCTCAATGCTTCTTCCCTCGGCTTCTTCTGACGGCAATTGGGCTGATCAGGATATGAAGGAATGGGGGCAGATAGTACGCGATGAACTACAGAAAAAATAGAATCATATAATCAATTCAGACATTAAAGCAAGGGTATGGAACTGATACTGTTATTTTGTAAATATAGTATTAGTTCCAGATAAAATTGTACTTGTTTGCGCTACTGATATCATCTACCTTTGTCGTGAAAGATTTGTGACATATTAAATCTAATAATTATAGTATGAAGAACTTTATGTTGTTTCTGATGACGCTCTTCCTGAGCTGTCATGTGATGGCCCAACAGACCACAGTTACCGGTACAATTACTGACGGTACGGATGGTTCCCCTCTGATTGGCGCCAATGTCCTGGTAAAAGGAACCGGTACCGGTTCTATAGCGGACGTAAATGGGAAATTTAGTGTGAGTGTTCCGACCGGTAAAGATGTTCTGGTAATTTCCTGTATCGGATATAAGCAGCAGGAAATTACCTTGAAGGCGGGACAAAAAGTTGTGAATGTGGTAATGAAGGAGGACTCTGAACTTCTGGATGAAGTGGTCGTTGTAGGCTATGGTACAATGAAAAAGAGTGACCTTTCAGGCGCCTCGGTCTCTATGGGCGAAGATAAAATTAAAGGCTCGATTATTACCAACCTCGATCAATCTTTGCAGGGACGTGCCGCTGGTGTGACGGCGGTACAGACTTCAGGTGCCCCGGGGTCAGCTTCCTCTATCCGTGTACGTGGGCAGGCTACCATTAATTCCAATGCCGAACCACTTTATGTGATAGACGGTGTGATCGTGCAAGGTGGAAGTACCAGTGGCTCTTCTTTAGGCTTTGGTGATGCTCTGGACAATGGTACTACGTCCACTATTTCCCCATTGTCAACCATTAATCCCGCTGATATCTTAAGTATGGAGATTCTGAAAGACGCTTCTGCTACAGCTATCTACGGTGCACAAGGGGCGAACGGTGTGGTTCTGATAACTACTAAGAGAGGTAGAGCCGGTGAAGCTAAGTTTTCTTACGATGGTATGATGGCTGTAAGTCGTCAGACCAAACGTTTGGATATGCTCAATCTCCGGGGCTTTGGAGGTTATTATAATGATTTTGTGGCTTCAGGCTTCGGTGGTGTGAAAGAAGATCCTTATTATAGTGATGTTTCTCTGTTGGGAGTAGGTACTAACTGGCAGGATGCCATTTTTCAAACAGCTTTTCAACAACAACATCAAGTGTCGGCACAAGGTGGTACGGAGAAAATCCAGTACTATGTATCGGCCGGTTATATGGATCAGGAAGGTACTATCATCGGTTCTGATTTCAATCGTTTGTCGTTGCGCGTAAATTTAGATGCGCAGTTGAAGAAATGGCTGAAGTTGGGCTTGAGTGCTACATTTGCTGATTCTAATGATGACATAAAGCTGGCTGATGGTGCCGAAGGTATTGTCGGTTTCGCTTTGACTTCTTTGCCTGAGGCTCCTATTTATGATATTGATGGCAACTATGCCTCTTTTGCCCGTGAGAACTACAGCATTCATAATCCTATTGCCAAGGCTATGGAGCACAATAATATGTTGAATCGCAAGAAACTTTCAGGCAATATTTACGCTGAATTGACACCTATCAAGAATATTACATGGCATGCGGAACTAGGTTATGATATTGGTTACAGTAAGGCGGAAGTGTATAATAACGCTATAGACTTGCCTAACTGGAAAGAAGCTAATGAAAGTAGTATTCAGAAAAATAACAATACTTTCTGGCAGTTGAAGAACTACGTGACTTATAATAACACGTTTGCCGAGAAGCATTCTGTAAGTGCAATGGTAGGTCAGGAATGCTGGGAAAGTAAATATGACTATACTAAAGTTGCTAACTCCAATCTGCCTTCCGATGCTGTACATAACCCGATGCTGGGTACCAATACTCCGACCATCGGTGCTGGTTTTGGCAGCAGTTCCATGGCTTCGTTCTTTACCCGCTGGACCTATAGCTATGACAACCGTTACAATGCTACCTATACTTATCGTTACGACGGTTCCTCAAACTTCGGCCCAAACAATCGTTGGGCAGGATTTCACTCTTTCGCTCTGTCTTGGCGCTTTACTAATGAGAAGTTCATGAAGAATATTAAATGGATTAGCAATGGTAAATTCCGTGCTGGTTGGGGGCAGACTGGTAATTCCAGTATTAATTCTTATGTGTGGGGTGTGAATATGCAACAGGTGTATACCTCGCTTGGAGCCGGTTACCGTCCGCAGAATATTCCTAATCTGGATGTGAAATGGGAGAAACAAGAACAGATCAATCTGGGACTTGACCTCGGTTTCCTCAATGATAGAATTAATGTAACTCTCGATTGGTATCAAAAGGAATCCAAGGATATGCTGATGGATTTGCAGATGCCTACTTACATGGGTACCTCGGGCAATGATAACTCTAAACTGCGGGCACCGATGGGTAACTACGGACACATCCGTAATACCGGATTAGAGTTGACGCTGAATACTCACCCGTTGGTTGGTAATTTCCAGTGGGACTCAGAATTCCAGATCTCTTGGAATAAGAATAAGTTGATAGCCTTGAACGGTACAGCCAGTTCGGCCATTATGGGTTATGCGCAATGGGGAAGTACATTAGTAAGCCTTTCTGATACAGGCGAAAGTCTCTACTCTTTTTATGGATATGTGACAGATGGTATTTATCAGGACCTTGCCGATTTGCAAACTTCACCCAAACCTGTGAAATATCCGGCGAATGGAGTGTTTGATGGTGCTAATACTGTATATGTGGGTGATATTAAATACAAAGACCTGAATGGTGATGGTGTGATAAATGAGAATGACCGTACCAATATCGGTTCACCCATGCCTAAATTCACATTTGGATGGAACAATACGTTCCGCTATAAAGGCTTCGACTTGAGTATCTTTATCAACGGAAGTTATGGTAATAAAGTGATGAATCTTACTAAACGCAATCTGACTACTATGAGTTCTCCTTGGGCCAATCAACATGCTGATGTTTTGAACCGTGCCCAATTGGAACCGATTGATCCTTCTATTGTATATACCGACGGTACGAAGTGGTACAATCATGTGGAGAATGTACGTGTTGCCAATCCGAATGCTTCTTTACCGCGTGCTATTATCGGTGACCCTAACGATAATGACCGTATCAGTGACCGCTACGTAGAAGACGGTTCTTATATTCGTCTGAAGAATCTTTCGTTGGGTTATACTTTCCCTAAAAAGTGGATGAGCAAGTGTGGTGTGGAGAATCTGCGTGTTTACTGTAATATTCAGAATCTGTTAACCATTACAGGCTATGATGGTTACGATCCCGAGATTGGTGTCAGCACAATGTCACCGAATGTATATGGCGTGGATTTTGGACGTTACCCTTCACCCACTACTTACTCCTTTGGTTTGAATCTCTCTTTTTAACCGTTTAAATAGAATACACATGAAAGTATCAAGACTTAAATATATAGCAATGGGAGCGATACTGGGATTATCTTTTGTATCGTGCGAGGATTTTCTGGACAGACCCAATGAAGATAGTTACAACGATGGCAACTATTTCCAAAATGATGCCCAGACCAAAGTAAGTGTCAATACACTTTACAATTCACCGTGGTACGACTTTTTGAGTCGTGGGTATTACAAGATTCCCGAAGCTTTGTCGGGTAACTTGCTCTTGGGTGGAAGTCCCTATGCCAATTTTACGGTAAATGGTAGTGACGAAGATATGAAGAGTACTTCTAACTCATTGTGGGCTGTCAATGCACAGGCCAATACCATTTATAACCGATTAAAGACAGCCAATGCCTCAGAAAGTGTGAAGAATACTGCTATGGGTGAATGCCTGGCCTGGAAGGCGATGGCTTATTTCTATCTGGTACGTATTTTTGGGGAAGTTCCAATTGTACATGATAATAGTTCGGAAATAGCAGCAGGCAACTACAATGAAAAGTATAAGGTGAAAGCTGCCGACATTTATGAATATATCATTATGACTTTGGAAAAGGCTATTGAATTACTACCGGAGGAGAATCAGGCCGGACGTATAGACAAATGGGCTGCTAAGGGACTGCTGGCTAAAGTCTATCTGACAAAATCCGGAATCAATGCTAATGGTAACGGACAACGAGATGCTGACGATTTGGCTAAGGCTGCCAGTTATGCAAAAGATGTCATCAATAATTCAGGAAAACAACTGATGGCCAATTATGAGGATATTTTCAAAGGGGAGAATGATCTTTGTGAAGAGAGCTTATTCGGCTGGCGTTGGACTGCCGAACAAAATAATTATACTTGTGGAAACTGTCTGACCTCGGAACTTGCTATGAAGGGCTTTGAAACATACCAATGTTGGGGTGACTGGACTGCACCTTCCGTTGACTTACAAGATGCGTTTGGTGTTTCTCCGCTCGATAATCCTACTCAGCGAAATCAGAGTGATGCTCGTCGCAAGGCCACAATGATGATGGCTGGTGATAAGTACAGTTACTGGTGGCAGGACAAGGGAGGATTTAATTATTTGGATTTCCTGTATGATAAAGAATATGCACCAGGCTCTAATGATGGTCTGCAATCGGGTACCGGTGCCAATATCGCCAAACATCTTTATGGAAATACAAACGATCATATTAAAACTTTTGGTATCAGTCCGGGGCAGCAGTGCAGTTCACTAAATACTCATGTACTCCGTCTGGCCGATATATATCTGGTTTATGCCGAAGCTGTAATTGGTAATAACAATTCTACTACAGACGCAAGTGCTATTGATGCTTTTTACAAGGTTCGTCAACGTGCTGTTTCTGCTTATGAAAGACCCGCCAGTATTACACTTGATCAGGTATTGAAAGAACGCCGTTTGGAGCTGGCTTTCGAAGGTGACTATTGGTTTGATCTTGTTCGTATGTCCTATTACGATGTTAATAAGGCTATGAATATCATTAAAGCGCAGCGTCGTAATGGCTATTATGGATTGCCCGACCTCTACAAGGAGTATAAGATGAATAATGTATGGAATGTGGATGAATCTTCCATGTACTACGAAACCAATACTCCGAAACCGAATGTAACCGCATCTATTTTTAAACTTCCTCTTCCTGACGAAGATGTGGTGTATAACCCTCATTTATTGGAAGATGCTCAGCACTTGGATGTAAGAGCAGAGTTCGTTTATTAATCAGTTAAACAGTAATGAATATGAAAATGAATATATATTTCAAAGGGTTGGTAGTAAGTCTGCTGCTGATTGCGGGAATGTTTACTTCATGTGAGGACCAACCTGATAAGTTTGAGCTTACCGGTGGTCTGCCCCAAGTGAGTTATATACGTATGCCTTATTTGGCACAATCGGACTCTCTCATCGTGGAGGCAAGCCTGAAATCTATTATTTGCCTTGTGGGTGATAACCTTACAAGTATCAAGGAACTCTATTTTAATGATCAAAAGGCACAGTTGAATACCAGCTATATCACATCTCATACTATGATTGTTCAGATTCCTGATAATATACCTGAAGAAGTGAGTGACAAAATTTATATGGTGACTGCCGCGCAAGATACAGTAGAATATGGTTTCCATGTGATAGTTCCCAAGCCAATGATAGCTTCTATGTCGTGTGAATATGCCACCGCCGGAAGTGAAGTGACTCTTTATGGAAATTACTTCATTGATGATCCTAATGTACCGCTTACTGTAACTCTTCCTGATGGAAAGCAACTTACTACGTTTACAAAGCTCACTAATAGCACTATCACTTTCAGAATGCCCGAATGTGATACAGAGGGTTCTATTCGTGTAGCGTCTATTTATGGCGAGAGTACTTCTACATTCCACTATCTTGATTCACGTGGTCTTATGTTCGACTTTGACGGAAAGACTGGTTTGAGTAATCACGGTTGGCACGAAAGAGAAATCAAGACGGATGAAACTTCACTTACAGGCAACTTTGTCCAGTTGGGTGACGGTACATCGAAAATGAGTGTGGACGGTGCTTGGAACGATGCTGTATTTGCATTCGAATATTGGTGTGGTTCGTGGGATAAATTGCAGAATGTGACATCGGGCGACGGCATTGCATTGCATAATCTGGTAGATTTCACAGATTTTGCTAATATGGCCTTGAAGTTCGAGATGTATATTCCTACGTCTAATCCGTGGAGTGCGGGTGCTATGCAAATTTGTTTTGCAGGCTATGACAAGGTGACACTGAGTGGTAATCCGATAGAAGGCTTTGATGGTGTTGTTGCAGGAGCCAATGCCAAGGTATTTAATGGAGAAGATGGTTTGGGGACATACGGTCGTGCGTTGTATCGTCCTTGGATGGATACCGGTTCTTACGATACCGGTGATAAATGGGTAACTGTAACCGTGCCTATTTCCAACTTTACTCTCGACCGTTTAGGAGCAGCGGCTGAAAGTGTTCCCAGTTCACCGGGAGATTTTGCCAGTCTGACATTCTTTGTTGTAGGCGGAGGAGTGAATGGTACAGAGTGTACGCCGATTATCAAGCTTGATAATATCCGTGCGGTTCCCAATAAATAACCTTTAAAGATACTATAGATATGAACAAGACATATAAACTTTCGGCACTTTGGATGATGTGCCTCATACTCTTGGGTTGCTTGTCATTTTCGGCCTGCGATGATGGAGATGAAGAAGATACTAACCAATATAAAGGTGGTATCAGTTTGAATGTGTTTGGTCCCAGTCCTGTAGCCCGTGGCGGTGAACTCCGCTTCCTGGGTAGCGGAATGGACAAGATACAATCTATATCTATTCCCGGATGCGGGGAGATTACTGATATAGAAGTAATCAGTGCGAATGAGATACGTGTAACCGTTCCTCAAACGGCTGAAGTGGGATATGTCACTCTGAAAACACCTACGGGAGAGATTACTACAAAGACTAAGATTACTTATACCGAGCCTATAGGCGTAGAGACGATTACACCTAATCCGGTGAAACCAGGCGAAGTACTTGTCATCAAGGGTGAATATCTGAATCTTATCAAAGAGGTAATCTTCTTTGAAGAGTTGCCAGTGGGTGAGGACGACTTCATAGCTCACTCACGCAAGGAAATCCAGGTGAAAGTTCCAATGGAAGCAAGAACCGGTGACGTGACTTTGGCTGATGCTTCTTCCGAGGATTCCGATGCTTTGCGTAATTTAATCCATGTGAAGGGACTTGTTGTTATTTTGCCTTCTGTGGAAGCACCGCTTGATCTGACAGCAAAGAAACCGGGTGATGAGATTGTAGTGAAGGGGAAAGACCTTGATTTGGTGAATATTGTGAAGATGCCGAATGGGGAAGAAGTGGAATTTGATTATGCCAAATCAGGGGAAGGTGAAGAAACTATCACATTTATATTACCAGAGAATGCAACGAATGGCGCTGTTGTGATGATTCCCGCTTCAGGTGTGGAAGTAGCTATTGCCAACATTGGCATGGCACTGCCTGAAAAAGTGGTAGCAACTCCGGATAGCGGACTGCGCGGTGGCGACATGATTACATTGACCGGTATCAACATGGAACTGGTGACTACTGTTACATTCCCAGGTGTGGAAGAAGCTGTGGAACCTGCTTCGAAGAGTGCTACCGAGGTGGAAGTGGTGATGCCTGTCGCAGCCATCAGTGGTGAATTGTTATTGAATACGGCAAGTGGTACTTCTGTACCGGTGGCTATTACCACTCTAAAACCTGAATTCATGGCATTTGTCAATGATGTCGTTTCTTTGGGCAGTGATGTAATTATTCAGGGTAAAAATCTTGATTTAGTGGCTAAAGTGGTTTATACCGGGGGCGCCGAAGTGGAAGTAACTCCAACCTCTACTACGGAGTTGACCATCGCTATGCCTACAATGGGTACTGAATCGGGTGTATTAACCTTGGTAATGGGCAATGGTGAAATGGTGGAAACCGGTAAGCTGACTATTAATGCTCCTGAGTTCTGCTACATTCCGGTGCTACCGGGAGAGGATGAAGAACTGAGGGGTGGCGAGGTGCTTCAGCTCAAAGCAGAGAATGGTGATAAACTTACCGGTGTACAGGTGAATGGGACAAACGTACAGTACATTCTTACTCCTGATGGCAACTTGTTTGTCAATATTCCTCAGATGGCAGGTGAAGGCAGTACAATAAAACTCATCTCTTCCAATGGTTCTATAGAATATACCATTGACTTTATTCCTGCTACTGAAATAGAGAATGTTGTCATGAATGAAATGCGTGACCTTGGTTCATGGGCTGGAGAAGATGCTGGTGGTACTTTCAGATTATATAAAACAGATCTTGTTAAAGCGGGATTTGCCGTTGGTGCTAAGCTTCGTTTCTATGTCAAGGCTTATAAATATACGCAAATACAGATGAACGATGCCAATTGGGGAGGATATAACACGCTGCAATACGAAGCGGATGAATGTCCTCCGATGATCGAAGTAAATGTAACGCAAGAATTGTATGATAAGATTATGAATACATCTGATGGCTGGAGCGATACCGGATTTATAATTCAGGGTGAAGGATGTATTGTTAATAAGGTTTCTGTATGGTATGAAATTTCTATGAAAACCTATTTGTGGAAAGGCTCTTGCGGACCTACGAATTGGAATGGTGATTGTGTTGTAATTATTGCGGATGATGATAAGAAACTACTGAAACCGGGAAAGACTATGGGGTTTGAGTTCTATTGTGACTCTGCCACCGATTATTGGCAAGTGGAATTTATGAACTCCTGGTGGAATACGCTTCCTTCATTGATGAATGCTGACGGCTCTCGCCACATTTGGGAGTTTGCCGCTACAGACACTTCTCTCACCTATGTAATGACTCAAGCTGATATTGACTTAATAAATAGTGCTGATTTGCTATTTGGTGGTAATGGAGTTGTGATTACAGCTGTTTATGTGGAATGATAAAATTAATAGAATAGCATCGATTATGAAAAATATGAATATAAAATGGACGCTTTTGCTTGCGGCAATATTCTCTTTCGCCGCTTGTGATACCGATGTCGAATATGATATTCCCGAAGTGGAGGCACCTGTACTGGTGTCCACCACTCCGGAGGCGAATGCTGCCAAAGTGAAGAAAGGCGAAATCACCATTGAGGTGAAGTATGACAAAAACGTGTTCTTTGCTACGGAAGACTTGAAGCAAATTTCGTTTACGGGTGGCACGCTGATTAGTGCTGATGTATATGGATCGAGTAATGTCTTGGCATTGACTGTAAATGTCCCCGAACGCGAAACCTTATGTACACTCTCAATTCCTGAGGGTGTAGTGCTGGGACCGAATAAGATGCCTGCTCCGGCAGTATCTCTTCAGTTTACTACCATTGCTTTGGACAAAACACCGGTAATGGCTGTTTCTACCAATGCTGTGAAACTTTATGATTATCTGCTCGCTAATTATGAAAAGAAAGTCCTTTCGGGTATGATGGCCAAAGAATCATGGAATACGGATATGGCTGAACGCGTGTATGAGTGGACCGGTAAATATCCGGCACTCAATACTTTTGACTACGGACATCTGGCATGGTCTTTGGCTGGCGCCAATTGGATAAACTATGGTGATATTACTCCGGTAAAGAATTGGGCTGATAACCATGGGATTGTATCATGCATGTGGCATTGGAATGTTCCTAAGTTCGCTCCCTTAGAAGAAAGTATTGCCGCTACTGTTTGGGAAGGAGAAAAATCGACGGGCAACTGGGCTGAAAGCATTGATCTCCGCAAGAGTGAAGGCTTCGATACTTCTGTATTTGATAATGCAAAAGCCGGAGACTACATCATTGTCAAAGTGAAAGATTTGGATGCCGCTGTCGGTTGGTGGCAAGGTTCCGTGAAGAATGCCTCTTGGACAGATTTAGTGACCGGGTCAGGTGTGGTGGAGTTAACTTCTGCTCAAACTTCCTATGCTGTCCGGCTGACTGAAGATGCCTTGAATGAGGTGAAAGAGAATGGTTTGGTTATCAGTGGATGCAACCATACGGTTACGGGCGTTTACATCGGTACACCTGCTACGGTTTATGACTTGGGGACGGATTATACTTATAAACCTGATGAGACGACTTTCGATGCTGCCAACGCTACGGTGGAAGGCACTTGGGAAAACAAGGTTTTCACTTCGGATATGGCTGCCGTGGCCGGTTACCTGAAACTGCTGAAAGATGCTGGTATCCCTGTGTTGTGGCGTCCGTTCCACGAAGCTGCAGGCAAGTGGTTCTGGTGGGGAAAAGACGCTGCCAGCCATAAGGCTATGTGGATTGCTATGTTCAACTACTTCAAGGCTCAGGGATTGGACAATCTGATTTGGGTTTGGACTACTGAAACAGGTGATGAAGATTGGTACCCGGGCGATCAGTATGTAGATATTATCGGACGTGACATCTATTCGAAGGATGCGGAGACTTGCGCATCGCAATATGCGGCTATCTCGGCTACTTATGGTAACAAGATGATTACGCTGAGCGAATGTGGTACTGTGGGTAAGATTTCAGAGCAATGGGCCGCCGGTGCACGTTGGTCTTGGTTTATGCCGTGGTATGATGGCGAGGAAGAAGATGGGACTCCTATAGTACATGCCGATGAGGCTTGGTGGAAGGATGCTATGGAACAAAGTTATGTGATAACTCGTGACGAGGTGCCTTCTATGGAGTAATCGGTTGTTTGCTGAGATTTGATGAATAAAGAGGCTTTATCACAAGCTGGTGAAGTCTCTTTATTATAAATAAAAATAAGGCAGTAAAATGATAAAATTGTATCAGTATGTCTGTGACTAATCCGCTATCTTCGCAAAGAGAAAAAGTAGAGATATAAATATGAAAGACCTTAGATTAATAACGATTACATTGGCCATGATGACTTTTGTTGCATGTGGACCGATTCAGAGAACACGGCAGAGTGAAGATACTCCGGTGCGTACTCCCGAGACTGAGAACCTGCTTATCAATCTTAAAAAAGTATCAGCTCGCGGATTTATGTTCGGGCATCATGACGATACCAACTACGGTATAGGTTGGGAAGGCGACGAAGGACGTTCTGATGTGAAGAGCGTTTGTGGAGATTATCCCGCAGTTATAAGTTTTGACTTGGGACATATAGAACTGGGTGATACTATGAGTCTGGATAAAGTTCCGTTTACTAAAATAAGAAAGGAGATATTGAATCAGTATAAGAGGGGCGGAATGTCATCTTTAAGCTGGCATCTGCGCAATCCGCTGACGGGGGGAGACTCCTGGGATGTATCGGATACGACGGTGGTGAAATCTATCTTACCCGGTGGAGCCAATCATGAGAAGTTTACCGGTTGGGTAAGTAAAGTATCAGCTTTTATCAATTCTCTACAAACAGAAGAGGGGGTAAAGGTTCCGGTACTATTCCGTCCGTGGCACGAACATACAGGCAGCTGGTTCTGGTGGGGCGAAAAACTTTGTACTCCCGAAGAATACAAGGCGCTTTGGCATATGACGGTGGATATCCTTCGTAACGATGGTGTGGATAATGCACTTTATGCTTACTCGCCTGGTTCAGAACCTCAGGATACCGCACAATATCTGAAACGTTATCCCGGTGATGAACTTATTGATCTGATTGGCTTCGACACTTATCAATTCGAGCGTGATACGTATCTCGCCAATCTTGAAAAATCACTTGCCATTGTGGACAGCATCGGTAAAGCGCACAATAAAGTAATTGCCATTACCGAAACCGGATATGAAGGCATCCCTGATCCGAAGTGGTGGACGGAGACCCTGTTGCCGGGCATTGGAAATTATCCGATAGCTTACGTTCTGGTGTGGCGTAATGCCCGTGAGCGTATCACTCACTTTTATGCTCCCTATCCCGGACAGACCTCAGCAGAGGATTTCATGACATTCTATAATAACCCTAAGACACTTTTTGCGGCAGACATAAACTCTTTGTATAAATAAGAAAAAACAATCAATATGGAAACTTTTAATGAGAAGGTAACAAGACTCTTTCAGAAGCATGAGGCACTGATAACAAGAACGAACGAGCCGATAGAGGAAGGAAACGGCATATTTACGCGCTATAAATATCCTGTAGTGACGGCAGCGCACACACCGGTATTCTGGCGCTATGACCTGAATGAACAGACCAACCCTTATCTGATGGAGCGTATCGGCATGAATGCCGCACTCAACTCCGGTGCCATCAAGTGGAATGGCAAATACCTGATGGTGCTGCGCATGGAGGGGGCTGACCGTAAATCATTCTTTGCCGTGGCAGAGAGCCCCAACGGTGTGGATAACTTCCGTTTTTGGGATTATCCGGTCACTATGCCCGAGGATGTGATTCCGGCTACTAATATATATGATATGCGTCTTACAGCACACGAAGATGGTTGGATATACGGTATATTCTGTGCCGAACGCCATGATGATAATGCACCCGTGGGAGATCTATCTTCAGCTACGGCTACGGCAGGTATCGCTCGTACCAAGGATTTGAAGACATGGGAACGTTTGCCGGATCTGAAAACTAAGAGCCAGCAACGCAACGTAGTCCTTCATCCTGAATTTGTAGATGGTAAATACGCGCTCTATACCCGTCCGCAAGATGGGTTTATTGATGCCGGAAGTGGTGGAGGCATCGGCTGGGCATTGGTAGATGATATGACTCATGCCGAGGTAAAAGAAGAGAAGATCATAGACTATCGTTATTATCATACTATTAAAGAGGTGAAGAACGGTGAAGGGCCTCACCCCATAAAGACTCCAAAAGGTTGGCTTCACCTGGCGCATGGGGTACGGGCCTGTGCTGCCGGACTGCGTTATGTGCTCTATATGTATATGACGGCTCTGGATGATCCTACGAAACTGATTGCTACTCCCGGTGGCTATTTCATGGCTCCCGAAGGAGAAGAACGGATTGGTGATGTGAGCAATGTACTCTTTACCAATGGCTGGATTGCCGATGAAGATGGTAAGGTATTCATCTACTATGCGTCTTCGGATACGCGGATGCATGTAGCTACCTCTACTGTAGATAAATTGGTAGATTATTGCATGAATACTCCGGTCGATGGTTTGTCTTCTTCCGCTTCCGTAGAGACTTTGAAGAAGCTTATCGACAAGAACCTGAAATTAAACATTAAATATTAGGTATGAAGCGCTATTTTTGTACTTTTATGCTCTTTTTTTAATACCTGATACTTAATACCTCATATTTCATACCTATGGCAACACTTAAAGAGAAAATTGGTTATGGCTTTGGTGATATGTCTTCCTCTATGTTCTGGAAGATATTCTCCTATTATCTGCCTATATTCTATTCTAATATATACGGGCTGAGCCTGGCGGACACAGGTGTCCTACTGTTAGTAACGCGCATTTGGGATGCGGTATCCGATCCGATGATGGGAATCATTGCCGACCGAACACATACGCGATGGGGAAAATACCGTCCTTATCTGCTGTGGATTTCTCTTCCGTTTGCTGTTTGCGGTATATTGATGTTTACCACGCCCGATTTTGGACCTACGGGGAAACTCGTCTGGGCCTACGTTACTTACATTCTGATGATGACGGTTTATACAGCTATCAATGTTCCTTATGGGGCTATGCTGGGAGTGATGACGGACGATTCGGATACGAAAACCGTGTTCTCTTCTTACCGGATGTTCTTTGCCTATGGTGGTAGTTTTATAGCCTTGTTTGCTTGGGAACCGCTTTGTACATGGTTCAGGGAGATGACTGGTTCAGTGACCGTCAGTTGGCAATATTCCATGATTGTGATTGCTGCATTGTGCTTTGTTGTGTTCTTGCTTTGCTTCAGTATGACGAGGGAATATGTAAAGAGTGTTTCTACAGTTTCTATCGGGAAGGACTTCAAGTCGTTGTTGTCCAATGTTCCCTGGTGGTTGCTGATAGGTGCGGCATTGTGTTCTAACTTGTTTAATACGGTGCGTGGTGCTACGGCTGCTTATTTCTTTAAAGATTATATAGGTGACAGTATCTTTTTAAACTTGGGTGACTTCACGATTTTGTTCTATGCTGGGTTATTCCTCGGAGTGGGTGAAGTTTCTAATATGATAGGGGTAGTACTGGCCGTTCCCCTTTCGCGTGGGTTGGGTAAGAAGTCTACCTATATTTTCACGATGGCGGCATTGGCGGTATTGAGTATCCTGTTCTTTTACCTGCCTTGCACACCGTTTGGTTTCTGGTTGATGCTGATAATGCAAATCATTATATCTATTTGTACGGGTATCGTTTCACCATTGATATGGAGTATGTATGCCGATGTTTCGGACTATGCCGAACTGAAGGATGGAACGGCTTCGACAGGACTTATATTCTCATCTTCATCTATGGCACAGAAGTTTGGCGGTGCGTTTGGCGGTGCGGCTGTGATGTGGATACTGGCGTCATTCGGCTACAATACGGCGGAAGGTGCCGTGCAGACAGCGGAAGCATTGACAGGACTGAATCTGCTAATGAGCTGGATACCTGCCGCTGTGGCTGTGGTGGCAATGATAGTCGTGTACTTCTATCCGTTGACAAAGAAGCGTGTGGAGGAAATTAACAAAGGACTGAAGAAAGTGCGAGCATCAGACTGAGGATTATACGATACGTATTTACCGATCCACCAAATACGTATGCAGCGATCTGCCAAATACGTATGTGGTGGTCCACCAAATACCTATGTGTCGGTCTGCAAAATACTTGGAGTATAAGCTAACTAAAAAACTCATTGGCGAAATTCATTCATACCGGGAAAGAAAAGAACAAAAGTGATTAGTGTTTGGTGATAAGTGATAAGCGCCATTCGGTATATTATTTTTTAGGCGCGGATGACACGGATAACGCGGATTTAAAAGGCTGCGCTATAAAAGTGGATAAAAAAAGATCCGCGTCATCCGTGTCATCCGCGTCTAAAAGATTATTTATCATTTAACTCATAACCCTACAGAAATGAATCCCGCCAGAAGTTAAACTAAAAACAAAATCTTATGAACATCACGAATCTGCGAAAAGAGATGGAAGAAGAGTTAGTAGGCAACATTCTTCCTTTTTGGCTGAACAAGATGACAGACAAGGTGAACGGTGGCTTTTATGGCCGTATCTCGGGAACCGGAATCTTGATGCCGGAAACAGAAAAAGGTGCTGTATTGAATGCCCGTATTCTCTGGACTTTCTCGGCAGCCTACCGTTTGCTGAAGAAAGAAGAATACCTGTCTGCGGCAATGCGTGCCAAACGCTATGTGATAGATCATTTCTATGACAGGGAGTTCGGCGGCATTTACTGGTCGCTCGATTATAAAGGTCACCCATTGGATACAAAGAAACAAATCTATGCTATCGGCTTTGCCATCTATGGTCTGAGCGAATATCATCGTGCCACGGGTGATACCGAGGCTTTGGAATATGCCGTTCGTCTGTTTGAGGATATCGAGAAGTATAGCTTTGATTCTGTGAAGAATGGCTATTGCGAGGCTCTTGCCCGAGAATGGGGAGAGATTGCCGATATGCGTCTTAGCGATAAAGACGAGAACGAACGTAAGACAATGAACACCCATTTGCATATCTTGGAGCCCTATACTAATTTGTACCGTGTATGGAAAGATGATCGCCTCAAGAGGCAACTTCGCAATTTGATAGAATTATTCACGGATAAGATTCTTAATCCTAAGACAGGACATCTGGAATTGTTTTTCGATGACAATTGGCGGAGTAAGTATCGCATTGTTTCTTACGGACATGATATAGAAGCTTCCTGGCTGATACATGAAGCCGCTTTGATTCTGGATGATAAAACTTTACTGGAGAAGGTAGAACCTTTAGTTGAGTTTATTGCCGCCGCAGCTGATGAAGGACTGACACCTGACGGTGCCATGATTTATGAAACTTTTCTGGATAGGCAGAAGACCGATACCGACCGTCATTGGTGGGTACAGGCAGAAAATGTGGTGGGACATGTCAATCTTTACCAATATTTTGAAGATGAAGTAGCATTGCAGAAAGCATTCCGTTGCTGGGACTTCATCAAGAAGCATTTGGTGGATTACGGGAATGGTGAGTGGCATTGGAGTGTGCGTGCTGACGGCACGGTGAATATTGAAGATGACAAGGCCGGATTTTGGAAATGCCCGTATCATAACGGACGTATGTGTATGGAGATAATGGAACGTTTTTCATAAAATGGTTTAGAGGTTAGAATGAGAAGATCGATTGGATTTTGTGTTGTGTTGTGGATAGGGATTGCGTTACAAGCGCAGTCCCTTTATCCTGATTTCAGTAAGATGAATTTCGGCTGTGATGGAAATAGCATCACGGCGGGTGAACAATGGTCGAAGACGGTGGTCGATCTGCTTGGATTTGCCACCCATCATAATGTAGCGGTAGGTTCTGCAACCTGGGCCTGTCATTCCGATACACAGGATTATGGAAGTGCAGGTTTTGCAGGGATATCCGGTGGTTGGCGTCCCACAGAAGACAGCCATGAATTGCAGATGCGGCATAATAATGTTTCTAAAGTTCACATCCAGAAATTCATTGCCGAAGTGGAAAACGGGCAATATCCCGTTCCCGATGTCTTTGTCTTCTCTATGGGGACAAATGACAAGAACCTTGGTTCTGCCGAAGAGTCCTTGAAAGGTAAGACTCTTGCTGAAGTGGACGTTACCACTATGGCAGGTGGTGCCCGTTGGGCTATACAGACCATTCTGGAACATTATCCCAAATGTCGTGTTTTTGTTTGTACCCCTATTCAGACCGGTGATGTAACCCGCAATGAACGTAATCTGGAGAAGATTGCCATTCTGCGTGAAATCTGCCGTGCTCTTTCCGTACAACTGATAGATTGTTACTCCAATAGTGGTATAACCGAGAAATTCGAACAGCCTTCGGGCAGGGGACGCTATCTGCGCGATGGCTTACATCCCGATAAAGAAGGGCAGGAGTTGATGGGGCGTTATATTGCGAAAGAAATACGAAATAATTTCTTTTAAGTGCGGGTTGATTTCTTTCTGTAGGGTTATGAGGGAAAGTTGACGAGTTAACAAGTTGACAAGGGAACAAGGTTCCATGCGGCATAGGAGCATTGCGCAGCCCCTTGTTCCCTTGTCAACTCGTCAACTGGTTTCCTTCCTTTCTTTCCCATTATGAATTAATTCCGCCAACAGGTGATATAGAGAATCTTTTCAAGACGCCTTCTTAAGCAACTTTTCGTCAAGCAACCGGAGTGCTTCCGCCTTGTCCGTTACTTTGACCACCAGCGACACATCATTCTCATCACTTCCGTAAGAAATCATCTTCAGCGGAATATTCCTCAATGCATCCATAATCCGTGCTTCGGTTTCGATGCACGATGATTTCATGTTTCCTACCACAGAAATGATACTCATCTTATCTTCCACCCATATCCGGGCATACTTGTTCAGTTCCCGCAGGATGAGAGAAAGAAAGTTCCTGTCATCTGTGGCTATGGATATGTTATCGTTGGATGAAGTCAGCAGACAGGGCATCGTCTTATATTTGGCGAAGATATCGAAAATCTTGCTGATGAACATATAAGGCCGGAGTGTATGGTTCGATTCGAACCGGATGTATGTGATAGAATCTTTGGTAGCGACTGCCTTTACCATGTTTTCGTCCAATCTGTTGGCGGATATATAAGTCCCTTCTGATGTCGGATTCATCGGGTTGAGCAGACGGATGGGAATATTCTCTTTCCATGCTGTAGCCAGACAAAGCGGGTGCAGGATTTGGGGATTAAAGTAGATGAGCCGTTCAGCTTCACTGAAACTCAGGTTTTTTATGGTGTCGGCATCTTTCACTACCAGTGTATCATTGCTGTGTATATCGACATCTGTCCATATCCGTATTTCCTCTGCCTGTATAGCTGTCCCTATTAGGGCAGCGGTGTAGTCACTTCCACCTTGTTTTAGGTAATCGGTCTCACCAAAGGCATTCCTGCAAATGCTTCCCTGTGTGAGAAACAGATGTGTATTGGGGTATGCTTTACATATCTCTTTCACCTTTTGGCTGATATATTCCTCATCCGCTTCCCCGTTCATACCGGTGCGTATGAAGTCGAAAGCACAAATCACGCTGTTGTCCATTCCCTGCTCCTGTAAGTAGAATCCCAGTAAGGTGGATGTCAGTAACTCTCCTTGTGCCAGAATTTCCTTTTCATCGGTAGAGTAGAAAGGTTCCATACTGTATTTCCATATTGCCTGGAAACAGTCGAGAATGCCCCGGATGGCTTCGTGCTTGATAGTGTCGTTCGTAAGTAGTTCATTGGCAAAGTCAATGAACTGGAATTCCAGTCGGGTTATTTTGTCGTGTGCTTCCTCTATGTTTCGGTTGAAGAAGCTGGCAGCTACCTCGCCCAAATGTTTGGTAACATCTTTGGGAGCGGATAGTACGACTATTTTAGACGTATTGTCTTGAATCAGTTTTGCCACATGTTGCATACCTCTTACGGATGCGGTTGCATTTCCATCGAATTTGTAGATTCTCATATTCTTCTTTTTTTTAGTTATTAATCAAATCTTTTAGTGAAGCCCCCTTGCCATTTCAGAATGATTTTATCAAAATGGAAGGGAAACTCCCCGCTGCCTGTTTGCTCTTTTCTGCTCTTATCTCCTTGTACGAATGGAGTTAAGCTCTAAAATCAGTTTCGGGGTTTTCAAGCTTTCTACTATAAAAGTTCAAAAGATGTGCCGTTCGTATTAGGGAAAAGCTTTATATTTGCACACCCTGTTTTTAGCATTTATCAGTTTAAAACTTATCCGAAAAATATGAGCAAGATTTTAATCGTTGATGACGAGGTGCAAATCCGTACCCTGCTGGCACGGATGATGGAGTTGGAGGGATATGAAGTATGTCAGGCTGGTGATTGCAGGGCTGCCCTGAAACAGTTGGAACTGCAAAGTCCCGATGTCGCTTTGTGTGATGTTTTTCTGCCCGATGGAAATGGGGTAGACCTGGTGTTGGCTATCAAGAAAGCTGCACCCAATGTGGAAGTTATTCTCTTGACAGCTCATGGCAATATTCCCGATGGCGTACAAGCCATCAAGAACGGAGCTTTCGACTATATCACCAAAGGAGATGACAATAACAAGATTATTCCCCTTATCAGTCGTGCGGTAGAGAAAGCCGCAATGAATGCCCGTCTTGAAAAGCTTGAGAAGAAGGTAGGGCAGGCGTACTCTTTTGATTCTATCCTGGGAGAGTCCAAATCTTTGAAAGATGCTGTTTTACTGGCGCAAAAAGTGTCGGTGACTGATGTACCTGTATTGCTGACCGGAGAGACGGGAACAGGCAAGGAAGTGTTTGCGCAAGCCATCCATTATAGTAGCAAGCGTGCACGGCAGAATTTTGTGGCTGTAAACTGTTCTTCGTTTAGCAAGGAGTTGTTGGAAAGTGAGATGTTTGGTCACAAAGCAGGTTCCTTTACAGGGGCGTTGAAAGATAAGAAAGGACTTTTTGAGGAGGCGAACAATGGAACGATTTTCCTGGATGAAATAGGTGAAATGGCCTTTGAATTGCAAGCCAAACTATTGCGGATACTCGAAACGGGAGAATATATAAAGATAGGAGACACCAAGCCGACACGCGTCAATGTGCGTATCATAGCCGCAACGAATCGTAATTTGCCGGAAGAAATAGCCAAAGGACGTTTCCGGGAAGACCTGTTTTATCGTCTTTCTGTATTCCAGGTGCATCTGCCGCCATTGCGTGAGCGCGCAGGAGATATCCGTCTGTTGGCAAAGGCTTTCGTGAAGAACTTTTCCGCACAACTTTCCCGCCCGGTAACTGAAATAACCCCTGACTTCCTCGCTACTTTGGAGTTACAACCGTGGAAAGGAAATATCCGCGAACTCCGTAATGTGATAGAACGCAGTCTTATTGTTTGCGAAGGCGAACAGTTGACTATTGCCGATCTGCCACTTGACATCCAGAATGCCCACTACGAACAGTCGGATGAAGAGACGCCTGGCAGCTTCGAACTTTCGGCTATGGAGCGTCGTCACATTGCGCGCGTATTGGAGTACACGAAGGGGAATAAGACGGAGGCCGCCCGTTTACTGAAAATTGGTTTGACTACGCTGTACAGGAAGATTGAGGAGTATAGGATATAGCTTGTATTCACAATCAGATCTGATATGACAATAAGATACCAAAATGGGAAGTTTTGCTGCTATATGTTGAACTTTTATCGTTATTAATAACAAGCGTTCCTGCTGGAAAGCTGCTTCTGGAAGAATATAACATTAGTTTATAAGGATTATATCATCTATTGGCAGCCCACAGATGATCTATTCAGCCCATATATATCATCTGTTTTAATCAAACAGATCATCAATTTCACTCAAACGGATGATGTGATTCGCAAAAGGGCTACACCTTTTGCTTCATAAGGCTACACCATCATCACTAAAAGGTTACACCATCTTCCAAAAAGGGTGTAGCCTTGTCAAAAAGCGGTCGATATTTCTCTATTTCAAAGAAGATAAGCAACGGAATCTAATAATCGATTTTGTGGGAATATATTATATATGCAATTAATAAGAACTAAATATGACGAAATCGGTTTCTAAAATATACTTTCTTTCTCGGTTTTAAGTCATATTGGATTTTTCTAACAGGAAATACTTGCGTTTTTTTGCAGCACAACAAGTATTGGTGCGAAAGAAAGAAATCTCAGATATCACGATTTACATTTTGACATTTTGATTAAGTTGCACAAAGTCCGATAGAAAAGTTCGACGCATGCAACGGGGGTATTGGGTAATCCGGAATCAGACAGAAATCGCCCAATAGTATTGTTTCTTTTCCTTATTCTTTCCCTCAATTCTTTTCAAAATAGATAATACCTTTTCATTTTGAAAGGGTGCTCTTTAAGGGAGTATCCTGATTCGCTTGTCGCATAAGGCTGTTTATTAGATGTTTATGAGTTTATCCATCCTTCTGGCACGCTATTGGCATATAACCTTCCGATAAAATAAATAGTATTAATTCAATAAAGGTAAAAAAACATGGGACTAACGATTTCATTTATTTTCTGCCTGCTGAGTGGCTTGTTCGCTTTCTGGCTGTTTTGGAAATGTGTGGACTGGTTTGAAAAGATTTAAGAAGGAGAGAGAATTATGTATACAGCATTATTTGTATTGGGTATTGCGGTTTTCGGGTATTTGCTTTATGTACTTGTGAGACCGGAGAAGTTTTAAAGTAGAAAGAAAATGAACACAGAAATTTTAGGTGTAGCGTTGCAAGTTATCCTGATGGTGGCATTGGCTTATCCATTAGGAAAGTATATTGCAAAAGTCTATAAAGGACAAAAAACATGGTCGGACTTTATGAAGCCGGTCGAGAGATTGATATTCAAAGTTTCCGGCATCAATCCACAGGAGGAGATGAACTGGAAACAGTTCTTGAAAGCATTGTTGATATTGAATGCTTTCTGGTTTGTGTGGGGCATGGTACTGCTGGTTACTCAACACTGGCTGCCTTTGAACCCTGACGGTAACGGGCCGCAGAGTCCGGACCAGGCATTCAATACCTGTATCAGTTTTATGGTGAACTGTAACTTACAGCATTATTCCGGTGAAAGCGGATTGACTTACTTTACGCAATTGTTCGTCATCATGCTGTTCCAGTTTATTACGGCGGCAACGGGTATGGCGGCTATGGCAGGTATCATGAAGTCCATCAGTGCAAAGACAACGAAGACAATAGGTAACTTCTGGAACTTCCTTGTATTGAGCAGTACACGTATCCTGTTGCCTCTTTCCCTGATTGTGGGCTTTATCCTGATTCTTCAGGGCACTCCAATGGGATTCGATGGCAAGATGGAGGTGACCACGCTGGAAGGACAGGAACAACTGGTTTCGCAGGGACCTGCGGCAGCCATTGTGCCTATTAAACAATTGGGTACCAATGGTGGCGGTTATTTCGGTGTAAACTCTTCGCATCCGTTGGAGAATCCTACGTATCTGTCCAATATGGTGGAATGTTGGTCTATCCTGATCATACCGATGGCAATGGTTTTCGCACTCGGTTTCTATTCCAATCGTAAGAAACTAGCTTATTGTATATTCGGTGTAATGCTCTTTGCCTATCTGGCGGGTGTCGGTATCAATGTCTATCAGGAGATGAACGGTAACCCGCGTATTGACGAACTGGGTATTGCGCAGGATGGCGGAGCGATGGAGGGAAAAGAGGTACGGCTTGGTTCTGCTGCAACAGCCTTATGGAGCATTACGACCACCGTCACTTCCAATGGTTCGGTGAATGGTATGCACGACTCTACGATGCCGCTCAGTGGTATGATGGAGATGCTGAATATGCAGATTAATACCTGGTTCGGTGGTGTCGGGGTAGGTTGGATGAACTACTATACATTTATAATTATAGCCGTGTTTATCAGCGGACTGATGGTAGGACGTACACCGGAATTCCTCGGAAAGAAGGTGGAGGCACGCGAAATGAAGATTGCGACCGTTGTGGCATTACTTCATCCGTTTGTGATCCTGGTAGGAACGGCTCTGTCTACGTATCTGTTTGCCCATCATCCCGATTTCGTGGCGAGCGAGGGCGGATGGCTGAATAATCCGGGCTTCCACGGGTTGAGTGAGCAATTATATGAGTTTACTTCGTGTGCAGCTAATAATGGGTCCGGTTTTGAGGGACTGGGAGATAATACTTATTTCTGGAATTATTCGTGTGGTTGGGTACTTATTCTGAGCCGTTTTATCCCGATTGTAGGGCAGGTGGCCATTGCGGGACTACTGGCACAGAAGAAGTTTATCCCCGAAAGTGCCGGTACACTGAAGACGGATACGGTGACATTTGCAGTGATGACTTTTGCGGTTATCTTCATTGTGGCTGCCCTGTCATTCTTCCCGGTGCATGCGTTGAGTACGATTGCTGAACATTTTAGTTTGTAATTCATAATTAGTAATTTCATAAGATGAAAGATAAGAAATCAGCTTCTTTGTTTCAAAAGGAGCAAGTAATGGAAAGCTTGAAGCAATCATTCGTGAAGTTGGATCCACGGGTGATGATTAAGAATCCGATTATGTTTACAGTGGAGCTTGTGACACTGGTGATGCTGGTAGTCTGCATCCTCTCGCTGGGAACTACGGAATATGGAACATTCGGGTACAACTTTCTGGTGTTCGTCGTTCTCTTTGTTACTCTGTTGTTCGCCAACTTCGCTGAGGCTATTGCCGAGGCTCGTGGTAAGGCCCAGGCCGACAGTTTGCGCAAGACGCGTGAGGAGACTCCCGCTAAAATTCTGATTGATGGCAAAGTCTGCAATATCAGTAGTGCACGCCTGAAGAAAGGTGATTACTTTATTTGCGAAGCCGGTGATACGATTCCGGCTGATGGTGAGATTGTAGAAGGACTGGCTTCCATTGATGAAAGTGCCATTACAGGTGAATCTGCCCCAGTAATCCGTGAGGCAGGTGGGGATAAGAGTTCCGTAACCGGTGGTACGAAGGTGCTTTCTGATAAGATAAAGGTATTGGTAACCCAACAACAGGGTGAGAGCTTCCTGGATAAGATGATTGCATTAGTGGAAGGTGCTACCCGGAAGAAAACACCGAATGAAATAGCGCTGACTATCCTGCTGGCAGGTTTCACACTGGTATTCGTGATTGTTTGTGTCACGCTGATTCCAATGGCGGATTATACAAATATAGAGCATCCGGGAACGTATATCTCGATTGCAGCTATTCTTTCCCTGTTTGTTTGCCTGATACCGACCACGATCGGTGGCCTGCTTTCTGCTATCGGCATTGCAGGTATGGACCGTGCGCTTCGTGCCAATGTGATAACGAAATCGGGTAAGGCAGTGGAAACGGCCGGTGATATTGATACGTTGCTGCTGGATAAAACGGGAACTATTACAATCGGTAACCGTAAAGCTACGAAGTTCTATGCAGCTCCCGGTGTGGACGAACGTGATTTTATTGAGGCTTGCCTGCTGTCTTCCATCTCCGATGAAACGCCGGAGGGTAAATCAATTATAGAACTGGGACGGGAAACAGGTCGCCGTATGCGTGACCTGAATACTACGGGTGCCCGAATGATTAAGTTCACTGCTGAAACAAAGTGTTCAGGCGTGGATTTGCAAAATGGTACTCAGATACGTAAAGGTGCTTTCGATGCTATCCGTAAGATTGCAGAGAGTGCCGGAAACAGTTTCCCGAAAGAGGTGGAAGATGTGATTGCTGCAATTTCAAGTAACGGCGGTACACCGTTGGTAGTGTGTGTCAACCGGCAGGTGGCCGGCGTTATTGAGTTGCAGGACATCATCAAACCAGGTATTCAGGAACGTTTCGAACGCCTTCGCAAGATGGGAGTGAAGACGGTGATGGTGACTGGAGATAATCCGCTGACAGCAAAGTATATCGCAGAAAAGGCTGGTGTGGATGATTTTATAGCTGAGGCTAAGCCGGAAGATAAGATGGAGTATATCAAGAAAGAGCAGCAGTCCGGTAAACTGGTGGCAATGATGGGAGACGGTACAAATGATGCTCCGGCATTGGCACAGGCAAATGTGGGCGTTGCTATGAATAGCGGTACGCAGGCTGCAAAGGAAGCCGGTAATATGGTGGACTTGGATAATGATCCTACGAAGCTGATTGAAATTGTGGAAATCGGTAAACAGTTGTTGATGACGCGCGGTACATTGACCACGTTCTCTATAGCAAATGACGTGGCTAAATACTTTGCGATTATTCCCGCTTTGTTTATGGTAGCCATCCCTCAGTTGGCACCGCTGAATATCATGGGGCTGCATAGTCCTGAGTCAGCCATCCTTTCAGCTATAATTTTTAACGCTATCATTATTCCTATATTGATTCCGTTGGCACTGAAAGGAGTACAGTATAAACCGATTGGTGCCAGTGCATTGCTTCGCCGCAACTTGCTGATTTATGGCTTAGGCGGTGTCATTGCACCCTTTATCGGAATTAAATTAATAGATATGATTGTCAGTTTATTCTTTCAATAAATAAAAACAGTAATGAAAACATTATTCAAATCCCTTAAAATAACACTTGCATTTTGCGTGTTCTTCTCTGTATTCTATATCCTTATCCTGTGGATATTTGCCCAGGTGGCAGGTCCCAATAAGGGTAATGCGGAAGTAGCGACTCTGGATGGTAAAGTTGTCGGTGCCGCTAATGTAGGACAGATGTTCACAAAAGACATCTACTTCTGGGGACGTCCTTCCCATGCCGGTGACGGTTACGATGCTACCAGTTCTTCCGGTAGCAACAAAGGCCCTACCAACGAAGAATATCTTTCGGAAGTAGAAGCCCGTATCGATACTTTCCTCGTATACCATCCTTATCTGAACCGTAAAGACGTTCCTGCAGAAATGGTAACCGCCAGTGCTTCCGGTCTTGATCCGGATATCACTCCCGCCAGTGCTTATGTACAGGTGAAACGCGTGGCCCAGGCACGTGGCATGGACGAGGCACAAGTAAAGACTCTCGTAGACAATGCAGTACAGAAACCGCTTCTCGGCCTTTTCGGTACGGAGAAGGTGAATGTTCTGAAACTGAATATCGCACTGGAAGAAGCAAATAAGAAATAACTTTAGGTTGGTAGAGAGGCGGACAGATTCCATTCATATTTTGCCATGGTGATGTCTAAAACAGGGTGAATGGAACGCTGCCTCTCTTTTTTAAAGACAACCTTACTTTTAAAAAGATTGAATGAATTATGAAAAGATTAAGAAACAATATTTTTGCGACAGCAGCAGTTGCTGTTGCCTGTATTTTAGGAACTACAAGTGCAAAGGCTCAGGAATTTACTGTGCAGGGTGATTTAGTCAGCTCTTACGTTTGGCGTGGTGTTTATCAGACCGGAGCAAGTTTCCAGCCGACTTTAGGATTCAGCATAGGTGATTTTTCTGTGACAGCCTGGGGCTCGACAGACTTCGATGGTAATAAATCTTCAGAAGGACTGGCAAGCAAGGAGATAGATCTGACGGCTGCTTATACTTTAGGTGAATCAGGGCCCACACTGTCCGTAGCAAGTCTATGGTGGGCAGGTCAGGGAGCCGGGAAGTACTTCAACTTCAAGAGCCATGAAACTGCTCACTTCTTTGAAGCAGGTTTGGCTTATACGTTGCCTTGTGAGAAACTTCCTTTGTCTATGGCATGGTATCTGATGTTTGCCGGTGCCGATAAGAATGAGGAAGGTAAGCAAAATTATTCTTCCTATTGCGAGCTGAACTATCCGTTCAGTGTGAAGTCGGTAGATTTGAATGCAACCGTAGGATTCGTTCCTTATAAAACTTATACAGTAGGATATGGAAATTCCGGTTTTGCTTTTACCAATGTAGCGTTGAAAGCTACCACGGCTATCAGGATAACAGATTCGTTTTCATTGCCTATCTTTGCGCAAGCTATCTGGAATCCATGTTTGGAGGATGCTCATTTGGTATTTGGTATAACGTTGAAACCGTGATAACTAAAGATTAGGCACGGATTACGCGGATTACACGGATTAATAACTGCACACAGTAAGAAATTCGTGTAATCTGCGTAATCTGCGCCTAAAAATGAAAGTATGGACAGAGAACAAAGCGTACAGCACTTCCTCGACCTCATAAAGAAATCCCGTCGTGGCAAGTTCAAGATCTACATCGGCATGATTGCCGGTGTAGGTAAGTCGTATCGGATGCTCCAGGAAGCCCATGAGTTGCTGGACAACGGTGTAGACGTGCAAATCGGCTACATCGAAACCCACGGACGTGCCGGGACGGAAGTATTATTAGAAGGGCTCCCCGTTGTCCCCCGCCGCCGGATATTTTATAAAGGCAAGGAACTGGAAGAGATGGATTTGGAGGGTATTATCCGTATCCATCCCGATATTGTCATTGTAGACGAACTGGCGCATACCAATGTAGAGGGCAGCCGAAACGAGAAACGCTGGCAAGATGTGATGGATTTGCTGGACGAAGGTATCAATGTGATTTCCGCTGTCAACATCCAGCACATTGAAAGCGTCAACGAAGAAGTTCAGGGTATCTCCGGCATCGAAGTCAAAGAGCGTATCCCTGACAGTGTATTGCAGGAAGCGGATGAAGTGGTGAACATCGACCTCACTGCCGAAGAACTCATCACCCGCCTGAAAGCCGGTAAAATCTATAAACCGGAGAAAGTACCCATGGCGTTGAATAACTTCTTCAAAACCGAGAATATCCTTCAATTGCGTGAATTGGCTTTGAAGGAAGTAGCGTTGCGTGTGGAGAAGAAAGTGGAGAATGAAGTGGTCGTTTCCAGTGTAGGAGTCCGGCATGAGAAGTTTCTGGCATGCATCAGCAGTAAGGAGAAGACGCCTCGACGCATCATTCGTAAGGCGGCACGTCTGGCAACCCGTTACAATACTTCTTTTATAGCCCTATATGTACAAACACCCCGCGAGAGTGCTGACCGTATCGACCTGGCAAGTCAGCGCTATCTGTTGAATCACTTTAAGTTGGTCACTGAGTTGGATGGTGAAGTGGTTCAGGTACAATCCAAAGATGTATTGGATGCCATCATCCGTACTTGTAAAGAGAGACAGATCACTTCTGTTTGTATGGGCAGTCCTTCTTTCCGTTTACCTCAATCTTTGTTTATGGTGTTGAAATACAGAAAATTTGTGAATGATTTAGCTCAGGCAAACGTAGATTTGATTATACTTGCATAAAATTTAATTCATCAGTGCATTATGAATATTCGTACTAAATTAATACTCAGTGTAGGCATTCTGGCTGGTATGATCATTCTGCTGGTTGCTCTCTCCGTAGTGAATCTTCAGATACTGACAGCTACCGAACCAGACAGCCCTGCCGCCATGCCCGGACTGGAACGTGCTTTGCTGTGGATTTCCGTTACAGGTGCTATTTGCATTCTTGCCAGTATCGTGTTGCTGGTCTGGCTTCCCCGTTCCATCAACAAGCCTATTCAGGAATTGACGCGTGGTATCCTTGAAATTGCCAATCATAACTATGAGAAACGTTTGGATATGAGCGGACACGAGGAATTCCGTCAGGTGGCCGATAGCTTCAACAGTATGGCTGAGCGCCTGACTGAATATCGTGCCAGTACGCTGAACGATATTCTTTCTGCAAAGAAGTTTCTTGAAGCCGTTGTGAACAGTATTCATGAACCTATTATCGGCCTGAATTGTGAGCATGAAATACTCTTTATCAATAAAGAAGCACTCACCGTATTGAATCTGAAACGTGAAGATGTAATCCGCCACTCTGCCGAGGAACTGTCCTTAAAGAATGATCTCCTTCGTCGTCTGGTTCGGGAACTGATTACTCCGGGTGAGAAGAAAGAACCCTTGAAAATCTATGCGGATAATAAGGAAAGCTATTTTCAGGCTTCTTACATCACCATTATAAATACGGATGCCGATACGGATGAACCGCAGAACTTGGGTGATGTGATCCTGCTGAAAAATATCACCGAATTTAAAGAGTTGGATTCTGCCAAAACAACCTTTATCTCCACCATCTCCCATGAACTGAAAACGCCTATCTCAGCTATTCTTATGAGTTTGCAGTTGCTGGAGGATAAGAGGGTAGGAGCTTTGAATGATGAGCAGGAACAATTATCGAAAAGCATTAAAGAAAATGCCGACCGCCTGCTGGGTATCACTGGTGAACTTCTGAATATGACACAAGTAGAAGCCGGCAAGCTCCAGATGATGCCGAAGATAACCAAGCCTATCGAACTTATAGAATATGCCATTAAAGCCAATCAGGTTCAGGCGGATAAGTTCGGTATCCAGATAGAAGTAGAGTATCCGGAGGAAAAAATGCCGAAACTGTTTGTGGATAGTGAGAAGATAGCTTGGGTATTGACGAACCTTCTGAGCAATGCAGTCCGTTATTCAAAAGAAAACGGGCGTGTCGTTATTGGTGCCAAGCGTGAGAAGGAGTTTGTTGAACTGTATGTGCAGGATTTCGGCAAAGGTATCGATCCCCGTTATCATCAGAGCATTTTCGACCGTTATTTCCGTGTGCCCGGCACAAAGGTGCAAGGCAGTGGACTGGGACTTTCCATTTCAAAAGATTTTGTGGAGGCACATGGGGGAACACTGACGGTGGAAAGCGAATTGGGGAAAGGAAGTAAGTTCATTATGCGACTGAAAGCATAAACGAATAAGCCCCTACAACTATCATGGGAGCATTTCATGATTGTTTGCAGGGGCTAATTTATTCTTATTTACTTTGTATCTATGTTATACAGCCAGATTCCATACGTGAAAGCGTTAGCATATTTCTGTGGCTTTATTCCATCCGGGCGGAACCATTGCCCTATGTTTGCGAACGGAGTGAGAATCACATCTACCTCACTACCTTTATATAAGGCTTTCGTTTGATAAACCGGCCCTAACATATTGTTATCAGGCTTATTGATCAGTGTAGGTTTCATCGTTGTATTCATCCGTATATCCTGATCCATATTCACATCATCGTTGCAAAGCTGCTTATTCCATACCATGTCCAGTGAGTAAACAATCGGACCGCGTACAAAGGCATAAGGAATTCTATCAGTCGGTTCTTCCTTATACATGATTTCCCCACCTGCTAGTTTATAGGAAACATATTTGCTATGATGACTACGTGATACCCATTTCTCTTCCATAGGGAAAGTGATACTTACTTTATCCCCTTTTGTCCACTTGCGTGATAATTTCAGGTAAGCACCGGGCTTTACATCTGCGATGTTTTCACCGTTCACCTTTATTTCCGGATGTTCACACCAGGAGGGGATACGTAGGTTTAATGTTTTGTTTTTTGCTTTCTCTGAAACAATGGTCAGCTGCATATTTTCGGATTCCGGATAGTTTCCGGTGATTTCAAATGCGAAATCCTTTCCGGTATATTGCGAGGGGATGTATTGATTGATATAAAACTCTTTTCCTTTTTCTGCGTAAATGAAGGTGGGTAACATTGAGATAATCCGGTGTCCGCTTGCTGTGCAGCAATCCGGCCCATGGAAATAACCGTCAGGCTTACTTCCATTCGGAGCTGTATGATATCGACAAACTCCGCTTTCACAATCCTGGGCGGCAAATACATGGTTAATCATCAGGCGTTCCATGGCATCCGCATATTTGGATTCTCCGGTTAATTCCAACAACTGTTGTGTGAGTTGCATCCATGACATTGTGGCACAGGTTTCCACGATATTACCTGAAAGTGGTTTCACATAGTCGTGTTCATAATGTTCGGCAACACTTACACCACCGGTGATGTACATCTGGCGTTCATGAATGTCGTCCCATGCTCCGGACACTTTACGCAGCAATGTTTTATCACCGGTGATACGATACAGTCGCAAGAAGCCCATAAAGTTCATGTGGAAAGTATGCGAATGTACATAAGGTTGAAGTTTATCCACCCCTAAAGTACCGTCCGCAACGGAATCCAAACGGGAGAATGCATCCCATCCACTCCATTTGTCGATGTTGCTGACTACCCATTGGCTCCATTCCAGATACTTCTTCTTTCCTGTCAGTTCATATAGTCTTGTTATGGGGTCACAAAGTAAAGTACCTTCCCAAGAATAGTGTACACTATGCCCTGCAAAGTCTGAGTGTCCGTCCAGATGTTTTTGTTTGTTTTCAGGTGCTCTCAGATCAGAGGGCCAGAATTCCAGTTTACCCGGTCCGAAATATTGCAAGAAATAGTCTGCCAATTTCTCTGCGGCAGTTAGTGCTTTTTTATCTCCTGTTTCTTCATATACTGTGATAAAGGCATGGAAAACAAAATATAATTCGTAAGCGTCCATTCCTCTGACTGGTCTTTCGGGAGACCGGAAACTCTTGGCTGTGGCTCCTACATAACCGTTTGCTTCCTGTGAGTCAATGATGCGATTCAGTACGCTTTCAGCTTTAATTAGTAATTCCTTGTCATCACCCTGAACTGCCGACAGATAAGCTGATTCTATCCACTTTCCATGCTGTTCTGCCTGTGTCCAGTCCCAAGCCGAATGTTGCCTGTTTACAACAAAGTCCACATATTTATCTATTGGAAAGTGTTTCAGGTAGGCATTCCGGTTAACTTCCATACGATGTCCGAAGAATCCGGTTATATTTCTTACAGAAGAAACAGGTACCGGCTTTTCCAGTAATCCTACTTTATCGTGATTCTGAGCATTAAGCTTCGTCATCAAACTGGCAAATACTAAAATTGCAATAATCTTTGTTTTCATACTTTGATATGTTAATAATGAATTGTTTTTAATGGTTTATATGCATTATTTCCACCATATTGTAATTTCTTCGGTGATTTCACTTACTGGTAATCTCACTTCCCATCCGACAGTACATTTCTGCATCGTACAAACTTTCTTACCCACTTGTACTTTGTAAGGAACAATTTTGTCTGCTCTGATTTGTAATAATGTTGAATGCCCAGATTTAGATGGCTTAGTACCCATAGCAGTATTAATTTTATTTTCCAGCATAAAATGCGATTGTTTCCCCTTTCTTTCAATCTTTATTGGTGCTTCTGGTAGAAATCCGTCTCTTGACAAAGTGAGATGATAGCGAAATTCAGAAGTTATAAAACTGAATTGCTGTCTTACCCCGTCACGCGGAATAACAGACAGGGAAGTTTCCTCTTTGCTCAATACCCCACCATAGGCATGGAGACCAAAGATTGAATCCTGTATTACAATTGTGCGGGCAGTATGAAAGGCCGCGCCATATCCTAGGTCTATCTCTCCATCATAACGCCAAGGGCCACGCTTTTCATTTCTATGCAACCATGTATATCCATTCTTTGCACCTACAAAACACCATCCGGTGGCTCCGTCTTTTTCTTTTCCCGGATACCAATAGCCATAGTTGGATGTCTCGTTTCCTGTATTCATTAACGACCATGAGCTAAGGAAAGAGTTATATCCTAATTCGATCCAATCAGGGTTCTTCGAGTAAAGCAGACCATAGTCCAGTACAGACCAACCTCCCATCATGGCCATATAAGACATGTCGCCCGTATGTTGCTTGAATGCGCAATCTGTGCCGGACAGGTAATATTTGGGAGCTATCCACCCGCGTACGGACAAGCCTGCATAATGCTGTTGCTTCATAAATCTTTCAGCATCTTCTACTGTCACCTTCGGGTGTGAATGCCACGTTCTTTTATTTTTGTCATACCATAAGTCTTTATCCGGTTTCATCGGATGTTCTATCGCATATTTAGCCAGGGCATACGATGATTCAAAAGCTGTGCGGTCAAAACTATGTTCCGAACGATAAGGATATTTATCGTCATAAATAAAATACTTGGCTTTTTTCTCCCATTCGCCTCTCAAGTATGCAGCTTCATCGTTCCTGCCTCTTTGTTCCAATCCTTTTATAAGTTCAAGAACTACCCATTCGTTATACATACCCCATTTATAGATATCCAGCCAAGACCAAATTTCATACGGATACTTAAAGTAAGCCATAGCGGTCTGTACAGCTCGGTCGAAATACTCATCGGCAGTCAGGTAATGTGTCCATTCGGGAATCATTTCCGCTATTTGTGACATGTGATAATAAAGCTTGAAAATATGTGGATAATCATATGCTCTCCAGACTTTTATCCGATCTTTTGCATCATATTTGTATAGCTTTTGTAAGGCTGAATCACGGGCTACATGCCAGTTGGGTACCCCGTAGATAGCGAATGGATAAGGAGTTTCTTGATCTGTTCGTTGGAGTTTTCCCCATACAAAATTCTTCAGGTAGTATTCTAAGGAAGCTATTTCCGTAGAATCAGGATACACTACATTTTTAGCGGCAACAAAAGGTGCCTTACTCAATATCGGATCATCACATCCCCAGACGTATTCCCACCAACCATTAAATCCGTCGGTATCTTCCGGCCCTCGTAGTTTCCCATATTTCATATCATATACAGAATACAAGCCATCCCACCATTTGCCCGGAGCTTTATGTTGCTGTTTGTTGACAATGAAAGAGCTCCTTTTTTTGATAAGAACATCCAGAGGTTCCGTAGAAAAGAATTCTAGGAAAGACTTTTCACCATGGTTATAATTGACCCAAATAATATTCTCTCCAAGTTTGTGAAAACGTATGTCATACAAGTACCTGCCATCGGGACTTCTTCCAAGCTGTTTAATTTCTGTTTGTTGCGGATGTTCTGCTACAAGAGATTGAATTGTTCCTTTGAGACGAATGGCAACTCTTACAGATAAATCACTGGGAATAGTATATCCGGGGGCGGTACGAACATCCAGTAATCCATTTGTATAAATGGCGTTACGTATGTCCTCATATCGGGAAACGGAAGTGAGTAAAAAACTATAGTTTACTTTTTCTCCAGGTGTCAATACTCTTGTTGTATGAGGAATACGCCAGCTGCCTTCAGTTTTGGGACCAGTACATCCGGAATGAAGATATGCTGTATATACATTATTAGTAGTATCAAAGTATTCCAGTGGAGTGCCCTCACCGGTCATCATGATATAAAAGGGACCCACACCTGATGGTTTGGAAAGTATCTGAAATGAAGAATTCAGAGCTATATTGTGCTTATGTGTAAAGTTGCTCTCAAAGATTGTGCTTGGAGCGGCATTGAATCCTTCTCTCCACTTAAAGGGGAAAGCTATATCACCTAATTCTACAGAGCGGTTGGTAATATTTGAAATCTCGATTTTCAAATGCAGACCATCTTCAGCGAGAGTGTAATATCGCTTCATACATAAAGGCATATAGCACAACGAATCAGTATATACATATGTATTTTTATTTATACAAGTACGTCTGGTCAATCCCGTTTCAAGCATATTCCAGTCTTCTTGGTTAACACGATATCGTATCAAAATATCTCCCCACATCTGATTGTCTGCTATCAGGTTGACAGAATCTCTGTCAACCTGAAAAACAGACACGCCATCTTCTGAAAAATCAGTCCGAAAACAATCGTTTTTCACTGTTATATTTTGGGCGTTCAATCCTGATATTGAGTAGATACACAGGGCTACAAGTGTCCCGGTACATCTCTTTATCATTGCTTTTGTCATATAATGAATTAAATCTTTTAATTTGCGTAGGCAGGATTCTGTGTTAATTTTGGATTGGCATCTACGGCTCTCTGAGGTATTGGGAACACAATACGATGATCGCCCTGCGGTTTATGTGACAACCAGCTTTTCTTACAGAATATGCCAAAGCGTATCATGTCTCTCCGGGTATATCCCTCCCATACGAACTCCCAACATCTTTCATCAAACAGGCGTCCGAATTCTATTGGATCTTGGTTGCCGGGATCTGTGATCTGATATTTTTCAACCACTCCCCATTTGTAACTGGAATTCTCTTTCAATTCATCGTCTGTTACGATTGCTTTTGATGGGTTTGCTTTAAAAGCTCTTTTTCTTACTTCAGTTACTAATTCACCGGCTCCGGGCTGATTTGTCCTTAACAAGCATTCGGCTTTCATCAATAGTACTTCCGAATAACGTAAAAGTGGAATATCTGTGCTACAACTCCATTCTGAACCGGCAGGAACTTCTTGTTTATTATACCTGTATCCTTCCATTTCGTTTGTATAATTTCCGTCAGGAAGTTCTTTGGAGAATATTAATAGTTCTCCTTTCTTGTCATAAACACCGTATAATGGATTTCCTTCTGCATCAAATTGCTGGCCCATCAACCAGGTGTCTTCAAGCCTGGAATCACCTTCCTGATAGGTGTCAATGAATTGTGTTGTACCTTTCGGCCCACCGGCTGCATTGGGTACTGCGTTCAAAAGGAATTTCTTTTGCAGCTCACTATGCCATGAATTCATGAAAAGGTAGTTTCCTACTACTCCCCTATTGTAATCATAAGGGATTGTAAACAACACCTCCTTTGAAGATTCCACACCTTGAGCCCTGAAGGAGTCTTTAAACTCTGGTGACAGATCGCATTTTCCGCTATTAATGATATCGTTGCATTGTGACAGACATTCATTCCAGCGGGCGGTACCCGTATAGACTTCTGCATTCAGATATACATTGGCTAATATAGCTTTTCCTGCCCATCTATTAATGCGTCCATACATATTACCCCCTTGTTCTTCGTTCAGGGAAGGTATCACTTCACTTAGTTCCCTTACAACGAAATTGTAAACCTCTGCTCTTGGCGTTTTCTCCGGAAGATCCTGAGACATGGTCGTTACCAATGGGATATCACCAAAATTATCAAAGAGAATCCAATAATAATAAGCTCTCAATGCCCTTAATTCAGCCAGACCCGTTTGCTTTTCTGTAACCGATGGAGAAGGTATCAAGTCGCGTTCAAGTTTATTAATGGCGCTGTTGCACAATATTACACCGGTGAAATAGTTGTTCCACAAGTCTGAAATCTGTCCCAGTTCAGAATTCCAATTGTGGAATTGCAAGCGTTTATAGATACCCCCGTCATCCCAACCGCTTGCATTAGCAGGGGTTGATATACAACATCCCGTTAATTCCTGAGTTTGCCAATACGTGTCCACATAACCATAATTTAACGCTGCATAAGCTCCTGCGATATTAGGTCCGAAATCTGCAAGAGTATAATTATAGGTTTCTTCTGTAACAGATGAAAATACTTTCTCATCCAGGTTGGTGCAATTGATAGTACCTATCGTCAATAAAAACAAAGATATATATTTAGTGAAAGTTCTTTTTTTCATAATAATTCGTTTTAATAGATTAGAAATTCAAATTTATGCCTAAAGAGAATGTGCGGGCAGAGGGGTATCTGTATCTGTCATCTATACCGGGAGTCAGGCCTGTAACTCCGACTTCCGGGTCAATCCCGCTATATCCGGTTATTGTGGCAAGATTTGATATACTACCGTAAATTCTGAAACTTTTTACCCATTTATTCTTTCCAATCTTCGGAGTGTATCCGATTGTGATATTGTCAATTTTCCAATAATCACCATCCTGAACGAAGTAGCTTACGTACTGCAAGGACTGGTCGTAAGCCAATGGTCGTTTGCCATATACATTATCAAATGCTTTTTCCATAACATTATCTCCTCCTAATAATGAAACAGGAGCTGCGTAATGCATCTCTGCCATATTTAATATCTGAAAGCCGAATGCTCCTCGCATAGTGACAGAGAAATCAACCTGTTTATATCTGATTGTATTATTCCAATTCAGGTAAAATTTGGGAAGACCATTACCCAGAACTTTCTTGTCGGACTCCTGTTGTTCTGAAATCGGTTTGGGCTTGCCATCTGCGCCTTCTATTATCCAGTGTCCGTTTTCGTCTATATCGATAGTTTTATAACCATAAAAGTTTCCAACGGGTTCTCCTTCTTGTATTCTGTGAGTCGGCTGCTGAATGGGGGCAAGCGTGTTTCCTTTATTTTGATGGGAGTCGGAGAAATACTTGTCACTGGATAATGATAGGAGTTTGTTTTTATTAGTTGAGAAGTTGATGCCTGAATCCCAAGTGAAATTCTTGTTTTGGACAGGAACTATATTGAGAGAAACTTCAAGACCTGTGTTCCGTATCGAACCGGCATTCGCTTTAATCCATGGACTAAAATAAGGCGGCACGGGGACTTGATAATCTCCAATCAGGTCTTTTGTTTCCCGGTTATAGAAATCAATACTTCCGGATATCCTGTCGCTAAAGAAACCAAAATCAAGACCGATATTCAATTCTTCTTTTTTCTCCCATCGTAAATCTGGATTAGGATTTCCATCCGGTCGCAACAGATTCGTCCATTTACCATTGTAATAACCGTAACCTCCCATGTTCAGTTTATTTAAGGAGAGATAGGGAGTACCCGGTTCAGTGCCCGTTATACCAAAACCGGCTCTTAGCTTGAGAGTGCTAATCGCTTGGATATTATGAAGGAACTGTTCCCCTTTTATATTCCACGCCAAGGATATTGCCGGGAAGTTACCCCATTTGTGATCTTCACCGAATTGGGAAGAACCTTCATGCCTTATGCTGGCGGAGACAAAATACCTGCCTTTGTAATTGTAATTCACTCTTGCAAAAAATCCTATGAGCTTATTCTCGTTTTGATAAGAAGCTTGATTAGCTTTCCCTTCTTTCAAAGCATTGCCCAATCCCATATTATTGTATGAATAGTCGTCGGACGGAAAGTCATAATTATCCATAGAAGCGGATTGATAGTTCCATTTATTCCAACTATATCCGACTAATGCATTTAGATTGTGAGAATTGCTGAACAGTTTGTTATATTGGGCGGTTAATTCCATCATGGTATTTTCGCTGCGGGCTGTTGAACGTGAGGCATATCCGTTCTTTTTGCTTATAGTGGTTGATTTATGCTTCTTTGTCTCATAATATCCGGAAAAGTTGTTGTTGGTTTCGTTTGAGATCAGATACTTAATGTCCAGACCTTCGATTGGGATAAAAGTGATTGAGGAATACGCCCTTAAGTTAGTTGTCTTATTTTCCCCTTTTGTTTCGTTTAAAAGGGCAACTGGATTAAAAATCATATCACGTGCTATTTCGGTCCAGTTACCATTTTCATCTTTAATAGGACTTGTCGGATTAAAAATCAAAGCACTCTGATATACATCATTACTGTATCCGATGTCGTACTTCCTTTGATAACCATTCAGATTTGCCTCTACTTTAAGTTTGTTGTCGAACATACGGTGAACGATGTTAATACGAGGATAAATCATATCTACTTTTGAGCGTTTTACAATTCCCTCATTCGAGGTATAATCGAAACTGGCGATATAGCTGGTATTTGCCGATCCTCCCCTGAGGTTAATACTGTATGTCTGATTAAACGGAGTTTGTAGTATTTCGTCCATCCAGTCGACTTTGGCTCCACCATCCATTGCACCGGGAATTCCTTGCTGAACCTTTTCAAGGTATTGATTGGCATTCATCATAGGAAGTTTCTTATTTATTTTCTGAAACGAAATATAACTATTGACTTCGATTGAGGGTTTCATTTCGGTTTTACCACTTTTGGTGGTTATCAGTATTACACCATTAGTTCCTCTGGTTCCGTAGATGGCTGCGGCCGAACCATCTTTCAATACATCGATTTGTGCAATATCATTCGGAGAAACGCTGTTGAGATCTCCCTGGACACCATCAATGATGACCAAAGGAAAGGTGCCTGAATTGAGCGTAGCAACACCACGCAACGAAACTTGTGAAGTGGACAATGGATTGGCATCAGGCGAAACTACAGCTAAGCCTGCAACCTTACCCCTGATTAGCCCTGCTACATCCGGTTTTGTTGCTTGTACAAACTCACTGGCTTTCACACTCATCACCGAGCTTGTCAGTTCCTCCTTGCGTTGTGTGCCATATCCTATTACCACTACTTCATCCAGCCGCTTGGCATCTTCTTTTAATACCACTTTTACAGATGCTTGTCCGTTTGTCTGCACTTCTTCTGTAATGTAACCTATATAAGAAATTACCAATGTACCTTTAGCTGCATTTTCCAGCGTGAAGTTACCGTTAAGGTCTGTAATAGCTCCTTTGGATGTACCTTTCATCATTACGGTAGCTCCGATGACGGGGTCTCCGTTTTTATCTACTACCTGTCCCTTTACAGGGTTGGATTGCATGACTGCTTGTACTTCATTTACCGTTGCAAAAGCATCCTGTGGGTAGCCCGCATAGAGAGCGGATACCATCATCACGGAGAGGAGAGTTTTCTTTGATGATCTTTTAAAATGATAGTTCTTCATGAATTTGAATTTAAAATTAAAGGTTTCTTTTTCTTTCGATAGAGGTGAGCTCATCCATCTTTCGGCAGCAAAGGAAAACAAATAAGAGTAAAGCTATTAATGCTTATAAATCAAATCATAGGGGGTAATTAATCAACGCTAAATTGACTAATTACCCCCTATGATCTGAGCAAAATTACCTGAAATAATCGGGTGCTTTGCTGCTTAATTAAGATGGATGAGTACTTTCTTCTTTCTTCTCTTTTATCTGTTTCTGATATTCACCGGGCGACACACCGAACGCTTCTTTAAACGACTGGGTGAAATTCTTATAATCACTGTAGCCCAATGCTGTGATAACATCTGCCACAGTTGCTGTTTTATTTTCCAACATCCGGCAGGCATGTTGCATCTTTATATCCTTTATAAAATCCAACGGAGTTTTGCCAGTGATTATTTTTATCTTCCGAGAAAGTGTGGAACGGGACATATTCATAGCCTCTGCCAGTGATACCACATTGAATTCCGGTTCATTCAGATGTTCTTCTACCGCTTTGGTCGCCCGATCCAGAAGTAACTTATCTATCTCGGCAAATTCAGAGGTGGAAATGCTGTCTTTGGTATCCAGGTATTGATGCATTTTCACCAACTCGGCACTGTCCGCCCATTTCTCGTCGTTCTTGCGTTTCATCCGTTTCAGATAGGCATAAATGCTATATCCTATGATGCCCATAACTAGCAGGGTATAAAAGAGATAAGCCCACCAGGTTTCGTACCAGGCAGGTAGGCGGTGGATTGTTATCTCCGTCACCTCATTACTCCATAACCCGTTTTTATCGGTAGCTTTCACCTGGAATGTATATTTTCCCTTGTCCAATCTGTTGTAGAAGGCGGAATTCTTCCGGTCATTTAGGTAGATCCAGTCGTTGTCTATACCCACCATCCGGTATGCATAACGTATCTGGTCTAAGTTATGAAAATCTAATGAAGAGAATTCGATTTCCAGATTCTGATCATTGGGTGACAGGCGGATAGGTGTATTTATAGGGTCTTGCTTCAACTGGTCGTCCCAAATGCTCTTTCCCATGATCTTGATGTCACTGATATGGGTGGTTACCTGTTCGGGTATGCTTTCCAGTTGCTGGGTTGGTGAGATGGACACAATGCCTGAGATTCCGCCGAAATAGATTTCTCCTTTCCGGTCGTAGTAGACGGCTTTGGATAGCAGACGGGTAAGGAGGAAATTCTTATCCCTGGTGCTGTAACTCCGGTAAGCGCCATTGCGCGGGTTGAACTCTTTAATCATCTGATTGGTAGTGATCCATACATGATTGTAGACGTCTACAGTGATATTATTGATGATATCCCCCTTCATGCCGCAACTGAAACTGTAGTCTTTCAGTTTCTCCTTTTGTCTCGGGTCGAACAGTAAGACTTCCCCTTCGGTAGTACCCATCCAGAGGTTTCCGTCACTCGTGGCATCTATGCATACAAAGTCTTTATCGAAGGGATAAGATTCGATACCTTTATCCTGCTCAATCCGGTAGATGCCTTTGTTTCGGATGACAGTCCATATCCGGCTGTCGGCTGTTTGGGTGATGCCGGCAACCGGACCCGATACTTCCGGAATGCTTTCAAGAGTTGCACTCATAATCCGGTATACGAACAATCCTGTCGTAGTACCTATCCATAGATTATTCTGAGGGTCTTCGAATAGTGAGGTAATCAGTCCCGGATTATTTGTGACGTTGCCAAGTTCTATCCGTACATCTTCTTTCATTTCCATATTCTGCTGGCTCAGACCGAAGACGGTGGGGCCATACGAAGTAGCCCATATCCAGTTATGGTTATATGATCTGGCTATGTTGGTGACATCTCCAAATGGTAAATTCCGGGTTCCTTGACATTGTGAATAGTGTTTGAGCTTTTCTTTCCGGCTGTCATAAATGCATAGGCCGTATCGGTCTTGTGAGAACCAGAAGATACCGTCTTCATCTTTGCACAGTGAATTTATGGCGGGATTCGCCTTTAACTGGTTTCTTAAATCCGGCAGGGGATACTTCTGGACAATGTAATCGCGGATATCGATAATAAAGCTTTCTACATCGAAAGCCGATACCCATAGCTTCCCGTCTTTATCCTTATATATTTCATAAAGTATTTTGTTGCCGGGGGTAAGGAAAGAGGAAGTGTCCACTTGTTCTAAGTGTCCCTCCTTTGTGATGCGGAAAGCAAACAAGTCTTTCCAGGAAGTGACCCATATATAGTGGAATACATCATCCTGCACCATGTGGTAGATAGCTCCCGTAGCATTTCCTGTGATATCTACAGGGAGAGGCTGGGGAATATATTGCGTTTCCGGAGATTTACTGTTCGGGTCGAAGCGTACGATTCCTTTTCCCCAGGTGCCGAGCCAGTAATATCCGTTTGTTTCGTCCCAGATGATCCGTTCAATGTCCATATAGTCCCTGTGGTGGAAGTAGGCTTCAAAGTTGTCCGTATCTTTATTGAGTTTATACATTCCGCCTCGGGTGAGGGAGATTATTAAATCCCCGTTCTTGTCTTCGTAGACGATGTACACAAATTCAGGAGAGTGGTTGTATTCGGTTTTATACCGCTTTATCAGAGTGCCGTCAGCCTTGAACCGGAATAATATGCCATGCATGCTTACCCATATACTCCCGTCCCGGGTTACGTTTATAGTGAATACATTCTTGTCGGAGCACTCCTGCAAATCCATGGGAGTGATCCGGCAGGTAGCTTTATCCAGTATATAGCCTCCTTTCATGGTTCCGAACCAGATTTTTTTGTCGTGGTCTTCGGAGATATAAGTAATATAATTATCCGATAAGAGTCCCGGGTGATACAGATCGGAGCGGAAAACGCGGATATTGTATCCGTCGTTTCGGCAGAGACCGTTGAAAGTGCCGTACCACATGTAGCCATCGCTGTCCTGAAATATACGATGGATGGCATTCACCGGAAGTTTATCTAAGGAAGGTATTTCTCTGACCACGATATCCTGAGCATGCAGCAAGGGGCTGAATATTAAAAGACACAAGAGCTGCATCAGGTAGACTTTTTGTCTGATAATCATATTTGAGATGGCTTTTATCATAGTATCTTTTATATATCGATACACAAAGATATGAATAAAAACTCAGAAATCTTATTACCTGTAATGAATGAAAAATTATTTAATTGATAGTTAATACAATAAAAAGTAGAGTCAGACCTAAATCCGGCTCTACTTTTGAGGTATACATTATATAAATCCTAGCGATATGTTATTGCATTCCATTCCGGTGGAGTTCCTCCTTGTAAATGGCGTACAAAGAAATCATAGCGTTTATGTTCCCCGAAATCTTCTCCCATCGTGTGGTGTGCACCGGGAATCACTACCAATTCAAAATCTTTGTTGGCTTTTATCAGTGCGTTCACCACCTGCATGGTTGAGGCAGGATCTACATTATCGTCCAGTTCGCCTACCACCAGCATCAGGGGACGGCTCAGCAAATGGGCATTCTCTACATTCGATCCTTCCTTATATTGATCTCCTACGGGATATCCCAGCCAGAGTTCGTTCCACCAGATTTTATCCATGCGGTTGTCGTGGCAGCCACAGGCGGAATAAGCGGCTTTATAGAATTCGGGATGTAGCAGCACGGCAGTGGTGGATTCTTGGCCACCGGCGGAACAGCCGTAGATGCCTACGCGATCCATATCCATATACGGATACTTCTCTCCGGCAGCTTTAATCCAGGCGATGTGATCGGGAAGTCCTGCATCTTTCAGATTCTTATAACATACATTCTCAAATTCACGTGAACGGAAAGAAGTTCCCATTCCGTCTACCATGACGACGATAAAACCGAGTTCGGCAAGGGAAGTCATGTACCAGTTGTACGGGATGAAAGTCTTGGGTACATACTGGTCGCCGGGACCTTGGTAAATGTATTCGATAACCGGATACTTCCGGTTCGGGTCGAAGTTAGTGGGACGAACAATCAGTCCCCACATATCCGTTTTGCCGTCACGCCCCTTGGCGGTAAATACTTCCGGTGCTTTCCAGCCTTCTGCTTCCAGACGACTGATATCGGCTGTCTCCAGCGGCATCACCACCTTGCCATCTTCGGCACTGCGCAATACGGTAACAGGAGCTTTGTTTACCATAGAGTAAACGTCTACCAGATAATTCATATCTCCCGAGAACCAGGCACGGTGCATTCCTTCTTCCGGAGTAAGGCAAACCAAGTCTTTCCCGTCAAAACCAATGCGGTAATAGCGGATGAGATAAGGATCCTCACCGGGTTGTACACCATTTGCGGAGAAATAAATCTGCCGGTTGTCCTCGTCTACGCGGAGCACTTCGCGCACATACCATTTGCCGCGGGTTATCTGATGGACGGGTTGTGCGGTAGAGCGGTCGTACATGTACAGGTGGTTCCAGTTATCCCGTTCGCTCATCCAGATGATGTGCTTGTTATCCCTTAGGTCGTGGCGGAAACGGCGGGTATAATTCACGTATTTGTCGCTGGTTTCTTCTATCAGAGGACGTACGGTGCCTGTCTCGGCAGAGAGTTCAAGTACACGATATGCCTGATGTCCGCGCTGGTTGTACTCGAAGGTAACGGAACGGCTGTCAGGGTTCCATTCGGGACCGTATATTTCATACTGCCGGTCGAAGAGGTCGGTGCTGGGGATGATGCCTCGTCCTGTTTCAACTTCATAAATGCAAGGTATCTTGAAAGGAAGTTCGTCTCCCGGTTTGGCATATTCCTGCTTGTGCAGTTTCGGTTGGAGCTGATCTGCCGGAGAAGACTCTACATAGTACACATAGCGTTTCTCTACTGGGCGGATTTTGCAGGATGCCACTTTTTTGCTGTCCGGAGACCAGCGGATATAAACTGAGTAATAGTTGCTGAGTGTACCGTCAAGGCTCAACTGCTTCTCTTTTCCCGTGGCAAGTTCCTTCACATATACATTCTGATTTTTGATATAGGCGGTATACTTTCCATCGGGTGAAGTTACGGGAGCGGCTTCTTTTTCGTCATCCCGTTCCATCCAGTGTTTTTGTGGTGCATTGCGGTCGGGCAGGGCACCTTCATTTACCAACTGATTTTTGCGGGTGGCGTACATCCAGCGCTGATTACCAAAAACAAAACGAAGCGTATCTAAGCTCGGGTTCACTCGTAGCCGTTCCAGTTGGATTGCTTCGGGCTTTACTTCTTTGCCGGATGCGTTGCTCAGTGCGCTTGCCAGACGCTTGTGGTCGAACAACTCCTTTCTGTTTTTCTTGTCTGCGTTCACCGATACGTAGATACGGCCTTCGGGAGTATTGCGTACATACCAGAACTGATGTGTGCCTTCTATCCACTGCGGCGTGACGCTGGAGTAGAAAACTTTGTTGGCACTGAATTTCTCTCTCAATGCGTAGGCACGGTTATAATCGTCCACTGTGCCTTGTGCGAAAGCCATGCCCCCGCTAAGGAGCATGGCTATCGACAAACCTAACTTACAAACATTCATATCTAACTAACCTTTATTGTACTTCCCATTCATAAACACCTGCTGCATTTTTGTCCGGCAGGGTGATTTCCAGTTTTACTGATTTGGTCTTCACGGGATCAAAGTTTACGGTGTTTCCCGCACCTTTTACAACGCCATATTTGTCGGCACCTGTGACGGATTGCCACTGGCCTTGTGCATCTTTATAATATATCTTCCAGCTTTTCGGTACACGACAACCGCCCCAGGGAGCATCGTCGAACCAATATACGGTGGAGCTTGATACGGTAGCTTCTGCCGGGAACTCATACGTGATCCATTCCGTAGTTCCCTGTTTGGGCCACCAATGGTAGTAGGGCAGGGAACGGTCGTTCTCATCTTTCGGAACCAGGCGGTCGTTGATGGCTGAAATGGAGCTTGCGCGGTGGGATGCGTCTATTTTACTTTCCGAAGCCAGTGTGGCAGGCATGGCGGGGCGAGATGCGCTCAGCTCTTGTGGCAACCATACTTCCATAGCTCCCGAACCACGGTGGGCCCATGCGTAGTAAGGTATCAGTGTCAGGTTCACATCGGTAGTGGTCAGGCGACCCTGATCGTCATAGCCAAGTGTCTGTGCGCCGGTCTTCAATTGGTTGATGCCATACAGTAGATCGGGCTTTTCCACCACTTCAAACTTCGGGTTGCGGTTCATGAATACGCTGAAGATGTCGAAGTTGTTATCCGGGAATTCTGCACAGTATACAATCGGTCCGCGTTCTACGGCAATGCGTCCACGGTCGGCTTCCACCTTATTGTTGGCTTTCACGGTACGCGGTTCCATGTCGAAGTGTACTTCCACCTTATCACCCTTTTTCCAACGGCGGTCGATGCAGAAATAACCATCTTTCAGTTCATTCTGTACGACTTCTCCGTTTACTTTTACTGTGTATTTCAGACGCTTGCCGTCACTATAGGTATACAGGTCGCTGGGGACTACCTGACCCCGAACCCATCCGGGAATACGGACTTTCAGGTTGAAGGGTCCGGCGCTGTTCTTGTTGATGCCGATGGTAATGTCACCGTTCCACGGGTATTTGGTGGTTTGCTCGATAGAAACGGCTTTGCCACCCACTTTCAGGTCGGAAGTATTGGACATGAAGAGGTTGACGTAAACGTCCTTATCCTTCACAGCGTAGATATATCCCGGCAGGGACGGGATGAAACGGCAGATGTTGGACGGGCAGCAGGCACAACCGAACCAAGGCTGGCGTTGATGCTGTCCCATACTTTCCAGCGGGTTGGGGTAGAAGAAACCGCCACCGTCTAAGGATACGCCTGAAATCAGACCATTGTATAGAGTGCGTTCCAGTACATCGTAGTATTTGGATTCACCGTGCAGGAGGAAAAGACGGTAGTTGACGTACACGTTGCCGATGGCAGCACAAGTCTCGCAATAGGCTGACATGTTGGGCAATTCGTAGTTCTTGCCGAAAGCCTCTCCGGCTGCTGTAGCTCCGATACCGCCGGTGATGTAATATTTCTTGCCAACGATATTGTCCCAGATGCGGTCGATGGCATGAATGTAGGCGGTGTCTCCCGTCAGGGCGGCTACGTCGGCCATACCTGCATACATATATGCGGCGCGAACGGCGTGTCCCACAGCTTCATCCTGTTGAACCACCGGCTTATGTGCCTGGCTGTATTCATCGGTACGACTGGTATATCCACGCTGGTCGAGGAAGAACTTGGCCTGGTCGAGGTATTTCTGGTCTCCGGTAACCAGATAAAGTTTGGCAAGTGCCATTTCGGCAATCTGATGTCCGGGGACACGGATTTGCTGTCCTTCGCCTGTACCGATTTCACGGCATACACAGTCGGCATATCGGATGGCGATATTGAGGAAGTTCTTTTTTCCGGTGGCCTGGTAGTGGGCGATGGCGCCTTCCACCATGTGCCCTAGGTTGTAGAACTCGTGGCTCAGGTCTTCTACCTTTTCCCAGCGTTTGCTTCCCGCCCATTCATGGGGATGTTTCGGATTCATGGTTCGGCTGGTATAAAGGTATCCGTCCGGTTCCTGTGCGGCGGCTACAATGACGAGCACGCTGTCAATGTATTTGGCCAGTTTCTTATCGGGATACGTCTGCAACAGGTAGCTGGCACCTTCGATGGTTTTGTATACGTCCGTATCGTCGAAAGCCAGTCCGCCTACTTTAATGGTATCACTAGGGTGGGCTGCGTTGACGAAGTTCTGGTATCTTCCGGTTTCCTCGCATTTGCTGAATGCCAAGGGGATGGTTACCTCTCGGCTCGCGTTGAGACGTTGTCCCCAGAAGGAGTCGGTTACTTTCACCGAGGTGAAAGGTACGGGATCGATGGGATACCCGTGCGATTGGTTTTTCACTTGCGCCTGACTGCCTACGGTGGCGGCAACCAGCAGGGTGGTAACTAATACTTTTCTCATGGTTATTATTCGTTTTATGGTATTATTTCTTGATTGGAATATATTCGTCCCATAGTTTCAGTGAATGCAGGTAGCCCGTGAACGGCCAGTTGTGTTCTGCATTCCGCCCCAAAGTTACGTATTGTGATGGTTTTATTAGCAATTGAATATCTTTTTCGCTAATTAATTTACCATTGATATATACTTGTTCTATGCGGCCGTCGAAACAAATATAGATATGCTGCCATTTGCCGGTCAGCTCTTTCATGTCCTTGTATCCGGCATCTTCGTACCAGCCGTAGTGGTTGATGACACCGCATCGGGGCTCCGTGCCATTGACGAGCATAATCTTTTCCAATTCGTCATGCGAAGTCGTGAAGTCGGCTACACATTCGTTTTCGGCAATAGAATCATTCAGTATCCAGGCTTCCAATGTATAGGGGGCATTGTCCAGCAAGGTTGCAGGCAGGGAGAAGCTGGACTGGAATACCTGATGACCATCAAAGCTGAAACTTTTCTTTCCTTCCACTTCCTTAATGATGGAGGGGGCTTTGTGGGCTTCGAAGTATCCTTCTATTCCATGATTGGAAAGATAATGTACGGTGTCGCCTGCGGCGAAGTCATCAGCGGTGATGCTTACTACTAGGCCACGCTTTCGCTGATCAGCAGCCGGTAAGCGGACGATATCCGTAGTGGTATCATATTCCTGTTCGGCAGGTGCCTGTTTCCAGTTATAGTAGCGCAGATTAGTGATGATTAAGGGTTCGGCTCTGCTTTGAAGCGAAATCACACCGGATGAAAGGGCAGGTTCCGCTTCGTAGCTTTGCCATCTACCTAACCTATGAACTAACCCACTAATTGTATGCTCTTTGGAGGGAGAAAGTAACGGATGACGGTATTCTAGCGTAGTGCCCGGTTCGAGAACCAGTGCGTCGCGTCCGTCAATGCGCTCGGTGCGAACTGATCCTACTTTCAGGATAAAAGCACCTCCTAACATTCCTTCATTATTCTGCCATTCGCGGCCATTCCAGTCGGCGGCTGTCAGTCCGAGCCATTGTTGGGGAGCGGAGTCTTCGATACCGGAAAATACCTTGAGGTTCCAGATAGCACCACCGAAGCCATTCTTCTGTCCGCCGGTATAGGTGAGGCGCACGAAGCGGGCTTTGGCTTTTCCGAAATCTACCATTGGGCTGCCTGCCAGATGATTGTTCCGCTTGTCGGCAAAGATAGTCCAGCGTTTACCATCTGTTGAAGTTTCAATCAGGTATTGATAGAACTGAGTGCCATATTCAAATTGTGTCCAGATCGTTTGTATCTGTTGGGGGCGTCCCAGGTCTATTTCAAGCCATTCCTGTCCCATGCCGCGCGGACGCCATAAAGTTCCGTTGTTATCATCTACGGCATATTCAGGACGGAAGTTGTCATCATAAGAGGAAGAGGCACGCACGCTTTTACCAAAGGCGAGGTTGTTTGATTTAACAACGGAGGGGGCCAGTGCACCTACGCCGTCATGAGTAGGGATGATTTTCTGAATCGTCCCGTCTGCATTGAATGTCATGCGGTCGATGCAAAGCTGGCGGTGGAAACCACGGTTGGAGTGTGGATTATCGTGGCGGTGATAAACGATATAGTAATCATTGCCTTCCTGAAGGATACTGTGGTGGCCGGGACCGTGAATGGTTCCGTCAGCATTGGTTTCGAGGATACAGCCACCATAGGTGTAAGGACCCAGAGGTTTGTCTGAAGTGGCGTATTGCACACGGTATGTGTGGTCGTGGCAGGAACCGGAGGAATACATAAAGTAGTAGGTTCCATTGCGTTTGATTACAAAAGGTGCTTCGAAGAAATCGGTGGCTTCGGTATTGGGGATGAGGCGGGTTTCGGTAAAACTCTTCAGATCGGGAGCTAATTTTCCGGCACCGCAACCGAAACCTTTGTAAATGCCCCAGGTTCCCCAGTACATATAGACTGAACCGTCATCGTCCACAAATGTTTGTCCATCCAGAGTGATGGCATTTGTTACGAAGCGGTCAGGGATAAGGACCGCTTCGCTATCGCCTAGGATATTCTTCCACGGACCACGGGGAGTTTCACTGACTCCGCAATGGATGATACAGGGCTGGCAGTAAAAGTAGTAGTACTTCCCATCAGAGTGCTGCATCACATCGGGTGCCCATATCCAGTGACTGTCGGGCCAGTTCATGGGCATCAAGGTCCAGTTTACAAAGTCCTTGCTGGTCCATACTTGTGCGGGGCCAAAGCCTGCACCACTGCCATCGGTAGTGGCATACATATAATAAGTATCACCAAACTTTTTGATAGTAGGGTCGGCAAAATATCCGGGAATCACGGGATTACCCGTCCCCGGAGCATTGAAAGCGGCCTGTGCAAAGGCAGAGACAACTCCTATTAAAAAGGAAGTGATTAAAAGGATGGTTCTATTCATATTGTTACTTTATTGTTAGAAAAATTACTTGCACCGCGCAGCAAACTTTGCTCCAGCACTACGCTGGTCATTTATGTATTTCATTATTAATCGGTATCTCTATTTCATAAAAATATTCTTTCAACAGCTTGTACATTTCCGGATCGTAAGCTTTCAGCTTTACGCGACGATTCATAGAATTGTGTATGCCATTGGCAGGATCAGCGTAACGGTTACAGTTAAAGAAAGACTGTACACATTCAGCAAAATACTCTTCTTTGTTACTTAATGCATAAGTACCGGCCCATAGTCCTTTTTCTCCAGCACTTTTCCACAATACTTCCAGTCGGTCGTTGAAATCCGGTTCCACACCTGCAATTCCTACCATATGTATCAGATGGGCAAATTCATGAATCAGAATATTTTCGCCTGTATATTTATCTTGTGGCAATGCCAATAGATTCTCTTCCCCGCAACTGGCGGAGAACTCGTCTTCCGGTGCCCCACCGAAACCACGGGCACGCCAGTTCCAGTATGCAATGCTGTCCGGCGAATTGCAGATATGTGCAAACTCCGGTAAATCACAAGTTTCTTCGTCTTTACCGATAACCATCACGTGGCAACCTTTTTTCACCATATGCGCTTTTACATCCGGACGTTTTGATAACATCAGACTCATGATATCACATGCTTTCAGCAACGCTTCATCACTTACCCTTTCGGAGGAAGTGACATACAATCCCTCAGTTTCAATGTATTTCTTATAAAAAGAAGGAATATTCTTTCCCTCGGGTATGGACGTTACTTCATCCCGCACCGGATATAACTCAAGCTTCATCGCGAATCCCCCGCCCGAAGCTAAATGTATCTTTATCCGGCTGTTTTTGTCTATAATCAGTTTCTCTGTACGATAATCTTCCGCTTGCTTGTTCGCATTAATACCATCAGCAAAGAGTGTGGCTGTATAGCGAACATTGGAAGGCAGGAACGAAAAATCAAGTTCTACGTCACGTTCATCCCAGTTTGTCATCCCGCCAATGTACCAGTTGATATCTTTCTTTCGTACACTAACGATATATTCTCCCATTTTACCTGCGGCGATAAAGGTAGAATCCGTCTCCACAGGAATTGAAGTGATGAAGTCCACACATTCCTGTTCATTCAGATAATTCGTCGGAGCATCGCACAGCATGGTGAGCGGAGAATCGTGTACAATATAAGCGGCCAACTGATGACAACGGGTTCCCATACTCATCGGTGAGTAATAGACGGCATGCCAGTCGGCTTTCGTTGCATTGCGCATGGCACCCGGAGTATAATCTACCGGACCTGCCATCATACGGATATAAGGGAAGGTCACATCGTAAAGAGGCATGTTATTCTTGATATCCGTCCACTTCACCTCTTCCATACCGAACAGGCTCTCAAAGTTGATGATATTCGGATAAGTGCGATTGATACCTGTAGGTTTGTAAATGCCATGAAGGTCGAGTGTCAACTTATGTTTTGCCGTAGCATCAGCGATACGATATACCATTTCAACGGCAGTCTGATCGTCACGATCCAGAAAGTCTACTTTGAAGCCTTTGATACCCATTTCGGAGTACTTCTTGCAGGCGGTTTCCAGTTGTTTGTCGAGTACATTGAATACTGTCCAAAGAATGATATCAACTCCTTTCTGTTTTCCGTAGGCAATCAGTTCCGGAAGGTCCAGTTCCGGAATGACAGTCAGCATATCACCGCTTTTCGGGTTATACCAACCCTCGTCGAGCACTATAAACTCTATATCATTCCTGCTGGCGAAATCTATGTAATATTTATAGGTATCCATATTGATACCTGCCTTAAAGGGGACACCTTTCAGATTCCAGTCATTCCACCAATCCCAGGCTACTTTTCCGGTCTTTATCCATGATGTGTCACCTATGCGATTGGGAGATGCCAGTGCATACACCAGATTATTAACAGGCATATCCGTATCCTTTTCAGTAACAGCCAGTACGCGCCAGGGATAAGTACGTGCACCACTACTGCGTGCTATGAAATCACTGGTTTCTGTTACATACTCCTGCATACGCCAAGGATAGAAATCTGTTTGGGTAGGGTAGGAAGCAAAAACACCTTTTAGCCCATATCCATCTTTCTGAGATTCTACAAACATTCCCGGATATGCTTCAAGATCAGATTCCAGTAGAGTTAATTTGGTTTTACCGCAGTCCACTGTAACGGGTAGGAAAGCTACTTTCGGCTGTGCCTTCGATAGTGGGGTAACATCGTATATATTTTGAAAAGCCATTGCCATCGGCTTTTTGTCATTCGTCGTATAAGGAAGATAAGCTGTATAATCTTGATTAAAGTTGAAATCGGCTATTTCATCTTTGACTGTAATATCTGCTGTACGTGTGGTATAGAAACGGTAGGCTACTCCATCATCATAAGCGCGGAAAGTAACTCCAAAACCATCTATCAACTTCAAGTCGAGTTCATTGCATGCAGCAACGAACTCCTTGAAGCGGTAGAAAGGGGATTCTACATTATCCCTGATCTTTTTCCTTTTTATACCAGTTACCTGAGAGTTGTTTCCTATTTCGGTTCCGTCAGCCAGAACCAAGCCTATGTTAGAAAGAGAGAGAATTGTATCCTTTTCGTGCATTATCTGATAAGATAATTTGTCTCCGGTACTGATTTCTACTTTCAGTTTTCCGTCGGGAGATGTCAGTGCGTATTTCTTTCCGGATGCTGCTTCGAGTGAATTATTTCCGCAATACAGAAATAGGGAAATAATGACTAATTTGAAAGAGAGGTTGTTTTTCATAATTCGGTTAATTCTTATTTGTCTGTTTGCAAAGTAAAAGAAAAAAGAGCGAACGGAAAGACTGAATAATATAATGAAATAAAAGAATAGTCCAAAAGATACCTTTCTGTGGCCTTCTGAATGGCTGTTTGTAGTATTCTTGTATTCGATTGGATTATTTTTTCATTCATTTGCATGTACTTATCTGATTCTTATTTATCTCGTATTTAGGGCGTAGCTTCTTTGTACCTTTAAAATGATAGTTCTTCATGAATTTGAATTTAAAATTAAAGGTTTCTTTTTCTTTCGATAGAGGTGAGCTCATCCATCTTTCGGCAGCAAAGGAAAACAAATAAGGGCAAAGCTGTTAATGCTTATAAATCAAATCATAGGGGGGAATTAATCAACTCTAAATTGACTAATTACCCCCTATGATTTGAACAAAATTACCTGAAATAATCGGGTGCTTTGCTGCTTAATTAAGATGGATGGGTACTTTCTTCTCTTTTATCTGTTTCTGATATTCGCCGGGCCGAACGCTTCTTTCTCCTTGTATAATAAGAAAGAGTAGATAGGGAGTAAGTAAGGAGTAGGTGCATTCCGGATATCTGTCTGGTTGGGTGTAGTTTTTGAATGATCATTATATGCGATGAATATAAGAAGCACTTCCTGTAAAATATTGCAGATTCAGTTAATGATTGGTGTTCCGTTCCCTTTTCGTTTGTCACTTATGGGCTTATTGTGCATAGTATCTACAGGTATGAAAAAATAATCCAATATATGAAATGATTGTCTAAATCCCCTTCTGAGGTTTTGTGGCTCGACTATTTTAGCATTCATATAGATTATTGTTTTATCCTGTTAAAAAAGAAATCCATTACTTTGTAATACGCTAATTGCAAGAAGAATTATGAAATCCATATCTTTATTACATATTATGAATAGAATAACTAAATACTTTTTCGGTAGTGTTGCCCTTTTTAGTATGAGTGCTTGTAACAACTCGTATGTTCAGCCCGATGCACCGATAAAAGAAGTTCCCTTTACTCAAGTCCACTTGGATGATAACTTCTGGACTCCACGCATTGAAACCAATCGTACTGTTTCCATACCTTCAGCATTTAAGGAATGTGAGAAGAATGGACGCTTTGATAACTTCGCCATAGCCGGTGGTCTGATGAAGGGAGAACATCGCGGTGACTTTTCTTTTGATGATACTGATCCTTATAAGATTATAGAAGGAGCCTCTTATTCGCTGGCTGTGAAATATGATAAAGCGCTGGATGCTTATTTGGATAGCGTTATTACCTTGATTGCTACTGCTCAGGAACCGGATGGCTATCTTACCACTTGTGTTACTAATAAATGCTATCGCCTTTCCGGTTGGTGGGGAAAGAGTCGTTGGGAAAAGATTAATAGTCATGAACTTTATAATAGCGGTCATTTGTATGAAGCTGCCGTTGCTCATTATCGTGCAACAGGGAAGCGTAATCTCCTTGATGTGGCTATCAAGAATGCCGACTTGGTATGTGAGGTCTTTGGTCCGAATGAAGGACAGAAGCATGTTCCTTCCGGGCATCCTATCGCTGAAATGGCCCTTGCTAAGTTATATAAGGTGACAGGTGATGAAAAGTATTTGAAAATGGCTAAATACTTTGTAGAGGAAACCGGTCGCGGAACAGACGGACATCGTCTCAGCGAATACAGCCAAGACCACAAACCCATTTTGCAACAAGATGAAATAGTAGGTCATGCCGTACGTGCAGGATATCTTTATTCCGGTGTTGCCGATGTAGCTTCATTAACTCAGGATACTGCTTATTTCAATGCTTTAAGTCGTATCTGGGAAAATATGGCAAGTAAGAAGCTCTTCATCACCGGTGGTATCGGCTCACGTCCGCAAGGTGAAGGATTTGGTCCTAACTATGAATTGAATAACCATACCGCATACTGTGAGACTTGTGCTGCCATTGCCAATGTATATTGGAATCACCGTATGTTCCTAGCTACGGGTAATGCCAAGTATGCCGATGTACTGGAGCGTGCTCTTTATAATGGAGTTATTTCGGGTGTTTCACTCAGTGGCGATAAATTTTTCTATGATAATCCGCTTGAGTCTATGGGGCAACATGAACGCCAGCAATGGTTTGGTTGCGCTTGCTGTCCGGGTAATGTAACGCGTTTCATGGCTTCCGTACCTTTTTACATGTATGCTACTCAGGGCAATGATATTTATGTCAATCTTTATATCCAGAGTAAAGCCGAATTGAATACGGAAACTAACAATGTAAAATTGGAACAGATCACAACCTATCCGTGGGATGGCAAAGTCAGCATTTCCGTTAATCCCGAAAAGGAACAGGAGTTTGCTTTGCGCGTTCGTATTCCGGGATGGGCACAGGATGCTCCTGTACCTACGGACCTTTATTCGTTTACTGATAAGGCAAAGGCTTACACTATCTCTATTAATGGCAAGAAAGTAAATGCCACGCAACTGGATGGTTATGCTACGATTCTCCATGACTGGAAGACTGGAGATGTTGTGGAAATTAATTTCCCGATGGATGTCCGCCGTGTGAAAGCGAATGATAATGTAGAAGATGACCGTGGTAAGCTTGCTATTGAGCGTGGCCCAATTATGTTCTGCCTGGAAGGTAAAGATCAGGTTGACAGCATTGTCTTTAATAAGTTTATTCCTGACGGAACTTCAATGGAGGCAACTTACGCTGCTGATTTATTAAACGGTGTCATGGTGTTGACTGGTACAGCTAAGGAAATAGAAAAAGATGGTAGTGTGAAAGAGGTTCCTTTCAAAGCCATTCCTTATTCCACTTGGAACAATCGTGGTGCAGACCAGATGGCGATATGGATTCCTGAAGCTGCAGAGTATGCCCGTCCTACTCCAGAGCCAACAATCGCCAGCAAGGCACATACACTGATGATACAAGCACCTATCCAGAAAGATGCTCCTGAATCTGCTTCGGTTGAAACTTGGGCATGGGGTGTGAATGACCAGTGGGAACCAAAGCGCTCATCGGATATTTCCAAACCTTATCACTACTGGTGGTTGAGAAATGGAACACAGGAAACTTTGGCTTATCAATTTGATCAACCTTATACGATTTCAAACGTAGAAGTGTACTGGTTGGATTTCGATCATTATGACGGGGATTTCCGGGTGCCGGAAAGTTGGAAACTCTACTATAAAGATGGTAAAAGCTGGAAAGAAGTAGAAGCTTTGAACGAATATACGGTAAAGAAAGACTGCTACAACAGCCTTGATTTCAAACAGGTGAAAACGACAGGACTGAAAATAGCTGCCCAATTGCAGAAAGGTGCATCGGGTGGGGTTATTGAATGGAAAGTAAACTAATAGTTAATCAAAATCTAATAGTTAATCAAAATCTAATAATTAAGTAAAAAACAATGTAGTATGCAAAAATGCCTATTAACACTGTTGCTCTGCTTTATCGGTGTATATGCCAGGGCACAATACCAGGTATCTGGTACAGTAATGGATCAAACGGGAGAAACATTGATTGGAGCCACTATCCGTGAGGTAGGGGATAACAACAATGGTACTATTACGGACTTCAATGGTAAATACACCATTAAAGTATCTAAGAAAAATGCTCAATTGTCAGTCTCTTATGTAGGATATGAGGATCAGACTGTGAGCGTTCAAGGGAAGACGATAGTGGATATTGTTTTAAAAACAAGCGAACAAACTCTGGAAGAAGTTGTAGTTGTGGGGTATGGCACTCAGAAAAAGGAGAGTGTCACAGGCGCGATTACTTCTGTTAATCAGAAAGTTTTAAAACAAACTCCTGTAGCCAATATTACGAATGCTTTGGTGGGTAAAGTGACGGGGCTTACAGCCATTCAGCAATCCGGTGAACCGGGCTATGATGGTGCTACTATATTTGTTCGCGGTAAAGCGACTTTTACGGGAAGTACAAATCCTTTGATTCTGGTAGATGGTGTGGAACGTTCGTTTGGCGATATTGATGCTAATGAAATCGAAAGCGTTTCTATATTGAAAGATGCTTCGGCCACAGCGGTATATGGTGTACGTGGTGCGAACGGTGTTGTATTGGTCACTACTAAACGAGGTGAAGTGGGGGCACCAAAAGTCTCCTTGACCTATTCTTACGGTGTCCAAACTCCAACTCGTTTGACTAAATATTGCGATTCTTATGATGTGTTGACATTGTTTGAAGAAGGGCTTTCAAATGACGGAAAGTCTAGTCAATATACTCCGGAGACCATTGCCAAGTATCGCGACCGTAGCAATCCTACTTATCAATATTTATATCCTAATGTTGACTGGACAGAAGAATTACTGAAAGATAATACTGGGCAGATGCAAGCAAACGTGAATGTTTCGGGTGGTGGCTCTTTATTCCGCTATTTTGTATCAGTAGGCTATATGAATCAGGATGGTATTTATAAATATTCTGATATGTCAGAGTACAATACTAATGCAAAAATGGAACGATATAACTTTCGTACCAATATTGATGTTGATATTCGTAAAGATGTGAAGTTGATGTTGAATTTGGGAGGTATTATTCAAGATTTAAACTTTCCGGGAACCAGTGCCAGTGATTTGTTCTATGCTATCAAAACTCGTTTGCCTTATTATTATCCGATGACCAATCCTGACGGATCTATTGCAGAATATGCTAATTCTGAGGGTAATCCTTACGCAATGCTGACAAAAACAGGATATGCAGCTAATAAAAGTACTACATTGAATGCTACGGCAGGCGTGACGTGGGATATGAGCAGGCTTATCACTCAAGGATTAAGTTTGACGGCACGTTTATCTTTTGATGCGGATAACTATCGTAATGTTAGTCGTAGTAGAGGATATAATGCTTATAAATTTTCTATTGCTGAGACTGAAACAGACTTGTCAAAAGGTACTTATGCAAATGTGAGAACTGGTAGTGAAGCTTTGGGGTATGGAGTCACAGCTAACGGTACACGTTACACTCTGCTGGAAGCCATGTTGAACTATTCTCGTAGTTTTGGCGAGCATAATGTGACAGGGTTGTTGATGTATAATCAAAGTAGTAAATTAATAGATGCTACAGATGCAATCAAAGGACTTCCTTTTCGTAAACAAGGTATTGTGGGACGTGTAACCTATAATTATGCCGGTAAGTATTTCGGTGAGTTTAATATGGGGTATAATGGCTCTGAAAATTTTATACAAGGGCATCGTATGGGCTTTTTCCCAGCTGTATCTTTGAGTTACGTACTATCTGAAGAGAATTTTTTAAAGAATACTTCATGGCTTGATTTATTGAAATTCCGTTTCTCTTATGGTTTAGTTGGTAATGATGACAATGGTTCGCGTTTTTTGTATCAAAGTCAGTGGACTACAGGTTGGAAGACTTATACATTTGGTCATACAGGTAATGGATTGAATTTAGGGGGAGCTGGAGTTTATTCAACAGGCAATGAAAGTGTCACTTGGGAAAAAGCAAAGAAATTGAATATTGGTTTGGATTTGGATTTGTGGAAGAGTGCTATTCATCTGACCGTAGACGTATTTCATGAAAGACGTACTGATATTCTTTGTACTCCGGGTACGATACCGAGTACTATCGGTGTTACTTCTTTACCTTCTATCAATGCAGGTATTGTTACTAATAAGGGTTTTGAAATAGAATTGGAGCATCGCAAGAATTTCCGTAATTGGGGATATTCTGTTAAAGGTAACTTTTCATATGCAAAGAATAAAATTATATCAGCGGACGAACCTGATAATGTTGATAAACCTTGGCAACGCCGTGCCGGAACTAGTATTGACGAGATGTATGGTTATATAGCAGAAGGGCTGTTCCAAACTTGGGATGAAATAAATGATCCTGATATTGCGAAAACAACAGCTTCTAATTTACAACCGGGTGATATTCGCTATAAAGATTTAAATGGTGATGGTGTGATTAATGATGATGATCGTGGGTATCTTGGTAAGAATTCAACACCTGATAAGATTGTAGGTTTAGCTTTGTCCGGTAACTGGAAGAATTTTGATTTCAGTGTGTTATTTCAGGCTGCATTGGGTGGTAATACGTGGTTTACAGGTTCTGCTATTTGGCCTTTCGAATCTAAAGCATCTGTATCACAAGATGTATTGAATAACTATTGGTCTACAAATAATACCGCAGAACAGAATGCAAATGTATTTTATCCTCGTTTATCTTCTGACCATAGTGATAATAATTATATAGAGTCAACCTATTGGTTGAAGTCCAGTGACTATCTTCGTCTAAAGAATGTGGAAATTGGTTATCGCCTGCCAAAATCGGTTAACAAGTTTCTTGGAGTTGAAGAGCTTCGCTTTTATGCCAATGCGGTGAATCTGATTACTTGGGACCATATGAAAATTTTCGATCCGGAATCTCCGAATGGTGCCGTTAATTATCCGCAGATGAAGGTATTTAATTTTGGTGTTCATGTTTCATTCTAAAAGAAAAAGATTATGTTGAAAAATTATAAACTGAAAGCTTTTGCGCTTTTATTATTAGCTGGCTCTGTTTTAGGTTCTTGTGATTATCTGGATATTGCTCCGGCTGAAATCATGACGGAAGATAAAATTTTCCAAGATATAACTCTTGCACAACAAGATTTGGGCTCTATGTATCATGATATTATAAAATGGACAGCATTAAATAGCGATGACCGTCTTCTTCGAGATGGTCCGTTCACTTGGACCGGGTGTGCTGGTGATGAATCAATTGACCATTGGGGAACAACTGCTCCTACTACCTATTTTAAATTGGGTGGTCTGACTACTGGTTATAATCCGTTAGGAGACTGGAGTTGGAACTATGCACTTGTTCGTAAGGCTACTAACTTTATTAATAAAATAGAGGGTGTACCTCTGACACAGAGCCAACAACAAACTTATGGTACGAAAGTTAAACAGTTTAAGCAGGAGGCCCGTTTTTTGCGTGCGTATATGTATTTTGATTTGCTTCGCCAATACGGTGCTGTCCCTTTGATTACTGAGGTTCAAGATATTGCTGATATTTCCGGAGCACAGGTTCCTCGTGACCCAGTTAATAAAATAGTAGATTTTATTTGTAGTGAATTAGATGAGGCGGCTTCAGTATTGCCTGATACATGGTCGGATGATACCAACTATGGACGTATATCTAAAGCGGCATGTTTGGCGCTGAAAGCACGTACCTTACTCTATGCTGCTAGCCCGCTTTACAATGGAAATACGATGTATAAAGATGTCAAGAATCTTGATGGTACTCAGCTTTTCCCGCAAACTTATGATAAAGAATTGTGGAAGAGAGCGGCGGATGCAGCTGATGCTGCAATAAACTGCTGTTTAGGAGCTGGCATCCAAATGTCTTTGTCGGGAGAAAACTCTATTAATAAATATGAGAAGATGTTTTATAGTAATACTTCTAATCCGGAATTCATTTTGGCAAGTATTCAAACTTATGGTATTTATGAAGACGTGAGTTGTAATTCACACTCTGAAGACAAAGGTGGTTGGGGACGATTCTCTATCATGCAAAATCAAGTAGATGCTTATGAAACCGCTGATGGTCATTTACCCTTCTTGATGGATGATGACGGTTGTATTATTTATGATTCAAATGGACAGCCTACGGTTAATCCAGAATCTAATTATTCAGAATCCGGTTTTACACATGTTGATGAGTTGTGGGATGGAACAAGTTGGCAACCTTGCACCAATGTCTATAAGGATTTAAATGGAGCGGTGGTCAATGATATGGGAAAATATGATTTATACAATATGTATGTGAATCGTGATCCTCGTTTCTATGCTTCATTAACTTTTCAGGGAGCGAAATTCAGAAATGCTACTGAGGGGCTGGAACGTTGCTATCATTTTGCTTATTGGAGAAATCTGGAATATTATACATATTGGTGGGTAGACGGTTATCCTAACGTCAATACGAATAACGAAACTGGATACGGTTTACGTAAGTTCATGAATCCGGTAGCAGATATTAAGAATTGGATCGGTACAAGTTCTAATTATCCATTGTTCCGTTTAGCTGAACTTTATCTTATTAAAGCTGAAGCTCTGAATGAATATTATGAAAGTCCCAATCAAGATGTATATGATGCCATTAATGAAGTTCGTTCTCGTGTAGAAATGCCTGATCTTCCTATTGTTTCGGAAGATAATACAAAAATTGGCATGCGTAAACGTATTCGTAATGAACGGCGTGTGGAACTTTTCTTTGAAGGGCATCGTTTTTGGGATGTACGTCGTTGGAAGATTGGTGATAAGTGTTTTGGAATTCCTAACTATCGGATGAATGCACAACCGACAGAAGCGGAGATTATGGCAAAAGCCAATGAACTGGGCTATACGTCTATGACGGATAATGCCAATAATCCCGATTATTGGTGGGATCGGGTTTGGAATTCGAGAGATGTCGGATTACAAATATATTATAAACGTACGGTTGATGTGAATTGTGTATTTTCTGATAAGATGTACCTGTTCCCTATTCCGCAGGGTGATATTAATAAAAATTTGAATCTGGTACAAAATTACGGCTGGTAATTTAAATGATAATTTGAATTCATGAAAAAGGAGCGTATGGAAAAAACGTTCCTTTTTCTTTAAATAGTAGAATACTTCAATGAAAAATAAGTTAGTCTATATTGTGTTGTTTGTCGGTTTTTGTGTGAATATGTTTGCATGTTCTGATGGAAAAGGAGAGGCACTACTGCCTGAACCCATCCCCAATCCTACTCCTGTGCCAAAATACACTTTGCCGACAGGAAAATTGATATATATTCCTGATGAGTTACAGAGCAATGATTTTACGAAGGAGGAAAGTCAGTGGAGCTATTATCGTATGGATTATTCGGATAATTTTATCGTTTTCTGGGAGAAAGGTTTCGGCAGCAACCCTTTTACAGTGACAGATCAAGCTTTGAGGGTAGATATTAAAGACTTGTTGGAAAAAGCAGAGCTTTTTTATGATGTGAACGTTAATAAATTGAAGTTTGTTGAGACGGGAAAATCAAATACAGATAAATATCGTATGATGATTTTCCTGAAATATCAATCAGAATGGCTTGCAACAGGTTCCGGTTATGATGATATTATTGGTGCGTTATGGGTCAATCCCAGTACATGCCAGCCTGTTGGTTCTACAATAGCACATGAGGTAGGACATAGTTTCCAGTATCAGACTTATTGTGATAATCCGACAAGTGGCTGTGGTTGGCGTTATGGTTTTGGAGAGAATGAAGAAGGTGGAAATTGTTTTTGGGAGCAATGTGCTCAATGGCAAGCTTACCAGATATATCATGAAGAACGGTTCAATAATTATAATTTTGATGAGTATTTGTTGTCATGTTATAAACATCCGTTGCATGAGGCTCCTCGTTACGCCAATTATTTTATTCAGGATTATTGGTGTATGAAGCATGGCATCGAATTTATTGGTAAACTGTGGCGTGAGGCTCGAAGGCCGGAAGATCCTATTGAGGCTTATCAACGTATCACAGGTGTCAATCAGGAAACTTTCAATGATGAAATGTTTGATGCAGCCCGTCGTTTTGTGAACTGGGACATTGATGGGATAAAGGAATATGGCAGGAATTATGTAGGACGAAAGCAGTGTAAGTTAATTGCTTCAAAAGATGGGTATTATGCTATAGATCCGGCAGAATGTCCTGAGAATTATGGCTATAATGTGATTGTTTTGAATGTTCCTTCCGCTGGAGTAAAGGTTAGTGCGGATTTTGTAGGTATGGCAGGAGCTGACGGATACCGTAAGAAGAATGTGGACAAGGCTGGATGGAGATATGGATTCGTGGCTTATTTGGAAAACGGATCTTGTGTGTATAGTGATATTTTCTCAGAGAAAGAGGGCGAGGCTATTTTTGAATGTCCCAATTTCTGTAGGAAATTATATTTTGTAGTGAGTGGAGCACCTACTCAACATTGGCGCCATGCTTGGGATGATAATGATATGAATGATGAACAGTGGCCTTATAAAGTTAGATTTAGCGGAACAAACTTGTATGGTCAGATTGATGTTGATCCGGATAAGACTCCTGAAGATATAACCTTGATTTATGATGTACCTGTATCTTTGAGCAGTACGGATTATACGGGCTCTAATGTTCAAATAGAACTTCAGAGACTTTGTCAATCCTTTTCATTGACTCCTGGGCAGATCAGTGATAAATGGGGAAAAGAAATTATTTTTGCTGGTGTAAACAAGGATGGCTCGCTGAATACGAATTCTACAGCTAATGAGCCGGGGCATTGGTTTGATATGGATGGAAATATTTGCGTTTGGGGAGAGAGAGCACAGATTTATTCTGAGCTCGATAAAGATAATTTTATTTTTAAGGTAGGACAATATCCAGGACATTGCAGAACTGGAGAAAAATATACCATAAGGCAATGCCTTGTTTATGGATATGAAACAGGACAGAAAGTACAAGCAACTTTTGTCTTTAACATAACAATTGAATAATATGAGGAAGTGTATTTTCATTTTATTGGTTATTCTGGCTGTGAGCTATAGACTAGAAGCTAAAAAGCAGGAGGTAGTTATGCCTTCCGGTAAAGAAATTTATATCCCTAAAGATTTGCAGGGTATGGATCTTCAAAATCCTGATAGTAAATGGAGTTATCACCGCATGGCATATACTGATAATTTCGTCATCTTCTGGGAAAAAGGTTTTGGAAATGATCTGTCTAATCCTCCTCAATTGGAAGGGCATAATATGAAAGTGGATTTGTTGAACTTAACGGAAAAATTGGAAAGTTTCTATCATTTCTTCCGAGATACCTTGAAGTTTTCCAAACCGGGTTCAAAGTGTGATAAGTATCGTATGATGGTCATGCTAAACTACTCTTTGGAAGGAACTGCCTATGGTGGTGATTATGATGGAGAAATCGGTGCATTATGGATTGCTCCCAATCGTGTGCAGGATAAGAAACTGAATTGCATTGCCCATGAATTGGGACATAGCTTTCAGGCTCAGATCAGTTGTGATGGAGAAGGAGAGGCTTGGGGAGGATGCGGTTTCTTTGAAATGACCTCGCAGTGGATGTTATGGCAAGTAAATCCCGAATGGATCACTGATGAAAAATATCATTGGGATGCTTTCATGAAGCTGACTCATAAAGCTTATCTCCATTTGGAAAATATCTATCATTCTCCCTATGTACTGGAATATTGGGGTATGAAACGAGGATTGCCTTTTATTGCCGAACTCTATCGTCAAGGTAAGCAGGGAGAAGATCCGGTGATAACTTACAAGCGGATGTCCGGATTAGATCAGAAGCAGTTCTGTGATGAAATGTTTGATGCTTATCGTCATTTTATCAATTGGGATTTTCCTCGTGTATGGAAAGAAACTCGACCGTATGCCAATAAATATACTACCAGCTTAACCACTCTATCGGACGGATGGTATGGAATCGCACCGGACAACTGCCCCGAAAACTATGGATTTAATGCTATTCCGTTAGCTTTACCTGAACAGGGAAAGAAAGTGAAAGTAGAGTTCTGTGGAGAAGCAGGAAAGGAAGGATATAATGCAATTCATACGGATAAAGCCGATTGGCGTTATGGTTTTGTAGCTATAACGGAGGATGGTAAATCTATTTATGGGGATGTGAGTGATAATAGCGGAAAAAGTATTATTTTTACAGCTCCAAAAGTAAATAATTTGACTCATTTGTGGCTGGTTGTGATGGGTGCCCCTACTGAACATTGGATGAATCCCAATCCGGAGGAAAAAGATGCCCAATGGCCATATCGCATCAAAGTTACAGGAAGTAAACCTTTATAAACAAAATGCTATGCTTGCAAGGGCAACTTATGTAAATAGTCGTAACAATACGAGGGCCATCATTTATGCCTGTATTGCGGTGCTTAGTTGGTCTACTGTTGCCACCGCTTTTAAAATTGCTTTGACGCATCTTACTCATTTTGAGATGTTGTTGATAGCCAGTTGTACTTCATTATTTATATTTGCCCTTTTGCTGACCTTCCAGAAGAAGTGGAAACTACTGTCTGCATTGCCTGCCAGGCAATGGGGATATTTTGCATTATTAGGCTTACTGAATCCAGTGGCTTATTATCTGGTGTTGTTTAAAGCTTATGATTTGCTGCCTGCACAAGTGGCTCAACCTATCAATTATGCATGGCCTATTGTGCTATTAATTTTGCTGGCCCTATTTGCCCGTCAGCCCATACCTCCGAAGAAATATATCGGTATGTTTATTTCTCTGGGTGGAGTAGTACTTATTTCTGTAGGAACCGGGCAGTCGGGTGGCATGGATATACCTGTTCATGGGTTGTTGTTGGCAGCATTGAGTGCCTTGTTGTGGGCTATGTACTGGATGATAAATAATAAATTTAAGGATCGGACAGATGGTAGCGTTGCACTGTTTATGAGCTTTTTGTTTGGTACGGCATATTTACTGGTTGGCGCAATGATAGTGGGTGTTCACTTGAATACTTTGCCCGGTATCTTGTCAGGAATGTATGTCGGCGGATTTGAGATGGGTATCCCTTTCATCTTTTTCAGTCTTGCCATGCGGAAAACTACGAATCCGGCACTGGTCAATCAGCTTTGCTACCTGTCTCCTTTCTTGTCTTTGTTCTTTATTGCAATCATATTGGGTGAACAAATTGTGTTTACAACGTATATCGGCCTCATATTGATTGTACTGGGAATTATGTTCAACCAATATCTGGTAAAGAAATGAAAAAGATTATCCTTGCGATGGTAGCTGTTATGGTTCCGCTGATGCTTTCTGCCGGTTCTACTGATTTTTGGTTTCGTCATTTTTCAGTAGAAGATGGATTATCCTCCAGCGCTGTACGTGCTATTATGCAGGATAAATATGGCTTTATGTGGTTAGGTACGGATGATGGTCTAAACCGTTATGACGGTACCACTATTAAAATATACAGATTGAATCCGGAAGGAGTTAATGATTATATTTCATTTTTATACGATACTACAGATAGGATTTGGATAGGAACAGGGGACGGAGTTTATATTTATGATTATGAAACAGAGAACTTCGAGCCGTTTAAACTTCTGACTGCCAAAGGAGATAGCATTAAAACCAATGTGAATCATATTGCTGAAGACAGGGATGGTAATTTGTGGTTTTCAACCGTAGGTCAGGGAATCTTCAAATATAATGTATCCAAACATTATCTGGAGCGTTATGAGTTTAAAGATGCTGATGGATTGATGGCCAGCGTGTTGATTGATAGTGAAAATCAAATATGGGCTGTTACTAATTGGGGAAACCCGACTGTTTCTAAGTTGAATAAAGCGGAGAATAAATTTGAGCCTTTCCATATTACCTACGACACGGGTGGGTATGATTCCAACTCTTTGGTTATGCTGGAAGATTCTGAACATGCACTCTGGTTGGGAACCTGGGAGTGCGGTTTGCAAAAGATAGACCGGTATACCGGTAAGGCAACTACTTACTTGCACCCGTCGGATGGTAAAGGGGCAACGCATATTCACTCTTTGATGGAATATGCTCCCCATCAACTACTGATAGGTTCGGATGACGGGCTTTTACTGTTTAATACCCTTACATGCGAACACCAATTATTTACAGAAGATGAAACGAATCCTTATTCTTTGTCCAATCGTTTTGTTTATCCTATTGTAAAAGACCGTGAAGGTGGAATCTGGATAGGAACTTTCTATGGAGGTGTGAATTATCTGTCACCCAATACCGGGCAGTTTGAGTGCTTTGCTCATTCTCGTTTTTCCAATTCTGTCAATGGAACTGTTATCGGACGCTTTTGTGAAGACACTTACGGGCATATTTGGATTGCCTCTGATGATGGTGGTTTGAGTTGCTTTTCACCTAAAGATAAACACTTTACTCATTATCTACCCGATGAGCACGGAAATAGTCTTTCTTATCATAACGTACATGCACTTTGTATGGATGGTGATGATTTATGGATTGGTACTTATACGGGGGGAGTTAATGTGTTGAATACAAAGACAGGGGTATTTAGGATTTATACAACTAAAGCGGGAGATCCCACTACCCTTGATAGAAGCAGTTCTTATGCTATCTTTAAGGACCGTGAAGCACGTATTTGGGTAACTTCCATGTCGGGAGTAAACTTGTATAACAGGGAAGAGGATAACTTTACCCGAATAAGAGATCTTGGTTCCTGGATCATGGACATAGATCAGGATGCCGATGGAAATATCTGGTTTTCTTCTCAGGGAAACGGGCTGTTCAAGTATGATCCGGATAAGCAGGAATGGACGAATTATGTACATAGCAGTGCCCCCGGTGCATTGATTAATGATCAGGTGAATTGTGTATTGATAGATGGAAATGGGGAAATGTGGATTGGAACGATGAACGGACTTTGCAAATACAATGCAAAGGAAGACCAATTTGAATTAATTCCATTGGATATTCCAAGCCGTAATATTTGTGCTATTATTGAAGATCAGCGTGTCTTATGGCTGACTACTACAAAAGGGCTGGTGCGATATGTTCCCGGAGAAAGTTGTCAGGTATTTACACGAAGCGACGGATTGCAAAGTGAGCAGTTTCTGGTGAATGCTGCTTTGAAAGCTTCCGATGGGAAAATCTACATTGGTTCTGTAAATGGGTTTAATGCTTTCTATCCTTATCAGATTAAAACGAACAAGGTACTCCCTCCGGTAATTATTACGGGACTGGAAGTATTCAATAAAGAGATCCGGATAGGTGATAAGTTGTTGCCGAAGGCTCTGAACCATATGGAACAGTTGGAATTATCTTATAAAGATCATGTCTTCAGCTTGCTTTATGCTTCATTGAGCTATTGTACGCCCGAAAAGAATCAGTATGCCTATAAACTGGAGGGTTTTGATAAAGAATGGAATTATGTAGGTTCTCAAAATAAGGCTACTTATACCAATCTGCCTGCCGGAACCTATACTTTTAAGGTGAAAGCTACTAACAACGATGGTATCTGGAGCGAGCAGGAAGCAAGCCTGAAAATAGTTATTCATCCGCCTTTCTATTGGAGTCTACCGGCCAAATTGCTTTATTTCCTGTTGCTGTGTGTGGCATTGACTTTCTTCATCCGCTTTCTGCTGAAAAGGAGTGAAAAGAAACATACAGCAGAAATTAAGCAACTGAATGTGAATAAAGAGAAAGAGGTGCATGAGGCTAAGATTAAGTTTTTCACAATGATAGCTCATGAAATCCGTACTCCGGTTTCGCTTATCATTGGTCCGTTGGAAAAGATTATGAGATCATCCATACCTATGCCGGCGATGCTGCGTGATGACCTTAATATTATAGACCGTAATAGTCAGAGATTATTGTTCCTGGTAAATCAGTTGTTGGACTTCCGCAAAGTGGAACAGGAGGGGATGACCATGAAATACACCTCACAGAATATTCGTCAATTGCTGGAGGCTGTTTGTGAACGGTTTAATCCTTTCATTACCCAACATGGTGCCCATCTTACGGTGGAGTATCCCGATACGAATTTTACGGCTATGGTGGATAGCGAGGCAGTTACAAAGCTTATCAGTAATTTGCTGACGAATGCAAGTAAGTATACAAAAGATGAAGTTATCCTTTCGTGTGTGGTGCAACCGGAACAGCATACATTTGTAATCAGGGTAACGGATAATGGAATCGGTATAAGTAAGGAGGATCAGAAGAAGATTTTCAAACCTTTCTATCAGGCCATGGACAATAAACCCGGTACAGGTATTGGACTGAGTATTGTGAAAAGCATTGTGGAGTCTCATAATGGCTGCATAGAAGTGGAGTCTGAAGTCAATAAAGGATCGTCCTTTATAGTAACGTTACCCATCGAACAAAGTCAGGAGGCAATTCAGGAAGGGGAAGCGAATGGATTGAATCCTGCAATTCCCGAGGATATTTTGTCGGAAAGCTTACCAGCGGCGGTCTCTAAGGATAAACCAGTCATGCTGATTGTGGATGATAACGAAGAAATGCTGAACTTCCTTTCCGGCAATTTCTCTAATCAATACTCTATTCTTACGGCTGAAGATGGGATAGAGGCTTTAGAAAAGTTGAAAGAGAATGATGTGACCCTGATTGTGAGCGACTGGATGATGCCGCGCATGGATGGAGTGGAACTTTGCAAGGCTTTGCGTGCTGATCAGGACATCAGTCATATACCGTTTATTTTGCTGACAGCTAAAACGGATACGAATTCAAAGATAGAAGGTATGGACTGCGGGGCGGATGCTTATATTGAAAAGCCTTTCTCGGTGCAGTATCTGGAAGCATGTATTAAGAATCTGCTTGATCTGCGTAATTTGTTGCGTCAGAAATTCTCTAAAATGCCATTGGTACCGTTGAACAGTATTGCCAATAACTCTATGGATAATAAATTCCTTACCCGTATCAATGAGATTATAGAGCAAAACTTCTCAAATTCGGAACTGTCTGTTGATTTTCTGGCAGAAGAACTTTGCATCAGTCGTTCCGGATTATTTGCCAAGATAAAAACGCTGGCTAATGTTACTCCGAATGAACTGATTCAGATTGTGAGGTTAAAGAAAGCTGCTGCCTTGCTTTCAGAGAATAAATACCGGATCAATGAGATTTGCTATATGGTAGGTTTTAATAATCCATCTTATTTTGCCAAATGTTTCCAAAAGCAATTCGGTATCAAACCCGGAGAATTTGTTAATGGAAAAGAATAATTCTGTCAACAAATTCGTTCTATAAATTTGTACTATCTTTTTCTTTTCATACTTTTGTAAGTCAATTAATTTTTAAGAGTATGAATAAGAAATTACTTTTATCCTTATTTGCCCTTGTAGGTGTATCTGTCTGTCTTTCGGCAGCAGATGAAGCGCGTTTATTGCGCTTTCCGGCAACGAACGGGAACGAGATTGTTTTCTCGTATGCAGGCGATTTGTATAGAGTGCCTGTCACTGGAGGAGAAGCGCAGCGCCTGACTTCGCATGTGGGTTACGAAATGTTCCCTCGTTTTTCACCCGATGGCAAAACGATTGCTTTTACCGGTCAGTATGATGGAAATACGGAAGTATACACCATCCCGGCAGCTGGTGGAGAACCGCAACGCCTGACGTATACTGCAACGAATTCCCGTGATGACCTGGGCGATCGTATGGGACCTAACAATATTGTGATGACCTGGACACCGGATGGTAAACAGATCATTTATCGTAACCGTATCAGTGACGGTTTTGCCGGTAAGCTTTATTCTGTCAATCAAGAGGGTGGTATGCCCGAAATTATCCCTTTGCCCGAGGGTGGATTCTGTAGTTATTCTCCCGACGGCAAGCGACTGGCTTACAACCGTACCATGCGTGAATTCCGTACTTGGAAGTATTATAAAGGCGGTATGGCGGATGATGTCTGGATATACGATCCGGCAAAGAAATCAGTGGAAAATATAACGAATAATGTTGCTCAGGATATCTTCCCCATGTGGATCGGCGATGATATATTTTTCCTTTCCGACCGTGACCGCACCATGAATATCTTTGTTTATAATACGAAGACCAAACAGACGTCGAAGGTTACTAACTTTACCGAATATGATGTAAAGTTCCCGAGTGCTTCCGGCAATACCATTGTGTTTGAGAATGGCGGATATATCTATAAGATGGATGCTGCCACCCGTCAGCCCGAGAAAGTCAATATCAGTCTTGCTTCGGATAATATCTATGCACGCAGCGCCATAAAGAATGGAGCTAAATATCTGACAGCCGTCAGTGCATCTCCCGACGGAGAACGGGTGGTGGTGACTGCTCGCGGAGAGGTCTTTAATCTGCCCTCGACCAAGGGTGTGACGAAAAATATAACCCGCACTCCGGGTGCCCACGAACGTGATGCACAATGGTCTCCTGATGGAAAATGCATTGCTTATATCTCGGATGCTACCGGAGAGACAGAACTTTATCTTCAGGATGCAGTAGAAGGTAATCCGGTGCAGCTGACCAAGAATAATGATACGTATATCCGCTCTTTCGAATGGAGTCCGGACAGTAAGAAGATTGTTTATACCGACCGTCAAAATCGTATCAATCTGCTGGATGTAGCTTCACGACAGGTGACTATGCTATTACAAGACCCGATGGGGGAACCGCAGGATGTGACTTTTTCACCGGATAGCAAATGGCTGACCTATACCCGTGATGCAGATAATGAAATAACTGTTGTATATGTCTATGATATTGCCGGAAAGAAGGAATATCCGGTGACGGACAAGTGGTATAATTCTTCTTCACCGGTATTCAGCACGGATGGTAAGTATCTGATTTTCTCATCTGCCCGCGATTTCAATCCTACGTACGGCTGGTTGGAATGGAACCATGTCTATAATAATATGTATGGAGTTTATCTTGCTTTGCTCTCGAAAGATACCCCGTCACCTTTTATACAGAAAGATGCCGGAATGAAGAACGACAGTGAGAGTGAGGCCCCGAAGGCTGCTGAAAAGACTGCCGGAAAGAAAGAAGCGAAACAGGAAACGGCTTCTGTATCACTCGTCAAGTTTGATTCGGAAGGTATCACCGACCGTATCATCAAGCTTCCATTGTCGGCTTCTTATTATACTAATTTCTATTCAAACGGAAAGAAAGTATATTACTGGGGCAATGGCGGAACGAAGTTTTTCGATCTTGAAGGTCAGAAAGAAGAAACGGTGGCCGATGGTGCTATGATGACGGTTACTCCGGGTAGTCAAAAGGCTTTGTTCTACAAGGACAACAAGCTTTATGTAACCGCTATACCGGAAGGAGCGGCTAATCTGAGTACGCCTGTCAATATGGATAATATGTCCATTACGATAGATTATCCCAAGGAGTGGGCGCAAATCTTTGATGAGGCCTGGCGTGCTTATCGTGATGGCTTTTATCTGGAGAATATGCATGGTGTGGATTGGAAAGCGATCAAACAGAAATATTCTGTTCTGCTGCCTTATGCAAAGACGCGTCTCGACCTGAACTATATCATTGGAGAGATGATTGGTGAGCTTAACTGCGGGCACGCATACGTCAATCCGGGTGAAACGGATAAACCGGCACGCATCAAGACTGGTTTGCTGGGTGCTGAGGTATCGGCAGATAAGAGTGGTTTCTTCCGTTTGGATAAGATACTTCCCGGTGCTTCCTGGAGTAAGGAACTGCGCTCTCCGCTTACTGAACCGGGTATTGAGGCTAAGGCCGGGGAATACATTGTTGCCATTGACGGTATACCGACGAATACGGTGAAGAATATCTATGCTTTACTGGTAGGAAAGGTTGATGTACCGACAGAAATCTCGCTGAACAGCAAACCGCAATTGGCAGGTGCAAGAAAGATTGTCATCAGTCCGCTGGAAAATGAATATCCTCTTTATCAGTATAACTGGGTACAGGATAACCTGAAGAAGGTGGAAAAGGCATCCAATGGACGTATTGGTTATATCTATATTCCTGATATGGGTCCGGAGGGTCTGAACGAGTTCTCCCGTTATTTCTATCCGCAGCTCGACAAGGAAGGTCTGATTATAGACGACCGTGCTAATGGTGGCGGTAATGTATCTCCTATGATTCTGGAACGTTTGTCTCGCGAACCTTACCGCTTGACGATGGGACGTGGTACGAAGCGTGTCGGCACTATACCCGATGCTGTGCAAGTGGGGCCGAAGGTTTGTTTGATTAATAAATATTCTGCTTCTGATGGTGATCTCTTCCCGTGGGGTTTCCGTGCACTGGGACTTGGTAAACTAATCGGTACCCGCACCTGGGGTGGTATTGTAGGTATCAGCGGACCGTTGCCTTATATGGATGGTACGGATATCCGTGTTCCTTTCTTCACCAGTTATGATGCGAAAACAGGCCAGTGGATTATTGAAAACCATGGTGTCGATCCGGATATCTTGATTGATAACGATCCGGTGAAGGAATGGAACGGTGAAGACGAACAGCTCAATAAGGCTATTGAAGAAGTAATGAAGGAGTTGCAGAACCGTAAACCGTTGCCGCCTGTTCCGGCTCCAAGAGATTTCAGTAAGTAATTATATACTTTACTATACTGTTATAGATATGCCATTCTATAAGGTGAATTTTGATCTTTCCTTATAGAATGGCATATTCTGTTTATCTTTGTGGCTCAGATTTCGTAATTATAGAATTAAGAGGATGAAGGATACTCAGATTATTATGTTAGGTACAGGTAATGCAGGCGTTACCAGATGCTATAATACTTGTTTCGCAATCCGGACAGCTGAAAATGTGCTGCTTGTGGATGCCGGTGGAGGAAATGGAATATTGGTTCAGTTGGAGAAAGCCGGTATCGCCATTGAACGTATTCATGATATGTTTGTGACACATGCTCATACGGATCATATATTGGGTGCGGTATGGGTAATCCGGATGGTAGCACAACAGATGCAAAGTGGGAAATATGCAGGAGTCTTCCGGGTGTATGGACATGATAAAGTATTACAAGTTCTGGATTGGATCTGCCGGATGACGTTACCTAAGAAAATTGTACAGTATTTGGAAAATGGCATTGAACTTTGTGAGGTTAAGGACGGAGAGACATTTAAAGCAGGGGAGTTAAAACTACAATCTTTTGATATAGGATCGACTAAAGAGAAACAATATGGTTTTCGTACCACATTGCCGAATGGCCAATCGCTGGTTTGTCTTGGAGATGAACCTTATAATGAGAAGAATCGTCCCTATGTGGAAGGGGCTGACTGGTTGTTGTGCGAGGCTTTCTGTCTGTATAAAGACCGTGATATATTCAAACCTTATGAGAAACACCATAGTACGGCACTGGATGCCGGGAAGCTGGCGGAAGAACTGAAAGTGAAGAATCTGTTGTTATATCATACGGAAGATAAGACGCTGAATACGCGTAAAGCATGTTATACGGAAGAAGCTGCTCAGGGATTTTCCGGTGTGGTACACGTGCCGGATGATTTGGAAATAATAGACATTATTGTTAATTAACAATATGCTATGCAGTCTTTTTTCTAATTTGTTATTTCTCTAATACAAAGAAGTTATTTTGAATATTTAATTAGAGGAAGTACATTATGAAAATTAATTCAGTATTTAGTAAAGCACTTGCCGTGGCAACAGTAGTAGCCACTTCTATAGGTTTTCAGTCCTGCCTGGACGACGACGACAATAACGCTTATTACCTGAGGTATCCTAATGCCCTTGTGACAGTGAAGGAAGCTGCCGATGGAGCATTTTTCTTGCAGTTGGATGATAAGACGACCTTATTACCGACCAATGTGAAAACCTCTCCTTTTGGAGATAAAGAGGTCAGAGCATTGATGAATTACAGTGAAGTGGACGAAGCCAGTGGTGAATACACGAAAGCAGTGCACATCAACTGGATAGACAGTATCTTGACAAAGCCTATCGCTCCGGATCTGGGAGAAGAAAATGATAAAATATATGGTACAGATCCTGTGGAAATAGTAAATGACTGGGTGACTCTTGCAGAAGATGGCTATCTGACACTCCGTTTCAGAACTGTATGGGGAGGTTCGCAGAAACATTTTGTAAACTTATTGTTAGGACAAAATCCGGATAATCCTTATGAAGTGGAGTTCCGGCATAATGCGTACGGTGATACGTATGGAAAAACGGATGATGGCTTGGTTGCCTTTAAGTTGGATGAATTGCCTGATACGGAGGGTAAAACTGTTAAGTTGAAACTGAAATGGAAGTCATTCAGCGGTGATAAATCAGCCGAATTTGATTATTGCACCCGGAAATCCGTTGCACCGAGTGAGCCCGCTGCTGCAGCTGTAAGAAGTAATTTAAAGTTGAAATAGTTTTTGTATGACTATGATTGATTGATAGAAGGAAGGATACCATTAACTTTGGTGTCCTTCTTCCTTTTTTAAGATATACTATACAGTTTTCTCCAGGCTTCTCTTTAATATAATGGTTATCCATACGGAAAAGACAAAAGGGGCAGTCAGGGTTGTAATTCCCCAATGCATACCCAGCCATTGTAATAAAATGGATATAAGGATGGAACATACACACCATACTCCGGAACGTATTGTTTTATCACCCAAAGCAATGGCGCACAATACACCGTTATAACCGATCAATCCGGCATTTAGTATGGCATGATCCATACCGCTTAGCACAGCCACAACTATAGGAAGGATGGAACCTAAAGCAGTATAGAAAGCATTGATGCGGGAATTAACTGCAATGGCAATCAGAAACAATAATCCTGATATACTATTCCCCTGAAACATTACTTGACCTATATTCAAACAGAAAGCGCGAAGGAAATCAGAGGATGGCTCTGCCCCAAGAGGTGTGGTGGATAATAATAATGAAGGAAATATCCAGTGACATCCAACCAGTAATATCCATACAGATAAAATAAAGGGAGCCGTATATCCGGATAAACGATGCTGAAGGCTGAAGAGATAAGTGATCCAGGTGGATAGGGCGGAAGTTATTAGCAGAAGCAACATTGATAGCCATGTTATCTCTATAAATACTCCGATGGCGATACCTACTAAAGTACCATTGAATCCGTATAGTCCATTTTTTATATCCTCACGGCTGTAGCTGCAAATCCAGGCAGTTGCAGTACTTATTATATTGCCAATAATAGCTAATAAAGCCAATTGCCAGGAACTGTACAGAATTCCTGATAGCATTAATATACCTGAAAATGCATTGTTTTGGAACATCACTTGGCCGATGCCACGGCTGATAACAAATAATCCCTCGCGCATAACTCTATTGCATATAGAAAAAAAGTTTGTATTCTTGTCTTGCCTTTAAAGGCTTTATATATGACGTGTTGAACGAGTTTGGTTTCTTTTTTGATCATTGCAAAGATAGGTAAAAAGCTTTATGGCATCAAAAATGGAGGTGCTTTTTCAGTATGTAACCTTTAATTTTCCAGCAATAGCTATGAACTTTTCGAATGAACGGCTGTCCTGCATCCCTCTATTCATCGGCCTTAACGGATGGAAGGGGTAAAAACGGGTGCGGTGAAGGCAATATGTGGATATAGTATTCATTCGTTTTGCTATAGGAATTATTTGATGTTGACTACCTTCAGTAAGTCTGCTGACTATAGTCAGTAAGCTTGCGGATTATAATCAAACAACTTACTGACTATAGTCAAACGATTGACATGCTTTATGTAAAGCAATGTCAAGCCTTATGCAAAACAATATAATGTATTCTATAATTGGCGTAGTATATGATGTATTGTAATAGGAAAATGCTTATCTGTTATGTTGTGGAAAATACGTAGATTATACCTTTCCACCCGATAAGGCGGATGAATAGAGGGGATGCAGAGGTGTGGAAGGGTAATCTGTTGAACCTTGCTACATTAAATTTGAGGCTGGCTTTTACATGGATCCATCCGTTTTTACGTTGATCCGTTTTTACGTTGATCCTTGTAAACCATAGCGCAAACCGAGGGTAAAAAAACAAAAAAGACCGCCAAGAGTGGAAGCCTCCTAACAGTCTAAATCTTAATCTTGTAGCGGGACCCGGGATTGAACCGGGGACCTCATGATTATGAATCATGCGCTCTAACCAGCTGAGCTATCCCGCCATCATTTCCTGTTTGCGGGTGCAAAGATACAGCTTTTTTTGAAACTGCCAAAATTTTTGCGTTTTTTTTCTATGTAGCATGTAAATAGTAACTTGGCGTATAAATGGTAATGCGCACAATTATTCTACGACAGAAAAAACAAGTAATATGTAGGATCTATATATCCAATGCGCAGGACATATAGAACTGACTTGCAGAATATGTAGATCCGTTACTGTGGACTAAATAGTTAGTTCATAGAGCCGACTATTTGTTTTTTTGTCTGTAAAATACTTTATTCTGATGATCCAAAATATTTTGTTTAGCATATTGATACGCCGTGTTTCAAGTAGCGATACGAAGTGCACTCATGCAAGGGTGGAGGATAAGTTTAGTTTATAACAGAAAAAGCAAGTGCATAATTTATTAGATTAAAAGTATACATCGTTGGATGTAATTGATGTTATTTGTTAATTTTGTAGCAGAAGTAAACTTGATAGAAATGGCGATGAATAAAAAACTGTATAGGTCGATACTATGTGGATGGATTGCCGCTTTGGCTTGCATGGCATTGTTGTGGTGCGTAGCTGTATGCCACAGTGCCAGGCAAGGGAAGGCAGCTGTGAAAGAAGTTGCAAAGGAGAATTTATGCGAGGCGGTGGAGCTGGAATTGGACAGGGAGTTTGAAAGAATGAAGATTCCTTATTCGAGGTTCTTTGGAGAGAAGAAACATACTAAAAGGCTGTCTGTTACCGAAAAAGGAATGTTTGAAGTGATGATTGATTCAGTGAAAGAGACTCAAGCTTTGTATTCATTGGAGGTGATGGGCGCCAAGGTTGACGTTTTGTTTTCTTTAGATAGTTTTCCCTTGGAACGGATTTACGATAATTGGCAAGAAAGAATAAAAAATAGTCAAAATGGTGTTTCGTCAACTTTATTTTTGAAGAGAACCCCGTTGGGAGAAGATGCCGCACAAGAATCATACTTGGGAGATAGCACTATTTGTTTCCCGCAAAATGAACTGGGGACTTATTATTTGGACTGCATGTATACCACGGTGCTGACAGCATACCTGTTACCCGCTTTTTGGCAAAGTGTTGATTGGACCTCCACTTGGGTTTTGCTGTTATCTTGTGTTTGGCTTATTCTGTTTTTTAGTTTACTAGTCTGGTTTATGATACTGAAACTGCGAAAAAGGAGAGCTACCGGTACATCGGTTCAGGATACCTATCAGATTGGAGAATATGTTTTTAATATACTAAAGCATACATTGACCTGCCAGGGTATTGAGAAACCTTGTTCTTTACAGAATAGTAAGTTGCTTTATGCTTTTCTGACGGCTCCTGACCACTTTCTTACGTACGATGAGATAGCCAAGGTGTGTGGTTGGTCTTTGGATAGTGCCGGTTTAGGAGAGCGACGCCGGAATGCAATTCGGAATTTACGGGAGTTATTTGATAATAAGGTGGATTTTCTATCGCTTCCGGGAAAGAAGGCATGCCAGATGGTAATCCCTAAACAAGAACACGCGAAAGGATAATTGCCTGAAAATAAGGCGTGATATTTTTGTCACGGCATGGTGGGAAAGAAAACGATAAAATTTCCACCTTCTTCTATGCAACGTTTCCTACCTTTACTTGCATTAAACAATATAAAATGTAAAGGAACTATGAGAAACAAAATGAAATTTATCGGAATTGCTATGATCTTGGTTGTTGTGGCCTTAGGATATAGTAAAAGTCGGCAACCTGAGAATTTGGACACTCTATTATTAGATAATGTGGAAGCTTTGGCTGCCGGCGAAGCAGCAGATGGCGGAGATTGTATAGGTTCAGGTTCTATAGTTTGTCCCTTTAATAATACTGAAGTTGCTCATGTGCTTGTTTATTATAGCCTGCCTCATTAGCTTGTTCTCTTTTTCGCTTTCTTCTTGCCGGCAAGAAGTGCAGAAGACAAATGTCGCTTATGTGGACTTTCCGCGAACTATTGAACTGAAGGCGAGGGTGATTCCGCAGGATAGTATTCTATTCCGCTATCCTTTCCGGGTACATGTGCAGGGTGATAAAGTTGTAGTGATGGATTTGCATGCCACAGAATACTTCTTTCATGCTTTCCGTTATCCGGATTTCCAATACCTGACCTCTTTTGGCAAGCGGGGAGATGCTCCGGAAGAAATACTTTCTGCTGAAAATTTCCGATGGAATGGGCAGTTTTTATGGACACTTGATTCCAATAAGTCTGAATTAACTCGGTTCGGTTTTGCTTCATCCAGTGACTCGTTGCTTAGTCTGGAGGTAGTGAGCCTGGATGAAGAACTACTTCGGGCACTGGACTTTGTGCAATATGACGATTCCACTTTTATCATTCCTGATTATTCGGGCGATAGCCGCTTCTGTTTGGTAAGTCGGCAGGGTAAATTACTTCGTAAAGTAGGGAATATTCCCACTACCAATGAGGATGCTTTGGAGAGTGCCCGTCCTGCTTTAGCGCAGGCATGGCGGAGTTTCATTGATTACAATCCTCATAATGGAATACTTGTGGCGGCTACTCAACTGGGAGAAGTGCTTGAAATATATAATTTGAAGGATAGTACGCATATAGCTTGTATTGGGCCTAATGGCGAACCGGAGTTTCAGATTTCCCAAGGTTATGGCATACCGACCGGTATCATGGGGTTTAGCGATGTACAAGTGACCGATACTGCTATTTATGTTGTCTTTCAAGGACGTGCATTTAAAGATATTGCGCAGAAAGCACGGCAAGGTATTAATTTACCGGATGGTGGAAAATATATTTATGTATTCAGCCTGGAGGCTAAACCGCTTCGGAAATATGTGCTTGATCACTATGTTCATGGAATTTCAGTAGATGAGCAGAAGAGCATTATAATAGCTACGGATGTGAATAAGGATGAACCGATATTAGAATACAGCATCAACTGCATGTAGAGTGATAGTTAAATTATAAAAGGAGCAGACGATAAACGACTTGTTGGTGCAATAGAATACCGAATGCTCCGTAACCCCTAAAAATTAGAAGCCTGGCAAAGATATGTATTTTTAAGCAAAAACGGAAACTGGTTTCAGCTGTGACGATAGTGCAGTGTGAACAATATTCCTATAAGATATGCTGTATCTTAAATCTCGACTGCACAATATATGTGCTTAATATTAATTATAAAAATGAATTCTCATTTTAAACAATGTAAAAATGAAGAAGTTTACGAAAATTGCTTTTGTTGCAATATTTGTGGCAATTGCGGGATATGGAGTTTATTCTAATCAGAAAAATGACTTCATTTCTGATTTAGCTTTAGCTAATATAGAGGCCTTAGCTAGATATGAATTGCCAGAAGTTGAAATAACCTGTGATGACTATGGTGGAACTTGTTGGACTACATCAGGAGATTGCTATGTGAGCTGGTTTATCCATTATGATGATTGTAAGTTTAGCGGTTATATGTCGGATTCGTGCCTTTCTCCTTGTATGTAATTAATAGAGTTTGTATCGAAAGTTTCTACTCAAATCATTCCTTTTATACAGCTTGTAATGAAAGAAAAAATTGGGAGCGTTTGAAGCTTTTGATGCAAACTTATAATTTTTGTGTTATGAGTAAAATTTTGAAAATAGTTTTGATGTTGATTTTTTGTGCATGTTCATCTGAGCATTCAAAAATGGCTGTTGATATTGAAAGAATCCCTGTTGAAGTGCACAAAGTAACCTCTGATGCTTCATTATTCATTGAGAAAATTGAAATCGTACCTTTAGAAACGACAGACTCTTCTTTAATAAGTGGTTATAAGAAGACGATATATGATAAGAATATGGATATTTATGCTATATATGGTAAAAAGCAAGTGGTACAAACATTTTCTGGAAAGGGAGAATTTATTGGCAGTTCAAGAAAAATGAAAGGCGAAGGACCACAGGAATATCATATGGCGGTAGATATTAAATTCAACCCTTATTTGAAAGGTATTGATTTACTAAGCCCTTATGGTATGATATATACTTATAGCCCTACATTTGAGTTGATAGCTAAAAGAACAATAAAGACAGAGTTCTATTTTGATGCTCTTATGGCTTTAAGTGCTGATGATTATGTGTTTACGGTTCCATCAATTTGGACGGATCAAGAGGTTACTTTTGCAAATTTGAAGACACAGCAAGTGGAAGTCGCCAATTATAGTGGAACAATCTCTTCTGATAATACAATGGATAGAGAATGCTTTTACAAAAATGATGATAATTTGTATTTTGTTCCCAGAGGCGTTAATTATAACTTCTATCAAATAGATGAGAAAAAGAAAGAGTTAATCCCTATTATTTATCTTGACTTTGGTGATTCTGAAATAAAAGAAAAAGGATTGCCTGGAGTAGCAGTAGGAAAAAGGACGGGAACAGAAAAAACAAAGACAGATAGTGAAAGGAATAAATTGTCAAAAGAAATAAGACAAAGAGCTCAATTTATACGGGAATCTGCATTTGTAGTTCCTTTGGTGAAATTTTTTAATGATGATTATGTTTACATCTATTTTGCCAAAGGTAAAACAGGTTTTGGAGGAAATTATATTTATAATAGGAAGAAGAAGAAGGGATTTCTATTGAATGAAGGAAAGCCTTTTATAATGCAACCTTGCTTTGGCATTGTTGATAATGTATTAATGTCTATTGCGGATCCTTATTATGTATCGAGGCTGGTGGATACTCGTTTGATGTCGCCCGAGGAAATATCTAAAATGGAGCGGTTAAATGAAGATGATAATCCTGTAATTCTGAAATATTATTTACGTAAATGAAAAAGCTTATTTATGTTATTGTGATATTCTTTATCTGCTCTTGTGAAGATTCGGAAAGAAAGAAGATGGCGCAAGTTGTTTCATATTGGCAGAGTCGTGAGATTATTTTCCCAAAAGATACATCCTTCGTTAGTTATAGTAGGAAATATAATGAGCGAAAGGTGCATTTGCAAAAAGGAAAATATGCGATTCTTAGTTATATTGATTCAACAGGATGTATGAGTTGTAAATTACAGTTACCTAAGTGGAGCGAATTTATATATGTGGTAGATTCTATATCAAATGGATCTGTTCCTTTTGTTTTTGTATTTCAGTCAAACAAGAAGAAAGATTTAATTCACTTTCTTAAAAAAAACAGGATTTGATTATCCTGTGTATATTGATGAACACAGCAGTTTTGACAGGCTGAACAGATTTCCTAAAGAAATGCAACTGCAAACTTTCCTGTTAGATTCCAATAGCCATGTTACTGCAATTGGTAATCCTATACATAATTCGAATGTAAAAGAACTATATTTGAGCATTATTCAGGGAAAGGAAGTGGTGAGTAATATGAAGAATAAGGCTACTGAAACAAAGGTCAAAGTTGATAAAGCTTCTGTGTTTCTTGGTGATTTTGCTTGGCAAAAAGAACAAAAGACCATATTTGTTTTGACCAATATAGGTGACAAACCTTTAGTCATAGAAGACGTAAATGCTTCTTGTGGCTGTGTGTCTGTGGGCTATTCAAAAGAACCTGTACCATCAGGTAAGGATATAAAGTTAGAGGTGGGCTATAAAGCTGATAATCCAGAATATTTTGATAAAACGATAACAGTATTTTGTAATGCGAAATTTTCTCCTATTCAACTTCGTATAACGGGAAATGCCAGGTGACCCTCATGTAACATTAGATATATGAAGCTGCTTGTTTTTTGATTGAAAATATGTTAGGGCATTTTTCTAGTCAAGGACCGGCTATGGATTTCTATAAGCAGAAGTTGAGAATGCAGTTAAAACCCTTTAACCGTGATCTCTTGGATGGTCTTTGGAAAGAGACTTCTGTGAGATACTCAAATGAAGACTTTGTAAAGTCTTATGGCCTTGAAGTGATTGAAAGTTCTTATCATATTAAAAAGATAGATAGGGCATTTCAGGTTTGGAAATCTGCTCCTTGGTACAAAGAGGTAAGCTTTGAAATGTTTTGTTGGTACATTCTGCCTTACCGGGTTAGTGACGAACAGTTGGTTGAGCACTGGCGAGATAGTCTGATACAAAGTTATATTGGATATATTCGTGGTGTAACGGAGGTTGATTTTAGATTGTTTCCTGTTTTTATAAGTGAGATAATGAAATACTAAACGAATAGAGATGTTGAATGATTATAGAAGTAATTTTGAATTAATGTGTTGAATGTTTATGAGGAAAATTTAAATAGGCTTTTTAAATAATAAAGAATAATGAAAGCAGGACTATTCCTTCTATTGGTACTATTAAGTGCTTTTATATCATGTTCAGATAAGGTAAAAACTGAAGTAAAGGAAACAAAGTTAGAGTTTGAAACTTTGTTTGTTGATGGTCTCATGATTGGAAAGGCTACTGAAATGTTGCTAGTTGACTCAAATTTGTTGATAGCAGACCGTCAGGCTGACTCCTTATTTCATTGGGTAAACTTGAATAAATTAACATCTAAGGATGTTGGTCAGATAGGACAAGGTCCTGGAGAGTTTCTGCATTTTGATAATTTCTATCATATAAATAATAACTGTGGTTTTTATGATCGTAGATTGAGAACTTTTAATGATATAATATTTTTAAAAGATAGAATTCTATTAAATAAGAATGTTCGCTATGAGTCTATACATTATAGGCTTGTTCCGACTGCTTTCAATACATTCGTTGGGATAGGCCCTTATGAAAAGGGGTTGTTTCATATTTTGGACATAAAAGGGACTGCCGTAGATACGATAGGAGAGCAACCATATAGAGATGAAGCAGAAAGAAATGTTCCGGAATTGGCGAGAGCTATGGCGTATCAAGGGAAAATAATTATATCACCTAAGGGGAATTCTTTGGTTCATGCTATTTTTATGTCACCGATTATATCATTTTACAAACTTTCCCTTGCTAATATTGAGTTGTTGAAATCGCATGTTGATTGCTATCCGACATATAAACCGGAATTGGGCAATAATTCTTATGCTTCAGCTATGAGCAGGAGTAATATATTAGGTTTTATTGATGTTGCAGTAACAGATAGGTATGTTTATGCATTGCTATCAGGAAAGTCAACTAGAGAATCTGGGCTATCTGCTTTTACAGGAAATGTAATTCGCGTATATGATTGGAATGGGGATTTGCTGAAAATATATACATGTAATACTGACTTGACGGCATTGTGTGTTTCTGCCGATGATAGTATAATGTATGCGATAGGACTTGTTGAAGATTATGAATTATTGGTGGCAAATCTGAAATAGAGTATCGTTTTATAAATCTGTATAAACAATGAACCGCATATCAAACTATATAGCATTTTATTTTCTTTTTTTGGTAATTGTTTCCTGCAATAGTCACTTGAATGGTGTCTCTCAAGGTGTTAATTATGCATTAAAAAAATCAGGAAACAACTGTAATGAGTTGGAAAAGGTACTGTTATATTATCAGAATGATTCATTAAGATATGAAGCCGCCTGTTTTTTGATTGAAAATATGGTAGGGCATTTTTCTAATCAAGGATCGGCAACGGATTTCTATAAACAGAAGTTGAGAATGCGGTTAAAACCTTTTAGTCGTGATTTCTTGGATAGTCTTTGGAAAGAAACTTCTGTGAGATATTCAGATGAAGACTTTGTGAAGTCTTATGATCTTGAAGTGATTGAAAGTTCTTATCTTATTGAAGACATAGACAGGGCATTTCAGGTTTGGGAGACTGCCCCTTGGTACAAAGAGGTAAGCTTTGAAATGTTTTGCCGGTACATTCTGCCTTACCGGGTTAGTGACGAACAGTTGGTTGAGCACTGGCGGGATAGTCTGATACAAGACTATGCCGGATGCATTCGTGGGGTAACAGATATGAAACAGGCTTTTGCCTTACTTGCAAGGGCTGTAGATAAAGAACTCCGTTCGGCTTCATCAAAATGTCCGTATTTACTGGATGTTCTGACAATGCGAGATGCGAGATTTTCCCGTTGTGAGCAGCGTTGCATAGTAACAGGAAACGTTATGAGGGCGTTGGGGATTCCGATAGCTTATGATTGTGTTGAAAGATGGGCTAACTATAGTAAAAATGGGCATTCTTGGATTGTGCTGATGGGAACAGACGGAAAAACATATACTTTGTATGAGGGAGATTCCATACCCCGTCCGGCCACGTGGATTGATTCCTCATTTTTCAAACCGTTGGCTCTGCCGGATTCGAATTATTCATATCGGGTAGATTCTCTGAAACGGGCTGCAAAAGTCTATCGACAGAATTATTTCAGAGAAGAAGATCGAGATTATTCGGTGATGGATGTCTCGGCAGAGTATGGCTTGACGGACAGTGTTGTAATTCAGGTTAATAGTACGGCGGAATATGCGGAACTTTGTACTTTCAAAACCGGTGAAGACTGGAAGACTATCGTGAGAAGTAAAATCCGTAAGGGGAATTGTGTCTTCCGTAATCTTGGAGCTTCTATCGTTTACTTACCTGTTGTGGTGAAAAAGGATAAGACCGAAGTGCTGGATGCTCCTTTCATATTACGAAAAGGAGGAGCTGTGAAGAAACTTATTCCCTCGAAACAAAAGCGGACGATGCGGCTGAACCGCAAATACATACTGTTGACAAATTGGACAAACCGATGGTATGAATTGATTGGCGGGCGTTTTGAAGCGAGTAATGATAGTGATTTCCGTAATGCTGATCTGCTGCATACAATTTGCGATTTTCCGGTTTATTGTAATGAAGTAAAATTGCAAACCACGAAATCTTACCGCTATGTTCGCTACGTTTCTTCTAAAGTTTCTAAGAGCGCATTGGCGGAGCTTGCTTTCTTTTGTAATGAGAAAGAGATAAAAGGGAGAGCTATGGGGGAAGGCTTGAGTCCTCCTTCGCAAAAACGTGCTTTTGATCATGACTTAATGTCGATAGCTGATCCTCAACAAAAGGATTATTGGGTCGGTCTTGACTTGGAGCAACCATGTCGTTTGGATAAATTGGTATACTATCCGCGCAATGATGATAACTTTATTGTAATCGGTGAGGTGTACGAACTATTCTACTGTGATAAGGGCGACTGGCATTCATTGGGAATAATGACGGCTGAAAGTGGAGAGCTGGTTTATGAGAATGTTCCCGGCAATGCCTTGTATTTACTCAAAAACAGGACGAAAGGTAAAGAGGAACGCATCTTCACTTACGAAAATGACAGACAGGTATGGTGGTAGATGTAAAGAAGTTGATTGGCAAATGCTGTAACAGAATCGTAAATATTGCTTTTGGCGTCTGTATTGCCATTATCGTATTTTTAGCGTTACAGTTGTTTTTTGTAACCTCTTTTAAAATACCTTCTGATTCAATGGAGCCGACTCTTCTGGGTGGAGATTATATTCTGGTAGAAAAATGTTCAAAAGGGGCGAGGCTATTTAATGTGATTGCATCGTTGGAAGGGAAGAAAGTTGATATTTATCGTATGCCGGGTTGGAGAAAATTTAAGAGGAATGATGTGTTGGTATTTAATTATCCTTATTCCAAACGGCGGGATAGCATAGCTTTGGATGCGATGGTATATTATGTGAAGCGTTGTGTGGCACTGCCAGGAGATACATTGGAAATCAGGGATGCTCATTACCTCGTACGTAACTGTACGCAACCGCTGGGAAATGTAGAAGGGCAGGATTTCTTGCAAAGCGTGTTCGAATCGGGGAAAGTAAAGGAGTGGAGAATTGCTGTGAGAAGTTATCCTAAAAGTAAATTGCTTGATTGGAATATAGGAGAATTCGGCCCTTTCTATATCCCTGCCAAAGGAAGTATGATAAAAATGACGCCTTTGACTAAAGTGCTTTACAGAAATGTGATAGAGTGGGAACAGGACAAAAAGTTGATGGTACGTGAAGATACGGTTTTATTGGGCGACAGTATCATATATCAGTATCAGTTCCGTGAGAACTATTATTTTGTTTCGGGTGATAAAATAGAAAATTCACTGGATTCCCGTTACTGGGGATTGTTGCCGGAGCCTTTTATTGTGGGCAGGGCTTGGCGTATCTGGAAGTCGATAGACAGAAGTACGGATGCAGTGAGATGGGACAGAGCTTTTAAGAAAATAAAATGAGGTGTATACGAACAATATTGGCAGTTGGTTTGAAAGGGATGGCTTGTCTTATTTTGCTATCTCTAGTGTGTGTGGAGAATCCGGAACTTCCTTCCGGAGAGGTTATTGGGCAATGGTTTGCTTTTGATAAAAGGGTATTGGTGGCGGCAGGTTGCATACTGCTTGCTGTATGGGTGGATAAGAAAGGTGGGGAGTTTCCTGATATTGTGTCGTGGGCGTTAATCTTTTGGGGGAGTATGGAAGCTGTCCGGGGAATATGTCAACTCTATGGTTTTTCAGATTCCGGACATTCATTATATGCCATGACAGGATCTTTCTTTAACCCTGGTCCTTATTCGGGATATTTGGCGATGGTGCTTCCCGTTTGCTTACACCAATATTTAATTGGCGATGGGAAGATGGATCGTGTATTTGCAGGTGGGGCGGGTTTGCTTATACTTTGTGTCCTGCCGGCTGGAATGAGTCGCTCGGCTTGGTTGGCGGGAGGCGTTTCCTGCTTGTGGGTATATGCTTGTTATGCAGATTGGGGAATTAAACTGAAAAAAGCATGGCAGCAATACAGAAGGTTGGTTGTTGTATCGGCATTTGGGGGAGTGTGTGGGGGTACTGGCTGGTTGGCTAATGTTTGCACTGAAACCTGATTCTGCCCGTGGACGACTGTTTATGTGGAGAATTGCATGTCGGGCTGTGGCGGAGCAACCTTTGCTGGGGTATGGCATGGGAGGTTTTGCGGCTGCTTATGGCGATGCGCAAGAAACTTATTTCGCGACAGGGGATTATGAATTATGGGAAGAACGTGTAGCAGGTAGCCCTGAATATGCCTTTAATGAGTATTTACAGACTGCGGTAGAGCTGGGGGGACCTTTGACGCTTTGCCTGTTGGCAGTTGTATTGTTCTGCCTGTATATAGGAATCAGGAACAAGCGTTTCGGTATCTGTGGCGCTGTATTCTCCTTAATGATCTTTTCATTTTCTTCCTATCCGCTGCAATTGCCAGTGTTTGTAGTGACGGCAGTATGTTTACTTTTAGCTTGCATTCTGAGAAATTACCGTTGGGAGTGGATGGGATTGGTGATATTGGCAGGGGGAATTGGAGCAACTCGTCTAAAGAATGATTTATGTATGGAGCAAGCATGCAGGAATTGGATGAATGCACGGATATTTTATAACGCTGCTGCGTATGGTTCGGTAGAAAAAGAATATCGATTACTTTATCCTTTACTCAAGAAACGCGCTGCATTTTTGTTTGAGTATGGTCATATCTTGCATAAACAACAGAAACCGGAAGAGTCTATCCGTATTCTGATGGAGGCTATGAAATATAGTAGTGATCCGATGATACTGAATATTATAGGCAAAAATCACCAACAAACGGGAGATTATCTGGCGGCGGAAAGATGGTTGATACGATCAACTTATCGTCTGCCGGGACGGATTTACCCCTATTATCTGCTGGCAAAGTTGTATGCTGAACCGGATTTTAGGCAGCCGGATAAATTGGAAGAGATGAAACAGATTGTTCTTGCAAAAGCCCCGAAGATTTATTCAACAGCTATAGAAGAAATGCGTAGAGAGGTGAAGAAAATAAAGTAAAATGGCAATAATTATGAATAGCATGAGCAAGCAAGTTCAGGAAAATACAATTCAGTCTCAGAACGAATGGAATGCATGTTTATTGTTTAGAAACAAACAGCTGGCGAAAGAAGTAAAGGAACTTCGTTCTGTATCGGCGGCTATGGATTGTTCTGCTTCGCAACTACAGGCAATGTCTCAGTTGTTGAGGCTGCACACAACTCCGGCTTACGGTATTATAAGGAGTGAACGGGAATGGCAGAATCTCTTTGCCTTGCTTGATATGCTTTACGGGAGTGGCTTCTTGGCAGACTTGGGAGAGCGTCAGCTTACCGCTCAGGAATTAAAACTGTGCTATTTAGTGCGTGCCCACCTGAATAATAAAGCGATTGCACTACTTTTCAATGTTACTACTTCATCGGTAGTAAAAGCCAAGCAACGACTGAAACGGAAGCTGGCTTTGTTACCGTCAGATAGCTTCGATAACTATATACAGCACTATTGATAGCACTATACTGAATAAAAATGATGCTTTCTTTTCCGTAATTAGAAAAAAGTCTCTATCTTGCCGCCGCAATAAAAAGCAAATATGAACTATGGAAAGACAAAAGATTCATCGGGAATACCTCTTGAATGCAACTTCTAAAAGCATTCTTTGGTCCGCGATAAGTACCCCCACCGGTTTGGAGGGCTGGTTTGCAGACAGGGTACAGTCGGACGATAAGATTGTCACCTTCTTCTGGGGAAAGACGGAACATCGTGACGCAGAGATTATCGCTGTGCGGGCTTTCTCTTTTATTCGCTTCCGTTGGCTGGATGATGAATATGAGCGGGAATATTTTGAATTAAAGATGACAAACAATGAACTGACAAACGACTTCGTGCTAGAAGTTACAGATTTCGCTGTGGTGGATGAAGTGAAAGATTTGTGCGAGTTATGGGACTCTCAGGTAGATACTCTGCGGAGAACGTGCGGTTTTTAGTTAACTTTGATATAAAAATTTTCCACACTCCCTTTTTTATGCTAATTTTGTGTCTTCATTGCATGAAACGAGTAAAATGCTGCGCATAAAAAAGTTAGATATATTTATATTGAAGAGCTTCTGTATGCTCTTTATGGGCACTTTTTTCATTTGCCTTTTCATTTTCATGATGCAGTTCCTCTGGAAGTACGTTGATGAAATGGTGGGAAAAGGATTAGAAATGAGTGTCCTTGCACAATTTTTCTTTTATTCCGCCCTTACATTGGTGCCGGCTTCATTACCGTTGGCTATTCTGTTGGCGGCACTTATTACTTTTGGTAATTTTGGTGAACGTTTTGAGCTGCTGGCCATGAAGGCGGCAGGTATCTCACTACTTAAGATTATGCGCCCGTTGATTGTGTTTATCATTTTCATCTGTGGCGTTTCTTTTTATTTCCAAAATGTAATAGGACCGAAGGCACAGACTAAGCTCTGGACATTGCTAATTTCCATGAAGCAGAAATCTCCGGAATTGGATATACCGGAAGGAGTTTTCTATGATGAGATTGATGGCTATAACCTTTATGTAAAACATAAGAACCGTAAAACGGGTATGCTTTACGATGTGCTGATTTATAATTTTGAAAAAGGGTTTGAGAATGCGCAGATTATCAAGTCTGATTCCGGAAGACTGGAAATGACGGCTGATAAACAGCATTTGTATTTGCATCTTTATAGTGGTGAGCAGTTTGAAAATCTGAAATCACAGAATATGAATCAGAAGAATGTGCCTTATCGCCGGGAAGCATTTCGGGAGAAGCATGCTATTATTGAGTTCAATTCCGATTTTAATATGGTGGATGCCGGCATCATGAGTAATCAGTCTAACAGCAAGGATATGGCGATGCTGCAAGCGGGCATTGACTCCATGAGGGTGCAGAATGACAGTGTAGGACGTGTCTATTTCAAGGAAGCGATGAATGGCACTTACAAGATTTCTGCTGACTTGAAGAAAGCTGATACGCTGAAGATAGAGCAGGCACATTTGGGAGAATACAATGTGGACAGTCTTTTCAATGTGGCTACCTTGTCACAGAAGCAGAAGATCATTTCTACTGCCGTGAACCGTGCAGAGAGTGCAGGGAGCGATTGGAGTGTCAAGAGTTATAGTATGTCACAGACAGATACCAGCCTTCGTCGTCACATGACGTCCTGGCATGAGAAATTAACCCTTTCGGTGGCATGCCTTATTTTCTTTTTTATCGGTGCTCCGTTGGGTGGAATTATCCGTAAAGGCGGTTTAGGTATGCCGGTTGTGGTATCCGTTCTTATTTTTATTATTTACTACATTATTAATAATACGGGCTATAAAATGGCACGTGATGGACAGTGGGTTGTCTGGATGGGTATGTGGACCAGTACAGCTATCTTGGCTCCATTGGGTGCATTCCTTACTTATAAGTCCAATAATGACTCCGTGGTATTGAATGCCGATGCCTATGTGAGTTGGTTTAAGAAGATCGTAGGTATACGCAGTGTGCGCCATCTATTCCGTAAAGAGGTGATTATACACGATCCTGATTATACTCATTTGCCTGCCGATTTGCAGGCACTGTCTGCTGATTGTCGTGCGTATGCTGAAAGGAAAGCGTTGAAGCGTGCTCCCAACTATTTCAAGTTGTGGATGGCAGACTCAATCGATGAAGAAATAGAAGATATAAATGAGCGTCTTGAGAAATTAGTAGAAGAGATGTCCAATACTAAATCTGTTCATTTGTTGAATGCATTGAATAACTATCCTATTATCCCGGTTCACGCTCACCTGCGTCCTTTCCGTAATTATTGGCTGAATATGGCCTGTGGATTGTTGGTGCCGATAGGATTGTTCTTCTACTTTCGCATCTGGGCATTCCGTATCCGGTTGAATAAGGATATGGAGCGGATTATCAAGACTAATGAAGACATTCAAAAGATAATAGAAACTAATCTGAAATAACCTAAATAAATAAAGGAGAATACAGAATGGAAAAAGTGAAATTAAATACAATAGAAGAGGCGATTGAAGACTTCAAGGCCGGTAACTTTGTGATTGTGGTGGATGATGAAGACCGTGAAAACGAGGGCGACTTGATTATCGCTGCGGAGAAAATAACTCCTGAGAAGGTAAACTTTATGCTGAAGCATGCACGTGGTGTGCTTTGTGCGCCGGTTACTGTGTCACGCTGTAAAGAATTAGATTTGCCTCATCAGGTCAGTGACAATACTTCCGTATTGGGCACCCCTTTTACGGTGACTATCGATAAACTGGAAGGTTGTACTACCGGCGTTTCTGCTGCCGACCGTGCCGCTACCATTCAGGCGCTTGCTGATCCGGCTTCTACTCCGGCAACCTTCGGACGTCCGGGACACATCAACCCCTTGTATGCTCAGGAAAAAGGTGTATTACGTCGTGCCGGGCATACAGAAGCTACGATTGATATGGCCCGTATGGCAGGTCTTTATCCTGCGGGTGCACTTATGGAAATCATGAATGAAGATGGATCAATGGCTCGTCTGCCTGAATTGCGTAAGATGGCTGACGAATTTAACCTGAAGTTGATTTCTATTCGTGATATGATTGCCTATCGTCTGAAACAAGAATCCATTGTGGAAGAAGGGGTAGAAGTAGATATGCCTACCGAACACGGACATTTCCGATTGATCCCTTTCCGACAGAAATCTAACGGTCTGGAGCACGTGGCTCTGTTCAGAGGTACGTGGGAACAAGATGAACCGATTCTGGTGCGTGTGCATTCCTCTTGTGCCACAGGAGATATATTCGGCTCCAAGCGTTGCGACTGCGGCGAACAGCTGCATAAGGCTATGGAAATGATTAATAAAGCCGGTAAAGGAGTAGTTGTTTATCTGAACCAGGAAGGGCGTGGTATTGGTTTGATGGAGAAAATGAAAGCGTATAAGTTGCAGGAAGATGGACTGGATACGGTGGATGCCAACATCTGTCTGGGACACCTGGCTGATGAGCGTGATTATGGTGTAGGTGCTCAGATTCTGCGTGAATTGGGTGTACACAAAATGAGACTGATGACAAATAATCCTGTGAAGCGTGTGGGGTTGGAGGCTTATGGATTGGAGATTACAGAGATTGTTCCTATTGAAACAACCCCGAATCAGTACAATGAACGTTACCTGCGTACAAAGAAGGAACGCATGGGACATACATTACATTTTAATAAGTAATTTGCTGTTTTGTTTTCTAATATCAAAGAAAATAGCTTAATTTGCAGCCAAATTTATGCAACAACCATAAAATAGATAGAAAAATGAATCAATTATCAGATCGTTTGAACAGTTTGTCGCCCTCGGCGACGCTGGCTATGTCGCAAAAGAGCGCCGAGTTGAAGGCACAAGGCGTTGACGTAATTAACCTGAGTGTGGGAGAGCCTGACTTTAATACTCCTGACCACATCAAAGAGGCTGCGAAAAAAGCGATAGACGACAACTTCTCTCGCTATTCTCCTGTTCCGGGATATCCGGCTTTGCGTAATGCAATCGTGGAGAAACTGAAAAAGGAAAACGGTCTGGAATATACAGCCGCACAAATTTCATGTGCCAATGGTGCTAAACAATCGGTTTGTAATGCAGTATTGGTGTTGGTGAACCCAGGTGATGAAGTGATTGTGCCTGCTCCTTACTGGGTAAGTTATCCGGAAATGGTGAAGTTGGCTGAGGGTACTCCGGTGATTGTTACCGCAGGTATCGAACAGGATTTCAAGATTACTCCTGCACAGTTGGAAGCAGCTATCACTCCGAAGACTAAAGCATTGATTCTTTGCTCACCTTCTAATCCGACCGGTTCAGTTTACTCTCAGGAGGAATTGAAAGGTTTGGCTGACGTGTTGGCAAAACACCCGCAAGTTATTGTTATTGCTGACGAAATTTACGAGCATATCAATTATATTGGCAAGCACCAGAGTATTGCTCAGTTCCCCGAAATGAAAGATCGTACGGTAATCGTAAATGGTGTATCTAAAGCATATGCCATGACTGGGTGGCGTATTGGCTTCATTGCCGGACCAGAATGGCTTGTAAAAGCTTGTAATAAGCTGCAAGGTCAATATACTTCAGGCCCTTGTTCGGTATCTCAAAAGGCTGCTGAAGCTGCTTACACTGGAACACAGGCTCCTGTTGAAGAAATGCGTAAGGCTTTCGAACGTCGTCGCGATTTAATTGTGAAGTTGGCAAAAGAAGTTCCGGGATTTGAAGTAAACGTGCCGCAGGGTGCTTTCTACCTGTTCCCGAAATGTGATTCTTTCTTTGGAAAATCTGCCGGTGATCGTAAGATTGAAGATTCGGATGATTTGGCAATGTACTTGTTGGAAGTAGCTCATGTAGCTTGTGTGGGTGGTGCTTCATTCGGTGCGCCTGAATGTATCCGTATGAGTTATGCGACCAGCGATGAGAATATTGTGGAGGCTATCCGCCGTATTAAGGAAGCATTGGCTGAACTGAAATAAATGATAGTATATAAAAATGAGAAAGCCCGGTTTCATAATTGAAACCGGGCTTTTCTTTTTTTGAGTGTTGTTATTATTCTGCCGGGTGAATTGCTTCAGACGGACAAACATCAGCACAAGTACCACAATCTGTGCAAGTTTCAGGGTCGATAGCGTAGATATCACCTTCTGAGATAGCTCCTACCGGACATTCGTCAATACAAGTACCACAAGCAACACAACTGTCATTAATTACGTAAGCCATTTTCTTTAGATTTTAAATTATTAGTACTAATTAGTTCGGCAAAAATAATGGTTTTCTTGATTAGTTGTTATCAAACCTGTTTAAATTCCCTTAATTTGTACCTTGTCTAAATAATAGTGGGGAGAAAACTGAAGGAAAATGCAATAAAATGTCACTTTCAGCGTTTTAAGGATGTGAAGCGCATTTGTCTGATAATCCTTACTTTACTCCTTGCTTTTGGTGCTTCGGCACAGAAGCGAAAGGTGCAGAACCGTCCGTATATCGATCAACGGAGGTGGCACTATGGTTTTTTGGCAGGTATTCATGTGCAGGACTATAAATTGGTGAATACCGGATATGTGACGGAAGATGGTCAGAGCTGGTTTGCCGATGTGCCTGAATATTCTCCCGGATTTACGGTCGGAGTATTGGGCGAACTTTATTTGAATCAGTTTCTTTCCTTGCGTCTCGTCCCGACATTACATTTCGGGGATAAGAAAGTAGTATTCCGCGAGCAAGCCAGTGGTGAAGAACATTCGCAGTCGATGAAATCCGCCTATCTTTCTGTACCGGTAGATTTGAAGTTTTCTGCTGAACGTTTTAATAATTACCGCCCTTATCTGGTAGCAGGTATTGCTCCTACGTATGATTTCAGTGTGAAGAAGCAGGGGGCCTTATTGGTAAAGCCTTTCGATTGTTATGTAGAAGTAGGGTTGGGGTGTGATTTTTATCTGCCTTATTTCAAGTTAATCCCGGAACTGAAGTTCTGTTTCGGACTGGCAAATCTTATTAAGAAAGACCGTAAAGATCTTACGGATCAATCATTATTGAAGTTCACGCAGTCAGTCGACAAAATTACTTCCCGAATGATTGTACTCACTTTTTATTTTGAATAAGATTCATCACAGAGTAGCAATACTAAAAGTGATGGGATAGCCATCCTCGGCACTTTCACTTACCATAAAGCTACCACCAAAATGTTCAAATAACAATTGATTGATTTTTAGCCGTATGGAAACTTGCTGGGAGGCAAATGCAGGATCAACTAACGGGCTGTTTATGATACGGAATATCAGTAACTGATTTTCTTCGTCTTTGCTCAGTTGCATCTTCACTTCACGATCGGTATCGTTGGGTACAGGATAAATCAGCATACTCAATACAGCTTGGTTGAAGCGGTTGGCGTCCATTCTAAGCATCTGGTGTTCCACATCACTTTCCAGTTCGGCATGTATATGTCCGTTACTGTCTCTCCGGGCCATATATATAAGGTCGTTGCATATTTCCCGCACTTCGCAATCCTGTATCTGGAATTTCATCATTTTAGCTTCCAGGCGTGAGAGGTCGAGTACGTCGTTCACCAATTGAATCAAATCTGTAGAATTTGCCTGAATAATTTCAGAATACTCCAGTTTTTCTTTATCATCCAATCCCATATCAGTAGAGAGCAACTGTGAAAAACCGACCACATTATTCAGTGGAATACGGATATTGTAACTCATGTTTGCAAGGAAGCGGCTCTTTACTTCATTCGCTTCCTCAGCTATTTCACTCAGACGGGCCACTTCTTTCTCGTCTTTCTGCAATCTTTTTCTGCTGAAGTACATGTGGATAACGAAAGCAATCAGTGCCAGCAGGGCAATCCCAATAACGATCAATACAAAATAATGTATCTTTTCTTGTTGCTGTTCTCGTTTCAGCACCAGTTTATCCATATTGTACAAACTCTGTATTTGCTCCATTTGCGCGTTCGACAACCCTCGGTATAGAGAGTCCTTATCACGCATTACTTTCCTGTAGATGTTGATAGCAACCTCCGGATGCCCCATATCCACTAGAATATCTGCTTTCATAGCCATATATAGTATGGCATCCGGGAAAGACATCTGAAGTGTTAGGGTAATGGCATTATCCAATGACTCCAAGGCTTTTTCGTATTCTTTTCGGGCACGATAATATTCTGCATAAGCTTGCAGACGGGATACTCTGTACGGCAGGAAGGTGTTAGGGGTATCATATTCATCTGCTTTTTGCAGGTGTTCCCAGGCTTTCTTGAGGTTTCCCGTGCGGACGTAGTAAAGGGCGTATTGAGTTTCCATTCCCATATATAGGGCTGAGTATGCATTCTTGAGTGCCGGTGTGGCGGTTATTAAGTCTTGTATCGCTACTTTCATCTGTTCCAGCGAAGCATACATTTTTTCATTATTATGCAGGAATGAATAAGCCAGCACAGCCTTCGACAACAGATTTATTTTATCCATAGGTCTGTCTTGCGGACTCATTAGATGGAATGCTTCTTCCAAGGCCTTTGCTCCATCTTCGTAACGTAGTGTGGCAATGTAGCTGGTCATGAGGCATAGACAGGCTTCCCGCATACCATTGCTGTCATTCAGTTTTTTAGCTTTATCATACATGATGTTCGCTTCATGGATGGCAAGTTCTATCTGTTGGTTGATTGTATACATTTCAATCTGTAACTTCTTGGCTTTGAAGTAATCATTGTAATAATTATGCTTCTCTGCCAGAACTTCCATTCTGTTCATCCACTGCGTTACGCGTTTCAGATCCAGTTTATTGAAAAAGTAGATGATATGCTCATAGGTAGCAAGACTCTGATAACGGAGGTTGTTTTGCTCCGTAGCCTCTTTCAGCAATTTATTCTCATAATAGAGGAATACCGGTGTCTGCTGGTCCAGGCGGGCGATGTCATGCAGTACATCCAGGCGCATAGAGTCGTGCGGCGCAGTGACGTAAATGCGCAATAGGCTGTCTTTAACGGCGCTATTTTGGGTATTGGCGGTGAATAAAATTCCAGTGCCTAATGCCAGTGCTATAATCAGACGCTTTATCATGCGCGACCCTCCTTTTTTTGTGTGCCTTTTGTCTGGCGTATGGGGTGTGTAAATAAGAAACGGGAACCTTCGTCATAGTCCGGATCAATCCATATCCTGCCTCCTATATGCTCTATAATTAGCTGGCAGATAGACAATCCGAGTCCGCTTCCTTGTGCGTTCTCATCCAACTTTTCGAAACGTTGAAATATATGAGCTTGTTTTTCTTTCGGGATACCACAACCGGTGTCTGTAACGGAGAATAGAGCCATGTCATCCGATTCTTTTTCCAGTTTCAGTGTGATGGCACCTTCTGCTGTGAACTTAGTTGCATTTATCAGCAGGTTTATCAATACTTGCTGTAACCGAGAATCATCTGTTTCTATTTTCAATTCTTCCAGTGAGGTTACAAACAGCAGTTCCGCCTGTGTTTGTTTTACTTTGCCCACTGTGTCAGTAACATTTCTACAGGTAGCTACTGCATCATGTTCTCCAATGGAGAACTGCATCTTACCGAATTCCAGGCTCGACAGGTCAATCACATCATTTATTAGCTTCAATAGAAGTTCAGAGTTCTGTTGAATAATCTCAGTACATTGTAGTCGGGTGGCGTCATCCAACCCTTCTTCGGTCAGCAGTGCAGAAAAACCGGATAAAGCATTGAGGGGAGTACGTATCTCATGGCTCATATTCGATAAGAATACACTTTTTGCGCGCGTTGCACTCTCTGCGTTCCACCGGGACTGTTCCAGATTTTTCTTGGATAGTGCCACTTTCTTTTTCTGTTTTCTTTGCCATACGGCTAACATGGAGATGAAAGCCAATAATCCAAGTCCGATGAAGATGGAAGCAAGTACAATTCTGTTTTCCTGTGCTTTATTCCCCAGTTCCAGTTCATCTATCTGATAGGTTGCTTTCAATGCATTTATCTGGCGGATGTAACTTTTCGAAGCGAGGGTGTCAGTAACGGTATATAACTCCTGATATATCCGGCAAGCTTCATCAAAGCGCCCCAGTAATTTATACAAATATATCTTTTCGGCAGAAATCGAGCGATACTCCAGGGAACGTTTGTTGCCGGAAACCAGTTCGAGCAGTTTATTGTAAAGGGCAAGTGCTTCGTCTGCTTTTTGCTTGTCATGATCATCTGCTGCCAATGCACGGTAGCAGGCTGCTGTATAATAGTCGATGGAGAACCCATGAGCCGGTTCGTGAGTATGGTTTTGGTATATGGAATCTGCCTTTTGCAGATACCGGAGCGCAGTTTGCTGATCTCCCGAGGAAATATAGTAAGTAGCATTTTCTATGAGTATGGGAATGGCGAGCGGATGTTCAGGCTGCTGTTCCAGAAGTTGGTTCAGGGGATTTACATACGTCATGGCCTCTTCCAATCGGTTCATCTGTTGCAAAAGAGTGGAGATTTTCACCAGGAGTCGATAAGTTTGCGGATTATTCGGGGATAAGTGGTGCAAGGCATCCAGATAGGAACTTAACGCCTTGTCCTGTATGTAAGAGGCAGTATATGCCTGACCGATGGCTTGATTGGCAAGGGCAATACCGAAGTTGGAGTTCATATCTTTGGCACTTTCGTACATATACCGTGCCCGGTCTACTGCCAGACTGAGGTCGCCTCGTATGATATATGCACTAACTTGCCATAACAGTAAGGTGAAATAGGATTCTTCTGTTCGGGGAAATTTCAGAGTAGGTGCCAGTTGATTTGTCCAGGAGATAATGCTGTCTATCGGTGTGTTGGCATCGTAAGGAATTTCTCTGCTGATAAGTGATTGCAATGCAGACAAGTGTTCATTGTCTGTACGAGTAGCGTATGTTCTCGTCGCAAAGGAAAAGAGCAAAATAGTAGCCACTGCCGATATAATAGCAATCTTTCTCAAAGTAGAAGATATTTTATTTAGATTATTCGCAAATGTAGTGATAAAACTAAAAAAACAAAATTATTTGCTGAATAAATAATGCAATCTTTTACTTATAATTATCAATATAGTTCCAAACCAAACTCATCTTTCAGTTGTAGCAGTGCATTGTTCTTTTGGGCCATCAGTTGAAATTTCTCTACACGACTGTAAGCACGTACCTTTTCGGTGGGGGCACTGACACGGACGGTCATGGTGGCTTTACTGTTTTTTAGGCGTTTACGTAAGTAACCTTGCAAGGTAGGAATCAGATCGGTAAACTCCTTGGCTGCAATGTCATTTTCTACAACAACTTCGAAAGTGGTCGCATCCAGCATGGTCAGGCGGATTACTTGCATACGTTTGGCAAGAGCAGTCTGCTCCTGTGGTAAGCGGCCGGCATATTCCTGCCAATAGTAGTTCACGTCCTTTTCGTTGAAGATGAAATCTTCCTCGGGTTGTGCATTTTGCTGAACGGTGGAAACAGTACGTTTCTGTTGCTCTTCGTCTACTCGCGGATGCTTAATGGAAACACCCAGACCGGACATTTTCATGACTGGTATTTTCTTTTCCTCTTTTCCTTGTGCCATCAATACGGCAGTAGGAGTGGGACGCATGGTCGTCTGCGAGCTAAAAGCTTGCTGAACTTCCGGCGAGAGAGAGGCAGCCTGGGCTGCGGGGGCTTGTTGTACAGGTCGGGGCTGTGCCGGAGCAGCGGTTGTAGCCTGCTGTTGGGGCATAGCATTTGCGGCCTTTGGCTGCTGAGCGGCGGCAGGCTGCGAGAATATGGGTTTGATAGATTGTTTAGGGCCACGCCCATCGCCTGCATCGTCCCCCTCGGCGGTAAGCTGGGTTACCTGAATCAGAGTCAGTTCCACCAGCAAGCGCTTATTTTTGCTGGCACGGTAATTCAGATCACAATCGTTGCAGAGCTTCATAGCCCGGTAAAGGAAGGGTAACGGACACTTCTGTGCCTGAGACTGGTAACGTTCACGAATACTGGCACCTACTTCAAGTAATGCCAATGTGGCGGGGTCTTTGCTTACTAACAGGTCGCGGAAGTGAGAAGACAGTCCTGTTACAAAATGACTGGCATCGAATCCTTTATTCAGCACATCATTCAGGAGCAGCAAAGCATCGCTGACCTGGTTTGCCAGAAAATGATCTGTCAGTCGGAAATAATATTCGTAGTCCAGTACATTCAAGTTCTCGATTACGCTCTTATAGCTGATGTGTCCGCCGGTAAAGCTGACCACTTGGTCGAAGATAGACAAAGCATCACGCATACCACCGTCAGCTTTCAGGGCAATTACATTCAGTGCTTCCGGTTCGGCGGTAATTCCTTCCTTTGAAGCTACGTATGCCAGATGAGCAACGGTGTCTTCCACACCGATACGGTTAAAATCATAGATTTGGCAGCGGGAAAGGATGGTTGGCAAAATCTTATGCTTCTCCGTAGTAGCCAGAATGAAGATGGCGTGGCGTGGCGGTTCTTCCAGCGTTTTCAGGAAAGCATTGAAAGCCGAGGCAGACAACATGTGTACCTCATCGATGATATATACCTTATATTTACCTATCTGGGGCGGAATGCGTACCTGCTCTACCAGCTGGCGGATATCGTCTACGGAGTTGTTGGACGCGGCATCCAGTTCATGAATATTGTATGAACGCTGTTCGTTAAATGCCGTACATGATTCGCATTGGTTACACGCTTCTCCATCAGCCGTGGGAGTCATACAGTTGATGGTTTTGGCGAAAATACGGGCGCAAGTGGTTTTTCCCACGCCGCGCGGACCGCAGAACAGGTAAGCATGTGCCAGTTTGCCGGTGGCAATGGCATTCTTCAGCGTAGTGGTCAGGGCACGTTGTCCCACTACCGATTCAAAGGTGGTAGGGCGGTATTTTCGTGCCGATACGATATAGTTTTCCATGATTTGGGATATTCTTGTCCGTTACAATTTGTGCAAATGTACACAAAAAAAAGGAATTTCTCAGTTATTCCTCTTATCTTTGTAGGCGAAGAATCTCTCCCGGGCTTCTTTAATTATTAATTTTTTCATTCTTTAATTTGTTTATCAATGGATAAATTAGCGACACTTTGGGCCTTTGTTTGCAGGCGTAAATACCTGATTACGCTTGTGGTGTTTGTGGTTATTGTCGGTTTTCTGGACGAGAACAGCATTGTGCGCCGCATGGGCTATGCGAATGAAATCAGCCGTTTGAATAATGAGATAGAGAAATACCGGGCAGAATATGAAGAGAACACAGAGCGGTTGAACGAACTAGCTGTGGACTCCGGTGCCATCGAACGTATAGCGCGTGAGAAGTACCTGATGAAGAAACCGAATGAGGATATTTACGTATTTGAAGAAGACATCGAAAAATGAAATCCCTGATACCTGCTTTGTTTACTGTAGGCGCTTTGATGGTGCTGTTTGGTGCTGCCGTCTATATTACCGGTTGGGAGCCTGCTCCCTATGTTTATACGATTGGTGCCACTATGGTAGCGTTGGCACAGATCAATTCACCTTCCAAGAGCAATAGAGCCAATGTGAAGCGTCTTCGTCGCCAACAAATATTTGGTGCGTTGCTGCTGGTACTTACGGGTGCATTTATGTTCTTTACTCATGGAAACGAATGGATTGTATGTCTGACGGTTGCTGCCATACTGGAGTTGTACACGGCTATCCGTATTCCACAGGAAGAGGCGAAAGAATAACGCTAAAACGCAAATCCCACCCCGATATAGTATCCTAACTTCTTTGACTGATTGGAATAGTTGAGTTCCGCCTCGATAGGCCCTATGATACTATTGTAGCAGTACCCTATACTGCCGCCCGCCAATCCGTGTGTATTTGTTCCGCCAAACAGATTTTCTATCTTGTTGGCTGTCCGTCCATAACTGCCCCGAACTACGATATACTGATTCTTGTAAGTTCTTGCCCTGACTCCCAACATTCCTGTCAAGATGGCATCCGGACTCATTTCGATGTGATTGATACCTGTGAAAGGGATCTGTTGTTCCATATACCGTCCCGGCACATTACCGCCCACGAAGTTAGATATGGCTAATGACTGCGTATTCTTCCCAACTATCCTTCCATACACCGATGGCATGATGGTGAATACCCGGTTTGGTGAGAAATATCCGCTCCAATGAGTTTGGAATACGGACACGGGACTGTTCGAACCATACGTTACCATGTTATCTGTATAGAGTCTGTACGCTGCTTCCCATTCGATTCCTTGAGTAGAGAATCGCTGATTATTCAGACTATTGTACATGATACTCGCCTGATAACTGAGCAAAGCCTTGTCACTGGATCTTGTAATGGAAACGTCCGGTCCCGAGGGCCAGTCATGGTAATTGAATTTCTCGAAGTGGATTCCCGCCTTGACAAGCATTTTATACCAGCTCTTCGTGAATCCGACCCAAGCCATGTGATGCACGTAGGTCAGATTCATCAGTCGCTTACCTTCTTCGTAAAGATTAAAATCATTGTATCCTATCTGATATCCTGTATTTATATCCCAGCTTTTTTGTGGTGAGTAAGTATATTCAAGCCTTCCAAAGGTCCGCTTTCCTAACCGGGTAGTGAGGCTTAACTGCGATTTCTTCTGTGCTCCGAAATAACCCCTCGCATTCAATAACAATACTGCCAGTTCTTCATTATCAAACCGTCCTCCAATATTTATAGTATTGACTGGTTTTTCATGGGGAGTGATTTGTGCTACGGAAGGTATCGTATCCAGCATAGCCCGTGTTGGTATTTTGAACGGTCCGGGATATTCCGCCCGGTAATTCGTACGGATACCTATTTCTTTTTTCAGTGCAATCAGCTTGTCCCAGTCTTTCATGGCGGCTTCTTTACCTCTGCGCATCAGGGTATCCAGTGCCTCGTGGTTGAAACTTGCCGCTGAATAACCGTCTACATCTACCTGAATATGGATGTTGCTGTCCTTCACATTTTTCCTGTAACTCTCTTCTCCCACCAGATTCAGAATTTGCCCGAGTACATTCGACATGCTTGTCAGCTCATCCGCTTTCATCAATGGATTTTGTACATCGACTCCGATAATAATTTCTGCTCCCATTTGCCGGGCAATGTCTACGGGATAATTATCCGTCAGTCCGCCGTCCACCAATACCATGCCATTGAGATAAACAGGGGCGAATACTCCCGGAATGGACATACTGGCGCGCATGGCAGTTGCCAGAATACCGTTGTGGAAAACGACTTTGCTGCCATTCACGATGTTATCCGATACACAGGCGAATGGAATAGGCATCCGGTTGAAAGAAATGGAGTCGTGATATCCCACTGTCAGTTCGGAGAGTAGCCGGGAGATATTTCTTCCTTTTATAATTCCGGCATCGGATACATGTGCCGATTTCCCTGCAATTGGTACAGACAGCAGGTATTGTTCTTCTCTTAGCTTCTCGCTCAACAGTGTGGTTTCCGGATCAAGGGCATCGGAAAGCAGATATTTCCAGTCCTGTGCATTGACAATGCTGTCCAGTTGTTGCGGGGTGTAACCAATGGAGTATAGGCCGCCCACGATGGCGCCCATACTGGTGCCCACTACGTAGTCTATCGGAATACCGGCTTCCTCTATCACTTTCAGTGCTCCAATGTGCGCTACTCCTTTAGCGCCGCCGCCACTCAATACTATTCCCACTTTCTTACGGTTCTGTGCTCCGATCGTACAGGCAGAAAACAATACTATAATTAATAAAGACAAGGATTTATATTTCATAATCGGGGATTGTTACTAATCGTTCAGAGTAAGTAACAAATAAAGTGGGCAAATGGATTCAATAAAAGCAGTTTTACTTCATAACGGTATAGAAAAGAACAAAAGTGTTTAGTGATAAGTGATAAGCGCCATTTGGTATATTATTTTTTAGACACGGATGACACGGATAACGTGGATTTAAAAGGCTGCGCTATAAAAGTGGATAAAAAAAGATCCGCGTTATCCGTGTCATCCGCGTCTAAAAGATTATTTATCATTTAACTCATAACCCTACAGAAATGAAAATTATTCCTCTTTTGTGCTCCGATAGCGAATGGGTGATGTCCCCAGGTGTCCTTTTACATATTTCCCGAAGAAAGATTGATTTGGGAAGTTGAATTCTTCCGCAATCTCTTTGATAGACTTGTCCGAATGCTTCAGCCGGTATTTGATGTGCTCTATCGCAGTCTCATTTATCAAATCTAGAGGAGCCCTTCCGCATGCTTGTTTGATGACCTTTGAAAAGTGTTTGGGCGTATAGCAAAGTGCATCGGCAAAGTAAGTCACTGAACGATGCATACCATTGTCTTTCGACAACAGTTCCATGAACTTCCGTAGAATATGGTCAGCCTGCTTGATGCCCTCTTTCGATAGTTTGGCTTTCTCCGAATCGGCGATTTCTTTGTTGAGGTAACCCATCATCTCGCAAAAGATAGCGGCAAACAGATGCTGCACCACCGCTTTATGGTAACAATGGGGTTCATCGTTAATTTTCGCCAGGATTAAGTCTCCATAGTGTTTAAAAATGCTGTTGTCATTTTCCCTGTTAATAGATTTCACCGGATTGTTGTGGATATGGATGGCAGTGTCCCACGTATCTTTTTCTACTTTGAGGATACGTTGCAGGAATCGGGTGGAAAATCCTGCAAGCCTTACTTTATATTTAGGACTCATCATTGTATGCCCGATAATGGTGTTGGGAAGGCCGAGCAGTAAGTCGCCCGGCTGTAGCTGGTAGGTCCGGTTGTTGATATCCAGTTGTATGCACCCTTCTATACAAACGGCAATAAGGAAACACTCCAATCTGACAACCTCATTACTATAAGGTATTCCATCCAGACTGTTGACTATCGCAAAGTCATCATCTATATAGTCAAGAATATGCTGACTGTTCTTAAAGTCTTCTATGGTTACGGTCTTAATGTTCTCTTTTTCCATATTATTTCATTTTTCTTTTTGCAAAGTTGGTAAATTATGGGGAAAACAGGATGTCCTATTATCCTTTAATATTGTTCTATATGATGCTTATTGATAATTAGTTAGCTTTAAAAGTGACGAATAACGAAAATGGGACATTCTTGGGGGAAAATTGATCACTATGGCTTTGTTCCTTTCTCCTACATTTGTCCCAGTTTTAATAAAAAGACAATTAGAGTAAGTATGATTACAGTGAACAAAAAATGGTTACGGCTGATAGGGATTGTCGGTTGTACAGTGTGGATGGCATCTTGCAAACAGGCAACGGATGCGGGAGTGAAACCTTCTTTTGCAATAATGGAAGTAAAAGCGGCGGATAAAGAACTTTCCACTTCGTATTCGGCCACTATCCGTGGGCGGCAGGATATTGATATCTATCCGCAAGTATCGGGTACTATCGAAAAACTTTGTGTGACTGAAGGACAGACGGTTCGCCGTGGACAGTTGCTTTTCGTTATCGATCAGATTCCCTACAGAGCTGCGCTCAAGACTGCCGTTGCCAATGTGGAAGCTGCACGTGCTGCAATGGCGACTGCCGAACTCACCTACAACAGCAATAAAGAGTTGTATGCACAGAAAGTAGTTTCAGAGTTTAGTCTGAAAACAGCTGAGAACACCTATCTCACTGCCAAAGCACAGCTGACGCAGGCCGAAGCCCAGGAAGTGAACGCACGCAACAATTTTTCCTATACTGAGGTGAAAAGTCCCAGTGACGGAGTAGTGGGGGCATTACCCTATCGCGTGGGTGCATTGGTAGGTGCCAACCTGCCGTATCCGTTGACTACGGTCAGTGACAATTCGGACATGTATGTCTATTTTTCCATGACTGAGAATCAGTTACTTGCCCTTACACGCCAGTATGGTAGCATGGATGAAGCTCTGAAAAACATGCCGGAAGTGGAACTGATACTGAATGATAATTCGGTATATAATAAGAAAGGTGTCATAGAATCCATTAGTGGAGTTATCGACCGTCAGACGGGTACTGTAATGGCACGTGTGGTATTTCCTAACGAATCACGCCTGCTTCATAGCGGAGCATCCGGTACGGTAGTGGTGCCCAGCATCTATAAGGATTGCATTGCCATTCCGCAGGGAGCCACTGTGCAGATGCAGGACAAAGTTGTGGTATATAAAGTAGTGGACGGCAAAGCAGTCTCTACACTGATCACTGTAGCCGGAATTAACGATGGGCGCGAATATGTGGTGCTCAGCGGATTACAATCCGGTGATGAAATTATATCGGAAGGTGCCGGATTAGTGCGTGAGGGCACACAAGTAAAATAAGAAGGGAGACAAATTATGAAAGGAAATGTATTTATAAAGCGGCCGGTGATGGCTATCTCCATCTCCGTGCTGATTCTGGTCATAGGGCTTATTTCGCTCCTTACACTGCCGGTAGAGCAGTATCCGGACATTGCACCTCCCACAGTATATGTAAGTGCTCAGTATACGGGCGCTGATGCCGAGGCGGTAATGAACAGCGTCATCATGCCGCTGGAAGAGAGTATCAATGGTGTGGAGAATATGATGTATATCACTTCCACGGCATCTAACTCCGGCCTCGCTATTATACAGGTTTACTTTAAGCAAGGTACAGACCCTGATATGGCGGCAGTGAATGTGCAGAACCGTGTAGCTAAGGCACAGGGTTTGCTGCCGGCCGAGGTAACCAAAATCGGTGTAAGCACGCAGAAGCGTCAGACCAGCTTCCTCCAAATTGGTGCTTTGGTCTGCAATGACGGGCGTTATGATCAGACGTTCCTTGCCAATTATCTGGACATCAATGTACTACCTCAAATCAAACGCGTAGAGGGAGTAGGAGATGTAATGGAATTGGGAGATACATACAGTATGCGTATCTGGCTGAAACCGGAACGGATGGCACAATATGCCTTGGTTCCTTCGGATATTACTGCCGTGCTGGGTGAGCAGAACATTGAAGCTCCTACCGGTTCGCTGGGTGAGAGTTCGAAGAATGTCTTCCAGTTTACCATGAAGTATCGCGGACGATTGAAGAGTGTGGAGGAATTCCAGAATACCGTAATCCGTTCGCAGAGCGACGGTTCTGTGCTCCGCCTAAAGGATGTAGCCGATGTACAATTGGGTACGATGACTTATAGCTTCCGCAGTGAAATGGATAGCAAACCGGCTGTTCTTTACATGGTATTTCAGACGGCAGGCTCCAATGCAACCGCTGTGAATAAGGAAATTACTGCCCAGATGAAGCAGATGGAAAAGAGTCTGCCGGAGGGAACAGAGTTTGTCACGATGATGAGTTCCAACGACTTCCTTTTCGCTTCTATCCACAATGTGGTAGAAACATTAATCATCGCTATTATTCTGGTTATTCTGGTGGTGTATTTCTTCTTGCAGGACTTAAAGAGTACGCTCATTCCGTCCATATCCATCATAGTGTCGCTGGTAGGTACGTTTGCCTGCCTGGTGGCTGCGGGATTCAGTCTGAATATCCTGACATTGTTTGCACTGGTGCTTGCCATTGGTACGGTGGTGGACGATGCCATTGTGGTGGTGGAAGCGGTGCAGTCCAAATTTGATGCCGGATACAAATCTCCTTATCTTGCTACTAAAGATGCGATGGGTGATGTGACGATGGCTATTATCTCCTGTACCTGTGTATTTATGGCAGTGTTTATTCCTGTAACATTTATGGGAGGAACTTCCGGTGTATTCTATACACAGTTCGGTATCACGATGGCAACTGCCGTAGGTATTTCCATGATTTCGGCTTTGACGCTATGCCCGGCTTTGTGTGCTATCATGATGCGTCCGTCGGACGGGACCAAGAGTGCCAAGAGTATTAACGGACGGGTACGCGCAGTTTACAATGCCTCGTTCAACGCTGTGCTGGGTAAATATAAGAAAGGTGTGATGTTCTTCATCCGTCATCGCTGGATGGTGTGGGCTTCGTTGATAGCCGCTATCGCATTGTTGGTTTATCTGATGAGTACTACCAAAACGGGACTTGTTCCTCAGGAAGACCAGGGTGTCATCATGGTGAACGTCAGTATCTCACCGGGAAGCACGCTTGATGAAACAACGAAGGTAATGGATAAACTGGAAGATATCCTCCGGGATACGCCTGAAATAGAACATTATGCCCGCGTAGCAGGCTATGGACTTATATCCGGTCAGGGAACTTCTTACGGTACAATCATTGTACGCTTGAAGGACTGGAGCGAACGAAAAGGAAAGGATCATAGTTCGGATGCTGTGGTTGCCCGCCTCAATGGACAGTTTTATGCTATTAAGGAAGCGCAGATATTCAGTTTCCAGCCTGCTATGATTCCGGGGTATGGTATGGGTAACTCCCTCGAACTGAACCTTCAGGACAAGACGGGTGGCGATATGGAAACATTCTACCAGTCGGTAATGCAGTTCCTCGGCGCACTGAATCAGCGTCCGGAAGTAGCTATGGCTTACACGGCATATGCCATCAATTTCCCGCAGGTATCGGTAGAAGTGGATGCGGCTAAATGTAAGCGTGCCGGTATTTCTCCGGGAGCAGTGCTCGATGCATTGGGCAGCTATTGCGGTGGTGCGTACATATCTAACTATAACCAGTTCGGTAAAGTGTATCGTGTGATGATGCAGGCTTCGCCTGAATACCGCCTGGATGAGCAATCTCTGGACAATATGTTTGTACGGAATGGTACGGAAATGGCTCCGGTAAGTCAGTTTGTAACATTGAAGAAAGTGTTGGGACCGGAAACAACCAATCGTTTCAATCTGTATAGCTCTATTTCTGCCAATGTAAATCCTGCCGAAGGTTACTCTTCCGGTGAAGTGCAGAAGGTGATTGAAGAGGTGGCAGAACAGACTTTGCCTACGGGCTACGGATATGAATATGGTGGTATGGCACGTGAAGAAGCAAGTAGTGGTGGTGCACAGACTATTTTCATCTATGCCATTTGCATATTCCTTATCTATCTGATTCTGGCATGTCTTTACGAAAGTTTTTTTGTACCGTTTGCCGTTATTTTCTCCGTACCGTTCGGATTGATGGGATCATTCCTGTTTGCCAAGTTGCTCGGGCTGGAGAATAACATTTACCTGCAAACAGGTGTGATTATGTTGATTGGTTTGCTGGCCAAGACGGCTATCCTGATTACGGAATACGCCATAGAGCGTCGTCGTAAAGGAATGGGCATCGTGGAATCTGCCTACTCTGCCGCACAGGTTCGCTTGCGTCCTATCCTGATGACGGTACTAACAATGGTGTTCGGTATGCTTCCGCTGATGTTCTCCTCCGGTGCAGGTGCCAATGGTAACAGTTCGCTGGGTACAGGCGTTGTGGGCGGTATGGTTGTCGGTACACTGGCATTGCTCTTCGTTGTTCCCGTATTCTACATTATCTTTGAATTCTTACAGGAGAAAATCCGTCCGCCGATGGAGGAAGAAGCAGACGTACAAGTGTTGCTTGAGAAGGAGAAGAGTGAAGCTGAACGGAATAATAAATAAATGAAAGAAAAGATGATGTATCAAGGTGACATATTTTGGGTAGAGCAGTTGATTGCATATTGCATTGCTGCCATTCTATGGTGCATTATTGATAAAATCAATTCTAGGAAACATATTAAAGATACTGAAGAATGAAAAAGCAAATCATCACATTAGCTGTCACCGGTCTGCTGCTGAGCGGTTGTGGCATCTATACTAAATACGAGCCCACTACTTCCGTCCCCGACCAGCTTTATGGCGGGGAAGTAGTGACCGAAGACACCGTCAGTCTGGGTAATATGGATTGGCGGGAACTCTTCACCGATCCTTATCTGCAATCCCTCATTGAAGTGGGATTGCAGACCAATACTGATTATCAGTCTGCCCAGCTTCGTGTAGAGGAAGCACAGGCAACACTGATGTCTGCCAAACTTGCTTTCCTGCCTGCCTTTGCTCTTGCTCCGCAGGGAACCGTGAGCAGCTTTGATACGCAAAAGGCAACGCAAACTTATTCGTTGCCCGTCACTGCCAGTTGGGAGTTGGACGTCTTCGGCCGTATGCGCAATGCCAAGAAACAGTCGCAAGCTCTTTATGCTCAAAGTGAGGATTATCGTCAGGCTGTCCGTACCCAACTGATAGCCGGGATAGCCAATACCTATTATACGCTGCTGATGCTCGACGAACAACTTGCCATTTCCCGGCAAACGGAAGAAGCGTGGAAAGAAACCGTGGCGTCTACTCGTGCCTTGATGAATGCCGGAATGGCGAATGAATCGGCCGTATCGCAGATGGAGGCGACGTACTATCAGGTACAGGGCTCCGTGCTCGACTTGAGGAAGCAAATCAACCAGGCAGAGAACAGTCTTGCCCTTCTGTTGGCTGAAACACCCCGTCATTATGAACGTGGTAGTCTGGCACAGCAGCAGTTCCCCACCGACTTTTCGGTAGGTATTCCGGTGCAGATGCTTTCCGGTCGTCCCGATGTCCGCAGTGCCGAGCGTTCACTCGAAGCAGCGTTTTATGGTACCAATAAGGCCCGTTCGGCTTTCTATCCCTCTATTACTTTAAGTGGAAGTGCCGGCTGGACGAACTCTGCCGGAGTGATGATACTCAATCCGGGCAAGTTTCTGGCATCTGCTGTAGGATCGCTGACGCAACCGCTCTTCAACCGCGGACAGGTAATTGCCCAGTATCGCATTGCCCGTGCACAGCAGGAAGAAGCCGCACTTGGCTTCCAGCAAACCTTGCTCAATGCAGGCAGCGAGGTGAACGATGCTTTAACGGCTTATCAGACCAGTCAGGGCAAGAAACTTCTGTTGGATAAACAGGTTGCTTCTTTACAAACCGCCCTGAGAAGTACTTCCTTACTGATGGAGCATGGCAATACCACTTATCTGGAAGTACTCACAGCCCGGCAGACATTGCTTAGCGCACAATTGTCGCAGACTGCTAATCATTTTACCGAAATACAAAGCTTAATTAACCTATTCCAAGCGTTGGGAGGCGGGCAGAATTAAAACTGTATCATACTCTCTTTCTGTTACTTTACTTCTATGAAAGGAGAGCTGCCCGGAAGGTGTTCCGTGGCAGTTCTTTTCTTCATTTTCTAAGGCTATATACGCAGTGAAATCTTCTTTTTGCTACTCATCCGGTAAAGAAAGTTTGCAATGGCTATCCTTTTTCATTTCTTTTCGATTTCCGTTTTGTCTTGTTCATCTGGATAGTATGGAGTTAACCAGTAATTTAGTAGACGTATTCTATCTGACATGCAGAGGTATCTGCATACTAATGGGAATAGTAGTGGGACATCGGGATGAGTCTAAATGATTTCTGCTTCTGTACTTCTTGTGAATTCCATAACATAGCCTTTCATCAAAGTATAATCCGCAGGTAGCTGAAAAGTTATTCAGCAACGCGCTGAAAACCGGACACAACGAGGTACATATAAGTACCGCCATCCATCTGGTCGAACTGTGCGGCGTAAAAGAAAAGATCAAGCCGAAATTCCATCGTACGTTGGTACACTTGGTACAGAGGTTCACCGTTCCCTTTGCCTCACACACACGCGCGTAATATATAAGGTGTACACTCAAGAGGAAGATGTGGTAAATGACAGTAATCCGCTGTCATGGGCGGAGCTTTCACGCTTCGCCTCACCGACGAACAGAAGAAGGAATTCAAGGCCTATGGGATCTCGCCATTACCTCCGCTTCCACTTGTCTGAAGCACTTGCGGAAACACGGTCTGTAGGAAAGCGTAGACGGAAATGGAACTTATACAAAGTCGGATAAGCGGTGAGGAATGATCAGTGGTGGGGACAGAGTGGTGGGGGGGCACACCTTATTATACGCGCACGTGTGTGTGTGAGGCAAAGGGAACGGTGAACCTCTGTACCAAGTGTACCAACCCCACCATTACAAAACCATACCTCAACTCCGCAAAAATGAATCTCAACCTTACCTCGCTAAACCTCAGCTCTGCAACGCTAAACCTCAGCTTTAGGTTCTCAAACCTTAGCTTTACACTTCCAATCCTCAGCTTTAAGGTTCTCCCAGTACTTTTCCCCGCCTCTGTCTACGCGCACATTGCGCGCACGCATATATAATAATGTACCCCCTTCCAGCTCCTTTCATTCTCCCTTTCAAACTTATGTTCTACAACATCCTTGTCAATCAGCCATTTACGAAATTGTTTCAAAAAAGTTTCGAAAAAAAGACAGATATGTTTGGAGTGAATAGATATATCGGCTACTTTTGCACCCGCTAACCAAGAGACGGTCAGCCTTGAAATTGACATTCTGACAGAAACGGCGTAGGAACTCCAACGTTTTTCTTTCCTTTAGCCTTTATTCCGATCAGGAATACAGCGTTCTAAAAGAAAAAAGAAAAAAAACTTCCGGAAACATTTGGAAGATATGCTTAAAAGTTCTTACC